>Ga0172381_10000001_pt1 | contig 583179 bp, 562 predicted proteins | sample Leawel6488metaG_FD_119754 | JGI IMG/M metagenome (GOLD analysis project Ga0172381, IMG submission 119754) | Leachate microbial communities from a municipal landfill in Southern Ontario, Canada - Leachate well 64-88 metaG | ecosystem: Engineered > Solid waste > Landfill > Unclassified | place...
TAAAGCTCTAATTGGACTTGCGCTTGTTCTTTCTTCTTATTTAATATTACGAACAATAAATCCAGACCTTGTTGGTTCTACTGTGGCACCACTACAGAGCGATGTGGGGAAGGAGGAGGTGCTACAACAACAAGACATAAACAAAAATAGAGCTACCCCTACCAGCAACACACCAGACATCTCTGACGACACCGCCACCCAAAGCACTAAGGGGTTTTTTAGATACCCGGTAGATAACCCAATTGTTAAACGCGGATACGAAGAAAGTAGTGGCAGTTTTTGGTCTCTTTTTTTCTATGACGCACACAAAGGTATTGAGTATAAGGGAGTAATAGGAACTCCCGTTTATGCATCTTTTGCTGGTAGGGTTTTGGCGACTGGGATAGATACAGACAAGCTCTATGATCATTGGGTTGTTATTGAGCACGACAACGGGCTAGCTACTTTTTATGCGCATATTGATGCTCAAACAGTGTCTGAAGGAGATTTTGTGCAAGAAGGACAGAAGCTTGGCGTGATGGGCAACCTCAAAGATCTTCCCAAGCCCAAAAAAGGGAAAGATGGGAAACTAATACCTCAACCACCACCTCCGTCTTGGTTGTATTTCGCTCTTTTTACACCAAGTAGCGGAAAGTTAAGTTCCATCCGAAGCGTTCCTACGGGGAGATTCATAGACCCTAACGATTATTTGCCGTGAAAAGGATAAGTATATAATATATTTCTTGTCTTTGAGGAGTCTTGCTGTATAATTACATTATGATTCGTAAAGCTATTGTCGCGGTTGTCGTTGTCGCGGTTGTCGGGGTGGGTGTTTTCTATTATTTTAAAAAAACTACAGTCGTTTCTACCACCACAGGTGGATTATTTGGCGCACAAACTAGTACGACAACAAACAAGACTGATGTACTACCCGAAGTAGCAACAGGCACACAGCCGGCCTTTATTCCTGGATCTGGCCAAGCGATTCCTCGTCTTTACGAACTCCACAACACTCCCGTTGCGGGAGTTACATTTGTTGAGATGGGGAGTGGAAAGAAGTATGTGGTTTCTGCTCGCTACATTGAGCGCGCGGTCGGAAACATTTTTGACACCGATCTTTCAACCTATGTAGAGTCTAGAATTGTGAATGAAACTCGTTCTCGTTTAAGTGAGGCTCTTTGGGGACAGAATGGTAAAAGTGTAGTTATTCGTTCGCTTGTTGGTTCTGTTATAAAAACAAGCATTTTGAATTTAAGCAATCCAACCAAAGCCCTTGCACCCGACGGAACTAAAAATTTTATGACTGTTGCGGAAATTTCTCTTCCGGATTCTATTCCGTTTATGGCAACAGCTGAAGATGGGACAAATAAACTTTTTTATTTGCAAAACGGTACTTCAGCAGTTGGTTCAATTACAACATTTAAAAATACCTCGACCTCAAAAAGCTTCACTTCTTTATTTAAAGAATGGATACCTCAGTTTCCAAACCAGAATCTTGTGACTCTTACAACAAAGGCTTCTGTCAATACTCCTGGTTTTTTGTTCTTTCTTAATACCAAAACAAAGGCCCTAAATAAAATCTTGGGGGATATAAATGGGCTTACAACCCTAACAAACCAAGACGGCAGTATGATTCTTTACTCTGAAACCAAAGATGGTTTACCTAAATTATCTGTTTATGATATACAAAACAAGGAAAAACGCGATCTTTCAATTCAAACCTTGGCTGAAAAATGTGTGTGGGGCAAAAAAGAGACTAGTGTAGTTTATTGCGCGGTTCCTCGTACAATCCCGGAAGCTTTTTATCCAGACCAGTGGTACCAAGGCTCCGTACAATTTTCCGACAGCCTTTGGAAAATTGATACCAAAACTACAATTGCTCAAGAAATTGCTACTTCTCAAGATTTTAAATTTTTCAAACTTGATATAACAAACATGGGCATCTCTTCTAACGATGTTTATCTTCTATTTATAAATAAAACGACAGATACTCCGTGGGTATTTCGTATTACTGAATAACAAAGAAAAACCCAGGTTAGCCCGGGTTTTGTGTATTAGGTATTACTTATTATTTAATTTCCTTCGCCATTCGCTTTACATACAAGAAGTGAACTACAGAGAAGAGGTTTGTGGTGGTCCAATAGAGCGCGATGGCTGCCGAGATCGAATACGAGATAAAGAAGACAACCAGTGGAAGCATAAAGCGCATTTGGAGGTTCAGGCTTCGAGAAAAGTCATTGCCGAAAGAAGGTTTCGCGCCTTTGACAGCCGGAGGTGTCGCTGGCATTGAAAGCTTAATCTGAAAATATTGCGTAATGGCAGCCAGAAGGGCCAAAATAAGGCTTTTCCCAGAAAGACTGATTCCCAAAAAGGCCATACTGACAGTAGCCGGAAGGTGTACAAACGAATAAAGAATACCGGCGTCCAGGTTTGGTAACCCGCGAGAAAAAACCCAATAAAGAGCAAAAATAATTGGGAGTTGAATAAAAAGAAGGAGACATCCAGAAAACGGGTTAATTCCGTGTTCTTTGTATAGCTCCATTGTTCTGCGCGCTTGCTCTTGTTTGTCGTCTTTGTGGTCCTGCTTTAATTTCTCAATATGCGGAGCAATTTCACGCATTTTGTTTTGAGAAACAACAGATTTATGAGCAAAGGGAAGAAGGATGGTTCGTACGCCTATTGTGAGGACAACCAAGGCAACGCCAACATTTCCGCCGGGGATTACAGAGAGTAAAAAAACAAGTGCATTATAAAGTGGTTGATAAAAAACAGCTGAGAAAATTCCTGACATAAATAGATTAAATTTGATTCGTGCTCTCAATCTTACTCTAAAATACTCCAAATTGCTAGTACTCTAGTAAGAAATCCGGCAAGGACAGTCCTTTTTGAATTCCCAAGGACTGTCCTTGCCGGATTTCTTATTAGAGCAGGGGATCAATATGGTTTTTCTGCCAAGGATGACAGCGCAAAATCCTTCTAAATCCCAAAAACAGACCTTTGGTTACGCCATATTTAAACACAGCCTGTTTCATATATTCAGAACATGTCGGGTAAAAAACACAGGTGGTGCCTCTTTTCAAACTAAAAATCCCAGTATCGGGCGAGAAAAGTTTTTGATAAAAGGAAATAATAGAAATAACGAGCTTTCTCATATCCTTTATATTACATCTATTTTATAGTTTTTGAACGAAGCGCTTTTTCTATTTCAGATTTCAGATTTTTAAAATCTGCTTTTATTGCTTCCTTTTTGGGATAGAAAACCGCCATAACAGGATTTTTTGTTAAGTATTCTGCCACAACAGAATAAAACCTTCTTCGCAAAGAATTCCGCGTGACTGCATTTTTGGCAGTTTTCTTTGAAACAACTACTGAAATATGGCTTTCTGGTTTGGTCGTCTTGTAAAAAACCGCCGAAAAAAGCGGAGAAAAAACACGAAATCCCTGCCGTGAGTCGGTAGGGAAGTCTTTTCGAGGTATTCTATTCTTTTTTGGAAGCATAGAAAAACTTATCAAACAACAGTATTAAACTGTAGACAAGCGCTTTCGGCCTTTTTGACGGCGAGCCTTGATGATATTACGGCCATTCTTGCTCTTTGAGCGAACAAGAAATCCGTGCGTTTTAGCGCGCTTTTTTTTCTTTGGTTGATATGTTTGAGACATAATTGACAACTGTACACTATATTCCACAAAAAATCCAGCTGGGGGCACAGCCCAGGAAGGACGGTCCTTTTTGAACCCAGGGCTAAGGACCGTCCTTCCTGGGTTGTGTTTTATGTTTTTTCAAAAAATAAGGTATACTGCTTTCCACAGCTTATCCACAACCAAGACACTCTTTTTTACACTTTCGTTAATAGTGTATTAAAGGGACACAGAATATAATACTGGTTAAGGATTCTCATATTTTATAATGACTGAAAATAAAATTCTTTGGGAAAATACATTGAAGGAACTCGGAGGCGAACTTTCTCGCGCCAATTTCAGCACTTGGTTTAAATATACAGACATACTAAAACAAGAAGACGGTATCGTCGTCGTGGGCGTTCCAAATGAATTCGTAAAAGACTGGCTCCAGAATAAGTTCCACAAAATGATTTTGAAGTCTCTGCGCAACCTTTGTGAAAATGTGCGCGGAGTTGAATATTTAGTACATAAGGTAGAAGAAAAAAATATTCCAAAAATAGAAGTTGAAAAAACTGCTTTGCAGGTAAGTTCTGAGCTTCCGCTCGCCGATCTTTATGTGAACAAAGAAGATGGATTGAATCCGCGCTACACTTTCGATAATTTTATTATCGGCGCATTCAACGAACTCGCGTACGCAGCCTCTCAAGCAATCTTGAGAAAAGTTGGTACGAATGTTTACAATCCTCTTTTTGTTTATGGAAATACAGGACTAGGCAAGACACACTTAATTCAAGCGATAGGGAACCAAGTTAAAAAACTCCATCCAGACAAAAAAGTTTTTTATATCACATCAGAAAAGTTTTCCGTAGACTATATAAACTCAGTAGGGCAGGGATCAAAAAATATGAACACCTTCAAAGAGAAGTACCGAAAATACGATCTCTTTATCATGGACGACATCCAGTTTTTATCAAATAAGGAAAAAACCCAAGAAGAGCTCTTCCATATTTTCAACGAGCTTTACCACAACAACAAGCAAATTATCTTTTCTTCCGACCGCCACCCGAACTATATTCCAGCCTTAGAGGACCGCCTAAAGTCTCGTTTTAGCTCTGGAATGATTGTGGATATTCAGGAACCAGAATACGAGTCGCGCCTAGCAATTCTGCGCGCAAAAGCCCAAGCAAATAAGTTCTTCCCGCCAGAAGAGGTGCTGGATTATCTGGCTTCCTCTGTACGAGGAAATATTCGCGAGCTCGAGGGGTTGCTCAACGGAATTGTCTGCCAGTCCCAGTTAAAAAACAGACACCTAACACTGAGCGAGATTAAGCCGTTTATTAAAAATACCTCTAAGCCTAAAAAAGTACTCTCGATAAAAGAGGTTGTAAAGATTGTTTGTGGTTTTTACAGCATTGAGGAAGACCATGTGTATGAAAAAACCAGGAGAAAGGAAGTTTTGAAACCAAGACAGGTTGCTATGTTTATTTTGCGTGAAGATTTTAATATCTCTTACCCAACTATCGGACAGAAACTTGGCGGAAGAGACCATACGACTGTTATGCACTCGTATGAAAAAATTAAGGGCGCATTAAAAAACGACCTTCCCCTCATGCAGGAGATAGATCAGATCCGCGCGATGTTCTGATGTGCAATAGTTGTGGAAAAAATAAACAATCGCGGTGAATAACAGGTGTGTAAAAAAACATTTCAAAAAAATGAAAACAAGATATCAACAATCCGTGAATGTTTATCCACAAAAGACATGAGGATAAAAAATGATTTTAGTTGTTTGTTGATAGGTATTAAATGTTGTTATGCACATTTCCACACCTATAGTAATAATAATAAGTATTTAAATATAAAAGATACAAAACTATGCACATAAAATGCAGCAGAGAAATAATTCAGAAAAGTATCGCATCGGCGGAGCGTGTTACAGGGAAGAACCTGTCTCTTCCTATTTTGAATTCTGTTCTCCTTACCGCTCAAAATAAAACCCTAACCGTAAGAGCAACCAACTTGGAAGTTGGGGTTGAGTTTACGGTTCCAGCACAAATTCTTGAGGAAGGGAGTGTTGCTCTTCCTGGGGCACTGCTTGCGAATGCTCTCGGGAGCATCCCCGACGAGCCAGAAGTAGCAATGGAAGTCCAGAATGGAATTTGTAAAATTACAACAAAGACAAAAACCCTTACAATAAAAGGGTCTAACTCCGACGATTTCCCAACAATCCCTGTCATACAAGGTGGGGAAGGTTTCATTCTTTCGTCTGGGAAGTTTGCTCAAGGAGTAAAGGCGGTCTTTGTGAGTGCTGCTTTGTCTGATGTAAAACCAGAAATATCAAGTGTTTACCTACACCAAGATGCCGACTCGGTAATATTTACTGCCACAGATTCATTTCGCCTCGCAGAAAAGAAAATAAAACAGCCGAAAGTGAATATTTCACACGGAGTAATCATCCCGGTTAAAAATATTGTTGAAATTATGCGGGTCCTTGAGTCTTCAAACGAAGATATCAATTTTCTTGTTACAAAAAATCAAATTTCTTGCGCAAGCAAGTCCATGTATATAACCTCACGCGTTGTTCAAGGCGTGTACCCAGACTACCAACAAATAATTCCAAAGTCCCACACAACAGAAGTAGTTCTTTTGAAGCAAGACCTGTTGAATAGTTTAAAACTGTCCACTCTTTTTTCAGACAAGTTCAACAAAATCACATTTAAGGTGAATCCTGCCAAAAAAACCTGCTCAATTTTTACAAAAAACATTGAAGTTGGTGAAACTGAATCAAATTTCACAGCCACACTTTCTGGCGAACCGATAGAAATGTCTCTTAATGGAAAACACTTGTTTGATTGCCTAGGTTCGATCGAGAGAGACAGCGTCTCTGTGGAGTTCAATGGCCCCGACAAGCCCGCTGTGATCCGTGGGTTGGGTGATCAGTCGTTTACATATCTAACAATGCCTCTAACACGATAAAAAGCACATGCTTCGCTTAACAGAACTGCTCGGAAGATTCAAAGGTCTTGCCAATACAGAAAAAGCAAAGAAAGAACTCCTTTGCGCGGAGATCGCTAAAGTCATCGGTGTGCAAATAAAACCAGAAGCTGTTTCTTTTTCAAAAAACACAATCTTTCTTAGTGTGGAACCAATTATTAAAACAGAAATATTTTTAAGAAAGTCGGAGATATTGGAAAAAATAAAAACATTCCCCCAAATGAGTGGGGTTGCAGACATAAGATAGGGTTAATTAGTCAGAAGTTTTGTAGTGTATTCGCCTTTATTGAGAATTGAGTCGTACCCAACAATAGTAATGTCGTTTGACTGCGAAAGATCTGATACATCCTTCCCCGTGAACGAGAAAGAGAACGGTGCCTCAGTGGCCTTCCCAATAAACTGTCCATTTATATAAAACTCCACCCTGCTCAAAGGGTTTCCACCGAGGCTTGTTACGGTAAATAAAAGTCGTTCTGATGCGCTGTGGGATTGAGTGAAATCTACGCCTGAAACCATGAGGTTCGGGCCTAACCCTGGATTGTGGCTAGTGTCGTATTGTGTCGGTATTTTACTTCGGTCGCCCTCAGCGATGTTCTGCGTTGCGACCCATGCGCGAACAGGAGTTTCCCAAAGCGAGTATTGGGAATCGTTTTGTGGGCTTGCTGGAGCTGGCCCGAGAGGGTTTGCTTTGTTTACCCAATTAAGAATTGTGTGGACAGAAGGCACAACAATTATTTTTTTAAGTTCTGTCGGAGTGTTTGCGGTGGCGAGATTTCCGGATGATGTGTCGATTATATATTTTTCTCCACCTTGCCAAACGCCGGCGATAGGAGCCGGGAGAGTTGTCAGGTCAACTGGATCTGGCGGGGTAAACTTTCCTCCAGGGTAAATCTTGAGCGCTTCCTCCATAAATGCGTGCCAAACTGGCGCTATAATCATTCCGGCAATATTTTTTTGCATCTGCGTGTTGTCGTTGTTGCCTGCCCACATGCCAATAGCAATGTTTGGGGAGTACCCGATGGTCCACACATCTCGGTAGTCGTTTGTGGTACCAGTTTTTACGGCAACATCGTTGTTTGGGAAATAAAGAGCGGAGTTTGATCCGAACTCCGGCGTTCTAGCAACATTGTCGGAGAGAATGCTCGTAATTTTTCGAGCCGTCTCGGTCGGGATTGCATCCTCTGGTGCCTGCTGGAATTCTTCCACAGTATTTCCGTCTTTGTCCTCAACCTTGAGAACCGATACTGTCGGATTCCGCACGCCATCATTTGCAAAGACACCATATCCGCCAGTGAGCTCAATAAGCGACACCTCGCCTCCACCAAGAACTAATGTTAACCCATATCGATTTGGGTCATTCAAACTTGTGATGCCGGCTTTTTTTACCGTCTCAATCGAATCTTTTATTCCGGCGAGATAAAGTGTTTTTACTGATGGAACATTCAGGGATTGAGCAAGCGCCTCTCTCATGGTAACGGGACCTCGATACTTGCCGTCGTAGTTTTCTGGTCGATAGCATTCCTCTGGTTTTATATTTGGATATAACGGAACTCCATTGGAGTCGCAGTTTGTACTGAAGTTTGTGCGTAAATCAAACAACGCTGTTTCTGGCTGGTATCCCTTGTTGAATGCGGTTGCGTAAACAAAAGGTTTGATTGTAGAACCCGGCTGGCGATTTGGGTCGAGGGTAACATTGAAGTTTCCTTGATTGGCTACATCAAAATAATCACGCGACCCGACCATTGCGAGAACTTGTCCGGTTTTTGGATCAATTGCGACGAGCCCCATATTTTTTGCTTCGAAATTTTTCTCAACATCGGGGCCATACTGCGCGATAACATCCTCGGCTTTTTTTTGTAGCTCGTAATCTAGTGTTGTGGTTACTTTGTACCCATTTTCTTCCACGGCAAGCTCTCCATATTTATCGGCAAGATATTCTTTGATTAACGCGACAAAGTGCGGGGCTTGAATACCCTGGGATTCTTTGGGGAGGAATGTTACTTTGACGGCTAAAGCGGTTTCATATTCTGCGTCTGTAATAAAACCGACGGTATGCATGCGCTGTAGAACAAAATTTTTGCGATCCTCGAGGTCGGTTAGATTATTTCCGTACGGCGAAAGGTGGGTTGGGGCGTTAGGAATTGCGGCGAGATATGCCGCTTCGGGGAGAGTGAGGTCTTTTGGTTCTTTTCCGAAAAACATCTTGCTTGCTTCGCCTATTCCGTACACATTTCCGCCGTAGGGTATTCCGTTGAGATAAATTCCAAGAATTTGGTCTTTCGTATAAACGCGATCTAACTTTAACGACAAAATAACCTCTTTTAGTTTGCGAGTTATTGATTTGTCATCACTCAGAAGAGTTTTTTTAACCACCTGCTGGGTAATGGTTGATCCACCTTGTTTGAATCCGCCACCGGCGATGTCCGCGATTACAGCTCGCAAAATAGATTTTGGGTCAATGCCGTAGTTAGAATAAAAACTTGCGTCTTCGACAGCGATCGAGGCCTCTTTGCTGTACAGTGAAATATCTGCGAACGGAACAACAGTGCGCTTTATGTCGTCATGGACATCATACAGAAGGACTTTGCCTGTACGGTCATATATTTTAGTAGACTCTACAACTTTTATGTCATTGAAATCATTTAAATCCGGGAGGGTAATAAAAGATGCCCAAATAAGAACCATCCCCGCCACAGCAAAAAACCCCGCCACACACAAAAGAGCCATCGGTTTAGCGTACCTAGAGAGGAATCCGCCTGATTTTCGTGGAAAGATAGAACGCCAGAGTTTTGAAAAGAGCTTTTTCAGCTGTTTGTAGATTTTAGCGTACGGAATCATATGTATAATGTTCAATCTTACCACGAAATGGGGACATAGGCGAGATTCGCGTGTTGTGGTAATATTGAAAAATATGAAAAAAGGAGATGAAATTGGAGATATATTAACCCGCGGAGTTGCAACCTTTGTCGACCCCGTTGGCAAATTCAAAGAAAAACTAGCCAAAAAAGCCAAGGGTGAGGATGTCGGGGAAATTATTATTAAGTTTGGTGTTGACCCAACAAGGCCGGATATTCATTTGGGGCACGCTGTTGTGTTTCGCAAACTTCGACAGTTTCAAGACCTCGGATGCAAAGTGATTTTTCTTATCGGAGACTTTACTGTGGCTATCGGAGATCCAACAGGGAAGAGTAAGGTTCGACCAGAAATAGCACAAAAAGAAGTTGAGAAAAATGTGGCTACCTACCTGGCGCAAGTTGGAAAAATTTTGAAAACTGACGACCCTAAAGTATTTTCTTGGATAAAAAACTCCGACTGGTTTGTTAACCCAATGGATATTTTGGTTCCAGAGAATTTCAAAATGGAAATTAATGGACAAAAGGTGCCCCCAAGTTCTACTTTGGCAAAAGCCGCAGTTTTTGATAGCACAAGAATGCAGATGACACATCTAGGGAAAAAAGGTGCTGTAAATATTGACCTCGTTAATTTCCTTTGGAACTTAAAACACATAACCGAATCCCAACTCATTCAGCGCGACATGTTCCAAGACCGACTCAAGTCTGGTAACCCACTGTTTATGCACGAAATGATGTATCCAGTTTTGCAGGGGCTAGACTCTGTGTGTATTTATAAGGTTTATGGTGGGTGCGATATGGAAATCGGCGGAACCGACCAAACCTTCAACATGCTTATGGGGCGAGAGGTTATGAAAGCAAACGGCCAGCCCGAACAGGCGGTTATGAGTATGGAAATCCTTGTGGGTACTGACGGAAAAGAGAAAATGAGCAAGAGTCTCGATAATTATATCGGGATCACAGACGAACCAAACGACATGCTCGGGAAGGTTATGTCCATAAACGACAATTCTATAGTTAATTACTACGAGCTTTGCACTTTAGCCACGCCAGACAGAACAAAAGAAATAAAAGAAGAGCTGAAAAAAGGTAAAACAAACCCCCGCGACATAAAATTGGCCCTCGCCGAAGAAATAGTTGCAACATATCACGGGAAAGACAAAGCAGTCGCTGCTCGTGAAGCTTTTATAAACACTTTCCAGAAAAAAGAAATTCCAGATGATGTGGTTGAGATAAAAGGCAACGATGCACTGCTCGGCGATATTCTCCATGCCGAAGAAATTGTGGAATCAAAAACAGAGTGGCGTCGGCTCATCGACAGGGGAGCTGTAAAACGACTTGGAGATAAGGGTGAACAAAAAATAATCGATCCAAAAGTGCGCGCAACTCCCGGAGTTTATAAAATTGGAAAGAAAAGATTTATAAAAATAGTTTAACGGAGCCGCCAAGAAACAACAAGGACCGTCCTTATCCCCTCCACAAAAAACCTATACTCCAATAATTCAAAAATGTTCGGCTACGCCTTTTAGAAAATCCTTCAGAATATAAATATATTCTGAAGGATTTTCTCTTTGGCTCGCTCAAAATTTTTGAATTCTATGAGCAAGAGTTTTTTGGGTAGGGGATTAAGAATTAAAAAAGGACGGTCCTTTGCGTTTGTGTTTCTTGGCGCTGGGTTAATTACGATTCATCCAGAAGTCGTGATCCTCCAAAAGAAAAATTAAGCAAACCGTCATCCTCGATAGTGGCGACTGGGTCGTCCTCTGGGTCGATGACTTCATCCAGGGTATCCAAGTCAGGCTCCTTCTCAAGGTCTATTTCATCTTCACTAATTTCGCGTTCATCTTCTGCTGACATATTTGTTTTTGCTTAAAATTTGTAAATTAAGTGTCTGCGAGAGGCACAGAAACTACAGACTTCCATATGTTGTAGCAAAAAGTTTTTTATTGTGCAATAGTTTTGCAAAAAAACTGTGGATAACTTGTGGAGTGAAGAAAAAACGCCAGAATATGCTTATAAAATATGGGTATTTTGAACGCACACGCAAGCGAAATATGCGAGGCCAATTGCGATAGCATCCATCTCGTCATCTTGCTCTATGTCATCCGCGCCAGAAACAAGTTTTTTTACCATCCTTATCATCTGTTCTTTTGTCGCTTTTCCGTAGCCGGTAATTGAGGTTTTTATTTGGAGGGGCGTGTATTCATAAATTGCGAGACCGCTTAAGCGCGCTTGATAAATAATTGCTCCGCGAACTTCCGCAACGCGCATGGCGGTCTTTTGGTTGGTAGATATGAAAAGATTTTCAATGGAAAGAGCCTCGGGCTGAAACTTTTCGATTATTCGAGCTACTTCGCGTCCCACAAGCTCCAAACGATCGACGAAGGGAAGTGTTGCTTTGGTTTTGAAGCACTCAGAAAAAAGAATTTCTTCTTTTTTTGTTTTTTCGAGTACAGCTATGCCGAGTCTTTCATACCCGGGGTCAATAGCAATAATTCGCATAAAATATTTTAACTCTCTTACTCTGCGTTTGTATAAACTTCTTGCACATCGTCGTGTTCATCCAGCTCCTCCATTAGTTCTTCAAGAGCTTTTTCGTCTTCTCCAGAAATTGGGATAGTTGATTGCGGTTCAAAACCTTCTGGGGTTTTCATAAATGCCCACGCTGCTGCGCCCTGGCCTGCGAGCGCGAGCCCGCGTTTTGAAAGAAGGTGTTTAATTTCGGCTACTGTGCGATTTTTGTTATCGGTGAGGCACTCAATCATAAGCGCGCATCCGCCAGGTCCATAAGTTTCGTAGAGTACTGCTTCCATTGTTCCAGCATCTGCGCCAGCGCCCTTTTTCACTGCGCGGTCTATAACATCAACCGTCATATTTTCTTTCTTTGCGCGTTCAATAACAGCTCGAAGCCCCGGAGAAGATAGATTCCCGTTGGCTTTTTTAGATTCCATAGAAATAAGCTGGCCAAGCTTCCCAAAGATCTTGCTTCTTTTCCCGTCTGTTATAGCTTTTTTATGCTTAATTTGCGACCATTTGTTGTGTCCTGACATATGTTTAGATTTTAGTTAAATAAGTTTGGCTTGTCGATCCGCAGGATAATCAAAACCCAAATGTTCATACGCGCGCGGAGTGGCAACACGACCGCGCGGTGTGCGTTCTATCAAACCTAGTTGCATCAAATATGGCTCGTTCACTTCTTCAATAGTAGAAATTTCTTCTGAAAGAGCGGCGGCAATAGTGGAAAGTCCAACTGGTCCGCCGTTATATTTATCAATAATTACTTCTAGGATTTTTCTATCAAGCGCAGTTAAACCAAACTCATCGATTTCAAGAAGCGCAAGTGCTTCAGCAACAAACTTTGCAGACAAGTCTCCTCGTTCAACTTGCGCAAAGTCTCGCGCTCGTTTCAAAAGATAGTTCGCTGTGCGAGGAGTTGCGCGGCTTCTCTTGGCAATCTCTCGCGCCGCATCACCCGAAAGCGGGATGCCAAGAATTTTTGCAGAACGATGGATAATTTTTTCGATTTCTTCGTTCGTATAAAACTCCAACCTAAATGTTCCGCCGGAAAAACGCGAACGAAGCGGTGCAGACAAAAGCGCAATGCGTGTAGTTGCTGCAATCAAAGTAAAGGGAGGAAGATCAAGCTGTATGATGCGCGCGCTAGGTCCTTTGCCGATGATAATGTCTAGCACTCCCGACTCCATAGCAGGATAGAGAACTTCTTCTATCATTTTGTTGAGACGATGTATCTCGTCAATGAATAAAACATCCCCAGGAGAGAGGTTCGTCAAGATAGAAGCAAGATCGCCGACTTTTTCTATGGCAGGACCGGAAGTATTTTTTACCTGCACGCCCATTTCTTTTGCAATGAGGTGTGCTAGGGTAGTTTTCCCGAGTCCGGGAGGTCCATAAAAGAGGAGATGCTCCGGCGGATGAGCTCGCTCTCGTGCAGCCTGAAGCAGAATCTTCAAATTTTTCTTAATTGTCTCTTGTCCCACATATTCTTCGAAACGAGCAGGGCGGAGAGCTTGCTCTATAGAAGAAAATTCCTGAGAAATGCCTTTATTTTCAGGGATTTTTTCAGATTTATTAAGTTTGTGTGAGGAAGAGCTTGACATAAAAATTGTTTCGTGCTAAGGTGGATTTACAGATGGCGATGGGCCATCTAGTTTTTTTGCCAAAAAGATCCTGTATATAAGCCTCTTATGGTTGGGTCCTTCGGGGCTCACATGGTTGTGGACAAGGACGATTCGGTACTTCGCTTTATGCGCTGACCACTGAAACTATCCTTAGACCGCTTCTTCACCCGATTCCTTGTTGAGTTGGGAACCACTAGGGGTTTATATACCGGATTTTTTGTTTTCAACCTAGCCCGCTTTGTTTAATAGTATCGGGTTTGGGGACAAACAGCAAACTCCGTGAAGGACAGTCCTTCACGGAGTTTTTCGTATAAATTATTCTGCTTCAAGGTCCACCGTGCGCTCAACTTCATCAAAAGAAGTTATCCCTGAAAGTATTTTTTCAATTCCGTCCTCTCGCATAGTCAAAGTTTCTTGTTTTTTTGCAGCTTCACGAACCTCGCGCTCGCTTGGGATGCTGTCGAGAAGCTTTTCTATCTGTGCATCCATAAGTATTGCTTCAAAAATACCAATTCGTCCTCGGTATCCAGTGCCGTTGCACTTGTCGCAACCAACAGCACGGCAGATTTTCTCTGTTTGAACCACTGTCCCAGTTTTTTTCTTGATTACAGTCGCAACTTCATCAATAATTTTCTTCTCGCGAGCGTCTGGAGCGTCTTCCTTTCGGCAGGCGAGGCAAAGTTTTCGCGCGAGTCGTTGAGCGAGGGCAACAGTGAGAGACGAGCCAATGATTTTTGGCGTAACACCAAGGTCAATCAAGCGGGGGATTGTTCCGGCAGCAGTATTTGTGTGGAGTGTGGAGAAAACCATATGTCCGGTAAGAGATGCGTTTATGGCAATCTTTGCCGTTTCTCCATCCCGGATCTCGCCGATCATTATTACATCCGGATCTTGTCGTACAGCAGCGCGAAGTCCTTCCAAAAATGTATAGCCCTTATCGTTTTCAACCTGTGTCTGGGTTACGCCCTTTAGGTGATACTCTATCGGATCTTCAATCGTCATCATTTTTATCTCCTCCGAATAAACTTTCTTCATAAAGACATACAGAGTTGTAGTTTTTCCGGAACCAGTAGGGCCGGTATTCAAAATCATCCCGTGTGGTTTTTTGATTTCGCGCTCCATGATAGCGAGAAGGCGGGGACTCATACCCAAATCTTCCAAACTTATATTCAAAGACTCAGGGTTCAAAAGTCGCATCACGATGCCCTCGCCGTAATTGCTTGGAATTACCGAAACGCGAATCTCAATTTCCAGATCCGCTATTTTAATACTAAAACGGCCATCTTGGTTTTCTTCTCCGATATTTAATTTAAGCCCGGAGAGAAGTTTAACGCGTGAACTAAAGAGGTGGTAAATCGAAAGCGGAAGAACGCCAACATCATGAAGAACTCCGTCCATTCGGTAGCGCAGGCGAATATCGTTTTCTGTTGGCTCAACATGGATGTCTGATGCGCTGATTCCGATTGCTCCAGCAAGGATAGCAGAGAAAATTTTTGAAATATTGCGCGAATCTTTAGAACCAAAAACATTTTTGAGCTCGTTCTGCACATCAGCAAGCGTTTTAAATTGTTTAACTAGCGCCCCCAGGCTCTCTCCAGAAATATCAATAAGCCCCGCTTCGCTTTTCGTAGAACTGGAGATTTCTTTATACTTGCCCCACACTTTTTCTAGGCTTGCGTGCGACGAAAGATAAAGTTCTATAATGTATCCTCGGTCTTTGAGCGAAGAAAGAGCATCTTTTGTCTTTTGGTCTGTCGGCGAAAAAATTGCAACTTTTGCTTTTTTGCCCGTGAGTTGGAACGGACCAATCATCGCACCCCGCGCGACTTCTTCGTCCAAAAGCGCCACAGCAGAAGCATCAATAGGTATTGTTGTCAGGTTTATGTAGGGAATGTTGTGTTTCCCGGACATTATCTGCAAAAAATCTTCCTCTTCTTGTTTGCGGAGAGAAGCGAACTGCTCATCCTTATTTGTTTCATCAAATTGAACCATATTTATCCCTGTAGTATAGCAGAATAAATCAAACAGGGCATCATTAATGGACTCCGGTTGACTTTTTGTATATATTGTGCTATTCTATACATCAGTTCTTTCTCATATGCCAATTGGCACATTCATAACCCACATACACACACATGCGTAAGGTTATTTTCTCCACCGGCCTTTTTGTAGCCATTGGGCTTTCCTTCTCTCTGCCTGTAGTGACACATGCCACAAGCGGAGAAAGCGTTTCTGTTTGCGATACAAAGAACAGAGCGGAAGAAGGAATCCACCGATGCACTCTGACCGTAACGGTTCCGCTTACCAAGCTCTCGCTCGCCGAGAAACCTTCGCAGAACATCGCGGTGACCGTCGCTGCAAAGAACAGCGTTACTCCCAAAGGAGTGACTATACTCATCGATGGAAAAATGTTTCGCGCCCACCCCTTCTGGGAATGGCATCGTTTTCATCTCTCTCCTTCGGACAGAAGGATTGTTGTCGAGGTCTCTGATGTGCTCAAGGGTTACAAGCCCTCACGGCGCCAGAAGGACCTTGAGGTCTCCATTCAGGTGGAATTAAGCGACGGCGCCAGCATCGAGGGTTTTGACAACCTGAAGATTCTGGACTATCGCAACCTTGAGAAGTGATACATGAATATCGTACCGCACCCGCCTTTCTTTCGAGAACGGCGGGTGTTTTTTGTAACCTCGCTGGGTTCTTACGGCATTGACGCCCCCACTTTTTTATGATATAAAGACCTCCGGTTCAGTCTAAGTTCTTTGAAACTTTTTCTATCTCTTTTCCCCAAATCCTTTATGGCAGACGAACCCAAGAAAGATGGTCTCAAGACCAGCGACAGATTTTTCCTCAGTGTTGCAACCGTCGTCATAGGCATTCTGGTGGCTGCTCTCGTGATATGGGGAGCATATTCCCTAATCACAAAAGTATTTGCCCAAGACATAAAAACCAACACAAGTGCCGGCTCAACATTGCCCATTGCAGTAATGCAGTCGTCTTCTACTGGAAGCACGGCGCTTCACAAGAAGCTCGACCCATCTTCCGTTCCCGGATATTTTCGGGTCGTCGGAAGTTGCAATTGGGAATTCAAAGAAGCGAAATGCGTAACGCCAAGAACCGGTCCAGGAACTTCTTACAAAGAAGCTTCCATCACAGGAATTCCATTTGGCAGTCCATACAAACTACGAAATGATCAAATGCTCTATGGCACAGGTTCATTTGTCGACGCCGAGGGAGAAACATGGGCACAGATTGATCCCAAAATGACACCACTTGTTTACCCGGGTCGCATCAAGGATCGATATTGGTACATTTCGGCAGATTATCTTGTGTCAGAACCTATTAACGAAAGTACGAATGGTTCGGGGAAGACAATCAGAGTAAATGTCACACAGCAGGTTGGGTATGCAATGTCTGGAAGTATTTTAATCAAATCCTTTTTTGTCTCAACGGGGAGGATTGGGCTAGAAACTCCGGTCGGAACATTTGCTACATTTGAGAAATATCCGCTTAAGAGTATGGAAGCTCCTCTTTTTGCGGGGGAGGGAGGAGAACAATACACACTATTTTCCCCATTCTCAATGGCATTTGCTCGAAAAAATGCAAAAATCTATTTGCATGCCGAGTATTGGCACAATCGTTTGGGACACCAAATGTCGCATGGTTGTATCAACTTGAGTTTCGACGATGCGAAGTGGCTCTACGAATGGGCTCCACTCGGAACGCCCGTGATTGTTAAGTACTAGGTAGAGAAACGGAAGAAGCAAGGCCGATGCGTATCACGCGTCGGCCTTTTTTGTACCTATTGACTTTTTTGGTTATCGTGGTACTATATCAAAAGGTAACAGTCAGTCAGTTTTTTACATCCGCCTGCTCCTTTCGGAGTTGGTCTTCCCCTTCTTTTTATGACAGACCCTGCTTCAAATCTCCGGGTTTTGAACTGGAACGAACACCGTGGCACCGTGATCATTGAGAATGTCTTAAACTGGGTTCTAGAAAGAATCCTTTCTGCACGGAAACTAATTAGGATCATGCAGGAACACAGACGCTCTTCTCATCCTAAGGTGCACCACACACAACTGTGTGAAGACGAAAGGGTTCGTCTAAGCAAAATGGATGTTCTGTCTTCTCGTGAAGAGATAAGGAAAGCCGGCGTCCGTAGATTTCAAAATCTTCGGAGTCGGCAAGAAATTGCGAAAGCCAAACGCACTGTCGGGGCCAAATGTCTGGCGTGACAAGTGAAAATAGAGACCGGATATGCAAATTGCGTGTCCGGTCTTTCTCTTTTTATAACTCTTGACATCCTCACTTAATATGGTATTGTCCTTGTCAGATAAAAAAGTTTAGGACTTTGCAAATAAAACTCAGTTCGCCGTAGCCAAGAGGTGCTTAATCAGGCTCTTGCTGGCTATGGCGAACACTCGTGTCCGCGAAGCACCATCTTCCATTTGGGAGATGGTTTCTTCCCCCCTTTTATTTATGAGCACAGACAACGACACCCAGAACGGAACAGAGCCCGGAGCTAACCCTTTCGGTGGGAAGTATCGTAGAATGAATAAAAGTAATTTTTTGGCTTATTCCTTCTTTTCGTTATTTGGGGGAATGACCGTGTTTTTCTCACTCCTTCTCCTAATAATGATTTTCCTGGTCAAGATTTTTGTTCCCACGGTTGTGGTCGCAGTGCTCCTTCTCCTGTCGATCTGGGGACTGAAAGCATCTTGGAAAAAGATGTGAATATGTTCGCGCAGAAACAGCCAACCTCAAAAGTTGGCTGTTTTTTATATCCCTTGACTTTCTCTGTTATTATGCTATAGTTCCCGCAGTTGTACATTTCTTTATTCCATACCCACATACACATATGGAGCTCAAAGCTTCTAGTTTCTTCAACGGCTTGTTCAATAAATTGCTGTCGCTGACAATAGTCGCGGGAGCAATGGCAATCGTTTCACTGTTTTGGTATGGCGCGCTCATCGTCTTACTGGCGTCTGGAGTCGCACTTCTCTCAGTATGGATTTTCATTATATTGTCCCAAGTTGCTTGGGCGGTAACAAAGAAAGTTCTGATTGAGACCGTAGAGGCGATACAAAAAATCAGTGCGTCAGTAAATGGCGGTTCGTCTGTCGCCGAAGAAAGTTTTACCGAAGATGAAAGTATTCAAGATATGGATGGTGGGGAAGAAGGTGATGAACCGGACCCTAATGAAGGAATGCGAATTGCTGCCGAAAATGGAGCTCTCGCTACTGGATTTAGGAGTCGCCGGATTTAAAACATCGGCAAATACAGGACCATACGAAAGTGTGGTCCTTTTCTTTTTGCCTATTGACTTTTTCTATTAGTATGCTATACTATACACCAGATTCGTTTCCTACTTCTTTCCCAAACAAACAGTATGGAAAACACACAAAAAGTTGTTCTTTTTATTTTGGTTCCCATATGGCTCGTTGGCTTACTCCTCTTAGGGATTGCCACCGGGACATCGGAACTTCTTAGTATGGCGATCATTCTTTCTCTCTTTTTGGTCATCATCGCTCACTGCGTTTCTCGGATTGCGGAATCGGTTTTGGCAATTATAAAAATTGTGAAAGCCAATTCCTACCTTTCGAATATCATCGAAAGAATCCAATCCATGAACCCCGAATATCAAGAATGTCTCGAGGTCATGGATCAGAGAAAAGCGAACTACGCTGTTTACTGGAGTATGTTGAATCAAATTTAATTCAACCTCGCCAGAAAGCAGTAAAACCAAAACAAACCCATCACGCATGATGGGTTTTTTTATTTTTATTCACTACGCAGATTGCTCTTATAAAATGCTTCATCTGTAATGAACCAGCTTGGCTCAGCGTCTTTAGGTGAAGAGAGAATTGTGCCCTTGACTTTTTCTAGGTAGTATGCTACGCTTGCACCTAGAGAAGTTAATCTATTGTTCATTGAAGTTTGAGAGGTCGTCATAGCCAAAAGATGCTTAATTAGAGGCTATTTAATAGGCATTTGTTGGCTATGACGACGCTTCCGAGGCCCTCCCGGGTTTCCGTCCATAGTATTGGAAATTTATATCTTTCCTTTCCTGAACTACCCCCCAATTCTATGGCCGACTCTACGACAGTTCACCATACTCACGGCTTGAGCAAATCGACGGGTTGGTTGGTCGGGGTTTTGATTGCCGTAATAGTGATCATTCTTCTCTGGCCAACTATCTGCGCGAGATTCAATTTCACCATCGGCATAAATGCGCCTTGTGGTTCCAACTGCATCGTGCAGAAAGAAGAGCCAAAGGTGCAAAAGGTTTACTACAAAGCACCAGCTCCAGCGCCGACACCAGCGCCAGAGCCCGAACACGATTGTTCGTGGATTGGTTGTAACGAACCGAGGCCAATTGTCATCCCTGTTGTCCAAAGACAGCCGGTAATAATCTTACCGCGACCGATTGTTCGTGAGGTCATTCGCGACCGACCAGTTTACATTGAAACTGTTCGTCGAGAAGTTATTCACGAGGAAGTTGTACATCAGAATGTTCAGCAGGGGTGGACGCCGACATATGTGAATGTTAATGTCACGCAGACGCAGACCGTTGTCACGCCCCCCACGCCGGTTGTTATCCCTCCGACACAGCAAGGTCCCGGGACAAGCACAAATCCAGCTTATGCAGGATCTCAAAATGGTCCTGGAACAAGCACGAATGGGGCTTATACCGGATCTCAGAATGGTCCTGGAACAACTACTAACGGAGGCAACCAGGGAAACGATTCGGGCGGTTGGTCTGGCGGTGGTATTAACTACTAAGGACGACGCGGCCCCTACAAGAAACGGCAAGTAGCTGATAGAAGCTTTACTTCTATCAGCTACTTGACCCGCTCTTGTACTTTTTAAAGTTATGAACCCTGTTCATACTTTTAAAAAGTAAATTTAACAGCACTTGACTAAATTTACATTTGTGATATAATTAACAACAAGTTAATAAATATCACCATTGTTCTTTGTTTTGTTGGCATTATTAGATTTTATTTAACCCGCTTTGCGGGATTACGAATTATATATGAATATGACAAACATCAAATATTTTGCGCTTAGTCTTGTAGCCCTTGTTGGGATTTTTGCGAGCGCAAGTGTTGTTTCTGCTCAGAACACAATCGGAAGTTGCACATCCGCAACTTTGAGCGGTAATGTCGTTACTAACGGCAATACAACCAACGGCTGGTTCGAAATCTCCCACACCGCAAGCACGGTAAGCGCGGGGAATGGTACCAGAACGCCAACTCAAACCTTTTCTTCTGACGCAACTATGACGCAGCTAGTTAATGATCTAACTCCTAACACTACTTATTATTACAGATCGGCTGTTTCAAACTCTTTTGGCAGTGCCAAAGGCGATGTAGTTTCTTTCACAACTGCTTCTTGCGGAGGAATATACAATCCTGTTTATCCTACCTACACAAATCTTCCTTCCGTCTCAACTTACAGCGCAAACAATGTCAACACAAACTCTGCTGAGCTTGTAGGTTTCGTGAACCCAAACGGTTCGTATGATACCTATCGTTGGTTTGAGTGGGGGAATACTTCTTACACCGGAAGCTTTACGCAAACACAGTCATCCACTCAAGGTGGATCAAGCGGAACTTTCACCACATCTGTTTACTATTTGACACCAAACACTACATACTATTTCCGCGTTGCTGCACGAAACAGCCAGGGAACAGTTTACGGGAATGTTATGTCATTTACGACACTTCCTCAGTACAACAATAATTACAATAATATTATTTACAACAATACTGTTAATGTTCCGGTAGTTAGTATTTCCGCTGATCAAACATTCGTTCGCTACAACGGAAACACTACTATTAATTTGTCTACCTCTAACGCAAATTCATGCGTCGCGACAGATGGTTCTAATGGTTGGGCAGGAGTACGAACTGTCGGCACATCAAGTTTCCTTACGGGATCTTTGACTGCAAGCACAGTTTATACGATTACCTGTACTAACTCTTACGGATCAACGACTGAGTCAGCAACAGTAAGTGTTGGAAACCCTACGAACACAACAACTTCCGTAGTATCTACTAACACTACTAACACAGTAAGAAATACTACTACGGTTATTAATCGCGCGGTCGGAACCCAGTCCCTCATAACTCTTTCAATAGAGGGAGGTACCGAGTCTATTTCTGCTGGCGAAAGACGCACATACACTGTTACATGGAAAAACGACAGCAATCAAGTTCTCACAAATGTAATCCTTCGCGTAGTGTTCCCACAGTCAATGATATTTGACAGCACAACAGCAGGCGCATTTAGTGCAGACGACAATACCGTAACTGTAGACTTGAAATCTTTGACTGCCGGTCAAACAGGAACTATGTCTGTATCAGGAGTTGCATACAATTCTCTCAAGTCAGGAGAACTTGTAGTTGTAACCGCCAATATAGTCTATACCGATGCAAGCAACATTCAGGGTTCTGCAACAGCATACATGACGCATCGCGGAAATTCACAAGCAGGTCTCTCCGCAAGCATCTTTGGAGTAGGATCATTCCTTCCAACAACGCTCTTGGGATGGTTGCTCCTCTTTATTCTCGTTCTCGCAATTGTTCTTCTTGCCGACTATTACTATGGTCGCAGAAAACAAAGATCAGCAATGTATACGACAACAACAGAAACCAGTTCCGTTACTGCTAAGTCTAAATAAATCTTTTCCAACAAATACAGAAAATGGCGCACTAAAATGCGCCATTTTCTGTATTTACAACAAGGTCGTTTCTTGTTTCCGTGCCTTTCTCCAAAATGGTAAGATAAGGCTATGATTTTAGAAAAACCTCAAGAACTAAAAAGTTTAGAAGAATTGCGCGCTTTTGCTGAGAGATTTATAGGGGCGATTGCCAAAAGCCCAAAGGCGGAGACGGCAACGGTTGTGGGGCTTTATGGAGATTTGGGCTCTGGGAAAACCGCATTTGTGAAGTGCATAGCCGAAGCCCTTGGAATAGAGGAGCTTGTAACAAGTCCGACATTTGTCGTTGTAAAAGCATATACGATTCCGAGCGGTTCTATTTTGAGTCCTCGTTTTTCAAAACTAGTTCATGTCGATGCATATCGTTTAGATGGAGGCAGAGAAACAAGAGTCCTTGGCTGGGATGAAATTATGGCAAACAAAAACAATGTTGTTTTTATCGAATGGCCGGGGAATGTTCACGATGCGTTGCCAGAAGGAATGATCAACCTATATTTTTCTCATGTTGACGACGGAGTGCGTAGAATTGAAGAGAAGAAGGGCAAATAATATTCACTATGGCGAAAAAAGATACGAGGAAAACTCTCATACTCCTGGATGCTCACGCAATCCTTCACCGCGCTTATCACGCGCTTCCCGGATTTTCCACGAGCGGGGGTGAGCCTACCGGAGCGCTTTACGGTTTATCCACGATGATAATGAAGATCATAAAAGATCTAAAGCCAGACTACCTAGCAGGCTGTTTTGATCTTCCGCAGCCTACATTCCGCCATGAAGCTTATGAAGCATACAAACTTGGACGACCAAAAGCAGAAGACGATCTCATCCATCAGATAAAGCGAGCACGCGATGTATTTGAATCCTTAAGCATTCCACAGTACGAGCTTGCGGGTTTTGAAGCAGATGATTTGCTTGCAACTATCGTTGAAAAAGTAAAAAATAAAAAAGATTTGCGCGTAATCATTGCGTCGGGGGATATGGACACCCTTCAGCTAGTGGACGATGATAAAGTTCTCGTTTATACGCTAAAAAAGGGAATTAACGACACTATTTTGTATGACGAAGAAGCTGTGCTCGCACGGTTTGGATTTCCGCCAAAACTTTTACCTGACTACAAAGGTCTTCGCGGAGATCCATCCGACAATATTATCGGTATAAAGGGAATCGGAGAAAAAACAGCGACGATTCTTATCACAAAATTCGGAACGATTGAAAATATTTATAAAAAATTAAAAAAAGACCCAGAGGTTTTTAAAAAAGCTGGTTTTTCTTCGCGTGTTATAGAACTTCTCCGGGAAGGAGAAGAAGAAGCGCTGTTTTCTAAAACACTTGCGACAGTGCGCCGAGATGCGCCAATAGAATTTTCTCTTCCTCCAAAGGTGTGGCGCGAAAACTTTGATCCAGCAAAAGTAGAAAAGCTTTTTGCAGAGCTAGAATTCCGCGCACTGCGCGATCGACTGCACGGTCTTTTAGGTATTGATCGTCCCGCATCGCTTTTTGGTTCTGAAGAAAAGGAATCTCTGCCTGAGCCTGATTCTGCAGAACTTAAATATGCGCAAATCGCACTTTGGCTGCTAAACTCCGACTTAACTACTCCGTCTCTTGAAGATATTTTATATCACACAAAAAAGACAAACTTTAAGGACGCCCTCATTGTCCTAAAAGAAGAACTCAAAAAAAATGGTCTTACCGGCGTGATGGACGACATTGAACTTCCGCTTGTTCCTATTATCGAAAAAGCGCAAAACTACGGAATATTGGTGGACACAAAACATCTTGCAAAGCTTTCAAAAGATTATCACAAAACTCTTGATGAAATTACTGCCCGTATCTACAAACTCGCAGGTGAAGAGTTCAATATAAATTCTCCAAAACAGTTGGGTGAGATGCTTTTTGACAAACTTATGCTTGCAACCAAAGGTCTCAAAAAAACCGAAGGCGGTGCAAGATCAACCCGTGAATCCGAACTTGTTAAACTTCGCGGAGTACATCCTATCGTTGACGAGATTTTATCATATCGCGAGATACAGAAACTTCTCTCTACATACATAGACAATCTTCCTAGCCTGATCGGGGATGACGGTCGTTTGCACACCACCTTGAATCAAGCTGGCACCACGACAGGACGCATGTCTTCTTCAAACCCCAACCTTCAGAACATTCCAGCGCGAAGCGAAATGGGCTCTGCGATTAGGAGCGCGTTTATAGCCCCGAAAGACTCTACCTTGCTTGCATTTGACTACTCTCAGATTGAAATGCGCGTTCTTGCATCACTTTCCAAAGATCCAAACCTAATTGAAATATTTAAAACTGGGAAAGATGTGCATACTTCAGTTGCATCCCGCGTTTTTAAAGTTTCGGAAAAAGATGTAACCCCCGAAATGCGCCGTCGAGCAAAAGTAATCAACTTTGGAATCATATACGGCATGGGTGTTAATGCCCTCAAAGATAATTTGGGATCTTCGCGCGCCGAAGCTCAGGAGTTTTATGATAATTACTTCATCACATTCCCAAAAATTGCGAAATATTTTGAAGATGTAAAATCAAGCGCCAAAAAAGATGGTTTTACGACGACATATTTTGGAAGACGGCGTTCTTTTGCGGGAATTAAATCCGCAATTCCATATATTCGCGCAGGCGCCGAGCGAATGGCGATGAATGCGCCCCTTCAAGGGACGGCAGCCGACATTATTAAGATTGCAATGGAAAAAGCCGACAATGCCTTAACAAAAGCCAAGCTTTCCGGGAAAGCCCACCTTCTTCTGCAGATTCATGACGAACTTCTTTATGAAGTCGAGGATAGCGCTGTGCCGAAAGTGAGAGATATCGTGGAAGAGGCGATGGAACACACAGCCGAATTTTCTGTGCCGATTACAGTAAGTATTAAAAAAGGTCAGCGCTGGGGAGAGATGGAAGTTATAAAATAATATGCTGTATCTAATTTACGGAAATGATCGCGCAAAAGGGCTGGCCAAATTCCAAATGGTTCGTGAAAAGCTCGTGAAGAATGGTACTAGCATAGAAACCATAAAAGAAGGAAGTATCTCCGATGCCATGCTCGACGAAATTGGGGTTGCTCGAGGACTTTTTGATAAATCTACGCTTTTTATTTTTGACAGTATTTTAGAAAAAAAGGGAGAACAGGATATGCTGTCTTCTCACGCAAAGGCACTCGAAGAATCAACAAACAAATTTTTAGTATTCGAACCGTCGCTCGGTAAAGACCTTGCGGAAAAAATTGCAAAACATGCGACGGAAATTATCGAATGCACCGCCCGCAAAGTTGATTTCAGGCCTGCGTTTAATATTTTTTCTTTAGGCGATGCGTTGGGTAAACGGAACAAAAAAGATCTCTGGGTTTTATTTGAGCAAGCGGTATCCGCTGGGATTACTCCGGAGGAGATAGCTGGAACATTATTTTGGTCTGTAAAAAATATGGCGCTTATGAAAAAAGCGAAGCCGGGAGATGAAGCCGGACTAAATCCGTTTGTAGCAAAAAAAACTCGTTCATTTGCCGATAACTATTCAGAAAAAGAAATTACAGATCTTTCTCGCGAACTCATGACTCTTTATCACGAGGCGCACAGGGGAGGGGAACAAATGAACATCGCGCTCGAAAAATTTATTTTAAGTTTGAATTAATGTCCTCCCCAAAAAACCTATACTCCAATAATGGCTAGTAAAGAAAAAAGTCCACAGGGTGCGGACTTTTTTAGGCTCAACTTCGTGATGAAGGAGCAATTTATTCTAGAATGAGCTAAAAGATCTTTTATTGTAGAAATTTTAATTTCCACTGTCTCGGCGCAGCATATCGCGCAATGTACTTTTTGTGTTCGTGAACAATTTCCTTTTTGGAAGATCAATGAGTTTGATCACACTTTAAAAATTTGTGAACACTTTTTTATCTGTGCTTATTATACTTCTTTTCTACAAATATACGCAAGTAACAATTGTGGATTTTTGCAAAAAAGCTAATATTTTTGGCTTATTTTGGACATCTTGACTAGATATTTTATCTGGTTAAAATATTTTCTGTAAGCAATATTATAAGTTAATTAATATTATATTTATGCGTAATATTTTAATTTTCATTTCCAGTTTAACATTTAGTTTTTTCTTTATTATTTTTCCAGTGTATGCGCAAGAAGCTGAGCTTTCGAAGCCCGATATTCAAACATACAACACCGCAACCAGCTCTACTGTCATTATTAAATCGCCTTCTGGTTATAAAAGTCGAGTAGTTTCAACTTATGACGGAAATCAATTCAATACCGTTGCCACTTCCACCCCGCTGACCTCAGAAGACATACAAGAGATGCAGGATCGTGCAGATAGGGAAGCGTCAGCAATGCAGAAAATCTTTGAGGACCAAACCGCGCTTTGGAGCGAGCAAGAAAAAATGTTGCAAAATATCTGGGGAGATGATTTTGGTATTGTCGCACCGATCGAAAAAGTACAAAAACAAAGCAATACAGTAAAGCCATCAAAAAAAGTTGCCGTTATAAACACACCAACCACTACGACCGCAGCAGTTGCAACAACTACTGAAGCAACACAAACACCGCCTATTGCAGAACCGATCGTTCAAGAACATAAATCTTTTTTATCAAAGATTTGGGATTTTTTGATGGGGTTGTAGAGAAGAGGGAAGCTCTCTCGAGTAACGCAGATTGCTTAGGGAATCTCCTTCGCCTCTCGTCTCGTCGCCACTCGCAAAACTGCGCCCGTCGGTCTCGGTCACGAGTTACTAAGTCGCTACGCGCCTAAGTACTCGCGACCCCGCCTCGCCGTTGCTTCGCAACATGCTCCGGCTTTCGATTCCCTCACGCGAGACAAGCAGTTGTCTCGCTCGGGCGCACAAATTAAAAACGCCCGCTAGTGCGGGGTTTTAATAATTTGTGCGCCCGGAGGGAATCGAACCCCCGACCATCTCCTTAAAAGGGAGCTGCTCTACCGACTGAGCTACGGGCGCATGCGGATTTTTTCTACTTTTTATTAACCAAAAAATACTAACACAAAAGACCGAATTGCGGAACCCCCTTAGCTTTTTTAAAGAGGAAGGTCAAAAGCAAAAGGTCCAGGTCCGAGGAACATTAGCACGCCTAGCACGACTGCAACAAGAATGAAAAATTCTATAGTATTCTCGGGCAATAGTTCTGGTCGTCGCCATTTGATGATAATTGCGACGAATGCGAATACAAATCCGAGAAGGGCAGCGCCCTGAGTATAAAGTCCTACGAGAAGACAAACACCAATGAGTAGCTTGATACTAGTAAAAACCCAAAAGAAAGCTTTATTAGATCGAAGCCCTAATTTTTCGTAAAGAGTAATTCCACTTTCTCGTCCATGAAAAAACTCTTTGTATGCGCACCTTATAAAAAGGAGGCCTAAACTGGCGCGAAGTACAAAAGTCGCGAGAAACGAATAATCAAGGAGTTGTGGGAATAAACTTACTGGATGCATATAGGTAGATTGTAGCAAAAATTATTTTATTTTCCTACTTTTTAAATCCTGCCTTTACGAGTTCTTCTCGTGCCACATCTGCATCGTCCCAAGGGGTCTTATTCCCGTTTGCTTGCATTATGTAAGGGTCCGTGCCTTTTCCGGTGATGATCACAGCATCTCCTTTTTGGGCATATTTTATTCCTTTAGCAATTGCTTGCCTGCGATCCATAATAATTTCAGCTTTTCCTTTTTCAATTCCTGCCAAAATGTCAGAGACAATTTTTTTAGGATCTTCGTCGTAAGGATCTTCGTCGGTTAAAATTATTTTATCGCAATGGAGAGATGCGACGCGCCCCATAGCAGGTCGTTTCCCGCTGTCCCGTCCTCCTCCTGTGCCTCCGAGAATGCAAATTTTTCTTGTGCCTTTGAAAACCCCATAAACTTTTTCTAGGGAATCTACTGTGTGCGCATAATCAACAATAACATCAAAATCTTGTCCTGCGTTCACGCGCTCGACGCGTCCGCGAATGCCCTTAAACTTTCCTAAAGCGTGACGAATAATATCGTTTGAAATACCAAGTGCTCGCGCAAATGATATACCTGCAAGCATATTTGAAACATTGAATATTCCATAAAGATGGGCTTCCAGCGGTGTTCCATTAAACGAAAATACTGTTTTATTTTTTTCTATTTTATACGGTTCAGCATCTTTTATAGAATAAGTTTTTTTAATATCTGCATCGCATGCTAGAAAATCTTTTGCGTGGGGATCATCGGCATTGACGACAAGTATGCGTGGGCGCTTTGGTGAAGAGGCGAGTGCTCGCGCGAGAGAAAGCTTTGCATTTTTGTAATTCTCAAAAGAACCATGCGACTCGATGTGTTCAGGAGAGAGGTTTGTGAACACAAGCGAGTTCAAGCTTATAAACTTATGACGGAAAACTTTTGCTGCCTCAGAAGTCATTTCAAGGACAGCCCATTCACATTTTGCATTTACAGCTCGGCGTAAAAAATTCTGTACGAAAAAACGACCAGGCATAGTCATCTTGAAAAGATTCCGCTCTTCTTGATCGCCTACCTTGAAACGAAGAGTCCCTGCGAGCGCAGTTTTATAGCCAGCCTCTTCAAGTATCGCATTTATTATTTCAGCGGTGGAAGTTTTGCCCTTGGTGCCAGTAACGACAACCACTTTAATATGGCGAGAGGGGAAGCGGTATATTAGCGCGCTCAAAAGTGCGAGAAGGTAGTGATAAACAGGTTGAATCTTCTTAAATAATTTGCGCGGGATTAATCGTTTTACGAAGTTCAAGATTTTTTCGACAGTGCTGTTTGGTTTCATATTTTTATCTTTATTTTCCTAATTGTTTCAATGCCTGTTTAATGCGCGAGCCAGTCCCTTTTATATCTCCCGACACCTTTTTCAGGGCTTCGCGCGCTTCTCGCTCTGCGTACCCCATTGCCACGAGACCCTCTATCGCATCATGCTCTTCGCGAAGGGCGCCAGTTCCAGTTTCTTCTCCGTCGCTTATGCCGATTTTCTCACGGAGCTCAAGAATAATTTTTTGAGAGCTTTTCGAGCCGATTCCGGAAACTTTTGTGAGGGCGCCGGCATCTCCTTTTGAAATTGCTTCCTTGATGTGGTCGATAGGAGCCGTATTCATTATGCCGAGCGCGGATTTTGGACCGATTCCAGATACGCTAATAAGCATTTCAAAAAACTCAATTTCGTTTTCATTTTTAAATCCGTACAAATCAAGTACATCCTCCCTAACAACTAAGTGGGTCCACAGAGAAACTTTTTTGTCGGCTGACTTGCGGATCGCTTGCAAGGCGTCAACCGTAACTCTGACTTTATAGCCTACTCCTCCAACATCTATTACGATAAAACGGTCGTTTGCGGATATGAGCGTACCAGAAAGGTGAGATATCATTCTTCTATAGTACAGCGTTTTTGGCTATTTTGCACTTTTGCGATTTTTTCCTAAAGCCCTTGCAAAATACAGGAAATGATATATAGTATCTCCACATATGGCAATTATTCAATCAGCAAAACGCGCTATCCGTGGTTCCGAAAGGAAGCGCGTATACAACGAACGCCGAAGCAAGGCGATGAAGGAGGTGGTAAAAGAGGTAAAAGCTCTCGCTACCGCTAAGAACAAAAAGAGCGCTGAAGCTCTCCTCCCAAAAGCCTTCAAGGCAATAGACAAGGCAGCAAAGATGAATTTCATCCCTAAAAATACAGCCTCCAGAAAAAAGTCCCGCCTTGCAAAAATGATAAAAAAGATCGCATAATAAAATAAAAACGCGCATAGGAATATGCGCGTTTTTTGTATACAATTTACATATGAATAATATTACGCCAGAAGAAGCTAATGATTTGATAAAAAAAGGAGAAGCGAATGTAATCGATGTGCGCACAAAAGAAGAGTTTGTGTCGGGTCATATAGGCGGTGCAAAAAATATTGATTTCAATTCTCCGCAATTTGAAGAAGAATTAAAAAAACTTGATAAGCACAAATGTTATATTGTAAATTGCCAATCTGGAGGCAGGTCAAGCAAAGCTACCGCGCGCATGGAGAATCTCGATTTCTCAAACGCGAATCTTCTTTTAGGGGGACTTAGTGCGTGGGAGAACTCTGGTCTCCAAACAGAGAAATAATTTTTGATTTTTGCAGTTTTTGTGTTAAAGTGTTGAAGTTTTAGAGAATGCTCCCGTCGTTCAATGGATAGGACGCAAGCTTGCGGAGCCTGCGATGTAGGTTCGATTCCTACCGGGAGCACAACGCAAAAAAACATCGCCTGCGCGATGTTTTTTAGTTGTGCTGGGCGCAGTGATGTTTTTGTAATCAAAAACCACGAGCCGGGGTCGCGAGTACTTAGTCCGCACAGGATGTAATCATCCGAGCAGACTTAGTAACTTGTGACCACAGCTAATACTCCAGGTGGTTCTATAGCGTAGCGTCCTACCGACCTAAGAATTTTTAGTCGAGGGAGATTCCTTCCTATTTTATGTTACAATATCTAAGTATGAAAAAAATGAAACAATATAAATATATAGTATTAATATTTTTAATCTTGGTGGCAACTTTTTATTTGTATAAGTTTAAACCTGTTAGTATTAGAAAAGAATGCGTTGCTATCAATACAAAATCAGCTTTGAAATGGAAAACAGCGCACCCGGGAAGCACGATGGATGACTTTATAAAAAATTATAATGCATCTTTTGCAAAGTGTTTGAAGCTGGGCGGACTCTAAAATCCAAGCCTGCGCATAACACGATCAGGTAATGGTTCTGCTTGGAGATGCTCAGGAAGCATAGCCGTGAGAGCTTTGTGTATTTCCTCTACCGGCGCATTTCCGAGGGGGATTATGATAAGAGGCATAAAAGATTTTTTTGAAGTAAGAAGAAGTTTTGCGGGGACGAGATTGTTCCCGACTTTTCCTTCCTCGGTAATCCAAAACGATTCAAGGAACTTCCACGGATAAAATTTTTTTCCTACATGCACGCCCTTTCTGGATAGCCCGTATTCTACAGCTTGCGGTGGGCGAGTACTGTTTGCGAGCAACAAGCCCATCCCGAGCAAAAGAATTATAGAAAGAAGAGCATTACCAAAGATAAAAAATAAAGCAGAAAGCACCACAACAGTGCCTCCAGTAAGCCAGTACCAATTTTGGCTGTGTTCATAATATTCATATTCCGGCGCGTGCCATGTAATGTGGTTGTCATTCATATGTCCAGTGTAGCAAGGGCTAGCTTTTTTCGCCATCCTCTTTTAAATATTTTTTTCCTTTTAATTTTTCTGGGAGCAAATCTTCTTTAGTATATTTTTCATAACCTTTGCCGTAGCCGAGGTCTTTCATAAGTTTTGTGGGCGCATTAAGAATTTCCATTGGAATTGGCAGATTCCCATATTCTTTTGCGTCTGCCATTGCCTCTAAGTATGCATTGTAGCCGTCTCTATTTTTTGGCGCTTTGGAAAGATAAATAACTCCGTGAGAAAGATTTATGCCTGCTTCCGGATAACCGATGGTTTCAACTGCTCTAAAAACCGCGTTTGCAATTAAAAGTGCATGCGGATCTTTTATCCCGATATCTTCTGAGGCAAATATTACCATTCTTCTCGCGATAAACTTTGGATCTTCTCCGGACTCGATCATTCGCGAGAGATAATAAAGAGCAGCATTTGGCTGGCTGGCTCGCATGCTTTTTATAAATGCTGAAATAGTATTGTAATGCTCATCTCCTTTCTTGTCGTATCGAAGAAACTTTGATTGAAGAGTTTGTTTAAGGTTCGGGAGTGTTAAATCGCCGTAAAGCTTCTCCGTGTTCTCAATCATTGCAAGAGCTTGCCTTGCGTCGCCTCCAGCCATTGAAAGGAGCCACGAGAGCGCATCTTCTGGAAGCTTCACTTTTGCGCGTGCAATAATTTGTCGCATATTTTCTTCGGACAATTCTTCCATAACAAAAACTCTGCATCGCGAGAGCAGGGGAGGAATGACTTCAAACGAAGGATTTTCCGTAGTTGCTCCTATCAGAGTAAGTTTCCCAGACTCTACGGCAGGCAAAAGAAAATCTTGCTGTGCTTTATTGAAGCGGTGGATTTCGTCTAGGAAAAGTATTTTTGGACCAAATAGGTCTCCACTTCCGTCAATTATTTTTCGTATGTCTTCTTTACCGGCAGAAACTGCAGAAAGTTCATGATAATCTGCATTAAGCGCTTTTGCATAGATGCGCGCCAGCGTAGTTTTGCCTACTCCCGGCGGACCCCATAAAATAAATGAGAATAAATGCTTTTCTTCTATTGCCACGCGAAGAGGCCCCTTTGCGTGGTCTTTTTTCTGGCCGCCTTTTCCTACTAAATGTTCCTGGCCGATGAATTCATCAAGGTTTTTAGGCCTTATTCTTGAAGCTAGCGGTTCCATTCGTACATTATACTCTTTTCTTGTGCACCATTTTTGACATACAAAGCGTATACACTGGTGTAGCGACGATAGTGATTTCACCGCTATATTGATTAATAATTACAAAAAGACCGGAATGGACACCGGTCTTTTTGTAATTACCACAAATAAACTCTTTTATTCGTATCGCAACGCATCAACAGGATTTTTCTTGCCAGCTTTGCGCGCAGGATAGATTCCAAAAACAATACCAGCAATACCCGACACCGCGAGTCCGAGAATCACGGCAGATATTGGAAAGGCAAATACCCATCCGATAGAAGAAAAAGTTGATAGGACGAAATATATAATAATCACGATTGTTGCGCCAAACATGATGCCGATTATTCCACCTGCAAAAGTTAGCAATATAGACTCGATGAGAAATTGTTGCAAGATGTCTTTATTTGTAGCGCCGACTGCCTTACGAAGTCCTATCTCTCGAGTTCTCTCTGTGACGGAAACAAGCATAATGTTCATTATTCCGATACCACCCACGATAAGAGAAATGGATGCTATCGCAGCTAAAAAGAGGGTAAGGGTCGATGTAATAGTGCCAAGTATCGATAAAATATCCGCCTGCGTTAGTATGTTGAAATCGTCTTTGTTCGGGTCGGTTATGCCGTGATTCTGGCGTAGAATAAATTTTGCACGGGACTCCGAAAAGCTTATATCATAATTTGAGTTTCCTTGGATCAACACCGTACTAAAATAAGAAATTCCGAGTAATTGTTTTTGAGCAACGCTTATAGGAACGATAACGACATTTCCTTGATCGACGCCAAACATGCCAGTGCCTCCTTTGCTAAGCACGCCGACGATACGGAATGAAAGATTTTTCAACCTTATCGTTTTGTTTATAGGGTCGACCGAAGAACCGAAAAGGGTTTTTACAAGATCGGGTCCAACAACCGCAACATGGTTTGCTGAATCTACATCTTCTTTAGCAAATGCAAATCCTTTGCCAATGGTCAGATTGCGGATTGAAAACATGTTTGCGGATACTCCTTGATAACTTATTGTTTTGTTATTATTGCCGTATACAACTTCAGCCTGACCAGTGACCAAAGGAGCTGCGTCGTCTATAGAAGGCTCACGCTCCAAAGCGTCTATATCTCTTTGTCGTAGTGTGGTTATGACTATCCCTTGTTCTGCCGCAGTAGGAGAAAACTTGCCGTTGCTAGGCGCACCAGGGATGACAATGATAAGGTTAGAACCAACACTCTGAACTTGACCCACGATTAAATCCTGAGCCGATTGCCCAATTGACATAAGAATAATTACGGAAGATATTCCGATAACTATGCCAAGCATCGTTAAAACTGATCGCATCTTGCTATGCGTCAGGCTTCGAGTGGAGGTTTTAAATGCATCTCTAAAAAGCATATTATTTTAATGGGTCTTGATGATGATGTTTTTCTACAACTTTTTTATCACTTTCAACGGTCCCATCTTTTATCCTGATAATGCGATCTGCAAACTCTGCCGTCTGGGTCTCGTGCGTTACCAATATCACTGTTCGACCCTTCTTCTTGTTAAGTGACTCCAGTATTTCCATAACCTGCAGACCTGACTTCGAATCAAGATTGCCGGTAGGCTCGTCGGCAAAAATAACATTCGGATCGGTTACAAGCGCTCTGGCGATGGCAACGCGCTGTTTTTGTCCGCCAGATAATTTACCAGCTTCGGTATGAATCTTTTCTTCGAGTCCGACTGCCTTGATTGCATCCTCGATGAGGTTTTTTCGTCTTGAAGGAGAGATGTCTGAATACAAGAGGGGAATTTCAACATTACTGTATACAGTCAGACGGGAAAGGAGATTAAATGATTGGAAAACGAAGCCCATGTCTTTGTTTCGGACATGTGCGAGTTCGTGGTCATCCATATCGTCGATGCTTTTCCCCTGGAATTTGTAAGATCCCCCAGTTGGACGATCCAAAAAACTCAATATGTGAAGAAGCGTTGATTTTCCAGATCCAGATGGTCCCATGATTGAAACAAACTCTCCTTTGTCGATGGAAAACGAGACTCCGCTAAGAGCCGTAGTAGAGGTTCCCTCATCAGCATATTCTTTTTTTAGATCATTTACTTCGATCATTGTGTCTTTAGTCCGATGTTAAGAACTTGTTCTCCTTCTGTAACGCCTGAAATCACTTCGACATTTCCTTTTTGGTCTTGGATGCCGAGTGTCACAGGATTTTCTTTCTCTTGATTATTATCAAGGGTCTTCACAAATGTTCCTTCGTCGTTCTGCAAAATAGCATATTGCGGAAGAACCAATACATTATCTTTTTGCTCCGTTTGTATATCAATGTTTGCCGTCAATCCGCTCTTTAATCGCGGATCGAGCTTGTTGAAAGAAATCTTGATTTTGAAGTTTATGACTCCTTGTGTGTTTGTTTCTGCGGGCGCGATGTAAAACACCGTTCCAGTGAATGTTTCGTTAGGGAATGCATCGATTGTCATTGTAACGGCATCATTTATTGAAACTTTGCCAATATCGGTTTCAGAAACACCAGCGTCTACTTCATATCCGGTGTCTGACATTACAGAAATAATCGGCGTGGATGCTAACGCAAGTTGTCCTATCTTTGCGTCAAACTGAGTAATCGTACCGCTGATAGGCGCGATAATTTGAGCATTCTCTAGTTTAGCCAAAGCGCTTTGAACGCCGGCTTGCGCCTGTAGAACTTGTGCCTGCTGTGCAGAGATATCAGTCGGAACGGATCCGGCATTTTTAAGGTCAAGAGTAGCTTGTTTCTCCGCAACCGCTGCTTCTGCCTGTGCCACGGCAATGTTTTTTGTGGTTAATGCGGAGTTATAGAGATTTAAATTCGTAATATAATTGCTTGCCTGCGTGTTTGGTATTGGTATTTTCCAATTTGTTCCTGAATTAAAACTGTAGCCCAGAGGAAAAGAAATATAGAGCCCGCTTGTTCCAAGCGGAACTGGGTTTGCGCTTATTGTTCCCGTTGCAGAGATAGGTCCAATAGCATTGAAATATCCGCTCCCTCCTGAGGTTATTGTTTCAATCGTGACAGTACCTTCTGCGTTTCCTATGTATGTCCCTGAAATAGTCGGTGCAAGGGCTATCGAGTTTATATCTCCATCTGTGGCTGGGTATGCGCTTATAGTTGAATTCAAAAGTGCGCGATATGCATTTGCTACTAGCGTTGTTTGCTGTGCTTTAGTATTTTCTAAATCAGTTTTAGCGTTATTCAGAGCTATTTTAGCTATCACTATGTCTTCAGGGCGCGTTCCGTTTTGCAGGCCTTCAAGTTTTGCCTGTTGTATGTCGACATTAGCCTCTGCTTGACGAAGTTGAGCAACAAGATCGCTCGTATTAAGTTCCGCTAATACTTGCCCAGCATAAACCTGCTTCCCAAGGTCGGAGTAGACACGGGAAATGATACCGCTGCTGCTGAATGTCAGAGAAGCATCCTGGGCGGGCGTTGTATTGCCAGTGAGAGAAACGGATTGAACGATAGATCCCTTCTCTACAGCTACGAATTGGTATGTCGTACTGTGGCGAAAGAATAAAAGGTATCCGCCGACTATCACAACAAATGCAACGGCTATGCCAATTCCAGTTTTTGTTCGTATTAGTTTTTTGAAAGCGGTGAAGATTTTTGAAGATATTTTAGGCATAATTTTATTTTTTTAAAAGCTTATCAACGATTTTCCTATTAAGCAAGATGTACTGATTGAATTCCTTGTCGCTTAATATTTTAAAGAGCTCTAGAAACTTTCGCAGGCCCTCTTTTTTCATTTTATCGACTTGCGTCAGAGTTTTTCTTGAAAGAGTCAGTATGACCATGCGTTTATCTTTTTCAAATGTTTTTCTTACAACATATCCGCTAATAACGAGACCATCGATGAGCTGAGTTGCTGCACTGCTAGTGATACCGAACATTTTTGCCACATCTTTGACCGTACTCTTGCCTTGCTGTTCGATAAACATGAGCACTCCCCACTGAGAAGGGGTAATTCGAGGCATCTTAACAGATTCAGGAACATGAAACGCTATAATCCGTTTAAGAGACTGTAGGTTGTCCAATAATTCTTTAACTTTTTGTTTTCTGTTGGTCATATTTTAAATAAAGCGCTAAATATGTAAGTATCTTATCAAATTTAGCATGGATGTCAAGGGTAGTGGATGTGAGATGCGGTCACGAGTTACTAAGCTAAAAGGAGAGATTCTCCCTCGCCTCAAAATTTTTCGTCAAAAATTTTGGTCTGGGCACTGGCTCGCGGTTTTGCGAGCTCGCAAAACATCGCTCCGCCATTCGAATCTCACGCGGAAGTCGTGCAGACGACTTCCTATCCTCCGCAGTTTTTCACTGCGTTCAAAACTGCGGAGGATGTGAGATTCGAACTCACGAACCCGATTAAGGGTTGACGGTTTAGTAAACCGTTGATTTAAGCCACTCATCCAATCCTCCAATTAGAGCCTGTTCACAATCTAACCGCAGATGTGATTCAAAATACCGCTTGCCTGATAAAACTTTCAAATTTCTGCTACAGATTGTGAATTTTTCGTCAGCGTATATCTATATGCTTTCTCAAAATTCACAATTTTCGCAACGAAATTTGGAAGTTTTATCTAGGCATTAGATTGTGAACAGGCTCTTAGAAAGTTTAGCATACTAAAAAATATTAAATATTGCACGACTTGACGCCGCAAAATATAACCCCTTCTTTGTAAGATATGGCTATATTGACCGTCTTTATAATTAGTATCTCAATGATCGAATTTATAAATGTGCCTATTATAAAATTAATTATTATGAAAAATTACACTAAAGCAATTACAGGGGGTATGCTTGCAATCGTCGTTTTTGCAGGCGTAGCGGCTTCTACTGCGCAATATGCGTTAGCAGATGTGACAATCTCATTTCCTAATTCTGTGCTATGGAATAACGATCGCACAAATGATGATGTCTTACAGCTTTCTAGTCTAAAAATTACATCCATCCAATCTTCCGGAGGAAGTTTGCCTGCAGTTGTAACCGCTTCGACAGATTCAGGTTTTGATTGTCGTAAATACAACAACGAGAAAAGCGACCTACATGGTCCTTGCCCTTTACCAAAAATGGCAGATCGTGTGTACAATATTCGCGTAAGTACAGGAACAATACTTCTTTTTTCAAATCGCACACAAAGCACATTCGCTGATTTTGCGGTCGGAGATAGAATCAATGTGTTCGGCTTTCGCGACAACTCAACCAACGGGATTGACGCTCTTATTATGAGAAACCTCTCAAAACCAAGCATCGCTCGCTGGGTACAGGTAAGTGGCGTTAAGGTCACTGCTATTTCGGGAACAGTTTTACCCGCTACGATAACCATCTCTAAAAATGGTTCTACGGAAAATGTTACAGTGAGTGCCAATACAGTACTTTTGTACCGAGGCAGATCAACCGCACCTTTCTCTGCATTCGTGGTTGGAGACACTGTGAATGTATGGGGTCTAGAAAAAGACAATGTGATTACTGCATACATTGTTCGCAATATCGATAAGCCGGCCAAGACTACTGGGACAGTAAGCATTACTAGCCTAACTGGTCCAACCTCGCTTAAGGTAGGGCAGAATGGCACATGGTCAATTACTGCTACGAATCAGTCGTCTGGAAATTTGAGCTACGCGGTTCGTTATGGAGATGAAGTGGTGTATGTCTCTGGCACCGCCGCTAACTTCCGTGCGCCAAACAATGATTCTACTGCCGGATTCACTCATAGTTATACCAACCCGGGAACTTACACGCTTACATTTACTGTCACCAATGCTAGTGGGAACACGGCAACTGGTACGCTGACGGTCAATGTTACGAATTAGTTTTATAGGAAATAAATAGTGCACAAGCAAAACACCCAGCGTCATTTTGACGCTGGGTGTTTTGTTTTGCTGTACAACAGTTGACAGATACCCCTAGGGGGTATACACTAGTCCTCATGAAATACATGAACGAAACAAAGAAGGGGAAACTTATTCGCCGGCTCAAAATTATTGAGGGGCAAGTAAGAGGACTACAAGAAATGATAGAAAAAGATACTTACTGTATTGATGTTATTACTCAAACCTCAGCTGTTAAACAAGGACTATCAAATGTTGAGGACTTGCTACTCGAAAACCACTTGAGCGGTTGCGTCCTCCACCAGGTAAAAGCAGGTCAGCCCGACAAAGTAAGGCAAGAAGTGCTTAAGGTTTACAAACTGAAGAGAAAATAAAATAAAATATGAATAAACTCAAAACATTCAAAATCAAAGGAATGCATTGTGCGTCCTGCAAAATCTTTATAGAAGATTTTTTGAATGAACAAGATTTTATTAAGAATTTTAGGGTAAATTTAAAAAAAGAAATCGTAGAAATTGAAACCGACAGCGAAAAAAGTGCAGAAGAAATTGCTTCTATCCTAACAGACAAAATAAAACCAAATAAATATGCATTCTCGATAGAGGAAATTATTCAAAGTAGACAAGCTGATGGCGATATTTGGAAAGCTATACCGATTGGCCTCGTGTTTCTCGTTTTGTTTTTCTTTTTGCAAAGGTCAGGGATTCTTAACTTTGGCATCGGTGGTCAAACAACGCCAGCAACAGCTTTCATCATCGGACTTATCGCGTCCGTCTCGAGTTGCCTAGCTATTGTTGGTGGGCTGGTGCTTTCTCTCTCCGCAAAAATTGCGCAAGATGAAAATGGGTCAAACAAAAAACCATTTATTCTTTTTCACGCAGGAAGATTGCTCGGTTTTGCTTTGCTTGGAGGGGTGCTTGGCCTAATTGGAGAAGCTATCGGAATAAATTTTATGTTTTCTGCAATCCTAGGACTCCTTGCTTCGATAGTTATGATTTTTCTCGGACTCAACCTGCTTGGCATATTCAAGAAAAATAAAATCACTCTGCCAAGCCACATATTTTCTTTCTTTAGAAAAGTAGAGCACGCCACATGGGCACCGCTTACTATAGGCGTGGGAACTTTTTTCTTGCCTTGTGGTTTTACCCAGTCAATGCAAATATCGGCGCTTTCGACGGAGTCATTTTCGTCGGGATCGTTGATTATGTTTTCTTTTGCGCTTGGTACACTGCCGATGCTCGCGCTCATTTCCTTTGGCTCAGCATCTTTTGCTCACTCAAAACACGCACCGCTTTTCTTTAAATCAGCCGGCGTGGTTGTGTTTGGGCTTGGAGTGTTTGCTCTTCTTGCGGGACTCGCGGGACTGGGAATTATTAATCCATTATTCAACATATAACTTTTCTAAAACTACATGAACAAAACTGCTTCAATTATTATCACGCTCGGCCTTGTTATTGCTCTTGGCATTGTTTTTGTTAGTAACTCAAAATCAAATACTGGTACAAACAACACAGGAACAACGCAAAATACTGAAATTAAAAATGGCATTCAATACATTACCATCACTGCGAAAGGAGGATACTCTCCGCGAGTGGCGACAGCAAAAGCTGGAATACCAACAAAACTTATTATGAAAACCGACGGAACTTATGACTGCTCGGCGTCGCTAGCTATCAATTCCCTTGGTTATAGAAAAATATTACCTCAAACGGGGGAAACAGAAATTGATCTGGGTATTCCAAAAGCAGGAGAACCATTGCTGGGAGTATGCGGTATGGGAATGTATAGTTTTTTGATTAATTTTAACTAAGATATTTGGGTTCATCGGGTAAAACTATACAAAAGAGACTCGCATCTGGTAGGATGTAATTATGAGACGCTTTCTTACATTTGCTTTACCATTTTTTCTGTTGCTTTCTCTCGCGACTTCGAACGCGCTTGCCGCCACTCGGTCGCTTTATCTTGGGCTCTCTGGCAGTGATGTAACGGCATTACAGACTGCGCTCATCGCGAAAGGATATCTCGCCACAGGCAAAAATACCGGCTATTTTGGTTTGCTTACGCAAACTGCATTAGAAAAATTTCAATGCGATCAGAAAATTGTCTGCGCGATTTCTGCGGCTCCAGGCTACGGTATATATGGACCAAAAACTCGGATGGCGCTCTTGGGTAGTAGCTCCTCTGGAAGCACTGCTACGACCAGCAAGCTTGAGTTCTCGGGTTGGATACCATATTGGCGCACTGCAACAGGCACGCAGGATGTTGCCCCGCACCTATCACAGCTCACAAGCGTGATGCCGTTTGGCTACTCTGTCAAAAGCGATGGCACGCTTGCTGATACCGCGAAGCTTACAGAAGAGCCGTGGACGAGTTTTATTGCAACGGCTAAACAAAATAAAGTTAGAGTAATACCTACTGTGATGTGGGGGAACGGCGACACAATACATAAAATACTAAGCAACGCTACCACTCGCATTGCGCTTGAAGACGAGATAGCGAACATTGTAAAACAAAATGGCTTTGACGGCATCGACATAGACTTTGAGGCTAAAAAGCACGAGACGATAGATTATTTTTCTACATTCCTTAAGGGTCTTTATCAACGGATGGGTAATAAGTGGGTTTACTGCACTGTCGAGGCGCGTATGCCACTTATCGATCGTTATAGTCCCGGAGCCATTATTCCAGCCGATGCTCTAGACTACGCCAATGACTATGTACAGATGAACAAATATTGTGATCGCGTGGAGATAATGGCTTATGATCAGGGGGTAATAGACATACGCCTTAACAAAGCTCGAACTGCGCCATATGCGCCAGTCGCTGACCCAGACTGGGTGGAGAGTTTAGTTACTTTAGCTTCGCAGAGCATTGCCAAAAATAAAATAGTGATAGGCGTTCCTACATATGGATACGAATACACCGTGACGCCGATGCCTGGCGATGGATATAAATATGATGTGCTCTGGCCTTTCAATCTAAAATACGCGACCGACATCGCGGCAAAACTCGGCATTACGCCTGTTCGCAATAGTGCCAACGAAATTGGTTTTTCTTATGATCCGGCTAAACTCGCGACGGTAGCCCCTACTGGCAGTGAGTCGACACAAACACAGCAGGTGGTTGCGTCTTCATCTGTTGCTCAAAATGCGGGCTCCCAAGTAGATACTACCCAGCCTTTTAATTATTTGTCATGGAGCGATGCCACGGCCATCGCCGACAAAGTTGAGTTAGCGCGTAAACTGGGTGTTCGCGGAGTGGCGGTATTTAAGTTTGACGGGGGAGAAGATCAGGGTATGTGGGATGTGTTGAAATAAATGATGTTTATTATAAAATCAAAAACCGCCATAAGGGCGATTTTTGATTGCTGGCGATTAGATACGCTGTTGGAGCCTCTTTATTATAAAATAAGGGTTAAAATCTACTTTTTCAATAAAACATCAAGGAGTTTAAATCCTTTTTATTTTTTTAATTATTCTGTTGCTAGGTGCTGTTTATTTTCTGAATAAAGGTTCTTCCGTCGAGCGTAGCGCACTGAGGAGGGTTTGATTCCATGATAGAAAATCCAGCATTAACACAGGAATTATAATCAGTAATTTGTTTTAGCAATTCGTTGCATTTTTCATGGTTGGCGGTATCACTTTTAGGCAGACATTCTTTTAATTCATCGGCAAGACTATTTTCTTGATGTTCAGTAATTGTCCAGAGCGAATAGTAACGACTGTAATATTTGTGAGTAGCAACGGCACTTCGTCCTTTCGGAGACTTAAAAAAATAACCCGACCCCATTTGTCCAGTGAATTCATAGCCTTTCGTTCCCATAAAATTATGTATAACCATCCCGTTCTTGCTTTCGGTCATAAATTTATTATTCGAACCTGATAGCTGGACTATATCCGCATCACTAAATTTTAATTGCATAATTCCTTTGATTTGTGGCCAGGGATTACCCTCCTGAAAAATAACGGGGGAGTATAAAAATAGAAAAACACCCACCACTAAAATTGATGTTAAGGCAAGCAATAGCATCTTCTTATTTTTTGATAAGTGTTCGAAGATCATAAAATTAAACTTTGGGGATTGTTCTTTGATTGTTTTTTATACCCACTTACTAAATACAAAATTCCTGGAATAAGCGGGGCGGATAAGTTTATACTAAGATTTGCTTCCGTTAAAAGTCCGACAACAAAACCTATCATGATTGAAATCACCACGAGCAAGCCACCAACCTTAGGATATTTCCAACCTAAAGCCAGACCAATAAAAGCCAACGGCATCATAGTCAACGCAACATTTTCCCATAGTGAAGAATCAGGGTTAGCGAATGGCAAAGGATTGCCGTAGCCAAAATAAAACGGCAAAGCAAAAATTAAAATACATAATGCCAATACTCTAGCTGTCCATTTGATTGTTTCCATAACGATTTGTTTATTAATAATATTTATTTTTTACCCCAACGCCATTTGGCAGGCTCTCCCTTTTTATAACTAATATATATTAGTAATCCAGTTAAAACAAAAACAGAGATGAAGTAAAAAACTAAATACTTTTCAACATTGGTTTCAAAAATATAAATTAATACACCAAAAATTATTAAATAAACCAAAATGACCAGCCAGCCTTGCCAAGTGGATGGATACCAGCCATAGCCGTATGTTTTTGCTTTAAACCAATATTTATTTGTTTTTAACACTGGTTTATCTTCTATAAATGTATTTATAATATGATTATATCAAAATTCCAATCTAAATGTTAGATTGGAATTTTGATAGCACCTCGTGATACCTCTTGCTCGCGGAGGAGGTGAGATTCGAACTCACGGTCCGGTTGCCCAGACTCCTGTTTTCAAGACAGGTGCGATCGACCACTCCGCCACTCCTCCAATTTGCCTATACTAGCAGAATGAGCATAAAAGGCAATGGAGGCAAGAGGTGCTATACTGTATATATATGCGATATTTGGGCATTGATTATGGGAACAAGCGTGTAGGCGTGGCGGTTTCTGACGAGGGGGGAAAGGTGGCTTTTCCGTACGCAATACTTCAAAATGGCAAGGGGCTCGTAGGGGAGATAAAAACCATCTGCGCTCACGAGTATGTTGAGAAACTTGTCATCGGCGAGTCCCTTGACTACAAAGGAAACCCAAACCTGATAATGAAAGAAATTAGGTCTTTCATATTGGAACTTAAAAAAGTTATTTCAATTCCAATTTTGAACGAACGAGAATTTCTATCAACTCAACAGGCGCGATTTTTCCAAGGCAAGAAAAAAAGAGTAGATGATTCCGCCGCCGCAATTATTTTGCAAAGCTACCTAGATCGCAAAAACAATAAATCAATACTAGAATCTTTATAAAATTATGATTACTTTTGAAGAGTTTAAAAAAGCAGAAATAAAAACTGGGAAAATTCTTTCAGCAGAAAAAGTTCCCGACGCAGACAAGCTGATAAAACTCACGGTTGATATTGGAGAAGAAACTCCGCGTCAGATACTTTCCGGGGTTGCTTTACATTACCCTGATCCTTCGGTACTAGTAGGGAAGCTTGTGCCTGTCCTAGCAAATCTTCCGACACGCACGATTCGTGGCCTAGAAAGCCAGGGGATGGTTCTTTACGCTGTAGGCGAGGGATTTGCAACCACAGTTGAACCAGGAACTGAGATCCCCGCAGGAACGCCAATTCAATAATTTATTTTAATGCAGAGTATTTTTAGCCCAAATTTAATTGCGCTTATAGAATTAACCGGATATTTCGGCCTGTTTTTCATCATATTTGCAGAGTCGGGACTTTTCTTTGGATTCTTTTTCCCCGGCGATAGCTTGCTTTTTACTGCGGGACTGCTTTCGTCGCAGGGGCTTCTTAACATTTTTTATCTTGTTCCAATAGTAGTTCTTGGCGCGATACTTGGAGACAGCGTTGGGTATTGGTTTGGGAAAAAAGTTGGCCCTAAAATTTTTTCTCGCGAGGATTCTTTCTTTTTTGACAAGCGCCACATCGAACGCACGAAATCTTTTTATCTAAAATACGGTCCGCGAGCGATAATTCTCGCACGATTTGTGCCGATTGTGCGCACATTCACTCCTATTTTTGCCGGAGTTGGAGATATGCCGTACCACACATTCATTAGATACAATATTATAGGAGGAGTTGTTTGGGCAGCAGGTTCCACATTGCTCGGATATTTTTTTGGGTCTGTAATACCAAACGCCGAAAACTATCTTTTGCCGATAATTTTTGTGGTTATTTTTGTATCTTTTCTCCCAATTATTTTTGAATTCTGGAAAAATCGGAGTTGACCCGTCGCTCTGATGTGGTAGAGTTCGTGTGTTGGAAGTCTATTGGATGCCCTTGTAGTTCAATGGATAGAACTGCGGACTTCTAAGCCGTCAATGTTGGTTCGATTCCAACCGGGGGCACAACGCAAAAAAACATCGCCTACGCGATGTTTTTTAGTTGTGCCGGGCGCAGCGTTGTTTTGCGACCACGCAAAACCGCGAGCCGGGGTCGCGAAATTTTACGAGCGACGGCGAATAAAATATTCGTGACCACAACTAAAACGCCCCCGGCGAGTTCGATAGCGAAGCGTCCAACCCGAGTAAAATATTCGTGACCACAGCTAACATATGCTACAATCAAAAAAATTAGTCCTTTAACTCCTTCCCCCCATCCCTATGCCTATTCCACGATTACTCGTAGGCAATACTTTGAATGAGGAGGTTGGCGCACTGGAAACAGGAGTACCAGACGAGCCCATTAAAACAAAAGTTCTCGATTTACACCGAGAGCTCAAAGAGCTTTTTGATTCTCGGAAAATAGGCGAAGTTACCTATACAGTATTTTCCTCCAGACTTTGGAGGGCTCGTGAACGCGTTTGTGATGCCCTCGTTGGTAGTGTGGCATAACGCAGGGCGGTCAATCAAAAGACCGCCCTTCGCCATTGTCTTTGTCCCAAAATCTGTTATAGTTCGAATTGTTAATTATCGGGCGATTAGCTCAGTTGGTAGAGCAGCGCTTTTACACAGCGAAGGTCAGGGGTTCAAATCCCTTATCGCCCACAAAACACAGGTACAAATGAGTAGCATTTGTACCTATTGTGTTTTATGGAGCGATAAGGGATTTGAAGGGCGCAGGCGGTACACAAGACGAGCGAAGCGAGTGCTTGTCGCCGAGCCGGGGTCGAGAGTACTTAGCGCGTAAGCGCTTAGTAACTCGTGACCAAATCCCTTATCGCCCCCTCTACCCCCATGCCCAGCATCTCAAAATTTGAAATCCCCATCCTCTACGAAGACTCCGAAGTGGTTGTTATAAATAAACCAGCTGGTCTTATTGTGCACCCAGACGGACGGAACGAAGAAGAAACTTTAGTAGATTGGATTCGCGCTAAATATCCAGATATCGCCGGAAAAGAAGTCGGGGAGTCAATAAATCTCACGAACGGAGGAACAATAGAAAAACCAGGAGTAGTTCATCGCATTGACCGCGAGACTTCGGGCGCACTCATCATTGCAAAGACGCAAAAATCTTTTTTGAATTTAAAATCACAATTTCAAGCGCGCACGATAAAGAAAAATTATAAAACTATTTGCTACGGATTTTTCAAAGAACCGAAAGGGATGATAAATAAAGTAATCGGCCGTTCGACGAGTGATTTTCGAAGATGGTCTGCTGAATTTGGCGCTCGCGGAGAGCTTCGTGAGGCATCTACAGAATACAAAGTGCTCGGACAGGGCGAAGCTGACCCTCCATTTAACAAAAAAGGCAATGAAGAGAAAATTAAACTTTCTTATCTAGATGTTTTCCCCCACACGGGACGCACGCATCAAATCCGCGTCCATCTTAAAGCAATAGGGCACCCGATTGTTTGTGACGCACTTTATGCTCCAAAGATGCCGAAAGTTTTAGGCTTTGAACGCATTGCCCTTCACGCTTATTCCATTACTTTTAAACTGCAAGAAGGGAGAGAGAAAAAGGTTGAAGCACCTCTTCCGCCTGATTTTCAAACGGGTCTTGCAGAACTCGGTCTCGTGTGATAGAGTAGCGGTTACTTGGTTTTAAAAAACTTATGGGAAAAACAACTATACAAATGAGCCCAGTAGCAATAGCAGATCGCAAAGATTTGCCTATTCGCGCTGGCGCAACCGTCAAGGTTTATCAAAAGATTGAGGAAAAAGGCAAAACTCGTCTTCAGGTTTTTGAAGGTCTTGTACTTGGCGTAAAGGGTGGCAAAAGTAATGCATCTATGTTTACTGTCCGCAAAACTACCAGCGGTGTCGGCGTTGAAAGAATTTTCCCTCTCTATTCTCCTACGATTGAAAAAATTGAAGTAGTTCGCCAGTCAGATGTCCACCGCGCAAAACTTACATTCCTAAGAGCTAAAACTAGCCACGATGTTCGTCGCAAGATGCGCCATACAAAAACAGGCAGTACTGTTCCTGTTCAAGAAGATGAAGTGGTGGAGACTCCTGCAGAAGAAGCAAAAGCATAATTATGAAAAGCGTCCTGAGTTTCATCGAAGGGCGCTTTTGTTTTAACTTTAATTGGTAGACGCTATTACCTTGAGGTGGTATAATAGTCTTATGGGATTAAGAGGACCAAAACCAAAAGGGAAGGTGAATATTAAATGGTCACCCAATTTTGCTTATGCAATAGGTCTCATTGCAACAGACGGAAATTTATCGCCAGACAGGAGACATATCTCGTTTGTCTCAAAGGACATTGAACAAATAAACAATTTTATGGGATGTCTTGGTTTGGATGTTGGGATTGGTAAAACCATTTCTGGTTACAATGGAAATGTCTCACATAGGGTACAGTTTGGTGATGTTTTATTTTATAATTTCCTAGAAACAATCGGTTTGCACCCAAACAAATCAAAAACAATAGGAGAGGTTTTAGTTCCGGATAGTTATTTTTTCGATTTTCTTCGTGGCTGTCTAGACGGCGATGGTACTTTTTATTCTTATTGGGATCCTCGCTGGAGGTCGAGCCATATGTTTTATGTCGAGTTTGTATCTGCGAGTATTGTACACATACGGTGGATTAGAAAAGAAATAAATACCCGGTTAAACATTCATGGTCATATTGCAAACGATGGAAGATTGTTCACACACCAACTAAAGTACGCAAAAAGAGAGGCCCTGGAAATTATTAAGAAAATGTATTACAATCCAAAAGTTGTCTGTTTGACAAGAAAGAGAGACAAAATCAAAAAAGCCCTTTCTGTTGAGAAGAAACAACAAAAGAAGTATATTTAAAAAGTGATGCCCAGGTGTTGAAACTGGTAGACATTTATCCTTGAGGTGGATAAGCCCTTATGGGCGTGGAGGTTCGAGTCCTCTCCTGGGCACCAAGTTGCAACTAGATGCAAAATTGGAATTAGAAATAAAAAACCCCAAAATGCTAGATTGCATTTTGGGGTTTTCTTCAGAACAAAAGAACTAATGATGGTCGCCCCTATCGTTGTCTTTGTCGAACCAAATTCTTGGCGCTGCGACAAATATCATGTATAGGGTAAGACCCCACGACAATATGCAATCAATGTATCTAATTGTCGCGCTGTACAACTCTTTGTCTATTTCTTTATGAAATAGCAATAATATCAACCAAAGTAAAAGTGTTGCAACTAAACCAAGAAGTGCGGTTGCGGAAACAATTACACTGTGCCACAAGTCAGCATTCACATGTTCGTACAAACCGCGTACTGTTGTTGTGTCATTGTGTGTGCGCGATTTTGTTAAGATGCTTCTTCTTGTTAAATCTACCAAGCATCCCAACATTCCAAAAAGAAAAACTGCCCACAAAGAAACTTGATAATCTGCGCCTATCAATTTATGGTATGCCTCTATGGCAATCCATATTGCTCCTGCTACAAGGAGCAGTGCGATTATTTTTTTGCTAGTTGCGCGGAGTTCTTCCTTATCTTTTCTTAGTACAAAGAATGCGGCAACAAAATCAGCCAAGCCGTCGGATAACGAATGCATTGCGTCAGATAGCAATGACATGCTGAAAAATAAACCAACAAAAAGTTGTACAAGTCCCGCTATAATAGCAAGACCTCCAGTTATGGCGTAAACTGTCGGCTCGCAAGTTTTGGAAGTGCACGGATTGCCCGAGCAACGAGGGGAGTATCCCCTCATGATCCATTTGAACATGGGGGATTGGGGAAAAGGATTGAAAGCCTAAGCTCGTTTCAAAGAAATCTAGGTAAATTATACCAAAAATAAGGCATATTGTCAATTACTGCGATTTCTGATATAATTACAATAATGCTTTACACCGGAAAGGGTGACAAAGGGACGACAAAAACTTTTGGCGAATGTGATCAGCGCATTTCAAAAAGCTCTGCGATAACGGAAGCGCTTGGCGCTCTGTATGAAATAAATTCTTTTCTTGGTGTTGTTAAAATGAAACCGCGTTCACGCGAGATTACTGTTCCACGCGGGGATGGGACGAGAAATAAAATTGTCGATGTCGTATCGCAAGTTCAGCAAAATCTTTTTATTGTTCAAGCAGAAGTAGCAGGAGCGGACAAACACATAACTGCTCCAAAAGTGACTGAGCTAGAATCGATTATCAACGCAACCGAGCTTGAGCTTCCGCCCATTAAAACATTTTTTGTCTCTGGCGGAACAGAACTTGCATCGTTTCTGGATGTTGCGCGCACATTTGCACGAAGAGCGGAACGCCGAGTGGTGGCAGTTATTGAAGAAGGCAAAACTAAAGTTGATAAAAACACACTCTCGTACCTAAATCGTTTGTCGAGCTTATTGTATGCGATGGCTCGACATGTTAACCATAAATCTGGTATAACAGAGGAACCTCCAACTTATAAGTAGATCGTTGGTTGTAAAACATGGTGGCTATGGTGTAACGGTTAACACTAGAGCTTGTGGAGCTTTCGATCAGGGTTCGATTCCCTGTAGCCACCCAAAATGACAACCCGCTTTATGCGGGCTTTGTCATTTTGGGTGGCTAAGCAAGGCAATTGTTTGCCTTGCGTCGGGGAATCGAATGGCGGAGCGTTGTTTTGCGACCACGCAAAACCGCGAGCCAGTGCCCAGACAAACTTTTTTGACGAAAAAAGTTTAGTCGAGGGAGATCCCTGTATCCCAAAAATAAGGAGAAAAATGTTTTGCATTTTGCGAGTATATTTTTGGAGTGGCTACAGGGAATCGAACCTCCAGGTTTGTCCGCATAGCGGTTTGGGTGTTACAATTAAAAAATTAGGCTAATGAAGAAAGATAAACTTTATGTCTAAGCGACAATGATTAACTTACCAACTTTCTTAGCAGCTCTTCCGTTTTTGGTTTTTATAGTTCTTCTTCTTTGGGAAAGAACCTCTCTTCTTCAGTCTTCAATTTTCACACTTGCCTTATTTACCGTCTTGGCGATTTTCTATTGGAATATTTTTCCTGCTTCAATCCTATTTTCTTATGGAAAGGGTTTTTTCATAGCCTTTGATATTTTTATTATTATTTTTGGAGCAATTTTTTTCTTAAAAATGCTGGAAGGGCTTCAGGTCATTGAAAACATTTCATACTATTTGGAGCATTTCTCTGGGGACTACAGATTACAAATTATTTTGTTAGCATGGCTTTTCGAAGCTTTTCTTGAAGGGACGGCAGGTTTTGGGACTCCGGTTGCGATAGTTGCGCCACTACTTGTTGGTTTGGGACTTACTCCAATAAAAGCGTTGGTGGTGGCTCTTATGGGCAACAGCGCCGCAGGGGTTTTTGGGGCAGTTGGTACTCCAATTAGGGTTGGATTTGCCGGACTGAATGTCGCTTCGGTTCCTCTGCTTGCTTCGCTCATTAACTGTGTTGGGTTCATAATCCCAATTTTTATACTTTGGACAATCACTGCCGGGCGAGTCAACCGAAAGAAAGAATTTTTGGACGCATTGCCGTTTGCGATTTGGGCAGGGCTTGCTTTTGTTTTACCGTCTGTCCTTATCGTGTCCTGGGGGCAAGAGTTTCCAACACTCGTCGGCTCGGTCATTGGCACAGTTCTCATTTTGCTCACAACAAGGCTAGGTCTTTTCGTGCCGAAGAATAAAGTTTCTCTAAGGCAAGTGGGAGAAAAATTATTTAGTTCTATGTCCGCAGTCCGCGCCTTCCTGCCTTACGGGCTCCTTATTCTGCTTCTTGTTCTTGGCAAAATGTTTATCGGCGATGCGGGGATAAAAATTTCTCTTGGGTTTTCTCATATTTTTGGATTATTTAATCCGGGTTTTGCTTTTATCCTAGCTGGCTTGCTTGTTGCCGTTATCTGGAGAATAAAAAAAGGAGCAGTTGCTTCTTTGGTCTCAAAATCTTTTGTCGGGGCACTAAATCCATTTCTTGTTATTTTGTCCATGTCAGTATTGGCGCAAATGATGATAAATTCTGGGCAGAATTATTCCGGACTTCCTTCGGCAATTACGCTCGTAGCTAAAGTTTTTGAAACTCCGCTGTTGCCATTCTTTGCCCCTTTTGTCGGCGCCTTTGGCAGTTTCATAACAGGGAGCGTTACTATTTCCAATATAATGTTTGGTAATTTTTTCAACACTGCCGCTATTGCTCTGGGGAATAATGTTGCCGTTATATTATCTCTTGCGGTTGTTGGCGCAGCGGCTGGCAATATGATCGCCTTGTCTGACATGTTGGCGGCTGAAGCCGTCTTGGGAGTAAAGAACCAAGAACTAAAAATTTTAAAGGGCATCTTTATTCCTTGTCTATTATTTTTGGTAATTGTCGGCAGTATTGGGTTGCTTTTGTAATAAGAATATCGTTGTTTTTTAGCAAAATAACAATGAGCAAGCCTGCTGTCACCGTGATATAATAGCGCCTATGTATAATATTTCTGTAATTCCTCACAAAAAACAAAGATACCCGACAGTAGGTGATTGGGTGCTTGATGGTGATGATATAAAGATAACTGTTTCCGATACTGGAGACTGGAGAATGAATGCGTTGGTAGGTGTTCACGAGTTAGTAGAAGTTCTGTTGTGCAAGGATCGAAAAATACCACAATCAATAGTAGACAAATTTGACATAGATCATCCAGAACTAAGCGACCCCGGCGAACACCCGAATGCCCCATACCAAAGAGAACACAATTTTGCTACAAAGATTGAAAAATTATTGTGCGCCGAGTTTGGTATAAAGTGGAAGGACTACGAGAAAATATTAATTAATTTATAATGTTATAATATTTTGATATGGAAAATAATATTTCAAGCCGAAAAGAATTACCTGCTTTTTTAAAACTTATTATAACTATTGGAGTTTCCGAGCTTGCGGGTATTGTCGGTTCTGTTTTTACTATTTCGCAAATTCCGACATGGTACGCGACGATAGCAAAGCCTGGAATCAACCCACCATCATGGATTTTCGGTCCTGTTTGGACAACATTATTCTTTTTGATGGGCATATCAGCTTTTCTTGTTTGGCGAAAAGGACTTGAACGAAAAGATGTCAGGATTGCGCTCTTTATTTTTGGCCTTCAGTTGGTTCTAAATACAATTTGGTCAATCATCTTTTTTGGAATGCATAATATTGGCGGTGCTCTTGTAGAAATTGTGTTCCTTTGGCTGGCGATTGTGTGGACAATTTTTGCATTTCATAAAATCTCGCGCGCTTCCGCATATCTTCTATTGCCATATATTCTTTGGGTGACATTTGCTGGCTATCTTACTTATAGTCTTTGGATGATAAATTAAACCATGAACAAAAGATATATTCTTGGTCTCTGCGTTGTCGGAATTGCACTTTTGGTTGCAATAATTTTTGCCATAAACAACCAAGACAAATCACTATCGCAAACGGAGATTGGTAAAATCAGCGTAGTCACAAGTTTTTACCCGCTCTACTTTTTTGCGGGGCAGATAGGAGGGGATAAGGCAGAGGTAGTAAATATAACGCCGGCTGGAGCGGAGCCTCACGACTACGAACCGACGCCACAAGACATTATTCGTATCACAAATAGCAAACTCTTAATATTAAGCGGAGTAGGGCTTGAAGCATGGGGACCTAAAGTAGCTCAAATTATTGATTCAAATCACACTCTTGTGGTAAATGCCGGCGAAGGATTGGCAACCCAAGAATTAAACGAAAATGATCAAACTATCACTGACCCCCACATTTGGCTAAGTCCTCGTCTTGCGCAAAAAATGGTAGATAAAATTACCGAGGGTTTTGCGGAAGTTGATCCGGCGAACGCCGACTATTATATGCAAAATAGCGACGCGCTAAAAATGGGTTTAGACATTTTGGATAGAGAGTATCAGACAGGGCTTAGTGTATGTGCTAATAAAAATATCGTCACATCTCACTCGGCGTTCAGCTACCTGGCGTCAGATTATAATTTTAATCAGATTTCCATTACCGGCCTGTCTCCTGACGCTGAACCATCCCTAAAACAGCTTGGCGAAATTGCGAAATTTGCAAAAAGCAATAATGTAGAGTACATATTTTTTGAAAGTCTCGTAAGTCCAAAACTTTCGAATGTTGTAGCGACCGAAGTGGGGGCAAAAACGATGGTGCTCGATCCTATCGAAGGATTGACGCCAGATGCTATTAAGTTGGGAAAGAATTACATTGGCGTAATGCGCGACAACCTTGCGAACTTAAAAATTGCGCTTGAATGCAAATAAACCGGACGCCAAAAACACACAAATTGCACCTTTGGTGCGCCGTTGGTATACTTGCGCTATGAAAAATATATTCAAAATACTCAAAGATAGCACATATAATCCGCTATTTTACAGCACCATAACTAGCACTCCATCCAAACAGGTTTTTCGCGACTATTTCAAGGTTACGACCCTTTTATCTGTTTTTATGACGCTTGCGTTCGGTGTTTTGCTTGTACCGCAAGGCATTTCTTTTTTGAAAGAGAGCGCGCCGCTTCTTGTAAAACAATATTATCCACCGGAATTAGTTATTCGTCTTGATAAAGGAGAAGCGTCCACCGATGTTCCAATGCCATATTTTGTTTCGATCAAAGATGCCACTCCTGCAAAAAATAGGTTGATAGAAAATATGCTCGTTGTCGATACTGTGGGTCCGTTTGATAAAAAGAAATTTAACGAATACAAAACTTATGTGTTGCTTACAAAAACCGACATCGTGACCGAAGACGATATGGGCAACATCACGATGAAAAGCCTGAGCACACTTCCGTCCGGGGTTGTGAGTCAAGACGCGCTACTCTCGTGGGTTGATAAAATTTTAGGAGCATCTATATACATTGTTCCAATCGCGCTCATTCTGGTTTTTATACTTTTCTCTTTGGGTTACGCAATCTATTTAATTCCACTTCTTTTTTTTGCTCTCATCACTTTTTTGATCTCATGGGTGAAAAAGTCGCCGACGCTTACATATAGAAACGCCTACAAAATAAGTATGTATGCGATCATCCCGGGCTTGGTTTTAAAATCTATTCTCAACTTGTTTGGATTCCTGTTCGTTCCGCCGTACCTTACGCTATTTGTATTCCTGCTAATAATTTCTCTCAATATGAGAGAAGAACCAAAACCAGTAGCTTCTCTGTAGAAGAATTTTCTGCATTTTCCTTTTGACCTCCTGTGTAATATACTATTACGAGTATGGCTAAAAAAATATTGGTTATTGACGACGACAAAGTTTTTTCGAAGACTATTTGCGACGCTATCTTGGCTAAGGGGCAAGGCAAATATGAAGTTACCGCGGTTTTTGATGGTAAAGATGGGCTTCTGTCTGCCCAAAAAGAAACCCCGGACCTTATTTTGTGCGACCTTGTTATGCCCATTATGGGCGGGATTGAGTTTTTGAAGAATCTTCGGGCAGAAAAGTGGGGTAAATATCTTACGGTTATCATTGTTACTCAGCTCTCGGATGTAGACAAAATGGGCGAAGGCTTGGGGCTTGGAGTACGCGGTTATATTGTTAAGTCAGATTATTCGATAGACGAAATCGTTAGACAAGTCGAGGATGTATTAAAATAATTTTATAAGCGTCGCGCTTCAGTGGACGATTGCGCGACATAATTTCGTTAAATTATATGGAAAAAACTAAAGAAGGATTCTATAAGGCTCTCACGCTTCTCGTGTTTATAAGCGCCGTGCTTGTAGTGGTAATGATTTTCTCCGATATAAAAGGATATCGATTTATTGGCGGGGGAGTTTCTGCAACCAACACTATCTCGGTTAGCGGGGATGGCGAGGTCTATGCAGCTCCAGATATTGCAACTATTACATTTACAGTTACCGATGAAGCCAAGAAAGTTGCTGACGCACAGAGCAAAGTGACTACAAAGGTAAAAGAAGCCCTCGACGCCATAAAGGCTCTTGAAGTAGCCGACAAAGATATAAAAACAGAAAGTTATTCTTCTTATCCAAAATACGAATACCAGCAATCAGACACAGCAACTTGCACAATCTACGGTTGTCCTCCGTCTGGCAAACAAGTCTTGGTTGGTTACGAAGTCTCGCAGTATGTTACTGTAACAGTTCGTAATCTTGATTCTGTGAATTCAATAGTAGATGCCCTGGGTAAGGCGGGGGTTACAAATATGCAAGGTCCAAACTTTGCAATAGACAAACAGGACGAAGTGCAGGCAGAAGCAAGAAAGCAGGCAATCGACAAAGCTCGTGCAAAGGCAGAAGTCCTCGCTCGCGATCTTGGAGTCTCGCTCGTCAGAATAGTTTCTTTCTCTGAAGGCGGAGTTTATCCTAATTATGAACGAGCTATGGTGTCGTCAGGCAAAGGTCTTGATATCGCAGTTCCAGCTACTCCAGAACTGCCACAAGGTCAGGAAAAAATTACTTCGCAGGTTACCCTTACTTACGAAATCCGCTAAAGGCTAATTCTAAAGGATAAAAAGCCCCTAAAATCCATTTAGGGGCTTTTTATATTGACTTTTTGAGCTTACGGTAGTATTCTCAAATAAAGCCCCAAGGGGCGGTTTTTTAAATAGGGAGTAGTACAATACAAAGAAACTACAACCAAATCTATTATGAAATTTATCCAATATTTACGAGATACAAAAAGTGAAATGAAGCATGTTGTTTGGCCGACGCGTCGTCAGGCTGTGGCATTTACTTTGCTTGTGGTGGCACTCTCTATCCTTACTTCGTTCTATCTTGGCGCATTTGACGCATTGTTTACCTCTATTATTAAAAAGTTGATCGGTTAATTTTTTAAACTAACTCTATGGTAAAACAAGAAACAACCGGCGAGCGACATTGGTATGCAATTCATACTTATGTTGGGTATGAAAATGCCGTGCTTCGCAATTTAAAGCAACGAATTGAGTCTCTTGGAATGGAAGACAGGATTTTTAATACCATTATTCCTGTAGAGAAAAAGATCAAAGTAAAAGGCGGGAAGCGCGTGGAAGTCGAAGAAAAAATCTACCCCGGGTATGTACTAGTAGACATGATAGTAACTGATGACTCGTGGTATGTAGTTCGCAACACTCCGCGCGTAACCGGGTTCGTTGGCGCTGGAGTTACCCCGGTTCCTCTTGAGAAATCCGAAGTTGATTCACTATTCAGCAGAATGTCAGCAGGCACCCCAAAGCACAATATCGATCTCGTAATAGGAGACCAAGTAACTATTGTAGACGGTCCGTTCAAAGAGCTCGAAGGAAAAGTTGCTGAGTTGGACGATGAACGAGGGCGCGCAAAGGTTCTTGTCTCGATGTTCGGTCGTGAGACCCCAGTTGAACTCGACTTTTTGCAGATCCGAAAGATGTAATAAAAACAAAGAGCGAAGCGACTATGTTTTTATAAACCCAGCCCCACTTTTATCGAATTTGACGCTTAATTTAAAAACTTGTAAATAACAATAAATTGTAGTAAGGTACAGAAACATAAAAGTGGAGCTGGGTAATGATTTTTATAGTCGTTCCACTCCTTTAAAATCAATATATGGCAAAGAAAATAACAAAAAAGATAAAGGTAGTAATCCCAGCTGGTAAAGCAACTCCAGCTCCTCCTTTGGGGCCCGCTCTTGGACAGGCAGGCGTTAATATCGGCGAATTCGTAACAAAATTCAACGATGCAACTCGCGCTCAGATGGGTGATATCGTTCCGGTAATTATCACCGTCTATGAAGATCGCTCGTTTACTTTCGTTACAAAAACCCCACCAGCAACTTCTCTAATTTTGAAAGCCGCAGGTGTTGAAAAAGGTTCTGGCAAAAACAAGGTAAGCACAGCCGGAAGCGTTACAAAAGCTCAGCTCCGCGAAATTGCAGAACGAAAAATGAAAGACTTGAACGCAAACGATGTTGAGGCAGCAATGAAGATAATCGCAGGCTCAGCTCGTTCGGCAGGAATCGAAGTCAAAGGTTAATTTAAAAAAAAGAAAACCCAGCACCATAAATGATGCTGGGTTTTTTGTTGTGAGTTTTTAAACTGCGATTTGAGCTCTTATCGCTTCGTGGGGGCTATAACCCCGAAGTGAAAAGTCTTCAAATTCGAAATCAAAAATGTTTTTGATTTTTGGATTGATTGCCACGCGCGGAAGTGGTCGTGGCTTGCGAGACAAGAGGAGCTTCGCCTGTTTTATGTGATTTAGGTAGAGATGAACATCTCCGCCAGTCCAGACAAATTCGCCGGGGCGTAAACCGCATACCTTCGCAATCATCATTGTGAGCAGGGAATACGAGGCGATGTTGAATGGCACTCCGAGAAATGTGTCGCAACTTCTCTGGTAGAGCTGGCAGGAAAGTTTTCCTTTTGCCACATAGAACTGGAAAAGGCAATGGCATGGAGGAAGACCTGCCTTGGCCATCTCCTCAATGTCGGCGGGGTTCCATGCAGAAACGATCAGGCGTCTAGAACCCGGATCCTTTTTGATGAGTTCTATCACATTTTTGATCTGGTCAATTTTTCTACCATTCGGAGTGTCCCAACTGCGCCATTGTTTGCCGTACACGGGTCCTAGGTCTCCAAGGTGTCTGGAATTGGACTTGCCATCTTTTATATCTTCTAAAAATTCTTTTAGTCCATCATTCCACTCTTTTGACCCTACTTCAGGGATGGGTTCATTCACAATCTTTAGGTGTGCTTTGTATGGCCATTCATCCCAAATATGGACATCGTTGTCCACCAAATATTTAATATTTGTATCTCCTTTCAGAAACCAAAGAAGTTCGTGGGCGATGAGCCTGAATGAAGTTTTCTTTGTTGTGACTAGCGGAAAGCCCTCTCGTAGGTCAAACCGCATTTGGTAACCGAAGACGCTCAATGTGCCGACTCCGGTTCTGTCTGTCTTTTTGACGCCATTCTTCAGGATATATTTCAGAAGGTCCTGATATTGCTTCATGATGTGGAAATTGGGAGGAAATAAAATAGCCCTTCTTTCAAAGAGCTAGTCTGACAGGATTACATCAAATTGGAACCTATTAGTCAATCAGTATGGATTTTTTGGTTTCGCGGTCACTATAAAGTTTCGGAAGCATATCTTCTGGTTTCCACGAAGCTTTCATACTTACAAAAGAAGCACCGCTCTGATATTTTCCAGTTTTTGTGTAATCACTTTTGAGAATTGGTCCGGTTTCGAAGAAAATTATCTGAGCAATGCGTCTTCCAACGACGAGAGGTATTGCATAGTGGCGAGAATTGTTTGTAATTTCCATCGTCCATCGATTTGTGTATCCTACATCGCCCCAGCCAGCGCATTTGCAAACTTCTATGAAGTTTCGTCCGAGAGAAGACCGTGCTTTCATCATCGTGGTGATGTGTTCTCGTCCGCCGATGAATTCGTCGGTGTGTGCAAGCACAGTTTCGCCCGGCTCGAGTACAATTACTCTGTCGTCTAGATGAATACCCTCCAAGTCTTTCGCGTTCAAACTCAAGACCTCGCGGGCGCGCTCGGCTTTTATTGGTTTTGTTCCCCAGACTTTTTCTGTGTGGGATTTATTGTAAATATTATAAACACCGAGAAACTTTTTCGGCTTTTGCTCGCGAAAATACCATTCGCCGAGCGAAACATCGTAGCTAGAAGTAGCAAGATTTTCCTTCTTGAAGGGCTCTATTATAATATCGCCTCGCTTCATTTGTTCGAGAATTGTCTTGTCTGAAAGCGCCATAGTTTTAGTATTGTAGCACGCTCCACGCATAAGTCTGTGGTAAACTATTTATACATATGCGAATAGCTGTTATCGGGCCGCAAAATACAGGCAAATCAACCTTTATAAAGGATTTTCTTGTTGCGTTCCCGGAATATACAACTCCAAAAGAAACTTATCGTGATCTTGTGAAGAGAAACGAGTTAGCTATAAATCAAAATGCCACAGAAGAAAATCAGCGCCTGATTCGTGACTTTTTATACAACCAAGTCCGCAGTAATAAAGTAAAAAATATTATTTTTGATAGATGCATCATTGATAATTACATTTATACATTGGCGCAAGCCGAGAAAGGAGTTATCTCTCAAAAATTTCTCAAAGAAACCGAAGTGGCAATGTATGATTCTCTGCAATTTATTGGGACGCTCATTTTTATTCCAACGGCAGTGTCGGTTCATTTGGTGGGCGACAAGTTGCGCGACACTGATACTATTTTTATCGACCATATCAACTGCCTTTTTGTTGAAACATTACTCAAAATTGCAAAACGCTCCACTATAGAAATAATTTTGGTATCTGGCGGACGGCAGACACGCATAAAAGAGGTAAAAAAGAAACTTCTAGCAGAATAAGCGTCAATTTGTTATTGTACAGACTATATGACAAGTGAAAAACTAGAAACCTTAATACGCGAAGCCCTAAAGAAAATGGGCGTAACGGCGGAAGAGATAAAACTCGAACGCCCGGAAGGTCTTGCTCATGGGGATTACGCGACAAATGTTGCCCTCACATACGCCAAGGATCAAAAAATGGCGCCTAAACAATTTGCAGAAAAACTCGTTGCAGAACTTTTGAGTCCGCCACACGAAGGTATTGAGAAAATAGAAATAGCTGGCCCAGGATTCATTAATTTTTTCTTGGACGATGCTTCTTTTACGAAAGCGCTTGAAGATGCGCTTCGTGGTGGAGAAAAATGGGGGACTAATGAACTTCTTAAAAATAAAAAAATTATAGTTGAGTATACAGACCCAAATCCTTTCAAACAATTTCACATAGGGCACCTAATGTCGAATACGATAGGAGAATCAATGGCATGCATGTTTGAAAGCACTGGAGCAGAAGTTAAGCGAGCTTGCTATCAAGGAGATGTTGGAATGCATGTATCCTGCGCCGTTTGGGGACTTTTGGAGATGGAAAAAGAAGGTGCAGTAAAAGATATAGATTCTCAAACATTAGGCAAGGCATATGCTCGCGGTGCGACAGCGCTCAAAGAAGATGAAAACGCCAAAAAAGAAATTACAGAAATAAATAAAAAAATTTATACTCGTTCTGATAATGAGATTAATAAGATATATGATACTGGGCGACAAATAAGTTTAGATTACCTCGAAGAAAATTATAAAAAACTTGGAATGAAGCCGACGGAAGGAGGAAAATCGTTTGATTTTTATTTTTTTGAATCAAAAACAGGAGAGTCTGGCAAAAAACTTGTTCTCGAACATCCTGAAATATTTGAAAAAAGCGAAGGTGCCATAATTTATAGGGGAGACGAGTCAAAAGGTTTGCATACTCGCGTATTCATAAACAAAGAAGGGCTTCCAACATACGAAGCAAAGGAACTTGGTCTAGCCAAAATCAAATATGATACATATCCTTACGATGTATCTATCGTTGTTACAGCAAATGAAATAAAAGATTATTTCAAAGTTTTGCTAGACGCAATGGCAAAAGTATATCCAGAACTTGCAGAAAAGACCGAACACTATTCTCACGGGATGCTTCGTTTGCCAACTGGCAAAATGTCTTCACGAACTGGGGATGTAATCACCGCAGAATCTCTCTTGAGTGATATTAAAATCCTTGCGCTAGAAAAAATAAAAGATTCTGATTTTTCTGAACAAGAAAAAAACGATATTGCAGAAAAAGTTGCGCTTGGAGCCATAAAATATTCTATACTTCGTCAGTCGTCTGGCAAGGACATCATCTTTGATTTCAAAAAATCACTTTCGTTTGAGGGAGACTCGGGGCCATATTTACAGTATGCATACGCACGCTCTCGTTCTTTGCTAGAGAAAGCAAATGGAAAGAAAATTGATGTCTCGAGTTATAAAGAAATTTCTCCGCTACACAAATACATTGTTCGTTTCCCAGAAGTTGTTCTGCACGCAAGCATGGCTCGTCAGTCGCACTACATTGCCACATACTTGATTGACCTTGCTCGAGAATTCAACTCGTTTTATGGGAATACTATCGTGCTCGACGGTTCTTCAGACGAATCTTACAAATTGGCTCTTGTTAAAGCAACCTCGCAAACTCTCAAAAAAGGGCTTGAACTCCTTGGTATTCCTGTGCCAGAACGAATGTAATAAAAGCCCTTACGAATTAAGGTCTTTTTGATAGACAGTCTTTTTTGTGGTATTCTCAAGAAATATGGACGAACTGGTAAAGAAATCAGATATTGCCAAGCGCGAGGAAGAAACACTGGCGAAATGGGAACGCGAGCATATTTTTGAAAAATCTCTCGCCCAAACAAAAAAAGGCAAGCCATTTGTTTTTTATGACGGGCCACCTTTTGCTACTGGACTTCCTCACTACGGACACATCGTTGCAAGCACAATAAAAGACGCTATTCCTCGATACCAGACAATGCGAGGGCGATTCGTTCGTCGTGTGTGGGGGTGGGATTGTCACGGACTTCCAATTGAAAATCTAATAGAAAAAGAGCTTGGTCTTGAGCACAAAAAAGATATTGAGGAATACGGTATTGAGAATTTTAATGAAGCGGCGCGTAAAGCGGTAACTCGCTATGAAAATGAGTGGGGGAAAATGATTCCGCGCATTGGTCGTTGGGTGGATATGGAGCATTCATACAAAACAATGGATGCGAACTATACAGAATCCATTTGGTGGTCTTTCAAAGATTTATTTGGCAAAGGTCTGATATATCAAAACTTCAAATCAATGCATATCTGCACGCGATGCGAAACAACTCTTTCCAACAATGAAGTAGCCGAAGGATACAAAGAAATCAGCGATATTTCTGTCATCGCAAAATTCGAACTTATAGATGAACCGGGGACTTTTGCTCTTGCGTGGACGACAACCCCGTGGACATTGCCCGGCAATGTTGTTTTGGCAGTAAATCCTGATGAAAAATATTCTGTTGTAAGGGTGGAAGACGAAAAATATATTCTCGCAACTCCATTTCTCGAAAAAGTTTTGGCTGGTAAAAAATATGAAATAATAAAAACGATAAAAGGCAAAGAACTTGTCGGAAAATCTTACAAACCGCTTTTTGATTATTATTCCAAAGATAAAACTCTTGAGAATCATGATAACGGATGGAAGATTTATGGCGCAGACTTTGTCACGATGGAGAGTGGAACAGGAATTGTCCATGTTGCTCCTGCTTTTGGTGAAGACGACATGGCGCTCGGCAAAAAAGAGAACCTCCCTTTCATTCAGCATGTTCGCATAGACGGTTTAATGAAACCAGAAGTGAAAGATTTTGCTGGAATGCCCGTAAAGCCAAAATCCGATGATGAAAAAACGCGACTCGCAACGGATATTGCAGTATTAAAATATTTACAGGAACACGGAACATTTTTTTCAAAAGAAAAGGTCAAACACGCGTATCCGCACTGCTGGCGTTGTGATACTCCGCTCCTAAACTACGCCGCAGAGTCATGGTTCGTAAAGGCTCCGGCGCTAAAAGAAAAACTTCACTCCGAAAATGCGAAAACTAGATGGATTCCGGAAACCTTGCGCGACGGTCGTTTTGGCAAATGGATAGAAAGTACTCGAGACTGGGCAATTTCTCGTTCTCGTTATTGGGGAGCTCCACTCCCTGTATGGAATTGTGATAAGCGTGGAGAGCAATTTGTTTCTGGCTCTCGAGCAGAATTAGCTGAAAAAACAAAAAAATCCGGGAACAAATATTTTGTTATGCGTCACGGTGAAGCTCTGAGTAATACAAGAGGAATTGTAAGTTCAAAAATTAAGGGGAGCGAGGCGTTTGGTTTAACTCCAAATGGTCGTGCGGAAGCTAAAAAGACGGGCAATAAACTCAAGAGCAAGAAGATTGATATTATAATCACTTCGCCTTTTGCGCGGACAAAAGAAACTGCTGATATTGTTGCTGAGGCAATAGGGTATGACGCTAAAAAAATTATTACAGACGAACGCTTAAAAGAAATTGATGGTGGGATACTTAACGAGCGACCAATAGAGGAGTACCGAAAATATTTTTCTTCTACTATTGAGAAATTTGAGAAGCACCCAGAAGGAGGAGAAAATCTTTTGGATGTGAAGCGTCGCTGTATGGAGCTTCTATCAGAGATAGAAGGGCGATTCACAAACAAAACTATTCTTATTGTCACGCACGAATATTCAGTATGGATGCTTGCATCTGGTTCACAAGGTTTAAATCCAGAAGAAACAGTAATTCTCAATGGCGATTGCGACGATTTTGTAAAAACAGGCGAAATGGTGGAAGTAAAATTTACTCCATTTCCTCATAATGATAATTTTGAGTTTGATTTACATCGTCCATATATTGATCGCGTGCCGGTTGTATGCTCTTGCGGAGCCACAATGACCAGAGTTCCATATGTTTTTGACTGTTGGTTTGAGTCTGGTTCTATGCCACACGCGCAATTTCACTATCCTTTTGAAAATCAAAAACTTTTCAAACAAAATTTTCCGGCAAATTTCATTGCAGAAGGTATTGATCAAACAAGGGGATGGTTTTACTCTCTACTTGTTCTTTCCGTCGGCCTTTTCAAAAAAACTCCATTTCAAAATGTGATAGTTAACGGATTGATACTCGCTGAAGATGGGCAAAAAATGTCCAAGAAGCTCAAAAATTATCCTGAACCGGGGCTTGTTATAAATCGTTACGGCGCTGATGCGCTCAGATACTATCTTCTCGCTTCTCCTGTTGTTCATGCCGAGGATGTTTCTTTTGCGGAAAAGGGTGTAGACGAAGTCGTAAAAAAAGTGATAATGCGCCTAATGAATGTTCTATCATTTTATGAACTTCACAGCGGGAATTGCGCAAAACCAAAAGGTAAAAGTAAAAACCCTCTTGACCAATGGATACTTGCAGAACTTGCTATGCTTGGGCAGGTAATGACTAAATCGTTTGATGCATATGAGCTCGATAGAGCCGTCAAACCACTTGGCACTTTTGTAGACGATTTGTCTACTTGGTATCTTCGCCGTTCGCGAGATCGTTTTAAGTCGGATGATATGGAAGATCGAGCGCAAGCAGTAGCAACAACTCGGGAAGTATTCCTGGAATTTTCAAAACTTTTAGCGCCGATAATGCCGTTCCTTGCCGAACACTTGTATAAGAGGATGAATGGAGAGAAAGAGAGCGTTCACTTGGAATCTTGGCCGAAAGCCCAAAAGGCCGACATGGAACTTATTCTTGATATGGAAGAAGTTCGGGAAGTTATCTCCGCGGTTTTGGAAAGAAGGGCAAAGCTTGGAATAAAAGTAAGACAACCGCTCGGCAAGCTCACGGTATTTACTCCTAGACTCAAAAATAATCCGGAACTCTTTTATCTTATTAAAGAAGAAGTGAATGTTGAAATGGTAGAAGCTGGAAATAAAACAAAAGAAGGCGCCGAAACATTTCAACTTTCTGAAGAAATTACTCCAGACCTTATGCGCAAAGGACAATTTCGTGAGCTTCTTCGCACAGTGCAAGATTTGCGCAAACAGAGCGGTCTCGTTCCCTCTGATATTGTCACATTGGAAGTTGCAACCGACGATGCTGGGAGAAGTCTCATAAATGATTTTACTGATGAATTAAAAAAGACAGCTCGTCTCAAAGAAATTTTGTTCAAAAAAGAAATTGCAGGCGAGCCGGTTGATATTGGCGGAATCTCAGTTACTCTTTTGATCGCTAGCTCAAATTAATTGAAGTTTGTATGGCACACCATATTTACCACACGAGGGGACTTATTTTGAGCAGTTCTCCTATCGGCGAATCAAATCGTTTTTATAAAATTTTTACAGAAGAACTTGGTCTCGTCGGCGCCAGCGCGCAAGCTGTGCGAGAAGGTAAATCAAAACTTCGTTACTCACTTCAGGATTTTTCTTGGATTTATCTTGATCTCGTCCGCGGTAAAGAAGTTTGGCGAATCACAAGCGCAGGGGAGTGTAGTAAACTTGATAAAACGAGTGAAGATAATACAAAACTTTCTTTGCTGATAAGCGACCAAGAGCAACTTAAACTTTTTGCCAATGTTTGTTCCTTGGTTCTGCGGTTTGTGCAGGGCGAAGGCAAAGACGAAAAATTATTTTGCGATCTTTTGAGTTTAACTTTATTTTTAGGAAGAGAATTAATTCCTTTGCACCTCGTTTCATCTTTTGAGACTCTGGTTCAAGTGCGCATCCTCGCATACTTGGGGTACCTTGATCCAAAACCATATCAAGAATTTTTAAAATCTGGGGATTGGTCGCTCAATCTGCTTGAGGAATTTGAAAACGAGCGTTCAAAGGCGAACGCAAGCATCAATGCAGCGCTTTACGAGTCCCATTTATAGGGCTGTTTCCACCTCTTCGCCCTATTCTTGCAGTAAAGGTATGATATAATTGTAACAATGAGTTTTTTGCACCCGCTCAAAGTTTATAATTGGTATTATCCAGTAATTATAACGACTCTCGTCGTACTTGGCGTTCTGTCTACTTTTTTTACATATACAAAAATAACCGCTACTACTGAAGATTCGTTCCTTCAAAATGCAAGAACCATTACTGCCGCTGTCGGCACGGATAAACTATTAAACTTGACCGGTACGACAGCCGATCTGACGAATCCGGATTACCTTTCTTTGAAAGCACAGCTTGAACAAACCCGCGAGGCGAATACAGATATTCGTTTTATCTACTTCCTTGGTTCTAGCGATGGGATGCCATTCTTTTTTGTTGACTCAGAGCCCTCTTCTTCTTCAGACTATTCTCCGCCTGGGCAAACCTACCCCGAAGCAAGCCAGCTTGTGCATAGCATCTTATCGGGAAAAACACCCGCAGGAATCGAAATGAGTTCCGATCGCTGGGGTACATGGGTGAGCGCTTTGGTGCCAGTAATTAACCCAAATACAAACAAAGCGTTTGCGCTTATGGGTATGGATATTCAGGCCACCTCCTATTCCAGAAGTATTTTTTTGTATACCTCGTTGCCCGCTATTGGAGTAAGCTTGATCCTCGTTTTGGTGGTCATAGGTTCCGTTATTAGGAAACGCGAGGAGCAATTTTCAAGATTAAAATCAGATCTTGTTTCTATGGCATCTCATGAGATTCGCACTCCTCTTACGGGGGTCTTTTGGTCGGCAGAAGGACTCAGCAAGGATATGAGCAATTTATCAGAGGAGCAAAAAAGTTCTATCGTTCTGATCAAAAATCACACAAAGGATTTATTAAATACAATTAATGAATTCTTGGATTCCGCAGCTGTTGAAAGAACTGGCAAGAATGAAATTGCAAAAGAAAAAATTATCTTGCGCCCATTCTTGGATGAAATAATCAAAGATTCTTCTTTGGTGGTTCAGGAAAAAACTCTCAAAATTACCTTTGATGATTCCATAAAACCGGATACTTACATTGTCGGCGATAGAAATCGGCTAAAGAAAATGTTAAGTAATCTGATTACTAACGCTATAAAATATTCAAAAGACGGACTAACTATCACTCTCGGCAATACCCACCATAGGTCGAGCAGTATTTTTTGGGTAAAGGACTACGGTATTGGGATCCCAGAAAATGAGCAACCGCAAATCTTTAAAGGTTTCTTTAGAGCATCAAACGCCAAGCGGTTTACCGATAACGGCACTGGCATTGGGCTCCACTATGCCATGCAGGTAGCAGAGCTCCATGGCGGTCGAATCTGGTGCGAATCGAAAGAAAATATAGGCAGTACATTTTTTGCCGAACTGCCAAACTCTTAATTAATATAAAATTATGGAAGACGATTTACAAAGTAAAATTGATAAACTTGAAAGAGAGCTTTACTCGAAAGACTTTAACGGAGCCCAGAGAGTAGACGGATTTCGCCGTAAGAAAGAAGAATTCGTTCCTACCTCTTGGGAAAAAACGGAAACACCACCTATAAATTCTATGCGTCCAGCAAAACAAAATCCAATAATAAAAAAGCTTGTAACCGTATCTGCGGTCTTTTTTGCCATTACATTTTTAATCGCCGGGTTTGTTTGGTACAGGGGTTCTAATGTCATTTCCAGCGAGAACATTTTAATTGATGCATCGCTTCCAGTCGGTGTTGCCGGCGGAGAAGCATTTGATACAAAACTTTCCGTAACAAATAACAACACAATTGCGATTCAAGGAGTAAAGCTTTTTGTACAATACCCAGTTGGTTTTTATTCCGTATCTGACAAAACAGAACTTTCTCGAGCAACAGAAGACTTAGGCACTATTGGAGCTGGGGAAGTAGTAACAAAAACAACAAGCGCGATTTTGTATGGAGATGAAAATACACAAAAGGATATTACTGTCATTTTGGAATATCAAATAGCCGGTTCTTCTGCAACTCTCAAAAAAACCAGCTCCTATTCGGTAAAACTTTCTTCGTCGCCGATAAATCTTAAGTTGGTGCAGCTCAAAGAAATATCGTCTGGGCAAGAAATTGAGCTTGGCGTGAACATTGTCTCAAATAGCCAGAATTCGATAGACAATCTGTTTGTTGAAGCATCTTACCCTATTGGATTTACCTTTCGTAGTGCTATACCAGCGCCTACTTCCGGCAACAATGTGTGGAGCATCGGCACTCTAGATGCACAAGAGCAGAAAACGATTAAAATTAAAGGTTTGATTGAAGGCCAAGAAAACGAACAGAAGATTACAAAAATTTCTATCGGAACACCCAACAAAGACGGTACGCATTTGGGAGTATCCTATAACAGTACTTCTGAAACACTCTCTATAACAAAACCATTTTTGGGCCTTGACCTTGCGATAGACGGGGATCATTCTCCAGAACACATAGCGCCTTTGGGTAACAGCAACCGCGTAGTGGTTTCTTGGCAGAGTAACAACCCTACAAAAGTGACTGATGCAGTTATTGAAGTTGCTCTAAAGGGTGATGTTTTGGATCGCTACAATATCTATGTTGACGATGGAGGTTTTTATCGCTCTAGCGACGACACTATTGTTTGGGATAAGACGGTAAATTCCGAGCTCGCATCTGTTGAGCCCGGTGCGCATGGCACCCTAGGTTTTACATTTTCTCCAATAGCTCTTGGAATTGATGCACGGACAAAAATAAAAAATCCCCAAATCACTCTCAATGTAAGCGCACAGGCGCACCGCATATCAGACGCTAATGTTCCGGAACAAATTTCAACATTTGCCACTCGCACCGTAAAATTTGAAACAGAACTTAAGTTGTCCGCGCAGACACTCTATTTTTCCGGTCCATTTAAAAATACTGGCGGAGTTCCCCCCAAAGCAAACAAAGAAACTACTTATACGGTGAAATGGATAGTACGCAATTCATCGAACAATGTTTCTAATGCGATTGTAAAAACATCGTTGCCTATTTATGTAAAATGGACGGGGAATACCGCGCCAAAAACGGAAGATATTTCCTACAACCAAGATAACTCCACGGTGACATGGAATGTAGGGCGTCTTCAGGCGTGGGGAACGCGAGAAGGAGAGTTCCAAATATCGTTCTTACCAAGTTTAAGTCAGTTGAATCAATCGCCGGATCTTACGGGGCAAAATGTTCTTACTGGTACGGATGACTTTACAAAAACCGCGCTTGACGATACAAGGGTTCCCGTAAGTACATATTTTTCTTCAGACCCCCAATTTAGCTCAAATGAGGCAAATGTGGTAGAGTAATTTATTATGACGGAAAAGAAAGTTTATCCAAAAGACATGATGGAAAAGCTCGTTTCTCTCTCAAAACGACGCGGTTTTGTCTATCAGGGTTCTGAAATCTACGGAGGACTTGCTGGAACATACGACTACGGCCCTCTCGGCGTCGCTCTAAAAAACAATATAAAAAATCTCTGGTGGAAAATGTTTGTCGATGGCCGTGATGACATGTACGGAATGGATGCGGCGATCCTAATGAATGCTCGCGTATGGGAAACAACGGGGCATGTTGCCGGTTTTTCAGACCCGCTAGTTGAATGCACAAAATGCAAAAAACGATTCCGCGCTGATCAGCTAGAAGACAAAGCAAAATGTCCGGCATGTGGCGCGCCCCTTGGTGCTGAACGCCAGTTCAACATGATGCTCAAAACTCAAATCGGCGCGATGGAAGATTCTTCCGCCGTTTCGTATCTTCGCCCAGAAACTGCGCAAGGAATGTTCGTTAATTTTAAAAATGTTGTTGATTCACTTCATCCGACACTTCCTTTTGGGCTTGGACAAATAGGAAAAGCTTTTCGTAATGAAATCACCCCTCGTGATTTTATCTTCCGCCTGCGCGAGCTTGAACAGATGGAAATTGAATACTTTGTAGAACCAAAAGATTGGGAGAAATCGTTTGAAGAGTGGCGTGTGGCGATGGGGAACTGGATTGATCTCGTTGGTATAGACCGAGCTCATGTGTATGAAACAGAAATTGGAGAGGCTGATAGGTCTTTTTATTCAAAACGCACGATTGATTTCGAATTCGATTATCCTTTTGGTCAAAAAGAACTTTACGGTCTCGCATATCGCACTGATTACGATTTGTCTGCTCATGCCAAAGCAAGCAAGGTTGACCTCTCGTATTTTGATGAAGAAGCTGGTAAGCGTTTTGTGCCACATTGCATCGAACCTTCGTTCGGAGTTGATCGAACAATTTTGGCGATTTTACTTTCTGCATACACAGAAGATGTTCAAGGCGACTCTCCTCGCGCATTTTTGAAATTGCATCCTAGGGTTGCGCCAATAAAAGCAGCAGTTTCGCCACTCCTAAAAAATAAACCGGAACTTGTCGCGAAAGCTCGTGAAATATACGACGCGCTTAAGAAAGAAATTCCGCAGATTATGTGGGATGACAATGGAAACATCGGCAAACGCTATCGTCGTCAGGATGAAATAGGAACTCCATTTTGCATTGTTGTTGACTTTGATACATTGGGAGAAAAACCAGAATTAAAAGATACCGTAACTGTTCGCGATCGAGACACTGGCACACAAACCCGTTTGGCAGTCTCAGAACTTATTCCGTTTATAAAGAAGGCGATACAGTAGAAACGCCCACGCGTCCAGAAATAATAAGGACCGTCCTTATACCCTCTCCAAAAAATCTATACTCCAATAATTCAAAAATATTCGGCTACGCCTTTGAAAAAATCCTTTAGAATATATTTATATTCTAAAGGATTTTTTCTTTGGCTCGCTCGAATTTTTTGGATTCTCTGAGCAAGAATTTTTTGGAGATGGTATTAGAATTTTAAAAGGACGGTCCTTTGCAATTCATTATTTCTGGACGCGTGGGCTTATTTTGCTAGGGAAGAGCATTGTGCTAAACTAGCCAAATGAAATTTAAGAAAAAAATACTGCCGAATGGCATGAGAATTATTACTGTTCCGATGGCGGATAATCCTACCGTCATGGTTCTTGTCCTTGTTGAGGCGGGCTCAAAATATGAGACAAAAGAAAAAAATGGCATTTCTCATTTCCTTGAGCATATGTGTTTCAAGGGTACGACAAATCGTCCAGGGGCGAGTGACCTTGCCAAAGAACTGGATGGACTTGGCTGTGAGACCAATGCATTTACGGATCAAGAATTAACTGGCTATTACGCGAAGGGGAAATCAGCCGATTTCCCAAAGCTCCTTGATATCATTTCTGATTTATACCAGAACCCGCTCTTCAAAGAAGAGGAAATTGAAAAAGAAAAAGGCGTTATCGTGGATGAAATCAATATGTATGATGATTTGCCGATGGAAAAAGCTCAAGAATTATTCATTGAATTACTATATGGCGATCAGCCTGCAGGCTGGTTTATTTGCGGAAAACGCGATGTGGTGCGTGGAATGAAGCGGGAAGACTTTATAAAATATAGAAAAAATCACTATGTCGCAGGGGCTACTACAGTAGTGGTAGCTGGGAATATTGATGAAAAGAAAGTTTTCAAAGACATTACAGAAAAATTTAAAGGAATCTCGGTGAGCAAAAAAACTAGCAAGAAAAAAACACTCGACGCCCAGTCAAAACCACAGGTTGCAATTAAATTTAAAGAAACCGATCAAACGCATTTTGTTCTTGGCGTTCGTTCCTTCCCGATTTATGACGAAAGAAACTATATTCTCGCCGTGCTTAATGGCGTTCTTGGAGGTGGTATGTCATCTCGCCTTTTTAAAAAAATTCGTGATGAAATGGGGGTAGGGTATTATGTTCGTTCAGATAATCGTGCGTTAAGTGATACAGGATATTTTTCTGTATATGCAGGGGTAGCAAACGATCGGATAGAAGAAGTCCTGAATGCTGTTATCGTAGAGCTTGAGAAACTTAAAACTGAACTTGTGTCGGGAGAGGAGCTTGTGAAAGTAAAAGAGCATCTCGTCGGGACAATGTATCTTGGGCTTGAGTCTTCAAACGCGCTTGCCGGATACTATGGCATTCAGGAAATTATGCACCAAGATATTCTAACGCCGAAGGAAAAAGAAAAACTCATTCGATCAGTCACCGCCGAAGAGGTTCGCAAAATGGCGCGCAAAATATTCGTGGAGAAGAATCTAAACCTCGCCCTAGTAGGTCCATTCAAAGACGAAAAGAAGTTCAAAGGGGTATTAAAGATGAAATAGCCCAGTACCAGGCTCGCTAATTTTGCCAAAATTGTGTACTATAACCTTATATGACATCTCAAAAAGAGGATACGGTAATTTCCATCTCGACTGGCACCATAGCAAAAGGGCTTGCCATAATTATCGGCATTGGGGTGCTTTGGGTGCTCCGCGGTCTAGTTTTAATCGTGGTCACCTCTGTAGTGCTCGCGTCTTCGATTGAGCCGGCAATTAAGTTTCTCGGGCGATATCGCCTTCATAGAATTCCTTCGGTAATTTTGGTGTACTTATCTCTTGCGGGAATTTTTGTCGGTATGTTTTTAGCCTTTGTCCCACCTCTAGTCGGAGAAATTTCTGAGGCATCGGCAAAATTCCCGATAGTTGCGAACGAGCTCAACTCAAGCATTTTCCGCGGGAATACAGTAGCAATTACAAAAGGACAAATACTTATAGATCAAGTATCAAAAGGAGCCTCTGCTCAAGACTTGTTTACAACTCTCGGCAATATATCAACCGCCTCGGAAAGTTTTAATGGTTTTGTCAGCTCGATATTCGGAGGATTATTTAGTTTTATCCTAATAGTCGTCCTGTCTTTCTATTTCGCAATGCAGGAACACGGGATTGAATCTTTTTTGAAGATTATTGTTCCATTTGGCAAACAAGATCATGCAGTAGACCTATGGCATCGAACAAAAGCAAAGATCGGCAAATGGATGCAAGGACAGATCCTCTTGGGGGTTACCATCTTCGTTCTCGCATATTTGGGACTGACTATTTTTGGAGTGCCATACGCCCTTTCTCTTGCGTTGTTTGCTGGAATCATGGAAATCATTCCTGTTTTTGGCCCAATCATATCAGCAATCCCTGCGATATTGCTGGCACTTTCAATTGGGGGAATAACTCTTGGGCTCATTATGACTGGATTCTATGTTTTGGTACAGCAGTTTGAAAGTCACTTAATTTATCCGCTGGTCGTGCGAAAAGTTATAGGAGTGCCGCCAATTCTTGTTATTCTGTCGCTTGTAGTCGGCTTTGAGCTCGGAGGTTTCTTGGGTGTTATTATTGCCGTTCCGGTTGCGGCAGCGATGATGGAGTTAATCTTCGACCTCGAAAAAAAGAAAGCACTCCTTTAATTGCTTAATTAGTCCGGATTATCGCGACATCACTATGGAAAATAAAAAATTTTACATCACAACTTCAATTGCATACATGAATGCAGCTCCTCATATAGGTTTTGCGTATGAGCTTGTCCTTGCGGATGTTATTGCGAGATATCACAGCGGGTTAAAAGAGAAAACTTTTTTCTTAACTGGCGCCGATGAACACGGAGACAAAATAGTTCGAACTGCCCAAAAAGAAAGTATGAATCCGCAGGATTTCGTAGATAAAAACTCCAGTTTATTTCAGGAACTCATAAAGAAACTTAGCATTTCAAACAATCTCTTTATCCGCACCTCGGATAAAAAACATCATTGGCTTGGAGCAATAAATCTCTGGAGCCAAATGCAGAAAGCCGACGATATTTACAGAGGAACATACGAGGGATTTTACTGCGTCGGATGCGAGGCGTTTGTAACGGAGAAAGAATTAATCGACGGAAAGTGTCCGATTCACAATACTGCGCCAGAAAAGATTAAAGAAGATAATTATTTTTTCAAACTTTCTAAATATGCGCCAGAACTTAAAAAACTTTTAAAGAGCGGGGAATTTAGAATTACTCCTCCTGGTAAAGCAAATGAAATGCTTGCGCTTATAGATGCAGGGCTGGACGATGTGAGTATTTCTCGACCTGAGGGCGCCATTCCTTGGGGGATTCCCGTACCAAATGATTCTGCGCAACTGATGTATGTGTGGTGCGACGCACTTTCGAACTATATTTCTGCACTAGGATACGGACAAGAAGATAATGAAAATTTCAAAACATTTTGGCCGGCGGATGTGCAGGTTATCGGTAAAGATATTGTGCGATTCCACGCGCTTCTGTGGCCTGCATTTCTTCTCTCGGCAAAACTTCCTCTTCCTAAAGAGCTTTTAGTTCACGGATTTGTTATTTCTGGAGGCAAAAAAATGTCCAAGTCTCTCGGGAATGTTTTGGATCCGAATGAATTTATAGATGCATACGGAGCGGATGCCATGCGCTACTATTTTACTCGAGAAGTTTCGCCTACTGAAGACTGGGATCTCACTCGCGAGAAGTTCAAAGAAGTTTATAATGCCAATCTTGCTAACGGGCTCGGTAACCTTGTTTCGCGAACGCTTAAAATGGCAGAGCAGTATTGGGGAGGAAAAGTTTCGGGAAATGCCGAGGCGGTGCCCACTATTCGTACCCGCATTACAGAGGCGGAGGTGCTCAGCGATCTAGGGGGTTTTAACATTCCATATCTAATAAAGAATAATATTCTCCCACGCTACCACTCTCACATGCGCGCAAGCGAAATAAATAAAGGAGGAGATGCGGTCTGGGAGCTCATTTCGTCCCTCGATCAATTCATCGCCGACTACGAACCATTTAAACTAGTTAAAACCGACAAAGTTCTTGCCGAAAAGGTTGTGTGGGGGATCCTGTATGGTCTTCAGGCAATTTCTGAAATGATTGCTCCTATGATGCCGACCACAGCAGAAAAGATGAATATTCTACTCGGCGGGAAAATAGATGTGAACAGTAACGACAACTTTACTTTTTCTGTGGCAACACCCAAAGAACCGCTGTTTATGAGAAAACAATAATATATGATGCCGCAATTTTTTGATGTTCACTCTCATGTAGGTGAACCACAGTTTGATGAAGACAGAAAAGAGGTTCTCAAACGCACCATTGATTCTTCTGTGTGGATTATTGATGTTGGAGTTGATCAAAAAAGCTCCCAAGATGTGGTAACAATGGCGTCGCTTGCGGGTCAAGGAGTATTTGCGTGCATTGGTGTGCATCCAATCGACAACCTGGACGGTCGTTTTGATGAATCTTTTTTCTCTGATCTTGTGGCGACTGGGCATGTCGTCGCAGTGGGGGAAATCGGTCTTGATTATTCACGATTTGAAGTTGTTAAAGATATCTCTGTAGAAAAAATCCGCCAGCAGAAACTTTTTGAGATGCAAATCGATTTTGCTTGCAAAAAAGATCTTCCTATAATTATTCACTGTCGTGAAAGTGGGAAGGGTCTTTCTGACGCAACAGAAGATATTCTTGCAATCCTCCGCAAGAAAAAAGAAATCTATGGAAAGCGCTTGCGCGGAGATATACACTTTTTTTCACAAACTATGGACATTGCGTGCCAGTATCTTGATTTAGATTTTTACATTTCTTTCACAGGAGTTATCACATTTGCTCATGATTATGACGAAGCTGTGCGTATGGCACCGCTCGATCGCATTATGGCGGAGACCGATTGTCCTTATGTTGCCCCAGTACCAAATCGCGGAAAAAGAAATGAACCTATTTTTGTGAAAGATGTGGTTAAAAGAATTGCAGAGCTTCGCGGAGAGGATTATGAAAAAGTTAGGATTGCTATGGTGGAGAATGCATTCAGGATGTTTGGTATTAAGCCCTAAAAAACGCCCATTCGGGCGTTTTTTGACATTAAAGTGCTCGTTTGCTAGTATGTGCAGGTTATCAGGTTAAGGGGTTCGCCCCATTGAAAATTATGAATCATAATGAAAACACGGAGCCTCGCGTATACGAGCTAGGCTACCATCTTGTCCCGACTCTCTCCGAGGAACAAATCGGAGGTGCGTCGAAAGCCGTGCGCGGTATGATTGAAGGGATCTCCAAGGATATAATTGCCGAAGAGTCTCCCGTCTTCATTGACCTCGCCTATCAGATAGTGAAAACTATCAATCACAAAAACAAGCGCTTTGATGACGCTTATTTCGGTTTCATCAAGTTTGAAGCTTCTCCGGAAGATATCGCAAAACTCGAAGAAGGTTTAAAAAAGGATGAAAATGTCCTTCGTTATCTCGTTGTCAAAACTCTCCGCGAGAACACTTTTATTTCGAAGAAATTTCCTTCATCGAACTCAAAGAACCACGAAGAAAATCCTGTAGCAGAAGTGGTCTCTGAGGAAATTGCAGAAGCTTCAAAAGAAAAAACCGAAGGAGCAACAGAAGCCAAGGTTCCATTTGACGATGTAGACAAAGCTATCGATAAATTAGTATCATAATAATATGTACTTAAATAAAGCAATCGTTTATGGGAATCTTACAAGGGATCCAGAGCTCAAATCTCTCCCTTCTGGCATAAAAGTTACTAGTTTTAGTCTAGCAACTAATCGCACATGGAAAGACAAGGCTGGTGCGAAACAGGAAAGTGTGGATTATCACAACATTGTTCTTTTTGGGAAGCTTGCAGAACTTTCAGCTCAATATCTTAAAAAAGGATCTTCTGCACTCATTGAGGGGCGCATGCAGACGAGGAGTTGGGACGATGCCTCAGGCGTTAAAAAATATCGCATGGAAATTGTTGCCGACAGTATGCAGTTTGGTCCTCGAGCTAGTGGAACGGGAGGATACAATGCACCTGCAACCTCGCCAAAAAATACTTCTACTCAACCAGCCCCACAAGAACAACTCGAAACCATCCAGTATCCAGAAGAAGACATAAACCCGGACGATATTCCATTCTAAATTCAACTAATTAAAAATATGAAAACTAATAATCAACAGTGCTATTTCACAGTCAACAATGTAAAACAGATTGACTACAAAGACACGGAAATCTTGAAAAAGTTTTTGAATCCTCATGCTCGTATGATAGCGGGGGAGCATACTGGCATTTGCGCAAACCATCAGCGCCAGCTTGCTACTGCCGTCAAACGCGCACGATTTATGGCGCTTCTTCCATTCGTCGCAAGATAACACACAAAAACACCCCATATGGGGTGTTTTTTGTTGTGTGTTATTTCTTATCGACGCGTTCAGCGTAAGTTCCCGTTTCCGTATTTATGCGGAGCATGTCGCCTTCGTTTATGAACATAGGAACATTTATTGTCGCGCCGGTTTCAAGTACAACTTGTTTGCTACCTCCCGAAGCGGTATTGCCCCTGACTGCCATAGCAGATTCTTTTACGAGAAGATCTACTTTTACCGGAACTTTTACGCCAATGATTTTCTCGTCAAACATAACAGCTTCAACAATGCTGTTTGATTTCAAAAATGCTTCTTTACCCTCGAGCATATTTTGTTTCAAAGAAAAACGATTAGCTGGATCATCCTCTTTGCAGAACCAAGATTCTCCTTTCGCTGTATATAGGTATTTAATATTCTCGAGCTCAATTTCAGCTTCTGGCACTTTATCAGATGTGTGAAAAGTAGCTGGGATAATCTTTCCCGTGATTAGATTTTTTATTTTGGTCTGATTCTGCGGTTTGCGCTGTTGAGTGCGAGCCACATGGGACTCGATGACCTCGTACGGCTCATTTTGATAAATAATGTATTTCTTCGGCGTAATATCGTTATATACAAGCATAATGTTCCTTAGTCTACATATTTCTATTAAAAAGTCGAGCACACCTATTCCATCGGCTAAGCCGATGGAAGTTCACAGAAGTGATTATTCAACTTCCTTTAATTTCGCGCGAATATCTTTGAGGATAGCTCCGCGAACCGCTTTATTCTCTTTGTCGGCTAAAAAGATGCAAGCTGAGTCATAGCCTCGTCCGATTTTTGCATCACCATAAGCATATGAAGAGCCGGATTTTTGAAGAATTTCAAATTTTTCTCCAAGCGACAAAATCTCGCCTTCCTGAGAGATTCCATGTCCGTACATAAGGTCAAACTCTGCCTGTTTAAAGGGAGAAGCTACTTTATTTTTCACAACCTTTACGCGCGTACGACTTCCTACAACTTCATCTCCTTTTTTTATCTGCGCGATTCGACGGATATCCAAACGAACGGAAGTGTAAAACTTGAGAGCCTTTCCTCCTGGGGTAGTTTCCGGATTCCCGAACATCACGCCTATTTGCATACGGATTTGGTTTATAAAAATAACGATAGTTTTAGATTTCGCGACGATGGCAGTGAGTTTGCGGAGCGCTTGCGACATTAAACGAGCCTGCTTGCCGACATGATGCGCACCCATATCTCCTTCAATTTCATCTTTTGGAGTAAGCGCAGCGACAGAGTCCACTACAATGACATCAATTTTGCCAGAACGAACGAGACTTTCCACGATTTCAAGCGCTTGTTCTCCTGTGTCCGGCTGTGAGATGAGAAGCTCGTCGATATTCACGCCGAGCTTCTTTGAATAATCCGGATCCATTGCGTGTTCCGCATCAATAAAGGCGCAGATGCCTCCGAGTTTTTGAGCTTCGGCAATAACATGGAGAGTAAGCGTTGTTTTACCGGAAGATTCAGGCCCAAAAATCTCAATGATACGACCGCGCGGGAGTCCACCAACTCCGAGCGCGTAGTCTAATCCTATCGAGCCAGTCGAAATTGCATTTACATTAACCTTTGGCTTATCGCCGAGTTTCATGATAGCTCCTTCGCCGAACTTTGCTTGGATAGCACTTATAGTATCTGCAATATTCGCCCCGTGTACTTTCGGCTCTACAACTTTCTTTTTATTCATTACCATAATATTAAAATTTAATTTGTTAGTGGTGTCGTCGTCGCGGTTGTCGTCGTTGCTGTCGGGGGCATTATCACCTTATTCGGGTCGGGAAGCAAGTTGATTTCAATCGTCTTTTTCGCACCTCGCCCATAGTGATCCGAGGCAGTGAGCTCCATTATATTATAGCCCTCCGCAAGGAGCAATGATTCCGAAAAGTTGCCCTCAAGGTCGAGAGGTATCGTTCCACCATTCAATGTAAAGACCTTCGTACGCAGAGCTTTGCCTGCGATTTTTATCAAAGGAGTAGTAGTTGAGAATCCGCTCTGCGGTGTTGAAATCTCAATTTGAGGACCGTGAACATAGCCCTCTAATACAAAGTAAGAATAAATGACTACAATGCCAACTCCAAGCAACGAAAACCCCCATCCAATTATTTTTCGTGGTTCCATTTTGTAAATTAACTCCTTTCTTCTACTCTACCTCCGTACCCGGTTTTTCTAGCACTTCTCGCGGTTTTGCACCATCGCCCGGTCCGATGACACTACGGCTCTCGAGCATATCCATAAGGCGTGCTGCACGAGCATACCCGAGTTTGAGGCGTCGTTGTAGATACGAAGTAGATGCTTTCCCGGCTTCGATAACAATCATTCTCGCTTCCTCATATAGTTCGTCTTGTTCCTCGTCGCCATCATCTTCAAGCGACGATTCAAACAGAAGGTCTCTATCAGTGCTTATTGTTCCCTGAGAAAAATTAATTTCGTCGGGGAGCTTTTCAGTTTCAAGCCCAGCTAGATATTTCACTACCGCCTTGACTTCGCCTTCCGACATAAATGCCGACTGAATACGAGTTGGGCGCGACATCTCGCCTGAAATATAAAGCATATCGCCTGCACCGAGGAGTTTTTCTGCCCCTGATCCATCCAAAATGGTTCGTGAGTCAATTTGCGATGATACTTGAAGTGCAATACGGGCAGGAATGTTTGCCTTGATGAGTCCTGTGATGACATTTACTGACGGTCGTTGTGTAGAAACAATCAAGTGAATACCAACCGCACGGCTCATCTGAGCAAGGCGCACTATCGCACTTTCGAGCTCCCTCGGGTAGGTATGCATAATGTCGGCAAGCTCGTCCAAAACGATGACGATATAAGGCATTTTTTCCGGCAATTTCGCCATATCGATTTCCTCGCCCTTCTTTTTGCCTGCCAGCGCTTTTTTCATAGCTGGCTCAAATACATTCTTGTGGTAAGACGAAATATCGCGCACGCTCTCGGTTTCGAGAATATTGTAACGGCGCTCCATTTCTTTTCCAGCCCATTTGAGCGCGAGAATTGCTTTCTTTGCGTCAGTAATAACTGGCGTCAAAAGATGGGGGATTTTGTTGTAGAGTGTGAGCTCGACACGCTTTGGGTCGATCATTATGAACCGAAGACTCTCTGGCCCATTCCTATATAGGAGGGAATTGATAATCGCATGAATAGTTACAGACTTGCCCGACCCAGTAGCTCCTGCGATGAGGATGTGAGGCATTTTTGCGAGATCGGCAAAATAAAGTTTTCCTGATACGCCACGACCGAGACCGAGGAGGAGAGGCTTTGGGGATTTTTGAAATTCGTCCGAAGAAAATAGCGTGTGAAGTCCTACGATGGTTTTCACAGAGTTTGGAACTTCAATGCCGACGAGCGACTGTCCCGGGATTGGTGCTTCAATACGGAGAGGATGCGCCGCAAGTGCGTATGAAAGTTCGTTCTGCAATCCTACGATACGGGAAAGTTTTACTCCTTCAGCGGGCTTCAATGCATAACGAGTTACCGAAGGTCCGATGGACACTTCATCCATCTCGACGGTAATGCCGTACTGCGCGAGCGTGCGCTTTATGATGTTCATGTTCGCTTTGATGTCTCCAACGCCCGGCTTGCCTCGGTCGCCTTCAAGGTAAGAAAGCGGAGGGGGATTGTATGGAACACCAGAGACCTGACGGAGAGGCATACCTTCGCCCATCTCATCTTCTTTTTTCCCTGCCTGCGCAGGCAGGTTTTTTGGTTTTAGGTTCTTAGTTTCTTCCAGCTCTTCTTTTGCCGGCTCTTCTATTTCGAGACCAACACCTTTTATCTCTGGCTCCTCATCATATAGGTCTGCTGTATCTTCTTCTTTCTTCCTCCAGAAAAGAAGCGCGCTAAAGTTTGGAATAGTATTGAACATAACGAGAAACGAGATAGCGAGGAATGCGAGAAGGAAAAGCGATGCCACTAATTCCTTGAAAAGATAAACCATCGGAACTGCGACTGCCGTTCCCAAGAGACCTCCAGCGTCGTATCCGGAGAAAATATTCATTAAGCCGAGAGAAGAGAATAAAAAAAGAAATGCACCGATAGTTGCTGTTCCCGCGAGGTTCGGCCTAGTTGAGCGCAAGAAAGAAATGCCAAGCAAAAAGAAAAGGGTAGGGAGGATAAAATATCCGATGCCGAGGAGGTATCCGAACCAGTTGTAAAGCGTATTGCCGACTGGTCCTCCGTATCCTCCGGTATCGCGACCGAACGGCGCAACGGAAAGAAAGATGGCAATTACAAAAAATAATATTGCAACAACATGATGCCGTGTTTCGTCTGAAAGTCCGCCTAAGAAAAAAGAGCGACTATTTTTGCGCGGAGATTTTTCCTCGTTGTCTTTTGTTTTTGAATTAGTATTTGATCGTCCAGTTTCTTTTTTTGCCATAGAAATATCTGTTAATAATAGCAGAAAAATAGAGCTGAACCAAATGAAAGAAAGCCCCGTCTTGTTGTCTTTTAAAAATGTCCGTTATATAATGGACGAACCAAAAACGAAGCCAACTTTTTTACAACGCTTATATCTCTAAGACAGGTAAAAGACAACATAAATTATCATTATGGACATAAAAAAAGACAGCCAGGGGAATGGGTCATTATCTGGGGCATTAACAAGCGGAATGGAGTCTTTTAGTGTTTCGCTCTCAAGAAAGTGTGAACGATTGGCAACTGCCCTATATTTGGTCACAAACTTCCTATCAGACACTGAACCAATGAAATCTCGATTGAGAACCCTTTCTCTTGATCTAGTTAGGGATGCGACAGAGGCAAAGTATGGTCCGGCTCCAACAGAAGCCAATGTCTTTGAGAACCTTAGGGGAAATATCAGCGAGACGCTTTCTCTCCTCGAGCTTTCTTTTATTACGGGCCTCGTTTCAGAAATGAACTTCTCCATTTTAAAACGGGAATACACATCCCTTCGCGATAAAGTAGATGTCAAAAAAGCCTCGCGAGAATCTAGAACTGACGCTATTTTAGGTGATACCTTCTTTGGCTCGTCTTTTACTGAGGTTTCTATCGGACATTCTCATAAAGGACAAATAGAACAAAAGGACATCCAAATGTCCGATAGAAACCATGTCCAAATACCCACACTCTCTTCTTCTCAGAATTATAAAATACAACCGCGCACACCTTCTTCCGCCTCACTATTATCATCCCCAAAAGTGTATAAAGCTGAAGCCTCTTTGGATATCGGACGCGTTGCCAGACGCACCAGAATTTTAAAACTGATTAAAGACAATAGGGAAGTAACCATAAAGGACATTTCAAACCACTTCCCAGAGCTTTCCGAAAAGACAATTCAGCGCGAACTCGTGTCCTTGACAGAAGCCCATATTCTAAAGAAATCAGGCGAACGAAGGTGGTCTCGCTACTCTCTCAGGGGATAAGTAATAAATAGGTGATTTTGTCGTCTACTATACTAGCGAGCAAATATAGGTATTTGCTTGCTTATATTGCCTAATTATGTTAATTTAATTAGGTGTGGAGTGGGTGCTTTTTTGAGCAATCCACGAGTTATCCACACATATATTTTGCAGGTTATGCTTGTAAAATATATAATGTACATAAGTTCAGTGTGTGTAGAAATGCATACACAGAATTTGTGCGTAAAGATATTGTTAAAAGCAATATTTTTAGAAGTAAGAACGCTCCCGTCAGACGGTAATATGCAAGCAACGGGTGAAGGTCATTGAAAACTAGATCCACTGCGCAAAAATCTCTTTAGGATTTCGCGCGAAATCACTTCGCAAATTAAAGATAAAGAAGTTTTTGCGCAGTGGGTCTTGCATAGGAAACATGTCTAAAAATAGAGGTGTGTTTCTATGTTTCGTCGACCTTCGAACCCCTGCGGTCGAAGCATTACTGAATGACTGATTATGACAAAACGATGTTTATCATTTCGAAGCTACCTCGTCCTAAAAAAACGGAAGTAGCAAAACGCGCAGAATATTAGCAACTTATTATTACTAGTTTAACGCTAAGCACTTCACGCGTTGTTAGTTTATTAAATTATTATGACAAAATACAAATTCGCGGGATTAGTATCCGCAGTTGTAGGACTTGCTCTTGCTGGAACAGCATTTGCAGTTTCTTATAACTTCCCTACTGATCTCAAATTGGGTATGACTTCGGCAGATGTAAGAAATCTCCAGGTTGTTCTCAACACTAGTGCAGACACGAGAGTGGCTGCAACTGGTGCAGGTTCCGCTGGTCTTGAGACAACATACTTCGGTGCGTTGACCAAGGCAGCAGTTATGAAATATCAGACAAAAGTAGGAGTTCCTTCTACTGGCTATGTAGGTCCCCTCACTCGCGGAAAGCTCAATGCAGCTACCGTAGTAGTAGGAACCTTGGTCCCTGGATGTACTTCTCGTGTTGGCTTTAGCACAACGACAGGAGCATCCTGCGCGGGTACTGTTTCAACAACATTCCCAGCAGGTTGTACCTCAGCTGTTGGCTTTAGCCCAACGACAGGTCAGTCTTGCGGAACTGTAGTTCCAGTAACCCCAACGGGCGCAGTATCAGTAGCACTTGCTGCTACTAATCCTGAGGCAGGACTTCTAGTTGACGGTCAGGCAACAGCTAACCTCACTGCAGTTACCTTCACAGGTACAGGCACGGTTACATCTGTAACTCTCCAGAGAACTGGACTTTCCGATCAGAACGCTCTTACGAATGTTTACCTCTATGACGGCGTAACACGCATCACAGATGGTTACTCATTCAACCAATCAGGAGTGATTATTATGAACGGCTTAACTATTGCAGTAAACGGCTCAAAGACAATTTTTGTCAAAGGAGATGTTTCTGCGACAGCTTCAGCTACGAATGCTTCTCTCGGAGTTAGTCTCACGAGTTACACCGTTGGTGGTGTAGCAACACCTGTAAGTCTTGTTGGCAATCTACATTCTGATGTAGTTGGTAACTTGGCTGGTGTTGTAGTAGGCGCAACTACTGTTGCAGCAGCAACAGTAAACGCCGGCATATCAGCATACACATTCTGGTCAGCACCAGTACAAATTAATACTCGTGCAGTGTCTCTAAAGTCAGCTTCCTTCCGTATGGTAGGTTCAGCTCCTTCAGATGCGCTCTCAAATATTCGTATGTACATCGACGGTGTTGATACAGGCGTAACAGCTTCTTTGGCAACGGTTCAAGGTTCAAACTACGCAGTATTTGACCTTACATCCGCTCCAAAGACGCTTGAAACTGGTTCACACACAGTTTCTGTTCGTGCAACTATTGACAAGGGTTCAAGCCGAACAATTCAGATGTCTCTCCAGCAAGCTGCTGACCTTACGGTCACCGACAGCCAGATGGGAGTAAACATCGCTGCAACTGGTACACCAAATTCAGGTGGTATCATCAGCATTGCTGCAGGTTCTGCAACCCTTCTTCTTGATCCTGCTTTCCAGTCATCAACAAATGTTGCTGGAGGCGCATCAAATGTAGCAATCGGCAAATTCAAGCTTCATGCATACGGTGAGGATGTAAAAGTATCATCCCTCGCAGTACTTCCAGTACTTGGCGCATCGGTAGCGATGGCACCAGTAGACACGACTCTTGATCAAGTTACCCTTTACTACAACGGTTCACAGATTGGCTCGTCACAGCAATTTGCTGGAGCAGTCCTTACCTATCAGCTTGGTTCACAGATGATTATTACGGCAGGATCAGACGCAACTCTTGAAATCCGCGCAAACATCCGCTCATCGGCATCTGTTAACTACACAGCTGGTTCGATTTCTGTAACGGTTAACGCCGGAGCAGCAAATGCACAAGGTCAGCTTTCTTTGACATCAGTTGATTTCCCAACTGCAACAGTAGTGGGCAATGCCCTCTCAGTTCAGACAGGACTTCTACAGATGGCAAAGAATGTCTCTTATGCAGATCAGACAGCTAGCCCAAACACATCAGGTGTTAAGATTGGTTCCTTCGTATTACAGAACCAAAGCACATCTGAAAGTGTTCGTGTAACATCCCTCGTGGTAGCTCTCGGAGGTACAACAGCTTTGACAAACTTGTCAGCTCTCCGTACTTCAGAGACTTCAGGTTCAGGATCAGTTCCTGTTCAACCACAGGCTACAAACACATTCTCAGTTGACTTCACTCTTGCAGCAGGTGCAACGAAGACAATTGATATCTTGGCTGACACAAGCACCGCTACTACATCTGCCTCAACTTTGGCTGCAACCCGTTCAGGTGCAACCTTGGGTGCTGGCGCTGGTGTTGATGGCGTTACTGCAGTTGTTGCAGTAGCACAGGTTCAGACTGCAACCCTAACAGGTGGAGCTGGAACCTATGGTCTTACTGTAAATGGAACGACAATCACTGTTCCATTTAACGGAAACCTTACAGATACAGCAACCGACCTCAAGACTGCAGTAAATGCACAGACAACTGGGCTTACAGCAACTTCCGGAGTCGGAACAGTTACTATAACGGCAGATGTCGCAGGTACTCCGTTCACAATGACGAATGTTGGTTCAGTACCTTCAGGACAGGTAACTGTCGCTGCTGCTTCAACGGCAAACGTAGTCGGTGTAGCAGAAGTTGTAGCTACTGGAACTGTTACTCTCACGGGAGTACCAGTCGCTGGTGATGTCGTAAGTCTTACCGTAAACGATGAGACCAAGACATACACAGTTCTTGCTGCTGACATCAGTACTGTTGCAGCAACCACATTGACGAATGTTGCTGCTAAGGTAGTAATCGCTGCAGCTTCCCCTATGGGAACTGGCAATACTGTTATTACTTCAACTGGCGCTGTTATAACAGCTACAGCTGCTGCAGGAACAGGCGCAGGTGCTAACGCATATCCATTGGTATCAACAGTTACGCCTTTGGGCGCAACTGTTCAGACAACCGCTACGGTTACATCTATCGGTTCAATCAGTAATGTGTCTACGACAAGCGGAGCAATCCCTGGTCAGATCATTACTCTTGCAGCTGGTACGCTTACAACCCCAACGGCTGCATCAGTCGTAAGCTCATCTTCAACTTCAGCACAGTACATTGCATCTGCAAGCGGTGCTGCAAAAGCTTCGAAGATTACTTACAACTTTGCTTCAACAAACGGTCCTTCAACTATCAACGAACTTACATTTGATGTAAGTACTGGCGGTAGTACGACAGGCGCTGTTTCATCGTTGACAATTGGAACCACTACGGCTCCAGTTGTTGGCAATGTGGCATACTTTACTGGTTTAAGCATCGCAGTTCCAAATGGTGGATCAGGTGTTAACCAGGATGTGTTCGTAACATACTCACCTATAGGCACAAGCGGTGTCGCTTCAGGCGCAGTATCAATAATCGAACTTACAACTGTTAAGTACACAAGTGGTGGAACAACAGCAACTCTTGGTGGTATTGTTGGTGGTGGTAGCTTGGCAGTAGACTCTGCTCAGATGACACTAGTTGGCTCTAAACCAATAGTTACATTGACACTCCCTAATGGAGCTTCAGGCTCATCTGCTTCAGGTCTTGCCGTCGGCACGATCTATGTTGCTGATGTTAAGATTTCTGCGGACGCACAGGGTGATATCGTAATAAATACGATTCCTCTGAAGTTCACAGGAAACGCTGCAGGTACTACAGTTACAGTTGCCGACAATGACGACATCGTGATTCAGGACGCAACAGGTGCAGTCATTCCTGGCTACACTATTGCTGACCAATCAGGTGCCGCAAATCAGAACGCAACTGGAACAATTACCTTCACAGCTGGCTATACGATTGCCAAGGGCACAACAGCAACCTTCAAAGTATTTGCTAAGGTAGCTGCCGTCTCTGGTACAGGTGCATCTCTTGCAACTGGACTAAGTACAATCGGAAGCTTCACATGGACAGACACAGCTGGCGCATCTGCTACTCCAGTAGCATTCAGTGCAGCAACTGTACCAGCTTACCCATCAAGCACAGTTTCATTGGTTAACTAACCAATTTAGCTCACTTGTAAGTAACAAGGTGAAAAAGTTTCTCGAAACTTAAAATCGAAGTCTGGGCGACTTAAATCCCTAGTCTGGATGACTCAAACTCTAGTCTGGGCGACTTAAAATCCCCAGTTTGGCGAAACTCAAAATCGCACCAAAAACCGCCGAGCACATTTATGTCGCTTCCGGCGGTTTTTGCGTTTTAGGGTAGGGGAATAATCAAGGACTGTCCTTGATAATGTAAACAGAGCTTGATACAATGCGCATATGCGCAGAAAGTTTATATTTTCAATTGGCGAATATTACCATGTTTATAATCGCGGAACTGAAAAAAGGATTATCTTTACTAGTTTAAATGACTATCATAGGTTTATTGCATTACTCCATTTATGTAATAGTTCAGATCCAGTACATATAGGCAATATCCTTCAAAATAATCAAGGACAGTCCTTGATTAGCCTTGTAAATGTTGAGGTTTCTGACAGACTCGTAGATATTGGGGCATATTGCTTGATGAATAACCATTTTCATCTACTTTTACGCGAAAAACAGGAGAATGGGATTAGTTTATTCATGAAAAAGCTTTTAACCGCCTATTCTATGTACTTTAATAAGAAATATGAGCGAAATGGGGCTTTATTTGAAGGGAAATTTAAGGCAACACATGTGGATAACGATAACTATTTGAAGTATTTATTCTCATATATTCACCTAAATCCAGTAAAAATTATTGATCCAGCGTGGAAAGAAAACGGTATTAAAGACCATGGGGCGGCCAAAATATACCTTGCTGGATATACGCATTCTAGCTACTTGGATTATATGGAAGCATCAAGGCCAGAAGGTGCTATTTTGAATAAATCAGCATTTCCAGAGTATTTTGGCAATTTTAAGGAGTTTGAACAGTTCGTTGACGAATGGTTGTCGTTCAAAACCACTACATAGGTTGAGCCTATGGGAGTTATCCACAGAAATTATATGGTTTATATGACTTGCTTGATACAATAAAAATATGAAAAAAATTTTAAAGGTTTTGAAATGGGTGGCTGTTGCAATAGCAGCCGCCTTTATTTTATTGGTTATTATTCGTATTCCTGTTGTTGTAAACAAAAAAGCTACTGAAGTTCAGGTGGCAGTTATCCACAACACCAAACTAACCCTTGATGATGTAATGGGGACAAATCTACCTCCAGATCCTGGCGCCGAGGCAGATAAAACTGTTGCTGGCATTGATGCAAACAAAAACGGCATTCGTGACGATGTAGAATTGGCGATTTTTAAGGAGTATCCGGAGTCGGCGAAGACGAGGGCGGTGCTTTTGCAGTATGCGTTGGCGCTTCAAATGGATGTTATACAGCCGTTTGAGAATACGGAAAATGTGACGGAGGTGTCTAAAGAGCAGAGTCGGGCGTATGATTGTGTTTGGCAGAGTTTGTTGAGCATTAAAGATTACAATGCTTACATAAAAGAAAGTGATAAACTTTATGCTTTTGTCGACGGAAGACAACGCAACACCCCCGAAAGGAAAAATTCACGAGAAAAATTTGCTGAACAAATAAGAAGTTATAGCGAATCAGATAATCAGGTTTGTGACATTGATTTATCAAAACTTCCTAACTAATAATGAAGAAGCTATTTTTAAAAATATGTAAAATAGCTGTCATTCTATTTTTATTGCCGTTGGTTTCCCTTGCTCAAACAAACAATGTTTTTTGTTCAAAGAGTGGATACACAATCGAGACAATCAATGGGATTTTCACAAAAGAAGGTAGTCCCAAAGGCCTTGATGGTGCTGTTGGGAACATGAATAGTCTTAAGTCTCACTTGGCAATCATTACATACAACGGCGAACCCCTAACCTTTGATTACCTCTACAACCCAACGCATAGTTTTCTCGACCTATCCGACACCGCAATTCAAAAAACTTTTGAAGGGGTTGACATGAAAGACCCCGATTTTCTTAAAATTCTAACCGACGCAAGCGCTCAAATCAAAACCCAGAAAGTACTCCTCGTTGCCCACTCGCAAGGCAATTTTTATGCTAATAATTTTTATGATGCAGTTACAAAAAGCGGAGATGTTCCAGCTAGGTCAATCGGTGTGTACGGTGTTGCAACGCCCGCAAGTCGTGTAGCAGGGAATGGAACATATCGTACTTCATCCACAGACGGGGTGATTAATCTCGTAAGGAAGGTTTTTCCAGGAAGAACCCTGGAAGCAAATGATACTATTGAATTTAAAAAATCAGACGACTCGGGCAATGGTCACGGATTTCGTGAAGTATATTTAGAGTACCGTGGTGGGGAAATAAAAAAAGAAATAGAAGAGTCTTTAGGTAGATTGTTGATCAATTCCACACGCTCTGAAGACGGACTTTGTATAAATCCACCCGAAAAGCTTTCTACTGTTGATAAGATAACAAGAATCGTTATTTATCCGGCGGACTTTACCATAGCGTTTGGTGCGACGGGAATCAATGTAGCAAAAAATATAATTGTTGCCGTCGCTTCTGGAACTTACAATCTCACCGTTGCTGCCGGAACAAGCGTTGCTTCCACCGTATCCTCATTTTTGGGTTGGCTAAACAACAATGGAGGAAATAATCTTGCCGATTCTAACGGAGCAGCCGTTTTACTAGCAACAACAAATACCGCGGATGATAATTCTTCCGACGGTATTTTAACAGATCAAACGCCAGAAGAGATTTCTGGTGGTATTTCAAGCGACGAAACATCTAATGTCGAAATCGACAACACCATTTACGATGTAATTTATAATTCTCCAAGTGAATCTTCGGGGGATACCGGCGGAGACACTGGTCAATCTTCCTCGGGATCGGAGCCTCCCGCAGTTAAACACATAGTCGTTAGACCATCTAGTGGCGGTGCAATAAATCAACCACAAATACCGGTAGACAATAACGACAACACAGCAACCTCTACCCCAGAAACTCCGCCCACTCCACCAGAAGAATCGACAGCAACTTCCACCCCAGAGATTCCTCCGACAGAGCCAGAGGTCCCGACAGAAGCAACCTCAACTCCACCGATCGTTATCCCAAGTGATACAACTCCTCCGGTCATAACCATTTTGGGCAGAAATCCAGCAACTATCGCAATTGATACAAACTATACAGATCTTGGCGCAACCGCTCAGGACGAAATTGACGGCTCGCGCCCAGTTGCAACTTCCGGAATCGTTGATACAACGATTGCTGGAGCATATTTGATTACTTATACCGCTTCGGATCTGTCTCACAACACAGCGACAAGCACACGCGCGGTAAATGTCGTAGCCACAATCCCCGGACCTGCAACTCCTTCCGATTTAAACGGCAACGGCATTCCAGATAGCCAAGAAGAAGATGTAGTAGTTACTTCAAATGTATCGTTGCCTGCCGGAGAATACAATTTTAATAACCTGACAATAACAAACAACGCAACCGTCACAGCGGAAGGGGACGAAAACTCCGCGGACTCGTTTAAGGGTGTAAAAATCAATGCAATTAACCTCACTATTACAAGCGGATCATCTATTTCTGCGGATAGAAATGGATATGGCACAGGTCCTGGTGCCGGCGGATGGCAAAGCGGAGCAAGTTATGGAGGTGTCGGGCACGGCAATCCAGCTTCTTCTACATATGGGTCAGCTATGCACCCGCTAGATTTAGGAAGCATCGGAGCTCGCAAGGGCGGAGGAGCAATTAGACTGGCAATATCAGGTATTTTGCAAAATGACGGCGTTGTATCTGCTACCGGAGATGCTTCAGGAAGCGGTGGAAGCATTTTCGTAACGACAAACACCCTCAAAGGAGCAGGCGCCTTTCAAGCAAACGGTGGCGGGCTTTTTGCGATTGGGTATTTTCAAGGTCCTGGAGGGGGTGGTCGTGTTGCAATTTATTACCAATCATCTTTATTTAATGGAACAGCCGAAGCTAAGGGGGGATGCGGTAGTTATGATGGCTGGACTTTGACATGCGCAGCCCCCGGGACAGTTGGACTTTTTGATGTACCCAATAACAATCTTCGCATAGATAAATCGTTTCGCTTCCAAAAGAATGATAGCCCGCTAAGCTTTGATCATATTTTAGTGACCGACGGAGCTCAAGTAGAGAGCGAAGATGATGCAAATGTTACTGCAAATGAACTTCTTGTAGAAAACGGCTCTTCTCTGTCTTTGGCAAATAACCAAACACTCACTATTACAAATATGATCATTGATGGGGCGTCTACACTTACAGTTTCGGGAAGCGAATCGTTGAATGTGCAAAACTTGACCATTCGAAATGGCAACTCGAGGATTCTTGTCCCCAAGGAACGCATACTTACTCTTTCTGTTGCGAATTTGAATATTGGAAGTGGTACTTCTGTAATTGCAGACGGAAAAGGATACGATGGCGGAATGGGACCAGGAACTCCAACAAATGCTCAGGGTGGCGCAAGTTATGGGGGGGTTGGGTACTGTTCTTCTGTTGCCACTTATGGTTCTATGCTTAATCCAACGGATTTTGGCAGTGGTGGAGCAAGGAGTGGCGGGGGAGCGATTAGGATTATCGTAACTGGTGCGTTTGTCAACGATGGCGTTGTGTCGGCTGTTGGAAGCCCTTCTGGAAGCGGTGGAAGCATTTTTGTAACGGCAAATACACTTGCTGGTTCAGGCGTTTTCAATGCAAATGGCGGTAGTCTTTTCGCAATTGGCTATTATCAGGGTCCGGGAGGTGGCGGAAGAATTGCAATCCGTTATGGGTCTTCTTCATTCAGCGGAACAGTGGAAGCTAAGGGAGGTTGCTGGGATCCGGCTTCGTGCGCTGGAAATGGCACAATAGTAGTGGAAGCAAATAATGCCACCTATCCCATAGCTGCAACGGCAGGAGAGAATGGCACTATTACACCTAATGGAATCACAAATGTTTCCGTCGGCGCGAATCAAACATATACTTTTGAACCTGCTCCCGGTTACGAAGTAGAAATGCTAAAAGCTGATGGGCTGTCAGTCGCGACCTCAACTCCGTATATTTTCAACGAAATAATTTCCGCACACACAATTGATGTAACTTTTTCTGAGATTCCAGTTCCTTCACCTCAAATGCTCCAATCTCTTACACCAATGCTTGGTTCTTTGGGAACAATCTCGGCTCTAGAAGGGAATACTGAGATTAAGAACGACGATAACGATGATATTGAAACCGCGACTATTTCAGACGACAAAACTCCTGATAATAATCCGCCCGTAGACGATACCCCAATCGAGAAGCCTCTTGTTGAAGATGTACCCATTGAACCACCATTGTCTAGCATAGAACCTTCTGCCGACGATCCTACTATTAATATTCTACCGAGTGGAGATACTGGTGTTCAAAACCCTCCGGCTGAAAACCCACCCCCAGAAACCCAATAATTCCAAGCCCAATCAAGGACAGTCCTTGATTATGCAAGCTCCGTGAAGGACGGTCCTTCCTAAAATCCTTTCCAAATTACGCAAAGTAGACCATAAGTAGATTGTGGGGTATAATTACTCAATGTCAGGTATCCTCAAATCAACGCTGGGTTTTATGGGGATTTTGCTAGTTAGCCTTATTGGGGTTCTTGTGGCTGAGCTTTTAAGGGTGGGCGATATGAATACCGTTATTTCAACCGTTGACAACATAACCAGCATACGATAGGATGCATTTGAAGCCGTAGAAGTAGGCAGTTCCAGAGAAATGGAACAATAAGTCCTGCGGAGGTCGACTCTAGGGGGAAATCCCCGGCTTACGGCTAGGGCGCAATGCGCTCCAGCCGTCGATTATTATTTGTCGATCCGAAAGGATTAGCAAAACAAAATATGGCAGTTACAAAACAGAAGAAAAACGAAATCTTGGCCTCAATGAAAGAGCGCCTCGCAGATGCGAAGTCGGTCGTGTTTGTCAACTTCAAAGCACTTTCTGTTGCAGAGACAAAAGTTCTCCGCAGAAAGCTTGGAGCTGAAAAAATCGGCTACTTTGTGGCGAAAAAGACCCTTGCAAACCTTGCAATCAAAGATCTAAAAGCAACGGGCGAAATGCCAGAATTTCCAGGGGAAATGGCAATCGCTTATGGCGAGGATCTCATTGCTCCGGCTCGCGAGACCTATGCATTTCAAAAAATGCCTCACGAAAAGGGGTCAATTGCGATCATGGGAGGTATTTTTGACGGAGTTTACAAGACCCAGGCGGAAATGATGTCAATCGCGATGATTCCTTCACTCGACACTCTCCGCGCTCAATTCCTCAATATTATCAATTCGCCAATTCAACGATTGGTAATCGGACTTGAAGAGATTCGCAAAAGCAAAGAAGCAAAAGCATAACGATTAACAACTTTAAACATTATTATTATGGAAGACAAAAAAGAAGTATCTATCCCAGCAAAATTCAAGGACCTCATTGCAAAGATTGAGGAAATGTCAGTAATTGACCTTCACGAGCTTGTGAAGACCCTTGAGGAAAAGTTCGGGGTATCAGCAGTAGCAGTTGCCGGTCCAGCAGCCGCAGCAGCTCCAGCAGCAGAGGAAAAGGACTCATTTAATGTAGAACTTACCTCAGTTGGTGAGCAGAAAATCGCCGTAATCAAGGCCGTAAAAGAGGCTTTGGCTATCGGACTCAAAGAGGCAAAGGACTTCGTAGACGGCGCTCCTTCAATGATCAAGGAGGGTATGAAGAAAGCCGATGCAGAAGCTTTGAAGACCAAACTCGAAGCAGCGGGTGCAAAGGTTACTTTGAAGTAATATTTGCCTCTGTTTAAAAAGAGAAAAAGGGCGCGACCGTACGGTCGCGCCCTTTTTATTTGTAAAAATTATGGTATAATACCAGCCATGGATACACTAGGAATGTTGTTTGGAAGCGGAGCGCGGGTTAAAATCCTCCGCTTATTTCTTTTAAACCCTCTCGAAATACTTGATGCAAGCACGATAGCCAAGAGAAGCAAAGTAAATCCAACCGAAGTTCGTAAAGAAATTAATATCTTAAAGAAAATAGGTTTCCTCGCGGGCAAAAGTTTTTTTAAGGCAACGACTTCCGACGAAGGCTCAAAAAAAACGGCTCCAAAGAAACGCGTTCATGGTGTGCAACTCAAATCGGATTTTCCACTTCTTCCTCAGCTAAAAGGCCTTGTTATTTCTGAAACTCCGCTCAACCGCAGTGAAATCGCAAACCGTTTCCGCGGAGTAGGCAAAATTAAATTCCTTGCCATATCAGGAATTTTCATTGATGAACCAAACGCGCGAGTGGATGTGCTTGTAGTAGGAGACGGACTCAAAAAACGCCTGGTTGAAAACGCTCTTCACTCCATTGAGGCTGAAATTGGCAAGGAACTCTCTTATGGCGTCCTTGAAACTTCTGATTTTCTCTATCGAGTCAGTGTATACGATAAATTTGTTCGCGATGTTTTAGACTTTCGACACGATCGTGTGATTGACAAACTTGGCGTGCAGTAATCCACAAGGCACTTCCATTCATCGATAGTAATGATATAATAATCACCAGGAATCAAACTTTCTGGATGCTTGGTCAGTATCTATTGTAAAGCTTGAGGACTATAGATAAAACAGGGGCTTTTATTAAGTTTTAATAAATAATGTTAATCCACGGAGTTATCTCCGTGCGGAACAATAAAAAAGGATATGGCGTTGATTAATCAATGGGTTGCAAGTCTTACCGTCGCATTCACGCAGGGTCTTGGGGTAGAAATTCTTTTATTTCTCCCTAAACTAATACTCGCTATTATTATCTTCGTTGCAGGATGGATTTTTGGAAGCGTTCTCGGCCAAGTAGTTGAGAAAGTTCTAAAATCAGTAAAACTCGATGCTCTTCTTGAGAGCGCAGGAGTAAAGAATATTCTTCACAAGGGAGGATTTAGCTTAAACTCAGGTGCATTTTTTGGAGCTCTCGTAAAATGGTTTGTCGTTATTGGATTCCTCGTTGCATCGCTTGATATGTTTGCTCTCCAAAGAGTAAACGATCTTTTGACCAGTGTTGTAACAGAAGTTATCCCAAACATCGTCGTAGCTTCGATCATCCTAATCGTAGGAGCTCTTCTTGCTGACTTTGTTCAAAAAGTGATGGCAGGGACAGCACGATCTGTCGGCGTAAGATCATCATCCGGTCTTGTCGGCGGAATTGCTCGTTGGACTATCTGGATATTTGCCATCATTATGGCTCTCATGCAATTGCACATTGCAGATCAAATTTTGGGCACTTTGGTTACTGGTCTCGTAGCAATGCTAGCACTCGCAGGCGGTTTGGCATTTGGACTTGGAGGCAAAGATGCAGCAGCTCGCTATATCGAGAAACTCCGTGAGGATATCTCAACTCGAGGCTAGCTAAAAAAAGCTTATTTTTTGGGGATTTTCCCTGGAAATGAATAAGAAAAACGATGTCAGGCAGTAATGCTTGACATCGTTTTTCTTTCGTATATACTAGCTTCTATTGTTGCATATGATTATTTCGATTCAAAAACACCCCCAGCGGGAATAGAAAGAGCCTTCTCTAGGTCCTTACTTTAGCCCGCTAAATCGCGGGTTTTTTGTTTTAAAGTTCATATCATCGAATGTTAATTGACATCCCAGTTTTCTTTGGCAAACTTTTTGCAAAAGAAAACTTACATTCTGCCACGCGCACCCGTTCAATAGTGTGGGTCTTTAAGGTGTGTGGAGGCAGGCAGGTTAAGAAAAAGAAAAGAAATTGTCCAGCACCAAATTTGGTGCTGGGCGTGTAAGCGAATAATGATTGTGGTTTTTAAATTTCCCATTGGGAAATTAAGAGCATATGGTGGATGCCTTGGTTCTAAGAGGCGAAGAAAGACGTGGTATGGCTGCGATAAGCTTCGGGGAGGTGCCTAGCAACCTTTGATCCGGAGATCTCTGAATGGGGAAACCCTCATGTCTTAACCGACATGAACTTTGCGCAAGCAAAGAGTATACCTAGGGAAGTGAAACATCTCAGTACCTAGTGGAAAATAAAAAAAGCCGGCGAATGCCGGAACATTTCCTTAATAGCGGCGAGCGAAACGGAAATAGCCCAAACCTGTTATTTATAATAGGTGTTGTAAGGCAGAAGCGTCGTATTTATACGAGAAAAGTTACAAAATATATTGTTAGTTGAATATGCTGGAAAGCATAGCCCTAGACGGTGATAGCCCGGTAAACGAAAATAATATATCTTTTTTGCTTCTGTTCTTGAGTACTTCGAGACATGAACAGCTCGGGGGAATCCGGGAGAACTAACTCCTAAGGCTAAATACTCTTAGAAACCGATAGTGAACTAGTACCGTGAGGGAAAGGTGAAAAGAACCCCGGTGAGGGGAGTGAAATAGAACTGAAACCATATGCTTACAAGGAGTCGGAGCCCAGCCCTTTCAGGGCGTTAGATATCTTCTGATAAAATTTATTTATAATATGAAATTTATCTTGAGATATTCTAGTGAGTTGAAAGGGCTGGGTGACGGCGTGCCTATTGAAGAATGAGCCAACGAGTTAATGTATACTGCGCGGCTAAACCCTTTTCGGGTGGAGCCTTAGGGAAACCAAGTGTGAATAGCGCGTTTGTAGTATGCATAAGACCCGAAACCAAATGAGCTTGCCATGAGCAGGGTGAACTTTCGAGAAATCGAGAGGGAGGCCCGAACTGGTTGACCGTGTAACATCATCGGATGACTTGTGGTAAGGAGTGAAAAGCTAATCGAATTTGGTAATAGCTGGTTCTCTCCGAAATAGTTTTTGGACTAGCGTCGTGTGTACCCTCTGGGGGTAGAGCACTGGAAGGGTCAAACAGGGAGAAATCTCGTTGACCCTATCAAACTCCGAATACCAGAGGTTAATTACGCGGCAGTAAGACTCCGGGGGCGAAGCTCCGGTGGTCAAAAGGGAAACAGCCCAGATCTCAATTTAAGGTCCCTAAATCTATGCTAAGTGCGCTTAAGGAGGTGGAGTTTCATTGACAGTGAGGATGTTGGCTTAGAAGCAGCCATCATTAAAAGAAAGCGTAACAGCTCACTCACCTAGAGACTCTGCACCGCAGATAATCGGGGCTAAGCATAGTACCGAAAGTGAGGGATTGCAGATTTTTCGAAATTTGTAATCGGTAGGAGAGCGTTCTTGTCCGCACTGAAGGAGAAGCGTGAGCAACTCTGGAGCGACAAGAAGTGAGAATGTTGGCACAAGTAACCACAATGTGGGTGAGATCCCCACACGCCGCAAGACTAAGGTTTCCTTTGCGATGTTGATCAGCGAAGGGTTAGTCGGGCCTAAGGTGATGGCGAAAGCTGGAGCCGATGGACACAGGGTTAATATTCCCTGACTTCTTTTCCGTGCGATGGAGTGACGAAGGCTAGTATGTCTTGCTCATTATTGGATTTGAGCTTGTTTTATAAGGGTGGTTCTTAGGTAAATCCGGGAACCTGGGTTTAATCCCGCCTCCAAGTAAAATAGAAATCGTGAGGTTCGCCTCATGGGATAAGATAAAGCAGCCTTCCGAGAAAAGCTTCTAAGCATAACGGAAAAGAAACCGTACCGGAAAACCAACACAGGTGGTCGAGTCGAGTAGACTAAGGCGAACGAGTGAATGTTTCTCAAGGAACTCGGCAAAAAATCAGCCGTAACTTCGGGATAAGGCTTGCCGAACATCAGCAATGATGTTCGGCCGCAGCGAAAGATTGCCTGGCAACTGTTTACCAAAAACACAGCTTCATGCTAACTCGCAAGAGGATGTATATGAGGTGACGCTTGACCAATGCCAGAAGGTCAAATATCGGTGGTGAACCCCGCAAGGGGGGAGCTGGCTGATATAAGCCCTGGTGAATGTCGGCCGTAACTATAACGGTCCTAAGGTAGCGTAATTCCTTGTCTGGTAAGTTCAGACGTGCACGAATAGCGTAATGACTGGGCAACTGTCTCGAGAAACAGCTCGGTGAAAATACAATACCGGTGAAGATGCCGGTTACCTGCAGATAGACGAAAAGACCCCAGAAGCTTTACTATAGCTTGATATTGAATATGTTTTAGGTCTGCGTAGCATAGATGGGAGAGGTTTGATGGATTCGATCTCGGTTGAGTCATACTCGTCAGTGAAATACCATTCTTACTCGGGGCATATTCTAATCTGAACGGCAAAAACATACGGAGACAGTATCTGGTAGGTAGTTTGAGTGGGGCGCTCTCCTCCTAAAAGGTAACGGAGGAGTCTATTAAGGTCCTCTAGGCGCGAATGGAAACCGTGCCGATAGCGTAATGGCAAAAGAGGGCTTAACTGCAAGACGGACATGTCAAGCAGGTGCGAAAGCAGAGCATAGTGAACCGACAGCACGCTTTAGACGCGGCTGAAGATTAACGGACAAAAGCTACTCTGGGGATAACAGGCTAGTTCCGCCCAAGAGTTCATATCGACGGCGGAGTTCGGCACCTCGATGTCGGCTCAACTTATCCTGGAGGTGGAGAAGCTTCCAAAGGTTTGGCTGTTCGCCAATTAAAAAGTTACGTGAGCTGGGTTCAAACCGTAGAGGAGTTAAGTGTAAAGACGGATTCTATGTTTTACATTTTACTTCTCTTAGTTTGAATCCGAGGAAATGAGACTAAACTCATTAAAAAGACATCATCACGGCGGTGTATGCATGTGAATGCATATGACAAGCCAACTAAAATCGGGAAAATCTTACGGAGGTTAACGCCATCCGAAAGACAATTCCGAGGGAACCGAAAAAGAGTTTCGGACCCGTAGAGACTAAACGTTGGCAGACTTATGTAAAAGTAAGTTTATGCTATAGTCCGATCCCTCTGGTGACAGAGGTTCTTGAAAGGGTGACCATAGTCAAGATATAAAACAAAAATGCGTGAGACAGGTTGGTCTCCTATCTTCTGCAGGCGTTGATTTTTGAGGGGATTTGCTCCTAGTACGAGAGGACCGGAGTGAACTGACCTCTGGTGTAGCTGCTGTCCTGCCAAGGGCACGCAGCATAGCTATGTCGGGAATGGATAACCTCTGAAAGCATCTAAGAGGGAAGCCAACCCCAAGATTTGAAATCGTTTGAGGCCCGTAAGAGATGATTACGTTGATAGGCTTTAGGTGTAAGGCGAGCAATCGCTTCAGCCGAGAAGTACTAATACGCCAATTCCTATTGGGAATTTGAAAATCACAATCATTATTTGCTTAATTTCTTTTTGTTCGTGTTTCTATTTTGGGAGTTACTGCTGTAGCTCTCAGAATTGAGACACGAAATGCCGTGTCATCGGGCGTGTCTTTTGACATTAGCTTATGGCACATTAGCCGTTTCGTGTCTCTATCTTTGTTCTTTGTCGGAGTATAGCTCAAAAGAGTGCACACTCTTCGGTTAGAGCGTTCGGCCAAAAGCCGAAAAATGGAGGTTCGAATCCTTCTACTCCGACCAACCCTTTTTAAAATGGGTTGGTCATTTGAAAACGATTGAAATTTTCAATCTGAAGTTTGCTACAATTAAAATGTTGAATGTTTAGTTTCGGTGGTTTAGCACTGTGGTCACACCTGATCTCATTCCGAACTCAGAAGTTAAGCACAGCTGCGGTGATGATACTGTCAAAGGGAAAGTAGCCCGCCGCCGGAACCAAGCATTTAACTTAAAGCAAACTTCAGATTAAAGAATTCAATCGTAATAGAAAAAGCGTCCTGAGCTAGCCGAGGGGCGCTTTTTCTGTACCTGCATTTCTGGTATGATGTAATTTATGGAATGGTCTAAAAAGCGAAAGATAATATACGGAATTAGTATTTCTCTCGCGCTGGTAATTCTCGCATCTCTTCTTACATACTTTCTCTTGTACAAAGCTCCAAGTTGCTCGGATAATAAGCAAAATGGGAATGAAACAGGCGTTGATTGCGGAGGTGAATGCGCGCGTTTTTGCGCCCCGGATGTCAAAGAGCTTAATGTTGTCTGGGCGAAAGCATTTTCTTTGACGGCTGGTCGTTACAGCGTGGCGGCGTATGTTGAAAATCCTAATACAAATGCTGGGATAAAAAATGTTCGATATACAGTGCGCGTGTTTGATGATTCTGGCAAGTTGCTTTTAAACAAAGATGAGGTAAGAGACGAAATTGCGCCGGGGTCTGCATTTCTTCTTTTTGAAGGAAACTTTGATTTTGCTACAGCACCTACCAGCGTAGAAGTGGATTGGAATAAAGATGATATGGCTCGTTGGGAAAAAGCAAGTTTGGCAAAAAGTTCCATTCTAATGACAAAAAATGAGACGCTGACAAAAACCGATACAAAACCGCGTTTCGACGCGACGCTCCTGAACACCGACCTTGTGAATGATACCGGGCGCGTTCTCCTTGGCGCTATTATTTACGATTCTGCGCGAAACCCAATTGCCGTTTCAACAACATATGTAGACAATGTTCCCAAAGGCGGAGAGCAAGACATTTTCTTTACCTGGCCTAGTCGTTTTACTACGCGAGATAAAGGCGGGCTCTGCATTACTCCGGTAGACACAATGCTGGTCTTTGATCGATCGGGGAGTATGGCTCAAGCGCTTTCTTCGGCGAAAAAAGCCGCTAATGCATACATAGATGCATCCCAACCAGCTGATAAAATAGGGCTTGTTTCATTTGCTGATACGGCATCAAATCCAGTTGATCTAGAACTTTCAATTGACCACAACACCGCTAAAAACGCTGTAGGAAATATTTCTATTCAAAAAGATTCGCTTCAATATACGAATCTTGGCGATGCCTTGAAGCAAGCGCTCGGCGAGTTGTCAATAAGGGCAGGTAAAAATGCGAAACATGTTATTGTGGCGCTTACCGATGGAGTTTCAAATCGCCCAATTGATCCAAAAAACCCAAGCAATACAAATTACGGCAACGAGTATGCAAATACAGAAGCAGACGCAGTGAAAGCGGCAAAAGGCGAGATATATGTTATTGGTCTCGGATCAGGCGTCAATAAATCGTTTCTCCGCGACCATATTGCAACCAATGCGTCTCATTATTTCAGTGCCCCAACCGCATCCGACTTGCAGGGCGTTTACAAAAAAATCTCCGAAAGCGTTTGCAAAGACGAAAACTTCATCACTGAAATAGTCATTACTCCCAAGGCTATTTTCACAAATTAAGGCCTTTTTGCTGTTTTAATTATGCAATTTGTTACTATCATAAGACAAGTATTTTCACGCAAAGGAACCATGGATTGGGTTCTCCTTTTTTCTGCGCTCACGATTGTGGCTTTTGGTCTTATTACAATGAACTCGTTTACGGGCGATAATTTATTTTTCCAAAAACAGCTTGTATCTCTCGTTGTTGCGCTCGTGGCATTTTTCCTTGCGACAAAAGTAGATACAGGGATGCTAAAACGCACAAATTTTCTGGTCATACTTTTTTCTACTATGTCGACGCTTCTCATTATTCTCTTTGTTGTCGGGCATATTGCACACGGCGCGCAAAGCTGGTTTCGTGTAGGGCTTTTTGCTTTTCAGCCGGGAGATGCGATGAAACTTATCCTCATATTTATTTTAGCGAAGTATTTCTCGCGCCGTCACATAGAAATCGCCCATTTCCGTCACATTCTTGTTTCAGGAATGTACGCATTCATACCTTTTGTGCTCATCCTTTTCCAACCGGACTTCGGATCGGCGATGATAATTTTTTTAATTTGGCTTGGTATGATTTTAGTATCAGGAGTTTCAAAAAAACACCTTGCCTTGGTGTTTCTATCGGCTGCTCTTGTGTTTTGCGTGCTTTGGTTTGGCGCCTTTAAGCCGTATCAAAAGTCTCGCATTATGACATTTGTTCATCCAATGATGGATATTAGGGGAACTGGGTACAATTCATATCAGTCAACGATTGCTGTAGGCTCCGGGCAGATCCTCGGGAAAGGAGTAGGGTATGGCACTCAATCCCGTCTTCTTTTCTTACCGGAATATCAGACAGACTTTATTTTTGCGGCTTTTGCCGAGGAGTGGGGACTTATCGGAGTTTTAATTTTGTTTGGACTTTTTGCCGTTATTATTTGGCGCATTTTAATGATTGCAATGGTAGGCGCGACAAATTTTGAAATGCTTTACGGAATGGGTGTTGCGATTTTTATCATTAGTCACTTTGTTGTGAATATAGGAATGACAATCGGACTTTTACCGGTAACTGGAGTGACCGTTCCATTTATGAGTTATGGAGGGTCGCATATTTTAATAGAATTTATAGCTCTCGGCCTTTTGGTAAGTATGAAAAGAAGCGCTCGTCCAGCTCATAGAAGCGCGCTTAAAAACGAATTCTTGGGAGTTTAAAAACTAAAAAACCCTTGCAAAATAACCCTTATCAAGGACAGTCCTTGATAAGCTATATAAATCAAGCTCGTTAAGGAGGTTAACAAAAATCCGCCCAGCGCCGAAATGACGCTGGGCGGATTTTTAAAAAGTGAAATTACGGACAAACATATATGCTAGCCGCAACATTTGAAGTTTCTCGTCCTGATGCCTGTGCAGTATTGTCCACACACCACATTACTGGAGAGCCAGACGCCGAGGCCTTTAGTGGTGCTTCTGCCATCCATGCAGATGCCGAATCATGACAGGTTGCTTTGTTGTATGCGCCGGCTGTCGTAGCTACAATGTTGACCGTCGCACCTGTTTGCGCGGCTGCGGCGGTAACGGTATCGTTGGCTGTCTTTACGCCACCAACTGCAGTTGTTGTACAAACACCAGAATAGGAATTTGCGTTAGCTACATAATAAAGTTCTGCCTGCGAACGAGCATTTATAAGGTTTGCTTTTACTGCTGCATCAGCACCTTTACCGCGGGCAGAGTTTAAAGCTGCGAGAACGATTGCAGAGAGAAAGCCAATGATTGCAATAACAACCAAAAGTTCAATAAGCGTAAAACCTGAACTGCGTTTTAAATTTTTCATAATTACTAACAATAAATGCCGTTTTTTGGCAGAATAATTTTTAAACCATCGTTGCGTATATAAAAACACTTAGAACAAAAAAGACCACTGTCATACCGATTAGAACATAATTTGCCATTTTTTCATCAGGCACTCCTAATTTCATGAGCCACTTGACCATGACGGGAGTCTTGTCATCCTCTGGCTCCATTCCGGCGGGAACTCTGTCTGTTTCGAATTCTATGCCTTCCATAGACAACAGTATACTAAGGTTGTTTGTCCTCGTAAAGTGCAATACTTTCTTTAAGCGTTCGTTTGAAAGAAAAATCGCTAAGGATTTTGTTATAAAGCAGTTTGCCTTGCTCTTTACTTGCTAGAGGATTAGAGATAATCCACTCCAAGGCATTGGCAATGTCAGGCGAATTTCTCGGAGAGATCAATAACCCAGTCTTTTTATCCTCAATGATTTCAGCGATTCCACCGACCCTTGTTGCAATGCTTGGTAGCGAGGCAAGCCCAGCCTCAAGCACTACAAAAGGCATTGCCTCTGTAATTGATGGAAGCAAGAACGCGTCGAAAGCCTTTAAATACTTAGAAGCATCAGTCACAAAGCCGGCTAGGAATATCCAATTTATTAAACCAGTTTCTTTTATAAGAATCTCAAGTTTTTCTTTTTCCTCTCCGTTTCCAAGAATAATCCAGTATAGATTTGGATGATTTTCTGCAACTTCTTTAAAACCCCTTATCCCATAACCTAAACCTTTGTTAGGGTGTAGCTCAGCGATTGTGCCCACCAAAAATGCATTTTGCGGGAGATCAACCCCAGAAATCTTCAAAAGAAGTTGTCTTGCTTCTTCAGGTGGCAAAAAGTCAATCGGCTTCACTCCATTTTTTATAACCACCATTTTTCTTTTTGTCCCAGGAAAACGCATATCGCTCAATGTTTTATCAGAAACGGCTATTGTTTTGTGGGACATAAGCACAGTAATGCCCGCAACAAATTTTATTGCCATACGCGCCAAAAATCCTCTATTTTCTTTCCAAGCCCATCCATGCGCAGTAAATATAATTTTTGGGACGCGGGCAAAACGACCAGCAAAAGCGCCCATTGCGCCAGCCTTTGAACTATTTAGATGCACAACGGCGGGTCGTTCGGTGCGGAAAAGTCGCCACAAGAAAAAGAAACTCTGAATATCACGAAAAATATTTATGTCTCGCAGAAGTGAGGGGACAGAAATTGTTCGTTCGTTTGCCTCTTTGAGTTTTTGAAATAATGGCCCATTCCCACCTAGGGCAACAGCCGTATCGAATCTGTCTTTTGGAAGACCTGTCGCCAAATCATATACATATTTTTGAGCACCACCTAAGTTGGATTTGGTGATGACAAAAAGGACCTTTATTTTCTTGGGTATTACGGGCATATTTGCTGAAATTATACCTTATTTATGGTACGATTGGGAGGTTATGAAAATTCTCAATAGGCGCGAGCCCCTGATCTTGTTTGCTGGGGATTTGCTCGCATTCTGTTTAGCGCTCTGGCTTTCCCTCGCACTTCGTTATGGTTCTATACCGTCTATCCCGTTGCTTTATCAGCACGCTGTGCCATTTTTTGTCCTTTTTGTTTTCTGGGTGCTAGCATTTTTTATAGCCGGGCTTTATGAGAAACATACGCTTGTTTTCAAAGGCAAACTGCCTGCGCTTATATTGAATACGCAAATCATTAACAGTTTTATCGCTGTCTCTTTTTTTTATCTCACTCCTTTCTTTGGAATTACGCCAAAGACTATACTTGCCATGGAGCTCGTAATCTTTTCTTTGCTGATTATTTTGTGGCGTATTGTTCTCGTGCCTCTTTTTGGCCTCAGACAACGGGAGAATGCAATTATTATTGGAGCAGGACCTGAAATGAAAGAACTTCTTGCGGAAGTAAATGGCAATGAGAGATACAACATCACATTTTTCTCTTCCGTTGACCTTGAACAAATCGATGGGATTGCATTTCAGGAAGAAGTCATAGAAAAAGTTTACAGTGAGGGTATTTCCTCAATAGTTATCGATCTTAAGTCTGAGAAATCAAAAAAAATATTGCCTTCTTTATACAACCTTATATTTTCAAATATTCGTTTCTTCGACATGAACAAAGTTTACGAGGAGATTTTTGAGAGGATTCCATTATCTTTGCTCGAATATAACTGGTTTTTGGAAAATATTTCTGCTTCCCCGAAAGTTACTTACGATTTTTTAAAAAGGGTAATGGATATAGCCGTTTCTTCGGTTTTAGGCTTTATTTCTTTGGTTTTTTACCCATTTATATGGTTAGCCATAAAACTAGACGACGGTGGCGATATTTTCATAATACAAGAACGCATAGGCAAGAATAATTGCATTGTTAAAATTTTAAAATTCCGAACCATGTCAGTTGATGATGGAGGGGAAGGAGATAGTGATCGTGACAAAAAAATTACTCGTGTTGGTAAGTATTTGAGGGCTTCCAGAATAGACGAGTTTCCACAACTTTGGAGTGTGCTAAAAGGGGATATTTCTCTAATTGGCCCTAGGCCAGAACTTCCAAAACTGGCCAATCTCTACGAAGAACAAATCTCTTTTTATAATATTCGCCACCTTATCAAACCAGGTCTTTCTGGTTGGGCGCAACTCTATCAAGAAAATCCGCCAAAGTTCGCAGAGGATTACGGTCAAACAAAAACAAAACTCTCATATGACTTGTTCTATATCAAAAACCGTTCTTTGGTGCTGGATATTGCAATTACACTGAAGACCATAAAAATACTACTTTCCAGAGGAGGCAGGTAAAATATTGTTAAAAAACACATAATACTGACTCCGTATTGGCCTTATTTTGGGCTTGCAAAAGGCATTAAAAAAGGTAGAATAAGCGGATTATGTGGAAAATAAGAATTTGGGCGCTATTTCTGTTGATTGCCGGTGGACTTATTGGATATTTTATTTACGCTTCGACTCCTGCTCTTCATCCAAACAAAACTGTTCGTTTTGAGACCAGTAGTTTCCCTTTTAAATTGGGACTCGATCTTTCGGGGGGTGTTCAGTTGATATACAAAGCCGATGTTACTTCTATAAAACCTGCCGAGGTTTCAGACGCGATGGCATCGCTTCGCGATACTGTAGAGCGCCGTATCAATGTATTCGGCGTTTCGGAACCTATCATTCAAACCGAGCTGAAAGGTTCTGACCAGCGCCTCATTGTACAGCTCCCGGGGATTACAGATGTGAAAAAAGCCGTGGAGATAATCGGACAAACACCAAAGCTGGAGTTTATGACAGAACGCTCTCAAGCAGAAAAAGACGCATATAATACAGCTTTACAAAAAATAAAGGACGACCAAGCGGCAGGAAAGACAATAAATGTGGAAGATATTCCGCAAGTTGTTTTGGACGGTATATATCAACCAACCGAACTCACTGGTCGTTTTCTCCAGCACGCATCTCTTGAGTTTGATTCCAGCAAAAATAATCAGCCTGTTGTGAGTCTTGTCTTCAACCAAGAGGGAACGAACCTCTTTGCTAAAATTACCAAAGACAATGTTGGCAAGACAGTTGCGATTTATCTTGACCGAGACCTTGGCAATACAGATCCTATCTCAGCTCCTGTTGTTAACGAGCCAATTCTAGACGGCAAAGCTATTATTTCAGGCAATTTTACAGCCGAAGAAGCTCGAACCCTCGTTACTCGCTTGAATTCAGGAGCTCTTCCTGTTGATAAGCTTGATTTACTTTCTACCGAAACCATATCAGCTCCTCTTGGTGCAAAAGCTATACAAGCCGGTGTCCTCGCAGGTATTTATGGTCTTCTAATTGTCGCCGGATTCCTCATCTTGTGGTACAGACTTCCAGGAGTTATTGCGACCGTGGCCCTTGCAATCTATGTCATTATGATGCTTGCGCTGTTCAAATTCTTTAACATCACTTTGACCGCAGCAGGCATCGCTGGATTTATTCTAACAATAGGTATGGCAGTTGATGCAAACATTCTTATCTTCGAGCGCACAAAAGAAGAACTTCGAAAAGGTCACGGCGTTCACGACGCAATTCATGAAGGTTTTGCGCGCGCTTGGACTTCGATTCGAGACTCAAACATTTCGAGCCTTATCATGGCGACAATTCTTTTCTATTTCGGAACTACGCTCATTAAAGGTTTTGCGCTCGTCTTCGGTCTCGGAGTTTTGGTCTCAATGTTCTCGGCAATTACAATTTCTCGAGCATTCCTGCTTTCGTTGCCGTTTAAAGGCCATAGTTCGTTTGTTAAAGGTCTATTTGGTAGCGGTTTCTTTAAGATTCATTAAAATAATATGTTTATAGTAAAATATCGAAATTTCTTCTTCATTCTCTCCGGAATTATGATCCTTTTTTCTTTCTACGCGATGTTCGCAAAAGGATTCAATTTTAGCATTGATTTTAAGAGCGGTTCTAAAATAGAAGTCTCTTACGAAACTGTCCCCACTGCCGATGCTATTAAAAATACCCTTGATAAATCAGGGTTTATTGATGCAGAGATCCAAATGGCAGGAACGAATGATGTGATCGTCAAAACTCGCGCGCTTACTGAGCCAGAGCACCAAACTCTCTCACAACTTCTTTCTACGGTAGGAACAAAAATGGAGGAGATAAGCTTTAGTTCGGTTGGGCCGACCATAGGAAATGAACTCAAGTCGTCAGCAATCTTGTCGATATTAATGGTGATTCTCGGAATCGTGCTATTCATCGCCTATGCATTTCGTCATGTGTCAGAACCAATATCTTCTTGGAAATATGGCGTTGTCACGACCCTCTCCCTTTTTCACGACATTATCGTACCAGCCGGCATCTTTATTTGGTTTGGAAAAGAAATTGACACGCTTTTCGTTGTCGCTCTTCTTACCATTATGGGTGTCTCCGTCCACGACACGATTGTGGTGTTCGATCGAATTCGCGAAAACTTGAGAATAGGATTATCGAACGATTTCTTTACGACGGTTGGAAAATCCCTCGAGCAGACATTTACGCGATCAGTAAACACCTCCTTCACGGTTATGTTGGTGGTCGCAATGCTCTTCTTCTTTGGGCCAGCATCTACGAAAGATTTTGCATTCATCCTTTGGATAGGAGTATTCGTTGGAACCTATTCTTCGATATTCATCGCATCACCGCTTCTTGTTGTCTGGGAAAAGTGGCAAAATAAGGCATAAATTAAACACAGATAAGTCTTAAAAAAGCGCCGATTTTACTCAGTAAAATCGGCGCTTGACTTATTTCACTTGAAAGAATATACTGCTCAAGCGCTTATGAAATAGGCGCTTTTGTTTACAAAGGTTTTTCCTCCTTTACTTAACGGTTTTCGAGAAAAAATCCGCGCGACAAAACGAACTTTGAAAACTGCATATGTGTACATCTAAATAAGTGGTTCTCGCCACAAATTTTTTTGGCGAGAACAAAAAGTCGTGAGCTTTTAGAACGGGCTCACGCAATGCAAGTTCCTATAAAGAAAGTAGTTATAAGTAGAAATAATTAGAAAACGAAACAAAGAGTATTTTTTCTTTTGTTCCGTTCTCGAGAGTTATTCAATCTCTTTTTAAAGAGTTTGATCCTAGCTCAGGATGAACGCTGGCGGCGTGGATAAGGCATGCAAGTCGAACGCCCAGCCCATTCAGAATTTTATTGTAGTATAATGTTTTTTATGCATTACCTATATATGTTACAGAGAAAATCAAATTCTCGAGAGACATATATTGGGTACACCAACGATCTGAAGAGAAGGTTGTTGGAACATAATAAACATACATCAACAAAACGATCGTTCACTCAAGAAAGAGGCGATTGGAAGTTGGTGTACTATGAAGCGTATTCTGCGAAAGAAGATTGTGTTGAAAGAGAAAAATCTCTCAAACAGCACGGTTCTTCCGTAGGACATCTTAAAAAAAGAATACGCTTCAGTCTCTCAATAGAAAATTGAATGGGCTGGGAGTGGCGAACGAGGTAGTAACACGTAGGTACGCACCCCCAAGTCAGGAATAACCCACCGAAAGGTGGGCTAATACTTGATAGTCTCAGCATTACTCAAATCTTTTGATCCCCTTGGTTTATCGGTTGCGAGAATAGCTCGCTACGCGAGAACCAGAGACTCGATTGAAGTATTTGAGTAGTGCTGAGTAAAGATTTATCGCTTGGGGAGCGGCCTGCGGAATATCAGCTAGTTGGTAGGGTAATGGCCTACCAAGGCGATGACGTTTAGGGGAGGTGAGAGCCTGACCCCCACCGATGGTACTGAGACACGGACCATACACCTACGGGTGGCTGCAGTCGAGAATCTTCCACAATGGACGCAAGTCTGATGGAGCGACGCCGCGTGATTGACGAAGTCCCTCTGGGACGTAAAGATCTTTTATGGAGGAGAAAGTTTTGATAGTACTTCATGAATAAGGGGTTGCTAAACTCGTGCCAGCAGCAGCGGTAATACGAGTACCCCAAGCGTTATCCGGAATTATTGGGCGTAAAGGGTGTGTAGGCGGTCATGTTAGTCGTTTGTTAAAGATCCCGGCCTAACCGGGAAACTGCGGGCGAAACGGCATGACTAGAGAGCGCGAGAGGTTTGCGGAACTCATGGTGTAGGGGTAAAATCCATTGATATCATGGGGAACACCGAAAGCGAAGGCAGCAAACTGGTGCGTTTCTGACGCTGAAACACGAAAGCGTAGGTAGCGAATGGGATTAGATACCCCAGTAGTCTACGCCCTAAACGATGATCTCTAGCTTTTCGGAGTATCGACCCTCTGAGAGGCAAAGCTAACGCGTTAAGAGATCCGCCTGGGAAATACGGCCGCAAGGCTAAAACTCAAAGGAATAGACGGGGACTTGCACAAGCGGTGGATCAGGTGGCTTAATTCGATGGTAAACGAAGAACCTCACCAGGGTTTGAAACTAACAGGAAAGGCTTAGGAAACTTAGCAACTCCGCAAGGACCTGTTAGCAGGTGATGCATGGCCGTCGTCAGTTCGTGGTTTGAACTGTCCCCTTAAGTGGGTCAACGAACGCAACCCTCGTTGTCTGTTATATATGTCAGACGAGACTGCCCCCGCCTTAGCTTTTGAAAATGATTTCGAAATTTAAGGCGGGGGAGGAAGGAGAGGATGACGCCAGGTCAGCATGTCCCTTTGATACCCTGGGCTGCACACTTGATACAATGGCCATTACAACGGGTCGCGACGGGGTAACCCTGAGCTAATCCTAATAAAGATGGCCCCAGTTCGGATTGAGGGCTGAAACTCGACCTCATGAAGTTGGAATCGCTAGTAATCGCAGGTCAGCTATACTGCGGTGAATACGTTCTCAAGTCTTGTACTCACCGCCCGTCATGTCAAGGGAGCCGAGAATGCCCGAAGTTCCATCTTGTATGGACCTAAGGTAAGCTTGGTGACAAGGACAAAGTCGTAACAAGGCACGGGTAGCGGAAGCTGCTCGTGAATCAATTCAAAAGAAAATGTAGTGGACGATCCTTCGGGAATGTCCATCACTGAATTGGTCGGTTTTACTCGAAAGAGAAAAAGATGAAGGTCCTCCCATCTCAAAAAGGGGCCCCCTGTTTGCGAAGGGTTACGCAAACCCAAGACCTAGCTTACTTGCCTGTTATTTATAACGGACAGGGAAGCTAGGCGGAGAACGGAACAAAAGAAAGAATACTCTACTTAAAATTTTTAGATAATACACAAATGCAGTTTCAAAAAGAAAAGCCACCCAAAAGGTGGCTTTTCTTTTTGAAACTGTCCTGAGCATGCCGAAGGGTAGTTTCGTGTTTTACCCAGTACCCAGAGACAACAAGGACCGTCCTTGGGAATTAAAAAAAGGACGGTCCTTTGCAATTCGTTGTCTCTGGGTGCTTGGGTTGACTTTTCAAACCTTTGTGGTAGTTTCCATGCAGAAGAACTTTTTATTCTTTTCCAAACCTCAAATGGACTCATTCCTGAAATTTTTAGGATTAATCTTTATCTTTTTGTTGGTCGTATCACTTGGAGCATTTTTGATGATGCTCATATGGAATACAGGAACAGCACCACTTTGTAGCGTTAAGAAGGTTGCTGGGTTCTGGGACATGATCCAAGTTTCTTACTTTGTATTCCTCTATACCATTGCGGTAGGCCTTATTGGAGTTGGTTTAGTCAAACAAAAGACAAAATGAATATTTTTACCAACGCCCTCGTCTTAAGCGGGGGCTTTTCTTTTGTAATACCCCTTGACAAATCTTGACAATGTGCTATACTATAAAACAGTTAAGTACATTGAACAAGAAGTGACTGGGCACATTCCCAGATTCTCATTTTCTCTCTTTTGTCATGTCAAAAGGTTTTAAGCTTCGTAAGCTTCACAATATTGGCAGAAGGCAAGGAATTGAACGAAGTCTTGCTTTGACAATGTTGTTCTTGTGTCTTGGCGTCGCAATCTTTTGCAAGACCATGGTAATAATCCTCGCAATTCTAAAAATTAAATCTTTTTGAAAGTTAGTGGAGTAAGTAAAACATAAAGACCGCCCCATTCGACAAGGGCGGTCTTTTTCATTTTACCCAGCGTCATTTCGGCGCTGGGTTGACTTTTCGTATTATTATGTTATTATCTATAACCGATAAAGCTCTTTCATAATATTTTTTCTCTGGCGGTTCCGCCACCCATTTTCCCCCAATCTCCTATGAAAAATATCGTGTCTTATGTTAAAGAAAATCTTGAAAGATTGGATTTAGACGATATGGACAAACTCAAATCGGCAATGGATGCCGTAAGGGTAGAATATTCAAACGATGAAGATTCTCCCTATGTTTATGTAGCAGGAAGTAGCACACTTGTTTGTCTTCGGCTGATTGAGGATCTGGACTGGGATAATCTGATGTTTGATATTCCAAAGACAAGTTCAGAATATGACCTCATCCTTCATCTGCTCGCCGGGCTCATAAGTGGAATGGATCAAGAGGAAATTGAGACGATCTTTTTTGCAAAACTTCAAAGGCTACGCTTTGAAAATTCAGACCTTTGGAAAGCTTTTGCTAGCAAAAACTCTCGTCTCGCGAGAATGAAACGCCTGGTTAAACGCCCTCATCAATGAATTTGGTGGGGGTTTTCTATTCTAGCTAATATTTATTACCCCTTGACACTTTTTCAGCGTCTATGGTACAAAGAAAGATGGGTCCGACAAAATAACAGTTCTTTAAAAACATCATCGTTTTCGATTTTTACTTCGCTACTCCCACCCGAGTGGCTTTCCCCGTTTTTCATATGAATGGAACAATATGTTTTGATTCCCTTCTTGGTATGGTAGAAAATGTTGGCAAAGATCTTGGCAAGGACAAGAAACGAGGTAATGGGTCTCATATTATGAGCAATTATCAGCGTCTTTGTAGCAAGCTGGCCCACAGCGCGAGGACCAGGGGACAGATTGCGGCCGCAGAACCGAGAATACCAAAGGACTGCACCAAAGCGTGGGAGATTTTAAGATCAAAGAAAGAAAGTTTTGGAATGTAGGGCGCGACTGCTCTAATCGAGCGTAATGATGTATGTGTGAGCACTCTGAACCGCAGAGTTCAGGGTGCTTTTGCTACATCAATTTTTATATATTAATGCCCTTGACTTTTTATACTAATGTGCTATACTATACAATAGATAACGACGGGGTTTTTAGGCATCGACATAGCGTCTAAAAACCCCGACCAAAAAGTTTCAATTTTCATTTCTTTTCCAACTTCATTTTATGAGACCAACTAGGTATAACGGACTTCGTCCCACGATTACAACGAAACAATCAATCGTAGTAATAGTGTTTATCCTTATCCCAATGTGGTTGATAATGATAAACTCATTGGCGAGTGGTCCCAGATAGACATCAATCGGGTTCGGGAATGGAGGAAGAATGGAGGAAGAGGGCGGGATCACTTTGTGGTTCCGCCTTTCTTAATTTCTATAAGATTGCGCGAGTGTCATTTTTATGGTAAATTCTCTAGGTTAAAAAGCCGTTTTTTATATAGGTATATATGCGCGATTAGCTCAGGTGGTTAGAGCGCGTCACTGATAATGACGAGGTCCCAGGTTCGAGTCCTGGATCGCGCACTTTTTTGCCAAATAATTAGCTTGTAATTTATTTCTCTGGTATTATCAGATTAACTCATGAAAGCAGTTATTCTTGCAGCGGGAGAGGGAAAAAGATTACAACCTCTCACATTCGAACGCCCGAAACCGCTTGTGACAGTTTTAGGAAAGCCTTTGATTCAGTATGTTTGGGAAGCTCTCCCTGACGAGATTGACGAAGTGATTTTGGTAGTTGGGTATAAACAAAAAATGCTCCGGGATTTTCTCGGGAATAATTTTAAAGGAAAAAAAGTCACATATGTTGAACAAAAACCTCTCATTGGCACCGGAGCCGCGCTGATGCTCTGCAGGTCGCATGTCGAACACGAGGAAAAGTTCCTGCTGATGTATGCCGACGATTTGCATAGCAAGTCTGCGATAAAGCGCTGTATTAAACACGAAGCAGCGCTCCTTGTCTCTCATGTAGACGATCCAAGAAGGTTCGGAGTAGTCGTGCTAAATAAAGATGGCACCATTAACAACATAGAAGAAAAACCCAAACACCCAAAATCAAAACTTGTAGTAACTGGCGTGTATATTTTACCGCCGAAGATTTTCTATTACGGAGCAGCAGAGCATCCGGAATCCGACGAATATTCTTTGATACATGCAATAGATAAATATATCAATGACTACCCAATGCACGCCATTGAAACTGATTTTTGGCTTCCGATAGGATATCCTGCGGACATAAAATACGCTGAAGAAGTTCTGGGAAAACGCGGGAAATAGTGTAGAATGACGCAATGGCTACTTTATACATAATTGGAACACCCATTGGGAACCTTGAGGATATTACCTTGCGCGCCATTCGGGTGCTCAAAGAGGTTGACTTAATACTCTGTGAGGATACTCGTGTAACTAAACGCCTTCTTTCTAAATATGCAATTGGAACCGGAACTATGAGCTATCATGCACAGTCGAAACTATCAAAGGTGGATAAAATTTTTGAATTACTCGAAGGGGGCAAAAACCTCGCTCTCGTTTCTGATGCTGGAACGCCATGCATCTCAGATCCGGGGGTTTTGCTTGTCTCGCAAGTTTTAGAAAAGTTTGGGGATGCTGTTTCAATAGTTCCAATACCGGGTCCGTCGGCTCTAGTTACTGCGCTTTCGGGCGCAGGCATTTCAGTTGCTGATTTTGTATTTCTTGGTTTTATTCCGCACAAAAAAGGGCGCGAAACTTTATTTAAGGAAATCGCCGTGTCAAAACGAGTTATGGTTTTTTATGAATCACCCCATCGCATAGAAAAAGCTCTCGAATCTCTAGAAAAATTTTGTGGTACGGAACGCAAAATTATTATTGCGCGCGAGCTCACTAAAATCTATGAGGAATTTGTGCGCGGAAGTGTTGCAGAAGTCCGAGCATTTTTTAATGCCAATAAAGACAAAGTGAGGGGGGAGTTCGTGGTGATAGTAGACAGGGTTTAATTTTTAATATTTGGAAAAACCGTGCTCCCAGGTATAATACTCTTATGTCAAAACACACAACAATGATTTTCTTGGGAATTCTGGTAGCAGTAATTCCAGTGCTCGGTTTTCCTTCGTGGTTTCGAACGACTGTCATGATTATTTCAGGACTTACAATTGCGGTACTCGCGTATCTTTCTTCTGTGATTTATTGCAGTAATTGCAAAAAACTTATTCACAGCGCCGAAAATGCAATTCCCGTAGTTCCATTAGAACCTGTTCAAACGACGCAAGATAGCAACCACGCTTCAATGTAATTCTGCTCATTTAATTATCCGTAGTCGAAGATTATCTCTTCAGAAATGGTATACTTAAGTCTATGTATCTTTACGATAAGAATCGTATAACTTATTTTGCAGTAACTGATCGGCGCAACAAGCGCACTCCTTTTGGCATTAAGGCCGAGGATCGTACTCGCCATATGTACATTATCGGTAAGACCGGAATGGGAAAATCGACAATGATCGAGAACATGGCGGTGCAGGATATCAAAAACGGCGAAGGTTTTGCCTTTATTGATCCGCACGGAAAATCAGCCGACCTTCTCTTGGATTACATTCCGCCAGAGCGCATCAAAGATGTAGTTTATTTTGCGCCTTTTGATATGGACAATCCGGTTTCTTTCAACATTATGGAAGACATCGGCCCTGACAAGAGGCACCTTGTTGCGAACGGACTGATGAGCGTGTTTAAAAAGATTTGGGTTGATGTGTGGTCAGCTCGAATGGAATATATTCTTGCAAATGTGCTTTTGGCGCTTCTCGAATATCCTGAAGCAACGCTCCTTGGCGTGAACCGCATGCTTGCAGATAAAGATTATCGAAAAAAAGTAGTCGCTAACCTCAAAGACCCCGGAGTAAAAGCATTTTGGGAGGAGGAATATGCAAAATATACCGAAAGATACACCCAAGAGGCAACACCCGCAATCCAAAACAAGATCGGTCAATTCACTTCGAATCCGCTCATTAGAAACATAATCGGCCAACCGCATTCGAGCTTTGATCTCCGAAAATTGATGGACGATAGAAAGATTCTCATTGTTAACCTATCGAAAGGGCGGGTCGGGGAAGGGAATGCGAATCTTCTGGGAGCAATGCTCATTACCAAGATTTATCTTTCTGCAATGTCGCGCGCTGAAGTGCAAGAATCAGAGCTCAAAAAACTTCCCAACTTTTATTTATATGTGGATGAGTTTCAATCTTTTGCGAACGAATCTTTTGCAAACATTTTGTCAGAAGCGCGCAAATACAAACTTTCGCTTATTATGGCGCACCAGTACATTGAACAAATGTCTGAAGAGGTGACGGCGGCAGTTTTCGGAAATGTCGGTACGCAAGTGATGTTCCGAGTTGGCGCAACAGATGCCGAACATCTTGAAAAAGAATATGCTCCTGTTTTCACTGCCGAGGACATGGTGAACTTGGGCTTCACGCAGATTTATCTGAAACTTATGATTGACGGTGTAGCATCGCAACCATTCTCGGCTGTCACACTTCCTCCTATTGAACCACCACAAAAATCCAGTCGAGAAGAAGTCATCGTGGCGTCTCGCCGAACCTATTCTCATCCGCGAAAACTGGTGGAAGAAGAAATTGCTAAGTGGTATTTGGAAGCCAAGGGCGTAAAAACCGCTAAAACGGAATCACGGAATGAAGATTCTGCGAATATTCCTTCGACTCCGCAAACTACAACATCTCCTCAATATACAGCTGTTCGTGTCGGACGAACCACAAGAGGATCGCAATCTAGGAGAAGCGATATGAAACCGACGCACACTAAAAAAACAGAAAAACCTTTTGAAAAAGCATTTCAAGAACTTTCTTCTCAGGTACCATTGCAACAAGAAGGAGAAAACAAAATTAAAATAAATATTGAGACGAAAAAAGTTTCTCTTGATACGCTTGCGCAAAACCCTCAATCTTTTCAGAAAAATAAAACAAAAAGCCCGAGCGAGCGCAATTTAAGCACTCTCAAATCCGCCCTTGCCGATGTATTGAAAGAAGAAGCCGATAAACCAACTCAAATACCAATCCAAGTTTTGAATACTCCGAAAGAAGTTTTAGTTTCGGCACCAGCACCCAAAGCGCCAGAGCCTGAGATCAAAAAAACCGAAGAGCCAAAGGCAAAAGAGATTACAAAAGAAGTTCCGGAAGATATTCTTACTAACATTCTTTTTGGAGAGGATTAGTATGAAATATTTTGTTCTTGCAACTTTATTTTTTTGGTGCAATGTCGCTAGCGCGGCAGTTTTGATAAATGAAATTGCATGGATGGGAACGACTGCAGACGGCGGTTCGTCTAATGAGTGGATTGAACTATCAAATAGTAGTAGCGGTAACATAGATTTGTCCGGCTGGGTTTTACGAATAGAAGGTAAAAAAGATATTCTTTTAAGTGGATCTGTATCTGCTAACGGGTATTATCTTATTGAACGCACTGACGATAATACTTTACCCAGCGTAACGGCAGATCTTGTTGCTTCGTTTGGAACAGGGTTGGCTAATACCGGAGCAACCCTCATACTTCTCAATAAAGATGGCATAGAAATGGATCGCGTAAACGGAAGTGACAATTGGAAAATTCAAGGCGGAGAAATCATCGGCAACAACACGACAAAAGAAACAGCACAGCGCACGAGTTCTGGGTGGATTACTGGCGCACCAACGCCGAGAGCTATAAACATAGGAGCAAGCGATCAAACATCGGGGCCAAGCCACATTTATTTATCTGCCACTACTCAAACCACTGCAGATACAAATACGCAAACTACGAAACAACCAGTCCTTGAAGTTTCTAGCGGTTCCCAAATTACTGTTGATACAGGCCCGGCGAACCGTACAGTTTTAGCCGGAGTTCCCATTGTTTTTAAGGCACAGGTATTCGGATCGAAAAAAGAACCTATCGAAAACGCTCGCGTGCTATGGTCTTTTGGCGATGGGGCAACTGCCGATAGCTTAAATATATCTCACACCTACTATTATTCTGGAGAATATGTTCTGTCTTTTGAAGTTATGTCTCCATATTTTTATGAAGGGAGAATTCATGTTGATGTGATAATGCCTGAATTAAAATTAAGTACAGGCGGAGACGCAGTAAGTTCTTTCATTAGTATTGAAAACGAAGGAAACGATGAAATTGATTTGACCGGAGTGCGAATTTTTGCGGGAGAAAAATCTTTTGTTCTTCCAAAAATTATTCTCGATTCAAAAACAAAAGTAACGCTTCCTTCGGAACAAACCGGGCTCATAACTCCTTCCAATACTCTCGTTACGCTTAGTTCTCCAAGCGGTAGATCTATACCAGTAGTAACAGAACCACCTGCGACACCACAACCCCAAGAAGAAGTTTTGACCGCAGAGAAGAATACCACCAATGAAGTTATCCCATCGGTTAAGGGGGAAGATTTATCCATAAAGCCAGAAGTAAAAAGCACAAGTATTGCGCAGGAAGCTTCGGTCGTAAATGCCCTCATTTCAGATACTGACACTGTTGATTCCTCAACTCCTGATTTACCGGAAGGGAATATGTGGCCGTGGTATGTTGGTACAGCATTTTTTGCAACCTTAGCCATTGTCGGCATCCGTCTTGCGCGGAAAACCGATACGCCCATTCTCCCTGACGGTTCTTCGAATATTACGGCGGATGATTTTGATATTACTGAGGAAAAATGATTATATACATACATGAAACGCATACTTATTTTTTCACTCACATACTATCCTGATGTCATCAGCGGAGCGGAGATAGCGATCAAGGAAATAACTGACCGCATTTCTCTTGAAGAAATTGAGTTTGATATGATCACGCTCCGCTACGATTCCACTCTTCCAAGATTTGAGCGAATCGGGAATGTGAATGTCTACCGCGTAGGGTTTACTCTTTCTAGCCCCGATATTTATGACCTAAAAAAGTTTCCGTTAGTGTTAAATAAATATTTTTTCCCATTTACGGGTTTTTTGAAAGCACACTCACTTCATAAACAAAATCCATACGACAGTATTTGGGCTATGATGGCTAATTATGCCGGTTTTGCGGCGCTCTTTTTCAAAATGTATAACCCAGTCGTGGAATACTTGCTCACGCTTCAAGAAGGCGACCCCATACAATATATTAAAAATCGCGTGCGATTGGTTTATCCGCTTTTTAAACGAATCTTTACACAAGCAGATTTTGTACAAACAATTTCAAATTATCTTGCCGGTTTTGCGCGCGAAATGGGGTATCAGGGCAGGCTTGAAGTAATACCAAACGGGGTTGATTTTAAGCTTTTTGGAACACAGTACAATACAGAAGCCCTCTTCTCTCTCAAGCAAAGCCTTGGGAAACAACCGAACGATGTGTTTCTCATCACAACTTCGCGCCTCGTAAAGAAGAATGGAATCGACGATGTCATTCGCGCGCTTCTACTGCTTGATCCTCGAATAAAATTTTTGATACTTGGAATTGGTCCGGACGAGCCAAAGCTTCGCGCGCTTTCAGATACTCTCAAGGTTTCTGACCGCGTAAAATTTCTCGGACAAATATCTCACGACGAGATGCCGGAGTATCTTAAAATTTCTGATATTTTTATAAGAGCCTCGCGGTCCGAAGGACTTGGTAACTCATTCCTAGAAGCAATGGCAGTTGGCATCCCAGTAATCGCGACTCCGGTTGGAGGAATACCCGATTTTCTTTTTGACCCCGACCTTAATCCAAATAAAAAACCGACTGGAGTTTTTGTCGGGGTAAATAACCCTGAAAGCATTGCAAAGCAAGTAGATCGTTTGATCGATGATAACCCCCTTTGCGCTCAGCTTGTCACAAATGCAAAAAAACTCATTTTGGAGAAATATGAATGGGGTCTTGTCGCAAAAAATATGAAAGAAATGGTGTTTGATAAACTAACTAGTTCGCGGTAGGCTTTAAGCATGAAAATCCTTTTTGCGGCTCCAATATACCCACCGGATGTTGGGGGACCGTCGCATTACGCATATTCGCTTAAACGAGAGCTTGAGAAACTTGGCAATAAAGTGGAAGTGGCAACATGTCACTCTTTTAGAAAAATTCCCTCTGGATTACGGCATTTAGCATATTTCATAAAACTTATATCCGTCGGACGAAAATCAGACATTATTTTGGGGTTTGATTCTTTGAGCGTCGGATTTCCAGCTGTTCTTGTGGGCAAATTTTTAAGGAAAAAAGTCATTCTTCGCATAGGCGGTGATTTTTTATGGGAGGAGTTTGTAGAACGCACGCAGGAAAAGATTTTGTTGAGTTGGTTTTATGAAGAAAAACGCGCATATACACTGAAGGAAAAAATTATTTTTATACTTACGCGTTTTTCTCTACGAAGATGCAACACTGTCGTTTTTAACACTTTATGGCTCCGTGATATTTTCGTTAGAGCATACGGGCTGGATGTAAAAAACACAGAAATTATCGATAATGCATATGGCGCTTCCGCTGTATCAAAACCCGAAAAGACAAAGCACAAAACTTTTCTATGGGCTGGGCGCCCCATCTTCTTAAAGAATATACCGATGCTCCGGAGCGCTTTCAAGGAAGCACAAAAAATTGATTCCAGCTTACGGCTTGAAATCGTTGAAAATATTCCTCACGAAGAACTTATGGAAAAGATAAAATCCTGTTACGCTATTGTCTATCCTTCGCTTTCGGAAGTGAGTCCAAATCTTGTCCTTGAGGGGATTTCTTGCGGAAAGCCGAGCGTTGTTACAAAAGAAATAGGCATTGCAGGTTTTTTGCATGATACGGCCCTGTTTGTTAATCCATTGGATAAAAAAGACATAACCGCAAATATTCTTTTTCTTGCGGATGAAAAAAATTATAGAGAATACTGCGCTCGAATTGCAAATTTTAACTCTCGGCATACATATGCTGATATTGCAGGAGAATACACGAAATTAATTAGATTAATTATATGAAAGTTCTAAGTATTGGATCAGACCGCAAGTTATTTGAAGAGGGAAGCGCCGTTCGCTCGCGTATCCTTGACTACGGAAACCTCTCCGAAGAACTTCATATAATAGTTTTTGCAAACCGTTCTCTTGGCCTGCACGAAGAAACGATATCAAAAAATATTTTTCTCTACCCAACGAATTCTTGGAGCAGGTGGAGTTATATTCCTAGCGCAATTAAAAAAGCATTTGAATTAAGGCGTTCGGATTTGCATGTTGATGTTGTAACCGCCCAAGATCCTTTTGAATCAGGACTGACCGCGTTTCTCGTCTCTCGTATTCTAGGCGCCAAACTCCATCTTCAGGTTCATATTGATTTTTTAAACCCGTACTTTGGAGCAGAATCTTTGATGAATCGCATTCGAGTTTACTTTGGGAAATTTTTACTCCCTCGCGCCGACGCAATTCGCGTTGTTTCGGAAAATATTCGTCGTTCGTTATTGGATATTTCTTCAAAAATGCCGCCAATTACGGTTCTCCCCATTTTTATTGATACGGAAGAATTTAAAAAGGGTATTATCACTCACGATTTAAAGAAAAAATACCCGCAATTTGATTTTCACACCCTAATGGCATCTCGATTGGTTCCACAAAAAAATATTTCTCTTGCCATTGATGCATTTAAAGAAATATCAGCAAAATATCCAAAAGCAGGGCTCGTCATTTCAGGCAATGGCACGCTTGAACACGAACTCAAGAAAAAAGTTGAAAAACTTGGACTTGAGAAGAGTGTTATTTTTGAAAATTGGCAGAGCGATCTCGTCTCTTACTACAAAACTGCCGACCTATTTCTTTTGACCTCAAACTACGAAGGATATGGAATGACGATCGTAGAAGCGCTTGCGTCGGGGTGCCCTGTAATTGCAACTGTCGTTGGGTGTGCAAGGGAAGTAATTAAAAATGGAGAAAACGGCTTCATTTTTCCAGTTGGGGATAAAGACGCTCTCGTGAGTTTAATGGATAGAGTGATAAGGAAATCTGTAAAATTTGAAATAAAACCCATTAAACTTGAAACTAAAAAAAAGTATCTAGAGTCTTATAACGCATCGCTTGAAGATACGCTTAAAAAAAGAGTTTCTGCGACAAATATTCTCATCCTGACACAAAAAATGGATCGGAATGATGATTTCTTGGGATTTTTTCATGGGTGGACGGAAGAATTTGCAAAACATTTTGGAAAAATTACATTGATCTGTCTCGGAAAGGGAGAATATGATTTGCCCAAGAATGTTAAGGTGCTTTCGCTCGGTAAAGAGCAGGGAGTTTCTCGGTTTAGATATGTTTTAAATTTTTATCACTACATATGGCGCGAGAGAAAAAACTACGATGCGGTTTTTGTGCATATGAACCAAGAATATGTGCTTCTCGGGGTGTCTCTTTGGAAAATGATGGGCAAAAAAGTTTCATTATGGAGGAATCATCCCAAAGGTAGCTTCCTTACTAGGATAGCAATGATGCTCTCTAATAAGATTTTCTGCACCTCTCGGTATTCATTTACCGCTCATTCCAAAAAGACGATTTTTATGCCCGTTGGAATAGACACCAATCTCTTTGAAAAAGAAAATGTTGCAAGAAAACATAATTCAATATTATTTCTTGGAAGAATTGCTCCAGTAAAAAAACCGGATCTCATAATTGAAGCATTGAAGATAATTGACCAAGGCGGAGTAGAAATGACGGCAACTTTCTGTGGTAGTTATTTACCCGAACACACAGAATATGCTGAAACACTTGTAGAAAAAGTTAAGGAATACAAATTAAACGACAAGATAGTTTTTCAAAAAGGAATTCCACACGCAAAAACTCCTCGGATTTATAATACTCACGAAGTTTTTATCAACCCAAGCCCGAGCGGTATGTATGACAAGACTATCTTTGAAGCAATGGCTTGCGAATGTTTGGTTCTAACTTCCAATTTGAATCTAAGAGGCGAAATAGATGATATGTTTTTGTTTGACGAGGGGGATAAGAGGGGCCTCGCGGATAAACTAAAGGCTCTTTTGAGTTTAGACCCTAAAATAAAGAAGGAAAAGGGAGAAATATTGAGAAAATATGTTATAGAAAAGCACAGCTTGGAATATCTCGCGCAAACACTTGCTAAAAAACTTGAAAAAAGATAAATCAAAACTTAATATCGCAATCTGCAGTTTTGATTGGCGAAATATTGCAGAAAATTCTCCAGACGAGATGATACAAAAGCTCGAGCGAGATGGTTTTAACCCTCTTCAGAATGATTTTCTTTTTTTCGGATGGGCTCACAATAAATTAAATCGAAAATGGAACAATTTTATTTTTGTACACAAAAAAGCACCCATCATTCCTCCTCTATGTCATTTGTTTTCAATTTTTTCTTTCGCGCGCAGTCTATCAAAAAATAATTTTAAGCCAGATATCGTAGTTGTTTACGATATAGGATTTATACCTTCGGCACTTGTAGCACGACGCATATTCAAATCAAAAATTGTGCTCTGTTTGACCAATATGCCGGGCGAAATTGCAAAGACGCGCCGATTCGCACTGCTTCGGTCTTTTTATCAAAGACTCATTGAACTCCTTTTCCTTCGTTTTGTAGATATTGTATACACAATCAATGAAACAGTCGGTGGATATGCCATTGAAAAAGGAGTGCCCAAAGATCGTATTGTGATTTTTGCTCCTAATACAATCGCCCGCGACCGCAACTTAATTGAAAAATCAAAAAAAGGAGCAGTGCGAGAAGCTTACGGAATCTCGTCTGACAAAAAGATTATTCTTTCAATGGGACGGCTTGAGGAAGAGAAAGGGTTCGATCGCTTGTTGCGAGCATTCGCAGAACTTAATTCGCCAGAATTGATAATGTTGATCGCGGGAGAAGGATCTTTGCGGAAAGATCTAGAGGCCTTGGCAGAGAAACTTAACATTAAAGATAAATGTTTCTTTGTCGGTAAAGCCTCGCGGGAAGAAAGATGGGATTTTTACAGAGATGCCGATGTATTTATACTCTTGTCTTATTCTGAGGGATTAGGATTAGTTTTTTGGGAAGCAATGCATATGGGTATACCAATTGTCGGATCGCCGGTGGGCGGAATTGTTGAAACTATTGGTCGCGATGGCGAACGGGGATTTTTCTGGGACGAACGATATGGAATTGACGACTTAAAACAAAAAATTAAATCCATTATTCCAGGAGATGCAAAGATAGAAGCGATGAAAAAATGCGCCAAAGAATATGTTGCACAAAAAATAGGAAAAACATCCTCCATCAACAATTACTTTAACTAGGAAGCCTATCCTTAATCTGTCCCGCTAAAAAGAATGTAGAAATTGCCACCAAAATTCTATTAATAATCTTTGCTATTATCGCCCCCCAGAGTCCGTAAATCGGAACGAACAAGATAGAAAATCCGCAAAGCGATAAAGCATCTATTAAAGTAAGTACTGTAAGTTTTTTGTGTTCTCGTTTTGCCTGTATCAGGGCATAGGGGAATATAGAAACCATTGAAATGAGAGATAAAGAAAAAATTTGTGAATAAATTATAGATGACTCATATTGCGGGAAGATAAGTGTGTAAAGAAAGGGTGAGAGTATTACATAAGCTAAAATTGCAAAAAGAAGCACGATTCCCATTCTGATATTTTTAGTCCAGAATTGTTCTCGTATCTTTTCCATTGGTTCTTTTGCGAACTTTGGTATGGCGAGCAGTCGAACATTTCTGAGTATATAGCGAAGCTGTTCAGGCGCAGCAACTGCAAACACATAAATCGCCAGGTCAACTGGTCCAAGGTAATGAAAAACTATTATTTTATCTATTTGTCCGGCAATAACTCCAAGTATCCCCACGACCGTAAGTTGTTTGCCATGTTTTAACAAACTAGGATCAACTTCTTCGTTTGGGTGGTATAGATCGAGTGTTTTTTTGTAAAATATCAAAGTGATTAAACACTCCGAAAAGAAGAAAATAAAAATTATGAATACCAAACTTTGCGTAAATAACAGAGACAGGGCAGTTATTATCGCCGGAACTAGATTATAGATACTTCCGTATTGCGCACCTCGCTTGAATTCTTTTTTGCCATTCAAAAATGCATTGTAAAGAAGTGCACTGCTTGTTATTGGTAGCCAAATAATTGCCACTAGAAGCGGAAGAGAAATTTGGGTGTTGCCGTGGTAAAGGTAGTAAAAGATAACGCATATAGACGCGAGGAGAAATGGCCCGCTCCAAACTAGATTTTTTTTGAAGCCCTCTCTCAAAGACCCCTCAAATCCGTATGCCACACTTTGTGTTACTGCAAGAGAAAGTCCGCTCAATGTAAAAATGCCCAAGACTGCAATTAAGGAAATTATGTACGCATAATAACCATAGAATTCCTTTGTTGAGAAATGCGCAAAAGCCAATGCGAGTAATACGGAAGCTGTAGACCCGGTAATCTGTCCAAGAGTAAGCCAAAATCCGCCTTTGGCGAGATACACCATATCCGTTTTGAAATATTTTTCGCTCTTTCTAAGCAGAATAGCGCAGGTTTCCTTTAGCCAGTCCATTGTTTAAATATAGTACTAGATTTTTGGCTTTTCTGATAGGATGGAGGTTATGAGCTTGCAAAAAACAATTGCGAACGCGCTTGTTGCCGTATGTTTTATTGCGATTCCATTTGTCTCGTTTATCGTCCTGCCGTCAACGACATTTTTCTATTTAGTTGTAGGGAAAAACTTTGCGTTCCGGGTTTTGGTTGAAATAATGTTTTCTGCATATTTGGTGCTCGCAGTTATAGATCCAGCGTATCGGCCTAGAAAGAATTACCTACTCATTTCTATCACATTATTTTTAATAGTTATCACACTCGCTGGAATTTTTGGCGAAAATCCTGCAAAAAGTTTTTGGAGCAACTTTGAACGAATGGAAGGCGTGATAACATACCTCCATCTTTTTGTTTATTTTGTTGTGGCAAGCACTGTGCTTACGGTTCGTCGAATATGGGAACCATATCTCAATCTCCACTTAGTTGCCGGCGCAATGATGGGAATTGAAGGGGTGCTTCAATGGTCAGGGAAGGTTCAAAGTTTGTCAGATGGAGCGCGCATAGAAGGATCTTTGGGTAATCCTTCGTACCTTGCAGCATATGCTCTCTTTAATATTTTCTTGGCCCTATTTTTTCTGGTTCGGTGCAAATTTTCGACAACGAAAGATAAAACGAAAGTTTTCATATATTCCGCCATCATTTTGCTTCAAACATTCGTTCTTTATCACACTGAAACGCGCGGAGGAGTTCTTGGCCTCATCGCGGGGATAATTCTTATTGCCGTACTTGTAGTAATTTTTGAACGCGAGAAAAAATTCTTGCGCATTGGTGCCGGCTCTGTTTTACTCGCTGTAGCTATTCTCGTCGGAGGCTTTGTGGCATTTAGAAATGCAAATTTTATAACCCAAAACCCTATTCTCGCGCGTTTTTCGTCAATTTCTCCGACCGAACAAACCACGAAAGCGCGTTTTATGGTCTGGGGAATGGCGATAGAAGGTTTCAAAGAACGGCCGATACTCGGATGGGGACCTGAAAACTTTAATTATGTATTTAATAAATACTACAACCCTGGAATGTACGACCAAGAGCAATGGTTTGATCGTGCCCACAATGTTGTTTTTGATTGGCTTGTCTCTGGTGGCATTTTAGGGCTTCTTTCATATCTCTGCATTTTTGGTACGGCCGTATACCTCGTCTGGAAGCGTACAAAAATATCTATAGTAGAGAAGAGCGTGCTCATCGGCCTTCTCTTTGGTTATTTTTTCCAAAACTTATTTGTATTTGATAACATAACAAGCCTTATTTATTTTTATACCGTGCTGGGATATATCTCTAGTCTATCTTTGGACCACGAAGATCTAGCGGAGGACCGTCCTCCGCTAGATCTTCCTATGGGTATGCAATATGCCGTGACGGGGGGAGCGATAATTTTGTGTTGCGCTCTTGTGTATGGGGTAAACTATGCGGGTTATATGCAAAACACAACTCTTTTTAGAGCAATTTATGATAACAGCACACAAGGTCCTACTGCACAGAACCTCGCTTTATTTCAACAAGCCATAAAATACAATTCTTATGGCACCGCAGAGACCCGCGAACAGCTTGTTGCGATGTCAGTGACGGGGTTAGATCAAGTTAGTGAACCCACAAAAATAGAACAACAATACCTAGGATTTGCGCTTGATGAGCTTGAAAAGCAAACCATAAAAACACCCAATGACGCGCGCTACCAGCTTTTCACCGGCAACTTCCTTTCATTCCTTGGAAACACAGACGAAGCTATAAAATATTTGACGAAAGCCCATGAGCTTTCTCCAAAAAAACAAGCGATACTCTTTGTTCTCGGAGATTCGTATCTATCCAAAAAGGATTTTAAAAATGCGGAAACAACCTACAGAGAGGCATACGAACTTGCTCCGAAATTCGGTGAAGCAGTGCTCTACTATGTGCGTATCCTTGTACAAAATAAAAATTTTACTGAAGCAGAAAGGATTGCGCTTGCGGGAGGAGATCAAAATGAGAAAGACTACTATATGCACATCGCCCTAGCTGAAGTTTATAAAAGTACAAGTCGTGTCAAGGACGCTATAAAGGAAATCAGTCGTGCCATAGAGCTGAACAAAGATTTTAAAGCTGATGGCGAAGCATACATAAAAAAGATTAGTAAATAAACTAGTTTCCACTTGACTTTTTTGCAAGATCTGCTATACTCTACATGTGTGAGTGCGCAAAAGGCAACTTTTGAGCATATTTCAATAAACGAATGTCTGCGTAAGCCCCCGTGAAAGCGGGGTTTTGCGTATATGTCGAAACTATCCGCGCTTCTGCCACCCCAATAAAGAGGTGGCATTTTTTTATAAATTTCATATACTACTAATAGAGTTCCCGTTTTCTTTTGGCTAGCGGCTGCACTCACATATTAGACATTTGTTGGAGTTCGCTCCCGCTAGCCAAAAGAGCATAGGAACTATCTGCCACAAAAGCCTCAAACAAGCTTTTGTCTTTTGAACATACATCTATGAACATCCTGATTGAAGAAAATGCATCGCTTGCCCCTATGACCACGATGAAAGTCGGGGGTCATGCGCGCTTTTTTGTAAGGGTTAAAAACATTGAAGAAATAAAAGAAGCGGTCTCGTGGGCCTATCAAAAAAAGGTACAGTTTTTTATCCTTGGCGGTGGAGCAAACACTCTAGTTGGGGAGAAAGGATTTAGTGGTTTGGTAATAAAAATTGAATGCAAGGGTATTTCTTATAAAAAATCTGGTGAAAGCACTTCGGTCGTTATCGGCGCTGGCGAAATATGGGACGACATAGTAAGAGATGCCGTTAAGCGAGGCCTTTGGGGAATTGAAAATTTGTCTCTGGTTCCGGGTACGGCTGGGGGCGCTGTCGTACAGAACATCGGCGCGTACGGAGCTACGCTCGGAGATGTGGTAAAAGAAGTAGAAGCATTTGACACAAAAACAATGAATACAAAAGTATTTTTGCGTGACGAATGCGCTTCCGGGTATCGCGAGAGTGTTTTTAAGAAAAATCATTATTTGATTGTCACACGCGTTACTCTGATCCTGCGTCAGAATGGCAAGCCGTTATCGAACTATGAAGATGTAAAAAAATATTTTCTGGAGAAAAGAATAACGAAGCCCTCGCTTTCGGATATGCGAGAAGCGATTATTGCAATTCGTACTGCAAAAATGCCCGCTCCACCCCTTGGTACGGCAGGATCATTTTTTAAAAATCCGATAGTCTCCAAGGGGGAGTTTTTACGGCTTCAAAAAGAGTTCCCCGAAATAAAGACTTATCCTGCAGGGGAAAATCAGGTAAAGATTTCTGCCGCTTGGCTTTTGGATAAAGTGGGAGGCTTCCGTGGATTTAGGGATGGCGACGCAGGAACATATGAAAAACAAGCGCTTATACTCGTGAACCATGGAACTGCAACAGCAGGAGACATGATTTCTCTCGCAGAAAAAATAAAAAAAAGTATAAAAGAAAAAACTGGCGTTACTCTCGAGGAAGAGGTAGTAATGATGCCTGAGTAGAATTTTTGGAACAAAAAAATTTAAAAACAAAAAATAGAAAAAAGAAAGTTATCCACAGTTTTCTTCCAAAAAGTATTGTGTTTGATGTTGCGATGCGTGATAATGATAGTAGATCACAGTACGAAGTATGAAAAAAACTTTCATATGAGAATGATCCAATAATTAAAAATTATTACAAATAAAATTTTGTTTGTAGTTGGTCGAAGGTTATTGCAGATAATAATTAAATACATACTTGAAAGACGCCCCAGGGCATCTTAAAAAGTACTGAACAAAAAAAATGGCAGCAAAAAAAAGAAAAGTAGCAAAGAAAGGAAAGAAAGCAAAGAAAGGAAAGAAATCAGCAAAGCGCGTATAATACACGCCAAATGCGTTTTCCACAAAAACTCCGCTTAAGACGGGGTTTTTGCTTTTTAATGTGTTTGTTTGTACTCGGCAAAGCCTGGATTTTATGCTAAACTGGCTCAATATATGTCATTTTTAGACTCTTTATTTAAAGGCCCCGGCCCAACCAAGAAATACAAGCCAATCGTAGAAAAGATTAATGGCTTTGAGGCGCAAATAAAACCTCTTTCAGACGAGGCGCTTAAGGGCAAAACTTTGGAATTCAAGGAACGACTTGGGAAGGGCGCTTCTCTTGACGATATTCTTCCAGAAGCTTTTGCAGTTGTTAGGGAAGCTTCCAGCCGAACTCTCGGCCAGCGACATTACGATGTTCAGCTTACAGGAGGTCTTTCTCTGCACAAAGGCAAAATTGCTGAAATGATGACGGGAGAAGGAAAAACGCTCGTTGCAACTCTTCCTGCATATTTAAATGCACTCGAAGGAAAAGGCGTGCACATCGTCACTGTAAACGATTATCTATCTCGTCGTGATGCAACATGGATGGGGCAAATCTATGCATTCCTCGGGCTTTCTGTTGGAGTGCTCAATCATGATTCCTCATTCCTTTATACTCCAACTCCAAAAGAGCTCGATTCTATCCGCGATGAAGTTGGAGCATTCAAAGTGGTTCACGAATTCATGCGCCCAGTATCAAAGCGCGAGGCTTATGAAGCAGATATTACATATGGAACCAACAATGAATTCGGTTTCGACTACCTTCGGGATAACATTACCTACGCCCCACAGGATCTTGTTCAGCGAGGCTACAACTATGCGATAGTTGATGAAATTGACTCAATTCTTATTGATGAAGCTAGAACACCGCTCATCATTTCCGGGCCAACAGGCGACGCAGAAAATCTGTACGAGGTTTTTTCTGTTATTGCTTCAAAGATGGAGAAGGGGACAGATTACACGGTAGACGAAAAACTCAAAGCCATTCAGATTACAGAGGAGGGCATAAATAAAGCAGAAAAACTTTTGGGTGTTGATAATATTTACAGTGAAAAGGGAGTTAAATATGTACACCACCTTGAAACCGCAGTTCGCGCGAAGGCAATTTACATAAACGAAGTGGATTATATAGTGAAAGACAACGAAGTAATCATCGTTGATCCTTCGACGGGTCGTTTACAGCCGGGTCGTCGTTGGTCAGAGGGCCTTCATCAGGCGATTGAAGCAAAAGAAGGAGTAAAAATCCAACAGGAATCTCGCACCTATGCATCTATCACATTCCAAAATTATTTCCGCCTATACAAAAAACTTGCTGGCATGACTGGTACAGCCGCAACTTCTAGCGAGGAGTTTTACAAGGTTTACGAACTGGAAGTGGAAAAAATACCTACAAACCAAAAGGTGGCTCGCATAGACCACAACGACCTAATTTTCCAAACTGAAGCTGGCAAGTTCAAGGCGATTGCAAGGAAGGTAAAAGAACTTAACGCCAAAGGACAGCCGATGCTTATCGGTACCGTTTCTATTGAAAAGAACCAGCTTCTCTCGAATTATTTAACGCGAGAGGGAATTCCTCATACTCTTTTGAACGCAAAACCTGAGTTTGCCGAACGAGAAGGAGAGACCGTCGCTCAAGCAGGCAAAAAAGGAGGCGTAACTATTGCTACCAACATGGCAGGTCGTGGAGTCGACATCAAACTCGGAGGTGCACCTGGCTCGGACGAACTTCACGAGGAAGTAAAAACTCTCGGCGGTTTATATGTCATAGGAACCGAACGACATGAAGCAAGGCGCATTGATAACCAGCTTCGCGGTCGTGCAGGACGACAGGGAGATCCCGGTGAAACTCAATTTTTCGTCTCCATGGAAGACAGTTTAATGAGAGTTTTTGCTTCTGATACAGTAAAAAAAATGATGGGAAGGCTCGGCATCGCCGAGGATGAAGCCATTCAGAACAGAATGATTTCTCGCTCACTCGAAACAGCACAGGCTAAGATAGAAGGTTTCCATTTTGATGCGCGAAAAAATGTTTTGTCCTATGACGATGTGATGACTTACCAGCGCAATTTCGTTTACGGCAAACGCCGTCTAATTTTGACTGGAGGCACCAAAGAAGCGAAAGCATATCTGGAAGAAATAACTGCCACGGACCCGGAACTTAAAAAACAAATTGAAGCAAAAGCAACCTCACTCGGCGAAGAAGAATTTTACTCTGCGGTAAGGCGTCTCATCCTACAAATTACGGATATGTCGTGGATGGAACACCTCGAGTCAATGGAGTACACAAAATCTTCTGTTAATCTTCGTGCTTATGGCCAACGCGATCCGCTCGTGGAATACAAGAGAGAAGGGCTTCGAATGTTCCGAGAGATGAAAGAGTCTGTAAACAATGAAATCTTGCGCATAATTCCTAGTATCGGTGTCGGCGCCTTCGTAAAAGAGGAAGAAAAAGCCAAAGAAGTAGTAAAACATATAGTTCTAGCTGGAGCCGGAGATGAGAGCGGAAGTGCGTCTCCTGCGCCAGTTCACTCTGAAAAAATCGGCAGAAATGATGCTTGCCCTTGCGGTTCCGGGAAGAAATATAAGAAGTGTGGAGAATTGAATACCGAGGAACACCAACACTTGATGACAGAGAAAAATATTTAATTTATTTGCGGATTTGTAGTACTTATTATTGTGTCCGTGTCTGCATAGGGCTGAAATGTGCCAGAAAATCGAATGGGGATTTTTTCAACATCAAGAATTTCTTTTTTTGACACCGTAACCTTAAGTAAAAGTCCCCGACGCGTGTCTTCCGAAAAGTTTTGGTCAAATACAAAATTACCGAGACTATACGCTATTAATCCTCCGTGGTAATTTTCAACATCTTGCACCACATGCGGATGATGTCCAATAATTATCGTTGCTCCAGCATCTATTAAATCCCTTGCAAGGATTTCTTGTGTCATTGATTGTTTTGTATCGTACTCGTCTCCAAAATGTATCAAAACAACCACCACCTCTGCGCCCTGACTTCGTGCGAGAGAAATATCTTCTTTCACTTTTTCTTCATCTAAGTTTGCAACTGCCGGGCTCGCATTAGTTTTTGTTAGCCAAAATGGTGCAAGGGGAGTATACCCAAGAAATGCTATTTTAATGCCATTTATTTCATAAAAAAGAGGCGTATGCGCTCTTGTTTCATCTACCCCCGCGCCAACTACTCCAATATTTTCTTTTGACAGAATCTCCATAGAATCTGAAAGTGCTAGCGAACCATAATCTCCCGAGTGGTTGTTTGCAAGTGTAACAACATTGATTCCCGCAAAAGAGAGACCCGAGACAGAACGCGGGTCGGCTCGAAATGAATAAATACTTCCAATATTTTCCCCCAGCGAAGAAATTGGACTTTCTAGGTTCACAACTCTAAGATCGGCGTTTTTAAGTATTGGAGCAATCTTTTGAAATGGATAAGTGAAGTCATTAAATTTGAGCGAAAGATTTCCAATGCCTCGCGAAAGCATCACATCGCCACCAAAAAGAAGAATAGCTTTGCTCGCGGGGAGGGTATTTTTTGTAGAGCTAATCGTTGAAGGGATAGTTCCGTAATCGCGAGGTGTTGGAGTGCCCACAACAACCCCGATCCATACAAGCAGAGCCACAAATATTGAAGCCCGGAGAAGATACTTCATTTCCACAGTATACCTGATTTCAAGGCGTCTTTGTGCGTCCTCTTGGGTGAAAACTAGTCTTTAGATGAAAATCCCAAAATAACCTTGATTTATATGGGTTTTTAACCAGAAACTGACCAGCAAAAACCACCCAAAACCCTTGACTTTTTGCCTTGACTATGATAAGATAGAATATGCCGCTTCGGGAGGTTTAATTGCACCTTTATAAGGTGTTTTTTTAAATACATTGGACTCTAAACGGCGAATCTTTTACGAGTTGGCGGAGCACAACCGCCGTCCTATGAAAAAACAAATAATACTGTTCGTTCAAGGATTGTCATTCTCCTTCGTTCCTTTTATGGCAATCGGTTCCGCTTTAATGACGCTTCAGAATCTTCAAGTTCCACAGCAAGAAATAGTTAAAAGTAGCTTCGTTGCTATTGGTCCGGTTGCACCCGTTGCAACTCCGGAAGCTATCCTTTCAAAGGAACACGCTGACGAGATAGATGCCTATTTCGAAAAGCGCAGTATGCCACTCGCTGGCTACGGCGAAAAGATGGTTCTCGAAGCCACAAAGAACAATATCGATTGGCGCCTTTTGCCTGCTATCTCCATCAAGGAGTCTACGGGCGGAAAGTTTGCCTGCAATAACAACCCATTCGGATGGGGTTCATGCAAGATAAAGTTTGATAGTTTGGACGAGGCGATAGAAGTCGTCGCATGGAATCTTGGCGGAAATAATCCCAAGACCTCCAGATATTATAAAGACAAAACAACTCCCCAAAAGCTTGCTCGTTACAATTCAGTAATACCAAGCTATACCTCGCAGATAACTGAGTTCATGGAACTCATTGAATCTGGAAATTAAAAATTGAGTGTTAATTCAAATAAAACAAACCCCGCCGAGCGCCAGAAATGGCGCTCGGCGGGGTTTGTTTTTGTACTGATTTTTTACTGTTGCTTTGTTGAAGTTGCCGTCTGCTCGAGGAGAGCTTTGTCGTGAGCAATCCGAAGTTTCTTGAGCTGAGGGCTTAGATTCTCAATGTCATCAACATTTTTAAAACCATAATATGGTTCGCCTCCGATTACTAATGCTGGAAGTGGGGGTTTTATTTGATAAAGTGACTCCATTGTTTTTACAGCCGAAAGATCGAGGTTGTAATCAAATGAATAAATGCGCAAATCCGGATATTCTTCACGGAGTTTGGTTAGAACATACCCCTCGTTTTTGCAATCACTGCAGTCGTTCTCGTTTGAATAAAAATAGATGATGGTGATGGGCTTTATTCCGCACTTATCGTTAACCTGCTTTACGAGAAGATAGTCTTTTATCTCTAGAAGAGAATAATATTTTTTAAGGCTTAATACATCGGGGTTTTTATTTCCAAGTGTTTGTTCCATATACTCAAGTTTCTGAGAGAGAACCGTTAATTCCTCGGAAAAAGCAGTTGAGTGGTCTATCGCTTTGCAAGATGAATCTTTAAGTAGCGCAAATTGTGTTTCTGAAGAGAGGATATCCAGCGAAATTTTGTCCTCGGTTGCTTTAAGTTCTGCAAGTCGCTGTGCTGAAAAATAATTACTAATAGCTATTGCACCCCAAAAAACAATCGCAGTAGCAATAAAAGAAATGAGATATTTTTTTGTTCCAATTTTTGTTCGCATATATTTTTAACGCCAGGCGGTGCTTCGGGAGAAAGCTAGATTGAATATTGCGCGCATGAACCACAGCGGGGCAATTATTGAATACAAAACTAGGAAATAAACAATGCTCATGCTAGGTCGGAAACGACCTTCGGCAAGCTTCACTCCGCGCCAGATAAAAAGCAGACTGATGCAAAAGAAAATGTACCAAAGAAGCGCAATTACTGTTGTATTTAAAAAGAAATAATCAAGGTGCGGTTTTAAAGAAAAGCCGACAACGCTAGTCTGGATGATTTTATCAACGACGATATGACCTACATGGAAAAGCAAAAATCCAAAGTTATAAAGGAATATAAAAACTCCTGCGAATGAGAGAGGAAGCGTGATCATGCCAAGTATGCCATATTCGCGCCTAAATATCATAAAACGGTAATCCAAGGTATTTTTCATCGTGCCATAAGACCAGCGCAAGCGTTGTTTGTACAGCCGATAGAGAGTTTTTGGTCCATATGTATAAACATGCGCCGTGTGGATATTCCGTATGCGCATATGGTGTGATTGCATACGGAGCGCAAATTCCATGTCCTCTGTGTTGTGAGCTTTTTTGTATAATCCGATTTTTTCAAATACTTCTCTTCGAAAAAGAGTAAAAGGTCCTGGAGTAACATTAAGGCCGTCCGCAGAAGAGAGCATTCGCTTTAGAAAAGCTCCGAGGTGGTACTCTGTTCTTTGTAGCTTTTGGATAATTGTTTTTGGCTCATGAATGATAAGCATTGGCGTTGCTGCCATGAGCAGGGGGTCTTTATTAAAAGCGTTTGCGATTTCCGTGAGAGCGTCCTTGTCAACAAAAGAATCCGCGTCAAGACAACCAACGAGCTCGGTTTTAGCGTCTACAATAGCCGCGTTAAGCGCTGTATCTTTGCCCCCGTTTTCTTTTCTAATAAGAGAGACTTGGGGATTATTTGTAAACCTGCTGACAACTTCGGCTGTCTTGTCGGTTGAACCGTCATCAACGACGACTACATTAAGTTTGCTTTTCGGATAATTCAGGTTGAGAAGCGACATTATTGTGCCAGCGACAGTTTTTTCCTCGTTCCAGCATGGAACGATAATCGTAACAGATGGATGATATGAAAGTTTCGTTTTTTTTGTTATCTCTGCGAGTTTTCCGCGCTCCTCAAAGAAAGTAATAAGAAAAAACACCTGCAGGTAAAGCGTTACAAAGAGAAACACATAAAGAATACTAGTAAAAATTGTTTCAGTCATCTTTGAGAGGGGGTTCGTTTAGGCAACGAACTAGGCCGTCCACCCACTATACTCAATTTTAGCCAAAGTGGCAACATAATGCCTCTTCATAATCTAATTCCCAAATATGATATAATATTAGGCAATATGAAGATTATATATTTTTACAACGAGGATTGGGAGATAACATATATGAAAAACGGGGTCACCGCGCACGAGATTACTTTTTTAAAGGGCGCCATTAATGATTCTCCTGATTTCCACGATGAATCCGCAGAGGTGCTTTCGGTGTTCGTTAATTCAACAATAGGGAAGGCCGAGCTCGATCGTTTCCCAAATGTAAAACATATCGCTGCTCGTTCAACGGGGTACGACAATATAGATTTGGCGGAAACATCCAAGCGCGGTATCAGCGTTTCGTCCGTTCCTGCATACGGAGCAAACACAGTTGCCGAATTTGCGTTCGGACTTCTTCTTACGGTCTCAAGGAAGCTTTACGAGTGTATAAAAAAAGTTCAGGACGAAGGACTTTTTTCTCAAGATGGACTCCGCGGATTTGATTTAAAGGGCAAAACAATAGGAGTCGTTGGAACAGGAAATATCGGAAAACACATGGTGAGTATTGCAAAAGGTTTTGGAATGACCGTTCTTGCTTTTGACGCATATCCGAACGAGTCGCTGGCTAAAGAACTTGGCTTCAGTTATGTTTCCTTTGACGATATTCTTGCAAAATCTGATGTAGTCAGTCTCCATCTTCCATACATGAAAGAAACGCACCACATATTAAATGTAGGCAATATAGGAAAAATGAAAAAGGGAAGCGTGCTTATAAATACTGCCCGTGGGGCCCTTGTTGAAACTGAAGCCCTTGTGAAAGGATTGCGTGAAGGCATTCTTCTAGGCGTTGGGCTTGATGTTTTGGAGGAAGAGGGATACATAGAAGATGAAACAAAACTATTCTTCGGGCCTCATCCTAATGAAACAAGCCTAAAAACTACACTTGAAAACCACTATTTGATAGAGCACCCGCGCGCAATTATTGCTCCGCACAATGCTTTCAATACCGACGAAGCAATAAGGCGCATTCTTGATACCACGATGCAAAATATTTTAGGTTTTGCGTCTGGAGAACCGAAGAATCTTATTCCTCAAGTTAAATAAAATCATCATTATGAAAATTATTGCAAAATGGATATTGTTTGCTCTCGCATTTTTACTCCTTCCGAAAATAATTCCGGGGATTGCAGTTACGACATTCACTACTGCGCTCATCGTTGCGTTCTTCTGGGGATTAGTAAATATTGTCATTAAGCCGATATTCCTTCTTATCTTTTTTCCACTCAATCTCTTAACTCTTGGGTTGTTCACATTTGTTATAAATGCTCTTTTACTTTGGGGAGTCGGAGGTTTTGTAAAAGGTTTCGAAGTCTCAGGTTTTTCCGCTGCGTTCTTGGGCGCGCTTGTAATGGCAGTAGCGGGAATCCTTATAAATCTGCTTCTTGCCGACAGGCATGCCGAATAATCTAATAACCCAAGAAGCACTTGGTTTTAAAGACTTTTTGTGTTATTATGCCCAAATATTAATATAATTTGATTTTCCCCCATGTTTAATTTTGTCATCAGATTTTTTGATAGATTAGAAGACATAGTTCGAATAAGATTGAGCCACCGCTCTATCGTTTATGCTCTCATCGGCGGTACTGCTACTATTATATTCTGGAGAGGCGTTTGGCATACTTCCGACATAATCGAATCTCAGGGAGGTTTCTTTGGTTGGTTATTTTACGAACCAATCACAATCATCTGGACAGCATTAATTCTTTTGATGACGGGTCTTTTTGTCTCTAATTTTATTGGAGAAAGAGTAATTATCTCTGGATTAAAAAACGAAAAAAAGATGACTGACCGAACAGAGAAAGAGATACAAAAGGAAGAAAATAAGATTTTATTTCTTGAAGCTAAGCTTGATATGGTAATCGAAAATTTAGCAAAAATTAAAGATGAATTGGCTAAAAACGAAAAAGGTAATAACTCATAACGGCAGTTTTCACACTGACGAGGTTTTTGCGTGTGCAGTTCTGTCTATTTTGAATAACGGCAAAGTAAAAGTTATTCGCAGTCGCGATCCGAAAGTATGGGCAACAGGGGATTATGTGGTTGATGTCGGCGGTGTTTATGATTATGAGAAATGTCGTTTTGACCATCATCAAGAAGGCGGTGCAGGGAAACGCCCTAATGGAATCCCGTATTCTTCAATGGGGCTTGTGTGGAAACATTTTGGAGAAAAAATCTCTGGAAGTTCTGAAGTGGCACAACTTATTGACGAGAAACTGGCTCAGCCGATTGATTGTGCAGACAATGGAATTAATTCATTTACACTTGTTCCGCCGGGCGTTTTCCCATACCTCCTTCACAATGTTATCGCAAGCTTCAGGCCCACATGGAAAGAAGAAAGCGAGGAAAGACTATCTTTTGACGCTGGTTTTGCGCGCGCTTGCAAGCTAGCAAAAGAATTGATTTTAAGGGAAATTAAGATTGCGCAAAACCATCTTGAAGGCGATCAAAAAGTTTTAGATTGTTATAATAATGCGAAAGATAAACGCATAATCGTAATTGATGGTCAATATCCTTGCGATCAGTTTCTTCTTAAGTACCCCGAGCCTCTTTTTGTAGTAAAACCGGACCATGAAATTGGCGGTAGGTGGAAAATAAAAAGAGTGCTAAAAAGTATTGAATCTTTTGAAGCGCGCAAACTTTTGCCCCAAGCCTGGGCGGGAAAAGAGGGAAAAGAATTGGCAGAAATAACTGGAGTTGCAGACGCAATTTTTTGTCACAACAAACGATTCATCGCAGTTGCAGGATCAAAGGAATCGGCGCTAAAGCTTGCCGAATTAGCCATTAACGATTAATATCAATCTATATGGCATTTGTCGATGAAATGAAGATCTATATGAAGGCAGGGAACGGCGGGAACGGCGTTTTGCGCTGGAAACACGAAAAAGGAAAGGAGTTTGCTGGGCCATCGGGTGGTGACGGCGGAAAAGGCGGGGATGTGTATGTCCGCGCAGTTCGCGATGTTCACATTCTTTCCAAGTATCGACACCAAAAAGAATTCCTTGCTGGGCGGGCTGGCGATGGCGGAAGAGACAGCTTACACGGTAAAGATGGACAAGATTTAGTCCTAGATCTTCCAATTGGATCTATCGTAACTAATTTAAATACAGGAGAAGAGATTTCTCTTTTAAGGGACGAAGAACGAGTTTTGGTTTTGAAAGGCGGGCGTGGGGGCTTCGGAAACGAGCATTTCAAAAGCGCTAATAATCGTTCGCCAGTAGAGCATATTCCTGGAATGATCGGACAGGAAGCAGATTTTTCCATAGAGCTCCAAATTGTTGCTGATATCGGATTAATTGGTCTTCCAAACGCCGGAAAATCTAGCCTATTAAACGCCCTATCACGCGCAAACGCAAAAACTGCCGACTACCCGTTCACAACCCTTGAGCCAAATCTAGGAGAGTTTTTTGGATTTATTCTTGCAGATATTCCGGGGTTGATTGAAGGCGCGAGCGAAGGAAAAGGTCTTGGTCATAAGTTTCTTCGCCATGTTCGTCGTACGAAAGTTTTGGCCCACCTCGTATCTCTCGAAAATGAAGATGTGGTGGAAGCATACAATACAGTTCGCAAAGAGCTTGCCGACTATGACGACGAACTCGCAAAAAAACACGAAATAATTATTCTCACAAAAACAGATATGGTAACGCCAGCTCATGCGAAAGCAACTGTCGTAAAAATGAAAAAAATAAATCCAGAAGTTTTTGCTATCTCGGTTTTGGATGATGAAGTTATGAAGTCCTTTAGAGATAAGTTGACGAAGCTTTTGAAGGCTGAAAAATAAAATGTTAAAAATCTTAGCTACAATATTTGGCATTTTGATGTCAGTAGGGTATTACATTCAGGCGTATAAAATGTGGAAAAATAAAACGGCAGAGGGCGTTTCCCTCGTTTCTTTTTTGATATTTGGGATTGGAACAACAATATGGACTCTTTATGGGGTTTCAATAAATGATCCGGTCATCATCGCGGGATTTTCTCTTGGAATGTTGGGTTCGTGGATTGTTGTTTTTCTGATCTTGCGATTTCGAGCGGATTAGGTCTTTATGATACAATGACAACTATGAGTTACACTCTTACTATTGGTTTAGAGATTCACGCAGAGCTCAAGACAAAGACAAAAATGTTCTGCAATTCCGCAAATGACCCCTTCAATTCGGAGCCGAATGTTCATATTTGCCCTGTCTGCATGGCACATCCGGGAACTTTGCCCGTCATTAACAAAGAAGCAGTAAAGCATGTTTTGAAAGTTGGTATTGCTTTAGGAGGAAAACTTGCAGACTTCAGCGAGTTTGATCGCAAGAATTATTTTTATCCGGACATTCCGAAAGGTTACCAGATCAGTCAGTGCAAATATCCGCTGGTTTCTGGCGGTACTTTGAACGGCGTTAAACTGGAACGAATCCACCTTGAAGAAGACACCGCAACTTCTATTCACGAAGGCAGTAAGGGAAGCCTCGTGGACTACAACCGCGCCGGCGTTCCACTGATGGAGCTCGTAACAACCCCGACAATACATTCTGCGGAAGAGGCAAGCGTCTTTGCTCGCGAGTTGCAGTTACTGCTCCGTACCCTTGGTGTATCTGACGCAAATATGGAAAAAGGGGAAATGCGCGTTGAGGCGAATATTTCAATATCAGATAAACCCGGACAGCTTGGAACAAAAGTTGAAGTAAAAAACCTAAACTCATTCCGTTCTGTTGAGAGAGCTGTGGCCTACGAAGTGGATCGAATGACTAAGATCCTTGATGGTGGAGAAGGAGAAATTATTCAAGAAACTAGAGGATGGGACGAAGGGAAACAATCCACTTTTTCTCAACGAAAAAAGGAAAGCGCACACGATTACAGATATTTCCCTGATCCTGATTTGCCAAAACTTCAATTGAGCGAGATTCCAGAACTTTCTCCTTCCGTTCTCAAAAAAGAAATGCCAGAATTGCCTTGGGAAAAACGCGCCAGATTGATTCGCGATTATTCTCTTAAACCTATCTCAGTGGATCTTTTCTTGGGCGATTTTGTATTAGGAAAGTTTTTTGAAGACACAGTAGCTCTGCTTAAAAACAAAAAACTTGTGGCACTTGCAGAAAACTATTTGACTTCGGATGTTGTTGGGCTAGGCAAGGGCGGTGTTTCTGTTGGAGCCCTGACTTCAACTTCTTTTGCAAAACTTATTCATATGATTGATGAAGGCAAACTGTCGTCCCGTGGGGCAAAAGACACGCTTGCTGTTATGCACGACAAGGGAGGCGATCCAGAAGTAATTGCAAAAGAAAAAGGATTTATACAAACGAACGACGAAAGCGCCCTCAAAGCAATTTGCGAAAAAATAATTAAAGATAATCCAAAAGTTGCAGAAGAATACCGAAGCGGAAAAGTCGTAGCTATGCAGTTTCTGGTTGGGCAGGGAATGAAGGCGTCAAAAGGAAGCGCAAACCCAGAAACACTCAAGAAGCTTCTCGAAAGGGCGCTTAAGTAAGTTATGTGATAAAATGGATACAAGTAATTATTTTTTAACATTATGAAGAAAGCACGAGTAGCAATCAATGGTTTTGGACGAATAGGGCGGGCATTCTATAGATTGGCGCGAAATCATCCAGAGCTTGAGATTGTGGCTGTAAACGATCTCGGAGATCTGGCAAACATGGAATATCTTCTCAAGTACGACACGGCGTACGGCCGAGCTAATTTTGATGTAAAAGTTGTTTCGGCTTCCGATGGAGTAGAGCCCGGATTCATAGTAGACAATCAGAAAGTAATACTCGTTCAGGAAAAAGATGCTGCGAAACTTCCATGGGCAAAATATAAAATTGACATCGTAATTGAATCTACCGGATTTTATACAAGCTATGAAAAAGCAAAAGTCCATTTGGATGCTGGCGCCAAAAGAGTAGTCATTACAGCGCCAATAAAAGGAACGCACATCCCCGGCATTACGGGCGCTACCGTGCTCATGGGAATCAATGACCACCAGCTTGCTACTTGTCAGATTTCTTCAAACGCTTCCTGCACCACGAATGCGGCTTCTCCGCTCATCGTAATTTTAAATGACGCTATCGGCATAGAAAAAGCTATTTTAAATACCACTCACGCATACACCGGAACACAGAGAATCGTTGATGGTCCTGGAGGCAAAGACCTTCGAGGAGGGCGTGCAGCGGCTCAAAATATGGTGCCGTCTTCAACGGGAGCAGCCATTGCCGTGACCGAAGCCGTACCAAGTCTCACTGGGAAATTCGACGGCATCTCGATTCGAGTTCCCGTAATCGCCGGTTCAATAGCCGACATTACATTTATTTCAAAGCGAAATACTACGGTAGAAGAAGTGAACCAAATTCTCCGAGATGCTACAAAAGATCCTCGCTGGGAAGGAATATTTACCGTGACCGAAGAACCGCTTGTTTCTTCTGATATTGTTGGGCAGTTGTACGGCGCAATCGCCGACCTTGACCTAACGCGTGTTGTTGACGGCAATCTCGTAAAAGTAATGTCGTGGTATGACAACGAAATGGGATATACAAATACATTAGTTAAACATGTTGTAAAAGTGGCAAAATATTTATAATTTATGAAAATTTACATTGGCGCTGATCATGCTGGGTTCGAACTAAAAAATAGTCTTGTATCGTTTTTGACAAAACTTGGGCACGAGGTAAAGGATTTTGGCGCACATTCTTTTGAAGCGCTAGATGATTACCCTGATTTTATTCGTCCTGTTGCAGAAGCAGTGGCGGGTGATAGTTGCAGTCGTGGCATCATAATCGGGGGTTCTGGACAAGGAGAGGCAATGTGCGCAAACCGCATTAAAGGCGCAAGGGCAGCTCTCTACTACGGTGGCCCCATCGATATCGCCATTTTGTCTCGCGAGCATAATGATGCGAACATTTTATCGCTCGGAGCTCGTTTTATTGAACAAAAAGAAGCGGAAAAAGTAGTAGTTGTATGGCTTAGTGTTCTGTTTGGTGGCGAAGAAAAACACGCACGCCGAAACAAAAAGCTTGATGCATAAAAGCTAAAAAATAATGATTGAGATCATTCCTGCAGTAATGCCGAAAAATTATCGCGACCTTTCCGAAAAATCGGCGCTTTTTGCTGGCGTGGTTCCTCTCGTGCAGTTCGATATTATGGATGGGAAATTTGTTAAAGCTCGAACTTGGCCGTATGGTCCAAAAGATTCAGAATTTTCTAAAATTATTTCCGAAGAGGAAGGAATGCCAGAATGGGAAACTCTTGGTTTTGAGGTTGACCTTATGATTGGAAACCCCGAACAAGCTGTCGCGAACTGGGTTACCGCCGGCGCGAAACGAATCATTATTCATGTGGAGTCAATGCAAGATTTTGATGCTGTTCGAAAAGCAGTGCCGACTGGTTTCGTCGAACTGGGCCTTGCAATAAACACAGAAACTCCTATTTCTAAAATTGAGCCTTATCTTGATAGCATTGATTTTGTTCAGTGCATGGGAATTGCGAAAATTGGTTTTCAAGGCGAGCAGTTCGACGAACGAGTCATTGAGAATATAAAAGCGATTCATAAATTAAAGCCCGGACTTCCAATCAGCGTTGATGGCGGGGTAAATTTTGATACGGCAAAGTCGCTAGTAAATGCAGGCGCCACTCGGCTTGTTTCAGGATCGGCAATTTTAGAAAGCGCCGATGTTTCAAGCGCTGTGATGGAAATGAAAAACTTGGTAGAATAGATATATGAAATATCTCGATGAAGGCAAAATAAAATTCCTTGAAGGGAAAGCTCTTGAAATTAGAAAGTCGATCATTGAAATGCTTGTGGAAGCAAAGAGCGGACATACAGCAGGGCCTTTGGGCATGGCTGATGTATTTTCGGCATTCTATTTTCATATTTTAAAACATGATCCAAAAAACCCGTCTTGGGAAGAACGAGATCGTGTTGTGCTTTCTAACGGGCACATTTGTCCGGTACTTTATGCCGCAATGGCGCACTCCGGATATTTTCCGGTTTCAGAATTAAAGACTTTGCGCAAGTTTAGTTCTCGTCTTCAGGGTCATCCACACCGAGAGTTTCTTCCAATGGTTGAGACTAGTTCGGGCCCCCTTGGTCACGGACTTTCACAGGCAATAGGAATGGCGTTTGCAGATCGGCTTGATGAAGGAGTTTTGTCAGAGCGCTTCATTTATTGTTTTATGGGTGATGGTGAGCTCGACGAAGGATCAGTATGGGAAGCTATGATGCTTGCGGGCAAAGAGAAACTTAGAAATTTAATCGCCATAATTGATCGCAATAATATTCAAATAGATGGTTTTACAGAAAATGTAATGCCTCTTGAACCGCTCCGTGATAAATTTGAAGCTTTTGGATGGCATGTTCTAGAAATTGACGGGCACAATATGGAATCCATTGTAAATGCTGTAAATGAAGCAAAAGCTATTTTTGAAAAACCTTCCGTAATAATTGCTCATACAATTCCGGGCAAAGGCGTTGAAATGTTTGAAAGGGATTATAAATGGCACGGGAATCCGCCAAGCGCAAAACAGGGCAGAGATGCCTTAGCCGAACTTCGCACCCTCGGCGGTCTTATCGTCGGCGGACATGAATAATATGAAAATTCCTCTTAACCCAAAACTTTTTGATAAAGATGTAGAGCAAGTCTCAATGCGCAAGGGCTTTGGCGAAGGGCTTGTGCTTGCAACTCGCGCAGACGAGAGAGTTGTTGGTCTTTGTTGTGATTTGACCGAATCTACAAAGATGGACGCTTTTGCAAAAGAATTTCCATCGAGATTTTTTGAAATTGGCGTCGCTGAGCAATCAGCTGCCGCCGTGGCTTCGGGAATGGCTTCGATGGGAAAGATTCCTTTTGTTGCATCTTATGCAATGTTCAGTCCGGGAAGAAACTGGGAACAAATCCGCACTACCATTTGCTATAATGATCGACCCGTAAAAATTATTGGCTCGCATGCTGGCGTTTCAGTTGGTCCGGACGGAGGAACACATCAGGCCATTGAAGACATCGCCCTTATGCGTGTAATTCCGAACATGGTAGTACTCATTCCATGCGATGCAATCGAAGCAAAAAAAGCGACCATATTAGCCGCAAAAATAACAGTTCCGGTTTATATTCGTCTTGCACGACCAGAAACTCCGATAATTACCACAGAAGAAACACCTTTTGATATTGGAAAAGCGCAAATTTTTTATAAACCACAAAATATTCCGATCAAAGCTGGCATCATCGCTTGCGGTTCTCTAGTTTATAATTCGATTATGGCGGCGCGAGAACTTTCGCAAGAGGGAATCGGCGTTGTTGTTATGAACATTGGAACTATAAAGCCGATTGATCGTCACGCAATTGTTGATTTCGCAAATGAGTGCAATTTTATTGTGACAGCGGAAGAACATCAGATTGCTGGAGGACTCGGCGGAGCAGTCGCGGAAGTTTTGGCAGTAGAACGACCTACCAAAATGGCATTTGTTGGAGTTAAAGATAAGTTCGGTCAATCAGGCACTCCGGAGGAACTTATAAAACACTATGGAATGGATAAAGACAGCATCAAGCTCGCAGTAAAAAAACTGATTAATTAAGCTTTACTTCTTTGTATGAAGCAGGCGCCTTTTTAAGTACCTCTTCCAGCTGTGCGCGAGTAAGAAGGCCTTCTTGAGCGCCGATTTTTTGAATTACTGACATTGAGTTTATCGGACCCCATGCGAGAGCCTCGATAGGTGTTTTTCCAATAGCCAAAGCAGAAATGAATGTTGAAGCGAATGCATCTCCGGCTCCAGTTCTCTCGTATGGTGGTTTATCGTCAGGATATGTGGGCATAAACCAGAGATCTTTCCCGTCGTACAAATATGCCCCCATAGATCCGTTAGTGATTACGACGATCTTTGGGCCCAGCATTGAAATCCTTTTTAGTAAAATCTTTGGGTCCAATTCGTCAGTTTTTAATATAGTTTGCGCTTCTTCAAGATTGCAGATAAATACTTCTGTCTTTTTGTAAATATTTCTAAGTTTATCTACTCCTATTTTTATTTGAAATGTGCCCGGCTGAAACGCCAATTTTGTTTCTCCGTGAGAGAGCAGATATTCGTAGACTTCATTGTGGAAAGGTATGGAATCTTCTGCGAGGGAAGTTAAGTACAGCCATTTTGGCGCGGGCCCCGAAGGAAGTTTGTATGGGAAAGGTTCGTGTTTTGTAAGTATTGTTCGGTCATCGCCATACCAAAGGACATAATGGTAGCTAGTTCTCTTGCTTTCTTTCATCTCCACATATTTTGTATTGACTCCATTACCGATAAGGGACTTTAAACATTTTTCTCCTGCTTCGTCTTTGCCCATATCGCTTATTAGAGCAGTTTTAAGTCCAAGCCGAGAAACGCAAACACATGCATTTGCGCAATTACCCTCCGCGTAGACAATTTTTACAAAATCATACGGAACCTTTCCGCCGAAAGGAAGACAAAGTTCTGACGCGTTATTATCGATGCGACAAGCGTTGTGGACAGCGACATCTTTGAGTCTTATAAAAGCATCGACGGCGATATCTCCGACTGCCAAAAAATCAAAAGAATTTTCCATATCGTTTATTATACCACCGCGAAGTTCCCTATGCTATATGATTACATATATCGTCGTCGCTCGTGCCAACCAAATGTATAAGCATTTGCTTGTACGCTCGCTTCGATATATGAGTACATATATCGTCGGCACTCGCGAAGAACAAGCATTGGTATCCTTGTTCTCTCGCTCGTTTGACGATATAATTCACCCATGAGTAAAATACCATCATTGCGAGAAACGATTAAAAATGCGGAAGCGAAAGGCATAGCAGTCGGACATTTTAATATTTCAGATACTGTGGGTTTTTGGGGAGTAGTAAAAGGAGCACGAGCGCTTAATGTCCCTGTTATTATTGGTGTTTCTGAAGGCGAACGCGACTTTATTGGAGTAAAACAAGTTGCCGCAATGGTAAAAAGCCTTCGCGAAGAAATTAACTATCCGATCTATTTAAATGCCGATCATTCTTATTCTTTTGAGCGCGTTAAGGAGGCGATTGATGCCGGTTTCGATTCAGTTATTTTTGATGGAGCAAAACTTTCTTTTGAAGAAAATGTGGCACTCGCAAAAAAATGCGTGGAGTATGCGCGCAGTACAAACAGAGATGTTTTAGTTGAAGCTGAACTTGGCTACATAGGAACTTCTTCAAAAGTTTTGGACGCAATCCCCGAAGGAGTTTCTTTAGAAAATCTTACAACACCTGAAGAGGCAGAACGCTTTGTGAGAGAAACTGGAATTGATCTTTTTGCGCCGGCTGTCGGCAATATCCACGGAATGCTTCGGAATGCTCCCGCGCCTCGTTTGAACATAGATCGTATTCGAGAGATTCATAAGTCATCTGGAGTTCCGCTCGTTCTTCATGGAGGTTCTGGAACAAGCGACGAGGATTTTGTTTCTGCAATTAAAGCTGGAATTAGCGTAATCCATATCAACACGGAGATTCGCGTAGCATACAGAAAAGTATTGGAGGCGTCTTTTAAAGAAAATCCAGATGAGGTTGCTCCGTATAAATTCGCTAAAAGCTCAGTAGACGCAATTGCCGATGTCGTCCAAAAACGCATGCGTCTTTTTAACATGATTTAGGTAAAAAGGGGGAAATATAGCCCGAAAAGTCCAAAACGCCCCTTATCCTTGCCTTTTTCCCCATAATCCGTATACTACTCCCTATGCTTACTCTCAAAGGAGAACTTCGTGAAGGCAAAGCCAAACTCGCAGAAATGCGAAAAGAGGGCTTTATTCCAGCAGTTTATTATGGTCACAAACAAAAGGCGACCTCGTGCGTTTTCCATATGAACGAATTTAAGAAGATCTGGAAAACAGCCGGAGAATCCACTGTAATTTCTCTTGAAATGCCAAAAGGGAAAATAAACGCTCTTATTTACGAGGTACAGATGGATCCTGTGCGCGGAGAGCCAATTCATGCTGATTTTTATGTAATCGAAAAAGGACAGGAAGTACAAATTTCAGTTCCTATAGAGTTTATTGGCGTTGCTCCTGCCGTTAAAGACCTCGGCGCTAACTTGGTAAAAGTTCTCTACGAACTTGAAATAAAAGCTCAGCCTGAAAATTTGCCTCACAATATTTCCGTAGATCTTTCTTCTCTCGTTGCTCTCGATAGCAAGATTTCTGCAAAAGATGTCAAGCTTCCAAAGGGCGTAACACTTGTTACTCATCCAGGTGAAGTTGTCGCAGCTGTTGCTGAAGCAAAAGAGGAAGTAATAGAAGAGACGGTTATTGACCTTGCTTCAATTGAGGTTGAAAAGAAAGGCAAGAAAGAGGAAGAGGGTGAGACTGCAGAAGAAGGCGCGGGAACCTCGGCAGAAAAAGCTCCTGAAAAGGAAAAAGTTGCACCTAAAAAATAGTCTTTCCTTTCAACACTTGTATAAAAATCCGCCCAGCGCCAAAATGACGCTAGGCGGATTTTTTGATATACTTGTATGGTACATGAAAAAAGGTTTTCTCATTACTCTTACAGTCGCTTTTTTGTTGCTAGCCTCTAGATTTGGGGTATTTCTTATGCCCGCTTATGCAACGGTAGTAGGATGCCCTGAAGAATTTTCCGGACTTAGCAAACAGGAACTAGAGGAAGCCCTTGCAGAATGCACCAAAGAAGAAGAAGCATTGAAACAAGAAGAAGCAAGCACGCTTAATGTAAAAGCTACTGTAAGCAGTGAAATTTCTAGTCTAAAGGCGAGAATAAAAAAAGCAGAAGATTCCATCAAGCTTCGTACGGCAGTTATTAATAATTTAGGACAGGACATAACAATAAAAACCCAGACCATTAGCGATTATCAAGCGAAAATTAACAACGAGCGGGACTCGCTTGCTCAGTTGCTTAAAAAAACTAATGAAATTGACTCTTTTTCCCTTACGGAAGTGATGCTCTCCGATAAAAAAATATCTGATTTTTTCCAAGATTTAGATTCTTTTGATTATCTTAACCAAGCGATCAAAGATTCGTTAACAAAGATTGATACGGCAAAAAAGGCGACCGAAAACCAAAAAACAGCCCTGGAAGATAAAAAATCTGAAACAGTCGCACTCCGCAAAATACAAGAACTTGAAAAAAAGAATGTAGCGGTAATTCAGACACAAAAGCAACAAGTTCTCAAACTGACAGATAAAACTCTTGCGGAACAGCAAGCAGAATTAAAAAAGAAACAAGCAACAGCTGCTGCCATCCGAGCTGCACTTTTCGCTTTGAACGGAACGAAAGCAATACCGTTCGGAACAGCTCTTGCATATGCCAACGAAGCGAGCGCAAAAACTGGCGTTCGTCCAGCAGTCATTTTGGGAATTCTCACAATTGAATCAAATCTAGGAGAAAATCAGGGTACAGGTACATGGACAGCAGATATGCATCCAACGCGCGATGTACCTATTTTTAAGGACATTACAACGCGTCTGGGCCTAAACCCTGACGATATGCCTGTTTCTGCGCGACCATGTAGCAAAGCAGAGCGAGATCGAGTTGGTCCTGGTGTGTCTTGTGGTTACGGCTGGGGAGGCGCAATGGGACCGTCTCAGTTTATCCCTTCAACATGGATCCTTTATGAAAAACGAATTGCTGCTATGTCGGGCTCTAATCCTCCAAGTCCTTGGAATGCTCGCGATGCGATATTCGCAACAGCATTGCTTATGAAAGATAACGGCGCAGATGCTGGAACAAGGTCAGCCGAAAAACTTGCCGCTCTGCGCTACCTAGCCGGGTGGGCAAACGCAACCAAGCCATCCCTTGCGTTTTATGGTACTCAGACGATGTCATATGCTGATAAATATCAGGCTGATATTGATACGCTTGGCGATAGTTTGGCTAAATTATAACCCCCCAGAGACTGGACGGTAGGAATACTTACTTAGTGTGTAGGGTCACATATATATCCTCAAGAGCGCGAACAGCATCACCAGCGGCGATGTTGTTTTGATGATATAAAACATCAGTGCAGTCTCCAGCTGCCCAAATTCCCGGCACACTTGTTTTTTGGGTTCGGGGATCAATAATTATTTGATTGGACTCATTCATTTGGACAAGTCCTTTTGCAAAAGAGGTATTTGGAATTTGCCCGATTTCTACGAAAACTCCTTTTACGGGAAGTTCGATTGTCTCGTTTTTGACGGTATCTTTATAAACAACAGCAGAGACCATTTTGTCGCCCTTGATTTCAAGCACCTGGGCGTTTTTGATAGCTCGCATCTTTGGATTCCTTAAAACTTTTAGAACGGTAACTGGGTCTGCGCGGAATTCCTCACTGCGATGAATAAGAGTAACGCTTTTGCAATAAGCTAAAAGCTCTGCAGCGGTTTCGAAGCTAGCATTACCACCGCCCAAAACAGCCACATCCATTTCAGAAAATAACGGCCCGTCGCACGAGGCGCAGTAGGTAAGGCCTTTATGCTCAAATTTATCCGCTCCGGGAACGGTAATTTTGCGTCTTCCGCTACCTGTTGTGATTAAGAGAGTTTTTGTTTTGTACTCGCCTTTGCCGGTTTTTAAAACAATGATGTCGTTGTCTTTTTGCACGCTGTTTAAACTCTCGCCTTCGCGGATAGTTAGAATATCGCTTGCATAAGCTTGTACATGCTTTTTTAAATTTTCCGCAAGATCAAATCCTGAAATCGAAGAAGTGCCAATCCAATTTTGTATATCCTCCGAAACTGTTGATTGACCTCCGAATTCTTTTGCGATAAGGAGCGTTTTGAGGCGTTTTCTAGCCGCATAAACCGAAGCCGCCGCTCCTGCAGGTCCTCCGCCCACAATTATGAGATCGTAAATTTCCATGTTAGTTTTTGAAAATTACCACAGCTCTTGTTTTTATACTATATCACAATATATTAAATATTTTCGCTTGCTCTTTTTTAATTAACAATTTCCATAGAACAACGAAAACAAGGGCTGGGTAGGAAAATCATAGTCGCTACGCTCCTTGATTTTTACTACTTCTTTCTTCGGAGAAATGCAGGCACTACGCTCCAGTCTTCGTCGATTTCATTGTCGAGATCAATTATAGTTACGGGTTCTTTCTCTCCGTTAGTTGCTTTTGAAACGGGAGGAACATCGGGGGTCCAGGTGCTTATGTCTACTTTTTTGGGCTCCTTTGATTCTTTAGTTTCTCGCTCGAGAAAACCATTGTGAATCTCTCGCTTTTCTTCGCGTGGAAGAACCTTCTCCTTTGTGTCGCCGGAGAAAAGGCTTTTCTTTTCAGGAGGAACTTCGCTAAATCCAGATGCGATTACGGTAACTTTGATTTCGTTTTTCTTTAGTTTTTCGTCGCGGATAGCTCCAAAAATAACCTTTGCTTCAGGATCGATAGAGTCTGTAATAACCTTCGCTATCTCGTTGATTTCATGCATAAGGAGATCGTCGTTGCCAGCAATTGTGAAGAGAACGCCCTTTGCTCCCGCCATAGAGGTTTCAAGAAGAGGAGAGTTGATTGCCATAAGGGCTGCTTCTTTTGCACGGTTTTCTCCGCTTGCAGAGCCGATTCCCAAGAGTGCCGAACCGGAATTTGCAAGAATGGAACGCACATCTGCAAAGTCTACATTTATGATTCCAGGAGTAGTGATGAGATCAGAAATGCCCTGAACCGCTTGTCGCAACACCTCATCGCACATTGTGAATGCGGATTTGAAGGTCATTTCTTTTTCTGACATATTCATAACGCGATCATTAGGAATAATGATAAGCGCGTCAACCTGTCTGCTTAATTCATTTAAACCTTGGGTTGCAACTCGCGCGCGATAATTTCCTTCGAAAGAGAAAGGTTTTGTGACGACGCCGATTGTGAGCGCGCCCTGTTCTTTTGCAACAGATGCGACTACAGAGCTTCCGAAACTACCGGTGCCACCGCCCAAACCGCAAGCGATAAATACCATGTCAGCTCCTTGGATTGCTCCCTGGATTTCTTCCTTGGTTTCTTCTGCAGCCTTGCGTCCAACTTCTGGATCTCCTCCAGCACCGCGTCCATGGGTCAAGTTTTTTCCAATGTGGATTTTCTTTGGGGCGAGAGAGTGGTGCAGGTCTTGGGCGTCCGTGTTCATCACAATAAACTCAATTCCTTTTATTTTAGAATTGATCATGTGATTTACGGCGTTTTTGCCGGATCCACCGACTCCGACGACTTTGATGCGTGCGAATACTTCTACTTCTGGTTCAACTTTTGGCATGGGTAATGGTCTGCAATTAAACTGATAAATTCTACTGATAATAGATAGGATACCAGAATGGGAAGGGGAATACAAATCAATAAACACACCCTGCAAAACCGCAAAAATGGGTGTTATTTACTCGGGGCTGTTTGTTTTTGCCCGACAATTATGGCAAAAATGGCTTTACCCAATTTTTAAGAGTACCCCAGACATCATCCATGTTTGTGCCTCTGCGTTCGCTAGGTTTTGTGAGAGCATAGTTGGCAAGTCCGTACGCAACAAGCCACGAAGAATCTTTAATGAGGCTTTTTCCTCCGTTCGCGAGAACCGGACGAGCGACAGAAGATGGAAGTTTCAGAACTCCTTTGGCGAGATCCTCGATGGTGGCAATTCCAGCACCGCCTCCAGTGAGTACTATGCCGGCAGGAAGAAGCCCATTCCGATTTATTTTTTTCAAATGCGCTTCTATAAGTTCAAAAATATCACATAGACGAGCCTCAACTATTTCATCAAGTTTCTTTTTTGGATAAATACCGGTAGAGCGAGTTAGTTTTATGTTCTCCGCTTCTTCAAGCGGAATCTTGAGGCCCAGCGCAATATCGTTTGTTATATCGGTAGAACCAATAGGGAATACTTGTAAAGAAATGGCAATATCGTTCTCAAAGACTGCGATTGACACTGTTTCGGCGCCTATATTCACGAGAGTTGAGCCTACATTCCGTTCTTTTTTGCTAAGCGCTACCTGGCTTGCTGCAATAGGAGATGGCACGACTTCGTCAACCTCAACGCCAATATCTTCAACTGCCCCTAGGAGATCCCGCAGATGCTGGTCTAAATAAGTGACAAAAAGCATCTTTACTTCTATCTTATCTCCAATCATATTAACAGGAGTACATAAAACTTCTTTCCCGTCGAGTTTATAGCGAATTGGAGCGCGGTACACGATGCGTTTGTTTACGAGGTTTGATAAGTTTTTCTCTGCTTCTTCGGAGGCTTTTTTAAGATCTTTTACATCGACTTCTCCTCCGGCTCGAGACATTGTAGCTACGCCATGAGAGATGGCTGATTCAAGACTTATTCCGCCGACAGAAAGAAACACATTTTTTACTTTGAATCCGGCCATTTTTTCAGCTTGTGTCAAAGCTCCCTTGATGCTCCGTGTTGCGTCCGCCTTGTTGACGATGTAGCCATGGCGGAGTCCTTTCGTTTCAGAGGACCCAGTACCTATAATGTGCGGTATGTCGCCGTGCACTTGTTCCATGATAACAACGCGCGTAGTGTGTGTTCCTACATCGATTCCCGTTGCAATTCTTCTCATAGATGTGCGCATAGAAGTATATGGCTCATCTTACCAAAAAATTTGTAAATGGGCTACTATATTTTAAATAAGCGCCGTACCTTTCTTTCCTCCCTTTCCATTTTAGCCCCGTGATCAAGTCCTTTCAGGTGTAAAAGCCCGTGTATAAAAAGAAAACCTATAAAGTTTGAGTATGAACGATTAAAATTCGATGCATCTTTGCGAGAAGTCTCCAAATCTATAAAAATCTCGCCCTGATTTTTTTCAAGTGGAAAGGAAAGGATATTTGTTTGCACATCTTTTCCTCGGTACAACTTATTCAGAGAACGCGATTTGCGCGGGCTCACTATCACTAGTGAACAGTCGTACTCTTTTCCGAGCACTGCCTGTGATATTTTTGCAAAAGGCAAGCGGGGGAGCTTGCCTTTTTGGGTGTTTGTTATTGAGAGAGACATTTATGAATTATCGTCTTCCTCTAGGTTTTTCCTCTGGAAGTTTACCGAGTTTTTTTAAAAGTTTGTATTCTGCGCGCTTTTCAAGAACAACAAGTGCGTTTTTCTTTCGTCTTAGTAGAGAAGGCTTGCGCTGAGCCCAACGAATTGAGCGAATGCGAGGAATAACTCCGGCGCCCTGCATGCGCTTTGTAAAACGGCGAATTAGACTTACGCCGTTTTCGTTTGGGTTTTTCTTAACTTCTACATTTACTGACATAGGGATGACTCTACCATAAAAGGATTTTTGGTGCAAACTCTCGATTTTTGACCAAAACTAGAACTTTCCTTATCTTAGCTCCTCTTTTAGGTGCTTTACGAAATCTGGCAGATTCTCGAGTTTAACAGTCTCCTGAGACCTCGTTTCCATATTACGGACTATTACAGTGTTGTCGGTTGCTTCTTTCTGTCCGAAAATTATAGTGAATGGAGCACCGCTTCTTTCTGCCATAGCGAGTTGTTGTCCTAGCCCATCTTTTGACAGTGACTGTGCCATAGGAACACGCGCTTTCCGGAGCACTTCAACGATAGCAAGACTTTTTAGTTTTGCTTCGCAACCAAGCTGGATGAAATACACTTTCGGTTTTTTCAAGATGCGAGGATCAAGGGGCTTGTGCGACGGAGACATAACGACCCGGTCAACGCCGATGCTTGCGCCGACTGCCGGCACATCTTTTTTTGAACCTAGCGAACGAGCGAGGTAGTCATAACGACCTCCGCCAGCTAACGAAAGTGGTGGTGCTTGAATCTCTCCAGTCGTAATATCGCCGAGATCAACGATCTCAAATACGGTTCGCGTGTAGTAGTCCAACCCGCGCACAAGGTTATTATTTATGTGATACGATATCCCCATTTCTTCGAGGTACTCGATAACTTCTTTGAAGTGGTGTCTGCATTCGTTGCAAAGCGAATCAATCGGAGTGGGCGCATTTACTTTTATGCTTTGACAGCCGGGATCTTTGCAGTCCAAAAGCCGAAGAGGGGATGTCCTCAATCTGTCTTTGCAGTTAACACAAAGTTCGTTAATATGTTTTTTGTAATAATTTGTAAGTTCGCGAATATACCCCCCACGGCATTCTTTGTCGCCGATTGAGTTTATTTCCACAGAGAGATTTTTAAAACCAGCTTCTTCCAAAATAAGCGTGGTGGCGCGTATAGTGAGCGCGTCCATTATGCTCTTTGGAGTTCCTATGATTTCAAGCCCGAACTGGCGGAGTTCTCGTAGCCGTCCTTTTTGAGGGTTTTCGTGTCTGAAAAATGGCCCATAGTAGTAGAGCATTACTGGCTGTGGTAGTGCCTGCATTCCATTTTCTATGTAGGCGCGCATCACAGCAGCTGTGCCTTCGGGTCGCATAGCGAGATGTTCTCCGCCTTTGGTTTTGAGAACATACATTTCTTTATCGCGAATATCCGTTCCAACTCCCAAGCTCGAAGTGAACACTGCTTCTCGTTCCAGAATTGGCGTTTCTATTGGACGAAATCCGTAGTATGTCGCGACTTCAGAAGCTCTTTCAAATAATCCTTGATAAGAATAATACTCGCGGTCTTGTATGTCCCGCATTCCTTTTGGGCTTGCTATTTCCTCGCTCCTTATTTTTTTTGGCTTATTAGTAGAAGCTTTCATATTTTTATCTGTGGTCATAATATTTTATTGTCTAAATTGACCTGGCAGAACGCCTACGACATTAAGAGGGAACAAGCGAAGGAATGCTTTGCCTGTAATCAGGTTTCTAGGAACCGGTCCCCACATTCGGGAGTCAAAACTCTCAGCGCGATTGTCTCCCATTACGAAGTACTCGTCTTTGCCAAGAGTACGCTCGACTGAATCTCTTTTAGTAAACTCCACATACGGTTCTTTTAAAATGATCGAGTCTTTGCCATCTCCGCTTTTAACGGTAACATGTCCGGTTTCGTCTATCGTTATCGTCTCGCCCGGGAGACCGATAATTCTTTTGATAAAATATTTTGTAGGATCTACGGGGTATTTAAAAATTATAACATCCCCGCGAGTTGGCTCCGAAAGACGATAAGAAATTTCATCAACGATTAAGTATTGTTTGTCGACGAAAGTCGGATCCATCGATGCTCCGCTTACTATGAAGGGTTGCACTATAAAATAACGAATTGGAATAACCACGATCATCGCAATAGCAATAAAGCGGATAGTTTCCCAAACTTCTCTGCCAAAAGAGTTTTTCTTGGGAGCGTTTGTGTCCTGTGGAATAGTGTTAGAAGGTTCAATCATTTAAGGTTCCTCAATCATATAACGGAAACACCCTTGCTACAAAGGTGGAATATGTGTTGTAATAATACTTAGAAAAAATTTTGGAGGACATTGTTATTTTGGTATACTGCACGATATGCAATATATAATCGTTGGTCTCGGGAATCCGGGAGAAGAATATGAAGGAACACGCCACAATACCGGTCGTAGTGTTTTGGAGCAGTTTAGGAAAAAAAATAATTTTCCAGAATGGGAAAGAGATAAAAATTTGAAGGCGCTTATTTCAAAAGGAACATTCGGAAAAGAGAAAAACAAAATTATTCTCGTAGCTCCGGATAATTTTATGAATATGTCTGGGAAAAGTCTTCCTCCTCTAGTTAAAAATAGCAAAGATGCAGAACGAACAATCGTCGCGTATGACGACCTTGATTTACCTCTTGGAACAATGAAAGTTTCGTTTAATAGAAGTTCGGGCGGGCATAAAGGGCTCGAATCTATAATCAAGGCACTAAAAACTCCCGCATTTGCGCGCTTGCGAATAGGTATAAGTCCAGTGACAGCTTCGGGCAAATTAAAGAAACCAAAAGGGGAGGAAGCAACAATTGATTTTATAATTGGAAAATTCAAAAAAGCCGAGCTTGAAGTCATGGGCAAGACAACTAAAAAAGCAGCAGAGGCTCTCGCGCTCATTCTAGAAGTCGGTCGTGAACAGGCAACTGGGCAAATTAACTAATTAACTAAAAAACCTAGCATTCCCAACCCTTATCAAGGACCGTCCTTGATAAGGGTTGATTTGTAAGGGTTTTGGGGAAAATAAAAAACGCCGAGCGCCACTTTTGGCGCTCGGCGTTTTTTCTGTTATTTACTTAGTGTCTTTTTTCTCTGCATACGAAAGAGTCATTTTCTGCTCTTTTGAATCAAAGAGCGTGATAACAAATGAGTAAGTTCTTCCGAGTTCGAGAGTCTTTTTGAGTTTTTCTTCTGTTCCAAACTCCGAGATGTGAACCAAACCGGCGATTCCTTCCTCAAGGGAAACTAATGCGCCGTAATGATTGAATTTGATGACAACTCCGGTAACTTCGTCGCCTTTCTTGTAGCGCTTTTCAGCTTCTTTCCAAGGATTTTCCTTGAGAGCTTTTATTGAGAGCGAGATTTTGCCGTCTTTGATTTCAATAACCTTCACGCGGATTTTTTCTCCTATCTTGAAGATCTTTCGTGGATCATCAACGAGCCCCCAACCAATTTCTGAAATGTGCACAAGACCCTCGATGCCATCCTCGAGTTTTACGAATACTCCGAAGTCAACCAAACCAGAGACGGAACCTTCAAGTTCGTCGCCCTGAGAGTATTTGCCAGAGATCTCGCGCTTTTCTTTAACGCCCTTTTCTTTTTCAGAGAAAATGAGCTTGCCTTCTTTTGGAAGCGCCGAGATAATAGTCATCGCAATGCGCTTGCCGATGAGTTTCTTGAGTTCTACTAAAATCTTATCTTTGTCGCCATCCTCAATGCGTGGATAGTGCTCGCTCTTCAGCTGTGAAGCTGGGAGGAAACCCTGAATGCCTTGCCACTCGACGATAAGTCCTCCTTTGTTTGCGTCCTTTACGACGAGTTCAAGAGTTTTCTTTGACTTGATAGCTTCTTCAGCTTCGCTCCAAATAATTGCTTGGCGAGCTTCCTTGAGCGAGAGTTCAATATATCCATCGCTGTTGTCAGTATCTACAACTTTTGCAGTGATGATATCGCCGACATTTAATTTCTTTATTACATCGCGCGCATTTATGAATTCACGGCCGTAAATAATTCCTGTGCCGACTGGCCCGAGGTCGATGTACACGCTCGACTTTTCTACACTCAAAACCGGACCTTCAACGAGAGCATCAATTTCCGGAGGATTTTTTGAATCCACCATGAGTTTTGCCATCAAAGTAAGCGGTACTTCTACCACCGGCTTTTCTATTTTTTCTATTTCTTTCTGTTCTTTCATAATTAAAAAATTCCCGACAAGCGGGAAGAAGAGCCTCGGGTCTCTGCGTACCTGTAAGTGTCCGAATCGCAGAGGGTTAACCTTGGCTCGTGCTTGTTATTAACGCTTTATAAACTACCCTAAAACAGTAAAAAAGTCAACGGAATGGATTGATACTGGGTTTTTTCTCTAAAATTTGCTACACTACTGCCTATGATTGTCACATACTACGGGAAGCAATTTTTCAAGATACAGCTAGGGGATAAGGTAATTGCCTATAACCCAATAAGCAAAGACTCGAAACACGAAGGTTCTCGCTTTGGCGCGGACATCGTTCTTTCGTCTCTCCACCACCCGGATTTCAACGGCGTGGAGCAGTGCACCTATGGCGACAAAAAGCCAGCTTTGATTCAAGGTCCGGGCGAATACGAAGTAGGCGGTATTTTCATAAAAGGTTTTGGAGTTGAAACAAAATACGGCGGTGAAAAGAAAATAAATACAGTTTACGGCGTGATGTTTGAGGGAATCAATCTCGGTTTTCTAGGAGCGCTTTCTTCTGCCGATTCGCTTTCGCGAGAAGTGAGAGAGGGGTTGGGCGAGATGGATGTATTATTTGTTTCTGTCGCAGGAGGAGATATGCTTTCTCCTTCTGATGCATACAAACTCGCGATTGCACTCGACGCAAAAGTTGTCATCCCTATGGATTATGAAAATACCCCAGACTCGCTTAAGCACTTTATAAAAGAAGGAGGCGAAAGCGCCGAAACTGTAGATAAGTTCACTTTCAAAAAGAAAGACCTAGAAGGCAAAGAGGGAAGCATTGTGGTTGTGAAAAGTTCATAACAAAAAAGGTTCGCCTAGCTTTTATGCACATGTCTATACTTGAAAAACTTCGAGCGAAACCCGATAAAGTAAAAAAAGGCATTGCGCTTGTTTTGTCGGCGGTTATTTTTGGTTTTATATTTGTCGTGTGGGTTTCTTCGAGGAAAATAGAACCGTCTACAAATGAGACCTTAAGCCCTTTGGCTGGATTTATGACTATATTCCAAAATTTTGCAACTGATGTGAAAAATATCGGTTCACAAATGCCAAGCTATGAAAATACTGGAACGCAAGCAACCACAACTATCGCAACCTCTACGCAGAATCTTGATACTTCTGGTATTGTTATAATTGATTCGGCAACTACTACCGCCAAATAGGAATATTTTTAGACAGAAATGCACTTTTCGTGTTTGCATTTCTCGACTAATATGAGATTATATATTGTAGTAACACTATGGTAACTCCTCCTTTTTCTTTTATCTCTCCATATAGTTGGAATACCGCTATTAACCAAGTTTCGTATACCTTCTTATCCTACTCTTATATCGGAGCTGTTCTATTGGCTCTGGCGTTTGGCGTCTTTCTCTTTATAAAAGCAAAAAGACTTTCAAGCTTTTATTTATTTATACTTTGCATGTTCTTTGCAATCTTTGGTCTGTTTGATTTTATTACATGGATCCCAATTCCATTTTCAACAATGTTTTTTTGGTCCACAGAAGAGATTTTTAGTATTGGTTTCTTCGTTCTTTCGTATTGGTTCCTATACTCATTCGTAAAAGACCATGATCTTCCTTTGTGGCAAAAAGTTTTGACATCAGCGACGCTTGTTCCAACTTTAGTTATAACAGCGCTAAGTATGAATATTAGCATCTACTATATTCCTACGGGCATAGCGTTAGATAATCCAAACATTAATCTCTATTATTCATTCTTGGAACTTTTTTTCATTCTGCTCATTGTTGTTTTTACAATAATTCAATATCGAAAAGCTATTGATACTGTCAATAAGAAAAAAGTTGCCCTCGCTGGGGCAGGCGTGTCGGCTTTCTTGTTTGTGTTTTTCTTTGCTTATGTGATTATGAATCTTGTTATCGCAACTAATTTATGGGGTCTTGCCTCTACTTCATATGTATACAATCTATCACCTTACGCAATTTTCGGAATGCCAATTCTTCTTGCATTCCTCGGATATCTAATCGCCAAATACCAAGCATTTGATGTCCGGTTGATCAAATCAATAGCGTATATGGTAATTCTGATGGTGCTCTTGTTCGTCGGATTATTTTTTGCGTAAACAACAGATTTTTAGTACAATTAATCTATGCCACCAATTTTTTCTCCGATCTTTAGTACTTACGGATGGAATGTCGTTACACAACAAATTTCATTTTCTTTTTTATCTTATTCTTACTTGGGCGCTAGTATACTAGCTATTGCGTTTGGTACCTTTCTTGCAGTAAAAACAAAAAAGCTTTCGAGCTTCTACTTGTTCCTCTTGTGCATCAGTTTTGCAACTTTCAGTTTGCTTGATTATTCCTTATGGATCCCACTAAAAAGCTTATCGCCAACGATGTTTTCTTGGTCTGTCGAGTCTATCTTCAGCATCGGTTTCTTCATTCTTTCCTACTGGTTTTTGTATTCATTCGTAAAAGAACACGATCTGCCAATGTGGCAAAAGGTTTTGAGTGTAACTGCGTTAGTTCCTACCCTTGTAATAACAGCGATGAATATAAATCTAAGTGCTTTCTCTGCCACTACTGATGTCGCGATAGAGAACGCAAACATTCCCAACTATCATTCATTGTTGGAACTTTTTTTTGTTCTACTAATTATTATTTTTACAGTTGTGCAATATAGAAAAGCGACTGATGCTTTAAGCAAAAAGAAAATTGCTCTAGCTGGAGCAGGGGTGGTGGCTTTCCTGTTTGTTTTCCTTTTTACTTATGTGGTTATGAATTTTATTCTTGCTATCAATTTGTGGAATCTCGCGTCAACAACCTATGCGTATAATATTTCTGTCTATTCGGTTTTGGGTATGCCCATTCTTCTAGGGTTTCTCGGGTATCTGATCGCAAAATACCAAGCATTTGATGTCCGGTTGATCAAATCAATAGCGTATATGGTAATTCTGATGGTGCTCTTGTTCGTCGGATTATTTTTTGCGTAAACAACAGATTTTTAGTACAATTAATTTATGCCAATTCCTCCTTTTGCATTTTTAAGTCCCTACGGGTGGAATGTTTTAGTAAAAGAAATATCTACTTCGTTTTTAATTTATTCTTACACGGTTCCTGCAATCGTGGCTATTGCGTTTGGTGTGTTTCTTTTTGTGAAAACCAAAAAGATGAGTTCTTTCTACCTGTTTCTTATTTGCCTCTGTTTTTCCATATATAGTATTCTTGACTTGCTAGCTTGGACCCCGACTCCGGCTTGGGGCATACAGATATTTTCTTGGTCAATTTTGGATCTTTTTTGCACATCTTTCTTTATTCTTTCTTATTGGTTTTTGTATGCATTTATAAAAGAACGAGATTTGCCTTACTGGCAAAAGATCATAACTGGGGTTGCCCTTGTTCCTACTTTGATAATTACAGCAACGAGCGCGAACCTGAATTCATATTCTGTGCCGGTTATTTCAGCAATCGAGAATCTAAATGTCACTAGATACCTTTCTTGGATTCATGTACTTTTGATCGTTCTTGCAGCCCTATTCACGATTAAAGAATATATAAAAGCAGAAGATCGTTCCATTAAAAACAAAATCGCTTTAGCCGGAACCGGTGTGTTCATATTTTTGTTTACTTTTAATGCCGTTGTGCAACTTATTGATTTCGTAATGCAGACCAATCTTTTTGGGCTCGGAGCAACTGCTTACATCTACAATATTGATTCGTACAGTCTTTTTGGTATGCCAATTCTGCTTGTATTTCTCGGTTATCTTATTGCAAAATACCAGGCATTTGATGTAAAACTTATAAAATCAAGCACAATTTCTTTGATAATAATGGTACTATTATCTATAGGTCTATTTTTTACATAATTTTCAAAAATAAATAAAAATATGATAATTCCTCCTTTTTCATTTATTTCATCGTACGGGTGGGGCGTTACAATCAAACAGATATCGTTTTCCTTCCTAATATACTCTTATATTGGCGCGACGATAGTTGTCCTCGCTTTCGGAATATTTCTTCTAATAAAAGCAAAAAAGCTCTCCAGTTTTTATTTGCTTCTCTTGTGCGTTGCTTTTGCCCTCTTCAGTCTGATTGATTTTGTCGCATGGGTCCCGTATACAACTACGGCGATGGTTTCTTGGGCTACTGTAGACATTTTTAGCACTGCTTTTTTCATCTTTTCATATTGGTTCTTGTACTCATTCATAAAAGAACACGACCTGCCTATGTGGCAGAAAGTTGCGAGCGTTGGCACTCTTATACCCACCCTAGTAATCACAGCGATGGGTATAAATATAAATACTTGGCTTGTTCCCATTGGTATAGCTGTAGACAATGCAACAAATGCTAATTATCTTTCGTGTTTGGAGATTTTCTTCATTCTTCTTATCGTTGTTTTTACTGTTGTTGAATACCGAAAGGCAATAGACACCGTTAATAAAAAGAAAATTGCCCTTGCCGGAGCGGGAGTAGTTGCTTTCTTGTTTACCTTCTTTTTCTCTTATGTAATCGTAAATTTTGTTATTGCAATCAATTTGTGGGACCTCGCATCGACAAGCTACATATATAACTTATCTCCTTACGCCATTTTCGGAATGCCGATTCTCCTTGCGTTCCTAGGATATCTCATTGCAAAATACCAGGCATTTGATGTGAAGTTGATCAAATCCATCGTCTACATGGTAATCCTGATGGTGCTTTTGTTTATCGGTTTGTTTTTTGCGTAAACAACACGAGTCTAGTACAATTAATTTATGATAACTCCACCCCTCTCTTTTTTAAATCCTTACGGGTGGACTGTGGTAGTAAATCAAGTATCAATTTCTTTTTTGCTCTATTCTTATCTCGTTCCCGCGATTATTGCGATTGCATTTGGCATCTTTATTGTCATAAAAACAAAACAGGTGAGTGGTTTCTACCTGTTTTTGATCTGTATAAGTTTTGCTTTATATAGTTTGTTTGATTTGATTTCGTGGGGACCTAACGCGGATATAGTTATGTTTTTTTGGTCTATTTTGGATATATTTAGCACTGCCTTCTTTGTTCTCTCTTACTGGTTTTTGTATTCATTCATAAAAGAGCAAGATTTGCCGATGTGGCAGAAAATCTTGAGTTCGCTTGCTTTTATACCAACTCTGGCAATAATCGCAATGAGCATAAATATGAATACCTATTACGAAGCTTCATTCTTTGCGCTCGAAAACCAGTCGGTTACGAATTACAATTCAATTTTGTATGTTTTTTTCATACTTCTTATTGCGGTTTTTACTATCTTTCAATATTATCGTGCGGTTGATCGGCCAACAAAAAACAAAATTGCTCTGGCGGGTGCCGGTACGGCAATTTTTCTTTGCGTTTATTGTGCAATATTGGTAATAACAAACCTTGTTTTTCTCTTTAATATTACGGGGCTTGCGGAGAGCCAATATATTTATACATTTGATTCCTACAGTATTTTCGGAATGCCAATATTCCTCGGGTTCCTTGGGTACCTCATCGCTAAATATCAGGCATTTGATGTGCGACTCATCAAATCAATAGTGTATATGGTTATGCTAATGGTGCTTTTGTTTGTAGGTTTGTTTTTTGCGTAAAAGTATTAATGTAGTAAAATTCATATATGTTCAGTTCTATTTTTAGCCCATACAGTATAAATGTTTTAACTAATCAAATCTCGATTTCTTTCCTTTTATATTCATATCTAATACCGTTCTTTACAGCTATATCCTTCGGAACATTTCTTTTCATAAAAAATAAGAAATTAAGTGTCGTATATTTGTTTATCCTTTGTATTACTTTTTCAACATTTATTTTCCTAGACTTAATGAATTGGTTGCCTTTTGCTGACGCAGTTATAACAATGTCGTGTTGGTCTGTGGTAGACATTTTCAGCACATCATTTTTCATTCTTTCGTACTGGTTTCTGTACTCATTTATAAAAGATCATGATTTGCCATTGTGGCAGAAGATAGCAACCGCTTGTACGCTATTGCCAACACTTGTCGTCACTGCATTAAGCATAAACATAAACACATTCTATGCTCCGTCTCCAATGCCTCTCGATAACACACTAAACGCCAACTATCTTTCTCTCCTCGAGCTTGCATACATATTGCTAGTAGTGACTTTTACAATAGTCGAGTATGTAAAAGAGCGAGACTCTGGCAATAAAAAGAAAATTTTTCTTGTCGGTGCCGGAGTTTTTGTTTTTCTATTTATCTTCTTCTTTGCCTATGTGATTGTAAATTTTATTTTAACGATGGGCTTATTTGACCTCGCAAAGACCCCAGGCTTCGTTTATAACATTTCTCTTTATGCGTTGCTGGGTATGCCAATCTTGCTCGGCTTCCTAGGGTATTTGATTGCCAAATATCAAGCATTTGATGTTAAGTTGATAAAATCCATTGTATACATGATAACCCTAATGGTGATTTTGTTCATTGGCCTGTTCCTTGTTTAGCTCAATTGACTCGCTCCATTTTCTTTGGTATAGTAAACAAGTAAGGAAGTAACTTCCGCAACAGCGGATTTTTTGTTGATAAGGTTCCCAAAGCAACTTCTCTTATCGACAAAGAACCCCATTAAACTCTATGGAAATCAGAAATATTGCAATTATCGCCCATGTTGACCACGGCAAGACCACCTTGACCGATGCTATCATGCGCCAAACTGGAATGACCAAAGAGGGCGTTTCAATGGACTCAAACGCGCTTGAACAGGAGCGTGGAATTACAATCTACTCGAAAAACACCTCCATTTTCTATAAAGGAACGAAAATAAACATTGTAGATACGCCTGGGCACGCCGATTTCGGTTCTGAAGTAGAACGCGTTCTCCGTGCTATTGATACCGTGCTTCTTCTTGTGGATGCACAGGAAGGTCCTATGCCACAGACTCGCTTTGTCCTCAAAAAGTCTCTTGAGCTTGGTTTGAAACCAATCGTAGTACTCAACAAGATAGACAAAAAAGCTTCTCGTCCAAAAGAAGCGCTTGATGAGATCCTAGAACTTTTTATGGAACTTGGCGCAACCGAAGAGCAGCTCAATTTTACAACCGTCTATGCTATTGGTCGGCAGGGAATTGCAAAAAGAAAATTAACTGATGAGTCAAAAGACCTCATGCCACTCTTGGATGTGGTGCTCGAAGAAGTGCCTCCTGCCAAATCGGATGTCGATGCGCCATTTCGTATGCAACCTTTTAACCTTGGGTATGATAATTTCCTTGGACGCCTTGCAATCGGCCGTATTTTTGAAGGCACAATCAAGTCCGGACAAACAGTAGTCATAAAAACACCAGATGGCGGAACGCGCACAGGACGCATTACAAAACTTTGCACATATGAAGGCACCGAACGAAAAGAAGTCTCTGAAGCAATAGGAGGAGACATAGTAATGATTGCCGGACTTCCGGATATTTATATTGGAGAAACTATTTGTGCAACTGCAGACCAGGAAGCTCTGCCGGCAATTAAAATCGACGAACCAACCATCTCTCTTAATTTTCTTGTTAACGATTCTCCGTTTGCTGGACGAGAAGGAAAGTTTGTTACAATCCGACAAATTCGCGATCGACTTGAACGAGAGCTCGAAGTCAATGTCGGACTAAAAGTAGATTTCAGTTTGATGGACTCATTCAAAGTTTACGGTCGTGGCGAACTCCACATCTCAATACTTCTCGAAAATATGCGCCGAGAAGGTTTTGAACTACAGGTATCACAACCGCAAGTCATCATCAAAGAAGAAAACGGTGTACAACTGGAACCATACGAGGAACTCATCATTGATGTGCCGAACGAAAACTCTGGTATGGTTATTGAAAAAATCAACAAGAGGAAGGGAATTATGACCAATATGAAAGAGGAGCACGGTATTACCCGCCTTATGTATGAGATACCTACTCGTGGGCTCTTGGGTTACAGAGGGCAGTTTATGGTTGATACAAAAGGAGAAGGTATCCTTTCAAGCCGTTTTGTTGAGTTTCGTCCCTATGCCGGTGAAATTAAAAAGCGCGAGGTTGGCTCTATGGTCTCAATGGCTTCTGGAAAAGCTCTCGGTTTCTCAATTTGGAATCTTCAGGATCGCGGTGTTATCTACATTAGTCACGGTGATGAGATTTACGAAGGTCAGGTTATAGGCAATACCTCAAAAGGGGATGAAATGTCCGTTAATCCAACCAAAGGTAAACAACTTTCCAATATGCGTTCGTCTGGAAATGACGAGGCTCTAACCTTAGTCCCCCCTTACGAAATTACAATTGAGCGCGGCCTTGAACTTATGAATGCTGACGAATATTTGGAAATTACTCCGGAATCAGTACGACTCCGTAAGATGTATTTGACCGACCTCGAACGCATTAGAGCTGCAAGAAAATAAGACGAAGGCAGAGAACTTGCTAAATATAGAAAAATACCAAAAAACCTTTTCAAAAAAGGCTTTTAGTCGTGCTTGACTTTCTTTGTCGGCTTGTTATATTGAGCTCAAGTAAGAAGTTTTTACCTCAGTGCTTGCTTGATTCTTTAGGTAAGAGGGCGAGGGAAACGGGTCATCTTACGAGTTTGAAAGAATTAAGCAAAAAAACATAGTACTATGGCAAAGAAATTGTATGTAGGAGGAATCCCTTACTCAACTACAGAGGACGATCTCAAGTCTGCATTTGCAGCACACGGACCTGTAGTTTCAGCAACGATCATCATCGACAAGATGACTGGTCGTTCAAAAGGCTTCGGATTTGTCGAAATGACAAACGATGCTGACGCTGATAAGGCGATTGCTGAAATGAATGGCAAGGACTTCCAAGGCCGTTCTCTTACGGTGAACGAAGCTCGCCCTCTCGAGGAGCGCGCACCTCGCCGTGATTTCGGCGGAGATCGTGGCGGAAATCGCCGAATGGGCTAATTCCCGAACGACTCTAACAAAAAAACCCAGCGCCAAAATGGCGCTGGGTTTTTTTGTTGTGTAAAAATGGTAGAATCTATAATATAAATAATTTTATGCAGAAAACCATTAAAATCCTTATTTTGCTATGCGTTATAGGAATAATAATTGTATATTTCATTCCAAAAACAAGGATCTTGCACTGTACTTTAGGTGGTGAAACCCTGTCTTTAGAAGTTGCTGATACAAATATTCTGCGTGAACGAGGTCTATCGGGGCATCAACCGCTTGCAACAAACGAAGGTATGATTTTTATTTTTTCTTCCGACGATAAATATGGATTTTGGATGAAAGAAATGACCTTTCCGATCGACATATTGTGGCTTGATGCAAACTATCGCATCGTTGATGTGAAAGAAAGCGCTTCGCCAAACTCATATCCCGGAATTTTTACACCTGTCTCGCCGGCGCGGTTTGTCCTCGAACTTTCATCAGGATTTTTTACAGCACACTCCCTAAAAGTCGGCGACGCCCTTCAAATTACCAGATAGGCAAAAGGTTCTACGACGGGTGGGTTTACATTCTTCAAAAGTTGTTTTTTGAGTAGATTTTTTTAGTTATCCACCGTTACTTCTGGTGATTTTTTGGAGTACAATGTAAGTATATTGAGAGCATATTAATAGCGAGCGTTAACATATAAGTACCCCGTATGTCAGCAAGAATTAAACAGACAAAAAATGTTGTCGAGGTCAAGAAGAGTCCCATTTTGGGCGTTCGCAAACGCAACGGAACAATTTCTCCTTTTGGAATTGAACATATATCTACTGCCGTTTTCAAGGCAATGCGGAGTACGGGGGAAGGCACTCGCGAAGAAGCAGTTTTTATCGCTCGCAAAGTGGAATCTGAACTAAAACGCGCATCAAAACTCGTTAAAGAATTCGTCCCTACTGTGGAAGGGATTCAGGACATCGTTGAAAAGGAACTTATCTTGGAAGAGTATGTAAAAACCGCCAAGGCATACATTTTGTATCGTGAGGAAAGATCTCGCGCTCGCGAGAAGCAAGGAGAAATTCCTCCAGAGGTAAGAAAACTTGTTGCCGAAGGAAAAAAATATTTTAAAAATCCGATGTCGGAGTTTGTTTACTATCGAACATATTCTCGCTGGATGCCGAAAGAGGGCCGTCGAGAAACTTGGATTGAAACAGTCGACCGCTATGTAAATTTTATGAAAGAGAATCTGAGCGAGAAACTTTCCGACAAAGAGTACGCTGAAATCAGAGAGGTGATCTTAAAACAGGAAGTAATGCCGTCTATGCGTCTTATGTGGGCGGCAGGAGATGCTGCCAGAAAATCAAATGTTTGCGGATATAACTGTTCATATATTGCGCCTTCGTGTACGCAAGATCTTGGCGAAATTATGTACCTCCTTATGAATGGTACTGGAGTCGGGTATTCAGTAGAGAGCCAAAACGCGCAGATGTTTCCGCAAATTAAAAAACAAACCGGCAAAGTTCTTCCTGATCACTTGGTTATCGACAGCAAAGAAGGATGGGCAGATGCTTATGTTCTTGGTTTGAATACTTGGTTTAACGGGGGAGACATAAAATTTGACTACTCGCATCTTCGTCCAGCAGGAGCTCGCCTTATGACTATGGGCGGAAGAAGTTCCGGTCCGGAGCCACTCATCGCACTCATTGATTTTTCTCGAATGCGAATAATGAAAAAACAGGGCCGACGGCTTTCAAATCTCGATTTGCATGACATAATTTGTAAAATTGGCGACATCGTAGTGTCTGGAGGCGTTCGCCGAAGCGCCCTTATTTCTCTGTCTGATTTGGATGATCAGGAAATGCGCCATGCAAAAGACGGCCAGTTTTACATTACAGATCCTCAGCGCACCATGGCAAACAATTCTGCTGTATATTGGAACAAGCCCACAAATATCGAGTTTTTGGAAGAATGGACCGCCCTTATGAAAAGCGGTTCTGGGGAACGAGGAATGTTTAACCGCGGTTCTATATTAAAACAGATACCAGAACGCCGTGTGAAAACACTTACAAAAGATTTTGATACTTGCGGGGTAAATCCTTGCGGAGAAATTATTTTGAAGTCAAAACAATTCTGCAATCTCTCTGAAATAGTTGCGCGCGCAGATGATACCGAAGAGTCTCTCATGAAAAAAGCTCGACTTGCGGCGATACTTGGTACATACCAATCATCTCTCACTAATTTCGGTTATCTTTCTAAAGAATGGAAGAAAAATTGCGAAGAGGAACGACTGCTCGGAGTATCTATTACCGGTCAGTGGGATTGCAAAGCAGTGCGTGATCCGAAGGTGATGTCAAAGCTCCGCGACGAGTCGGTAAAAGTGAACAAAGAATACGCAAAACGATTTGGCATCAATCCTTCAACGGCTGTCACTGCAGTAAAACCGTCAGGAACAGTATCTCAGCTCGTCGATGCTTCGTCTGGAATGCACCCAAGAAATTCGCAATATTATGTCCGTCGCATCCGCATTTCTTCAACAGACAGTCTATTTAAAATGATGAAAGACCAAGGAGTTCCATATCATCCGGAAGTAGGACAGTCAATGGAAAGCGCAACTACATTCGTTCTCGAATTCCCGGTAAAAGCGCCAGAGAAATCAATTTTCAAAAATGATCAATCAGCGCTCGAACAACTTGCTTATTGGAAAATGGTAAAAGAGAGCTATACAGAACACAATCCATCGGTTACAATTTCAGTGGGGGAGAATGAATGGCTCGAAGTAGCTAACTGGCTCTACCAAAACTGGGAAATAATTGGAGGGCTGTCGTTTCTCCCACGCTCGAATCATGTGTATCGACTCGCCCCATATGAAGAGATTTCCAAAGAAAAGTACGAAGAGATGGTAAAGAAATTTCCAAATATTGATTTTGCAAAAATTGTGTCCTATGAGCGAGAGGACCAGACTCAAGGGTCGAAGGAGTTGGCATGCGTTTCGGGAGTTTGTGAGATAGCTTAATAATTTAATTAAAAAATTTATGGCAAAAGGAAGAGATGCACACAAAGAGAAGAAAAAGCCAAAGAAAGTAAAATAGTACCACTGAACTCAAAAAAATCCTTACAAAATAAGGATTTTTTTGTGGTTACGATACCTTGATTTTTGTATGGATTAGTGGTATAATATAAAAGCCTTTATCAGGTAACCGCCCCAGATTAATTTTCGGGGAGGAAAGTCCGAACACTCGCGCGCCGAAAGGTGCGCAGTAGGGTAGCGGGTAACGCCCGTCGGGAGCAATCCCAGAGGTGCGATCAGAGACGCCCCGAGCGAAAGCAAAGGGCATCCAGAATCTTTTGATGATGGATGAGCTTGTGCGGTAACGCACGAGGTGAAACGGCTAAATCCTTACTTGGGTGCAAGGCCGTGTCCAGCATCCGCAATGGTGCTGGGAGTGCCGCTTGAGCGATAAGGCAACTTGTCGCCTAGATAAATGGTTACCGCGAAGCCACCAATTCGGTGCTTCGTACAGAATTCGGCTTATCGATATAGGTTATGGAAACCCGCGGGCAAATCCCCGCGGGTTTTCTTTTGGGTAAAATTAATTTTTTTCACAAAATTTTAAAGAATTTTGCGAAAAAATTGCACACAACGCTTTCGGCGAGTATACTCATTAGATAAGATAATGGGGAAAAAAATATTTTCAATTTTAAATCGGGAGTGGAATGGTCTGCATGAGGCCGCATTCCTACTTGGGTTTTTTGCCATTCTTTCGCAGGTTTTAGGGCTTCTGAGGGATCGTCTTCTCGCTCATGCGTTTGGCGCGGGCTCAACTCTGGATATTTATTATGCTTCATTTCGTATTCCCGATTTTATGTTTGCAGGAGTGGCTTCGTTTATGTCAGCGCTGGTGCTTATTCCAATTTTTAGCAGGCTTGCGCGAGAAGGTGACAAACGAATACAAAAATTTCTAAATGATACATTCACTGTTTTCTTTGGCGTTATTATATTAGTGAGTATCGCGGTTTTTATGGCTACTCCGTATCTTATCCACACATTTTTTCCGGCATTTGGAGGAGAGGCAGAAGGAAATCTCATTCTTATGACGCGAGTGATGCTTCTTTCTCCGATACTTCTCGGACTATCCAATCTCTTGGGAAGCCTCACGCAAATGCTAAATAGATTTTTTGCTTTTGCACTTGCGCCACTACTTTACAATCTCGGTATCATCCTAGGAGCAGTACTTTTTTACCCAGCGTTCGGTATCGTAGGCCTTGCCATGGGTGTTGTAGTAGGAGCTTTTCTTCACTTTTTCCTACAGTTTTTTGTAATCTCACGGAGCGGTTTTTCGCTCAGTTTCTCATTGATGCCCTCTTTGTCTGACATCGGCGAAGTCCTTAGGGTCTCGCTTCCTCGGACATTTGGGTTATCCGCGAATCAAATAGCCTTTTTCACACTCGTGGCTTTGGCTGCTCGAATGGAACAGGGATCGGTTACCATTTTAAACCTAGGATTCAACCTGCAGTCAGTTCCACTCGCAGTTATTGGGATAAGTTATGCTACGGCTGCATTTCCCGTATTGTCAAAACATTTTGCAGCCCGCGATATTCCGAAGTTCGTTGAGCAAATTGCAACCGCGATGAGGCATATCATTTTCTGGTCTCTTCCAATGCTTGTATTGTTCATTGTACTTCGCGCGCAGATCGTACGAACTATTTTGGGCTCTGGTTCTTTTGACTGGACTGCAACCCGACTCACAGCCGCAGTGCTCGCTATTTTTACCATCTCCATTGTCGCTCAATCACTCGGGCTTCTCTTTATGCGCGGATTTCATGCGACCGAGAATAATATAATTCCGCTAACCGTTAATGTCTGTTCCTCTTTGGCTATTGTGCTAGGTGGGCTTGGCTTCATGGCACTTTACGACCACTCTTTATTCTTTCAATACTTCATCACAACCCTTTTCCGCGTGGACAATGTAGAAGGAGCTAAAGTCCTCGTACTTCCGCTTGCATACTCGCTGGGAATGTTATTTAATGCTTCGTTGCTAATCTATCTTTTCCGTCGCCGTTTTGGTCCATTTCTAAGACCACTCAAAGATACTTTTATAAATGACCTTTTCGCGTCTCTGGTTGCGGGTGTTGTAGCCTACGAATTTTTGGAAATATTCGGACTCTATCTTGACCTCAAAACATTTTTGGGAATTTTTATGCAAGGATTTCTCGCCGGAATAGCTGGCATTCTCACATGGTGGATCATTCTTGAGCTTATGGGGAATATTGAGATTAAGGAAATTAGAACTGCACTCACGCGCAAACTTTGGAAAGCAGGAGTCGTAATTCCTGACAAAGAAGAGATTTAAAATTCTTGCGGCACTCTGTAAAATAAGCTAGAAAAATTATCAATTTCGTGCTATGTTGCTTGAACAATGGAGCTCAAAGATATCCGCAATTTCTCTATCATTGCCCACATTGACCATGGCAAATCGACCCTCGCTGACCGCATGCTAGAGGTCACGGGGACTGTGGAAGCGCGCAAAATGAAAGAACAGCTTCTGGATTCTATGGAGCTTGAACGAGAGCGAGGGATAACGATCAAAATGAAGCCAGTCCGCATGATTTACAAGACTGGCGGTAGGGAATATGTGCTTAACCTGATCGATACGCCAGGGCATATTGATTTTTCGTACGAAGTTTCGAGAGCAATGAAGGCAGTGGAGGGAGCAATTCTCCTCGTTGATGCTACGCAAGGAGTACAAGCTCAAACACTTTCCGTGTTAGCCATGGCGCGTGAAGCTGGGATTGTAATTATTCCTGCGGTAAGCAAGATAGACTCGCCAATCGCTCGCACCGCCGAAGTGAAAGAAGAGGTTGCCAAACTTCTTGATGTTGACTCAAGCGCCGTGCTTGAGGTCTCTGGGAAAACCGGGGATGGAGTTCCTGAATTGCTCGATAGTATAGTCAAAAATATTCCAGCACCAGTTTCAGAGTTGGGCACCACAGGCAGTTTCCGCGGTTTGGTTTTTGATTTTGGATACTCTAGCCACAAGGGAGTAATCGTGTACCTTCGCGTGCTCGATGGGGAGGTAAGCAAAAACGATTCGCTTATTTTTGCGGAGGCAAATGAAAAATTCGGCGCTCTGGGTGTTGGTATTTTCCATCCCGACATGATTGATACGGAAACAATTTCCGCTGGCGAGATTGGTTTTATCTTAACTGGAATTAAAAAACCTGGAATTGCATCTGTTGGGGAAACTATTCTTTCACAAAAAAACCCATTGCCGGTGCTCCCGGGATATTTAAAACCTCGTCCGGTCGTTTGGGCTTCCGTGTATCCGGAAAGCGCAGATGATTTTATGATACTAAAGCAGTCTCTCGAGATTTTACAACTATCTGATTCATCGCTTTCGTTTGAGGAAGAAGTCTCTGGAGTTTTGGGGCGCGGATATAGATGCGGTTTCCTCGGAATGCTTCATATGGAAATTATTACCGAACGCTTGCGCCGTGAGTTTAATCTTGAGATTATCGTCACTACGCCTTCTATTACTTATGAAGTAGAAATGCGTAATGGCAAGCGCGAAACTATTTACTCCCCGCACCTTTTCCCTGACTACGGCAATACGAACAAGATCTTTGAGCCATGGGTTAAAGTGAAAATCATCACAACTCCTGGCTTCGTAAGCCCGATTATGACTCTCCTTTACGAGCATGAGGCAATAATAGGGAACACAGAGCTATTTGGAGACAATCGCACCTCTCTCGAGGTTGAAATGCCGTTACGCGAGCTAATGCGCAACTTTTTTGATAATTTAAAAAGCGTTTCGTCTGGGTTCGCTTCTTTGGCATACACAATCATCGGTCTTCGCGAAGCGGATGTGGCGCGCCTTGATATTGTAATCAACGAAGAAGTAGTTCCGGCGTTCTCGAAAGTTGTTTCTCGTCGCCGTATTGAGCGCGAAGCCGAAGATATGGTGGAAAAGCTCCACGGAATTCTTCCAAGACAGCTCTTTGTCATAAAAATTCAGGGAGTTGGGATAGGGCGTGTCATTTCTTCTCGTTCGCTTTCGGCAATGAAGAAAGATGTTACGGGGTATCTATACGGAGGCGATATTACACGAAAGAAAAAACTTTGGGCAAAACAAAAACGCGGGAAAAAGAAACTCCGCGCACAAGGAACAGTAGACATACCGCACGAGGTATTTCTAAAGATGGTTAAAGGCGGAGCGAGCGAAAATTAGCCTTTAGCTCACAAGGCCAGGAGCCGCGTAGAGAAGAATCATGCTTACACCGACAAGAAGTGCAACAACAACGCCGAACGAGTTCCAATATTTCTTATATTTTTTGTCGAACATCATAATTAGTCGTATACTACAGTAGAAATGCTTCCATTTCAAGAGCGCAAAAAAGTTCGAAAAGTTCTCTATTCAAAAACAATGATTGTTGTGCTGTTTATCATAGCGGTTCTGATTGCGCGCGGGACTTGGGAAGTTTATAGCAAAGCGCAAATTGCACGCGCTAAGCGCGATGAATCGTCTAAAGAACTTAAAGACATTCAAGATCGAAATGCTACACTAGAGGCGAGTTTAGCGCACTTAAAGAGCAGTAGCGGTCTTGAAGATGAGATACGGCAAAAGTTCAATGTCGCACGCCCCGACGAAGAGGTTGTTATGGTAATTGACGAGAATGGTAAAAAAAGTGAGAATGATGGCGAGATGCCAAACCAAAGTTTCTGGCAAGGTCTCGTGTCGTTTTTTGGTTTTTAAAATTAAGTTTCTCATGCGGGTATCGTTCAGTGGTAGGATGACTGCGAACTGCAATCCCGTTAGAAAATTTGCGGATATAGTTTAGTGGTAAAATGGCTGCTTCCCAAGCAGCAGATCGGAGTCCGATTCTCCGTATCCGCACCATAGAGAAAACCGCAACAACTTGTTGCGGTTTTTTCTATGCACAGAGTGCGTGTTTGGGGAGAATCGGACGGGGAAGGGGTCGGGGAACGGTAGTTCCCCGTGGAGGAAAACAGCGAGCGAAGCGAGTGTTAGAAACCGTGGGTTTCTAAAGAGCCCGAGTGGAGCGAGGGCGAGTTCGATAGCGAAGCGTCTCCGTATCCGCACTGAAATTGGAGTTGGCTATTTTCTAACGGGACAAGGCAGTAGATGGGAACCCCCCCCTAGCGCAATCTTCCCAATCGTGGTAAAATGGGCTTTGTTCCAAAAATTATTTTTTTAACATCTTTTAAACCTTTATTTTATGAAAAATGTAACAATTTACTCAACCCCCACATGCGGATATTGCAAAATGGCAAAAGATTTTTTTGTCGAAAAGGGAATTCAGTATACAGAATATGATGTAGCGGCAGACCTTGAGAAGAGGAAAGAAATGATAGAAAAAAGCGGTCAAATGGGTGTGCCGGTTATTTTTGTGGATGATAAAATGACTGTTGGTTTTGACAAAGAAAAACTTTCTAGTCTTTTGGAAATTGCCTAACAGCAAACCTTCACATAATTTCTCAAAAAAAGAGGGAACTAAGCCCTTGTAGTTAAATGGATATAACTACCCCGTCCTAAGGGGTAATTGTAGGTTCGATTCCTACCGGGGGCACTTGCCGAAACCACCTTCAGGTGGTTTTTGTTTTGCCCCCGGTAGGAATCGGATGCCACAGCTAACACTTCCATCGAGTTCGATAGCGAAGCGTCCTACCGAATTTATAAAGAAATATACTTAGTAACTCGTGACTACCATTTAAATTTAATACTCAGATGTTAGAGCATTGCCTTGACAATCTTGCCACAAAGATTGAAACTCGTGTATAACATATATCTCATGCCAACTGATAAATCTAACTCCGACGAAGAAATCATTGCCTTATATAAAGATGGCGATTCAGAAGTTTTCAAGTGTCTGATAGATAAATATTCTCCGCCTCTGTACAACTTTACTGCGCGCCTGACTGATGAGCACAATGCGCCAGATATAGTACAGGATACTTTTATAAAAGCATGGAAAAAAATTCGCGCTTTTGATCCATCTAAAGCCAGCTTTAAAACTTGGATTTTTGCTATTGCTAGAAATACTGCCATTGATTTTTTGCGAAAGAAAAAAAGCTTAAACTTTTCTGAGCTTGAAGAAGACGGCGGTTCATTCTCTGAACAGATTCCTGATGAAAATTTAATACCCGCAGAAGCCTTACAAAAACTTGAGGATTCCCAGCTCCTCAATAAATTATTAGAAAAACTTCCCCTGCAATACAAAACGGTTTTAGTTCTGCACTATCAAGAAGATATGACATTTGATGAGATAGGGGAAATATTGGATAAACCGCCAAACACAGTCAAAAGCCATCACCACCGAGCGATTGCAGAACTTAGAAAATTATTAGCCTAAATGCACCAAAATCAACCTTAACCTCGTATTACAACTATGGAACAAAACATAAAAAAACTATTCCATCAAGCTACATACAAGCCCAAATCCGATTTGAGCGATAATGTTTGGCATTTTCTAACAATGCGCGAAAAACGCGTTGCCCGGCTGAAGTTGTGGGCATTCTCTCTAGTGGGGGGTACTTCGTTTGTTGCTTTCGTGCCGGCCATTAAAATGGTACTAAGCGACTTAACTCAGTCAGGTTTTTACGAGTATGTATCTCTTGGCTTATCAAACGGCGGATCAATTTTGTCTTTCTGGAAAGAATTCGCCCTCTTGCTTGCTGACGCATTACCGATTGTAAGTATTATCGTTTCGCTGTCGCTCGTTTTCATTTTCTTCCTCTCGTTAAGAGGTGCGATGAAAGAGGTGACCAGAGGTCAATTATCCCCATCATTTTAATTTATGAAAAACATTCAAGAAAAAATAAAAAAATTCGTTGATTCAAAACTTTTTGTCAAAACTTTATACGGAATTGGGATTCTTCTGGCTGTCATGATTGTTTTCCGCGCAGGCATAGCTGTGGGTCTTCACGAAGCCTCCTTTGGGCAAGATTGGAATAACCACTACAATGAAAATTTCGGTAGGGGGCCTCGTGAAATGAACAGCCTTTCTATGATGAATCCCTTTCCAAATGCTAACGGAGCCATTGGAAAAATAATAAAAATAGAACTTCCAACAGTAATAGTAGAAGACAAAGATGGGACTGAAAAAGTAATAGTTATAAATGATGATACGAAAATACGAAATACCCAAAACGATATCAAAGTTGCTGATCTAAAAACGGATGATTTTATTGTCGTGATCGGTTCCCCAAACGAGCAGGGGCAGGTAGAAGCAAAACTTATTCGTGTAATGCCGACTCCCGACTTTTTAAATCAACCAAAATAATATGCAAAAATATTTCACAAGAATCAAACCGTATATTGTTGCCCATAAAGTAATTAGCGCTCTAGTTGTAGTCGTTTTGTTGGGAGGTGCATATTTCGTCTACGGAAAGGTTACAAGTACGACGGGTGAGACGCGCTATGTAACAGAGACCATCGGGAAAAGTACACTCACAACATCCATCTCGGGGAGCGGGCAAGTTTCTGCATCGAAACAGGTTGATCTTAAATCAAAAGTTTCTGGGGATATAGTGTATCTACCAGTGCAAAGCGGGCAGAATGTTTCCGCCGGAACCTTAATTGCAATGGTTGATGTCACTGATGCTCAAAAGGTTGTTCGTAATGCAGAAATTAGTCTTGAAACCGCACAACTCTCGTTGGAAGAACTCCAAGAACCAGCCGATAGCTTGAGCCTTCTCCAAGCGCAAAATAATTTAGATAAAGCAAAAGAAACCAAACAAAATGCGGAAGATAGCCTAAAAAAAGCCTATGAAGATGGTTTTAATACCGTATCAAATGTTTATCTGGACTTACCGGGAATTATGAGCGGGTTGAATGATATCTTTTTCAAGAGCAACAACTCGACTGGCCAGCCGAATCTTTCTTGGTATGAAGGACAAGTTGGTGCTAGCGATCGCGAAAAAGCAGCAACTTATGGGAACGATGTAGTTATTTCTTACAATACTGCGCGCAAGGCGTATGATGCAAGTTTTGCAAGCTACAAATTACTTTCAAGGGCATCAAGTAATGAAATTATCGAAGCGTCGATCTTAGACACATACAACACGACAAAAACCATCGCTGATACAATAAAAACTTCCAGCAACTACCTTGATTTTGTGAAAGACTCAATGGACTTGAATAATTATGATATTCCAACTTTACTTACCACCCATAAAACAAGTTTAAACTCGTACACATCTAAAGCTAATACAGATTTGATCAGTTTGTTAGCTATTAAGCAAACGATTGAAAGCGCTAAGCAGACAATTACCAACGCTGATCGTTCAATTGCTGAAAACACAGAATCGTTAGCTAAGATAAAAGCTCCTGCAGATGCTCTAGATTTGCGTTCCGCAAAAATTTTAGTAGACCAAGGGCAAAGCGCGTTGGACGACGCAAAAGATGCGTTAGCTGATTGTTATGTGTATGCACCTTTTGCTGGAACTATTTCAAGTACAAGTGTCGAAAAAGGGGATTCTGTAACTTCTGGTACGGCAATTGCAACTCTTATAACACAGCAACAAATTGCAGAAATCTCACTTAACGAAGTAGATGCGGCAAAAATAAAAGTGGGGCAAAAAGCAACAATAATATTTGATGCTATTCCCGACCTAACTATGACCGGCAAGGTTTCTGAGGTTGATTCTGTGGGCACGGTATCGCAGGGGGTTGTTACTTATAATATAAAAATAAGTTTTGATACCCAAGATGATCGAATAAAACCTGGGATGAGCGTATCAGCCACTGTTATTACGGATGTTAAACAAGATGTGCTAGTCGTTTCAAGCGGTGCAATAAAGACCCAAAACGGCGAAAGCTATGTGGAAACATTTGATAGCGCTCTCTCTGAAGCAAAAAGTGGCGTGCAGGGTTCAACTTCAGCAGTGGCGCCAACAAAAATTACTGTAGAAATTGGAATTTCGGACGACACGCAAACTGAAATAACATCTGGACTAAAAGAAGGGGATATCGTTGTGACAAAAACTATTGCAGGAACTACCACCACTTCAAATACGAAAACTTCTACAACATCATCAACAAAAAGCACAGGCAGTATCCTAAATTCTATAAGCGGGGGAGGTGGACCAAGAGATTAATATGATAGAAGTTAAAGATATAGTAAAAACATATAATTCCGGCGGAGAACCATTCCAGGCATTAAAAGGAGTAAGTTTCAAAATAAAAGATGGTGAATTTGTAGCTATTATGGGTCCGTCTGGCTCTGGAAAATCAACATTGATGCATATTCTTGGCGCTCTTGATAGCCCAACCTCAGGCACATATTTTTTAGACGACAAAGATGTTTCTACTTTGTCAGACGATGAGCTTGCTGATATTCGCAGAGATAAAATCGGCTTCGTTTTCCAATCATTCAACTTACTTCCCAGAACAACCGTTTTAAGAAATGTGATGCTACCACTAGTTTATGATGGTGTTGATTATATAGAAAGAGAAAAAAGAGCTAGAGAAGCTCTAAAATCAGCCGGCCTTGATGAAGCGCATTTTTACAATCTTTCCAACCAACTATCCGGCGGGCAAATCCAGCGTGTTGCCATTGCTAGAGCCCTTGTGAATAATCCATCATTGATCTTGGCCGATGAGCCAACAGGGAACCTTGATACAAAAACAAGCGAAATTGTTTTGGCAACTTTCCAAAAACTAAACGAAGAACTTGGTCGCACTATTATTCTTATTACTCATGAACAAGAAATAGCTGAACACGCTGACAGGATCCTGTTTATCAGGGACGGGTTGCTGGAAGAAAGAGAAAGGCATATTAAAAAAATAGCGAAACAAATATGAAAACTAAAGATATAATAAGTGAAACATACAAAGCGCTATCTGCAAACAAAGCTCGTTCTGGGCTCACGATGTTGGGCATTGTCATTGGTATCGCTTCAGTCATTGCAATGACAGCAATTGGCCAGGGGGCGCAAAATTCAATATCGTCAAGCATACAATCAATAGGGGCAAATTTAATTATGATTATGCCTGGGGCTCAACGGTCTTTTGGTGGACCAAGTGCTGCTCGCGGCGGAGCTAAAACCTTAACTATCGCGGACGCTGACGCAATACAATCCCAAGTTTCGGATGTATCGGGCGTCGTTCGAGAAGTGTCTTCTCAAAAACAAGTTACTGCAACCGGGGCCAACACAAATACGAGTATCATGGGCACTGAGTCATCGTACGAGACGGTAAGGAATGTTTCTGTTGATGAAGGAACATTTCTCACAGACCAACAAGTTACAAATGGTTCAAAAGTTGCCGTTTTAGGTCCAACGACAAGAGATGATCTCTTTGGAGAAAATGCAAGCAATGTTGTTGGACAAAAAATTCGTATTTCTGGTTCAGAGTACACAGTTATAGGTATCACAGTAGCAAAAGGTGGTTCGGGTTTTTCCAGCAGTGATGACATCATTTATATTCCATACACAACCGCGCAACGATATCTTTCAGGAGATAAATATTTAAGCGAGATTGATGTTTCAGCTACGAGTTCTGAGGTATCTTCTCAGGTGCAGGAAGACATAACGACATTGTTACTTGAACGCCATAAAATTACTGACTCCGCTTCGGCTGATTTTAATACAATGAACCAAGCGGATATTACTGCAACCGCGTCTAGCGTGACTAGTACATTCACGACTCTTCTTGCGGCGGTTGCCGGCATTTCTTTGCTTGTGGGTGGTATTGGAATAATGAACATGATGCTCACAACTGTTACTGAGCGTACTAGGGAAATTGGTTTGAGAAAAGCAATTGGCGCAAAGAAGAAAGATATAAATAAACAGTTCTTGGTAGAAGCTATAATGCTGACATTCATTGGTGGAGTAGTTGGCGTAATCTTAGGATGGCTTATATCATTTGTGGTTTCGTACCTTGGGATTCTGCAATCTTCAGTGTCGCTTTATTCCGTTTCGCTTGCTTTCGGGGTTTCAGCTTTGATTGGAATCGTTTTTGGTTATTATCCAGCGCGCCGAGCCGCGCAACTGAACCCAATAGATGCGCTCCGGTATGAATAGGAGGTAAAATTATAAGATATTAATTTAAATTAAATATGAATAAAAAAATTATTTGGTTGGCTGTAGCATTTGTTGTTGTGGCGGTAATTTCTTTTTACGCCGGTGGTAAATTGACTGGGGCGAAAAAACCCACTGGTATGCAAAATGGTTTTGAACAAGGGGGAACTGGCTTCGGAGGACAAAGTGGAATCAAAAAAGGCGTCGGACTGACCAGCGGACTGACTTCTGGCAGTATTTTATCTATGGATGCACAAAGCATTACCATCAAACTCCGAGACGGAGGATCGAAAATAGTTTTTTACACCGACAAAACCTCTGTAGCAAAATCAACAAGTGGAACAATTAAAGATTTAGCAGTTGGAACAGAAGTCAGCGTAACTGGCAAATCTAACACAGACGGAAGTATGAATGCGGATTCTGTTCAAATCAGACCGGCGGTGGAAACAGCTACTTCTACTCCAAAAACTTCTCTATAATTTATTTTTTAACCTTGCTGACGCAGTTGATTTTCAAGGCAAATATGTTATATTGCCGTTATGGATGGTAGTGACGAAAAGATTGCGGAGCTTTTGAAATTAACGCAAGATAACAACAAAATCTTGCATTCCATGCGCCGTTCACAGAGATGGAGCTCGTTTATTTCGTTGGTATATTGGGCGTTTATAATCGGGTCTATTTTTGGTGTTTACTATTATTTTCAGCCAACAATAGAAAAATATACGCAAATGTTGCAGTCGTCCATGCAGGTTTTGGAGAAGTTCAAAGGTCAGTAAAGTAAATTCGCATTTGTACCTACTTTCAACTTTACAAACTTTTAAACTTTACAAACTTAAAATATGCCGAGGTAGCTCAGTTGGTTAGAGCATATCCCTGAAGAGGATGGGGTCGGCGGTTCGAATCCGCCCCTCGGCACAAAAACGCGAACCCAAAAAGAGTGGACTTCTCCACTCTTTTTCGTTTTTGTGCGGGCGGAGCTATGTTTTGTCACCAGACAAAACCGCGAGCCGGGGTCGGCAAGTACTTACATTTTTTACGATTTTAAGAAGTAAAAAATTTAGTAACTTGTGACCACACAAGATAGCGGCAAAGCAATTGCTTGCTTTGCGTCGAAAAATCGAATGGCGGAGCGATGTTTTGTCGCCAGACAAAACCGCGAGGCAGTGCCCAGACAAACTTTTTTGACGAAAAAAGTTTAGTCGCGGGAGAATCCGTACCCCCAGACACCACCAGGAACCCAAGGACAGTCCTTTTTGAATTCTCAAGGACTGTCCTTGGGTTCTAATCTCCTTGTTTGCTGAGTTATACACAGCCCTTTGTATTGTCATGGTTGCTATGTGTTGTATAATAATACTGTATGCTGAGCTGCATGCATTAGCTTGGAAGTTTCCTCGTATCCAAACTTATAAATTATTATTATTAATTAATTTTTTAATCACATGAGTATTTTGAAAAATAGGTTTATTTATTCAGTTCTTTTGGTCGGGATTTTAGCAGTTATGAGCGTATTTTTTGTTTCAAAAATTGCACACGCTTCAACTGCTGCAACAATCACATCGTCAAAAGTGATTGGCCCGAATACTGTTCAGATAATATTTAGCAATCCAGTAGACTGGGTAATAGGCGACTTTACCAGCCTCAACATTGGTGGGGCTAAAACAGTCCTCTCGGCTGCCGAGGTCGCACCTTCTGCATCTGTCACAATAACATGGGCCACAGGCGCTGCGGTGGGACCCGACGCTACAGGAACTGTCACTATTGCGGCATTGGTTGACGGCGGATCAGGATATACTTTTGCCGGTCAAGTTGGTCAAGGATTAGGCGATGGACAAGTTCCAGGAATCGCCTCAATCGCTCTTACCAACCCAACAACCATTACTGTCACATACACTGAGTCAGTAAAATCAACTGGCGCTTCAAACGCCAACAACTGGGTACTTTCTGCTGGCGCAGGATCCCCAACGATTTCTTCTGTGCAAGACATTTCTGCCGGTTCTACTACACAGACTTTGACCATCGCTGGATACACAGGCGGTCAAATGCAATTACTCTATACTAATGCCGGCTCGGCGGATATTACCGATTCTTCGTCAAACTTAAACCCATTGGCAACGACAACAGCTGCCAATGTAGTTGACTCAACGGTTCCAACAATCGTTTCCAAGATACTTACCAGCCCCACAGCAATTACCGTCACATATTCTGAGCAGGTAACGACAGCTGCCTCAACTGGTTACGCAAACTGGACGCTCACAAGCACTGTGGGAACTCCATCTATTAGCGCGACGACGGACATCAACGCCACTCCTTCAACCACACAGGTATTCACTATTAGCGGATACACTGGTGGTCAAATGCAACTAGCGTACGATTCAGCTGCAGCTGGCGGAACACCCGTTTTGGATACATCCGCTGCTTCAAATCCTCTAGCAACTGCTGGTGCTGCTGATGTAACCGATGCTACCGCTCCAACTATTGCCTCCATTGCTTTGACCAACACGACAACCATTACGGTCACATACTCTGAACAGGTAAATACGCCAGGCGCTTCAAACGCCGACAACTGGGTACTTTCTGCTGGTGCAGGAACCCCAACGATTGTTTCTGTCCAAAATATTGCAGCTGGTTCTAATACTCAGACAATCACAATCACTGGCTACACTGGTGGTCAGATGCAATTGCTTTACACCGATGCTGGTTCACAGGATATTCACGATACTTCCACGGCTGTGAATGCCATGGTAACAACAACTGCTGCCAATGTAGTTGATTCTACTGTTCCAACAATCACCTCAATTGCTCTTACCAACCCAACGACAATTACTGTGACATATTCAGAGCAAGTAAAAACAGCTGCCACAACCGGTTATGCAAACTGGACACTCACAAGCACCGTGGGAACTCCGTCCATTACCGCATCGACTGACATAAATGCTACTCCAGCAACCACGCAAGTGTTCACTATTACAGGATACACAGGTGGACAAATGCAATTGGCTTACAGTTCAGTTGGGGGAACACCAACCATAGACAGTTCCACAGCCGCTAATCCTTTGGCAACTGCTGTAGCTGCCAATGTAGTTGATTCTACGGTTCCAACTATTTCTTCAATTGCTCTAACTAGTCCAACAACAATCACAGTCACATACAGTGAACAAGTAACAACTCCAGCTACCTCGAGCGCAACAAACTGGACACTCTCTGGTGGAACTGGCTCTCCAACCATCTCTTCGGTTTCCAATATTAATGCAACTCCTTCCACGACCCAAACAATTACCATCGCCGGATACACCGGTGGTCAATTGCAATTGGCTTACACCACAGTTGGTGGTTCAGCCGCTACTGATACCTCCGCAGCTCTCAACGCTCTAGCAATTGCCGTCGCTGCTGATGTAGTTGATACAACCGTTCCAACCTTCACAGCATCTCGTACAGCAGTCAACACAATCGTTCTTACTTTCAGCGAAACTGTAACAGGTACAGCTATCTCAGGGTCCTTTACAGTCGTAGGTCAAACTGCTGCAACTACAAACTCTTCAGTAACAGGAGGGACTGCAGTCACTCTTACCACGACGGGCTTAACAGCCACAAGTGGAACTGTGAATGTCACTTATGTTCCAGCAGTTGGAAACATCTTAGACGGAGCAACTACTCCTAACGAAGTTGGGTCTGGAGCCGTCGCAGCATCAGACCATGTAAAGCCAGCCGTAGTAAGCGCAAAAATTACAGGACCTAATGCAATTACTGTTGTCTATTCAGAACTGGTAACAAGTACTGCAGCTGATTACACAAGCTTGGTTCTTGTCGCAGGCGGAGCAAGAACAGTAAGCTCTGTTTCCGGAAGCGGAACAGCTACAATCGTTCTTACCTTCAGCGGTGCAGCAGCCGCAACAGACGACACAGCTACAATGGCTATCGGAGCAACAGTACTCGATACCTCGGCAGCAACGAACGCGTTAATTGCTGTTCCAGCACAAGCTGTAACCGACGCACAAAAGCCAACCTTTACGGCTGATCGTACAGCACTCAATACAATCGTCCTCACATTCAGCGAGCCGATAACAGGCACAGCTATCGCAAATTCATTTACCGTTGTGGGCGCTTCAGCAGTTACAAACACTGCGGTAACAAGTGATACTACAGTCACTCTTACCACAACGGGCTTAACTGCTACAAATGGGACGCCAGCAGTAGGATATGTTGCCGCAACGGGTGACATGTTAGATGATTCGGCCGCACTCAACGAAGTTGCCGATGGCGGAGCTATCGCTGCAACAGACCATGTAAAGCCAACATTTACGGCTGATCGTACAGCACTCAATACAATTGTCCTCACATTCAGTGAGAATGTAGATGTAGTTGATACCTCTGGAAATGGATATGCTGTTGCCGGAGCTACCGTTGTTTCAAGCACTGACCCTGCAGGAACTTCTAACACTATTACTCTTACCACTTCAGGATTGGCAGACTACAACGGAGCTCCTGCTGTTACCTATACACAGGCAACCGGTTCAACCGTTGATGCATCAGCTCAAGCTAATGAAGTTGCTAACGGTTTCTCTGTTACTGCAACGGACCTTGTGTCGCCATTTGCTATTGGGGCTAGCTTGGCTCAAGGTGCATACCACACAACACAATATGTTGCTCTTTCTTCAGTCGGAGCTTCAAGCATCCGCTATACGATTGACGGTACGACCCCTTCATGCACAGTTGGAACCGTTTACACTGGTTCTATTACGATAACAGCAACTAAGACAATAAACGCGATTGCTTGTGATAGCGCTACCCCAGTTAACTCATCCGGTGTTTCAACCTTTACCTACACAATCACAGCTAGTGGTACCGGCGGAGGTTCTCTTGGTGGAGGTAGCGGATCTGGATCAACAGGTAGTACAACAACTACTACAACAACCACAACTATTACTACTCCGGTCGCAACACCAAACACAGGTGCTGGTTGCGGTACGGGTGATAAATTCAGCGCAACAACAGGTATGGCTTGCCCAACTATCACGACAACGACAGTTGGCTGTTCCGCTGGTGATAAATTCAGCGCAACGACAGGTCAGGCTTGCGCAACAAACGCTATTGGGACAGTTGTTACCCCAGCCCCACAGTCGGGAAGTTCTAAAGGAACATTTACACGAACACTTACCATTGGTTCTAGTGGTAATGATGTAAAATCACTTCAGCAATTCTTGAACGCTCAAGGATTCACAGTTTCAACTAGCGGAGCAGGAGCTAAAGGAAGCGAAAGCACTACTTTCGGCTCCAAAACAAAAGCTGCTCTAGCTAAGTTCCAAGCTGCTAATAAAATAACTCCTTCAGTTGGTTATTTCGGAGCTATAACAAGAGCATTCATCGAATCAATGTCTAACTAGGTAAAGAAATACCAAACTAGACTACAAACAAAGCCCCGCAAGGGGCTTTGTTGTATTGGGGGGTTGTTTAATGTTTTTGAGAATCCGGGAAGGACAGTCCTTAACTCTGGGCTAAAAAAGGACTGTCCTTCCCGGATTCTTGCTATTAACTACCAGCCGATTGTCAGTTCTTCATGAAGATTTCACTTTTTAAGTGGTATGATAAAAATATGAAAATATTGGTTGTTGAAGATAACGCAAAATTGTCGCAAAATCTTAAACAGGGCCTTACCCAAGAAGGGTATGCTGTTGATGTTATTTCAGATGGTCTTATTGCAGAAAATCGTATTCTGGTTAACCGCGACGAATACGATCTCGTTGTTCTTGACAGGATGCTTCCTGGAAAAGATGGGGTTTCAGTTTGTACTTCTTGGCGAGAAAGCGGTGTTGTAGTTCCAGTCTTGATGCTTACAGCCTTAAATACCACAGACGATAAGGTTGCTGGACTTGATGCTGGAGCTGATGATTATTTAGCTAAACCATTTGCTTTTAAGGAGCTTCTTGCTCGCGTTCACGCCCTACTTCGGCGCCCGAAGCAGTCTTTTCCTGATATACTTATTTCAAAGGATATTAGTATCAATACAACAAGCAGGGTAGTGACTTACAGGAATAAACCAATATCTCTTACTCTTAAAGAGTTTATGGTGCTTGAATATTTAATGCGCAATCTCAACAAAGCGGTTACTAGGGATGAACTTTACTCTCACGCATGGGATTTTGTGGATTCGTCGTTTAGCAACACCGTAGATGTGCATATAAAAAACCTAAGAAAGAAAATCCATGACAATTCGAAAATTATACAGACAATTCGCGGAGTTGGCTACAAAATAGAAAATTAATAATAAAATGGATGAATTTTTCATAGCGCGAATCAGGCTTACTTTTTACTACTCCGTTACCGCAGTAGTAATTTTGGGTGGTTCAAGCGTTTTGCTTTATAATATGATTTTTTCGAATCTCTCCCAGTCAATCATTGAAAGTATTCCAGACCCGCACATTGCGGAGATAGTTATAGACAACGCCCAAGACATACTATTTAATCGTTTTGTAACCATAGACATCATTATAATTTTTCTTGTTGTCATACTTGGATTTTTGCTTACTCACAAAACACTTGAACCAATTGAGTCTAATATGCAAAAGCAAAAGAGATTTATTGCCGATGCGTCTCACGAGCTTCGCACCCCAATCGCGGTAATCATTTCTGGCCTTGAGGTGAATCTAAATAACAAAAAACTAGATCTTATCTCGGCAAAAAAGACAATGGAAGACGCTTTGGAAGAAATGAGGGAGTTTTCAAAACTCAGCAATAGTTTACTCGATATTTCAAAGTACGACACACCAATACAAATAAAATGTGAGCCGATAGCTATTGATGAACTGGTAAAATCTATTATAGAAAGAAATAAGAATTTAGCTTCTATAAAAAATATAAATATCGAAACGAAAATAGAATCAAAAGCGATTATTCAGGGCAATAAAATTGAATTAAGCCGAGTATTTTTCAATATTTTAGATAACGCCATTAAATATACCAAGGAGGGAGGAACAATAGTAATTGGGGATAAAATTGATTCAAAAAAATACATACTCACAATTAATGACAACGGGATTGGTATTTCAAAAGATATTATTGATAAAGTATTTGATTCATTTTTTAGGGGAGATGCATCACGAAACACCGAAGGCGCAGGTCTTGGATTGACCCTATCAAGGAAAATTGTTGAAAATCACAAAGGCACGATTTCCATAAAAAGCCAAGTAAACAAAGGCACAAATGTGACTATTTCTTTGCCCATCTCTTCATAATAACTTCATTCGATAAGAGTAATATGTTTATATCTCAAGATTAAGTGTATAACATTATTAACTTACCAATTTAATTATTATCTATGAAATATAAAAAACAGATTGCAACGGGTGTTCTCGCTTTTTCGTTCCTAATTTCAGGCTCCAGCATCTTTGCTGCAACGCCTCAGGATTTAGGTATTAAAAATGTTCAAAAAAATCAACAGAGACAAAATAAAAAGAATGTAAAAATAGAATTAAAAAAACAAAACACCACAGTTGGAGCCATTTCTGCTTTAACTAGTACAGGTTTTACAGTAAATATAAAAAATTTAAAAACGAAATCAACCGCTTCGGTTGATGTTAAAACAGATGCCGAAACTGTCTACATTAAAAATGGAATTAAGGTCGCAGTTTCCGATCTTTCTGTCGGGCAAAAAGTAATTGTTGCTGGAGCTTTCGATAAAACAACGAACACTATAACTGCTAAAACAGTTAGAATCACTGCTAAGCCCATTGTTGCCAATAAAAATAAAAAAGGGAATAGCTAGCTTCTTCCATAGGTTAGACCTATGTGACCCCGGACTTACATAGGTCTAACCTATGGAGCCCATTTATAATGACCTTATCTTTATGCTTTGAACTCTGCCCTTGTCGATTTTTGGAAGTTTCAAAGTTAAAAGTCCATGGCGTTCAGTTGCTTCCGCTTCCTCGGTTTCTACTTCTGCGGGAAGGAGAACCGTACGAGAAAATGAGCCCCAATATAGTTCTTGGTGAGAATAGTTTTCTTTTTCGATGCCCTTTGGTGCCTCTCGTTTTCCTTTTATAGTAGCCATTTCTCGTGTCAGGGAAATAGAAAGATCGTCGGCAGAAACTCCGGCAACCATAGCCTGAATCACAATACTGTCGTTAGTTTCGTACATATCGATGCCAAGCTCGCCTTCGGCAGCTTCAGAAACCTCCTCGCTTTTTTCCCAGCCAGAGAACAAAGGATCATTGTCCTCACTCTCTTTCTCATTTTCTTCAAGCGGAGAAGAGTCCCTTTTGAGTGACATACTACCAGTGAGGCGTTCGAAAAAAGTTTGTTTCATAATATTTTCAGTTTTGTTTGATGACCCTCATCAAGACAAGAATGCCGATAATTGCAATCCAGAATGGAACAAATACCACAAGGATGTCTACTGTTCCGTGTACATCCATTATAGTTAAATTAAAGTACGCATGCAATAGCGTGGCGAGCACAAGACCAATAGTTGCGGAGATTCCTTTTGTGATTCGGGTACCGTAGAAAGAAAAAGCCAGCGCAACTCCAACAACGCCAGAACAGACGGTGTGAACAATTGTAGCGCCGATAAAACGGAGGTTGCTGTCTATAATAATTTGCAGACTGCCTGCCTCCGCTAGGCCCTTCAGGAGATAAAGAGTGTTTTCCATTGCTGCGAAACCGAGCGCTGCCGTGACGAGATAAATTACCGCGTCAACTGGCTCCGCAAGGCGCCGTGCATGGAATGCAACAAAAAATACTGTGGCATATTTGGCGATTTCCTCTACTAACGCCCAAAGAATTACCTGAATTGTCTCTCCGGTAAATGGGATGAGCCCCAATTTTGCTACAAGCGATCCAAACAGAGGAACCAACGATGGCAACGATGAAAGGATAAATTTCTCGACTGGGAGCACAGCGTACACTATTGCCATTCCGGCAGCGAAAGAAAGAGCTACGAACCCCGCTGGCTCTGGGTCAGAGCAGTCAGCATCCTGTCTAAGCCAAAACCAAAGCCAAACTAAAGAAGGCAAAACACCGCCAGCTATGGCAATTGCAATTGGCGGTACATTTATAATGAAGTTGGCCATTGTTCAATAATAAGGAGATTTTTTTTGTTGCCTGGAAGAATACTCCAGAGTTCTTCAGTAATAAACGGAATAAAGGGATGAAGCATTTTCACGGTTGTGCCGAGGATTTTAAGAAGTACAAACCGAGCCGATTCTTTTGACTCCGCATCTTCGCCAGAAAGTCGTGGTTTCATCTCTTCCAATATTATATCAGCAAAAGAATGCCAGAAGTAATGGTAAAGCTCCTCGCCGGCAAGATGAAAACGGAAATTTTCAAAATGTTCCGTCACATTTGTGATAACCCCGTTGAGCTCTCGCATAATTTCTTCGTCGCGAGGCAACAATTTTGGCTGTTTGGTTTCAAGAGTTGTTTCCCCGATATTTGAAAGTACAAAGCGCGAGGCATTCCACATCTTGTTGCAGAAGTGCTTATATCCTTTAATCTTTTCTTCTGCGAGAGACAAATCAGATCCAGGAGTATTACCGATAACGACTGCGATTCGTAGCGCGTCTGCGCCGTATTTTTCGCTCAGTTCAATAGGGGAGACCACATTCCCTTTGCTCTTGGACATTTTTTTGCCATTCTTGTCGTTTACCATTCCGTGCAGGTATACAGTTTTGAATGGAACTTCCTTCTTGAGATAAAGCCCGAAAATAACCATTCGCGGAATCCATTTGAAAATGAGGTCGCGACCGGTTTCCATAACATCGGTAGGGTAGTAAATCAGGTCTTTTTTCTCTGGATACCCGAGAGCAAGTAATGGCCACTGACCCGAAGAGAACCAAGTATCAAAAGTATCGGTATCGCGTTCAAATTTCCCTCCACATTTGCAAGCCTCACCTTCTTTTTTGTCAGTATCGAGCGCTCCAGTGTTGCAGGACTGGCAAACGAGCGCTGGGATTTGTATGCCCCAAACAATCTGCCTTGAAATGTTCCAGTCGATGGTATTATCCATCCAGTACAAAAATATTTTCTCAAAGTTTTCTGGAATGAATCGAATTTTTCCTGCGCGTACTGCGTCCCCAGCCATCTTTGCAAGAGGCTCCATCTTTACGAACCACTGATTTTTTATTTGTGGCTCTATCATCGTGTTGCATTTGTAGCAACATTTTGCGATGTTGTTGTAATTTTCGTCTATCTTTACGAGAAGTCCTTTTGCTTTTAATTTTTCAACAATTTTTGGTCGCGCATCCTTGATTCCCATTCCAGCAAACTCGCCGGCGATTGGAAGAAGTTTCCCCCGCCAGTCGATAATCTGTTCAATATCCAAATTGTGTCGTTTTGCAATTTCGAAGTCTACGCCTGAGTGCCATGGAGTGATTGTCATTACTCCTGTTCCAAATTCCATATCTATAGCGGAATCTTTAATAACCGTTGCAGTTATTGGTCCGTTTATCCACTCCAAATCTAGCTTTTGCCCGTCTTTGTATTCTGCATAACGCTTGTCGTCGGGATGCATCACAACATATTTGTCGCCGAACTTTGTTTCAGGACGGACTGTGCCGATTTCGAAAGGACCGTATTTAAAATAATAAAATGGAGTTTTTTGCTCTACACTTTCTGTTTCAACATCTGAAAGGGAAGTCTGGTGTTTCGGACACCAGTTGATGGTTCGATATCCGCGATAAACTAAACCATCTCGGAAAAGTTTTCGGAAAGTTTCTTGCGCTTCTTTTACCACAACTGGGTCAAGAGTAAATCTTTCTCGCGACCAATCACACGACGCGCCGAGAGCGCGCACATCGCTCTCCATATTTTTTTTGCTATCCAAAGTAAACGCCATTATCTCTTTGTAGAGATCTTGAGGATCCATTTTGAAACGAGAACGACCTTCCTTCTCAAGTTTCTTTTCGTAAACGGATTGCGTCTCAAATCCGGCGTGATCTGCTCCGGGAACCCATAGCGCTTTTTTGCCCTGCATTCGCTGGTATCGTGTCATTATGTCCTCAAGGGCGATAGTCAAGCCGTGACCTGCGTGTAAGCGCCCATTGGCGTTTGGAGGAGGCATTATGATGGTAAACGGCTCCTTATGCCTTGACGGAAGGTTGTCAGGATTGAAAAAACCGCTTTTCATCCAAATATCGTAGATGCGCGCTTCGGTACTGGCGGGATCGTAGGGTTTTGTTAGTTTTTCTGAAACCGAAGCCATAGACCCTTAGAATATCATATTTATTTATTTTTTCGAAGTGGCTTTCTGAATGGTTCTTGGGGTTTTGTAGAAAGACGGAGTGTGCCTTCAGCGACAAAATTTTTCTTAACTTTGTTTGAGCGAAGAAGTCCAGCAATTCCTATCATAAGTCCGTTGTCCGTAGAAAGATATTGTTCAGGGATAAAGAGCTTTGTTCCGGTCAATTCTTTCTCGACAAGCGCGCGGAAGGCAGAACGGATCTTTTTGTTTGCCGTCACCCCACCGCCGAGAATTATTTCGTGCACCTTATACTTTGTTGCCGCGTTGAATGTTTTTGAAAGTAGAACTTCTGTTACAGAATCCTCAAATTCTTTTGCGATAGATGCTTTTATGCCTGAAGTTAATTCTGGGATTTTTTTGATTGTATACAAAACCGCGGTTTTTAATCCTGCGAAAGAAAAATCATGATTGGGTGACTTTATCATTGGACGAGGAAGAGGATATGGAACATTTTTTGACGCAGGAGCCTTCTCAGCGATTTTAGAAATTTCTGGTCCACCGGGATACCCGAGTCCGAGCATTCGCGCAACCTTGTCAAAAGCTTCTCCGACTGCATCGTCGCGTGTTTGACCAAGTATTTTATAAGTTCCACGACGGGGCATCAGCACGAGCTCCGTATGTCCGCCAGAAATGAGAAGCGCGAGAGAAGGGAAATGTGGTACTGAAAGAGAAAAAACTTTCTTTCCGTCTTTTTCTGGTTTAGGGACAAGGAGCGACGCCATTATGTGTCCTTCCATATGGTTTATCGGGATGACTGGGATGTTCCACAATTCTCCGAGAGCTTGAGCGGTGTTTATGCCGACCCAAAGAGCTGGCTCAAGACCGGGTCCTGCCGTGACAGCGATGGCGTCGATTTCCGGGATGCTCACATCAAGTAAAGATTTGTAAAATTCTTCCATCAAGACTGCTTCTTTGTGAAAAATTTTTGCAATAACATCCTTTTCTTTTTTTACTAGAACTCTAGGATCTCTAATTATGTGCAGAAGTCCTGCGTCCTCGAGCGCGCGAAGTAAAACAGGCATTATGTTTTTCGCGTGTTCGCGCCTTGCAACAGTAGGGAATACTCCCCCAAATTCTGCGTGTAGACTTGCTTGAGAAAGCACCACATCGGCAAGGACTTTTATCTCCGCGCGTGGAGAAATAGCGCCCAAGGCACCAGTAGTTTCAAGTATGGAAATCCCCGTCTCGTCACAACTTGTTTCTATGGATAATATACGCATAAAGAGTATTCCTGCATCCTAGCAGAAATAGACGGCTCTGCAACTCCAGAGGAAGTAGAACTACTTTAAAGGATTTTTCCCTTGTATCACTCGTATCAAGAACACAACAATTGCTACGACGAGAAGTAGGTGTATGAGACTCCCTGCTATATGAAATGCAAAAAAGCCTAGTACCCACAAAACCAAGAGAACGAGAATAAGAGTTGTAAGCATAAAATTTAATTAATTATCGCCAATAAAATACTATCTCTATTGTATCACCTTTACACACCCAAAATTCGATAGGTTGCAACCGCAAAAGCTATTGTGACATTCAGTGATTCTTTTGTACCGAGCATTGGGATTTCTGCAATTACCGAAGCTTCGTTTAGGACTTCTTGAGATATTCCTTCAACTTCCGCGCCGACAAGGAAAGCGACATTTTTTTCTTTTTCAATATTTATTTTTTTATAATCAACCGCTTTTTCGCTTTGTTCTATTGCGAGGACATAATATCCGTCCTCGCGGAGTTTTTTCAGAAGTTCTTTTGTGTTTTCCGCATGCTCCCACGCAACAGTTTTTTCCGCGCCAAGTGCCACTTTTGAAAAATCATTTCGTGGCTTACCATATTTATCAAGCGGAGTAGGGGTGATACCGCATAAATAGATTTTCTCTATTTTCAGGGCATTTGCGGTGCGAAAAATAGAGCCGACATTCATCACGCTTCTTACATTGTCTAAAATAACCACTGTTTTCATAATAATCTACGATACCACAACCTTAGAAAATTTAATATAAAAAAACGGCAGGATTATAGAGTCCTACCGTCTTTTTTTGGATTGGGCTAATTGCAGTTAGCGACTGCAACCCCCGCTCTTTCTTTTCTTAGACCGCGAAGACTTTTTGGTCTTCCGGGCCTTTTTCTTGGATTTTGCCAAGGGAAAAAGGGGAAATTGTGAGAGATGTCTCACGGCATTTCGCTCAAAATGAGCGATTACACAAACCTTTTAACAAACTAACATGTTATTGCTATTTGTCAATAGCTTCTCAGGAAGCTCATAAACAAAAAAACGGCTCTGGATTTTATCCAGAGCCGCTCGTACATTTTTTGTTTATCTCCTGTGGAAATTATACGCTCCGTTTTTGAGGAGCTGTATGAGTTCCGTATCTCCGCTTAACTCGACGAGCATCACATTATTGAGACAACGACGAGTGTGCGGTCGTTGTCTCCTGAATTTGCTGACACCAGCAATCATTTGTTTTACGAGCACACTTTTCTCTGCCATATCAAACGCCATTTCGGTTCGAGGTGTTGGCAATATGATTGACTCATGACCCGAGTCATTGGCGTGGAGAAGTCCATTTGCGACGATGTCACGCAGGGGGAGGAATAAGTCGTCGATCACAAAGATCACATCTGTAAACATACCAAATCGTCTCGGTCGATCTTCGTCATCGTGTCTTGCTATGCATACATCGCCATCGCCCATATAGATTGGTCGTCCTGTGAGTGCTTCTTCCACCTGTTCGTGGTAATAATTACCCGATAATTGTCTTATTACCCAATTTACCTTGGTTTGCGAATATTTATTTGAGCGGACTGTGGCCATAATGCAATCCGCTTTTATATCCTCTATCTTCTCGTGAACATACGCAAGATTCATACGGAGGGGTGAAAAAAAATAAAAGCTCCACTAAGTTTTTAGAGCAGGGGATTCAAGGTTCGTCTAACAGCTTTCTACCATAAAAATATGAAAAGTCAAGTGGGCGATGGGGGACCCTCCTTCGACTAAATTTTTGTCGTCACAAAAATTTGTCTGGGCACTGGCTCGCGGTTTTGAAAGCTTTCAAAACATCGCTCCGCCATTCGAGCCCCCACGCAAGGCTTATAGACGCCTTGCTCATCGCCACAAAAAACACCCTTGCGGGTTTTTATTTGTGGGCGATGGGGGGCTCGAACCTCCGACCTTTACAATGTCAATGTAACGCTCTAACCAGCTGAGCTAATCGCCCTTATTTAATTTTCAAAACCTGGCGGAGATGAGAGGATTCTCCCTCGACTCAAAATTTTTCGTCAAAAATTTTGGTCTGGGCACTGGCTCGCGGTCTCGCAAGGTTGCTCGACATCGCTCCGCCATTCGAATCCTCAACCCACCAATAGCAAATATTGATATTTAAAATTATATCAATATTTGCTATTGCGGAGATGAGAGGATTCGAACCTCTGATACGGTTTCCCGTATGTCGGTTTTCGAAACCGATGCCTTCAACCACTCAGCCACATCTCCAATATACTTCGAATTGTCGTACTCATGTGGCTGATGGTTGCCACCTCATCCTGTGCCACAGGATTCGGGCAAAAGACAAAGCAGTTTGTCTTTTGCCCACTCAGCCACATCTCCAAACTAAATACGCCATTTAGCGTAACACTTTTTTGCTTTTTTGACAAAAATTGTTATACTATGCAAGTTATTTTTAGCCAGTGAGTAGTGTGCAACTTGGCCCTATCGTCTAATGGTTAGGACAGAAGCTTTTCAAGCTTTAAACCGGGGTCCGATTCCCCGTAGGGTCACAAAAGCGCGAATTCAAAAAGACTGGACTGCTCCAGTCTTTTTCGCTTTTGTGAGGCCGGAGCATGTCGCTCTGCGACAGCGAGGCGGGGTCGAGAGTACTTAGGCGCGTAGCGACTTAGTAACTCGTGACACAAAATAAAAAACCGCGAGCCAATGCCCAGAGTTTTCCGAGCGACGGCGAGAAAAAACTCGAGGGAGAGTCCCCACCACCCACAAAAATCCCCAAAAATCCGCTTGAACCCCGCCCTTTTTTATGCTACAATTAACATAATATGGCGCGCAAAAGTGATGATTCAAAGGGGTCAAAAGACCCTCAAAAAGATGCTCCAAATGTGCCGGAGCATCTTGGCATTATACCTATGGATATTGCGAAAGAAGTTCGCGATTCTTACCTCGACTATGCGATGTCCGTCATTACTTCGCGCGCGCTTCCTGATGTCCGCGACGGATTGAAGCCAGTACATCGTCGTATTCTTTTCTCTATGAGCGAACTCGGACTCACCTCTTCAGCAAAATTTCGAAAATCTGCGCTGGTAGTCGGAGATGTTCTCGGTAAATACCACCCACACGGCGATGCGTCGGTCTATGATGCGATGGTCAAAATGTCTCAGGATTTTTCTTTCCGATATCCGCTAGTGTTTGGTCAGGGAAACTTTGGCTCCATTGATGGCGATCCTCCAGCAGCAATGCGTTATACGGAAGCAAAAATGTCTCGCATTGCAGGCGAGCTCATTCGCGATTTGGAAAAAGAGACAGTAGACCTTCGTCCAAACTATGACGGCACCAGAAAAGAGCCAACCGTATTTCCAACAGCTGTTCCGGCACTTCTATTAAACGGAACTCTTGGTATTGCAGTCGGTATGGCAACAAACATTCCTCCTCACAACTTGGGAGAGGTGATTGATGCTACTACTCATCTTATTGACGAGCCCGAAGCAACGACAGAAGACCTACTTGAATTTGTAAAAGGACCCGACTTCCCGACTGGTGGAATTGTTTTTGGTCAGAGTGATATGAAGCATGCTTACACGACCGGCAGGGGCGGAGTTGTTGTGCGTGGAGAGGCAGAGATTGTAGAAGAAAAAAACACAAGCCAAATTATCATCACTTCCATTCCGTTCCGTGTGAACAAGGCCGAGCTCATCGTAAAAATTGCCGACCTTGTGCGCGAGAAAAAATTGGAGGGAATTCGAGGTCTTCGCGATGAATCCACAAATGACATCCGCATTGTTATTGATTTGAAAACGGGCGCCTATCCTCAGGCAGTTCTAAACTTTTTGTATAAGCACACTGACCTAGAAAATACTTTCCACTACAATATGGTTGCAATCGAGGATGGCGTTCCAGAGACGCTTTCCCTTAAGGGTTTGCTCGAGAGTTTTATTGGACACAGGCAAGTCGTCGTTCGTCGTCGTACAGAATTTGACCTTCGAAAGGCGCAGGAGCGCGAGCATATTTTGCTCGGTTTGAAAATTGCCCTTGATCATATCGACCGCGTTATTTCCCTCATTCGCGGATCAAAAGATACGGTAACTGCACACGCAAACTTGATGAAGGAGTTCAAGCTTTCCGATCTTCAAGCTACTGCAATCTTGGAAATGAAACTCCAAAAACTTGCTGGTCTTGAACGCAAAAATGTTGAACTCGAGCTCGAAGAGAAACAGAAGTTTATAAAGGAGTGCAAAGATCTCTTGGCGAGCGCAAAGAAAATCCTCGCAGTCGTGAAAAAAGAACTCGGCGAAATTAAAGAAAAATACGGCGACGCGCGCAGAACTCGTGTTGTAAAGCACGGAGCGCAGTCTATTTCAGTTGAGGATATGATTCCTGACGATGAGTCAATGCTGGTTTACACGAAAGGCGGTTATGTAAAGCGAACAAACCCAAGCGAATACCGCAAACAAAATCGCGGTGGGGTAGGAGTGGTTGATTTGAATACCAAAGAAGAAGACTTCATCACGCTTTTCATGTCAGCAACGACTCACAGCGACCTTCTTTTCTTCTCTGATCGCGGAAAAGCATATCAAATAAAAATGTTTGAGATTCCGGAAGGTAAGCGAGCTACGCGTGGTAAGTCCATCATGAACTTCATCGCGCTTTCGGGCGAGGAAAAAGTTACTTCAATTTTGCCGATGGCGAAGGACGAGAAAGATTCCAAACGATCGCTATTTATGGTTACCAAGCAAGGCACTGTAAAAAAAGTTTCTTCCGAAAGTTTCAAAGATGTTCGCAAGAACGGAATTATTGCAATAAGGCTCGAAGCTGGAGATGAACTCCTTGCTTCCCTATTTACAGAAAAAGGTGATGACATTATTTTAACTACATCAAAAGGACAGGCAATTCGGTTTAAAGAATCAGATGTCCGCGAAATGGGTCGTACTGCTGGAGGCGTGCGCGGAATGAAACTCAGAAAAGGGGACTTTGTTGTTGGTGCAGATGTTGTGAAAAAAGACGCTGATACACCAACTCTCCTCGTTATGAGCGAAAACGGTTACGGCAAGAGAACCGCTCTCAAAGAATACAAAACACAAAAACGGGGTGGCTCAGGCATCAAAACAGCAAAAGTTACTCCGAAAATCGGCGCGTTGATTTCCGCAAAAGTAGTAACCCCTGAATACGAAGAAGTTGTTGCCATTTCAAAAAAGAGCCAAGTGATTCGCATCACAATAAAAGATGTACCGACCCTCGGCCGTGATACCCAAGGTGTTCGTATTATGAGACTTCACGAGGGCGACACAATTGCCTCTCTTTCTTGCCTCTAAGCTTGTCTCTGCTTGGATTTTCCACCTACAAGGTGTTTGCGACACCACTTCTCTCTGGTATACTTATTCATATGGATCTTACAAATTTCACTAATCCTGAAAAAAATATTAACGAGCTCGGTATTTATGAAGGAATGGTAGTCGCTGACCTCGGAGCTGGAACTGGCGCATATGTGATCCCTCTTGCTAAAAGAGTCGGGGACACAGGCTTTGTTTACGCAGTAGAGGTGCAAAAAGAATTTCTTGCAAACATTAAAGATCTCGCAAACAAAGCGGGGTTCAAAAATGTTGAAGTCCTTTGGGGCGATATCGAACGGCTTGGCGGTACCAAACTAAAAGAGGGAACTGCAGATGCAGTAGTAGTTTCAAATGTACTGTTTCAAGCTGAAGACAAAAAGGGGCTTCTACTTGAGGCAAAAAGAATTTTAAAACAAGGAGGCAAACTTCTTCTCGTTGACTGGAAGGGCTCATTTAATAACCTCGGCCCTGCATCTGGAGCAGTCGTGACGGCGACAGAGGCTCTGAACCTTTGCAAGTCGCAGGGGTTTACGCTAAAAAAAGAATTTAATGCGGGCGACCACCATTATGGTTTCGTTATGGTAAAATAATATTATTATGCAAAACACCAAACCTTTTCAAATAGTAGTTCTTGGCATCTTCGGTTTTTTTATTGTCCTCGGGTTGCTCGCATTCTCCGGAAGGATTCCCTTTTTAGGCGGAAGCAAAAATATTAACTATGGCAAAGTAGTTGTTTGGGGCACGCTTCCGGGAAATACAATGCAACAAGTTATTGGAGACAAGCTTCAGGGGGTGTCAAATCTAAGTATTTCGTATGTTCAAAAAAACAAAACCACCTTTGCGGGGGATTTGGTTGAAGCGCTAGCTGCTGGAACTGGTCCTGATCTGTTTCTGGTATCTCAAGACGAGATTTTGAAAAATATAAATAAAATTGCCCTGATCCCTTCCGAATCTATGTCGGCGCGCGATTTTAAAAATACATTCGTTTCAGAAGGGGAAATGTTTTTGCAGACTGACGGCATTGTAGCGCTTCCTTTCACTATTGATCCAATTGTGATGTATTGGAATCGAGATATTTTTACGAATGCTTCGATTGCCGTTCCTCCAGTAAAATGGGGCGAATTTTATAGCATGAACACTCGTGTTGTTGCGAAAGATAGCACTGGCAATATTACCCGAAGCTTTGTGCCTTTTGGAACTTACGGCAATGTTTCTAACGCTAAAGAAATTGTCTCAATGCTTATGATGCAGGCTGGGAGCCCTATTGTAACTTCAAGAGACGGCAATTTGACTGCCGATGTGACGAGCAACGATAGTCAGGGGTTGCAGGGCCCTGCGACTCGGGCGGTCAGTTTCTTCAGTCAGTTTTCAGAATCCAATAAAGATTCATACTCGTGGAATCGTTCCTTGCCTCTTTCTCAAAGCATGTTTGAAGCAGGCGACCTCGGGATTTATTTTGGATATGCGAGCGAGTATGCGGGGATTCAAGCAAAAAATCCTAATCTCAATTTTGATGTAGCACCAGTTCCTCAAACGGATCAGTCGTCTACAAAAATTACCTTTGGACGCGTGCAGGGGCTTGCCGTGTCTAAAGCCTCAAAGAATTCAACCGGAGCAATATATGCGGCACTTTTGCTCTCGAGCAAAGAGGCTACGGCGGAAGTTGCAAAAATGATGAATCTTCCTCCGGTACGGCGCGACCTCTTGGCTACAGCTCCAAGTGATCCAGTTCTTTCGATATTCTATAATGAAGCGCTAATATCGCGCGCGTGGGAGGACCCGGATTCAGCAAAGACAAACGAACTTTTCCAGAACATGATTGATGACATAGGGTCAGGACGACAAAATATTGGCGATGCGCTAACGGTTCTCGAAAACGGTATAAATAAAATTTTTAGTCAGTATAGATAGTATGAAAATAAAAATACAAAAAATAGGCACAATGTTTCTGACATCGGCGTTGCTTTGCACGCCCGTTTTGGCAAATGCAGCCGGTCTTGTGCCGTGCGGAGGACCAACCCAACCAGCTTGCGATTTTCACTATTTGACAGTGATGGCTAACACGATTATTAACTTCCTTCTCTATTATGTAGCGATTCCACTAGCTACTCTTGGTTTTATGTGGACTGGCGCCAGATTAATAATTTTCCAGAATAAAGAAAATGAATGGTCAGAAGCAAAAAAGAATTTTTGGACGATCGCACAGGGTTTTGGAATAATACTTGCCGCATTCGTTCTAATCAAGTTTATTGGAGTTACATTCTTGGGAAACGGCTTTAGTTTCTTCCTATCGTAAGCCTGGGAATATACTTGTCTCGCATTGTGACGCGAGGTATAATATCTTTATATGAAAAAAATACTTACTGGAAGTTTAGCGTCTTTAGTTTTGTTTGTGGGGACTGTTGCAAGCGCACAAATTACAAATCCTATTAAGTATGATACATTCTCCGAATTAGTAGCGGCCATTATCAATGCAGCAGTTTATGTTCTGATGCCATTTGTTGTGCTTGCGTTTATTTATACAGGTTTTCTTTTTGTAAAAGCACAAGGGAAACCAGAGGAGATTGATAAAGCTAAAAGCGCGTTGTGGTGGAGCATTGTCGGCGCATTTATACTGCTCGGTGCATCTGCGTTTTCTCAGATTATAAATAGCACCATTTCGTCAATAATAAAATAATCTTATTATGGATTTTAAACAACTCGTGGATTACTTAATCAATAGCATTGCCCAACCTATCGTTGGTTTGTTGTTTGGCGCCGCCGTAGTCTACTTTGTATGGAATATTTTTCAGTTTATTCGAAAAGGGGATAATCCAGATGCACTCGCTGAGCTTAGGCAAAAGGTGGTGTGGGGCATAATAGCTCTTGCTGTAATAGTATCAGTATGGGGGCTCGTGAATTTCCTGCGCAGTAGTCTCAATCTGAACGAAAACCCTATTTCAATTCCTACTTATCAGGTAAACGGATAAATAGGGGTTGTCTAAAGTTTTTCTTGCCCTTTTAGTTGGGGTTTTATATAATTAACGGCAAGGGGTCAACGAGATTCCCAGTTCTGAATCTTTGTGGAGATAGTCTTTTATATGCTGGTATATATGATATACTTACCAAGTAAGAGATTTAATCGCGGTATATTATAAGTTAATCGTTAAATTATTGTTATTATGAAAAAAGTTATTGCACTTTGTCTATCGTTTTTAGCGCCGGTTCTTGCGTTTGCGCAGACCACTCCGGTGACAAATATAAGTAGTGGTTTTAAGTTTGCGACGGCGTTATTTAATAATATTACAATCTTTATTTTTGGTCTCGCCGTTGTTTGGTTTTTGTGGGGAGTTTTTAAATATGTTGTTGCTTCAGCCGGCGATGAAGAAGCGCACAAAGCTGCACGCAATATGGTAATTCAGGGCATCATAGGTTTGGCGGTAATGCTATCAGTGTATGGTCTTATCAGTTTTTTGACTAGCAGTTTAAATCTAAACAACAACGCAGTGATAAATGTTCCTCAGGTTCAAACTCCTAACAATAATTAGCAACTCTTTCCGTGGATATTATTGCTAAATTCAATGATGCGATTTTGCAGCCGCTAATCTACCTTCTATTTGCGGTAGCGCTAATTTATTTTCTTTGGGGTGTCTTTAAGTTTGTTGCAGGTCAGAATAACGAAGAGGGTCAAGAAGAGGGTAAACAACATATGATATGGGGAATAGTGGGCCTCTTCATAATGGTTTCCGTTTGGGGAATCTTGAATTTTATTCAATCGACTCTCGGCGCGATTAAATAGCAAAACTTTTTTCAACTAAAAAACCTCCCGAGTGGGGGGTTTTTTAGTTGGAGTGAATTGGGGAAACAAGGTCTGTCCTTGAGAATTCAAAAAGGACAGTCCTTGGTTTCTAAGGCGGGTGTGGTGGGGGAGATTCTCCCTCGACTAAATTTTTGCCGTCGCAAAAATTTGTTCTCCGCACTACCTCGCGGTTTTGCGTGCTCGCAAAACATCACTGTGGCATTCGACTCTCCCCACGCGAGCAAAGAAGTTTGCTCGCTCACGCTCAAAATTCTCGCTTGCTCGAATTTGTGAGCGTGGGGAGACTCGAACTCCCAATCCTTACGGAATGCGCTTCTGAGACGCACGCGTATACCAATTCCGCCACACGCTCTCGATTAGCTATTTTAACACACAAAGCTACGCTTTGTTCCCCGGCAAAAATGCAAAAACTCCCTTTCGGGAGTTGCATTTTGTGCCGGGGAGAGGACTCGAACCTCCATGGGTTGCCCCGCTTGCTCCTAAGGCAAGTACGTCTACCAATTTCGCCACCCCGGCATAAAATACAATTTACATTAAATCAGAGGAAAAAGCGAGGGGGAACATAGAAAACAAGGTCTGTCCTTGAGAATTCAAAAAGGACAGTCCTTGGTTTCTACAAGGGCTTCAACTCTCACGCGCGAGCAAAGAAATTTGCTCGCTCACGCTCAAAATTCTCGCCCACTCGAATTTGTAAGCGTGGGCAGGATTCTCCTTCGCCTCTCGCCTCGTCGTCACTCGGCTCGGGTTAGGCACTGCCTCGCTTGTTTTTTTTACTGAAAAAACATAGCTCCGGCATTCGAATCCTACCGAAAGCAATGCAGATTGCTTTCTCCGGGCGCACAAATTAAAAACACCCGCTGGTGCGGGGTTTTATAATTTGTGCGCCCGGTAGGATTCGAACCTACGACCATCTCCTTAAGAGGGAGTTGCTCTACCAACTGAGCTACGGGCGCATATAGAAACATTGATATACTTTTTAACCCACGCCAATACTTTGTTATCTACCAAAACAGTTACGGGCGCATATTAGAAAACATTATACACAAAAACAGGGAACTTGAAATGGGAGTCTGGCGAGAATCAGGAGGGAGTTGCCTACAACTCTCGGCTCGTCGCCACTCGCCTCGGTCGCAGGCCGCCCCTCGCGGACTCGCAAGCTTGCTCGTCATCGCTGCGGGCTCCGACTCCCAAAGTAACGACATAAATGTCGTTACTAGTGGGCCAGGAGGGAGTCGGACCCTCATCCGCAAAGCGGGCAACATTTTAAGTGTTGTGCGTATACCATTCCGCCACTGGCCCAAAAAAACTAAACAACAAATCCCGCGGGCGGGAATCTCCCTCGCTTAAAATTTTTCGACAAAAATTTTAAGCTGGGCACCGGCTCGCGGTTTTGGAAGCTTCCAAAACATCGCGGAGCCGTTCGATTCCCGACGCGAGCAAAACCATTTGCTCGCTCCCACGCCGAAAGTCTGTTCCAGACTTTCTTGAGGCGTGGGCGGGAATCGAACCCGCGCATGAGGGATTTGCAGTCCCTCGCCTTACCACTTGGCCACCACGCCTTGTATTAAATTGTCTCATATCTAGGCTTTAAAACCTAGATCTTACCAGATTACATCCCGCCGGAAAGCCCGTCAATTTTTTGCCTGTTGCGCTCTCCCAGATCGAGCTTTATTTCAATAACCGGAAGTACGCGAAGTCTGGATGTTTTGGCTAAAAAATCTCGAAGATCGCTTCGTTTTCTCCTTGCGAAATCAAGCGCGCGTTCCTCTTCGCTTGTTGGAATAGTAGTGATGTAGATAGTTGCGCGTTTAAAGTCAGGAGAAACCGTCGCATCAGTTACTGTAATTAAAGAACGCGAACTTGGGGTCTCGCGATTCAGAAAGTTTGCAGCGACTTCTCGCAAATGTTCGCGGAAACGATCTTGTTGGAGAGATGCCATATTATTTTTCACTCATTACAAATGCTTCAAGAATATCTCCTGGAGCAATTTCTATTTTTACTTCCACCATCATACCGCATTCATTGCCTTCCTCGACTTTTTTTGCTGCTATTTTTTGCTGTTGAAGCTCAACAACTTTTCCGCGCCCAATTTCTATGTCACGACGCATTACTTTCACTTGGGCGCCTAATTCGATCATACCACTGGTTACTTTTCCGCCGATAACTTGTTTGTGTTTTGTGGCGTTAAAGATCTTTAATACCTTAAGCGTGCCGATTATTTCTTCGCCGAGGACTTTTGGAGTTCTCTTGTCAATTTCTTTTTCGACCCACTCAACCAACTCGTAAATAATGTCAAAAGTTTTAATAGTAATGCCAAATCGTTCTGCTATATCAACAGCGCTTCGTTCAACTTTTGTGTTAAATCCGAGGATAATGGCGTTACAGCATCCAGTTGCCAGTTTTGCGTCATTTTCACCGATTGATCCGACTCCTTTCGCGATGATTTTAACGGCAATCCTCTCTCGTTCGATTTTATTTAGTTCTTTTTCGACTGCTTCGAGCGTCCCAGCGACATCCGACTTGAGAACTATGGGAACGAAGAGAGCATTTTCTGCGAGTGGCACAGTGCGTTTAAGAGTTGCACAACATTTCTTTACACATGTGCTATGGAAAAGATTTTTTGCTTCCTCAGCATCTTTTTTATTTTTATATGCTTGAAATGTTGCGCCGATAGGAGGAAGCGAATCAAAGCCTGTGATCTGTACGGGAGAAGAAAATGTTGCTTCTCCGATTTGTTTGCCGAGAAAATCTTCTATCACGCGAACGGGCGCCATACTTTCTTCTGCCAGAATGAATGAGCCCTTTCTAAGCGTGCCGTTTTTTATTATAAGAGTTGCTGAAGTACCGCGGGATGGAATAACATGGGATTCAACTACCACGCCAGAAGCTTCAAGTGTCGTATCTCCGGTAAAATTCTCCATCTCTGCAACGAGAAGCATCATATCGAGAAGCTCGGGAACTCCTGTGCCAACTTTGGCAGAAATAGGAACAAAGGGGACATCACCGCCAAATCCTTCAAGATATATTTCATTTTCGGCGAGATTTTGTTTTGTGCGCTCAATATTAGCGTTCGGTTTATCTATTTTATTTATAGCGACGATGTACGGTATTTTTGCTTCTTTGATCGCATTTAAAGCTTCCCTGGTTTGTTCCTTGACGCCGTCTTCTGCAGAGACGACAAGCACTGCGATGTCAGCTACACTTGCACCACGAGAACGCATTTTTGAAAAAGCTTGATGGCCAGGGGTATCGAGAAAAGTTAGGCGATCTGCCACCCCCGGTTTTACAGAACGAGAAACTTCGTATGCAGAAAGATGCTGAGTAATGCCTCCAGCTTCGCCTCCAACGATATTTGTTTTTCGAATATAGTCAAGAAGACTCGACTTACCATGGTCGATATGCCCCATTATCACAATGATAGGCGGACGAGGAACAAAATTTTTTGGTGATAGTTTTGGCATGGTAAAAAAGTAGCGACATCAAGAAGACAAAGAGAAACTTATGAGCGCGTAGCTCGGGAAACCGCATCTCGTTCTTCCTCGGTCAATTCGTTTTCAGATGAGAAGTTTTTTATAGGTTTTGCGAACACGCTCATTCGGTCTCGCGCATACAAGCTTGATAGAGCAACTCCGTCGCCTTCTTCGGAAAGGAGCGCGACTGCGAAGCTCTGACTTCCTCCTTCGCCAATTCCTTTGAATGCATTAAAGCGGACTGTTTCAACTCCTTGAATGCTTCGGCGCAGGCGTTTCTCTACGGTTTTAAGGTAATTGGTTGTTCCTTTCTGAAAATTTTCAAGCCCGTGTATGTCAGCTCCTAGGGCACGAATCAATTCTTCAAGGCTTTGAGCATTTTTACCGCGGAGGAGTTTCCTTAGTCGAAAATGGAGTACAAAAAGCCATATGCTCTGAAGCACCGCAATCGCGAGTAAAACTATGAGTATAATTTCAAATGAAGTTGTTGTCATATGCGTCTAGGATGCATCGAACTATACCTTATTTTTTAAGATTTTGCAAAAAACGGCGCAGAGGCTATGATAAGCGGAATGGAACGAATTTATCTCGATTATGCCGCCGCCACGCCCATAGAACCCAAAGTTTTGAGGGCTATGGTCGTTGCTATTAAAAAGTTTACGGGAAACCCTAGCGGACTTCACAAAGAAGGCCAAATGGCGCGCGCGTCGCTAGAATCCAGCCGTTCCCGTGTCGGAGCCGTCATTGGAGCTCATCCCGATGAAATAATTTTTACAAGCGGAGCGACAGAGGCAAACAACTTAGCGCTGATCGGAGTTGTAAAATCTGCGCGAAGTAGTGGAATCAAAAATCCGCACATCATTATTTCTGCAATTGAGCATCCTTCCATATTAGAAGTTGCACGCCTGCTTGAGACTAAAGGAGTACGAGTTGATTATCTGCCGGTTAACAGTGACGGCATCGTGAACACCAAAGAACTTCGAAAGCTGATTACAAAAAAGACCGTCCTTGTATCAATAATGTACGCCAATAGTGAAATTGGCGCGGTTGAACCTATCCGCGAGATTGCAAAAGAAATCCGCCACGCGCGCAAAACAAACAAATCGATATATCCATATTTTCATACCGATTCTGCACAAGCAACGAATTATCTTGATATGAATGTATTGCACCTCGGTGTTGACCTGATGACAATTTCTTCTGGGAAAATATATGGTCCGCGAGGTATCAGTGCGCTATTTGTGAAGCGAGGTGTGTTCCTCAAACCTTTAATGCAGGGCGGGGGACAAGAATCCAAGCTTCGTCCCGGTACGGAATCAGTTGCTCTCACTGCTGGATTTGCGGAAGCCCTCGCTATAACTGAAAAAATAAAAACAAAAGAATCTGTTCGAGTTTCAGAACTCAAAATAATACTTGCTAAAAAAATTCTCAAAAAAATTGGAGATGCGACCGTAAATGGCGATATTTCTCAAACACTTCCAAATATTTTAAATATTTCCATCCCCGGCATTGAAAGCGAAGCACTCGTTATTTATCTTGATGCAGTTGGGATTGCCGTGTCGGGGAAAAGTGCTTGCAAGAGCTCGGATGGAGGAACCTCGCATGTTATAATGGCGATAGGTAAAACAGTCGATAAAGAAGCTGGTTCAATCCGTTTTTCACTTGGTCGCGGAACAAAGCTTTCCGATACCAATCGTGTCGCGGAAGAAATGCCCAAAATTGTAACCATTCTCCGCTCTGCGAACAAAAATAGCGACCAGGAAGCTTAACAATTCTATAACCTCTATAATTTTATGTACGAATCAAAAAATTTTGAACGACTATTGGGGATAGATGGATTTTCAGATGCAATTTTACGCAACCACTTCACTCTTTATGAAGGTTATGTTTCAAATGTAAATAAACTTTTAGAATTTTTAAGAACCGCAGAGAAGGGAACACCTCCCTGGAACGAACTCAAGCGCCGTTTTGGATGGGAATGGAATGGAATGCGCCTGCATGAATTTTATTTTGGCAGTCTTGTGAAAAATGGCAATCCAATCGATCCAAAATCCGTTTTGGCAGAAAAAATTAACGAAGACTTTGGTTCTTTCGAGGTTTTCGAAAAAGATTTCAAAGCAACCGCAGCGATGCGCGGTATTGGATGGGCGATTCTCGCTTACGATCCTAATGCAAAAAAACTATTAAATGTATGGGCAGACGAACACAACACCGGTCATCTCGCAGGAACCACTCTTCTTCTACCGCTGGATGTTTTTGAGCACGCGTTCGTTCTTGATTATGGCTTGAAGCGGGCGGATTATATCAATGCGTTCTGGAAAGCAATCGACTGGAACATCGTTTCTTTGCGGTTTGTTGGAAAATAGTTTTTGGGGTAATATAGAGGTACGAAAATGAACATAGAACATCTAACAAAATCCCAAATTGTTCTACTCACCCTCTTTGTGAGCTTTGTTTCCTCTATGGCAACTGGAATTGTGGTGGTAACTCTCATGCAACAAGCGTCTGAACCAGTTCTTCAAACTATTACGAATGTTGTTAAGACCATTGAAAAAGCTGTTCCTATAACCGTTGAAAAACCAGGCAAAACTGTAATAGTCAAAGATGAAGATTTGATGGTTTCTGCTATCGCGCAGAATTCTAAAAGCGTAATCGCTCTTAAAACAACAGATGAAGCTAGCGGAACAGTTATCTCGGTTGGAATCGGCACCATTGTGTCTTCCGATGGGCTTATCGTAACAGATAAAGGTAATTTTAGTTCTGGCAATTTATTAACAGCCAAGGTTGGGGGAGTGCAGTATAGCGTCAAGTTTATTTCTAGCGACAAAGAGAGCAATCTTGCACTTGGAAAAATTGTTTCTCTAGGTCTTGCCGTTGATCCTAATGCTACTTCCACACCATCAACTGGAGCACAAACCGCAAGCGTTGTCGGAAGCACAACCGAAACTACCACTCTTGCTGTTGCAACAGTATTTACTCCCGTAACACTCGGTAATTCTGATACGCTAAAGCTCGGGCAAACAGCGATTGTTATTGGAGGTCGTGACGGCCAAAGTATAGCAACTGGTATTATCACAAATCTCGATATGGTTCCCGCGCAAGACAAAGACACGAAAGTCCTTAGCAACATCGGTCTTTCCCAAAAGCTTACCTCGTACTCAAATGGAGCTCCTATCATCACTCTCGATGGCGCAGTTGTCGGTTTTGCAAGTATTGACGATGTAGCTGGCACACAGGGAGGAACCCCCGCAAACGGCGCAAAAAAACTCATTTCAGCAGAAGTTGCTACTCAAGCGCCCGCAACAAAAAAGATTTTCTAATAGCCCTATTATCGCGATTTGACACCCGTTTCCGCCTGCATTATGATGCCCAAATAAACCTCTAATATATGCCACCATTTACTAATTTCACAAATAAAGCACGAGATGTCATTCGTCGAGCCCACGAGCTTGCTGTCGAGCGCGGGCAAAATCATGTAAATCCGATGCACCTTTTGGCAGCGCTTGTTCTCGACGACGAGAGTGTTGTGCTTTCTATTCTCGATCGGCTTGAAATAGACTCAATGGCTATTGCAGAAACTATTGTTGATCAGATTGAACCTTCGAATACTCAAAGCGTAGTCTCTCCTTCATATCAGCTTTACCTTACTCAAGAACTCGGACAAATTTTAGGCGAAGTTGCTCCCCGCATCGCAAAAGAAATGAAAGATTCGCAAATTTCTTGCGAGCATCTTTTCCTTTCGCTTTTTGATGTGCCCGGTCAAGCTCGAGAATTTTTAATGAGCTATCATATCGAGCGCGATGCTGTCATGCGCGTCATGGATGAATTCCGCGCGCAGAATATTACAGACGCAACGCCTTCAAAAAAACTTAAGTCGGTTTATAAGTACACACGCAACCTAACCGCGCTTGCTTTGGAAGACAAACTTGATCCAGTCATCGGCCGTGATAATGAAATCGGTCGTATAATTCAGATTCTCTCTCGCCGTACAAAAAATAATCCGATAATAATCGGTGAAGCAGGAGTGGGGAAGACGGCGGTCGTTGAGGGCCTTGCATCTCGAATGGCAAAAGGCGATGTTCCCGAATCTCTAAAAGGCAAAGAGCTCGTTTCTCTTGATCTCGGCGCTCTCATTGCAGGCACAAAATATCGCGGAGAGTTTGAAGAGCGATTGAAAAAAATTATGAAAGAGATCGAGCGCTCAGAAGGCAAAATCATTCTCTTTATAGATGAAATTCACACTATTGTTGGAGCAGGATCTGCCGAAGGTTCTATGGACGCTTCGAATATGTTGAAACCCGCGCTTGCCCGCGGAGAACTTCGCGCAATAGGCGCAACAACACTTCGTGAATTCCAAAGACATATTGAAAAGGATGCTGCCCTGACCCGCAGGTTCCAGCCCGTAATGGTAAATGAGCCAAGCCCAGAAGATGCCGTCGCTATTTTACGCGGTCTCAAAGAAAAGTATGAGATTTTTCACGGCGTTCACATAACTGACGACGCTATCATTTCAGCAGTTACTTTGAGCAGTCGTTATCTTACAGAAAGATTTCTTCCTGACAAAGCAGTCGATCTCATTGACGAAGCTGCATCTTCTCTCCGCATTGCGCTCGAAAATAAACCGCCCGTTCTTGAGGACGCGCACCGTCGTATCATGCGACTTGAGATAGAAAAAGAGGCGCTCAAGAAAGACGCTGGCACGACGAACGATACTGGGAAAAACGCAAAAGCTCGCATAAAGAAAATCGATAAAGAAATAGCCGACCTTCGCGAAAAAACCCGAGAGATCGAACTCAAATGGACAAACGAAAAAGAACTCGTGGTTGGTATTCGTACAATAAAAAAAGCTTTGGAAAGTGGTCGTTTAGAAGCAGAATCAGCAGAAATGAAAGCTGACCTCGCTCTCGCTGCGGAGATTCGTTATGGACGAATCCCGAGTTTAGAAAAAGACCTTGTTGCAAAAACAGCTCGCCTTAAAAAACTCCAGTTTTCTCGCCGTTTATTGAAAGAAGAAGTTACAGAAGCAGACATTGCGCAAGTTGTGGCGCGCTGGACGGGAATTCCTGTTGCAAAAATGTTGGAAGAAGAAGCAGGGAAGCTTGTACATGTGGAAGACGAACTCTCAAAACGCGTTGTCGGGCAAAAAGAAGCAATCCAAAAAATCTCTGATGCTATCAAACGCTCGCGCGCGGGCATTGCAGATCCGAATCGCCCTATTGGTTCGTTCCTTTTCCTCGGACCGACCGGAGTGGGCAAAACCGAACTATCAAAAGCTCTCGCAGAGTTTATGTTTAACGACGAGAAGGCGCTCATCCGAATTGATATGTCGGAATATATGGAAAGACATTCCGTTTCAAAAATGATCGGTTCTCCTCCGGGATATGTCGGACACGAAGAGAGCGGAAATCTCACGGAAACAGTTCGCCATCGTCCATACTCGGTGCTTCTTTTTGATGAAATTGAAAAAGCGCATCCGGAAGTGTTCAATATTTTGCTCCAAGTACTCGACAATGGACATTTAACCGATTCAAAAGGCAGGACCGTTAACTTTAAAAATACGGTTATCATCCTTACCTCGAATATCGGCTCTGAACACATCGACAAAATGCAATCAATTGGTTTCTCCGCAGGGAGCGACAAGGAAGACTACTTAAAGGCAAAAGAGCGCGTCACGAGTTCTCTCAAAGATTTCTTTCGTCCGGAATTTTTGAACCGACTGGATGAAATTGTCATCTTTGATATTTTGTCGCCAGAAATGATTCAAAAGATCGTCGGACTTCAGATTGATATCGTAAAGAAACGCCTTTCTGAAAAAGAAATTACTCTTGAGGTGACTCCAGAAGTTGTGACATATCTTGCCGAGAAGGGCTATGATCCTCATTACGGCGCTCGCCCACTCAAACGATTGATTCAAACAAAGATTTTAACGCCGGTTGCTTCGCTCATGATTTCCTCAGGCGTTTTGAAGGGTGGTCGCGTAACAGTTAGTATCGAAAGAAAAGAAGTTGTCGTTCAAGTAGAGAAAAAATCATCGTTCAAGCATCGTCGAGAACCAAGCAAAGCGTTGTAAAAAATTATTGAGTTTGGCAAGAAAATATGATAGATTAAACGAGCGTTTAAACAACGCTCGTTTTGCGTAGGTGGTGGAGTGGTCTATCACAACAGACTGTAAATCTGTCGCCCTTTGGGCTTCGAAGGTTCGAATCCTTCCCTACGCACAAAATTTAAACCCCTTTATGGGGTTTTTATTTTGTGCGTAGGAGCAACTGAATTGTTTCAGTTGCGTGAAGGATTCGAAAACCCTGAGTATGTTTTTGAGAAGCTTTGCTTTGAGAAAACGCGAAGGGTGTACCGTTCCCGTAGGGAAAGAATCTCCCTACGCACAATATTTGCCTTTTTCCATTAGGTATAGTAGGATAACTGAACTGCGGGCAAAGTGCCCTATTTAATTATATGTCACAAGATAGACTCATAAAACTAAATTGCAAAACATGCAAGCGAACCAATTATTGGACTGCAAAGAACAAGAAGCTTGTTGAGCGCAAGATTGAGCTCGAAAAATATTGCAATTGGTGTAGGAAACACACAGTTCATAAGGAATCAAAGAAGTAAAAACGCTAATAAAAAGGACCGTCCTTAAGAATTCAAAAAGGACGGTCCTTTTTATTATGATTTTGATAAGAGTCGCTAGCTTGGTACAATGAGGTCATAGAGAACTATTTATGGTAAAGAGAATAAAGAAATTTTTGTATTTTTTTGTAGCTTCCTACTTCAAGTTTTTTGCTGGTATTTATCTCCGCAGGTGGAATCCAAGAGTAATCGTGATTACGGGTTCACAAGGCAAAACGACGCTTCTTCATCTTTTAGAATCGCAAGTAGGGGAAAGAGCAATCTATTCTCACTTTGCCAACAGCGCATTCGGAATCTCATTTCACATCTTGGGCCTCAAGCGCGAAAGTTTTGCCGTTTTTGAGTGGGTAATTTTTGCAGTCATGGCTCCCCTTCGCGCATTTAGAAAAATTAATCAAGAAAAATTGTTCGTTGTGGAAGCAGATTGCGACAGACCGGGAGAGGGCAAGTTTGTTGCCGATCTTCTTCGCCCGTCAATAACTCTTTGGGTAAGTTCAAGTAGAAGCCACGCGATGAATTTCAAACCGCTAAAAGGCGAGACCATTGAGACCGCCATCGCGCGAGAGTTTTCAAATTTTGCTAAACAAACAAAAGATAAAATTGTTGCAAATGGAGATGTGCCAGAAATCAAAAACGCGCTATCATGCATTCCTCAAGAAAAAATCCTGTATCTCCGTTCAGGCGAGTACCTAAAGAATTATAAAATAGAAAAAACATCAACTCATTTTGGCATAAACAATTCTAACTATTCATTCCCATATCTTTTGCCCAAAGAAGTCGCCGTTTCCCTAAGAATGACACAGGTTCTGTGCGATATTTTGAATATTCAGATGGATCTTTCATTTTCAAAGTTTACGCTACCGCCGGGACGCAACAGCATTTTCAAGGGCGTTCACAACACAGTTCTTATTGACAGCTCGTATAATGCGCTTCCTGACAGCGTGAAAGCAATGCTCGATCTATTTACCGCATATCCCAACAGTCGAAAAATAGCAGTTCTTGGTGATATGATTGAACAGGGAAAATATGAGAAGGAAGAGCACGAGAAATTGGCTGAATATTTGTTAGCTACGAATTTTGACACAATAATCCTTGTTGGCCCTCGCACGCACGAGCACACATTTCCGGTACTCCTGGCTTCTCCAAAGTTTCTAGAAAAAGTTTTCTCTTTTGATAGGCCGGACGAGGCACTCGCCTTTTTGAAAATAAAAATTATCGGTGGAGAAGCGATATTGTTCAAAGGAGCGAGATTCCTCGAGGGCATAGTTGAAAATCTTTTGGCAAACTCGGACGATGCGAAGTTCCTTCCACGCAGGGAAAAAGTATGGCAAGATAGGCGAACAAAATGGGGAGTATGAAAAAAATATACATATTACACGGTTGGACATATAAAAAGGACAAATGGGCACCTTTTGTGAGGGGACTTGAAGCTATGGGCTACCAGGTCGTATTTCCCAATATTCCGGGCCTTACAGGCACGCTTGATAAGCCATGGGACCTTTCTCACTATGTGGATTGGCTTCGAGGCATACTAAAGAATGAAGCAGAGCCAGTTATTCTTCTCGGGCATTCAAACGGGGGAAGAATTGCAATTTCATACGCTAGTAAATACCCCGAAAAAGTTTCAGAGCTCATTTTAATAGACAGCGCTGGCATTTACCACGACGACTTTTTCACAAATTTTAAGAAATCTTTCTTCAAAATAATTGCGAAAGTAGGGAAAATATTTACACAAAGCGAAACATTGCGAAAAATCTTGTACAAACTGATCGGCGTGCGGGATTACGAGCGGGCAAATCCGATTATGCGCGAAACTATGAAAAATCTCATAAAGGTGGATTCCCTTCCGGATGCAAAAAAAATAAATACGCCTGTTCTTCTCATTTGGGGAAGCGCGGACAAGGTAACCCCGCTTTCTGACGGGCAATCGTTTGCATCTGCGTTTTCAAATGCCAAGCTCCACATTGTAGAAGAAGCCCTACATTCACCGCAAGTTACCCACACGGACGAAGTTCTCTCGATTATCAAAAAATATTATGAAAACCATATTTAATTCACTTGGTTCAAACTATTCTTTGCGATTCGCGATGCAGGCGCTCTTTGGTCGTAGCAAGAAAACCTCAAGCGACGACCTAAAAGCGTATTTGAAAACAGAATTTGGCGGGGAAGTAACTCTCTTTTACAAAGCGCGCCAAGCTATAGAATATGCTCTCGATATTTGCAACTTTCCAAAAGGATCAAAGGTTGCCGTAGCAGGATTTACATGCGCTGTTGTACCGAAAGCAGTTGAACACGCTGGCCTAACGACTGTATTTGTCGATGTTGAGCCGAACGATGTTAATTTTGAGATCACTTCGCTAGAGCAGACTTATAATGAAAATTCAAAAATTCGCGCTGTCATAATCCAAAACTCGTTCGGATTTACGCAAAACATTCAACCCATTGAGAAATTTTGCAGAGAAAGAAACCTCGTTTTGATTGAAGATCTGGCGCACTCCGTAGGCGCAACTTATCCAGACGGAAGAAAAGCCGGAACAATAGGGGATTTCGTAATTCTTTCGTTTTCGCAGGATAAATTGCTTGATGCCGTTTCTGGCGGAACGCTTATTGCTCGCAATCCGCACTTAACGAATGTTCCAACTAAAAAATGGTCCAAAGTTTCTTTCCTAGAGCAACTACGAGACAGGTTTTATCCATCCTTAACATACAAAATTCGTTTTATGTATGGAGTGGGCTTCGGAAAACCCTATCATTGGATTTTGAAAAATCTGCACGCGCTTTCTATGCCGGTTTACAACCTTGAAAAAACAGATTTTAAAATTTTGCCGAGTTGGGAAGCAGAACTTGCGCTCTTTAGGTTAAAAAACTTGCCTCAAGAACTTTTCGAAAGGAGAAAAAGGGCTCAGATGTATTTGAATGACCTCATTCTTCATACTGTTGTTACGAAAGAATCTATTTCGCGTTCGTCGTGCCTGCGTGTTCCGCTTAGAATCGACAACAGAGACGAGTTTATCCGCTTTGCGCGTCAAAACAAAATCCACATAAGCGATATCTGGTATGATGTGCCCGTTTCGCCAAAAAGGTATTGGGGGTTGTTTAGCAAAGGATTTACTCTACCTAATGCCATCGATCTGTCAGAAAGAATAATCAATTTTCCTACGCATATGAATATGTCGGACGAAAATGTTAAAAAGGTAATTGAAGTATACAAAAAATGGAAATTCGGGAAGTAACAAATAAATCAGAGTGGGAAGCGTTCATTGCGACGCACCCCGAAGCGAACTTTCTGCAATCTTGGTATTGGGGTAATTTTCATGAAGCCCTTGATAAGAAAGTTTTCCGCCGCGGTGCTTATAAAAATGGAAAACTGATAGCGACATCTCTTCTTATTGTTGAACCGGCCAGAAGAGGAAAATATATAGCTGTGCCAGCAGGACCGATTATGGATTGGAAGAATGAATCACTACGAAAATCGGTGGTTCGTGATATAAAACAAATTGCAGAAAAAGAATCTGCCGTGTTTGTGCGTATTCGTCCGGCGATTTCACCGAGCAAAGAGAATCTTGAGATGTTCAAAGATCTCGGGCTTCGTTCTGCGCCGACATTTTTACACGCAGAACTGACAACTAGAGTTGATCTCCGCAATTCGCTTGAAACAATTCTCGCAAACATGCGAAAGCAAACGCGCTCAATGATAAGAAAAGCAGAAAAAATTGGCGTAGAGGTTACAAGCACCACGAATCCCCTCATTCTCCGCCAATTTTACGAACTTCAGATGGATACAGCCGTTAGACAAGGATTTGTGCCTTTTTCTTACCAATTTTTGTACGAACAATTCAGGGTGTTTGCTGAAGCTGGTTTAGTAAAGCTATACACAGCGTTATTTGAAGGCAAGATTCTTGCTCAAGCATTTGTGATATTTTATGGAAGCGAATCCGCATATCATTATGGCGCAAGCACCGATGAAGGAAGAAAATATCCCGGCGCATATGCTATTCAGTGGGAGATTATGAAAGAAGCAAAAGGACGCGGACTTCACTACCACAATCTTTGGGGCGTTGCTCGAGAAGATGAAAAGAACCATCGATTTTATCCTATCTCAATATTTAAGAGGGGATTTGGTGGCGAAGAGCTCGAATATTTGCACGCGCACGATATGATAATCAATAAGCCGAGGTATATTTTGTCGTATATCATAGAATCCGCACGGCAATACCTCCGCCATCTTTAAGGTTTTATTTTTAGCCCATTTTTGCTATACTCCGCTCATTAGGGCCTATAGTTCAGTGGTAGAATAGCGGTCTCCAAAACCGTTGACCGAGGTTCGAATCCTCGTGGGCCCGCCACAAAAAATCTGCTTTTCTGTGCAGGAGCGCAGCAAGCCAATCGCTTGACTTTTGTGTTGTAATATGATACCATAAGAAGATAGTTCACTAAAAGTCTAATATGGGACATAAATATTGAAGGTCCAACAACAAATTATTTGCTATTGAACCTAAACATTTTTTACCTTCAATCCTATTTTATAAATATCTTACAAAAAACAGGGCTGAAAGGTTCTATTTTTTTGTATTTTTAGGAATGGTCGAAAATTATTAGTAATGTTTAGAAAGTAGCAAATGCGAACAACAGAAAATCAAAATAAGCACGACAAGGCCGTTGCTTACTGGGCACAACATTTAGTTGAACAGGGTTGGCAGAAAGTATATGTTGATCTTCCCGGGAAAGCTAAGCCTCCACAAATTGGTGATTATATTCCAGATATTTATGGAAGCTATAACCAACAAGAAATTGTTATTGAAGTTGAAACCGAAGATTCCAAAAATTTAGAACACTCTCGGTTGCAAATCGTAGCATTTAATTCTTGGAAGAACCAATCCCCGAGTAGAAGATTCTTGCTAAAAATGGCTTAAAAATTCTAGGGACCCCTGAGAGCCAACCCTTTTGTAAATGATAGAAATCTTAAAAGACAGAAGCGAGTAAGGACTAAGCGCCGTGCTAACCTAGAGGCCAAAAAATAACCGATGTAAGACGGTTATTTTTTTTTGTATTATTTAAATATTTGAAAATAAACGGAAGTGATGAATTTTTGATAAGAAGCCCAATATCCCCATTTTTTGAATCTCCCTTCTTCGTGCTACAATCCCCCTATGCGCAAGGTTGCTATTTTTGATATAGACGGAACGATATTTCGTTCCAGTCTGCTTATTGAACTCGTGGAAGTGCTTATAGAAAAAGGGCTTTTCCCTGTTTCAGTTCGTGATGATTATGAGGGGGAAAAAGTACGATGGCTCGATCGAAATGGCGACTACGATTCTTACATCGCAGCCGTTGTGGATGTATTTTTGGAAAATATAAAAGGCGTGCAATACGAAGGTTTTATGAGTGCGGCAAAAATTGTCGTTGACCGTTATCGTTATCGCACATACCGATTTACCGAAGACCTCATTAAAGATCTCAAAGAAAAAAAGTATTACCTACTCGCTATTTCAAATTCGCCAAAAGGCATTCTTGATCTTTTTTGCAAAGAGCTTGGGTTTGATATGGTTTACGGAAGATTTTACGAACTCGGGCCAACGGATCGTTTTACCGGGAAAATAGAAGACGAACATCTGATAGCAAACAAGGCAAACATTCTCCGTCGTGCAGTCAAGAAAAATGACCTAACTTTAGAAGGATCTGTTGGCGTGGGGGACACAGAGAGCGATATTCCATTTCTTGACCTCGTTGAGCGCCCAATCTGTTTTAACCCAAATTTAATGCTCTATAAACAGGCAAAAAGGAACGGCTGGGAAGTGGTCGTGGAGAGAAAAGATGTGATTTACAAAGTAAACAAAAAGGACTAATACGGAGATTTTTTACATTTGCGAATTGGGGAAATTTGCGTTACAATTAACCAACAGAAATACTTTTTTCTCATTTTATGACCCCAACAATTTATCAAAATGCAATCTTCTGGATTGAAGTCGAGAAGATAAAAGCGAACCCATTTCAACCCCGCAAAGAATTTGATGAAGTAAAACTCCGTGACCTAGCTGATTCAATAAAGCAATACGGCGTGCTTCAACCTCTCGTTGCGACGCGTCACGAGATTGAAAAACCGGATGGCGGACTTGCCGTAGAATACGAACTCATTGCAGGAGAACGCCGTTTGCGCGCATCTATAATCGCAGGGCTTTCTGCAGTACCAGTACTCGTTCGCGTTGGCGAGGAAGGAAGGGAAGAAGAAGCGCGAATAAAACTTGAGCTTGCAATCATTGAAAACCTCCAACGCGAGGACCTGAATCCTGTTGACCGCGCGCGAGCATTTTTCCGTTTGACTGATGAATTTGGTTTCAAACACGCGCAAATCGGACACAAAGTCGGCAAAAGTCGTGAGTATGTTTCAAATACCCTCCGCATTCTCGGACTTCCGGAAGAAATGCTAATCGCTCTTTCCGAAGGCCGTATCAATGAAGGTCACTCCCGTCCGCTTCTTATGCTCACCGACCGAAAAGAAGAGCAGATGACGCTCTACAAAGAAATTATTTTCAAAAAACTTAATGTCCGTGAAGCAGAACGCATTGCTCGACGAATTGCCGTAGAAAAAGTGCGAAGACCGGACCGCAGTATGGATCCTGAAATTATGGAGTTTGAGCAGGAGCTCACAGAAACTCTTGGAACTCGCGTGCAGATTGAAAAACGCGAAGTTGGAGGCAAGATTGTCATTGATTTTTTCTCAAACGATGATGTTCGTAATTTTATAAGACGATTCCACGAAGAAATGCAAGCCAAGGCAAATGGCGGGGAAGATATTGTTGCCACCTTGCTCGGCGAAACTTCTAAAGAAGCCGGGGAGCCAGCAACCCCCGGAGATCTTGCGGAATCTCCAGTCGACGAAAAAGAAAAAGAGGAGGAAGACCTCTACAACATCCAAAACTTTTCTATCTAGCGCCATAGGCTCAACCTATGGGAACCAAAGGACAGTCCTTGAGAATTCAAAAAGGACTGTCCTTGTTTTTTGGCCCTATTTCTTCTTCCCGAAGAATCTTTTTGCGAGGGATTCGATTGGGCTCGATTTTTCGATGTAAGCGCTGATGTGGCGTTTTGCCATTGTGGTTTTAGCGTAGTCTAGCCATTTTGCTCCCGGTGATGCGCTATCTTTGGTTTCTATTTCAACAATGTCGCTGTTTTTAAGCTTCGTGTCGAGGGAAACTAACTTGCCATTAACTTTTGCTCCAGAAACATGGTCGCCGATGTCGGAGTGTATTGCGTATGCAAAGTCTATTGGAGATGATTCTTCTGGAAGGTCAATAACATCGCCTTGCGGAGTAAATACGAAGACGCGATGCTTGAAAAAATCCATTCTCAAGTTTTTGAGGAACACATCCGTGCTTGCAACTTCTTTTTGGAGCTTAACGAGGTCTTGAACCCAGCTGATATCACTGCCCGGTCCAGGAGTTTTGATTTTTGATTCCTTGTATGCAAGGTGTGCTGCGATACCGTACAGAGCTTCGAGATGCATTTCCTCCGTTCGTATTTGAATTTCAATAACGCCTCCGTCTCCGCGGAAAATAGTCGTGTGGAGAGACTGGTAGCCATTTGGCTTCGGCGTAGCGATGTAGTCCTTTATACGGCCAGGGACGGGGCGCCATTCCTTATGAATGATGCCAAGTGCTCGGTAGCATTCCTCAACCGACTTCACGATTACCCGCACGGCGAGAATATCAAACACTTTTTCTGGATCCATATCTTTTCTCTGAAGTTTCCGCCACAAGCTGAAAAGATTTTTTACTCGATAGTCTACTTTTGCATCGCGGATACCGTTTTTAACGAGCTCTTTTTGTATTGAGCGATATATTTTCTTGGCATATGTTTCGTCTGCCACGCGGAGAGTTTTGATTGTCCCTACAACTTTTTCATAATCTTCCGGGTATGCATAAGGAAAAGCAGCGTCCTCAAACATGCTTTTCCATTTTCCCATACCGAGGCGATCAGCAAGGCGCGCATAGATTTCAAGCGTCTCAATAGCAATTCGTTTTCTTTTTTCTTCCGGAACATGTTCAAGCGTCTGAATATTGTGGAGGCGGTCGGCGAGCTTAATGAGGAGCACGCGAATATCTTCGGACATAGCTACGAAAAACTTTCGAAGACTTTCCACATGTCGTTCAGCACCGCGGTATTTTAGTTTGCCTAGTTTCGTCACGCCTTCTATAAGGAAGAGAACTGTTTTGCCAAATTCTTTTTCTATAACCTCGGGCGGAATGTCCGCGTCTTCAATGCAGTCATGCAAAAGGCCCGCAGCTACAGTGGTAGCATCAGTTTGGATAATCGCAAGATTGTGGGCTGTAAAGGCGACATGTGAAAAATAAATATCTCCAGAATAGCGCTCCTTTCCCTCGTGGGCTTTTTTTGCGAACGCATAAGCTTTTTCTACGAGAGAGCGCCCGTTCTTTGATTGCGTTTTCAGGTGCTTCAAAATATCCTCAAGGCTCGGATAAGGAGTTTTGACCTCGTGGACAAGCACATCTTCGAGCGGGGCGTTCGGATTTATGACCATCCTCTAATAGTATGAAATGACAAGGGGAAAAGCAACCCAGAACAAAAAATCAAGGACTGTCCTTGATTTTTTAATTATTTTTCTTTTGCTAATTTATGTGGATTGTGGTTGGGGCATCCCTTGTTACTACAACGCTCCGGGATGGTCTTAGTCCCTTCCATCATGAGCGATTGACACATCGGGCAGAAGTTGCCGGTCGGTTTTGCCTTGATTGCATTTTTGCAGTCAGGGTAATTGGTGCAACTATAAAAAATTCCAAATCGTCCTTTGCGTTCGGTCATAAAACCTTTCTTGCACATAGGGCAGGGAACTCCAGTGTGATTTCCTAATGCTCCAGTCTCATCTTTTTTAATAAACTTGCATTTAGGATAACTTCCACATGAAATGAATCTGCCAAAGCGCCCCTCTCGTTCTACAAGGTTTGCCTTTTCGCACTTCGGGCACAACTCGCCCGTGTCTCTGGGGCCTGCGAGTTCGGTTCCGTCAATCATTCGCGCGCCATCGCAGTCAGGGTATTTTTTGCAGGATAGGAACTTGCCGTTCTTTCCGAGTTTGATGACCATAGGACCTCCGCACTTCGGACATTTCCATTTTGGATCTGCGTCGCCGAGGGTTGTAAGTTTCTCAATTTTTTCTTTTGACTTAACATCTTTTGAAAATGGCCCATAGAACTCCTTTAAAGTTTTTACATATTCACGAGTTCCGTTCGCAATGTCGTCTAGCTCATCCTCCATTTCTGCAGTAAATACATCGCTGATGTACTTTTCAAAGTTTGCTTCAAGGAATGAGCTCACGACATCTCCAGTGTCGGTAGGACGAAGCGCTTTACCCTCTTTCAAGACATATCCGCGGTCAACAATAGTCTTTATAATAGACGCGTATGTTGAAGGACGCCCGATCCCGCGCTTTTCAAGTTCTTTCACGAGCCCTGCTTCAGAATATCTTGCTGGGGGCTCGGTAAACTTTGCTTCGTCCTTAAGTTCAAGAAGAGTAAGCATCTCGCCTTCGGATACTTTTGGCAACTGCACATCTTCTCCACGCGCATCAGGATCTGCGGAAAGCCATCCTGGCACGATTACGCGCGAACCGGTAACAGAAAAGTTTGGAATGCTGTTGTCTTTAACATTTGCGAGGATTGTTGTGCGCGCAAGCTTTGCGTCAACCATTTGTGAGGCGACTGTGCGAGCCCAGATGAGCTCGTAGAGTTTTTTCTCCTCAGGATTTATACCTTGAGAATTTTTTGTGACATCGGTAGGGCGGATTGCTTCGTGCGCCTCCTGTGCATTTTTGCTTTTGGTTTTAAAAACGCGCGCTTCGGCTACACCTGCTCCGTATCTTTTTGTAATCTCTGCAAGAATTGCTTTCTGCGCGTCAACAGACAGATTCGTGCTATCTGTTCGCATGTAGGTGATCAAACCTTTTTCATAAAGTTTCTGAGCAACTCCCATTGTGCGCGAAGGAGCAAAGCCAAGGCGCGAGCTTGCAGCTTGCTGAAGTGTGGAAGTAATAAACGGAGCTTTTGGCGCTCTTCCTACTTCGCTTTCTTTAACTTCGCGAACCATCCACGGATTATTTCGTCCGATCTTTAGGATATCCTTTACTATTTTCTCATCACGGGGTTCTTCCGTGCATGTCATTTCAAGTTCCGCGTTGCCTTGAGTTTTTACACGAGCGGTAAGAGTAAAATATGCCTCTGGAATAAATGCGCGAATTTCTCGTTCGCGTTCCATAATAATGCGGAGCGCAGGGGATTGAACGCGTCCAGCAGAAAGCCCGTAACGAACCTTCTTCCAAATGAGGCCAGAGAGATCGTATCCAACGAGACGGTCTAGTACACGACGCGCTTCCTGCGCGACGCGGAGGTTCTCGTCTATAACGCGCGGATGCAGGAGCGCTTCCTCGATTGCATTTTTTGTAATCTCATGAAAAACGATTCGTTTTGGGTTTTTGAGACCGCACGCTTCTTTAATGTGCCATGCGATAGCCTCTCCTTCGCGGTCAGGGTCTGTAGCAAGCAGGACTTCGCTCGCTTTCTTCGCGAGAGAATCAATTTCGTCTACGATTTCCGCCTTGCCTTTTGAGATTTCGTAATGAGGAATAAAACCACCGGGAATGTCGATAGCTTTTTTGTTGCTCTTCGGCAGATCGCGAACATGCCCTACGCTCGCACGCACGACATATTCATTGCCTAAATATTTTCCAATCGTTTTCGCTTTTGACGGCGACTCTACGATGAGAAGTTTGTATTGTTTGGTAGCCATTAAACTACATTAGTACTATAGAGTGATTTTTTTTGCAAATATAAAAATGTTTTTGAGAGTCAAATTGTTCTCTCATACTTGCCCATCTTTTCGCGGATAACGCCTTTGATTTCAAGAACAGTCAGCGTGGAGAGTGCTTCTCTGGGGGTAAGCGAAATTGAAGCTAAAATATCTTCGCGCGATGCGGGTGTATCTAATAGAACGAGAATCTGTTGTTCCTCCTCGGTGTAAAGCGTCAAATCGAGCGGTTTCCCCTCTGCCTCGGAAAACTTTTCCTCTATTAGACCGAGCTCTTGGAGGAGCTCCTCTGCGGTCGTGATAGGCGTGGCTCCTTGCCGGATGAGCTTGTTGGTGCCTTTTGAAGTCGCCGAGAAAATAGAACCGGGCACAGCAAATACATTTCTGTTGTAGTCGAGAGCGAGGCGGGCAGTGATTAGCGTTCCTGATTTTTCTTCAGCTTCTATAACAAGCGTGCCTTGTGCAATGCCTGCCATTAAGCGATTCCTTTGCGGAAATGTCCACGGCGCTGCGTGAAGATCTGGTTCGTACTCACTTATTAGCGCTCCACCATTTTCAATAATCTCGCGCGCGAGATTTAAATGCGTGCGCGGGTAAATTACTTTATCGTTTAGTCCCGAGCCGGGAATCGCAACAGTCGGAAGTTCGTTATCCAAAGCCGAGCGATGCGCGATGCCATCTATTCCCATAGCTAAACCAGAAACGATACAGATTGGATAGCCCTTAAGTCCCGAGATGATGCGTTCCGTGGCGTCTCGTCCGTATCCTGTGTACTTGCGCGAGCCGACAACAGCGAGGTAATAATATTTTTTAGGGTCGGGAAGCGCACCTCGCAGAAAAAGTTCTTTAGGCGGTTCTGGAATCTCCTTGAGCGCTTCGGGAAAATCCTTTGGCAAAATTTTATTTATATCATCCGGCTCGTATTGCATATCTAAAAGTTGTTTTGTCAATTCTAGCATAGTTTGGTATAATCTTTCCTATGTTGGATATCAAATTTATTCGCGAAAACAAAGATTTATTCGCAAAAGGCGCCGAAAAAAAACATATCAGTTTTAATGTTGAAGATTTAATTGCTGTCGATGACGAGCGCCGAAGTTTGCTCTCTTCCGTTGAGACATCCCGCGCAGAACAGAATGTTTTTGCCGATAAGGTAGGCAAAGAAAGCGACCAAAACAATCGCAATGCGCTTATTGAGCAATCAAAAAAGGCAAAGCAAGATCTCAAAGAGAAAGAAGACAAACTTGGGGAAGTGATGAAGAGGTGGCAGGGGTTAATGCTTCAAGTTCCAAACATTCCGGATATGTCTGTTCCAGAAGGCGATAGTGACGCCGACAATGTCGAGGTGCGCAAGTGGGGCGATATTCCAAAATTTGATTTCAAGCCAAAAGATCAGATAGAACTTTTTGAAGCGCTTAATATGGCTGATTTTGAGCGCGGAACAAAAGTAGCAGGCTTTCGCGGATACTTTTTGAAAAACGATGCAGTTCTCCTTTGTCTTGCGCTTTGGCAATTTACAATTTCTAAGTTCGTAAAGAGAGGATTCACTCCTATGATTGTCCCGTCTCTAGTAAATCGTGAACCTTTCATGGGGACGGGATATTTACCGCAGAGCGAAGAAGATTTGTACAAAACACAAGACAGCAACTATCTTGCCGGCACAGCCGAAGTTGCAACTATGGGCTACTATATGAACGAAGTTTTGCAGAAATCTGATTTGCCAAAAAAGATTATTGCATTTTCTCCATGTTTCCGTCGTGAAGCAGGAAGTCACGGTAAGGATACTAAAGGTCTCGTCCGCGTACATGAATTTTTCAAAGTTGAACAAGTTGTTCTCTGCGAAGCAAGCCACGAGGAAAGCGTGAAGTTCCACGAAGAGCTCACGGGAATCTCCGAGGAAATAATGCGAGATCTAAAAATCCCACATCATGTTGTTGCAAACTGCGGAGGCGACCTAGGATTGGGGCAGGTTAAAAAATATGATATTGAAGCGTGGGTTCCATCCGAAGAAAAATATCGCGAAACTCATTCCTCTTCTTATTTCCATGATTTTCAAACGCGCCGTCTAAATATTCGCTACAAGGATGAACAAGGGAAAATGCGTTTTGCTCACTCGCTCAACAATACTGCTTTGGCAACTCCGCGCATTCTCGTTCCTCTAGTTGAAAATTATCAGAATGCTGATGGGAGTATTACCGTGCCCGAAGTTTTGCGCCCATACATGGGCAAGGACATAATAAAGCTGTAATCATCCTTCAGCTTAAGAAAAACTTTTTTGTTAATATGGCAAAACTCGCCAAGATTATAAAAGCAGGCATAAAAAATCTTTTACGCCGCTTCGTGCGCATCATTATATTCGCAATTCTTGCGTGCCTGCTTTTTGTCGCGCTAGGAGGATACAGTCATAATGCGCGATTTAAAATCGATAAAATATCTGTAATAGGAGCTGATACTGTAAGCGAAGACGCGATTCGAGAATTCACGAGTGCAAAACTCGAGGGCAACTATTATTTTGTATATGCCCGCGACAACAGTTTTATTTTCCCGAAGAGTGAAATACAAAAAGGACTTCTCCAGTCGTTTGTGCGCTTGGCAAGCGTGCGCACGGTGCGCATTGATAGTCACACGATTGCCGTAGAGGTTACAGAAAGAGTTCCTTTTGCGATCTGGTGCGGAGACACACTTGTTGATGGTGCGACGCCAGACCTGTCCAATTGTTATTTTTTTGACATAAACGGCATTGTTTTTGCCCGCGCCCCGACATTTTCCTTCGGAGTATATCTGGAGTTTTATACTCCGCTTGATGGAGTTAATGGCACCGATGTCTTGGGAGCGCGCATGCCGGCTGAACGCTTTACTGAAGCGAATGCGGTAGCGGATGATTTTCAAAATAACATCGGGAAGCTTTTTCGCATAGTAATAAAACCGGAAGGCGAGTATTCAGTTACAATAAATAGCAGTGCGTCATATCCTGTGCTTAATGGTGTACCAGTTCGATTTGCAAACGAAGCTGGCGTGAGTGCAATTGTAAAAAATCTACTCGCTTCGCTTCCAGTGCAATTTCCACCGGGCCAAATTCCTAAAAAGAAACTTCTATATATTGATATGCGTTTTGCAAAAAATGTCGTATTTGGATTTGAACACACCACCAAAGCTACAACACAATAGTTTTTGAATTAAGAGCTGTGAGAGGTGTCGTTCTTGTTTCTTTGTGCTAAAGTAGCAAAAATGGTCAGGCTTAATAAGAAAACAGCGAAAAAACTGCCGGTAATGGGTTTTTGGGCAAAACTAAAAACCCCAATTTTCGTCTTGGCTCCGATGTCGGATGTCACTGATGAAGCTTTCAGGCAGATAATTGCAAAATATAGTCGACACGGGAAAAAGGGCGGAGGTCCTGATGTGTTTTGGACTGAATTCGTCTCTGCTGACGGTTTGTGTTCGTCTGGACGAGATGCTCTTTTGCGAGATTTGAAATATAAAAAAAATGAGCATCCAATAGTCGCTCAAATATTCGGTTCAAATCCCGAGAACATGCGAAAAGCTGGAGCGCTTATTCAAAAGTTAGGTTTTGACGGCATTGATATAAATATGGGTTGTCCAGACAGAAGTGTTGAAAAACAGGGTGCTGGAGCAGCGCTGATGAAAAATCCAAAGCTAGCGCAGGAAATAATCCGCGCAGTGATGGCAGGCGCTCCAAAACTTCCAGTCTCTGTAAAAACGAGAATTGGTTACAACAAAGAAGATTTGAAATCGTGGATTGGCGCGCTTCTTGAAACAAAGCCAGCAGTTATTACTGTGCATGCCCGCACACGCAAAGAAATGTCACTAGTTCCTGCGCGCTGGGAGGAAATAGCTCGCGCGGTAAAACTTGCAAAAGGCACGGGCACTTTAATTTTTGGAAATGGCGATGCAAAAGATTTAAACGATGCCAAAGAAAAAGTTCTTGCCACCGGCGCCGATGGAGTTATGTTTGGGCGTGCCGTTTTTGGCAATCCTTGGCTTTTTGACAGCACTCGGAGTCCAGAAGATATCACGCTTTCAGAAAAGTTTGAGGCAATGATCGAGCACACGCATCTTTTTGAAAAGCTTTTCGGCGGTGTCAAGAATTTTGCAATAATGAAAAAACACTACAAAGCTTATGTGAATGGATTTGACGGAGCAAAAGAATTACGAACAAAGCTTATGAATGCGAAAAATGCTAAGGAAGTAGAGAAAATCTCACGCAAGTTTCTGCGGGAGGCGTAATTTGATATACTAATCACATGTCCGAAATAACCCTCTATAGGAAATACCGTCCGCAATCATTTGTGGAAATCATCGGACAGGAACCTGTTGTGAAGGCTCTTGAAGGCGCTATCGCAAACGGCGCTATCTCGCACGCCTATCTTTTTTCTGGTTCTCGGGGAACAGGCAAGACATCGATGGCGCGAATTTTTGCCAGAGAAGTTGGCGCATCGGAAAATGATATTTACGAAATTGATGCCGCTTCAAATGGGGGAGTCGATGAGATCCGCGCGCTTCGCGATGCTGTACACACACTTCCCTTTGATTCTAAATACAAAGTCTATATTGTGGACGAGGTTCATATGCTTTCGAAAGGAGCATTCAATGCATTTTTAAAAACTTTGGAAGAACCGCCCCATCATGTCATTTTTATTCTCGCGACTACAGAAGAAGACAGGGTTCCAGAAACTATTGTTTCCCGTTGTCAGGCATTTAGGTTCAAAAGGCCTTCTCACGCGACGCTCCAGAAGCTTGTAGAAGTAATTGCAAAAAAAGAAGGATACAAGCTTGAAGCATCTTCGTCGGACTTGATTGCGCTCCTCGGTGATGGTTCTTTTCGTGATGCAGTTGGAACGCTTCAGAAGGTTATCACCGCATCCGCCGACAAAAAGATCTCGCCGGAAGAAGTAGAAACAATTTTGGGCGCACCAAGCGCACACCTTGTGAATGATTTTATTCTCGCTATTTCCACTCGGGATTTTTCAAAAGGTGCCGAGGCTCTTGGAAAAGCTAGCGAGACATTGGGAGACATGAAAATGTTTCTTGATCTCGTTGTGCGCAAGGTTCGCTTTGTTTTGCTCCTCCGATTTGCTTCCGGTATGAAAAATGAGGTCCGCGCAAATCTCTCTGAGGAGGACTTTGTTTTTCTAGAAAAGCTCTCCAAGGAGGCAACAAAAACACTCGCTTCCAAGGAGCTTGTAGCCCTCCTAGGGGCGTATGCGGACCTTCGTACGGCTACTATACCGACCCTTCCGCTTGAACTTGCGCTCCTTCGGATTATTGGGCATAATGCGGAAGTTCAATAAAGAGTCAACGGTGTTTGTGCTTTGAGCTGGGAGATCGTCGTATGGTGGGAACAAAAAATAAACTGCTTTATTTTTCATCCGGTTTCGTAGAAAATTGACAATGTTTGTTTGCTGGGCTGGGAGATCGTCTAATGGTAGGACAGGAGCCTTTGAAGCTCTCAATCTTGGTTCGATTCCAAGCCTCCCAGCCCAGCAAAGAAACAGTCAATAGGGGAAGGGCCTTTGAAGCCCAGTATCTAGGTCCGATTCCTAGTCCCCCAGCTTAAAACATAAACAGTCAATAGTAGGAAGCCTTTGAAGCTATGCCACTAGCCAGTGTTTTTTGAACGCAAAAAGATGTATACTGTAATCATATGATTATACTTTTTATAGTTGGACTGTTGCTGGGAGTTGTTTCTGTTATTTTTGCATTACAAAACATTGAAGTGGTGACAGTTTCTTTTTTCTCTTGGAACTTGACGGGCTCTCTGGCTTTAATCTTATTATTAGCTATTACTTCCGGAATACTTATTGCGATACTTTTCTTACTTCCAGAATCTATTAGCAACTATCTTAAATATAAAAAATTAAAAAAAGAAAACAAAGATCTTACAGAAGAACTTAAGAAACAGAAAGAACGAACTATTTTTGCCAAAAACACACTTCCAACTGAAGAAGAAATTTCAAAAATCGAACACGGGGCTGTCGATGGTACGGCTTAATAATAAAAAGTAGTTGAGTGTAGTAATTAGCCACTATTTCCCATTAGTTCCGTTCGGATACCGCCCTAGACGACCAGTCGAAAACATAAACTAGTCAATAGGGAGCCCTTGAAGCTCTAGATTTCACACCCAACAGATGTGAATTTGGTATAATAGAATTATGAAAAAAATATTAATAATTATTTTGGGCTTGCTGATATTAGTAATAATAGTTTTAGGATTTGGTGTATACAAGTTTAATGTTACCAACGATGACATCCATATTGACAACAGTGTCGCAGTGGGCGGGACAAGTCCCGAAAACGCAACATATACAATTCAAGGACAAAAGGTCACCCTAAAAAACGGCATATCAGAAGTTTCTGTAGCTCCAGGTTCTGCGTCAAAAATAGTTACTCGTTATTTTGGCAATGAGGTTAACTATGATTTTAATGGAGATGGTAGAGAAGACGAAGCATTTATTTTGACACAAGAAACTGGTGGAAGTGGAATATTCTATTATGTGGTGGTAGTACTCAACACCATAAATGGCTTCGTTGGTTCAGATGGAGTACTTTTGGGAGATCGCATCGCTCCGCAAACGACAGAAATGGGAAAAGGGAATATCGTTATCGTGAACTATGCAGACAGAAAGCCCGAAGAAAGTTTTGCTGTACAGCCGTCAGTTGGAAAAAGTATGTGGCTCCTGCTAGACCCAAAAACAATGCAGTTCGGAGAAGTTGCTCAAAACTTTGAAGGAGAATCAAACATCGCAAAATAATTTGTTGAGATTCTCTAGTTTTTTTAACTGATTTCCTTTCGCTCGTCAATTCCACTAGGATTTTTCAGTTTTATTTAAGAAATGAACCTTAATTTTAGTATGTAAGGCTACCTTCTTGTACTCCTTGACTTGATGGCCTTCTCGGTGCATCATTGGTTTCTAGTAATTTAAACCCTTATATTTATTATGAAAAATACATATCGATTGCTTTTTGCAGTAGCCGTAACCAGCACCTTCCTTTTAAATTTTGCCTTGCCAGTAAAGGCTGGTTCTGCCGAGTGTGTTTCTTTAACCCAAGATTTGTCATATGGTTTGCAGGATGTTTATACGAATGGAGAAATAGCTGCCTTACAGCAATTCCTCATCAATCAGGGTTTTCTAACTTCGATCTCCGTACCTACCGGTTACTTTGGTTATGCAACACAGAATGCAGTTGCAAGCTATCAAAATAGTTATGGACTATCCGCAACAGGAAGCACAGGTTCGCTTACCCGCGCTTCAATAGAGGAACAAAGTTGCGGGAGCTCTGCGTCGGGAGGTCCGGCTTGGATAATTGGCGGTTCTACCAATACAAACACCACCACTACCGCTTGCGCTCAGGGTGATTTATTCAACAGAATAACCGGTCAGCTATGTTCTTCAAATAATAGCAGTTCAAATATTCCAGGTTGTTACTCTGGAAGTTTATTCAGCAGTACGACGGGACAGTCATGCTATTCAAATTATAATTCAAGCCTAAGCATTACCAATGTAAATGCGCCAAGTATTCTTAATGTCGGGGTTTCTGGCGCATGGACATTCACGGTTAATGGTTTTAGCAGTGGTTATGTTACTACGAGCGTACGATGGGGGGACGAAGGCGTGTATTATGCTTCGTCATCATCTCCGCAATCTGCCTATCTTCAAAGTGGACAAGTAACTTCATTCACTCACACTTACCAGACAGCCGGAGTTTTTGTTCCAGTATTTACGGTCACAGATTCTAGCGGAAAACAAGGGAGCGTGAGCCAGACGGTAACTGTAATCGGTGGCACAAATTACTATGGAATCCCGATAATCTCTTCCATTACCCCCAACTCTGCAACTGCCGGATCAACAATAACTATTTATGGTTCAGGATTTGGGATCAATACCCCAAACACAATCTATTTTGGTACAAGCGTTTTTAGCAATCGATACTCTTCAAATGGAACTTCTTTAAACCTCATCGTACCTGACCAAAATCAGACATGCCCATACCAAGGCACTTGCGGTACCTTCTCTGTGTCCGTAACAAACGCGCAAGGTCAAAGCAGTAACAGTATGCAATTTACTGTGATAGGCAACTCCACGGGCAACGCTCCTTCTATCAGCGGATTAACTGGACCGACCTCTCTCGCCGTGGGCACATCAGGTATTTGGAGCCTCGTCGTCAATACTACGAATGCCACTTATCTAACAACGGATGTGCGCTGGGGAGATGAAAGTTACTATGGAGGAGCAATAACACCGTCGTCAACATTTTATATTCAGGACCAGCAAACTAGAACTTTCAGCCACATATACCAGACGCCGGGTTTTTACACGGTCATATTCACCGCTACTGATTCGCAGGGACGACAAAGCACTTCAAGTGTAACTGTCACCGTAACTGGAAGCAGTTATAACGGACAGACGACTCTCTCTTATCTTTCTCCATCGCAAGGGCATGTTGGAACTCAAATAATGATTCAAGGTTCCGGATTTTCAACTTATGGAAATACAGTACACTTTGGCATTGGTGGTTCAACAAGCCTTTATTCTACAAACAGCGGTAGCACGATTTATTACACAATACCCAGTGTTGTTACTCCTTGCGATACGGCAAACGGAAGTATCTGCTCAATGATTGCAATGCAGGTAACCGCAGGATCCTACCCGGTATATGTAACAAATTCTTCAGGTCAGACAACGAATACGGTTTACTTCGGAGTTACGCAGTAGATTTTTTAAGGCGTCTATAGTGTTTTTGAATTAAATATTTGTTACTATAGGTGTATGAAAGGATACACAACAAATATTGAAAAAGTTTCGCTCGAGAATGAAAATTTTCGCGAGGTTTTGTACACTGCAAAAAATAGCCAGCTTGTAATAATGAGCTTAAAGCCAGGGGAAGATATTGGCGAAGAAGTTCATCAGCTTGATCAATTTATAAGATGTGAGGCAGGACAGGGGAAATCAGTTTTGGAGGGGATAGAACATGAAATGAATGATGGCGACGCAGTAGTAGTTCCAGCAGGCACAAAGCATAACATCGTTAATGTCTCGACGACAAAACCCATGAAGCTTTATACTGTATATTCTCCGCCAAATCATCGCGATGGTGTAATACACAAGACAAAAGAGGAAGCCGAAAGTGATGAAGAAAGTTTTGACGGCAAGACCTCCGAGTAGGACATAAATTATATGAATAAATACAAAACAACAATTGTCGTTCTTGCGCTTGCCCTGGCCGGCATGTTCTTTCTTAGCTATTTTTATGGAGAACAAAAGCCCTCCGAGCAATCAACGCCAAAAACACTCTTAGATAGCAGTCCGCACCCTACTATTTTTATTCCTGATTCAGTCAAACCAGATTCTGCTTCTAGCCCAGATACAACTTCTTCCACCAAACAATAGTCACATGTTATACTTGCGGTAACTTTTATTAGAAATAATTATATATATTATGAATACAAAAAAAATATTAATTGGCGTAGCGATAATAGCAGTTCTTGGGCTCGTTTATTATTTTTTGACTAATGGTACTAAAAATAACCAAGATCTGACCACCACTACTCCTACTACGGAACAGGGTACGCCAACAGCCACAAGCACTGGAGCAACCGCAACTAGCACTAGCGATCAGCCAATAGTTGGAGTCAAAGCCGAGGCTAGTGGGCCTGTGTCTGTAAAATTAGTTCTTCCTGCCTTGGTTGCTCTCACAGACTCTGGTTTTTCTCCGTCTTTAGTAACTATAAAAAAGGGAGATACCGTTTTATTCGTTAACAGAAGCAGTAAAGAAATGTGGGTAGCATCTGATCCGCATCCGGCTCATTCGGACTACAGCGGAACTACACTTGCGGAGCATTGTCCCGACACAGCTGGCGTAGCATTTGATGAATGTTCTTCAGCTGATAGCTATTCGTTCACTTTTGGGAAGACTGGCACTTGGGGTTTTCACAATCATGGCACAGGCGACGGCGGGGAAGTAATCGTACAATAAATAAAAAAGACGCGGTTCTGGCAGTTAACGGTATACTAATACAATGGAACAATTTCCTCTTCTCGACAAATCGTTTCCATTTTTAAAACGGATTCTTTTGTGGATTCTGGTGCTTTTGGGGATAGGCACTCTGGCTGTTTTAGCGACATCCATTATTGTGAAAGTAGGAGCTAGGTCATATATTTACGACGATACCAATATGCTTCCGCATACTCAAACAGCGCTTATCCCCGGAGCGGCTATCTTGTATAACGGTGATCTTTCTCCAGTACTTCGAGACAGGGTTGATGCTGCGATTTCTTTATACAAATCCGAAAAAGTCGCAAAAATTCTTGTCTCTGGCGACAACAGTACTATTGATCACAACGAAGTGAATCCCGTACGAAACTATTTGCTAAAAGAGGGAATTCCAGACGAAGATATTTTCTTGGACCATGCCGGGTTTGATACTTACAGCAGTATGTACAGGGCTAGGGATGTTTTTCTTGTAAGTTCAATCGTAATTGTAAGCCAGTCGTTCCATCTTCCGCGCGCGGTTTTTATCGCGCGCAGTCTCGGCATTAAAGCTTACGGCTTTAATGCTGACAATGGAAGCTATTCTTTAAAAAACTATGCTAGGGAAATGTTAGCGAATGTACGCGCCGTACTCAACCTCGCTTTTTTAAGAATTCCGAAATATTTGGGCAACACTATTCCTATTTCTATAGAAAAGAAAGTTCAACAATGAAATATGATTTTTTGGGATTTTATGTATACTGATAAAAACATATGTCAAATCAAGAAAAAATCTATATTTATGGCAAAAAAGTCCTTCTAGAGGCTCTTTCGTATTCGCCAAAAAGCATAAAGAAAGTTTTTATAGAAAAAGAGGTTAACGATGAGTCGCTTCGCGACCTATTGCAAGCAAAGGGTATACCAACATTTTTATTGAACGCAAATGAAGTTCTCCCCGGAATGGATAAACTTGCGGTGCATCAGGGTGTCATCGGACAAATATCTCTGGAAGATCTGGTTGTGTCCTACCGCGATTTTTTAGAAACACTCAAAGTTGGTCCTGACACAGCACTTGTCATTTTAGGAGAGCTCCAAGACCCGCAAAATGTCGGGGCAATTATCCGCTCTTCGGCTGCTTTTGGAATTGCAGGCGTACTTATCCCTGAACACAATCAAGTTCCTGTTACCGGCGCTGTTATCAAAACTTCTGCTGGAATGGCATTTCGCGTTCCGCTCGTTTCAATTGGAAATGTGAACACAACCGCTCGCGACTTAAAAGAGCTCGGATTTTGGATTTATGGACTTGCCGGGGAAGCAACTACTTCTATCACGGATGAAAAATTTGACGCTCCCACGGTATTTATTTTAGGCAACGAAGAAAAAGGTCTTCGCGAAAAAACTCGCGAGGTGTGTGATATTTTAGTTTCTATCCCAATGAATCCACAGTGTGAATCCCTCAATGTTGCAGCTTCAACCGCCGTTGCACTCTATGCGTGGAGTACACAACATAAAGAGGTCCTTAAAAAGAGTGAAAATAAAGTGAAAGGGAAATAACCGCAACGACAAAAACTATTTGGGAGATCCAGCCAAAGATATAGTGTCTTCTGAAACGAATATTGGTGTGAATATATTGGTGAAAGCGCTGGAGACTCACTAGGGGTTCATGACGGAATCTCGTATATACAAACTGCAATGGATCTGGAAGCATTGCTCCCGTTGCGCCCAAAATAATAACCCAAATAGTTTCTGGGTATGAGTACAATATTAAAGAAAGAAAAATCCCCAAAATTCCGTCTGATCCAATTCTTAAAATATCTAGAAAAAATAATTTGTCTAGATTTATTTTGCTTCCTACCTTGGGATTTATAGAACTAGATAAGATTTTATAGTCCGCATGGGGTATTGCGTCAAGAAGAAAGTGGCTTCCAAACCCAAGCGAGAATGCAAGCATCGGATGTTCTGGGAAAAAACTTGCTATTGCAGCTCCAGTTATCGCATGTGTTGTTAGAGTCATGTGGAAAAGTATAGCAGGTACATACCAATCGAACAAAAAGTGACACCTACCTGCGCATTTTGTGGTCTTTTTTGCTAATACGCCCGATTTTAAGTATACTGCATGTAAATGGAAAGGAATTTTAGAGGCAAGAGAAGAAGCATTCTAGTAAATAAATATTTCTGGTTTTTTGTTGGATTCTTGACCTTTGTTGATGCTCTACTTTTTGTATCAACAAATTTCTCTGACAGTCTTATTTATCGTGAGAAAAAAGACGATACTACCGCAGGGACGAAGGTTGTTAAAAGTCTTTTTGTTCCCAAGAAAATTACTCTTGATACAGAACTCTACGACCTCCTGATGAACAAACTGGCTAACTATAAAGTTTCGACAAGTACCCAGCCAATCGCCACCTCCACCATTGCTACTTCTACCGTAGCCACTTCTACAAAACCCGTAAAACCGCGCCTTTGGCCTGTTAAAACAGTTTATCCGAATGTTGGCGCACTGCTTCCTTTCAATCGCATAATTGCTTATTATGGAAACCTTTATTCAACCAAAATGGGAGTTCTCGGCGAATACCCCGAAGATGAAATGCTCGCGAAACTTCAAGCGGAAGTAGAAAAATGGAACATTGCTGATCCGGAAACTAAAGCTATCCCAGCCTTACACTACATTGCGATCACAGCGCAGGAAAGCAAAGGAGAAGATGGCAAGTACAGGCTTCGCATGCCCGACTCTCAAATAGATAAAGTTTTGGCGATGGCTGCAAAAATAAATGCTATTGTTTTTTTGGATATACAGGTTGGGTTGAGCAATGTACAGACAGAAGTTCCTTTGTTGGAGAAATATCTTAAAATGCCAAATGTACATTTCGGAATAGATCCGGAGTTTTCAATGAAGACAGGCGCTAGGCCGGGAACAGTTGTTGGAACATTTGACGCTGAAGACATAAACTTCGTGGCAAATTATTTAGCCGGAATCGTAAAGCAGAATAATCTTCCTCCAAAAATATTGGTTGTTCATCGTTATACAGAAGCGATGGTTACTAACTATCGTAAAATAACTCCGTTGCCGGAAGTACAGATTGTGATGGATATGGACGGATGGGGAGGCAAAGAACGCAAACTTGATACATATAATGCTTATATTTATCAAGACCCCGTTCAGTTTACGGGTTTTAAGATTTTTTATAAGAATGATATTTTGAAAGCTGGCACGGTTTTAATGACACCAAATGATTTGCTCCGATTAACTCCGAGACCAATCTATATACAGTATCAGTAATCCGTGAAGGACAGTCCTTGTTGAACCCGGGGCTAAGGACTATCCTTGCCACATTACACAGCACAAAAATATGTTTGAACTTACATCCAAAGAATTGAGCATATTAAAACGACTGAATACTCCAAACAAGATTCAAGATTTTTTGGACTCACTTCCTATCAACTACGAAAAAAGTGGAGAAACATGCATGTCTCCACGGCGGGTGCTACGAGAACAGAAAGCGCATTGTATTGAAGGTGCGTTTCTTGCGGGAGTTGCGATGATGCTCAATGGCGAGGAATCGCTTATTCTTAATTTAAAAGTCGGGCGAGGGGATTATGACCATATTGTCGTTTTATTTAAGCGAAACGGATACTGGGGAGGAATAAGCAAAACCAACCATGCTGTTTTGCGATTCCGTGACCCCATTTACAAGACAACACGCGAACTTGCGCTTTCATATTTTCACGAATATTTTTTGAATACTAGTGGTAAAAAAACTTTGCTTGGATATTCTCGTCCAATAAATCTCAAAAGATTTGGAACAAAATGGATAACTTCCGAAAAAGATCTGTGGATTATTGCTGAGAAAATTTTTGATATGCCATACACCCGTTTTGTGCCAAAGGGGAACGAAAGATTCATTCGCAGGGCTAGTATCTTAGAACGAAAAGCTGGCGCACTTACAGATTGGAAGAAAAAAGATAAAAGAACTTAAGAATTAAGAAATTTTTTAACCCCATTTAATATTTTGGGTTTTTCTTTTAGAGAAAACCACTTAATATTTTTGTCTCTCTTAAACCAAGTCATCTGTCGTTTCGCGTAGTCCATACTTTCGTTAATGATAGTTTTTTCGAGCTCGCTTTTTGTAATTTTATTTGTTAAGAACTTAGCAAGGGCGCGATACTCAAGACCAAGTTCGTACATACGACGCCACGATAGACCATCAGCATGAAGTTTTTTGGACTCGCTAACCATTCCAGCTTTTAATCGTTTGTAAAGTCGTTTGGTGATGTTTTTGAGCAACATCTCTCGATTAATTGCAATACCTATTTGTAGAATTTCATAATTTGGAGATTTTGTAGTAAGTGTTGGCACAGATCCAAGTTCTTTTGCGATCTCAATTGCGCGAATTAAACGAACCGAATTTTTTGAATCAATTTGTGAGGCTCTCTGGGGGTCTAATTTTGATAAAATTGTGAAAAGTTCTTCCGCACTTTTATTAGAAAGTTTTTTACGGAGTGTTTTATTTTCTTTAACTTCAGGAATAATAGTTCCTTTTACGATTGAGTCAATAAAAAATCCTGTGCCACCGCAAAGAATAGGAATCTTGCTTCGTTTTAAAATGTCCGCAATCGCGTTTGTTGCTAGGTGTTGATATTCCGCCACAGAAAATCTTTTCTTTGCATTTGCAACATCAAGCAAGTGGTGTGGAACGCTATTCATCTCTCTTTTTGTAATTTTCCCTGTTCCAATATCAAGTTTTTTATATACCTGCCGAGAGTCGGCGCTAACAACCTCGCCATCAAAGCGTTTTGCTATTTCTACAGCAAGATCGCTTTTGCCGGAGGCGGTGGGGCCGAGGATGACGAGAAGTTTTGGTTTCATTATATAGATACTAGTCAGATCAAAAAAGAAAACAAGGTCTGTCCTTGAGAATTAAAAAAGGACAGTCCTTGTTTTCACTCAAGGTCACTAAGTCAGAGGAGAGTCTCCCTCGACTAAACTTTTGCCGTCGCAAAAGTTTGTCTGGGCACTGGCTCGTATAGTTTTGATGTGGTCACAAGTCACTAAGTATATTGCTTCGCTCTGCTCGCAATCTACATAAGTGCTCGCGACCCGAGGAGAGTCTCCCTCGAGTTTTTCCTCGTCGCCACTCGGAAAACTCTGGGCACTGGCTCGTCTGTTTTGCAAGCTTGCAAAACATGACTGCACCATTCGACTCTCCCGGACACTTAGCGTCCTCCTACTAGTCAACTAAAAAAGCCGGGATTTGTAATCCCGGCTTTTTTAGTTGATGTGGACCCGAGGAGAGTCGAACTCCTTACCTCCTGAGTGCAAAACAGGCGCTCTAGCCAAATGAGCTACGGGCCCAACTAAAGGGTATTTAGCCCTTGTTTCGATATTCTACCCTATTTTTTCCTTAATGCAAGTGTTAGCACATATTCTAGGAAATCTGGGAATGACAAACCATGCAAGTCAAGAGATTTCTTGAGTATCGAAGTTTCTGTGAGAGCTGGAAGCGTATTAACCTCAAGCAGGTAGGGACCATCGTCGGTTAGTATAAAGTCATACTCTGCGTAATGACGAATACCAAGATGCTTGTGAGCAAGAAGTGCGGTCTCTTCAAGCAGTTGGCGCTCCTCTCCGCGTAGGCGAGCTGGGCCGATAGGATGTTTGGTGTCGCGATATTTTTTATCAAAATCAAAAAGTACCCCTTCGGAAAGAAGTACTTCCATGGGCGGTGTTACATATGCCATCTCGCCATCTTCTGAATCAATAACCCCGACAGTAACTTCACGACCGCGTATGTACTCTTCAATTAGCGCTTTTTCCGAATGTGCTAGTGCAGTCTCTATAGCTGGCACGAGCTCGCTCTCTCCCTGCACAAAAGAAAGTCCGATAGACGATCCGCCAGTAAGGGGTTTTACAACATATGGCGCCTTTATCTCAAAAACAACCCGATTAACAACTTCGCTTACTTCTTCTCCGCGCGTCACCACGACGCCGTGGGGCACCTTTATTCCTATCGCAGAAAAATATTTTTTAGCGAGCTCTTTATTCATACCAACAGCAGACGGAATTGGTCTCGAGCCGGTATAAGGTATGTTATTGCGCTCCAAAATAGTTTGTACTTTGCCGTCTTCGCCGAATTCGCCATGGAGGGCATTAAATACAACATCAATGTGTTGCATAAGTTTTGATGGAGTTACAGGAAGGCCATCTATGTTCCATTCACCCATGTTGGTTATAAGTATGTCGTGCGGTTCATAGAGATGTTTTGGCAAATTTGCGAGAACATTGCTTCCGGTTTTGAGCGAAACATAATATTCGCCTCCTAAACCCCCGCGCATAACTCCAACACGAATCTTATTCATGCATATAGTATACAACACAAATATGTGAACATAAAAATCTCAAGATTGATTTTCATCTCTTTTCTGATAATATGGACGAATGCCGGGATGGCGGAATTGGTAGACGCACACGACTCAAAATCGTGCGGAGTAATCCATGAGAGTTCAATTCTCTCTCCCGGCACAAAAAACGCAGTATTTTTGTGCCGGGAGAGCAAGGCGCCTGCGCGCCTTGCGTAGAGAATTGAATAGCGGAGTCATATTTTTCTAGCAAGAAAAATAGACGAGCTAGTGCCTAGAGTTTTCCGAGCGACGGCGAGGAAAAACTCGAAGGAGATTCTCTCTCCTTTTAAAACCGCGAGCCAGTGCCCAGACAAATTTTTGCGACGGCAAAAATTTAGTCGAAGAAGCGTCTCTCTCTCCACACACTACGACTGCAAATAAAGCTTCACTTTTGCCACATGTTGTTCATAGGTCTTTGAACAATGAATTTTTCTATTTTCGTCGTGCAGATAGAAAAGGCAATTGGTATCCTCTGGGTTCTGAGCAGCTTCTATGGCTGCCAATCCTGGATTTGAAATAGCGCCTGGAGGTAGACCCTTATTTTGATATGTATTGTACGGAGAATCTATGTATTTATCTTTTGGCAAAACTTTTGGCCACCATTTTGCATCGTTTCCTTTTGCATATTGAAGAGTTGCGTCAATATCTAGGGCCATATCATCAAAAAGTCGGTTCCAAATGATTCCCGAGATGAGCTTCATATCTTTCTTTCCCCCTGACTCTCTCTGAATGATTGAAGCAATCGTAATCGTAGTATCAAGATTTAGAATACCGCCGTCGATATTTTTAGCCGGTGTTCCAACAGTTTCCTCAAACCGTTTTTTCATTTCCAGTTTAATTTCTTCTGGTTTTGAATCAATGGAAACATAATATGTCGATGGGAAAAGATATCCTTCGGAATTGTCGGCAAAACATGCGCGTGCTTCTGCAAACGCATCTGTTTCAATGTCGGTCCAGTTGAGATTTCTTTGGTATATTTGTGCGATTTCTTCTTTGCGAAGGCCTTCTGCAATAGTAATTGATTTATATTCCGGGTGAGAGAGGGAATCATAAATGCTTGCAACATTCATACTTGAAGATACAAAATATCCGCCGGTTTCTATTCCACCAGAAATCTCATTCCATGTAAGCAGTGCAAGATACGAAAGCCTATTTTTTAAATATCCCTTTAAGTAAAGTTCGTCAGCGATCTCTTTTGGCGTGGCGTCTTCGTTGCTGAAATATTTTTCGTATTTTGGATACGGCGTGCCGTTTGGCCAAAGTAAATAGGCCAAAATAAAAAGTGCACACCCGTAAGCCAAAACTTTGCTCCAAAATAGAACCTTTTTTTTAATCGTCGCTCCAGTTGTCATTTATTTCATTATACAGATATTTTGTTGAATAGGGAACCTCCTTTTTTGAAATACTTATTTGCCAACGGGGTATAAAATTGGTAACCTGAAAGCGTCTATACGCTACGGGGCGTAGTGTAACGGTAACGAGCGCGATTTGGGGTTGATGATATTGTCGGGATGTAGTGTAACGGTAACATGACGGGATTTGGGGGTAACATCAGTGTCGGGGCGTAGTGTAACGGTAACATGCGCGATTCGGGTTCGTGAGACTCCGGGTTCAAATCCCGGCGCCCCGACACTGATGTTAACCGGAAGCATGGGATGCTTCCGTGGAAATTTCCATAAGAAATTTGTGAGACCTAGCTGCGTATGCAGTCCGGGTTCAAATCCCGACGCCCCGACCAGCAAAGCGAAGCTTTGTGCGGGATTTGAATGGCGGAGCGATGTTTTGCGAGCACGCAAAACCGCGAGCCAGTGCCTAGACAAATTTTTGTGACGACAAAAATTTAGTCGAGGGAAAATCCCGGCATCCCGACAATGTCATCAACCGGAAGCATGGACGATTAGCTCAGCTGGTTAGAGCACTGCATTCACATTGCAGGGGTCACAAGTTCGAATCTTGTATCGTCCACCAGATCAAATTTTGTGCTATCTTTATTCCTATGGAAGTCCGCATCGAAAAGTCATGGAAAGAAGCACTTAAGGAAGAATTTGAAGCTCCATATTTTGCGGAGCTCACAGAATTTGTAAAAAGTGAATACAAGAATGGGGGAGTATACCCTCCGCCAAAATTTGTTTTCAACGCATTCGAGTTATGCCCATTTGGCAAGGTCAAGGTTGTTATTTTGGGTCAAGATCCATACCACGGCACAGGACAAGCGCACGGGTTGTCGTTTTCAGTTCCTGAAAAAGTTGCGATGCCACCATCACTCAGGAATATTTACAAAGAAATCATAGATGATGTAGGCGGTACAATGCCAACTCATGGCAATTTGGAACATTGGGCAAAACAAGGAGTTCTACTTTTGAATGCGACTCTTACTGTCCGCGCCCATAGTCCCGGCTCTCACCAAAATAAAGGCTGGGAGAATTTCACGGATGCCGTTATCCGCACATTATCCGACAAAAAAGAGCACCTTGTGTTTATTTTATGGGGGAGATATGCGCGAGAGAAGAAAAAACTTATTGACGAAAGCAAACATCTCGTTATCGAATCAGCGCACCCTTCGCCATTTTCAGCAACTGCTTTCTTTGGTTCCAAGCCTTTTAGCAAAACCAACGCATACCTTAAAGAATATGGCGAGAAAGGTATACAGTGGACGCTGTAAAATAAAATGTGCTATCATTGTGTGGCGTTATATGTTTCAAAAAAATAAATTCTATTTTTCACAAAGGAGTTTTTTATGGGCATGCGTCGCTTCTGCGATTTTTCTTATCGTGAGCCTTGTTGTGAATTTCTATGCTGGAATGTACGCCACAGAAATCGCAAGCAACTCGGTAAGTGACATTATTTTGAGCAATACTCCGGTTTTTAATGTAGACGGCATTTTCACATATGGGCCGTTGCTTCTTTGGGCATTTATAGTCTATATTTGCGTGGAGGAGCCAAAGAGAATCCCTTTTATTCTAAAAAGCGTTGCTCTATTTACCATTATTCGCTCTGTATTTATAACACTCACACACCTGGGTCCGTTTCCAAGAATAATCGCCTATGATCCCAATGTGTTTTTCTTAAGAAATTTTACATTCGGCGCTGATCTATTTTTCTCAGGCCATGTTGGTGTTCCATTTCTTTTGGCTCTTATCTTTTGGGATGACAAAAAACTTCGTTACATATTTATCGTATCATCAATTATTTTCTCTCTCATTGTCTTGCTCGGACATCTGCACTATTCTATAGATGTACTATCGGCCTTCTTTATCACATACACCATATTTCACATGGCGCAAAAACTTTTTCCGAGAGACTATCATTTATTTGCCAATGGACTGCAGAATGAATAGTTGAAAAAGCAAAAAAACATGACCATATCCAAAACCGATTATCTAATTTACCGAGATTGCCCAAAAAATGCTTGGCTTAAGATCCATAAACCAGCTATTTACAAAAAATACCCGCTATCTTCTTTCGAAAAGCTGATTATACAAACTGGAAATGAAGTTGAAGACATAGCACGAGAACTTTTTCCAACTGGCGTTCTAATCCACGGCAGAGACGAAGATGCAGAAGAAGAAACCGCCGAATATTTAGAGCAAAAAGAATCCACGCTTTTTCAGCCCATCTTTCACAAGGAGGGTTTTTTGGCTGCAGTCGATGTTTTGAAACTAGACGAAGAAACAGGGAAGTATACGATATGTGAAATCAAGGCAACCAACGATATAGACGAAAAAGTTCACTTTTATGACTTGGCGTTTCAGGTAAATTTGCTTCGTATGTGCGGTCTCGATATTGAAAGGATGCAACTTCTGTATCTAAACAAGGATTACATTCGAGAGGGCGATTTGGAAATAACCAAATTATTTAAAATAGACGATGTATCGTCTGAAATAGAAGATTTATGTCCTGCGGTGGCAGAAGAAATGGAGGTTGCTCTTTCGTATCTCTCCAGTAAAACCGAACCCAAGGGTCGTTGCTCGTGTGTTTTTAAGGGGAGGTCAAGTCATTGCACCACATTTGAATATTCAAATCCTGATATTCCAGAATACGGTGTGCACGACATTTCGCGCATTGGTGCAAGCAAGGCAAAGCTAAGAGAGCTTATTGATGGAAATATTTTTGAACTTCATAAAATACCGGATGGTATGGATTTTTCTGACACACAGCAAAATCAAATCGATGCCCATGTTTTTGATAAAGTAACTATTGATAAGGAAAGCATACGAGAAGAATTAGAAAAACTAGTTTTCCCTCTTTATTTTTTGGATTACGAAACATTTCCGTCGGCGATACCGCGATTTGACGGATTTTCTCCTTACCAGCAAATTCCTTTCCAATATTCTTTGCATGTGCTTCATTCGCCGAACGATAAAGAACCGGAGCATTTTGAATTTCTGTATTCCGAAGAAGGCGACCCGACTATGGCGCTAGTAGACTCGCTACAGCAAGACATCGGACCCAAGGGAAGCGTAATTGTGTGGAATAAGGGTTTTGAACGCGGACGCAACGAGGAGATGGCAGCGCGAATCCCGGAAGCTAAGAAGTTTATTGACTCCGTAAACAGCAGACTTTACGACCTCATAGATGTTTTTAAAAAGCAATATTATGTAGATAAAAATTTTCGAGGCAAAACTTCCATAAAGAAAGTTTTGCCGGTGTTAGCGCCAGAGTTGTCGTATAAAAATCTTGAAATAAAAGAAGGTGGAACTGCATCAGAAAGCTGGAATAAAATTACTACTTCGAATATTTCAAAGACGGAAAAAAATAAAATTATTAAAGATCTAAAAACATATTGTGGACTCGACAGCTATGCAATGTATGCTATTTGGAAAACCCTTGAGAAACTCTAGAATTGTGCGGAGTTTATGCTAGAATCTCTTTTATTATGAAAGAAGTACCACGCGGAGACAGGAAAGTAGTCAAAAAGGCAGTAGCTGGGGCAAAAATGACCTCTTGGGGCGGTGTTGCCGGCTGGTATGACAAATTGCTCGAACAGGGCGATGACACCTACCAAACAAAGGTAATTTTGCCAAACATAGTGCGCGCAATGGGCATAAACAAGGGCGTGCGAGTACTTGACTTGGCTTGCGGGCAGGGTTTCTTTTCTCGCGCATTTGCTCTCGAAGGCGCAGAAGTTGCCGGCGTAGATATTTCAAAAGAACTCATCGCGCTTGCTCAAAAACAATCTCCGAAAGAAATTAGATATTTCGTCCGCGCAGCAGATGACCTAGGGGTTTTTCAAGATGGATATTTTGAAAAAATTACAATCGTGCTTTCTCTACAAAACATGGAAGCTCCCCATAAGATTTTCAAGGAGTGCGAACGCGTTTTAGCTCCCGGCGGAAAACTTTTTATCGTTCTTAATCATCCGGCATTTCGCATTCCAAAAGAAAGTTCGTGGGGATATGACGAAGAAACAAAAACGCAGTACCGACGAATTGATCGTTACATGACCGAAAGCAAAGCCGTAATAGACATGAACCCAAGTCGTCCGGGCACAGTTACAACCCTATCTTTCCACAGGCCTCTTCAATACTATTTTAAGACGCTCGCGAACGCTGGATTTGCTGTAGCACGACTCGAAGAATGGCTTTCTCATCGAGAAAGTGAAAAAGGTCCACGACAAGATGCAGAAAATCGAGCACGCATTGAAATTCCGCTCTTTCTTTTTATTGAAGCGCAGAAACCAGTTAAAAAGTAACTTTAATTTTTTTGCCGTTTCTCTGTGGTAAAATACTCTCATGCTTGCCAAACTTGCTGGAATCATATTTAGCATACTACTTGCACTCGTGGCGGGGGTGTCGTCACTTTTTACATTCCTGGAACAGAATCTAAGTTCGCAATTCCCGGTAGAAATCACGGAGAGCATTGTAACTTCAAAGCTTGCAACTACTACTGCAAAATCCTCCCTGAAAATCGTTTCAAAAACGAAACCTTCACCGGTTGTGATTGCCCCAGAACCACTCAGTGTGCCAGTTTCTTCGGTTGTTTCGTCGAATGCTCTTTCAATAAGCGGTGTCATTGAATACACAAATATCGCTCGCGCACAAAACGGGGGACTTCCGCCACTTTCAGAAAACGGGACCTTGGATCAGGATGCCACAATTAAACTCAATGACATGTTCGCAAAACAATATTTTGAACATATATCGCCGAGTGGCATCGGTCCCGGCGAGCTTGCGAACGAAGTTGGGTATGCATATATCGTAGTGGGGGAAAATCTGGCGCTCGGCGATTTTGGAAATGATGAAAAACTGGTAAATGCGTGGATGGAAAGTCCGGGGCATCGAGCAAATATTTTAAACTCCAGTTTCCAAGAGATTGGAGTTGCTGTAGGAAAGGGAATGTATCAAGGGCGAGACACATGGCTTGCGGTTCAAAGCTTCGGCGTCCCGCTTTCGGCATGTCCTGCAATTGAAAAGAGCCTGAGGCTCGAAATTGACGCAAGCAATACCGAAATTACAAATTTGAAAACAGAAATTGATGCTGAAAAGATTAAAATAGATCAAACTTCTCAAAACGATCTGCTCTATAATGCCTATGTGTTGGAATACAATTCTCTCATTAAAGAGTATGAACGCTCTATATCGACAAATCATTCTTTGATACTCAAATACAATACGGAAGTCCAGTCGTTTAATAGTTGTATCGCTGTGCTCGAGGCGAATTAAGATAGCCTTCTTCTCGATAAGCAAAAAATGACATCTAGTGCTATAATATAACAATGAATAATCAAAAAACTGGAGCTTACTTCTTGCCAATAGCCCTCTTGTGTACATGTATACTTACATTCTTTATCTTTCGGCCATTTTTATATTCGGTAGTCTTTGCTATTGTTTTTGCCCTTGTCTGCAAGCCAATTCATAAAAAAATAAGCAGTTTTTTTGGTAAATGGCATGCACTCTCAGCGCTCACTACAACTATTCTAATCGCGCTCGGACTTTTTATTCCGCTCGCGCTTATTGGTGTAGAAATCTTTCACGAGGCAGAACAGCTTTATGCGTCGTTAGCAAACGGAAACGGAATCAACGGCGTGCTAAAGGTTTTGAATGCATGGCTTGCAGGCACACAAAAGTTCTTTCCGGAAGTGCCACACATTTCTCTTATTAATATAGGCGAATACATAAAACAGGGGCTCGGTCTTTTACTTCAAAACTTCACTGTAATCTTTTCCAATGTAGCGAAAATTTTCCTGAGCCTTGTCGTATTTTTGATTGCCCTTTACTATTTTATTAAAGATGGTGCGAAGATGAAGAATGTCTTAATCGCCATAAGCCCGCTTGATGATGTTCACGACGAAATGATTTTAAATAAGCTCGAACATGCCACTACTTCTGTAGTGCGTGGCAGTCTCCTTATTGCGCTTATCCAAGGAACCATTGCGACGATTGGATTTATTCTGTTTGGTATTCCTCAGCCTGTCTTTTGGGGCAGTGTTGCCGTACTCTGCGCTTTCGTTCCCGGCATAGGAACAAGCATAGTGCTTGTCCCAGCGATATTATTTTTATTTCTGACTAATCAAACGCTTCCAGGATTTGGTTTGTTAATATGGGGTGCCAGTGCGGTCGGGCTCGTAGATAACTTTTTGGCTCCACACATCATTGGAAGAAGAATGGAACTTCATCCACTTCTCGTTCTGCTCGCAGTCCTCGGAGGAATAATCTTCTTTGGGCCCACCGGTTTAATTTTGGGTCCAATCGTGGTAAGCCTTCTTTTCGCATTGCTTGAGGTATACAACTCTTACAATTCAAAACAAAAAACCACCTAATTAGGTTTCCCGTTTTCTCATTTGTTAATTTGATTATTTTTTGCTAAGCTCCCACATATGTTTAAAGAATTTTTACTTAAACAGGTTATAAAGCACCAGCTTAAGGGAATGCCTGAGGCTGAAATAAATCGCATTGTAGAGCTTGTAAACAAGAACCCCGAACTTTTCAAAAAAATCGGCGAAGAAATAAAAGCTAAAACCAAAGCAGGCCGTTCACAACAAGCGGCAACTATGGAAGTGATGCGCGCGCACCAAGGGGAACTCCAAAAAGTTCTTGGAGGCAAATAATTCTATTTATGGCACTTTCAATGGGTATTGTGGGGCTTCCGAATGTTGGCAAGTCAACGCTCTTTAATGCTCTCACCAAAAAATCCGTACCAGCGGAAAACTATCCGTTTTGCACCATCGATCCCTCGGTTGGCGTTGTTGCAGTACCCGACGAGCGGTTACAGATACTTTCAAAATTTTCAAATTCCGCGAAAACTATTCCCGCTGCAATAGAATTTGTAGACATCGCAGGGTTAGTAAAAGGCGCAAGCGAAGGGGAAGGCTTGGGCAATAAGTTTCTTGCTAATATTCGCGAGGTGGATGCGATTGCCGAGGTGGTGCGCATTTTCGAAGATGACAACATCATTCATGTGAGCGCTAAAATAGATCCTGTTTCCGATATTGAGACTATAAATCTTGAACTTATTCTTGCGGATGCGCAATCTCTCTCAAAGAGGATTGCTAACATTGAAAAAGATGTGAAGCGCGGAGCAAAGGAAGCGATAAAGGAAAAAGAAGTGCTTGAGAAAATTAGTGGAGCGCTCGAAAAAGGGAATCTTGCGCGTGGAGTAGCTCTAACTACTGATGAAATACAAATTGCCGGCACCTTACAGCTTTTAACAATGAAGCCAATTTTGTATGTCCTCAACAAAAAAGCGCGCGGACGCAATTTAGACGAAATGAATGATGAGCGATTTGAAAAACTGATGTCTTGTTTGAAAAATCTTGGGGCGCATTTCGTAGTAGTTGATGCTGCCGTTGAGCAAGATTTATCTGGTCTCGAGGGAGAAGAAAAAGAAATTTTTCGAAGCGAACTTGGTGTTAAAGACGACGGTATTAATAATCTCATTAAGAAAAGTTACGAAATGCTCGGGTTAATGTCTTATTTCACGACAGGAGAGGATGAAACCAGGGGGTGGACAATTAAGGTTGGATCAACGGCTCCGGTTGCTGGCATGGCAATCCATACGGATTTCAGAGATAAGTTTATTCGCGCTGAAGTTGTATTTTGGAAAGATTTATTTGATGCAGGTTCGTATGCGAAAGCTCGAGAAAAAGGACTAGTTCGAATTGAAGGCAAGGAATATATTGTAAAAGACGGAGATGTGATCGAGTTCAGAATCTAAAAATCTCCATAGGCTTCGCCTATGGAGATTTGAGTGTGTTGTAATGTGAGTCAAAAAGGACTGTCCTTCCCAAATTTTCGCAATATTCCTACAAACTACAAACTATCTACTACAAACTAATTCGTGGTATAATCCCTTATTATGGATACACAAAATATAGAACAAGCAACAAAGGCAAAAACATCGCCAAAGGACTTTTTTATTAATTTAAGCGTTATTTTTTTCCTCTATTTCATCGTAGTAAACGCAGTACAGCTTCTTTTTGAAACCATCGATTCGGTGTTCCCTCGCACAATTCAAGAAAGTTATTTCACGCCAAGCATAGCTTTTCCTATCGCTGCCCTAATGATAGCTTTTCCTATTTTTCTTCTTTTGTCTTGGGCGCTTTTCCTTGCTGACAAAAAAGAATCGTTGAAACACGATATTCCAGTTCGCAAATGGCTTGGATATCTCACGCTTTTTGTTGCTGGCATAACGATAGCAATTGATCTCATCGTACTCTTAACCGCATTTTTAAACGGCGAAGAAATCACTATTGGATTTACCTTGAAAGTAATTTCCGTGCTTTTGATAGCCGGTTTTATTTTTGGCTATTACCTTACTGATCTCATGTATAAAAATACCAAACCAATAAAAAGATATTTTGCCATTCTCTCCACCCTGCTTGTTGTTCTTATTATTGGTTTTGGTTTTTATGTATTTGGTTCTCCGTTTACGCAGAAAGCGAGACGCTTCGACAGCCAGCGTATATCAGACCTTCAAACCATTCAGTATCAAATACTCAGTTATTGGCAGGCAAAAAAGACCGCCCCAGCCACGCTTAACGACCTTAACAATGAAATTACCGGCACCGTTGTTCCTCGCGATCCAAATACCGATTTGCCATATGGCTATGAGAAAGATTCTGCAACAACATTTAAACTATGCGCGACATTTGAACGGGAGGGTCAAAAGCAAAACAATACACAAGTAGTATCAATGCCAATAACGGCATACCCAAGCGCCATTTCTAATGAATATTGGGGACACAGCATCGGTTTGGTTTGTTTTGATCGCACCATTGATCCGTCTTTGTATCCTGCAAACAAATTGATAAATTATTAATTTCAATTCGAATGAAAACATACGACCATAAATCCATCGAAAAGAAATGGCAGGATGCTTGGGAGGCGTCTGGGATTTATAATGCGAGCGACGATAGCAAAAAGCCGAAGCAGTACATCCTTGATATGTTTCCATATCCGTCTGGCGACGGGCTTCATCTCGGACATGTAGAAAACTACACGGCAACCTGCATTTATTCTCGCTACAGCAGAATGAACGGCTTCAATGTTTTGCATCCTATAGGTTGGGATGCTTTTGGTTTGCCCGCCGAAAACTATGCCATTAAAACAGGCACACATCCGGATGTCAGTACCCACAAAAATATCAAAAATTTTACGAGCCAAATAAAAAACTTGGGTCTTTCGTATGATTGGACTCGCGAAATCGACACTTCGAACCCAGAGTATTATGCTTTCACGCAATGGTTTTTCCTTCTGCTCTACAAAAATGGTCTCGCATACAAAAAGAAAGCAAAAGTAAATTGGTGCGAATCTTGCAAGACAGTTCTTGCGAACGAACAAGCCGAAGGGGGTATTTGCGAACGCTGTAAAAATCCAGTGATACAAAAAGACCTTGAACAATGGTTCTTTAAAATTACTGATTTTGCAGAAGATCTTATAAACGATCTCGACAAAGTGGATTGGCCGGCCTCCACAGTGATTGCACAGAGAAATTGGATAGGGAAATCTGAAGGAGTCGAGTTTAATATGCCCGTGGATGGCACAAATGAATCTATTTCTGTTTATACAACCCGTATTGATACGGTTTTTGGTATGACCTATGTAGTTTTGGCTCCGGAACACCCTTTGGTAAAAAATCTGGCATCTAAAATAAAAAATAAAAAAGAAGTTGAAGATTATATTCTTGCTACCGAAAAGAAAACTGAATTGGAGCGCACAGAACTTGGGAAAGATAAAACTGGGGTAAAGCTCGAAGGAGTGTTTGCGTTAAATCAATTCAACAAAGAAAAAGTTCCAGTCTTTTTGAGTGATTATGTTTTAGGAAACTATGGTACTGGGGCAGTTATGGCAGTACCGGCTCACGATGAACGCGATTTTGAATTTGCAAAAAAATTCAAATTGCCGATTAAAAAAGTAATTTTACCGGAACCAACTCTTCTAATTCCAAGGTCTGCAGAAGATTTGGCAATGGGAGCACGGGGAGATCTTCGCATCGTATCCGAGTGTTTCGTTGACGATGGAGAATTAGTAAACTCCGGTACCTTTAGCGGTCTTACCTCCGCAAAAGCTCGCGAGAAGATGACCTCTTGGCTTTCACAGCAAAAATTCGGCGAAAAGAAAATAAATTACCGTCTCCGTGATTGGCTTGTTTCGCGCCAGCGCTATTGGGGTGCGCCGATACCTATTGTTTATTGCGACACCTGCGGGGAAGTGCCCGTACCGGAGAAAGATTTGCCGGTACTTCTTCCAACCGATGTGGATTTCCGTCCCACAGGCGAATCTCCACTAAAGTACTCAAAAACTTTTAATAATGTTGTCTGCCCAAAATGCGGGAAGCCTGCGCGCAGGGAAGCTGACACAATGGATACATTTGTCTGCTCTAGTTGGTATTACTTCCGATTTGCTGACCACAAAAATAAGAAAGAATTCGCTTCAAAAGAAGCGATAGAGAAGTGGCTTCCGGTAGATATGTATATGGGGGGCGCTGAACACACAGTGCTTCATCTTATGTATGCCAGATTCCTTACAAAAGTTTTGAAAAAACTAGGATATATCAAATTTGACGAGCCATTCAAGAAACTTCGCCACCAGGGAATGATACTTGCAGAAGACGGCCGAAAAATGTCCAAATCTCTCGGTAATGTGATTGGTCCGGATGCAATCAGGGAGTCGTATGGTGCCGATACTCTTCGTTTGCATGAAATGTTTCTTGGTCCTATTGAAGACATGAAGGCATGGAGTTCTCAGACAATAGTTGGCCCGCGCCGTTTCCTGGAAAGAGTTTGGCGGTTGAAAGAAAAAGTTGGAGATACTGCCGATGAAAAAGTTCTTGAGGAATCTCTGCACAAGGCAATTAAAAAAGTAGGGGATGATATTGTATCTTTTGGTTTTAATACTGCCATCTCGTCTCTGATGATTCTCCTAAACGACATGGAGAAAGCTCCGGCTGTTTCAAAAGCTCACTACGAAATACTCCTCGTTCTTCTTGCGCCGTTTGCTCCGCACATTACCGAGGAGCTCTGGCACGATCTCGGCAACGATAAGTCGATACATCTCGAGATGTGGCCATCATTTGATCCTGGAAAAATTGTTGCTAAAGATATGACAATTGCAGTACAAGTAAACGGAAAAGTGCGCGAGACAATCGTTGTTTCAGCAGATACTTCGGAAGACAAGATCAAAGAGATGGCGCTAACTAGTCCGAAGATATTGAAATGGGTCGAAAACAAGGGAATAAAGAAAACAATTTTTGTTCAGGGCAGACTTCTTAGTATTGTAGTAGGGGATTAAACCTATACATTTCAAGGGTTTTTTGGGAGGGAACTTCCCAAAATAGAAACTATTGACTTTATAGACCTTTAATGCTAGAGTCTACTAAATTTCAACACGCGAAAAACCCCGTTCAATCTTCCTTTAACTTTTTATGGTATCAATTACATTCAAACCAAAACAAGTAGTAAAACGACTTCTCGCACCGCTTTCACCGCGAGCGCTCGATGTCATCACAAAAAGATATGGTCTCGGAGAAACTACCGCAAGAATGACTCTTGAGGGTATTGGTTCTTCCTACAAGATTACTCGCGAGCGCGTTCGCCAGATCGAGAATTTTTCTCTCTCGGTTATCAAGAAATCAGATGCTTTCAAAAAAGAAGCGCCTGCTTTTGCCGAACTTCACAAACTTATCATTGGTATGGGGGGCGTTGTATGCGAGGAAGATTTCCTTATGCATATTTCGCGCGATGTAAGTATTCAAAACCAAATTTATTTCCTTCTAGTCTTGGGTGATGAGTTTTCGCGGGAGAGAGAAGACGAACACTTTAAACATCGCTGGATCGTCGACGACAAAACATCGATGAAAGTCCACGATGCCCTTAGAAAACTTTACGAAAAGCTATCAAACGAAGAGCTTGTCTCCGAAAGTGAGATTATGTCAGGTTTCCTTTTCCACTTGAAAGAAGTTTCAGACGGATACAAAAATGAAGAGATTATAAAGCGATGGCTCTCTCTTTCTAAAGATATTTCAAAAAATCCTCTTGGAGAGTGGGGAAAGTCTCGCTCGCACAATGTGAGTGCTCGCGGAATGCGCGATTATGCATATTTGGTTATTCGCAAGCATGGTTCTCCTATGCACTTTACCGAAGTTGCCAAATCCATCGGCGAAGTATTCAACAAAAAAGCCCATGTTGCGACTACGCACAACGAATTGATAAAAGATGACAGGTTTGTACTCGTTGGCCGTGGTCTCTACGCTCTAAAATCCTGGGGTTATGAAAAAGGAGTAGTCAAAGATGTGATTACAAAAATTTTAAAGAAAGAAGGTCCGCTTACTAAAAAAGAAATCATAGACCGCGTTCTCAAAGAGCGATATGTCAAGGAGAATACAGTGTTCGTCAACCTCCAGGACGCTAAACTTTTCAAGAAATCAAAAGATGGTACATATTCTCTGGTAGAGAAATAACCCAATTATGAAAAGGCGGGCGCAGTAGCCCGCCTTTTCTATTAGAATATTTTCCTGTATAATAAACAACATGAATTCTCTAGGCACAGCCTCGTTTATCTCCCAAGCTAACACAATTTTTTCTCTTGTCTTTCAGTGGTTTCCTCTCTGGGGCCCGATTGTTCTAATGATTGTTTTTTACGAGGAGTGGATGTACTATGTGCGAACTAAGTATCGAACTAGTTTGGAGTGGACGCTTCTCGAAATAAAACTTCCAAAAGAAATTAATAAAACACCGCTGGCTATGGAAATTGCACTGGGTGCATTGCACCAAGGGGTTGCGTCAAACTGGTATACAAAATATATTCAAGGCGTGGTCAAAGGATGGTTTTCTTTAGAGATGGTTTCGATAGAAGGAAACATAAAATTCTTTATTTTTACTCCCGCAAAACTCAAGAAATTGATTGAGACTCAGTTTTATGCTCAATATCCTGACATAGAAATTCTTGAAGTACCTGACTATACAAGATATATAGACTTTAAGGGCAATGCAGGCGAATGGGATGTATTTGGAACTCAATACGAACTTACAAAACCAGACCCTCTTCCAATTAGAACTTATATTGACTATGGAATGGATAAAGCAGAAGTTGAAGAACAGTTTAAAATTGATCCACTAAACTCTGTTCTTGAGTATCTTGGTTCTATGGGCAAGGGGGAACAACTTTGGATACAAATACTTGTTCAGCAAGCCAATGATCGTTACTTCAAAGAAGGAGAGATGAAAAAATGGCAAGACCATGCGAAAGATCTTGTTACAGAAATGGCAGGACGAGGGAAAAAAGACAAAGAGGGGAAACCAATACAGTCACCGATGCCGACAAAAGGTGAGTCCGAAGCAATAGAGGCGATAGAAAGACACGCTGGGAAGCTTGGTTTTGACTGCGGTATTCGAGCTCTTTATATTGCAAAGAAAGACAAATTTAGTTATGGCAATATACAACCACTTGGGGGTCTTTTCCGAGCATTTAGTAATGCTAATTCAAATAGTTTCAAAACTTCTGGCTCCACTTACGGTTATGATTTTGAATGGCAAAGACACATTTCTTTTGATCGTTTTATTTTTATACCAGAATTCTTTGCAGATAGCATGGAGCGCATCAACGGCGCCCGCAAGGCTCAATTTGACGCTTACAAACACCGCTCATGGTTTTATCCCCCAGCAAAGCGAAAACCATTTTTGCTGACATCCGAGGAACTTGCAACCATATTCCATTTCCCTGGAGGGGTTGCGCAAACTCCAACCTTCGGCCGTATCCCATCCAAAAAGAGCGAAGCGCCAGTCAATTTGCCTGTTTAATCGATTTTTGCAGAATAATTTGACAAAGATAGTATAGTATGTTATGTTCTTCCTTGGGACAGTTTTTTGGCATTCGCATTTTACATTCTTCCACACTTCACTATGGACCTATTAACGGACCAAGAATACCGAAATCTTTTAGACAAAATAGAAGATGCAGATTGGGGATTTGACCGTCTAACCCCCGAAGAAAAAAGAAAGATGCAAGAATACGAAGAGAATCTTTGGCGTGAGCGCCGGAAAGAAGAAATGAGAAATATACACTTCAGCAAGCTTCACTCCATCGACCCGCGCATTCCAAGGTGATTGCAACGAACAAATTAGACCCGGACCAACAATCCGGGTTTTTCTTTTATTGACAAGGATATACAGGATATGTGAGAATGTCCCCCGGCCTCGTACTTTTATTCTTTCCACACAAAACTCTTATGAAATCCACTAAGAGTTTATTTGAAATCCGCAAGGAGACTCATGTGGTCTTTGATCCATTGTGGCAAAGCGGAGCCGTGACGCGTAATGGTGCTTATAAAATATTAGCCAAAATAACAGGGCGCCCACTTCGTGACGCGCATATCGGGAAACTTTCTGCGGAAGAGTGCATGAATGTTAAGCAAAAAATAAGGAAAGGAGATTTTTCTATCGCCGATGGCAAGAAACCTCGGAAAGGCAGGTATATATGGATAAAGAAAAATCCATCTAATCTGGTGAAATACTGCAGAAATAATATAAAAACAATCTGCAGGAATAACAATATATTTATCAGAAATTGATTTCATATTTGTCAGACTCGTAGTTCAAGCCCAAACCAATCTGGTTTGGGCTTTTGTTGACAAAGAGAATCGAATGTGGGAACCTACTCGAGGATAGAACTTTATTTTTTTCTCCCAACCCTCATGTGTTCAACCGCTCTGCTTTCGAAAGTTCGAACCAACATTCGTTGTCAGGACCCAAAGAATCCATCAGGAATTCACGAAGTACATCGCATCACCGGCGGAATATTTTTCTGCCTTCATTGTTTTCACTTAGCTGATCCAATTCCAGCCGAAGATTGCAAGAACAATGCGTGTCAGCACTTTGATGATGCCATCAAATGTTCTCCTTCTGGAGAAGTGGCTTGCTCGAAATGTCCGCAAAAATTCATCATGACTGACCGTCTCTTAAGTAGTAGATGATCTTTCGTGCCCAAAAACCCGTTCTTGCGAGCGGGTTTTTCTTTAATCTGGCAAGGTAAGCTATAATGATACAAATATGGAACAATTGCTCCCGCAAATACAAAAAATAAAAGCAAAGATTTTAGAATTTTATTCTTCCAAAATTAAACCCAATCTTTCAAAAATTCTTCCTGCCACGGGTGTTTTAATAATATTTTTGTTTGGCATTTTTTATCTCTGGATTTCACCGCCAAACGATTTTCCTTTAAATAAACTTGTAGTTATAGAAAAAGGAATGTCGCTTTCAGAGATTTCTTCGCTTCTACAAAATGAGCATATTATAAAATCAAAATCAGCTTTTAAAACCTGTGCCGTTTTATTCGGGGTTGCTAGGGGTACAATGGCAGGCGAATATCTTTTTCAACAGCCCGCCTCGGCATGTACTATCGCGGGGCGCATTATCAACGGTTCGTTTGGAATTCCGACAGCACGAATTACCATACCCGAGGGCACTTCAAACAAAGGCATATCTCTAATCCTCTCAAAAAATCTATCAAATTTTGATGCACCTCTTTTTCTTAAAGATACAGCCGAGCTGGAAGGATATTTATTCCCAGACACATATTTTTTTTCCACTCGCGCAAGTATGGAAGATATAACAACAACGCTCTACGATAACTTCAAGACAAAAATAGATCCGCTTCAAGTCGACATCAAAAAATCCGGCCATTCGCTTAGCGACATTGTTATCATGGCTTCAATTTTGGAAAAAGAAGCAAAGACACCAGAGGATCAAGCCATCGTTTCTGGTATATTATGGAAACGCATCTCTATTTCCGTGGCTCTTCAGGTTGACGCGCCTTTTTATTATCTCTTGGGCAAGGAATCAAACGAACTGACATTGTCGGATCTAAAAATAAAATCAGCTTACAATACTTACACAAATCTCGGTCTTCCAGAAGGTCCAATAGGGAATCCGGGTCTTGGAGCAATTCGTTCTGCAATTTTTCCAAAAAAGACAGACTTCCTTTATTATCTTTCGGACAAAAACGGCGTGATGCATTACGCAAAATCGTTTGAAGAACATAAAGCAAATAAAGCTCGCTACCTGTATTAATTTTTCGTTGACGGAAGGTCCCTTTCTTGGTATACCAAAGCTCCTATGGCTCTCAAAAAAACAAAAGGGAAAGTATTCGTGGCAATGTCTGGCGGAGTTGATAGCTCCGTAACTGCCGCGCTTCTCCAAAAAGAAGGATACGATGTCACTGGAGTTTTTATGAAGGTTTGGGCGCCTTCGTTTTTGCCATGCACATGGCGCGAAGAACGCCGTGATGCCATAAGAGTTGCAGCGCATTTGGGCATACGGCTTCTGTCGTGGGATTTTGAACGAGAATACAAAGAAAAAGTAGCCGATTACATGATTTCTGAATACAAGAAAGGAAGAACTCCGAACCCGGATGTAATGTGCAACAAGGAGATAAAGTTCGGCGCATTTTTCCGCCGAGCGATTAAAGAAGGTGCAGATTTTGTCGCCACGGGGCACTATGCGGAAGTTAACCGCAACAAAAAAACTGGATTGTACGAAATGTTTGCTAGCGTAGACGAAACCAAAGACCAATCTTATTTTTTGTGGACGCTTGGACAAAAGGAACTTTCTAAAACACTATTTCCGGTAGGAAAATTTAAAAAGTCTGCGGTACGCAAGCTCGCGGAGAAATTTGAATTACCGACAGCAACAAAAAAAGACAGTCAGGGTCTTTGCTTCGTTGGCAAGTTGGAAATGAAGGATTTTCTTTCACATTTCATCAAAGAAAAAAGAGGCGCGGTGTTAAATGAAAATGGCGAAAAGATCGGTACGCACCGAGGCGCATGGTTTTATACGCTCGGCGAACGCCATGGATTTACGATCACTAAAAAAGAAACTAACGATGCGCCGTATTATATCGTCGCAAAAGATGTTATAAAAAATACACTCGCAGTCGCGCATGCAGTTTCTCAAAAACCACTGGAATGCGCGACTAACGAAATAATTCTGCACGATACTAATTTTTGTACCGAAATTAAACCAAACACAAATAAAAAATACAGCGTATGCGTGAGGTACCATGGCGAACCCCACGACTGCGAAATCACGCAATTATCTGGCAAAAAACTTTCTTTACGCCTTAAAAAGCCTGTTGTGGTTGCATTGGGCCAATCCGCTGTTATTTACGACGGTCTTTTGTGCGTTGGTGGGGGAGTTGTCGAGGGAACAGAAAAGCCTTAATTCTCAATTCCATATTTTTCCAAAATATGAGATGATAAAGAGAACATGAAAAAAGGGCAAGCGAATCCAGCTTGGGTTATAAAGAATACGGGGTTGCGAGAACCTTTTTCTTTTAAGAAATTCCGTCGTTCTTTAATGCGTTCTGGCGCGGACGAGGTAACAATAGAGACGGTGGTTTCGCGCATTACACCTGAGATAAAGAGCGGGATGAAAACCTCCGACATCTACAAGCGCGCATTCTCACTTCTCAAGAAAGTAAAATATCCAGTTGCCGTCAGATACTCGCTTCGCAAAGCCGTAATGGAACTTGGGCCTACCGGTTTTCCATTTGAAAAATATGTAGCCGAAATTTTTAAGCGCAGGGGCTACAACACGCACACAGGAGTTGTGCTTAAAGGATTCTGCGTCTCGCACGAGGTGGATATACTTATGGAAAAAGACAACGAGCATATCTTTGTTGAGTGCAAATTTCACAATCAGCCCGGAATGAAAGTTGATGTAAAAGTTGCTCTTTATGTGCACGCTCGCTTTCTTGACCTCGCAAAAGGGCATGGTCTAAACGAAGCTGGTTCGCCAAAAATACACGAGGGATGGCTTGTTACGAATACAAAACTCACCACTGACGCAATTCAATATGCAAATTGCGCAGGACTTACTCTCATTGGATGGGATTACCCCGCGAAAGGGAATCTTCAGGATCTTATTTTGGAAACGGGGGTGCATCCTCTCACATTTCTTACAACACTCTCAATGAAAGAGAAGTCCGATTTGCTTGGGCGGGGCATGGTTATGTGCCGGGACCTGAAGAAAAACGGTGCTTTCTTGCGAAACCTCGGTTTTTCAGAGGAGAGAATAAAGGATGTGACGGAAGAAATAGACAAGGTGTGTCAGGAATTTTAATTAACCTAGTCGTTTAGTAATTATTTTGCTAGAATATTTTTATGAATACAATCACAACATTTTTAAGCAACCCGAGTATTGAAATTTATTTAAAACTTTTCACAGCGCTCTGCCTCGGCATGTCTCTGGGCATTGAACGCGCAATCGCCGGAAAAACTGCCGGCATGCGGACATACGGACTTGTTACGATGGGTTCTGCCCTCTTTGTTATCATCGGAGTTTTTGCCGGAGGGGGGTTTGGGTTGGGTGGTAGTTATGTGGAGTCACTGCGTCTTACGGGCCAGATTATCTCCGGTATTGGTTTTATAGGCGCAGGATTAATTTTTATAAAAGGCGGAAATATAAGCGGGGTTACGACAGCAGCCGGGATTTGGGTTGCAGCAGGCATTGGAATGGCAATAGGATATGGCCTCTACTCCCTCGCTACAGTGGCAACACTCTTTGCTATATTTGTGTTTACAGTTCTCTGGTATGTTGAAAACAAGTTGAAAATATTTGCACATTCAGAGGGTATCGACAGCGAAAACTAGCTTTTAAAAAACTCCCATATTGCTCAAAGCGGTATTTCTGGTAGTATCTTTATTGTATGGATATAAATGAGATAAGAAGTAAATACCTAAATTTTTATAAAAATAGAGGTCATGCGGTAATTCCGTCTGCCCCGCTCGTACCGCAGAATGACCCAACGACGCTTTTTACGGGTTCCGGCATGCAACCGCTAGTGCCGTATCTTTTGGGCAAAAATCATTCCGAGGGGAATAAACTCACAGACTCGCAGAAAAGTTTCCGCTCGATGGATATAGAAGAAGTGGGAGATAATCGCCACACCACATTTTTTGAAATGCTTGGGAACTGGTCGCTCGGTGACTATTTTAAAAAAGAGCAACTCCCGTGGTTTTTTGAATTCTTGACCAAAGATATCGGACTCGATCCAGCGAAACTTTTCGTTACCGTATTTATGGGCGACCCAAAGAATAATGTTCCTCGCGACACGGAATCGGCAGAGATTTGGAAAAATATGTTTGCGTGGAAAAAAATTGACGCAAAAATCGTTGAGATAGGCTCCGAAGAGGAAGGATATAAAAAAGGCATGCAAGACGGACGAATTTTCTACTACGATGCGAAGAAAAATTGGTGGAGTCGAGCAGGAGTTCCCGAAAATATGCCGGCAGGGGAACCGGGCGGTCCGGATTCGGAAATGTTTTATGATTTTGGCACGCCACACGACAAAAAGTTTGGAGAAAACTGTCACCCAAACTGCGACTGCGGGCGTTTTATGGAAATAGGTAATTCTGTTTTCATGCAGTACATAAAAAGGGAAGATGGCTCATTTGCCCTCCTTCCAAAACAGAATGTGGATTTCGGCGGTGGGCTTGAACGAATGACCGCGGCAAAGAATGGAGACTCTGATGTATTTTTAATTAACGCATTCGATAATGCCCGAGCTGCGCTAGAGGCTGAAACGGGGAAATTTTACAAGGAACACTTAAAAGATTTTCGAATAGTTCTAGACCATATTCGCGCGTCTGTTTTCTTGATCGGGGACGGTGTAACTCCTTCAAATAATGAACGAGGATATGTTCTGCGTCGCCTATTGCGCAGAGCAACTCGCTTTGCCGACAACCTAGGCGCCAGACAAGGCAACGAAACTGTCCGTAGCGCTCTTTCCACCGTCGCTGAAGCATTTATAAAAGAATATCAAACGGCATACCCCAATTTAGCCGTTGACGCAAATCATATTTTTGACGAAATAGAGAAAGAAGAAAAACAATTTCGCAAAACACTTTCTCGTGGTATTCGCGAGTTTGAACGCCTTGCAAAAGATGGCTCAATTTCGGGCGAAGATGCTTTCCAACTGGTTACTACATACGGCTTTCCTATTGAACTCATAAAAGAGGAGGCAATTGAAAGAAGTATAAAAACGGTGGATATAGAAGGCTTTGAAAAATTGAACAAAGCACATCGCGAACTATCTCGCGCAGGTTCAGAACAAAAGTTTAAGGGCGGTCTGGCTGATACCTCCGAAAAAACAACCCGTCTTCACACAGCCCACCACCTACTTCTCAAAGCGCTTCAGGTTGTTCTCGGGCCCGAGGTTAAACAGCGCGGTTCAAACATAACTCAAGAGCGATTGCGAATAGACTTTTTGCACACAGAAAAAATGACAGATGAGCAGAAAAAGAACGCCGAGCGAATTGTAAATGAAAAAATACAAGAAAGCTTACCGGTTATTCATTCCGAACTCGAAAAAACGGAAGCCGAGAAGCTTGGCGCTGAGCATGAGTTTGGGCAGAAGTATCCGGACCGAGTTTCTGTATACTCCGTGGGTCCAAAAGAAGCAACACAAGAAAATCCTCACTACGAAAAAGCATACTCGTTGGAATTCTGCGGAGGACCGCATGTTCAAAACACAAGCGAACTCGGGCACTTCAAGATTTTAAAAGAAGAGGCGGTCGCGCAAGGGATTCGTCGTATCAAAGCTGTTTTGGAATAGAAAATTGCGGAGTTCTAGTTCTTGAAGGCGTGTTGACCCATGTTATACTATTGGTATGGGGTTATTTTCTTTTTTATCTGGACAAAAACAAAATTCAGTCCTCTCTCTCGTTATTGACATTGGCTCTTCGAGCGTCGGCGCCTCGCTCTTAAAAATTGAGGCAGGAAAACCTATTCAAGTTTTGGCGACAGATAGAGAAGATATTTCATTTCAAGATCGGCTTTCTTCCTCGCGGTTCTTACTCTCAATGAATCACGCGCTTGAGAACACTCTAAAGAAAATCCAAGCAAAAAACGAAGCTGTGCCTCCTCATATTTTTTGCACGCTCTCTTCTCCTTGGTTTATTTTAAAAATTCGGTCTTTAACTATGCCCAATGGAGAGTCTTTTAAAGTCACAGAAAAGGTAATCGACGATTTTTTTGCCAAAGATATTGAACAAATGAAGAGGGAACTCAAGAATATTTCGCCAAAAGAAATTGAGGTCATAGAAAAGAAAATTATTCAGGTTAAACTAGACGAACGAGAGGTAAAAAATCCGCTTGGGAAAACTGCGCAAAAAATGGAAATCATCGCTAGTGTAGCGTTCTCCTCAAAACGAGTTATCCAAAGCGTTGAGAACAATGTAAAGCATTTTTTCCCAGTTTCCTCTCTTCACTTTGATTCATTTCCAGTAGTAACATTCAGCGCCATTCGCGATATCTTTCCCCTGGAACAGAATTTTCTCTTTCTTGATATAACCGGGGAAACCACCGACATTTCGCTTGTCGTCGACGATCTTCTTGTCCGGAGCGTGTCTTTTCCTCGAGGGAAAAATTTCTTAATTCGTGAGATTTCAAGCGGGCTTAATACACCACACGAAGAAGCTGAAACACTTTTCGGAATGTTTCTTCGTGGTACACTAGACAAGGAGAGCCGAACGCGAGTACAGGGGATTGTCGAGCGTGGTAAAGATGAATGGGCTCTATCTTTTGAAAAAGCGCTTTCAGCTTTTTCAGAAAAAGGTTCGTTGCCAGGGATAGTCTTTTTTACGGGAGATCCGGACATTGCAGAACCCTTTGCCAGACTAATAAATGTCCACAGATCGGATTTAATACAAGGTGGGACATTCGAGGCGCGATATTTGGATAAATTTATGATATCTAAATATGTGTCTTTCGAAAGCGGAGTGATAAGAGATCCTTTTTTGGTAATCGGAGCGCTTTTTGCAAAAAAACTTTTAACTAGCAAACAAATTTAAACAGAAAACGCCAAAATTATGAACAAAGATAATACACCGTTCGATGGAGTCAAACGAAAGCCGGCAAGCGATATTGCACGGAACTCTATTCCAGTGTATGACCGGCCTGCTCGATCTATTTTGCAGCCAAAAGCCCGCATTGAGCAAAACCCATTTTTTACAAAAGAATATATTAAAAAAGCTCCGCCAGAACGACCCCCGAGAAAACCATTCTGGTCAAAACTATTTTTATGGACGGCGATAATATTAGTTTTGCTTGGGCTAGGGATTACGGTAGTGGATTATTTTTCATCTGCAACCGTAAGTATCGTTCCCGTTACTCAAAATGCGCGCGTTGACGATGAATTTATCGCGACAAAAGTAAAAAGTGCCGATAGTATCTCTTTCCAATCTATGAGCTTAAACGAAGAGAAGACACAAGATGTTCCAGGAACAGTTGAGCAAAAAGTACAAAAGAAAGCTACCGGCAAAGCAACGATTTTTAATTCTTATAGCGCAGAATCTCAACGCCTGATCAAAAATACGCGCCTAGAATCTCCCGACCACAAGATATTCCGCATTGATGATTCTGTAGTTGTGCCGGGCGCGAAAATGTCGGGAGGAAAAGTCGTACAACCGGGTAGTGTTGTAGTTTCTATTACCGCCGATGCTCCGGGCAGTGAGTACAATATTGGTCTTTCTGACTTTACAATTCCCGGATTCAAAGGCGATCCAAGATATTCAAAATTTACTGCACGATCAAATACTGAGGCTCCTCTCGCCGGAGGTTTCTTGGGAACAACAAAAGTTCCTACTCCGCAGAATCTTCTACAAGCCCAGAACGATCTCAAAGAAGAGCTAAAGAAGACAGCTCTTAATGATGCTACTGCCCAGATACCGAAGAATTTCTCCTTTTTCCCGGGGAGCATTGTTTTAAAGTTTGAAGAAAAAACACAAGAAGTGTCTACTGGAGGAATTACAAAAGTAACAATAGGCGCCACAGCATCAGTTTTCTTTTTTGATACGGCAGAGCTGACAAAAAAGATAGTGGATGCTACTCTGCCAAAATATACCGGCGCAACACTTTCCATTTCAAACATACAGACTCTTTCATTTGATTTCGTAGATCCGGTAGACAAGACGGTTCTTGCTGATCTGACACAAATTCATTTTCACATAGCAGGGGATGCGGTTTTCGTGGGGAAAATTGATACGGAAAAACTCAGCTCCGGTCTTGCAGGGAAAAACAAATCAGATTTTACGAAAATAATTTCAGAGCAGAACAATATAGAAAGAGCAAGCGTAAATATGTTCCCGCCATGGGCTAGTGTCTTTCCGTCAGACCAAAAGAAGATCTCCGTAAAAATTGTTTCGGAGTAGGCCTAAGGGCGAGTTCATAAAGTTGAAAGTTTATAAAGTTTTTAAAGTGAAGTGCATTGTGCCCAAGGACCGTCCTTGGGAATTAGAAAAGGACGGTCCTTGTTGCTGTCTTATTATTTTTGGGTACTAGTGTCCTACATATAACAACACTGCAACATATTCAAATTTCCATAGGCGAAGCCTATGTATATCTATTCGCATTTACTTTATAACTTTACTAACTTTAAAAACCTTTAACTTAAGCGCTTGCGCGTGTTGTTGACTAGGCTTCTTTTGTCTGTTAGTATATAGCTTCACAATGGTAGAAACAGAGAAAGAGGAATTGGTCCAAGGGGAAGTTATTGAAGCACTGCCTAGTGCAACTTTTCGTATCCAGTTCCCCGATGATAAAATTTTAATTTGTTACCTTGCGGGGAAAATGCGCCTTCACCGCATCAAGGTTCTTATAGGCGATAAGGTCATTGTTAAGCTTGATCCGTACGGCGGAAAGGGTCGTATTGTGAAGCGACTATAAGGTTTTTCTTGCCCTTTTTGGGCAGTTTCGGGCTCCACAGAGCCCGTCCTTGCATTTAATTATAAAATGTTATAGAATGGCGCCATTGTTTTGTTCGGTAAGTTTGGCTAGTTTTTGTTTCTGGTTTTTTCGATTTCTCTCCTGTACCCCGTCTTTTAAAGGGGAACACGAGAGAGTTTTTATGAAAGTAAGATCATCAGTAAAAAAAATCTGCGTTAAGTGTAAAACGGTCAAGCGGGGGGACCGCATTCGTGTTATTTGCACGAACCCAAAACACAAACAGCGCCAGGGTTAATATTCAATTTAAATTTACATTATTTATGCGTATTTTAGGAGTCACCTTACCAAATGAAAAACGAATGGAAATAGCCCTAACGGCTGTTTATGGTATTGGTAGACCTCGCGCAAAAGCTCTTTTAGACAAAGTAGGAATTGATTACGGAAAACTCGCAAAAGATTTAACCGCTGACGAAGAAACCACCATCCGCAAGGCACTCGAAGGAGTAACCCTTGAAGGCGAGCTCAAGCGCAAGATTTCAAACTCGATCAAGCGCCTCAAAGACATCAAATCTTATCGCGGTTCCCGTCACGCAAAGAGGCTTCCTACTCGCGGACAGCGCACAAAAACAAATTCCCGCACAGTTCGCGGAAATGTGCGCAAGACGATGGGTTCAGGACGCCGAAAGGAAGAAAAGAAGTAGTAACAAAAATAGAATCAAAAAATTATCATTATGGGCAAAAGAAAAATTATTCAGAAAGAAGGACAAACAGCGGATCAGGGATTGGTATCCCGTTCGCTCTCTCAGAGTACAAAGAAAAAGCATGTTTCTGGGACTCTCTTTGTCCAATCTACATACAACAACACTAAAATGATGTTTGCTGATAAGGCTGGTAATATGCTCCTTTGGTCATCTTCTGGCTCTCTAGGTTTTAGGGGCGCGAAAAAAGGAACCCCATTTGCCGCAGCAAAAGTTGGCGAGCTCCTCGGAGAAAAAGCCGCTATGATGGGAGTCAAAGAGGCTGATGTGGTCGTAAAAGGCGTTGGAGCCGGTCGTGAGAGTTCTATTCGAGCTTTCAATTCAAAGGGAATTGATATCACATCAATTCGCGATGTCACACCTGTTCCACACAATGGTCCGAAGCCAAAGAAGCCACGAAGAATTTAATATATTATAAAATATGACCAGAATTGCATGTAAAGTTTGTCGTCGCCTTGGAGAGTCCATTTGTGGACGCGAGAAGTGCGCATTTAAGGCTCGTCCATATCCACCGGGACGCCTTATTTCCGATCGCAAGCACCGTTCTCCTCAGACCGACTACGGAAACCAGCTTCGCGAGAAACAAAAAGTTCGTAACACATATGGTTTGCGCGAGAAGCAATTCGGCAACTATGTGAAAGAAGCGTTCGGCAAGAGAGGAATAAATCCTGCAGAATATCTTTTTGAAGCTCTCGAGTCTCGCCTTGACAATGTAGTTTTGCGCGCAGGCTTTACTTCTTCTCGTGCTGTGGCTCGACAGATTGTCTCGCACGGCCACATTGTAGTAAACGGCAAACGCACATACATTCCATCTCGCCGTCTTCGCGTAGGGGATGTTGTTGCGATCCGCGAGGGGAGCAAAGGTTCGGTATTATTTTTTGGATTAACAGAAAAATTAAGTGCTTTGACTGCGCCAACTTGGCTTAAGGTTGACCCGGTTAAACAAACGGCAACATTCCAGGGCAAACCGAAAGTCGCCCAGGGTGAGCACACATTCAATCTTACATCAGTTATCGAGTTTTACAGCCGTTAGTTACTGCCTGTTTGCTTTTATTAGAAATATAATGTATAGTTTCATCGTCTAATTTTCATCATTATGCTCGATTACAACATCACATTGCCATCAAAGCCAAAAGTTCTCTCAGAGGATGGTTTTAAGGGGACTTATGAAATTGGGGAACTTTACCCGGGCTACGGGCACACATTGGGCAATTCACTTCGCCGTATAATTTTGTCCTCTCTTTTGGGCGCAGCTATAACTACAGTCAAGATTGAAGGCGTGCCTCACGAATTTTCTACTATCGATGGAGTTAAGGAAGATGTCATAACCATCTTGCTAAATTTGAAAAAAATTCGCTTTAAACTCGCAACAGAGGAACCACAGACTGTAACTCTTTCTGTAAAAGGGGTTAATGATGTAACCGCAGGAGACATTACACTAAGCGGACAAATTGAAGTTTTGAACCCAGAACTCAAACTTGCAACCTTGACTACCAAGGGTGCTTCACTCGTTATCGAAATGACAGTAGTAAAAGGATTCGGTTATGTTTCCAAAGAAGTTCATCAAAAAGGGAAGATCGATATTGGCACAATTGCAGTAGATGCGATCTTTACCCCAATTCGTCGTGTTAACTATGAAGTTGACAACATGCGCGTAGGGGATCGCACCGATTACAATCGCTTGACTATTATGATTGAAACGGACGGCACAATCTTACCGCGTCGCGCTCTCGAAGCGTCAATCGAGATTATGATTAACCAGCTGAAAGCAGTCATCGGTTTTGTTGAGCCGAAAGAAGAAGAAACCGCTGACGAAGGAGCTTCCGAGAAACCTTCAAAGAAAGATGCCGGAGACAGCGAGTTTTTGAAAGTTCGCATTGAAAATCTAAATCTTTCAACTCGCACCAACAACGCGCTTTCAAACGCAAACATTCGCACCGTAGGCGGTCTTGCTCGCAAAACCGAGGAAGACCTACTCGAAATTGACGGGCTCGGGGACAAAGGCATCCAGGAAATCAAGCGCGCCCTCGCACAGTACAACATCACCATCAAGGAATAATAGTATTTTAGATAAATTTTATGAAACACCACAAGTCGATGAGAAAATTCGGAAGAGACCATGCGGGGCGTTTAGCTCTCATGCGTTCTCTCGCTCTTGCACTAATAAGAGAAGAGCATATGGAAACCACAGAAGCGCGAGCAAAAGAGCTTCGTCCTTTTATTGAGAGCCTTATCACGAAAGGCCGTAAAGGAGACCTCGCTTCTCGTCAGCTCATCATTTCAAAACTTGGTGGTACGGAAGGAGAAACGGCTGCAAAGAAAATTATCAGTGAAATTTCTCCGCGCTATGCTACTCGCCCGGGCGGATATACGCGTGTTATGAAGCTTCCTCGTCGCGGGGGCGATGCCAGCAAAATGGCAATAATTGAATTCGTATAACCACCATGACAACTACACCATACAAAATTGACGCAAAAGGAAAATCCATAGGACGAGTATCGACCGAGGCTGCGAGCGTGCTTATGGGAAAAAAATCTCCAAGTTTCCAGAAGCACCTAGTGGCAGATGTTCAGGTTGTCATTGAAAATGCATCAAAGGTAACCATCGCTGCTCCCAAGCTTGCTGAAGTCAGAGCAAAACTATATTCTGGCTATCCAGGAGGACTAAAACAGAGGGGAGTTGGGCACATTATTGAAAATAAGGGCTACGGAGAACTCTTTATTCATGCTATTGGGCGAATGATCCCGCGCAATCGTTTGCATAAAGAGCGAATGAAACGACTAACGGTTACAGATTAATAATATGGCAACATCAACATCAGAAAATATAATAGAAGAAAAAGCCGTAGGTGCTGAGGGTACCGAAGCAAAGAAAGTAACCAAGGCAAAAAAGCCCACTGTTAAAACTGCAACTCCAAAACCAGCAAAAAAATCGGCTACGACCTATATTGAAACTGTCGGCCGTCGAAAAACATCAACCGCGCGCGTCCGTCTCTCAGAAGCTTCAAAAGGAAGTATCATTGTAAACGGCAAAGATGTTCCATCATATTTTGCTACGCTAGAATTACAGAACATCGTAAACGATGCAGTTCTAAAATCAAAAGTTGTCGGTAAATTCGCCGTTACTGTCATCGTAAATGGAGGTGGAATTCACTCTCAAGCAGAAGCAATCCGCCACGGCCTCTCTCGCGCTTTTGTAGAATTTGATAAAGAAAGCAGAACTCGTTTGAAGAAACTCGGATTCCTAAAACGCGATCCTCGTGTAAAAGAGCGCCGAAAATTCGGTCTCAAAAAAGCTCGCAAAGCTCCACAATGGTCAAAGCGCTAGGTGTTTGTTTATTTACTTAAATTACAACAAAAAAGATGAAATTATCCTTGATAATTCATCTTTTTTAATAGGCCCAAGTATGCTATGATAATATCTCAATATGATAGACACAAAAGATAAAAATCTCGACGAAAAGCTTATAAAAGATACGGAAGAAAAACTTCTTTCCGAAGCTTCCGGCGATCAAAAAAGCAATCTACCAGCCGAAACTGATGATATAAATTTTGAAAATGAAGACGAAAGCGAAAATGGTGCTCTCGTACTTAAAAAAGTCAGAGAAAAACTTCACAAATGCGAGGCGGAAAAGAAAGAATACTTAGATGGATGGCAGAGAATGCGCGCTGATTTTATCAATGCTCGCAAAGAAGACGATGCTCGTCGCGGGGAACTTATAAAATTTGCTTCTGAAGGGCTTGTAGACGATCTTCTGCCCGTGCTAGATAGCTTTACAATGGCTTTTGCAAACAAAGAGGCTTGGGAGAAGGTAGATGCAAATTGGCGAAAGGGAGTTGAATATATTTACGGCCAACTTCTCTCGGTTTTGGAGTCCAGAGGTCTTGCTGAAATTGGTTCTGTTGGGGAAAAAATAGATCCGCGCAACCATATCGCCATAGAAGAAGTAAAGATCGATGGACCGACACAGATAGATACTGTCGTTGAGGTTATACAAAAAGGATATCGTTTACATAACAAAGTTATTCGTCCGGCAAAAGTAAAAGTAGGGGTTTCCAAAGAATGATAAGATAAGAGTCGAAAATATTAACACTTTAATCCACCAAAAATAAACATTATGACAAAGATTTTAGGTATCGATTTGGGCACAACAAATTCCGCAATGGCGATCATTGAGGGAGGAGAGCCTCGAATCGTTGAAAACATTGAAGGTGTTCGTACTACGCCATCCGTAATTGCTATCTCAAAGACAGGCGAACGGAATGTAGGCCTCCTTGCAAAACGCCAGGCGGTGACGAATCCTCTGAACACGCTGTTTGGCATCAAACGCTTGATCGGGCACAGCTACGACGACGAGGGTGTTCAGCGCGACAAAAAGAATGCCGCATTTACGATAGAACGAGCGGACAATGGTGGAGTTAAGGTGAAAATGGGAGATCGATTCTATCGCCCAGAGGAAGTTTCCGCGATGGTCTTGCAGAAACTAAAACAGGATGCTGAAGCCAAGCTCGGAGAAAAAATTACCGAGGCGGTAATTACCGTTCCTGCATATTTCAACGACTCTCAAAGGCAGGCAACCAAGGACGCCGGACAAATTGCTGGCTTTAATGTAAAACGCATCATCAATGAACCTACTGCCGCAGCTCTCGCATACGGATTTAACAAAAAGAAAGACGAAAAAATAGTAGTATACGACTTTGGAGGAGGTACCTTCGATATCTCCGTGCTTGAGGTAGGCGATGATGTCATCGAAGTTAAATCAACCGACGGCGATGTGCATATGGGAGGCGAAGACATCGACCAAAAAATTATTCGCTGGATTTCTGATGAGTTCAAAAAAGAATCCGGAATAGATGTCTCAAAAGATGTGATGGCTCTCCAGCGCCTAAAGGAAGCCGCAGAAAAAGCAAAGCACGAGCTTTCGACCATTCTCGAAGCTGAAGTAAATATCCCGTTCATTACTTCAGATGCTTCCGGACCTCGTCACCTACAACTCAAACTTTCTCGCGCAAAACTTGAAGAACTTGCTCGCGAATATATTGACAAGTCAATTGAAATTACAAAACGCGCTCTTTCTGCATCTCCATTCAAAAAAGAAGACATCGACGAAATCATTATGGTTGGAGGACAAACAAGGATGCCAGCGATAATAAAGGCGGTTAAAGACCTCTTTGGCAAGGAACCAAACCTATCTATCAACCCAGACGAAGTGGTGGCTGTTGGAGCTGCTATTCAAGCTGGAATTCTTCAGGGCGATGTTAAAGATGTCCTTCTTTTGGATGTTATTCCACTTTCGCTCGGTATTGAAACTTATGGAAATGTTGCAACAAAACTCATTGAGAAAAACACAACCATCCCTGCTTCTCGTTCTCAAGTTTTCTCGACCGCAGCAGACAATCAAACTTCTGTAGAGATTCATGTTGTGCAAGGCGAGCGCCCAATGGCGCCCGACAACAAATCCCTCGGAAAGTTTATTCTCGACGGCATTCCGCCATCGCCTCGCGGACTTCCTCAAATAGAAGTTTCGTTTGATGTTGACGCAAACGGCATCCTACAAGTAAAAGCAAAAGAAAAAACCACAGGCAAAGAGCAATCAATCCGCATCGAAGCTCGTTCGGGTTTGAGCAAAGACGATATTGCGCGAATGACCAAAGAGGCTGAGGTAAATGCTTCTGAAGATGCAAAGAAACACGATCTTGCTGAAAACAAAAATATTCTCGACCAGCTTGTATATTCTGCTGAAAAAGCGCTCCGCGACAACGGCGATAAAGTACCTGCTGACATTAAAACTGCCGTTGAGAGCAAGATTCAGTCTGCAAAGACAGCAAGTGCTGGTACAGATATTGAAACTATGAAAAAGGCCGGAACCGAACTTTCAACCGAGCTTTCAAAGATTGGTGAAGCTATGGCAAAAAATGCGCAACCAGCTGAAGAGAAAAAAGCCGAAGGTGCTGAGTCCGCCGAAGCAAGGGGTGACGGCAAAGTTCAAGATGCAGAGTTCAAAGAAGGCGACGACAAAAAATAAAAAGCGTTCCGGTGAAGGACAGTCCTTTTTGAACCCCGGGCTAAGGTCTGTCCTTCGCTAGGACCTTTACGCATTCGCTTAACTTTACAATGGCAAAAGATTACTACAAAACACTTGGCGTAGAAAAGAACGCTTCCGCGGACGAAATTAAAAAAGCGTTTCGCAAACTTGCGCACAAGCATCATCCTGACAAGGGCGGCGATGAGAAAAAGTTTAAAGAAGTAAGCGAAGCTTATCAAATCCTTTCGGATGAAAAGAAACGCGCTGAATATGATACCTACGGATCAGTAGGAAACGGCGCGGGTTTTGGTGGTGCTCAAGGTCAAGCCGGAGGATTTGATTTCTCTGGTTTTGGCGGTGGCTTCAACGGACAAGGATTTGAAAATATTGACCTCAATGATATTTTCGGAGATCTTTTTGGTGGACGAAGCGCAAGAGGTTCTTCGAAATCTCGCCGTGGGCGCGATATTTCAGTAGACCTTCAGATCTCGTTTTCTGAAGCCGTTTTTGGCGTAGAAAAAAAAGTTACGATAACTAAAGTTTCAACTTGTCAGTCGTGTAACGGAACAGGGGCAAAGCCTGGAAGTGCGACGAAGACTTGCAGTAACTGCAAAGGGCAAGGGCGTGTGAACGAGATTAAACGCTCGTTTCTCGGTAGCTTTACGCAAGTACGAGAATGCCCTATATGTGAAGGTTCTGGAAAAATTCCAGACGAAAAATGTTCCACCTGCAAAGGAGATGGAGTCGTTCGTCGTGGGCAAGAAACTACGATTCGCGTACCGTCTGGAATTGAAAATGGCCAGACACTTCACATGGTAGGAGGAGGAGAAGCTATCAAAAACGGTCCAGCAGGGGATTTGTATGCGAAAATGCATGTTGCATCACACCCTGTTTTCAAACGAGAAGGAGATAACCTTGTCATGAACCTAAAAGTCAAACTCACAGATGCTATTTTGGGCGCTGTTTATCCAGTACAAACTCTTGATGGCGAAATAGAACTCACTATTCCAAAGGGCGTTTCCACCGGCGATGTTCTTCGTGTGCGAAGCAAAGGTGTTCCCGTAGACACACGACATCGCGGCGACCTATTAATAAAAATTGAAGTCAAAACCCCCGCTAAACTCTCCCGCCAAGCCCAAAAACTCATCGAAGATCTCAAAAAAGAGGGGATTTAAAGTCATTTAGTCTACTTCCTATTTGGCGATTTTAGTGGTATAATTACGCTTTCTACGATTAAGTATACTGCTATGAAAAACGACCCTGATTTGGATAATATCGATATAGAGAAACTGGTGGCAGACGAAAAGGCGTTCAACGAATTTATTCACACTCCGCTTTTGGAAGCGATAGACGAACTAAAGAATCGCTGGAAAGACAAGGGACTCGAGAAAAAAATTAGTAAATATTTAGGTACAGATATCCCCAAGCCATTTATAGATGGTTTTAAAGTTGTTTTGTTCAGACAGCTTTTTACGCCCAACCATGAACTCAGGCGTTTTATGTGCGTGACCGATACATTCCCATTACTAAAGCCTATATTTCTGGAGTATCACGAAGATAAATTCACTTCGAATAATCCGCTGAAGTATTCCCTCGGTAGAATGAGTTTTCAGGGTGGTATAGGCAAAAAATCCAGATTAAAAACAGAATGCAGAAATATTATTGATTTTGTTGAAAGTGATGGTCAAAAAATAAAAGATGTTAAAACAATCTGGGGTCAGCCACTTATCGATTTTCATCATGAGTTATTGGAATTAGTTTTTCCAAACAGTGGTCAGCACATTTTTGATATATCTGAATGGCTTCACAAATTCCCCGGTGGAGCTAAAGAATATTATCGAAATGTTCTCACATTTTTTATCAGAAATGGAATTTTGTTTGAGAACTTTACCATGGATGGGGAGGAACTTGAGTTTGTGAAAGAAGTTTTTTTGCCCGCGTTTATTGAGGTGTGGAAAAAAATTGGTAAAAAGCCTATCATTGTCGCACTTTTACCGCACGATACACAGGAGGATTTGTTTTGGGTATCTCACTTGGTCAGGACCCTAGATTCTGTTGATAAAAAGCTCAGTTAGCAGTAAGAGCGTGCCGTACTTGACTTTTCTGTAAATTATGCTACAATAGCAGGTAGAGATTTGCACCTTGTAAATCCCTTTTTATTTCTTTTCCCCCATTTCCAATGGAGGCAAAAACTTGGACTCAAGCCACCAGGGAATGGTTTGTCATTCACTGTAAGTGGCTCGGAACTGTAACTCTCGGCTGGTTTGGCAACTCAGTCTTAGCATGGAGTTTTGATCATGCCTTATATCCATTTGTAATTTACAAATGGGGAGCGTTAAGAGGCGGATTATTTATGGGAGCTTTCTCAATTTTAATCTGTTATCTGATGTTTTGTTTCTACGACTGGTCTAAAACAGATTGGCTTGGTATTGAGCTGGCGAAGAAAAAAATAAAAAGTTTTAGGCACTCAACTTCTACGGAAATGAAATCAAGTTTTTTTAGATTTTGGGTCCCAATCATTTTTCTCTCTACGATAACAGACCCGTTCATCACTGTCTTGTCTATGAGAGAAAACGCTGAACAATACGCAGGTCTTTCTCGTCGCGACTGGAAGATTTTCTTGACAAGTGCCGTTATAAGCAATTTTGTCTGGACAATTTCCATTTCGGCGATAATCCAGACCTTGCGTTTTGCGGTCAGCTTTACCTAAAATCCCTACTGTATATACAGTAGGGATTTTTATTTATAATATATATTATTTTTTTAGATTATTTATTTTTTCCTCTAAATACCATTGAAAATAACCTCGATACTTTTTTTGAAGTTTTGTAATTTTCCAGTCATTCCAAGTAACTATTTTTCTGCATTCACGGGAACCACACCTACAAGAGAACCGATATGATTTTTTGACTCCTTTTGCCCTATACAACACCATGCAGTAATCGAAAGTAATTTCTTCACCTTTTTTTATGTCTCTCATCGCAACAAGAAAGATTTGTCCCTTGAACCCAGTATTTGGGGAGCAACTATGATTTATGTGATCTACTGGTTGTAATTGCGTCTTTTTCCTTATCCCAATAACAAATTCAGGCGATATCTGATGTGCGTAATCATTCATTGGTGATGGCAGAGTAGCTTCCTCAACGCGAGTGAATACATACCCACCAAAGATAATAATTATTTTATTTTTTTTTATGTCTTTATTTGCAAAAACACCATTGCCAACGGCAGAGTTTTTAACTTTAAGGTCAGGGCTCATCCATGAAAAATACCTTTGATTCATAGTTAACCCATTATAAGCTATAATCTCAAATATATACAACATATTGTGATATAATATTAGCTATGAAAACCCCAAACACAAAAACTGTTAACAATATTTTTTATGTAGTGATTTTTCTTTTAGTGGGTAGCTCCGTATTGTTTACATACTTAAATGTTGTAGCCAGGCGTGATTATCAAATGCTTGCAGAAATTTCCTGCGAACCAAGTATAGAAAAATGTTTTATTTGGGAGTGTGATCCATTGGATGACGCAACTTGTCCAGAAAATCCAGCAGATAGGATTAGTTATTATAAGAAAATAAGCAAAAAATATAGCACAATACTTGAGTGCGAAGCAACAGTCGATAAATTGGGTTGTATGCCTGAATTAAGTTGTGTGACCGGCGAAACATCTTGCTTCTATATAAATTGTGATCCTTCAAATATCAGTGCAGACGAAAAATGTTCAGAGTAAGGCAAAATAACCACTCTTTATCCTTCTGGAAATATTTAATGTGGTATATAATAGTATTGTATGAATAATAAGCCATATCCAAGAGCTATATACGAACCAAAACCATCAAAAATTGTTCCTGGACAGATAGGCCTATTTGCCTTGGTTAATTTTACTAAAGGTGATGTTGTTACTGACAGCTCAAATTGGGACGAAAGTCGTCTAATAACATGGGAAGAATTTGAAACTATTGATTTCGCAACGAAACAAAGGTTGATTAATTTTTGTTACAAATCCAAGGATGGCATAGAAGCACCTCAAGATATCAATAAAATAAATATTGCCTACTATTTTAATCATAGTTGTGATCCACTTACTTATTGTGATGCAAAGGGGAATTATATTGCACTGAAGGATATTAAGGTTGGTGAAGAACTTACCATAGATGTTGAAAAATTGATGGCAAAACCAACATTCCCATTTAATTGTAGTTGTGGTTCAAAAAATTGTCGAAAGATTGTAAAAATATAAATTATGAATCCAAGTTTTACTAGTCAGATGTATCAAGTTTGTGTTGATTCGATTAGCGGTTATGTAAATGTTCCTTTGATATACTATTCGCACATTCCAGCAGCGGTAGTTTCTTTGTTGATTGGGGCCTTGGTAATTTATAAGAAAAAAGACTTAGTGGGGGGGACACTTTTTGCCCTGTCGGCGCTTTTTTCGATTTTTGTTTTGTTGAGTTTAATAACATGGCTCAATCCAAGTACTGTAGCGCTGACATTTTTCTGGTCGTTTTTTGGTATGATAATTTCCTGCATTTTTGTCCTGTGTTTTTATTTTTCATATCTATTTTTATTTAACAAAGATCTGGGCACTAGATTTAAATTTTTTATTTTGTTCCTATTGTCACCAATTTTTATCATTACACCCACAAAATTTGGCGTGGAATACTTTGACAGTACTTCCTGCATGCCAATAGAAAATATTAATTTCATGTTTTATTATTATTCTTTTGGTATTTTAGCTTTCATTGGGGTGATATTTTTATTCTTTAAAAGAAACTTACAAGTCAAGGATAAAGAAGAGAGAAAAATAAATATTATCTTTACAATAGGAATCGAGTTTTTTATTTTGATGCTATTTTTTGCCAGTTTTTTTGCCAGTTATCTCTACGATCTTGGGTTGGTTGATAACTACTACCTAGAACTTTATGGCCTTTTTGGGGTAATAATATTTATGGGCGCTTTAGCTTATTTGATTGTGAAATTTAAAACCTTTGATATTAAACTTATTGCCACTCAAGCACTAGTCGTAATTTTGTTGCTCGTAATCGGATCTGAATTTTTGTTTGTAACAAATGATACCGGTAGAACACTTGTTATCATCACTTTTGCTTTAGCCCTCGGATTCGGGTATTTTTTGGTGAGGAGTGTTAAACGAGAAATCGAGCAACGCGAAAAGATTGAAAAATTGGCAGGGGATTTGGAAAAAGCAAATGAAAAATTGAGAGGTCTTGATAAGTTAAAATCAGAATTCTTGTCGTTTGCTTCGCATCAATTGAGATCACCACTCACTGCGATAAACGGCTATACATCAATGCTTCTTGAGGGATCGTTTGGTCCGCTCCCAGATAAAATTAAAAAACCTATAGAAGTCGTCAGCAACTCTTCGAAAGGACTTATCAAGACGGTGGGCGAATTCCTCGATATTTCCCGCATTGAACAGGGCGGAATGAAATACACATTTACCGATTTTGACGCCAAAGAGCTTGCCCTTGAGGTATTTAACGAGCTCAAGCCGACATTTGAAAGCAAGGGATTGTCTTATGAATTCAGCGCAGATGAAAAGGCAAACTATGCAATTAATGGCGACAAGGGGAAGATAAAACAAATTATCGGCAATATCATAGACAATTCCGGCAAATATACTCCTAAGGGCGGTATCGTAGTCAAAGTAGGTAAGAAAGACGGAAAGATTTTAATTTCTGTTGTTGATACGGGCATAGGAATTGCTAAAGAGAACATTTCAAAACTTTTCGCTAAGTTCAGTCGCGCAAAGGACGCCAACAATACGAATGTAAACGGCACCGGCCTCGGTCTCTATGTCGCAAAGAAAATGATGGAAGCCAACAACGGCAAACTCTGGGTAGAATCCTCCGGCGAAGGCAAAGGTTCCCAATTCTACATTGAGCTTAATGCAAAGAATGCATAACATTCCGCCCTTGACACTAAACTAGGTAGTTGTACAATTATAGCTAGATAAGTTTTTTTTATTTCTTTCTCCCACACAATATGGGTATTTGTCCACATTGCGGGCGTGAGGGCTGTTCTGGCCAGTGCGGCGGTGGTTCCATTTTGGAATGACGCGAGAGCTGGCTTGGTGATACACGCCTCGCAACATTTAGCATCCCCGCCTATGCATAATTAGGGCGGGGATTTTTGTATTTGTTAGTAAAATGCTGTGTTTTAAACTATAATATGTGAGATTATGCATATAAAAAATTTTGATCCATACGATTTTAATAAGACGGAGATAAGCGGAGTGCCGGTTTATTGGAAGAACTTACCATGGGCGCCATGTATACACTGTAGAATAGTTATTAAAACGGGTGGACTTGACGACCCAGAAGGGAAAGAAGGTATAACTCATTTTCTTGAGCACATGTTTTACCAAGGTTCTTCTAAGTTCACTGACGAGAAAGCTATTGCAATTTGGGCCAAACTGCATACTTTTAACACATTAAACGCAACAACCCACCTGTGTTTTACTGGGTATAGATTTGAATGTCTACCAGAATCTTTTTTTGAAGCTATATCGGGACTAACAGATATGGTCTTTAATCCACTTATTAGTGTTAAAAGTGTTGAAGAACAGCGCAAGGTTATTATCAGGGAAACATGGAATCACTATACGAATGAAAAATTTTTAAACTATCTAAAAGAATATGTTAAAAATATTTTCAACGGCCACACCCATTCTAGAATATATTCTACCGCCGGTTGGCCAAATACAGTCTCCGGAATCTCACAAGAGGATATAGTCAAATGGCATAAGATGAATTATGGTAGAGGCAACTTTTTCATCGTTCTTTGTGGGGCAGTCGAAAAAAAACATTTAGAAAAACTTGAAGATATTCTTAAAGATATTCCGATGATTATACCGCCAGAAAAGCCTATACAAAATATAAATAAACCGAAAAATCGTAAAATAATAAAAAAATCTGAGGATATTGGTGCATCGTCTGAACAAGCAAGCCTAATGATTAAAAGAGTTGCTCCGCCATTTAGTGAGACCAAAAATCAAACCATATTATCCCTAAGAGATCTCATTAAAGATATTCTTGTAGAGAGGATAAGAAGAGAACAAGGTCTATGTTATAGCGTTAATGTTATGACATTTTTAGAGAAAACATATTTAGAAGCATGGATGCATGTAAAAAGTGATGAAAATAATATTGAAATTATTGAAAGAGAGTTTTGGAATATTTTAAAAGAGGTGCAAGAAGGAAAGCATAGAGAAAGATTCGTTGTTACTAAAAGGATTGCTTTAGAATATCTCCGTGCCGCAGAGAGATTGTCGTCTGATATAGCCCGTGACACAATGTTTGATGTATTTAAACACGGAAGATCAGTTCCACTAAACGAAGAAATAAGCAACCTAGAAAAAGTTACTTACGATGATGTCGCAACGATATCAAAAGAAATATTTGACCCCGAATATGTTTACACTGAAATTATTTTGCCGTCAAAGAAAAGCTAAGATGAAAAAAGAAGTTGAAATATTGGTAGAAGTTTTTGATAAAAAGAAGGATGTTCTAAAAAAACTGAATGGTTTGGAGTTTTTGGGTGATAAAAAAACTTTAGACATTTATTTTTTTGATCCCAAAAGAGACGATTTAAAACCAGATAAAGACGGTCAGCTAAAAAACTGCTTGCGTGTTAGGAGTAAGGATGGTGAGTCCTCCGTTGCCTACAAGGTGGATCATTTCGACAAAAGGGGGATTTGGCTATATTCGGATGAGTACGAATCAAATGTATCTAATTTTTTGAAAATAGAAGAGATTTTTAAAAAATTAGGACTCGAGGAATTAATAAGGATAGAAAATACCAAATCGACTTTTGTTAACGATAAATACGAAATTGTTCTTGAAGATGTCAAAAACCTAGGGCTTTTTATGGAGGTTGAAAGACACGATGTTGGTTCCAAAGAGGATATTGTAGAAGTGAAAGAAGAAATTTGGAATTGGATAAAAGATTTAAATATAAAAGCAAGTTTAGAGTTAACAATGGGAAAGCCCGAGTTGATGCTCAGAAAGAAGAGACTTTAAAAATACTCGGTTTTCTGGTACTATTGAGAAATGCAAAAAACACTTCTTTCTGGAATAAAGCCGACGGGGGAGCTTCATATTGGCAACTATTTTGGCGCTATGCGTCAGTTTGTTGATTTTCAAGATAAGTACCGCTCGTTTATTTTTATCGCAAATTATCACGCTTTGACGAGTGTCTCGGACAAGGAACTCCTTCGCAAACTTTCGCTTGATATTGCGATGGATTTTTTGGCTGTCGGTCTCGACCCAAAAAAGACAACGCTCTTTCTTCAGTCGGATGTGCCAGAAGTAACGGAACTTGCTTGGATTTTTAATACCATAACTACTGTTCCGTATCTTTCTCGCGCTCATGCGTTCAAAGATGCTGAAGCAAAAAACAAAGAAGTGAATGTCGGACTTTTTGATTACCCAATTCTCATGGCTGCAGATATTTTAATCTACGGTTCTGATGTCGTGCCTGTCGGACAGGACCAAAAACAACATGTCGAGATAGCTCGCGATACTGCTCAAAAGTTTAATCGCATTTTCGGTGACACATTCAAAATGCCAGAACCTCTTATTTTGGACGAAGTAAAAACTGTGATTGGAACCGATGGTCGCAAGATGAGCAAGAGCTACGGAAACGGAATTGGGCTTTTCGCAAGCGACGAGGAAATAAAGAAAGCAATAATGAGCATTCCTACTGATTCTAAGGGCGTGAACGAACCAAAGGACCCAACAGAATGCAAGGTTTTTGCATTCCACGAGCTTTTGGGTGGTAAGGACCTCCCAGAGCTTAAAAAGCGATATTTGTCAGGAACTATCGGGTACAAAGAATCAAAAGATATTTTGGTTGAAAAAATGAAAGCGTTTATCGGACCAATGCGTAAACGACGCGAAGAGATTGCAAAAGATCCCGACGCAGTTTTGAAAATTTTGCGAGAAGGCGGGGAGATAGCACGCAAGGAAGCAAAAAAGATGATGGCAGAAGTACGAGAGAAAGTAGGGCTGATCTAAAAAACTTTTTAGCATTTACTTTACAAACTTTAAAAACTTTATTAACTTTATAAACTAAACCAATGGAACGAACATATATCAAAGATCTGAAAGACAAGATAGGACAAGAAGTTAAGGTTTGCGGTTGGGTTGATATTCGCCGTGACCATGGCAAACTTATTTTCCTTGATCTTCGAGATATGTCCGGCAAGGTTCAAGCGGTAGCTCTTCCGGTTCACAAGGAGGCAGTAGAGGTTGCAAGCCGGCTGCGTTCGGAGTGGGCTGTTGAAGTGCTTGGTCTGGCCAACAAACGCCCCCCAAAGATGGTTAAAGAGGGCTTAAACGGCGATATAGAGGTTGAAATAACAGGAATTACGGTACTAAATGAGTCCCAAACACCGCCAATGGATGTCACCACCGACGGGCAAGAGATTGGCGAAGAAATCCGCCTAAAATATCGTTATCTCGATTTGCGTCGTCCACGACTTCAAAAAAATCTCCGTATTCGCCATGCGATTATTCTCCACATCCGCAATTTTTTAAACAAGCACGGATTTATTGAAGTCGAAACTCCCATTCTTACAAAATCTACGCCAGAGGGCGCACGCGACTATATTGTTCCTTCACGCATTGATCAAGGAAAGTTTTACGCGCTTCCACAATCTCCTCAACAATACAAACAACTTCTTATGGTTGGAGGCGTTGATAAATATTTCCAGATTGCAAGATGCATGCGCGACGAAGACACCCGCGGAGATCGTCAACCAGAGTTTACTCAACTCGACATGGAACTTTCTTTTGTTGAACAAGAAGATGTTATTTCTCTAAATGAAAAACTTTTAATTGAGCTAGTCCAAACACTTGCTCCAGAGAAAAAAATTCAAACGATTCCATTTCCTAGAATTACCTACAAAGAATCGATGGAAAAATACGGGACCGATCGTCCAGACCTTCGTGAAGACAAAAATGACCCAAATCTATTGGCTTTTTGCTGGGTTGTCGAATTTCCTTTCTTTGAAAAAGACAAAGAGGGCGGATGGACATTCACCCACAATCCATTTTCTGCGCCAAAGCCAGAGCATCACGAGTGGTTAATGAAAAAAGAACACATCGGCGAAATTTTAACAACACAATATGACATTGCGCTTAACGGATTTGAAATTGGTGGAGGAAGTATTCGTAATCACGAAGCAGAAGCTCTAACCAAAGTTCTTGAAATTATGGGGCACAAGGAAGAGCAAATTAAATCAAACTTCGGTCATATGCTCGACGCATTTTCTTACGGAGCTCCTCCACACGGAGGCATTGCGTGGGGACTGGATCGTTTTGTTACGCTAATAACCGGCGAGCCGAACATCCGCGAAGTAATTGCATTCCCAAAAACAGGCGAGGGAAGAGATCTCATGATGGACGCGCCATCAGAAGTGAGCGCAACACAGCTAAAAGAACTTGGGATTAGTGTAACGAAGAAGAACAAATAAATCCGTGAAGGACAGTCCTTTTTGAACCCAGAGTTAAGGACTGTCCTTGTCGGGGAGGGCCCTTCGCTTCTGCTCAGGGTCTGCGACTTGCAATTTAAACAGTTTTGTGCTATGCTGTGCTCACTAAAAAATGGAGTCGAGTTTCGAAGTAAAAGCAGAAAATAACACAAAAAATTAGAAAAATATGAACACAGGAACAATCAAGACGCTTACTGAGAGAGGATTTGGATTCATTTCCCGCGAAGGCGAGGTAAAGGATCTTTTCTTTCACTCAAAGAACTTGGTCGGAGTAGCATTTGACGACCTCAAGACAGGCGACAAAGTTACTTTCGATGTAGTCCAGGATCAAAAGGGTCCTAGCGCACAGAATGTACAGCGCGTTTAATACGCGAAGTCAAAAAACCGCCGAGTTGTCCGAAAGGGCACTCGGCGGTTTTTTGTTATTATGGTAGAATACTGCCATTGTACTTGATATGCAGCACCTTATCGATAATTTTCTGCCTATATTCGCGAACCTTGGAATCTTTGGCTATTTTATAGTTTTGGTGATATCTTTTCTTGAATCCATTGCTTTCGTTGGGGCTATTGTTCCTGGAACAACAATCATTATATTTTCCGGACTCTTGGCGTCACAGGGATATTTAAATATTTTTGATCTTATTGTTCTTGCAGCCATAGGCTCAATACTTGGCGACTACCTGAGTTATTATTTTGGCACAAAAGGAACAAAGTTTTTTAAACACGAAAATAAATTTCTAAAACTAGCTCACCTTGAGCAAGGCAAAAAGTTTTTTGCGCTTCACGGCAACAAAAGCATTTTGTTGGCTCGTTTTGTAGGAGCGACGCGGGCGGTCATACCTTTTGTTGCAGGGTTAACTCGGATGGACCGGAAATCGTTCCTCAAATGGACCATTTTAAGCTCGTTTTTGTGGGCTCCTGCCAGTGTTTTTTTAGGGTATTTCTTCGGAGGAGTGATCCAGTCTATCGGCATAGAAAGATGGCTCACGCGCGCAAGCGTGGTCATTATCGTAATAGGTCTTTTCGTATTTTTAATTTGGATTTTAGTTAAAAAAAGCAAACCGTTTTTTGCATTTCTCGATTCCGTATTCTTCTCTATTTTAGACGGTATTCTTGAAGACCCAGAAGTCCGACGATTTATTAACAAGCACTCAACATTTTTTGGATTTTTAAAAAAGCGTTTTCTTAAAGACCAGTTCTCGGGGAGAACGCTTACAATACTTGCTGTTGTATTCGCGTATGCATCTTTTTCGCTTGCGGTGGTCACCCAAGGCGTGCTTACGGTCGGCGCAATAATATCGGAAGACCTGCGTTTTGAAAATTTACTGATAATTTTCCGAGACCCGGAGCTCACAAGATTTTTCTTCTGGATAACTGTTTTGGGCAGATGGCAGATAGTGCTTGTTTTTGGAGCCATTATGTCTATTCTTTTGTGGGCTTGGAATAAAAGATCCTACATTGCCCCTTTGTATATAACTGTTGCCGGAAGTTTGGCCACTGGGTTCATAGCAAAAGCAATGATCCACCGCATTAGGCCCGGAGCTGCAATGTATTTAGAAAATTCTTTCTCATTTCCAAGCGGGCATGCGGTTACAGCAGCTGCATTTTATGGTTTCATTATTTATATATTGTATAAAAATCATCACGGATGGAAGCGAAAAACCAATGTTTTGTTTTGGGGATTACTCGTCATCTTTGGAATCGGATTCAGCCGGCTTTACCTTGGGGTTCATTTTTTAAGCGATGTGTGGGGAGGATATTATTTGGGACTCCTTTGGCTTGTTATAGGTATTGGTATTTCTGAATGGTTTATTATGCGAGAACGCACAGTACAGAAGCTAGCATTTGTACCTATAAAAAGAATCAAGCTTGCTTCTAGGGTTCTAGTCTTTTCCGGCGTTTTTTTCTACGCAAGTTTTGCATACCAATATCACCCTATTGCCGTACAAGCGGAGTTGGCTCCGCAGGAAATTATTGTTGGTAGTGTAAATGATGTTTTTGATAATTATAAATTACCGCGCAGTACAGAAACTTTAGTCGGCAATCAACAAGAACCAATAAATATTGTCATTGTCGCCGGAAGCGACCAGGAACTAATTGATGCTATGCAAAAAGCAGGATGGGCTCTCGCGGAAGAACCCAACATTGTTTCTATGACAGTATTGGCAAAACGAGTGTTGTTCAATGAAAATTATTCTACTGCTCCGATGACGCCTTCGTTCTGGAATACTAAAACGCACGATTTCGGCTTTGAAAAACCCACCGAAGCGATGACTATTCGTTCAAGACATCATGCGCGGTTTTGGAAAACAGATTTCAAGACAAGTGGTGGGGAACAAATATATGTAGGCACGGCAAGCTTAGATACCGGCATAAAATCTTTGATTGCTCACAAAATAGATCCCGCCATAGACACTGAACGAGAATTTTTGTTTTCTGATTTGCAAAAGGCCGACCTTATCTTGGATTACCAAAAAGAACAATTAGTAAAACCGACCATGGGAACAAATTTTGCGGGAGATCAGTTTTTCACGGACGGCGAGTTATATATAATTTCACTTAAGCCATCAGAATTAAAATAATGATCCCCGTTAGAGATTACTCATGTTTTATTACACATATATATTAAAAAGCAAAAAAGACGGTAAAATTTACACTGGATATACGCAGAATCTACGGAAGCGCCTAAATCAACACAACAAGGGCTTATCTACATACACGAAAGGACGAGGCCCATTTATTTTGATATACTACGAAGCATGTTTATTAGAAAACGAAGCAAGGTCGAGAGAATTATTTTTAAAATCGGGAATGGGCAAGCGTTATCTAAAGAATAGATTGGGCGCTTCCTATCTCTAACGGGGTGGAGAAATTAATAAAAAGTTTTTCATATGCAATAAATGGCATTCAAACAGTGTGGCGCGAGGAGGCGAGCTTTCGGATTCAAACTTGGATTACTGCTTTTGTAATTATCTTGGGGATTTATCTAAAGTTTGCTTCTCTAGAATGGATTATTCTCGTGGTTTGCATTGTGTCAGTATTGTCTGCCGAAATGATAAATACAGCTATTGAAGATTTGTGCAACAAAGTAGAGCCAAAAACAGACCCTGTCATTGGAAAAATCAAAGATATTACATCGGGTTTCGTGCTCGTGGTGGCAATAGGTGCTGCGATTATAGGTATTATGCTTTTTTCCTCCTACTTCTAGTCTAAAAATCGTCTGGCAAGGACGGTCCTTTACTCTGGGTTCAAAAAGGACCGTCCTTTACAAACCTATAGTTTTTAGAAAAGAGATTAGCTCTTCGCCCTCGATGTTTCTGTAAGCGCCTTCTTTTAAGTCGCCTAATTTTATGTTCATAATGCGAACGCGCGTAAGTTCTTCTACATTGTAACCCTCAGCCGCGCACATTCGGCGAATCTGGTGCTTCTTGCCTTCAGTCAAAGTGATATTAAAAATTGTTTCTCCGGTTCGGCGAGCTTTCGCTGGTTTTGTTTTGTAGATTTCAATTAAAACTCCGCGTTCAAGGTGGCGAATGAAAGCGTCTGTAACAGGCTTGTTAACGAGTACGCGATATTCTTTTTCGTGATTGCGGGAAGGATGAAGAAGGCGCTCGGTAAGACGGCCATCGTTGGTCAAAATAATGAGACCGTGAGAATCCTTGTCTAGTCGTCCTAGCGGAAAAAGTCCTCGCAGGGCTGGAAGCTCGGAGGTTATAGACTTGGAGTCATGCTGAACATCGGTTGATACGCCACGGGGCTTGTGGTAGGCGACATATCGATGCTTCAGGGCATTCTTGGCAAGAATAGTCTCTGAAACCTCTACTATATCGGTTTCTGCGATTTTGTCGCCTAATTTTGCGACCTTGCCATTAATTTTTACGAGCCCTTCCGTGATGAGAGCATCCGCGCCACGACGAGTACTAAACCCCTTATGAGCGAGATACCGGTTTATTCTAACAGGGAAGACGAGAGGTTCTGATTCCATAATATGTTGATTATGACACATATCTCCGATTTTTACAAGTTAAAATTTATTCTCAAAATGTAATTTTTGACTGATTATGCTATAATTGTTTTTCTATGAAATCACAAACTCCGTTTAAAAACTATCAAACTAATCTGCGAAAGGCGGGGAAAGTTCTCGGTCTTACCGCTAAAGAGATACTCGCTTTGGAAACCCCAGATCGAATTGTTGAACACGATATAGTTATAAAAACCGAATCAGGGAAAAGCAAAAAGTTCCCGGGATATCGCGTGCAGTTCAATAATGCAAGAGGGCCATACAAAGGAGGAATTCGTTTCCATCCAGCTGCTGACTTAGACGAAGTCAAAGCTCTCGCTGCGGCAATGGCGATAAAATGCGCCGTGGTAAACATTCCGTTGGGAGGGGCAAAAGGTGGAGTTCAGTTCGACCCGAAGAGCTCTAGCAAAAAGGATATTGAAGCAATTACACGCGCATGGACTCGCGCAATGTCAAAATACATTGGAAAGGATAAAGATATCCCGGCGCCAGATGTTTACACTACGCCAGAAATTATGTCGTTCGTTATGGACGAATTCGAAAAAATAGTTGGAAGAAGCGAGCCCGGAGTTGTGACTGGGAAACCGCTTACTCTCGGCGGAAGCGAAGGCAGAGGCACAGCTACGGCTCAAGGAGGCGCGTATGTTCTAAATGAACTGCTTGCTGTAATGGAGCTTCCAAAAAAGAAACTTCGTATCGCTGTTCAGGGTTTTGGAAATGCTGGTTTCAACATCGCGCGGATTCTCCACGAAGCTGGGCATAAAATAGTCGCCATTTCAGATAGTAAGGGTGGAATCTATGATATTACGGGGTTCGATCCTGAAGAGGTATTTGAAATAAAAAAAGAAAAAGGGAAACTTCCGAGCGGACCCGAGCTTTTGCAAAGCGGAGCGCGCGTAATTTCCAACGAAGAACTTCTAACATGCGAATGTGATGTGCTCATACCTTCCGCGCTTGATAATCAAATCCGTGTGGATAATGCACCAAATATTAAAGCAAAAATAATTCTCGAGCTCGCCAACGGCCCAACAACACCAGAAGCTGATGATATTCTTGCAAAGCGAGGAATAACACTTGTCCCTGATGTACTGGCAAATGCCGGCGGAGTTACAGTGAGTTATTTTGAGTGGGTTCAAAACGGAATGAATTTTTATTGGACCGAGCAAGAAGTGCTCGAAAAACTAAAACCTATAATGCAGAAGTCTTTTACTGATGTATGGATGCTTTCAAAGTCGCACAATGTCTCTCTGCGCGATGCAGCTTTTATGATCGGAGTAAAACGAATTCGAGACGCGATGCAGGCTAGGGGAAGAATCTAAACAGATTGTAAAAATCTGGGAAGGACAGTCCTTTTTGAGCCCAGAGTTAAGGACTGTCCTTGCCAGATTATTCGCTGTCAACTAAACCAATGACTCCTATTCAATTTAAAATTGAGCAAAAACTTTCTGGAAAGTTGGGGCGCGCTGGCGTACTCACGACTCCTCACGGCGTAATTCATACGCCGGCTTTTGTGACTGTCGGTACAAAAGCAACGGTAAAAGCTCTCACGCCAGAACAAGTCAAAGACCTTGGAGCGCAAGTAGTTCTTGCGAATACCTACCATCTTTACTTAGAGCCCGGTGAAAAAATTATGAGTGAGGCTGGGGGTTTGGGAAAGTTTATGAAATGGGATGGTCCGACGATGACTGACTCGGGAGGATTCCAAGTTTTTTCTTTGGGCGTTGCTTTTGGAACGAAAATTGGAAAGCTCTCTGTTGCCTCTGAAGAAAAAATAATTATTCCAGAAGAAACCGAGAATACTGCCGGTAAACTTGCAAAGATAGATGAAGACGGAGTTACTTTCAAATCTTTCAAGGACGGAAGCGAACACAGGTTTACTCCTGAACGATCTATGGAGATTCAGCACAACATCGGAGCAGATATGATTTTTGCTTTTGACGAATGCACTTCTCCGGTAGCTCCTTACGAATATCAAAAAGAGGCAATGGAAAGAACTCATCGCTGGGCTAAAAGAAGTCTTGATTATCACAAAAAAAGCGAAGCCTCAAAATCACAAGGGCTTCTAGGAATTGTTCAAGGTGGACGACACCGTGATTTGCGCGAAGAAAGCGCTCGCATTCTGGCCGAAATGGATTTCGACGGCTATGGAATAGGCGGATCATTTAACAAAGAAGATATGGATAGTGCGGTGGGTTGGGTCAATACAATTCTTCCAGAGAACAAGCCGAGACATCTTTTGGGAATCGGCGAACCGCGCGATCTCTTTGGTGCAGTTGAAAATGGATGTGACCTCTTCGATTGCGTAGCGCCGACACGAATGGGACGAAATGGTTCTCTCTATACTAACGATGGACGAATAAATATAAATAATAAAGAATTTGTGACTGATTTTACGCCGATTGACAGTGAATGTGATTGTTACACTTGCAAAAATTACACTCGCGCGTACATCGCGCATCTCTTCAGGTCTAAAGAAATGCTTGCCGGAACCCTCGCTTCAATACACAACCTGCGATTTATCGTTGCACTTGTGGAAAAAATGCGTTTGGCTATAATAGACGGCTCGTTCGATGCGCTCAAAAAGAACTTCATCGTCCGTTATTATGACTCCCGTTAGAAGCCGCGGTCGCAGTTTGAATTAACAACAAAATATATCATGAAAATTAGTCGAAACATTTATTAAATAATTTTTAGCAGGGCGTGTTGACCGCGACCTGCTTCTAAACGGGATGACCACATTTAAACTAAAATCAGATTGGCCCCCAGCAGGAGATCAGCCCAAAGCTATCAAGGAGCTTTTGTCTGGGCTTAAAAAAGGTCTTGACCGTCAGACCTTGCTCGGTGTAACCGGATCTGGAAAGACATTTACAATGGCAAATGTAATTGCTGAAGTAGGGAAGCCGACACTCGTTATTGCGCACAACAAAACGCTCGCTGCGCAACTCGCACAGGAATACAAAGAATTTTTTCCAAACAATGCGGTCCATTATTTCGTTTCTTATTACGACTACTATCAGCCGGAAGCGTATATGCCGATTACTGATACATATATTGAGAAAGACGCACAAATAAATGAGGAAATAGATCGCCTACGCCATGCATCAACACAGGCTCTTTTGACTCGCAAAGATGTCATTATAGTAGCTTCCGTTTCCTGTATTTATGGTTTGGGTTCGCCTGTGGAATATGAGAAAGAAAACTTAAAGCTTTCTGTTGGTCAGAAAATAGACCGAAAAGCACTGATGAAAAAGCTCATAAATATCCATTTTGAACGAACAAATGCAGATCTAACGCCAGGAACTTTTCGTTCTATCGGCTCAATGGTTGAGATAATGCCGGTATCAGAAAAGATGATTTGGAGTATTACTCTTGATACGGTTGGAATTAAAAATATAAACAAGGTTGATCCAGTGTCGCAAAAAATCACAGGAAAAGAAAAAGACATTTTTATTTTCCCCGCAAAACACTTCATAACAAATGAGGCGGAAAAGGAGCGCGCAATGAAAAAAATAAAAGCCGAACTCAAGACTCAGCTTAAAAAATTTGAAAAAGAAGGAAAATTGCTTGAAGCTGAACGCCTGAAGCGTCGAACAACATATGACCTCGCGATGATTCGCGAGATGGGTTATTGCAGTGGCATTGAAAACTATTCTAGACATATGTCTGGGCGCGAAGAAGGTTCTCCGCCAGACACGCTTCTTGCGTATTTCCCAAAAACTAAAGACGGAAAGCCTGATTTTCTAACAATAATAGACGAATCGCATGTGACTATACCTCAAATCGGCGGTATGTACGCTGGCGATCAATCGCGCAAGAAAACTCTTGTTGAATTCGGTTTCCGACTTCCGTCGGCCATGGATAACCGCCCATTAAAATTTGAAGAGTTCAAAGAACGCGTCGGGCAAGTTATTTATACTTCCGCAACACCAGCAGACTACGAACGAGAAACCGCAAAGCAAGTCGTGGAGCAAATCATTCGCCCAACAGGCTTAGTTGATCCAGAAATTTCTATCAGACCGATTGGAGAAAAAGGTGCGTATGGAGGACAGGTGCAGGACTTCATTGCTGAAACCAAAAAAACTATAACGAAAGGCGGGCGGGTGATTGCTACAACTCTTACAAAAAAAATGGCAGAGGATTTGAGCGAGTATCTCAAGGGAGAGGGAATTAAAGCTGAATATCTCCACAGCGACATCAAAACTATTGAACGCATCCAAATCCTTACTTCATTCAGAAAGGGCGAATTTGACTGTATCGTTGGAGTAAACTTGCTTCGAGAGGGGTTAGACCTGCCAGAAGTATCACTTATCGGCATTCTAGACGCTGACAAAGAGGGCTTTTTGCGTTCTGAAACAGCGCTCATTCAAATAATTGGCCGTGCAGCTCGTAATGTTCTTGGTCATGTTATTTTGTATGCTGATAAAATAACTGGTTCAATTGAACGCGCAGTGGGAGAAACAAAACGCCGTCGCGCTTTACAGACCGCGTACAACAAGAAACATGGCATCACACCAAAAACTATTGTTAAGAAAATTAACGACATTACAGAGCATCTTGAAACCGACCATATGAAAGCCGTTAAGTTTAATTTGGATTTAGATGAACAAATTTTTATAAAAGATCCGCAGAAACTCATCAAATTAAAAGAAAAAGAGATGTCCAAGGTGGTCAAAGAGCTCGATTTTGAAACCGCTGCTATACTTCGTGATGAAATTATTGTTTTGAAAGAAAAGCTTAGTCAGTAAGTCTTTTTGTGATACAATTATAGCCAGTATCGAATAAATGGTTCTTTTAAAATGCTGTGCGCACAGGCAACACGCACTTTTAATGTTGCCATTACCTTTTTTCCTGTTATGCAAAATGGTCCTAGTAAAGAAGAGTCCATTGTCCCAGGAAAAATCAGTTTTGCGGAAACTCCAGCCGCATGTTTTGTTTGTGGAAAAAGAAATGCACCCATAAACTGGGCATTTGATACTGGAGCAGTCGATGTAATGTGCCGTATTGCTGAGTGGTTTCCGCTTCCCAAAAGTATCCATATACCATACGAAGGTCTTGGCCCAAACAAAATAGAGGTCAGGGTCGGATCTTGTCGTTTGCACTTTCGCAATCTTAAAAAACTTCGGCGACTGTCGCTGGTTCAGAAAAAGCTTGCCGTTGGCCATGTGAGAGGAGCCCGAGAATTTAAAGTACGGGCTATGTATTTGAAGAAAGTCATTAGGGCAAAAGAAGAATCTTTGCCCATCCTTATCCCAAGTGGCAAGTTGGCATTGGCATAAATACCGTCACAGTAATTAGTAAGCGCACATCCCTAAGGTTGTGCGCTTTTTTTGTCTGATCCCATCACTTGACTTTTCCTACCGTCATGCTATAATATACACTAGAAGTTTATTTCCCGTTTTTCCCCCAAATTACAATGGATCATCATGTTCCAATGTGTGTAAAAGGAAATCGTATCTGTGTGGCAACAAAAGAGGATCTCGAGCGCATTAAAATAAGGAACGATTTCAAATTTAGAGCCATAGCGGCTTGGCATCGGTGCGAGCGCAGGCCTCTGTGGAGAAAAATTCTTGATTGTATCACAGAAGAACTGCCGGCTTGTGTTAGAGGGGAATCCCGTCTCTAGTCGCATCGGCCGACACAAAGCGCACAACCTTCGGGGAGTGCGCTTATTTTGTATAAATCTCTTGGCTTTTTCCCTTTTTTGTGTTAAAATTGCACCTCGACCCAAAGAAGATTAGCTGAAAAATGTCAAAAACACACGAAAATAAAAGGGGATTGGAGAGCATCGTAATTAAGGGAGCTCGCACTCACAATCTCAAAAATATAGATGTAGAAATACCTCGTGACACGCTCACTGTGTTCACGGGTCTTTCCGGTTCCGGAAAATCATCCCTAGCTTTTGATACTATTTTTGCGGAAGGTCAGCGTCGTTATGTTGAATCTCTTTCAGCATATGCGCGACAATTTTTGAATCAAATGCAAAAACCGGATGTTGATGAAATCACAGGACTTTCTCCCGCAATTTCTATTGACCAAAAATCTCATTCTTCAAATCCGCGCTCAACTGTTGCAACGGTTACAGAAATCTATGACTACCTTCGCGTACTTTTTGCACGAATTGGGAAACCGCATTGTCTAGTCTGTGGGCAAGAAATCAAACGGCTAGGAAACGAAGAAATTATCAACTTCATAATGGATGATGTGCGTGGCGAAGTAGGCAAAAGCTCTTCAACTATTCGCATTTTCGCTCCGCTTGTACGCGGTCGCAAAGGTGAATACTATCAGCTTCTTTACGATCTTTTGAGCAAAGGTTACTTAATGGTTCGCGTTGACGGAGAAATGAAAAATCTTCGCGAGCAAATAGTACTTACAAAAACAAAGAACCACGAAATCGATGTTTTGGTGGACGAAATTGCCCTTGCCGATTTTAGAAAAGATAAAAATGGAAAAGAGGGGAAAGGAAGAGAACGATTGGGAGAGGCGGTGGAACGCGCACTCAACGAATCACAAAGTTTGGTTCGCATCGTGTTCTCAAAAGGCAAAAACGAAAACAAAAATACAATAATGTCGAATCGTTTTGCCTGCCCAAATGATGGATTTTCGTATCCGGAAATTGAACCAAGACTTTTCTCATTCAATTCTCCTTATGGAGCATGTCAGCTTTGTAACGGGCTTGGCACTAAACACTTTTTCAGCACGGAAGCCTGTCCTGACTGTGAAGGCAAACGACTTCGCAAAGAAGCCTTAAGTGTTTTTGTTTCCGGTAAAAATATTGTTGACATTTCTCGCATGAGCATCGACGAAGCAAGTAACTTTTTTGCCAATCTAAAAATCTCTGCGCGCGATAAAGATATTTCTGTGCCCGTCGTAAAAGAAATTGAAAGCCGTCTTAGCTTTATGCAAAATGTTGGTATTGAATATCTGACGCTAGATCGCCGTTCGAACACGCTTTCTGGCGGAGAGTCTCAACGCATCCGTCTTGCTTCGCAACTCGGCTCACGACTTGTGGGAGCTTTGTATGTACTCGACGAACCAACTATCGGGCTTCATCAGCGAGATAACGAACGCCTCATCAAAACGCTTAAGGATCTGCGCGATATTGGCAATACCATCATTATCGTTGAGCACGACGAAGATACGATTTTCTCGTCTGATTATATGGTTGATATCGGTCCGGGAGCTGGGGTACACGGCGGTAACATTGTTGTTTCTGGCTATCTTGATGACCTAATAACCAATCCTAAAAAATATAAATCACTCACGCTCGATTACTTGCGCGGGGATGTTTCCGTGGATACGCCAAAAACGCGACGCAATGAAGACAGGGGGCATCTCCGAATCCGCGAGGGTGTGGCTTTTAATATCAAACACTTAAATGCTGAAGTTCCACTCGGAAAGTTTGTTGTCATTACCGGCGTGTCTGGCTCAGGCAAGTCAACATTTATGTATGAGATTATTTATAAAAATCTCCAAGCTCGACTTGAACGCCGTTACCGCACAAATGACATTTTTAATTGTGAGAGCTTTACCGGAACGGAATATGTAAGTCGTACAGTTCTCATAGATCAATCTCCGATAGGCCGTACTCCTCGTTCAAATCCAGCTACATATACAGGGGCTTGGTCGTTCGTTCGTGAACTTTTTGCAGAAACCGAAGAAGCTAGAGTAAGGGGTTGGGGACCAGGCAGGTTTTCGTTCAATCGCAAAGGCGGTCGTTGTGAGACTTGCGAAGGAAACGGAACAATCGCCGTAGAAATGCACTTTCTACCGACAGTTTATGTGACCTGCGATGTGTGTCGTGGTAAACGATTTGAAAAAGATACGCTTGAGGTCAAATTTAAAAAGAAAAATATTTACGAAATTTTGGAGATGACCGTAGAGGAAGCTCTTAAATTTTTTGAAGATATACCTGCAATTTATGATCGCTTTAAAAGTTTAAACGAAGTCGGACTAGGATACTTGAAACTCGGCCAGTCAGCAACAACACTTTCCGGTGGTGAAGCGCAACGCGTAAAAATTTCTTCAGAGCTTTATCGTCCCCACGCAGAGCGAACAATCTATCTTCTAGATGAGCCAACCGTAGGTCTTCACTACGAAGATGTGCGAAAACTCATTGAGATACTTCAAAAGCTTGTAGACAAAGGCAACAGCGTGCTTTTGATTGAGCACAATATGGATATAGTTAAAAACGCGGACTATGTAATCGATTTTGGGCCAGAAGGGGGAGTCGGCGGTGGGCAAATTGTTGCTCGTGGTACTCCAGAGCAAATTGCTTCAAATGCAAATTCACACACTGGGCGCTATCTTAAAAAAGTGTTGAAAAATGCAAAAACTAAATAAAAAATTACCATTATCTCCGGGGGTATACATATTTCGAAACTCAAAACGCGCCATTTTGTACATTGGCAAAGCGACATCTCTTCGCACTCGTGTTCAGAGTTATTTCAGAAAAGATTTGATTGATACGCGAGGGCCTTTGCTTGTAGGAATGTTGGATTCTGCCCATAGTGTAGATTTCATTGAGACAGATTCAATACTTGAGGCGCTTTTGCTTGAGGCGCATCTCATTAGAAAACATTTACCACCACACAACACTATTGGGAAAGACAATAAAAGTTTTAACTATGTCGTTATAACAAAAGAGGAATTTCCTCGTGTCTTAATAGTGCGTGGCAGGAATTTGGAAGCCAGACTTCCAGATATTGATAATACGAAAGTAAAATATATCTTTGGTCCATTTCCGCACGGCGCGATGCTCAAAGAAGCTATGCATCTTGTTCGCAGAATTTTCCCATTCCGAGATAAATGCCTGCCTGCGCAGGCAGGCAAACCCGACTCTGGGAAGCCATGCTTCAACGCTCAAATAGGTCTTTGCCCAGGTGTCTGCTCTGGTAAAATGTCGCAAATAGAGTATGCGCGAACTATACAACGCATCAAACTTTTCTTTGAAGGCAAAAAGAAAGTTCTCGTGCGTAGTATTGAGCGAGATATGAAGCGATCCGCAAATGAACTCAAGTTTGAAGAAGCATCAAGACTCAAGAAAACACTTTTTGCTCTCACTCATATCCAAGATGTAGCCCTTATCAAAGATGATTTTAACAAACGCATCTCAAAAGAAAATGAAGGGGTTTTTCGCATTGAAGCTTATGATGTGGCACATATTTCCGGTACAAGCACAGTTGGAGTAATGGTCGCGCTGGAAGATGGGGAAGCAAAAAAGAGTGATTATCGCAAATTCAAAATCCGAACCAGCACAAATGATGACAATGCTTCCCTCGGCGAAGTTCTTTCGAGGCGTTTTAAACATACTGAATGGACCATGCCAAAACTCATTGTAGTAGATGGAGGAAAAGCACAAGTTAATACAGCACAAAGAGCACTAGCGGGGTGGGGAATTATGATTCCTGTTGCTGGTGTAGTCAAAGACGAACATCATCGTGCGCGCGAAATTATCGGCGACAAAAATCTTCGCATATTACACGAAAGAGAAATAATACTTTCAAACAGCGAAGCTCATCGCTTTGCGATTAGCTATCACAGAGAGCTGAGGGGAAGAGATTCTCTAGGAAAGTAACTCGTCAACGACTGCTTTTACATCTCCGCCGTCAGCTTTTCCTTTGAGCTCTTTTATCACTGCGCCAGTGAGTTGACCGGCTTTTGTTTTGTCGGTAATTCCAAGTTGCGCTTTTTTTGCCACTACAACTTTTTTAATTTCTTCGCGAGACATTTGGGCAGGAAGATAAGATTCCAATATAGCCAATTCCGCCTTTTCCTTGTCGGCAAGCTCTGGGCGATTCCCCTTGATAAACTGCTCAATTGAGTCTTTTCGTTGGTTTGAGAGGCGTTTAATGACCTTTAGGACCCCCTCGTCGGCAAGTATATCCTTTGGAGTTTTGCCTGTAGCCACAAGCTCATTAGAAAAAGCGGCAACCATACCGCGAACCACAGAAAGCTTTAAGGCGTCTTTTGCAAACATAGCTTTCTTTATTTCGCCTTGAATCTGTTCGTGTAAGGACATAATTGAAAATATTTATTAGTAATAGTCGTATTGTAAGGGTTTTTTGTTGCTCCGTCCAGCCGAAACTAAAGCTTTCGATTTTGCCATTTGCATAGTAGAATGTAAAAATGGAACCAGAAATTTTGAACCGTCTTAAAGCCCAAGAAGAACTTTTGCAGAAAGTATATGTGTCGACTGAAAAGACTCGCAAGTATTTTATGTGGACACTCATTATAAGTGTAGCCGTTGTCGTGTTGCCAGCTATTGGTCTTATGTTTGTAATCCCGAGCTTCTTGAGTTCATACACCACGCAATATCAAGATCTATTAAAATAAGTTAATGTCACCATTTCTTCTAATTATTATCGGACTCATCATTGGCGCCCTGATTGTAGGTGTTGTTATGTTATACCTGAAAACAAAAGAAGGGAGCACCGAACCTCAGAACGAAGCGCTCATGCTTATCCAGAATCAGATGGGCAATTTCCAATCTCAGTTGGGCGATTTTATGAAAACGGTTGATGCGAAAATGGGCACAACAAACAAAGAGATGCAAAATGCCGTGCATGTACAGTTCAGCGAATCTCAAAAATTGATCAATCAAATAAACAAACAGCTTGTCAGTGTTACGAAAGAAATGACGACGGCAAATGAAACTAGCAAGCAAGTTCTCACTATTACCGACCAACTTCGTAACCTAGAAAAGGTTCTAACGCATCAAAAACAACGAGGAAATCTCGGCGAGGCCGCACTTGAGCTCATTCTTTCAAATATATTACCGCCCACGGCTTACAAACTTCAGTACCAATTCAAGGGTGGTGAAACTGTTGATGCAGTTATTTTAACAAAAGACGGAATGATTCCAGTTGATGCAAAATTTTCTCTCGATAATTATAATCGCATCGTGAACGAGGCTGATGACTCGCGCAAAGAAGAACTTGAAAAAGAATTCCGAAATGATTTAAAAAAACGCATTGACGAAACTGCAAAATATGTGCGACCAAACGAAGGAACTCTTCCATTTGCGTTTATGTTCATTCCAGCCGAGGGTATTTATTACGACCTGCTTGTTAATGATGTTGGATCGTTGAAAGTTAACACGCGTAGCCTTATTGATTACGCAGGAAACGAGAAAAAGGTCATCATCGTATCGCCTACAACTTTTGCAGCATACCTCCAATCGGTACTTTATGGTTTCCGCGCATTCAAAATTGAAGAATCTGCTCAACTGATTATTGGCAGAGTAGAAGAGCTTCGCAAGCATCTTATTTCCTATGAGGAATATATGAAAAAGCTGGGCAATGCCCTTGGAACTACAGTAAATCACTATAGTACGGCATACAAAGAGCTCAAAAAGGTAGACAAAGATGTCGTAAAAATCACGGGCGTTGGGGCAGGAATTGAACCCCTTCAAATCAATAAGCCACAAATAGAGGAGTAACCCAGCACCCAGAACGGTAAGTAAATGCTGGGTGCTCCACTTGCTTTTTCTTTTCTTTTATGTAGAATACTAGTTACTATGAATTTTGCAGTAATAAAGACAGGGGGCAAGCAATACAAGGTTGCCACAGGTGAAACTGTGATGATTGAGAAGCTTCCCGGGAAGCCAAAAGTTGGAGATAAGGTCGTTTTTGACCAAGTTCTTCTTGTTGAAAATGGCTCAAAGACTGTTGTTGGAGCACCGGTAGTTGCCGGTAGTACCGTTTCAGGTACTCTTGTCGAGGAAGGACGCGAAAAGAAAGTTATCGTAATTAGATACAAACAAAAGAGTCGCTACTTCAAAAAGAATGGCCATCGTCAGCCATTTATGAAAGTAAAGATTGACGCGATTAAATAATATAAAGAAAAAACCTGCCCAGCACCGAAATGATGCTGGGCAGGTTTTTTGTTAGCTCCTATTTTTTAGTGCGTATTTTAAAGTTTCAGAATCAGAGTATTCAAGTTCGCTACCGGTTGAAAGACCACGACCCAATGTAGTGAGTGTGACACTTAATTTTTTTACCAAAGGAGCGAGATTTTTAGCAACATATTCTCGAGTAAAGTCTCCTTCAGGATTTGCCGAAAGAGCCAGAATTACTTCTGAAAGGCCTTCCTTGGCGCCTTCCTTGATTCGATTTGTGAGTTCCTTAATGCGTATTCTAGAATCGGGATTCGGCTCGAGGACAGGAATAGTTCCACCGAGAATAAAATATTTTCCAGCATAACTTCCGCTTCGGCGCACGCTCTCAAAGTCAGTATCTTTCTCCACGACGAGAAGAGTGGTTCCATCATGGTCGCCGATACAAATATTGCAAAGATTGCCTCCGTTTTGGCGCGGATAAAACCGAAAACACGATGAGCACTGAGCGATTGTAGTTTGAAGCTCTGCGAGTTCGTGAGAAATTTGTTCCAAGAAAAGAGGATCTTGCGCAAGCAAAAAATATACGAACCGCTTCGCCTGTCGGGTTCCAATTCCCGGGAATTTCATAAAAGATGTCGTTAGGTTATCAATCGCGCTCATAAGTTTAAATTAAAAATCATCAAGGCTCCCGCCCAAAGCTTTCATTGCTATGCTATTTTCGTGCTGTTTATCCAATGAGATAAATGTCGATTTCTCTTCATCGAAATAAAGCTTAATCATACCTACGGGGCCATTGCGGTGCTTTTCAATTAGGATTTCAGCGATGTTTGTTTTTTCTGCATTGCGGTCTTGCTTGTCTTCGCGGTGAATAAACATAACGACATCGGCATCCTGTTCGATCGAACCAGAATCGCGCAAGTCAGAGAGTTTTGGTCTTCCTCCTCTTGATTCAACGGCACGAGAAAGCTGTGACAGGGCAATAACCGGCACATCAAGCTCTTTGGCAAGGCCTTTGAGCGATCGTGAGATCTCCGTAACCTGATTGACCATCGAATCGTACTGTTTTGAAGTAGTCATAAGTTGCAAGTAATCGACAATGATAAGTCCTAAGCCGTGTTCGGATTTTAATTTGCGAGCAGCAGAACGCATTTTCATTATTGAAGTGCCAGCTTGGTCATCGATAAAAATAGGTGCAAGAGAAAGTCTTTCCAGCGCCGCTCTTATTTGATCAAATTCCGAATCAAGGCTGAGTTTCCCTGTACGAAGTTTCCATGCGTTCACTCGCGCTTCGGCGGAGAGCATGCGATCGACGAGCTGTTGGGTATTCATTTCAAGAGAGAAAATACCTACGGGAATATTGAATTGAATTGCCGCTTGGCGCGCGATGTCTAGGGCCAAAGTTGTTTTACCCATTGAAGGTCTGGCGGCAAGAATGATTAAGTCTGCCTTTTGAAGGCCAGAGAGCAGGGTATCAAGCGCCGGAAAGCCGGTAGGAACTCCGCGAAGTTTGCCTCCGCCCTTATGCATAGCGTCCAGTCGTTCCCACGCCTCTCCGAGAGTGTCTTTAATGTTAGTAAATCGTTTCCCAACATTTGAATGAGTTATAGAGTAAATCTTTTTTTCCGCTTCATCGAGAACAGTATCAATTTCGTCTACTTCGTTATAGCCAAGTTCTGAAATGTGCTCGGCAGCTTCGATGAGAGTGCGGAGGAGGTATTTTTTGTGGATTATCTCGGCGTAATATTTTACATTAGATGCCGAAGGAACCGCATCCACGAGTTCCGCTAAATAACTTCCTCCTCCAACATTTTCAAACTTCCCAGTTTCTTTCAGCCGGGTAGACATCGAGAGCAGATCAATTGGTTCGTGTCGGCTATGAAGCTCCATCATGACATCAAAAATCATTCGATGTTTGTCGACATAAAAAGAACCTCGGGTCAAAGTATCCCCGATTTCATAGATGCTTTCTGGACTCACCATGATAGCTCCAAGCAGAGCTTTTTCCGTATCAATGTTTTGCGGTGGGACGCGGATGGACCTAGATTTAAATTGCTTGTCTGCCATAGGTGTCATTCTAACACAACCAAAAAATGAGCAAGCGCCCACTGGTGGAGAACGAAGTGGAAAGACTGGGGATTGCGAGAAAGCGACTTAACGGCTCATTTTGGTGAGTTTAGGGCCGTTTGGTGTGTCTTTGGTGTTCCATCCCTCTGCTTCAATCTCAGCTCGTAGTTTATCGGATAAAGCCCAGTCTTTGGCGAGGCGAGCATTTTCTCGTAGGTCTGCCAATTCTTTAATTTTGGAAGGAATCATTTCTTTTGTCGGTATAGAAAGCCCAAGACCCAGCACTCTATCAAAATCAAGGAGCGTTGCGGTTTTGTCCGCCGACGAGAGCGATGCATCTTTTGCAACTTCCCATGCCAGTGCAAGCGCTCCGGGAATATTAAAATCGTCGGAAATAAACTCAATAAATTGCGAAGTATAATTTTCATTAACACTTCCTATTTCTTCGCCGAGCAAATCGGATAATTTGCGGAGAGAAGTCTCTGCGCCAAGAAGGGAATCCCATGTGAAGTTTTGTTTTGATTTGTAGTGCGAGTTCAAAAAAAGATATCTTAGTGAAATAGGATTTATTTTTTTCTCCCTTAAATCTGCGAGAGAATAGCTTGTTCCTTCGGATTTCGCCATTTTCTTTCCGTCCACGAGTAAATGTTCATTATGTATCCAATATGTAGCGAGAGGTTTGCCGTTAGCGGACTCACTTTGCGCTATCTCATTCGTATGGTGGACTGGTATATGTTCGATTCCGCCCATATGAATGTCTATTGTTTCGCCTAAAAGTTTTTTAATCATCGCGGAACATTCGATGTGCCATCCTGGAAACCCTTCTTTGTCACTAAAAGGATTTGCCCAAGTTTGTAGGGCATTCTCGTGCGCGCCAGCTTTAAAAAACCACAAAGAAAAATCATTTTGATTTTTCTTGTTTGGATCATTCACAGTGCCCTTGCCCGCCTCATCGATATTATTTTCAAGTATCTGACCGGAAAGTTTCGTATAATTTTTTACTTTTGATACATCGAAATAAACGGCAAGCGGGGTAACATACGCAAACCCCCTATCTAAAAGAGCTTTAACCATATCGATCATCTCGGGAATATATTCTGTCGCTCTCGGTTTAACCGTAGGAGGGAGGGTATTTAGGTCCGCTATGTCTTTCTCGAATATGTCTATATATTTTTGTGCGATTTCATCCGGAGTTTTTCCTTCTCGCTTGGATGCTTTTATCATTTTGTCTTCGCCCTGATCTGCGTCGCTTGTAAGATGACCTACATCAGTATAATTTCGCGCAAATTTAACATCATAGCCTAGATATATAAGTGTGCGCAAAACAAGGTCCGCCATTACCATAGCGCGCATATTGCCGATGTGCTGTGTCCAGTAAACAGTAGGACCGCACTGATAAAATTTTACCTCGCCCGGAACAAGCGATTTAAAAACTTCTTTCTTTTTCGAAAGAGTGCTGAATAACGAGAAATCTTTTACATCCATTTTTTATTCTTAATGATAAGGTAGGTAGAGCATGCAATAAACACAATGAGGCTAGAAACAATCCAGAAACCATTTGGGTTGTGAGCAAGAGGAATATCGTCGAGGCTTGTTGAGAAAACGCTGGCTACCAGTGTTGCGGGCAGCATAACAAAGGCCATCACAGTGAATGTTTTCATTACTTCGTTCGTTTTTGTGGTAAGGAGAGAGTCATTGGTGTCGCGAAGTTCGAGTAAGGTCTCGCGGTAGCCATCAAGCATGGAAGAGACTTTTGAATACTCTCCAAAAATTTCATGAAGATAATGAGAAAATTCCTGTCCAAATAGTTTTGTTCCGACGATCTCAAAAGACTCCAATGTTTCCTTGTGGGGTCTTATGGCCTGCTTGAAGTTCAAAAGATCGCGATTTAAACGAGATATAGTATTTACCATTGCGCGTTCGTTCCCGCCGAAGATTTTTGATTCAATTTCTTTAAAGTCACTATGTATATGTTCCAATTCGACATCAAGTTTTTTATAAAGCTCTTTAAGAAGATAAAAAAGGATAAATCCCGCATGGTCGCCTATGCTATTTTTCTGAAGAATTGAATTCACTTCGAACATCTTCGAAAATTCATGTAGTGAATCAATGAAGTTGTAGTGCGCGGTTATAAGAAACTTTTTGCCGACAATAAAATCAATTTCTTGTTCAGATCCGCCATCGTGTTTGTGCGAGATAGTAGGGAAGTGGAGCACAAGATAAATAAGATTAGGGTACCAATCTACTTTAGGGCGAACCGTTGGCACCAAAAGCTCTTCTGCAACAAGAGGATGAATTTTGAATTCTTCCATCAGAGACCGAATTTCTTCCGGCGTAGGCGACTGAACATCAACCCAAAGAAGATCCTGATATGTGTAGCGTGAAATCATAATTTATTATAAAAGTATACCATTGCGCGCGAAACGCGCAAGTTAAAGATTTTTAAAGTTCATAAAGTCAAAAAGTGAATGCGGGTCTTACTTTACAAACTTTATGAACTTTCAACTTTATAAACTCGCTTTGTTGACCACAGAGCAATTCTTCAGGTATACTGTCTAGAATGAAATATTCCTTCAGTAAATCCGTACTTACCGCGATTGCAATCGTGGGCGTTGTTGCTTCGTTTGGGGCAGGAATGCTTGTGAATAAGCACATTCAGAATGCTTACATAAGTGGAGACAGCTCTTCCCAGATTGGGAATATTGATATGGGGCCTTTTTGGAAAGCGTATGGAATTTTAAATGAAAAATTTATATCAACCACCGCTTCGTCGACTATCCCAACCGACAAAGAAAAAATCTACGGAGCGATAGAAGGCTTGGCTTCCTCATACAACGATCCATATACATCGTTTTTTCCTCCAGTAGAAGCAAAACAATTCGATGAAGAAGTCCGAGGGAACTTTGTGGGCGTTGGCATGGAACTTGGAATAAAGGACAAGGTACTGACTGTCATTGCTCCCCTCAAGGGAACTCCAGCAGAGCGCGCGGGGATTAAGTCGGGAGACATGATTTTAAAGATAGACAACAAGTTTACGACTGGAATGAATGTGGACGATGCTATCGATTTGATTCGTGGAACAGCTGGAACTAAAGTCACTATCACAATAAAAAGCGGAGACACGACAAAAGATGTTGCTATGGTGCGTGCAGTTATAGATATACCAACTATCGATACAAAAAAACGAAGCGACGGCGTTTTTGTAATATCCCTTTACAGTTTCTCTGCAAATTCACCCGAGCTTTTCCGCGGAGCTTTGCGCGAGTTCGTGCTCTCCGGTGGGGATAAGCTTATTTTAGATCTTCGAAATAACCCCGGAGGATATCTTGAGTCCGCGGTAGACATCGCAAGCTGGTTCCTTCCAACCGGGAAAGTCGTATCCATTGAGGACAGCGGGACAAAAGAACCGCAAAAAGTAGACAGGAGCAGGGGCTACAATATCTTCACAGATAAGCTCAAAATGGTAATTCTGATTAACGGCGGTTCTGCGTCCGCGGCAGAGATTCTTGCCGGAGCTCTCAACGAATACGGCATTGCAGAGCTCGTAGGAGAAAAAAGTTTTGGAAAAGGTTCCGTACAAGAACTTATAAAAATTACTTCCGACACTTCTTTAAAGGTCACAGTCGCTCGTTGGTTGACCCCAAAAGGGAAGTCCATATCGCACAACGGACTCGATCCTGACATTTTGGTAACGCAGAGCAGTGAAGATACAAAAAAAGAAATAGATACTCAAATGGAAAAAGCTGCAGAATTTTTAAAAAATTTAAATTAAAATAATTATGAAAATAATCTTCCTTAAAGACATTGCAAAGACAGCCAGAAAATACGAAATAAAGGAAGTCGCTGATGGTTACGGAAGGCACCTGGTAGCAAAGGGCACAGCTTCGTTTGCAACCCCAGAAACTATTGCGAAAATTGAAAGGAAAAGATCAACTGACGCAACAGAGAAAAAAGTCCATACCGATCTTCTACTAAAAAACCTTGGGGACATAAAAGATGTTTCCATAACGCTCTATGGGAAAGCAAATGATGCTGGACACCTTTTCGCAAGCATCCACAAAGAAGAGATTCTTAAAGAGCTGAAGAATGCTACACGGCTTGATATGCACCCTGACTATGTCATCTTAGACAAACCGCTGAAAGAAGTGGGCATATTTGAAATTCCAATAATAATTGATGAATTCAAAACTACGCTAAAAGTTGTTGTAGAGGCGACAAAAAAATAGCACAAAAAAACACCCGGTAGAAAAAACAAGGACGGTCCTTGGGAATTCAAAAAGGACCGTCCTTGTTTTTGTATTTTGCTTATTTTATGTTGGCTACTTTGCGTTTTGTAGTCGTACCGTTAAAATTCTTTTTATTCTTCTCAGTAAATTCTACAACTCCTGCCTTGAGAGCAAAAATGGTGTGGTCTTTGCCGATCCCGACATTCTTTCCAGGGAGAATTTTTGTTCCGCGCTGGCGAATAATAATGGAGCCCGCCTTTGCTGTTTCTCCAGCATAGAGCTTGGTTCCGAGGTATTTTGCTTTAGAATCGGTTAAGTTTTTGGCGGATCCGCCAGCTTTTGTATGTGCCATAGTATAAAGGTTTCGTAAATAGGTCTAAAACGCGTATAATTCACTTGTATTCCAAATGTCGTATGAGTATAAAAGATTTCACCCAAAAAATCAAGGGGTTGAGTGGTTTTAGGCCAAAACCCCTCCCAAAGCTATCAGACGATATTTTTATAGGATTTTTAGTCATTTTGGTGGGGTTCGGATCGTTTGGTTTAGGTAGACTTTCAAAAATAGAGGGTTCAAAGACCCCGATTCAAATAGAAAACGCTCCAATTGCTAGTGCCGACTCGACAGCAAATACTTCTACAGCAAATACAGAGCTCGTCGGATCCAAGGGTGGTACGAAATATTATTATACATGGTGCTCAGGAGTTAGTCGCATAACTCCGGCAAATCTTATTTATTTTGCATCAAAAGAAGAAGCGCAAGCAAGGGGATATACTCCTGCATCAAATTGCAAAGGACTTTAGTGGATAATCTGGTAAGGACAGTCTTTTTTGAACCCAGAGTCAAGGACTGTCCTTCACAGATTTCTACGAACCGATATGTTACAATAAGCACATTATGATCGTCGCAGACATTGAAGCAACGGGTTTAGATTATCGCAAACATTCTCTTTTGAGCATTGGCGCTGTTGAATTTGAACATCCAGAGAGGGAATTCTATGGGGAGTGCCGGATGTGGGATGGCGCAAGCATTATGACAGACGCAATCGCTGTTAATGGCTTCAGCGAAAAAGAATGCCGAGACCCCCAAAAGCACTCTCTCGAGGAACTTATGGAAGATTTTTATCACTGGGTGGAACAATGCGAAGAAAAAACACTCTCCGGACAGAACATTTCTTTTGATAGAGACTTTTTGAATGATTCTTTTTCGCGAGCCCACATAGGATGGCGTTTTTCTTTCCGCGCAAATGACTTGCAGTCAATGGCATATATGGATGCTGTTAAGCGGGGATTATCAATTCCTCAAAAAAACGAGCATACGGATTTTTCTCTTGATGCAATACTAAAATATGTCGGACTTCCGACCGAGCCAAAACCTCATCACGCACTGAATGGCGCAAAATACGAAGCGGAAGCATTTTCACGACTCCTTTATGAGAAGAATTTGCTTCCCGAGTTTGTAAAGTACCCAATTGCTCATCATTCGAAATAGAGGGCCCTTATAGGTCAAATTTGGGCCTTGCAGAGCCAATTAGCCTATATTTAAAGGGGTTTTTCAGAGACCATAAGGCACTAAAATCATAAAAAATGGCAGGGAATACACAATTGCAGAGCAACAAAGAAAAAGCTCGAGAAATAATTTCTCGTTTGAAGAAACTTTTTCCAGAGGCGGGGATGATGCTTCGATATTCAAATAATTGGGAGCTTTTGGTCGCCGTAATTCTTTCTGCGCAGTGCACAGACAAAAAAGTAAATGAAGTCACAGAAAAACTTTTTAAAAAATATAAAACTCTGGATGATTATATAAATGCAGATCCGCATGAATTTGAAAAGGATATTTTCTCCACGGGATTTTATCGCGCGAAAACAAAAAATATTTTATCGGCGTCAAAGATGCTCAAAGAAAAATTTGGAGGAACGGTGCCGAAGACGATGGAAGAGATACTTACCCTACCTGGAGTTGCCCGCAAGACCGCCAATGTTGTCCTCGGCAATGCCTATGGGGTGGTAGTAGGTATCGCCGTAGACACCCATGTGAGGCGTATAGCTCAAATTTTGGGCTTGAGCAAATCCGATAAGCCTGAAGTCATAGAACAGGATTTGATGTCAGTCATACCGAGAGAGGATTGGTTTCGAGCGACATATTTATTTATAGAATACGGAAGAAAATTTTGTACTGCGAAGCGCCACGACCATGCACACTGCCCTCTAGCAGACTTTCATTCATAGCAGACAGTGGGGAGGGGCCTAAATGAGCCTTATTGCTTAAACTGTATGATGTCGCACAATATATCTTTTGCGACATAGCCCAGTAAACAAAAGGCCCTTGAGAAGCAGGTACAAATTATTGACTGCGTGCAGAATGCGTGACATTTGGGCAACATAGAAGATCTTGGCGACACATCGGGTGATCTAATGTAATAGAAAATAATAAAAATATACTTGACCCCCATAAATTAAAACTGCAGTGCTAGAACTGCAAAAAGGGCAGGTACTCCCCTACTCTTTTTAGATACACACCGGGGAACTGATAGTCTTTATTGCGCTGACGGGAAAAGATGCAGAATGCTTGTCCAGAGATAAACCAAAAGAGGAAGAATAAAATTCGTCCATGCGCCAACGAGGATATCCCAGATTTGATGTACTACAGGAGTATTGTTTATAAAACCGACAACATCAATCTTGAAATAAGCTAGAAGGAAAACAACAACAATTATTATTAAAATGAGTCTGATGAATCCCTTGTTTTGATTTTGCATTTTCATATACGCATTATTATAACTCGCATTCTACAAATAATCCATTGGATCAAGGTATGCATTTATAGCTGCCACGGGCATCGTGTAGGTGCGTCCGCCACAGGCCTTGCTTGGAAGACTCTGTACTTCAACTCCGGCGTTTGCGTATACAGATATATGAAGGTGAGGTCCTGTAGTGTATCCGGTGTTCCCGCTGTAACCAATCAACTGTCCGGTTGTCACAACATCGCCCTTTGATACTTTGATAAGTGAGAAATGTCCGTAGAGGCTTGCAAGTCCATTTGTGTGTCGAATTAATACCCATCTCCCGAATGAAGCTCCGGGACAAGTAAGATCAGTATCGCCGGTAGCAGCAACTGTACCGCCGAGCATTGCTTTTACCGGAGTCCCGACATCTGCTGCAAAATCAACGCCATTGTGAGTGCCCGATGCATATAATCTCACGGAATCTACGGTTTTACCGAACAACTGCGTGATGCGGACCGTTGCAAGGGGCATAGAGAACACCTTGTTTCCGCGGGACGGAATCGACTTGGGGTCAAGTATGAACTTGAGGGTGGTTTCGTAATCGCGGAGCTCTTTTTCAAGGGCGTCTTTCGTTGCGAGCTGTTGTTTTAAAAGTTTTGTATAGGTGGCCTCTTGGTTGCTGGTTTTGGTAAGAAGAACCGTTTTTTCTTTCTTGTTCACTTCTACCACCTTTTTTTTGTCCGTAAGGTCGCTCTTGAGCCCGAGTAGGGTATTTTTTTGCGTTTGTTGTTCCGACTTTTTAATTTCTAGGTCTGCCTTCAGAGCCTTTACGGCAAGAACATTATCTCGAACACTGCTACTGAATTGATCTAAAGCTTCCACATCGCCCCATAAATCAGAAAAATTATTTTTTGAAAAAACTATTTCTGTGAGAGAAAGCTGATCGTTTTCATACATCGTGTGGATAGCTTCTCTGAGTGCCGCTTCGCGAGAATTGATCTCACTTTCTTTGTAGGAAATATCGCCGGCAATCTGGCTGATTTTCAGATCTGTGCTATCGACCTTCGAAGAAGTTACCTTGATGTCGGTCTCAAGCTTCTTTTGTGTTTTATCAAGGGTTGTTAGGGTGCTTTTCAATGTCTTCTTTGTTGTCTGTGCGGTATCAATTATGGCTTGGCTCTCCTTGATCTGAGATTCAATAGCCTGAATTTTATCCGTTGTTGAAGAAATTTTTTGCTGTGTTTCCTCCACTGTCTGAGCTTGCGACGGCAAAATCAGCGCAAAGAAAGACACAAACATGATTCCGAGTATTGAAAATTTGTAAAAAGGAGTACGCATAAATTACAATAAGGTTAGGCACCGAGAATCTGCTCGGCATGTTCTATACGGCGAAGCGCATTTTCTTTCCCAAGAATTTCTCCAAGCGTAAATGGGTCGGGGGACTTCTCACGCCCAGAGAGAGCATAGCGCATAGGCCACAGGACACTCCCCCTCCCCGCCTCGTCAGCATATGGCCAAATAGCATTTTTAATGACTTCTGCGGTAAAATTTTCTGGAGCTATTTTTTCTAAAAACTCCATCACTTTTTTAAGATGTTCTTTTGTTTTTACAGGATCGGGTTCCTTTTTCCACAATAGGTCGCTTTTGTTGCACGACGGATCTGCAAAGAAATATTCTATGTCTCCATTTTCTGACAAATTTTTGATTTCTCCAAAATTATTTATGTGTTCAATGAGAACTTTCTCCGCGCGTGCAAGAATTTTACGAGAATATCTTGGAAGCTCTTTTATGTGCTCCGGAAGAAATTCTTCGATGCCGGCAATCTGATCCTCCTCCGAAAGGAGTTTAATGTGCTCTTTGTTGGTCCAATCCAATTTTTCAATATTGAAGAAACCCGGACTTTTTTGAACGCGCTCAAGAGTAAAAGCTTTCACGAGTTCATCTTTTGTAAAAATTTCTTGAGGAGTGCCCGGATTCCACCCGACGAGAGCGAGGAAATTGAGAATTGCAGATGGTAAATATCCCTGATCGCGATAAAAAGTCAGCGGTTTTGCTCCACGGCGCTTTGATAATTTCGCGCGTTTCTCATCGAGCACAAGCGGAAGGTGTGCATACGAAGGAATCTTGTAACCAAGGGCTTCATAAAGAAGAATCTGCCTAGGAGTATTTGCGATATGGTCTTCTCCGCGAATAATATGAGTGACCCCCATTCCCGCGTCGTCAACGACAACGGCGAGATGGAAAAGCGGTTCATCAATATTTTTCGCAATGATAAAATCTCCAAGGTCCGTGGTGTCTATTTCAATTTCACCCCTGATAATATCTGTAAAAGAAACTTTCTTTTTAGGATTTCTAAAACGAACTAATTCACGGACAGCTCCCGATCCGTCTTTTGCATCCTCTGGCGAAATGTATGCAAACCCGCTATCAATCAGTTGTTTGAGCGCTTTGGTGTGATTCGCCACACGATCGCTTTGTTTATAAAACTCGTCGTATTCAAGCCCTAGCCACTTCAGTGACTCAAGAATGTTTTTCTCATATTCTTCCTTTGAGCGCTCCTTATCCGTGTCTTCAATTCTGAGTATAAACTTTCCGTTGTTTTTTCGTGCGAATAAATAAGAAAAAATTGCGGTGCGATAATTGCCACCGTGCAAAAGCCCAGTTGGACTTGGGGCAAAACGCGTTACGACTTTGGATTGATTATTGTTGTCCATTTGATTTTGGGGCTTGGTGAGCAAGTAAAACTTCAACGATTTGTTCGGCAATCTTTTCTGATGCATCGATTTTAGAAAATGCCTTTGCAGATTCCTTCATGGCGAAGCGTTTCGGAGCATCACTCATTAACGAGTCAATTTCCGTATGCAGTAGATTTGGCGCAAGGTTTGCTTCTTCAATAACAGTTGCGCCACCCGCCCGCATATAAGCAAAAGCATTCTTCCTCTGGTGGTCGCCGTTAGTTTCTGTAATCGGAATCAATATTGCTGGAATATTCCATGCGGCAATTTCAAAAATTGCAGAACCGGCGCGCGAAACGACGATGGTCGCCGCCTCTGCAGCCATTCGCATTTTTTCAGAATCAAGATATCCGTAGATATGATATCTTCCAGCATTTGGGTTACCTTCTTTGCTCCCGTACACTCCCCGCGTGAGAAGCCCGTTTATTAAAAGTTCTACCTCCGCCTGATTTTTTGGTCCGGTCTGATGTATGACCTGATATTTTTCAACAAGACGCGGAGCGAGAGTTACTATTTGCTCGTTTATTTTTTGCGCTCCAAGTGATCCACCCAGAACAAGCAGGACTGGAATATTCGGATCGAGACCGAGTTCCTTGAATGCATCTTTGCCGGACGGCTGTAGGAGCTCTTCTCTTATTGGATTTCCGGTTAGAGCCGTACGACCTTCGGGAAAATATTGCGCCGCTTCGGAATATGAGATGGCTATTTTTTCAGCAAATTTACCCGACCATGCATTTACGCGCCCCGGCGCACTGTCTGACTCGTGAATAATGACTGGTATGCGAAAAAATCTTGCCGCAACGAGTGCCGGAACACTTGCATAACCGCCCTTGCTGAAAATCGCGTCCGGGAAAAGAACAAACATTTGAAAAAAAACTTTTATTACCCCCCATGCTGTTTTAAAGGGATCGATAAAATTTTTGAAGGAGAAATAAGTTCGAAGCTTCCCTGCCGTCACTTTTTTGAAAGTAATATTATTTGTCGCCAGAAGCTCTTCGTTGTAGGGGTCCGTCGACATATAGAAAAGTTTTACATCAGCAATGTTTTCGCGTTCGAGAAGCGTATTTAATTTTTGCGCAACGGCAATAATGGGATAAAAATGTCCTCCCGTACCGCCACCTGTAAAAATAATCTTCATAGTTATGGGTTTTTCTTGTTAAGAGTGTGTTTGGAAATATTGAGAAGGATACCGACTTCGATGAAAGAAAAAACAATTGCCGTACCTCCGTGGCTTACGAATACCAGAGGAAGCCCCGTGAGCGGAATAAGCCCGAGCATCGCGGCAATATTCACAAATGACTGTGATATTATCAGTATAACAATACCAACGGCCAGAAGTCCACTGAAGGAATCCTGTGCTACTTTAGCAACTTGCATACCCCGTATTGCAAAAAGCAAAAATAGTAGAATTAGGAGTGTACAGCCGACAAATCCGAACTCTTCGCCCATAACGGCAAAAATAGAATCTCCCGTCGGCTCTGGAAGAGTCCCGTATTTTTGAACGCTTTGCCCAAACCCTCGCCCAGCGATGCCTCCGGAACCAATAGCGATGAGAGCTTTCTGTATTTGGTAGCTCGATCCCTGAGGATCGCGCGAGGGGTCAAAAAAAGTAAGTATTCGTTCTTTCACATGCGGTCTAACCATAGCTAGCACCCCAATTCCCAAAAGAATTAAAATACAAATTACTAAAAGATGTCTTAGCCTTGCTCCCGACGCAACAAGCATGGCAACAACAGCAAAAACGATAACCATAAACGAACCAGTATCTTTTTGTAAGAAAAGGACGATAGCGGGCATGGCCAGTACAGCAATCATCATACCTATAGAATACTTCATCATTTTTATACGGTCGTGCAAGACGGACAAAATAGCGGCGAAGTAAATAACAGTAGCAAGCTTGAGCATTTCTGACGGCTGTAATGTAAAAAATTTCAAAGAGATCCATCGGCTGGCTCCGTTATGCGCAAAACCAAGATGCGGAACGAAAACAAGAAACGACAAGACGATAGAAGCAATAAAAAGATGAAGCGAGTATTTGCGCAGGAGTCTCATAGGCGTTTTCATCGCTGCGATTAAAAGTGCAATGCCAAGAAAAAGTCCCACCACCTGATCAAGAAAGATATTCTGCAATGAAAATCCCTTTCTTACATATAATCCTAATGATGCCGATGTAAAAACAAAAAAACCCACAGAGACGAGAAGTACGGTAAGTATTAAAAACATCCTGTCGATTTTATTTTTTTTCATATGGGTTTATGCTCTCTAAAATCGCCCCAACAAGCGCCTGCATATCAGAAAAACGCCCTTGATAACTTGAGCCCAGAACTACGACTGCTACGGGATGCCCAATGCCAGTATCAAAAATAATCGCAAGATTCCCTCCTGCAAGCGTCGTGTAGCCGGTTTTGGAAGCAATCATGCTGGGAAAATGGCTCAGCGCTTCATCTGTATTCGGGACATTGTGTATTATACCATCTGCCGAGATAATTTTTGCGCTTTCTTGCGCTGTAATCTCGAGCGTAGTTGGATATTTTTGCCACAAGTCGTTTATGAGGATCTCCACATCCTTTGCAGAGCCGTAACCTCCAGACTGTGTTGGTACTACTGGCACCCCATTTTTCATTTCTCCATCACCGACATCAAGACCAGACTCATTAAAAAATTCCATACTGGAAAGACCGAGGGTTTGAGCTTTTTCGTTCATCGTTCCTATAAAACTAACAGGTGGCTCGCTTTCTCCCGAAGATAGGGCGGAGCGCGATATAGCGTGGGCGGCATCATTAGAGGAAGTGATTAGCATTGCCTCCAAAAGATCTTCCACACGCCATTTTTCCCCCGACAATAGACCGCTGTCCCCTTCCGCCTTAAGATCTTCTCTCGTAAGAGTAATAATAGAATCAGGACTCATGCTATCAAGCGCTACAAGAGCGGTCATAAGCTTCGTTAAAGAAGCAAGCGGAAGTTTTTCGTCTTCGTTTTTTGCGTACAGCACCTTATTTGAATACAAATCAAACGCATACACTGCACGCGCTTCAAGAGAAAGTTTTTTAAACGGATCAGAAGTTACTGCGGACGATTCTGCCGTTTTTTTTGAAGGATTAACTTTTTCTGATTCGCTGACAAAACCAGACGAAAGGAACACCTGGAAAAGAAGTACCGAAACCGCGCCTGCGAGAAATAGGACGACAAAAATTTTAAGCGTCTTTATATTAAGATAGGTCTCCCTCTTCTTCGTATCCATCGTCATTTTCTTTGTTTACATTTTTAAATTCCTCGACCGCGGTTTTCACTTTTTCATACTCGGGCAAATCCTCTACCCTGCTAATGCCCATGTAAGAAAGCAGTTCAAAAGTCGGGCGGTATATTGTGCTTCGTACTCCCGCTTCTTCGATTTTTTCAATTAATCCGCGCACGAGGAGACTTCGTAAAATGTAGTTTGAGTTGACTCCGCGAATGTAGTTTATCTCGCTTCTTGTTATTGGACCGCGATACAGAACAATCGCAAGAGTTTCAAGCCCTGCCTTTCCGAGATCCTTTGAAATTTCCTCTTTGAGGAGATTTTCTATTGTGGCTCCCATTGCAGGAACCGTGCCGAGCATTATTTCGTCGCCATTTCGCATAAGAACCACGCCTCGCGTTGTGTTTCTTAGGGTTTCTTCAAGCTTATTTAGGCCCTCTGTTACCTCGCTTTCAGAAACCTTAAGGGCGGTTGCCAAAAATTTCGTACTAACAGGCTCACCTTTGAAAAAAAGGAGGGCTTCTATGCGAGCGCTAATATCCAAGTTATTTCCCATATTTTTAGTATATCATAAAGACGATTTTAACTGTTTGCAGCCGACTCTTGAGTCTCAAGAACATTTGTTTCCATTTGTATATCGGCCCCGTGCGCTTCCTGAGTTACAGCAATCATCCCCTGCTTTACAAGTTCAAGCATTGCAAGAAAACTTACAATGACATTTACTTTTTCTTCCTTTCCAACACCAGCAAAGTCTCGGAAACTCATCTTAAGGCCGGCTGTAATGCGATCCGCAAGACGACTCATAACTTCTTCCAGTGAGATAACTTTTTTCACAGAGACTTTTGGATGAACATTTTTCTTTGGAAATCGTCCAATTATGTCGCGCATCGCAAAAAATATGCTGAGTGGTTGCATATATTCGTTGGGGGTAAAAATAACTACGCGATTTCTAGATTGCCCCTTAGGAAATAATATTTCAACTCCAAATAGGCGCTTTATGTGCACAGAAAGTTCACGGATGCGCTGGTACTCCCGCAGGCGCCGTTCGAGTTCTTCCGTATCATGTGTTTCCTCTTCTGTCAGCGATAACGACGGGAGAAGTGATTTTGATTTTATGAGAACAAGGGTCGCCGCGACTATTAGAAAGTTTGATACAAAATCCACGGGCATTTTTTCAAATGTTTTTAAATGAGCAATATAATCATCCGCAATACCAGCTAGAGATATCTCGTTTATGAAAAGTTTGCGTTTTTCAATCAGGTCAAGCAAAAGCTCGAGCGGTCCTTCGAAGGATTCGGTCTTTACTTCATACGGAAGGGCCATAATTACTCTATAGTACAGTTTTTAGGCTTGTTTTTCAACCCAGCGGGGGTGGTGGGGCCTTGATGGCGCTAACGATTTCAAGACCGAAAAACATATACAACATAAGTGGCTACCTTGTCTCAGTTTAAGTAGTTTCCGCCACCAACGAAACTTTTGTATAGATTTAAATAAGGTAACTCTAAAAACAAGGACTGTCCTTTTTGAATTCTTAAGGACAGACCTTGTTTTTAGCGCTGTAGTTAATAAATAATTTCAATTTTAGGTTCTTGGTGGAGGCCTCGCTACCCCGCTGGGTTCTTTTATTTAGGACGCAATGTGGGGAAAAAGACAACTTCTCTTATATTTCGTGTATTAGTCAAAAGCATCACGATACGATCAATGCCGATTCCTACGCCCCCGGCTGGAGGAATGCCGTGCTCCATCGCTTCAAGAAAATCTTCGTCTGATGGTGACACATCCCCTTCACCGCCTTTTTTCTTTTTGTCCTGCTCCGCATAACGGGCGCGCTGGTCTTCTGGATCGTTTAATTCCGAAAATGCATTTACAAACTCAATACCTCCGATAACAAGCTGAAAGCGATCTATCAAGGCCGGATTTATTTCTTGTCTCTTTGCAAAAGGAGAAAAACCCGCTGGATAATCAACTATGAATGTCGGTTGAATAATTTTTGGACGACAAGTTTTTTTATAAATGTTGTCCATAATCTTTTCAATAGATTCATGGCTTTCTACTTCGACGCCAAAGCGATCAGCGCAGAGCATCCACGCTTCGCGGTTCATAGTTTCTGGATTTTCAATCAAAGCATAGCGCTTGAAAAGATCCAAAAATGAGACAACCGGAAACTTTTTGGAGAAATTGATATCTTCTTCGCCTGCCTTAACTTTTGTTCCTTTAACAACCTTCTTTACGATAGTTTTTAACATTTTTTCTACAAATGCCATCTGGGTTTTTGCAGTTTCGTAAGCTCCATAGAACTCAAGCATCGTAAACTCGGGATTATGGGTCGCATCTATTCCTTCATTTCTAAAATTGCGTCCGATTTCATAAACACGGGAAAATCCGCCAGCTAAAAGTTTTTTTAAATATAGTTCCGGAGCAACGCGGAGGTTTAAATCAATATCCAGAGCGTTGTGATGCGTTGTAAATGGCTCAGCAAGAGCGCCTCCAGCGAGCGACTGAAGTAGTGGAGTTTCCACTTCCATATATCCTGCGTCGTCAAGAAATTTCCGAATCTCGCTAATAATTTTTGAGCGCGCTACAAAGCGCTCGCGGACTTCTGGGGACATTATTAGATCCAAATAGCGACGGCGGAATCGTTCTTCAACATCCTGAAGGCCGTGCCATTTATCTGGAAGAGGCCTAAGGCTCTTTGCGAGCATTTTCCAATCTTTTACGAGAAGAGTTTTTTCTTTGCGTTTGGTAACAAAAAGAGTTCCGGTACATTCGATAAAATCTCCTATATCAACGGCATCTTGAAAAAGCAGAAATAGGTCTTCTTTTAAATCGCCTTTTTTAAAAAAACACTGTATCATCCGTTCGCCGTCTTGGAGATTGATGAATGCAATCGCACCCTGCCCCCTGATAGCTGTGACACGGCCGGCAAGAGTGACTTTTTTCTTAAATACTGAAAGTCTTGTAAACGAGGAGATCGCGTCTTTGACAGACATTGTGCGTTTGGTTGCAATAGGATAGGAGGCCATTCCCTTCTTTTTGAGAATTTCGACTTTCTTCTTGCGTTCTGTGCGAATTTCTTCTATTGATGCCACGGGAGTTTTATTTAATTACTTTTTAAATCTACTCGACATTTAGAACAGTGCACTCTACAACGCCTGTTGGGGTTTTGCATTCGAACCTGTCCCCCTTTGACTTCCCCATAAGAGCTTTGCCGATGGGCGACTTGTTTGAAATCTTGGCCTCTTTGGTGTTTGCCTCTTCGGAACCGACAATCTGATAGCGGTGCTCGGTCTTGTCCCCTTCTTTTCGGAAAACAACGGTAGCGCCGATCGTAACAGCTCCGCCCTTGTGGTTTTCTTTTATGATAACCGCCTGCTTTAACATTTCCTCAAGTTTAGAAATACGGTCTTCCGCTTCGCCTTGGCTTTGGCGAGCTTCATGGTATTCCGCATTTTCTTTTAGATCGCCGAAGGCCTTTGCGAAATCGAGTTGTTTCGCAATTTCTTTTCGACGCACGCTTTTTAGATAAACGAGTTCTTTCTCGAGTTCGTTGAATTTCTCCTGGCTTAAGTATTCTTTTTCATCTGACATATATTGGCATATTATCTTTTTTGGGACCAAAAGTCAACCCAGCGGGGTGCGGGGTCTTGCACCAAAACCTATAATTTAACTCCCACAAAAGCATAACGATTGTTCAACTACTTAAATTAATACCAAAGTTATGTTGGTGCACAAGTTTGTAAAACAAAATGAAAATCACAAGACTTGTCCACTATAAATCGTGTGATTTTAAACATAAAACACCAACAAGACCCCGTCACCCCCGCTGGGCAGAAAACAAAAATCCCCCCCTACTTGTATAAGTAAGAGAGGATTGTGCGGAGCCATTCGGGGTATATGTACCAAAATACCCCAATAGATATTAATACCGCTAACACAAACAAAGCGTTAACGGTCTTCCACACCGAAGGAGAAAGCTGGTGCCCTCTGATTCTATCCATAAGAGAGATAGGAAACTCAAGTCTTTCTAAAGACGAGAGGGGCAAGTAAAGATACTTATTTCCAATGGAAACCCTATCATTAATCTCAAAAAAGTCAATAAAATTCAATTAACAACCAACAAACCCCACTCTGTTTAACAGAGCGGGGTTTGTGCATTTTTGAATTATTAAATTGGGAATCTAGTTAAGACCGCAGCAACCGCCACCGCCAAAACCACAAGATCCACCACCACAACCACCCCCTCCTAAGAATGTTTTCATAAGTTTTTAATATACGCTAATTATTAATAAACTACGACCTCGATACTCCATCTTCACTCTTTATCATATCACACGCGTCAAGTGGGGAATGTAACAGAAAACGAAATTACAAACTTTTCAAATATTCTGGAGTATTTAGGTGCATCCAGTCGAGCATTTGTCGCATCACATATACACCTCCGATAGTGTTGTGGTAAGGTCCTTTTTCCATAACCACAGCAAAGGCATAGCGAGGTTTGTCGTAAGGGAAAAATCCAACCACCCATGAATTGATATATTTTTTTGCTGCTCCCACTTCGGCAGTTCCTGTTTTGGCGGCAACTTTTACAAAATCAACATTGAGTCCAGCATCAGTTCCATAGAGAACACCATCTCGCATTCCCTCGCGAACAATTTGGAAATACGAAGAAGGAATTGAGATTTTCGTCGTAGGAAAATCCTCCACTGGATCTTTTAAGAGATGCGGAGTTACGAGTATTCCATCGTTGGCAAGCGCAGCTGTTGCACGAATCATTTGGAGGGGTGTTACTTGAAAACCGTATTGCCCAATAACGGTATTGTATGTGTCGCCCAATCGCCATGGCTCGCCGTTAAAAACTTCTGCTTTCCATTCTGGATCTGGAATTGTTCCACTTTTTTCATCAAACAAATCCACCCCCGTCGGACTTCCCAAGCCAAACATGCGCGCGTATTTTTCAATGTTGGCAATACCAATCCCCTTTTGACCTTCAAATCCGCCTCCGATTTCATAAAAATAAACATCGGACGAAACAGCGAGTGCTTGGCGCATATCTACCCACCCATGAGCCTTCCAATCCATAAAAACAGACGGAAGATCGGGGTAGTATGGATTCGGAATCGATATTGATCCCGTACTTAAAATTTGTTTTTCGGGAGTAATGACTCCTTCGTTAAGCGCTCCGATTGCCATAATAGGTTTTACAACCGAACCGGGAGCATAAACTCCTGAAACAGCTCGATCGAGGAATACCGACCGCTTGTCGGTTTGATAGCTTTGAATGGTTTTCTCATCTTTTCCTTCCGACAGAACACTGCTTTTATATTCCGGATAACTCGTAAGGGCAAGGAGCTCTCCTGTTTGAACATCCATGATTGCCCCCGAACCGCCGATGAATCCCTTCTCTTCCGCAAGACTTTTTATGTATGTATTGAGCTCGGCCTCTACCTTTGCGTCAATTCCAAGAGTAATTCCAATTCCATTTTGAGCTTTTTCAATAATGCTCCCTTCCGTAGTATTCCCCAGCGCATCCGTTTCAACGATTTGGAGTCCGTTTTTGCCTGAAAGAAGATCATTGTATTTTTCTTCCACGCCGTCTTTTCCAATAAATGATTCTTGGTAGTAAAAACCCTTCGAATCGCGTTTGGGATAGCTTACATAGCCAAGAACATGTCCAAGCCCGGGCAAAGAAGTGTAGGACCGACGGAATAAATCTTCTGTCGTAGTTGCATTGCCACCCAAAGATACAACCTCCGTGCCGGTGGAGGATTCCGAAAGATTTGCCACGACTTTTTCGTCGAAAGAATTCCAAGCAAGTTTTTCTCCGTTTCTATCATAAATAGTTCCCCGCATCGCAAAAATAGGTGTATTGTCAAGGCGATTATTTTCACTTCTGTGAAGGAGCTCATCCCCACGAATCACCTGCAGGTCTATAACTTTAGTAAAAAAGATTACTTCCAAAACAAAAAAGACAAAAGCTATGCCAAAAATTGCTTTCTTCCCTATTGGTTTCTCCAAGCGCCCCTCAAACTGATTTTTGTCAAATTCTGGCAAATTTTTTGAATCAAGAAAAATCTCATCAGGATCTATTTCCCGAGAAAGCTGTTTTAGATGATGCGCTGATAGAGATTTTTTTCTGCTAAAAATCATAGTTATCGAAGTTCACACTTAATGCGCTCAATAATAAGAAATGAGACCGTTCCGAACAAGAACCCCAGCACATTAAAAAAAGGAAGACTGCTTTCTCCCGTGGCATAAAGAATGTCTAGGAGTATTCCTGCTCCCATAATTTCATAATACGAGTGAAAATAAAATGCCCCGAATATGGCGATGATTGCTGGAAGCCACCACGGAGCATAAAAAATTGTGCCAAGTAGAAAAAGATCGAAAATTATGCGTTTTACTATCATTCTTTTTTATTTTACGAGAACTTCGACTTCCGCTATTTCTGAAATATTAAATGCCGTGCGGAACAACACACGAGCGAACGGTTCTCCCTGCTTTTTCTCAACCGAACCAACTGTACCTAAAATTAATCCCCCGCCCTGGAGAAATACTGTGTCTCCCACGGCAATAGAACTATCTTGTGGAACCGTTGCCTCAAAGTTTCCCATTCCACGACCGTGGCTAATGGTGGGGATTTTATTAGGACCTATGAGCGAAGACGATTCTTTGCCGGGGGACGAAAAGAGCTTTACTTTTGCAGACGAAGAATATGATTCGGCGATTTCGCCGATAACCCCTGCTCCTGCATACGACACTGTGTCTCCTATTTTAACTCCAGAGCCAGTTCCTTCGTCAATTGAAAGTGTGTCATATGGCGACAGCCCAGGTCCTGCAATTACATTTGCAAGAATGCGTTTTTGCGCAGTCTTGTTTCCTGCAATGGCTTGAAGTTCTGCTACCCTTTGAACTAAAAGATCACGATCTAAAACTTCTGCTTTCATACGATCAATTTGTTTTGTTAAACTTTCATTTTCGCGTTCCAATATTTGTTTGGATTGAAATTCTACAAAAAATGATTGGAATGTTTGTCCTACATTATCCCCTATTTCCCAAATAGATGGCGCCACAGAATATATAAGTCCAGAAACAAATCCTCTGACAGTGCTGGAAAAAAGTACCACTGCACCTATAAAAATGATGCCGATAAGAGTAAAAATCGCGGGGTGGTTGGCTTTAACGCGGAGGTAAGTCGTTTTCATGTTGAATTAAAACATCTTGGAACTCATCCATATTTTCAAGCACAATTCCTGCACCTCGAGCTACTGCCGTAAGAGGATCGTTTGCTACATATACTGGGACAGATAGGGTTTTTGCAAGCAATTGATCGAGACCGCGAAGAAGAGCTCCGCCACCGACCAAAACTATTCCCCTACTTATTACATCCGAAAGAACTTCTGGTGGTGTTGTTTCGATGACCTCTTTAACTGCTTCGATCAGCCCCAATACCGAAGGTGCTAGCGCTTCACGAATATCCGTATCCGTGATTACAACTTCTCGCGGAAGTCCCGTTACCAAGTCACGCCCACGAATTACTGCTTCCATCGGACCTTCTCCGCTTATGGCCGAGCCGATCGCAATTTTTACGCTTTCGGCTGTGCGTTCACCAATGAGAACTCGAAATTCATCACGAATATAATTTATGATGTCGTTGTTCATCCGATCTCCCGCGATGTGCAGATTTTTTGAACGAACAATTCCGCCCAGAGATATGACTGCGATATCTGTAGTGCCTCCCCCAATGTCAATTATCATATTACCAACGGGATCTTTTACTGGAAGTTTAATACCAATAGCAGCTGCCATTGGTTCCTCGATAATATGTACTTCTCGCGCCCCAGCGTTTTTTGCAGCATCATACACGGCGCGAATTTCAACGCTTGTAATTCCCGAAGGCACCCCGATAACAACACGAGGGCGAACGCTCTTCTTTGAAATTTTGTTAGCTTTATTGATAAGATACGAAAGCATTTCTTCCGTAACTTCAAAGTTTGAAATAACGCCATCAACAAGCGGACGAATAGCAGTGACATGCCCTGGGGTTCTCCCTATCATTTGTTTTGCTTGCGTGCCGATTGCAACCACCGTTCCTGTTTTTTGGTTCAGCGCAACCACAGATGGTTCATTGATGACGATTCCGTGGTCGCGCAAATACACGAGAGTATTCGCAGTACCTAGGTCTATGCCGATGTCATTAGAAAAAAGTTTGAAGAATTTATCGAACATAGATTAATATTAAACAGCGCATTTTTTTAACAAAGCTTTCGTGTCAACCATCGATACTTCTCCGCTTCCCCTTTCTTTCACTTCAAATTTTCCTTCTGCAAGAGTTTTTTCTGAAACAACAACTCGCAGCGGAATCCCAATCAAATCACTGTCTGCAAACTTCTCTCCGGCTCGCAAATCACGATCGTCCCAGAGAACCTCAATGCCTCCTTTGATGAGCTCTTTGTAGAGTTTCTCTGCTTCTTTGCGCACTTCGACATTGGTCGAAGGGATTTCAACTAGATGCACCCTAAACGGAGCGATTTCTTTGGGCCATACCAACCCATTATCATCACCCAGCACCTCTACAACCGTCCCCAGAACGCGCCCGAGCCCAATACCATAACATCCCATAACTACAGGCTGTTCTACCCCGCCTTCGTCCTTATAAGTAAGCTTAAATGGCGCCGAAAACTTTGTTTTTAGATCAAAAATATTCCCTACTTCTACGGCTGTTTCGGCTCGAAGTTTCTTGTTTCCGCACTGTGGACAAGCGTTTTTCTGGTCTTCTATAATTTCTTTATTGACTGCAATACGGCATTTATCGCAAATATAGATAGTATCTTCTCCGGCTTTTGCTATTGCCTGAAATTCGTGAGAGTATTTTGAAAAACTTCCGCCTGAGGCAAAAGTAAGATATGTCTGCGCGCCAATTCCAACGCGTTTGAATATTTGTTCGTACACGCCTTTCATAATTTCATAATAGGATTCAAATTCTTTTGCGTCGCGGTGGAAAGAATACATATCTTTCATCATAAACTCGCGTCCGCGAAGGATTCCAGATTTTGCGCGAAGCTCCATGCGGAATTTATTTTGGAATTGGTACACAGAAAAAGGCAAATCGCGATACGAGGAAACGAATTGCTTTACGAGAGGAACTACAATTTCCTCGTGAGTCGGACCGAGCGCATTTTCTCGCCCGGATGAATCAGTAACTTTGTATAAAACATCCAGAGTCGCCCATCGTCCGGTCGTTTCCCAATTTTCTTTCGGTTGCAAGGATGGCATCAAAATCTCCTGCCCTCCTGCGCGGTTCATTTCTTCGCGAATAATATTCTCAATATTTTTAAGCACGCGAAGTCCCAGTGGAAGATATGTGTAAACTCCAGACTGAAGTTTGTCTACAAACCCTCCTCGAATAAGGAGTTTTGCGTTTTTTGCTGTCTCGTCTGCTGGCGCGTCTTTTTGGGTTTTTACGAACAGTGTGCTTTGTCTCATATGTGCGTATATTACATTAAAAATGCCACTACGCCAAATGGGCTAAAGTATTCACCTTAGAGCGAGGGTTAGTCTTTTTTAGGGGGTTGCAAGCGTGACGACGCGAAGCACTTCAGGATTTTTTAAGCTTCAAAAAATCCGTACCCTAAAAAAGACTGCCCGAGCAGTCTCTACTCTCCAAGTATTTCTTTTTCCTTCTTACTCCCTACAGTTTCAAATGTCATGTTGGACTCATCAACTAGTTTTTGAAGCGCATCAAGGGAGTGCTTTTTGTCGTCTTCGTTCATATTGCCTTCGCGTTCTTTAGTAACGATATCATTTTTAGTTTTTTCGCGTTCGCCACGAAGAGACATACGAGCTTCTTCTACTTTGTCGCGCACTATTTTTGTAAACGCTATACGGCGTTCGGTAGTAAGCGGAGGAAAAAATACGCGGAGACCAGCATCATCTACTGATACGGACACGCCGAGATTTTCTGTATTGATCGCTTTCTCAATTTCCTTGCTGTTCTTTTTGTCCCAAGGAACAATGCGGAGAGTTCTCGCGTCTTCGTTTGTAATGGTCGCCAAGTGTGAGATAGCGAGTTGTGCGCCGTATGATTCTACATGCACGGTATCTAGAAGCGCCATGCTTGCGCGCCCCGTATGAATAGTGGAGAGTTCCTTTGCGAGATGTTCGTTGATATCTTTAATTCTCTTTTTGAAAGCGGTAAAATCGTAAGTCATATATTTATGATAGTACCAAAATTGAAGCCTTAACTCAATATGTAAAACAAAACCCCGCTCTTCATTTCGTGAGCGGGGTTGGACCAAGTGATGGGCACGATGCCCTCCAATAGTTGTAACCCATGGTAGCTGCAGCTCCTTGGGGCGAACCTGTCTAAAGGGTTCTCGGTCTATTTCGGGCGGTACCAAGTTAAGGTACCCAAAAATCTAGGGCGGGCAAGTGCGGACTTACTTGGGAAGTCACTCAGGACCATTGATGTTCACTTCTAAGAGGCTCTAACCCCTCCATGAACGATGGTTGCTCCCTGGACTTGCTTACCCAGAAAAAGAACAAAGACCTGAATGTTCTTTAATCTGGGGTACATTATAGCACCTGTGCAGATTTTGTCAAGTGTTTTACGACAAAATTGGGAGTGCAAGAACCAAATGGTCCAAAAGTATTTTCGGAGATGAACCGCGATCGCTTAAATATGTTTTGATTTGATATAACTCACGAAAAACATGCCCTGTCGGCTTCCCTTTCGTGCGTTCATAAAGTATTCGCTCCATTTGATCAAGAATGCGACGGATTTTCTCGCGGTCCGCAGGCTCGTCTTTTTTAGTTTCTGTTAATTTTTTTGCTATTGCAAATCGTTCGCGGAAAGATGCTTGTAAAAAACTCTCCGCGATTTTTTCAGTGTCGTCGGACTTTTTCCCGGATTTCGTTTCGTTGACAAGTATCATCCTCGAGAGAAGAGTCGGAAGAACGGTGTCGATGCGCGGAACAATAATAAAAAAATGCGTGCCAACAGTCGGCTCTTCCAATGTTTTTAAAAGAGCATTCTGCGCTTCGCGCGTAAACGACTTTGTCGTTATGATATAAATCTTATTGCAAGGACAGTCCTTGTCAGAAGTGTTCTCCTTGAATGCCGAATGAGATTGCATTTCGGTGAGAAGACGACTTTCCTCTACTCCGAGCGACTGATAATTCAAAATAGTGACATCTGGATTCCCCTCCGCAACAATACCCATATTTCGTTTGAGAGAAGCAATTAACGACGGAACTAGTGTATCTGAATCGCCCTCGATTATGTGGGCGTGGTGAAGGTACCCCGTCTTTTTAAAATGTTCAAAAATTTTATCCATGGGATGGGCTACTTTTTTGAGAGAATGCTCTTCTTGTATGTATCAAGGTGTTCAAGCGCGATGCCAGTTCCCTTCACGACGCAGTAAATCGCATCTTCCGCGAGAACAGCTTTTACTCCAGTGAGGCGTTCAACGAGCTCGGGGAAATTTCGGAGCTGTGACGAACCGCCCGTCATAATAATACCCTCGTCAATAATATCCGCAGAAAGTTCCGGAGGCGTATCCTGCAAAACATCCTTGATGGCGCGGACAATTTCGCGAAGTTCGCGGTCTACGGCTTTTACAATTTGATTCGTGGTTACTTGCGCAGTTCTAGGAAGACCGCTGATATAGTCGCGTCCGCGGATCTTTAGGAAAAGTTCGTCGTCCATTGCTACCGCTGAGCCAATGCGAATTTTTATATCTTCAGCTGTGCGATCGCCGATGGCGAGGTTGAAAGTCTTTTTAATATAATCTGCAATCGCGTGATCGATTTTATTTCCCGCACATTTTACTGAAGTGGAAGAAACGATGCCACCAAGAGATACTACAGCAACATCCGTCGTACCACCGCCGATATCAACAACCATGTGCCCGCGAGCCTCTTGAATAGGGATGCCGGCTCCGATTGCGGCGAGAATCGGCTCCTTAACCACATAGCAATTTTTTGCTCCTGCTTTGAGCGTCGCTTCAATCACAGCTCGGCGTTCTGTTGAAGATACTCCTGCTGGAACAGATACCATTACATCTGGTTTCCAAACATTCCACCTGCCGAGAGCTTTTCCCATGTAGTAACGAATCATAGCCTCCGTTACTCTGTAATCGGCAATCACGCCATCTTTCATTGGACGGTATGCAACGATGTTGTCTGGAGTACGGCCGATCATTTGTTTTGCTTCGATTCCGACGGCCATAATTCTGTTTGTCTGCTGATCTACTGCAACAACGGAAGGTTCATTTAGAACAATGCCCTTGCCGGGAATGAACACGAGGGTATTTGCCGTGCCGAGATCGATGCCGAGTTTTCTTACAAAAATTGCCATATGTTTGATATTAATCTTTTGGTATATTCGGGGTTTCTGGAACTGATAATACGCGTTCTACCTTGGCTCCTATGGCGCGAAGGCGTCCTTCTATGTCTTCGTAACCGCGATCTATTGTCGTGTCTACATTATGTATAACCGACTCCCCTTTTGCAATGATTGCCGCAATTACATATGCAAGACCAGCGCGGAGGTCAGGACTTGTAAGTTTGCGCCCGCTCAACTCTGATTTGCCATGAACAATGACACGGTGCGGGTCCATCGTTGTGATAGATGCCCCCATTGCTACAAGTTCTTCGCAATAATTCAAACGACCTTCAAAAATAGTTTCAAATACTTTGCTCTCGCCGAGGGCTTGAGTGAGAAGTACCGTCATCGGCGCCTGAAGGTCGCTCGGGAACCCCGGATATTCGTGAGTTTTTATATCAATTGGTTTAATAGTGCTTGGCGCTCTTACAATAATTTCTGTTTTTTTTGTTTCAACTGGAACGCCGGCATTGCGAAGGATCTGGATTGGGGACTCAAGGTGTTTTGGGTCACAATTTTTTATATGAAGTTCTCGCGCAGCTAAAGCGCCGAGAATTAGAAAACTTCCTGCATCAATGCGATCCGGCATTGTCTTAAATAATTTCCCCTTGCCCGACAGAAGCTTGCCACCTTTTATTGTAATCGTTGGAGTTCCTGCGCCGTTAATCTTTGCTCCGCATTTGTTCAAAAAATCCGCTAATTCGGCAATTTCCGGTTCCATCCCAGCATTTTTAATGGTGGTGGTTCCTTTCGCAAGGACTCCTGCCATCATAAAAGTTTCCGTCACAGTCACGCTTTGATTTTTAAGAAAAATTTCCGTACCGCGAAGGCCGTTCTTTGCCTCGACAATGTACGAGCCGTCGACGACTTTCACAGTTGCGCCCATTTTCTGGAAACCATAAATAAAGAAATCAACCGGTCTGGCGCCGATAATACAGCCGCCAGGATGAGGAAAAGAAACTTTGCCAAAACGAGCAAGGATGGGTCCAGTTAGGACAACTGATGCTCTCATTCTTTTGGCAATCGCTGGAGAAATCTCTGTAGAAAATCCTTTTGGAATGAATACTGAGTACTTACCGCGGCCCATACGGCCGATTTCACCGCCCATTTCTTCCAAAAGCTTGAAAAGCTTAATGATATCGTTGATTTCTGGAACATTGGAAAGAGTTAGGGCGTCGCGAAAGAGAATGCTTGAAACTATGGCTTTTAGGGCTTCGTTTTTAGCTCCTGGTACTCGCACGATACCATCAAGCTCGCGCTTCCCGTTGAAGCCTTTTATGACTAAAGAATCACTCATATGACCCCTATCTTACTAGAACCCCCGTTAAAAATCCAATTTATATTTAAAACAGTAATTTTTGGCTTTACCGCATTTACCAGAGCTCATGGCGTGTTATATTAATGGTGTATGAAAATACTTTCAGTTGCTCCGATTGTTCGTGGGGTGCTTCGCGACAATCTTACTTATTTTTCAAAAGAAACAGTGCCGGTTGGCGCCATGATAGAGGTTCCTGTTCTTTCTCGAGAAATCCCTGCCCTCGTTCTCGGGGTTAAGGAAGCAACTGCGATAAAAAGCACTATAAAAACATCTGACTATGCGATGCGGAAAATTGCCAGAGTAAAACCGCGTTATGTTTGGAATGATGCATTTCTAAGGTCCGCAGAAGAAACCGCGAGATCGGGAGCGCAAGCTCTCGGCGAAACGCTTCTTGCGCTTACTCCAAAAGCCATCCTTGATGCGCATCTTGCAGGACAATTGGAAAATGTGGAAAGAAAAATGCTCGACAAAAAACAATTTCGCCTTCTTGCGATCCAAAACGATACCAAAACGCGGATGGAGTCATATCAACGATTGGTGCGAGAATCATTTGTAAAAGATGAATCTGTTTTTATTTCCGCGCCGACAGTAGACGATGTGGAACGCCTTGCGCGAGAACTTGGTCACGGTATTTCCGAATACACTTATGCTCTTCATAGCGGTATAAGCAAGAGACGAATGCTGGAAAAATGGAAAAATGCGCTCAAGGAAAAACATGCGATTCTTGCAATTGCCACTCCGCAGTATCTTTCTTTGCCACGAAGGTTCGCTACTGTCGTGCTTGATGAGGAACATTCCCGTTCTTGGAAAACCTTGTCGCGCCCATTTATTGATACGCGCATATTCGCTGAAAATTATGCACGACATATGGGAAGCACCCTTATCTTCGGAGCACCGATTCTTCGGCCGGAAACCCACAAAAGAATAGGAGATGGGGAGATTGAAGAATGGCATCGTATCGCCCGCCGTGTTCTCTCATCTGTCACTGCCATTATTATTGACCCTAGAAAGGAAGAGAAAAGTATAAAAGAAAAAACTGGCAAAAGAACATTCCAGATTTTAAGCCAAAAAATTCGCGAACAACTAAAAGAAGCCGTGTCGTCTGGCGAACACATTGTTCTTATCAGCGCGCGGAAAGGTTTGGCTCCGATTGTTGCATGCGCAGACTGCGGAGCTGTTGTTCGATGCAAAAAATGCGAAAGTCCTCTTGTGCTTCACAAAAGAGATGGCGACAAAATGGTATTTTCTTGCCATTCTTGCGGTCTTGTTCGCGCCCCAGAAAACGGAGAACATGAGGTTTGTTCGGAATGCAAAGGATGGCGACTGGAAGGGTTAGGGATCGGGACTGAACGCATAAACGAAGAAGTTTTTAAGTATTTTCCAAAAGCCCCATGTTTTGTTTTTGATGGAGATAGAGTAACTACGCGCTCGCAAGCAAAAAAACTCTTGGTTCAATTCGAAAAATCCAAAGGAGCAATTCTCATAGGAACCCCAATGGTAATCCCCTATCTGGCGACGACCGAACACGCTTCTGTTGTTTCTATAGACTCGCTTTTTGCAATACCGGACTTTCGGATGAATGAACGAGTCTTTGCACTTGTACTGGCGCTTCGAGAAAAAGTGACTAAAACTTTATTTATACAGACGCGCGCAAACGATACTGCATTTTTCAAACAAGCTGCGCTTGGCGATTTGGCTTCGTTTACGAAGAGCGAGCTTGCTGTTCGTAAATTATTTTCATATCCGCCGTATGGGACGATCATAAAGATTACTCTGAGAGGAAGACGCGCCGAGATTCCGTTTGAAATGGAGCGCTTGAGGAGCTATTTAGCAGAATATGCGCCAATCTCCCCAAAAACAATGTCTCGAGAGCCAAAAAAAGTTTTTCGGATGCACACAATTCTGAAACTGAAAGAGGGCGTTTGGATTGATGATAAGCTACTCGCAAAACTTCGAGCTCTTCCGCGACAATTCAGTGTTGAGGTTAATCCGAATCATTTGCTGTAGTTTTAACGAAGTCTTTAAAAATAATCTGATTTAAGCTATAATTTCGAACATATGGCAACAATCCTCCAGAAAGATTCACCGGTACTCCGCACGGTTGCCGACCCCGTAAATCCAAAGGATTTTGGGTCTCCCGAGCTACAGAAGATTGTTGAAAACATGAAAGTTGCCCTCGAGAAAGAGAACGACGGGGTTGCTATCGCTGCGCCCCAAATCGGCGTTCCGCTTCGCATTTTTGTCGTCTCGCATCGAGCTTTTGAATATATGGCTGAAGACGATGCTGTTCCTCCGAATCCCCTACCGGAAAATACTGAGTTAGAAAAATTACCTATACCAGCAAAAAGGAAGTACAAACGCAAAGATATGGTTTTTATCAATCCAGAAATTATAAAACTTTCGCGCAAGAAAGTATGGGTTCCCGAGGGATGTCTTTCGGTACGATGGCTCTACGGTGAAGTTTCTCGTGCGGACAAAGCAACAGTTCGAGCTTACGACGAGAATGGCAAGCTTTTTACCCGCGGTGGAAGCGGTTTGCTTGCTCAAGTCTTTCAACATGAGAACGACCACCTTAACGGAACTCTATTCATTGATAGCGCCAGAAAAGTAGAGGAAATAACCAAAGAAATGCAAGCTGACAATAAACGAACCGGCGGTTTTTCAAACAGTCTTTAAACATATGAATAATTCTCGTATTGGATTTTGGGGCACATCGCGCTTTTCAGTTTTTATTCTTGAAGAAATGAGGATAGGCGGTATTTTACCTACTCTCATAATCACAATGCCACCTAAACCAAAGGGCCGAGGTCTCGAGCTCGCGCCAAGCGAGGTAAAAATCTGGGCTGACAAGTATGGAGTACCTACTACTGAGCCCGCAGAGATCAAATCGGAAGAATTTTTAAAAATACTCGGCCCTAAATGGGATCTTTTCATTGTTGCTTCGTATGGAAAAATAATTCCACGGGAAATTATTGATATGCCGAAGCGAGGAACCCTTAATGTGCACCCATCGCTTCTTCCAAAACTTCGCGGTTCATCTCCTTTGCAGAGCGCAATTTTAGAGGATGTGCCAATAGGAAGCTCTCATGAAGCTGGTGTGACCATTATGCAAATCGATGAAGAGGTGGACCATGGACCTATCGTCTCTCAAGAGAAAACACTTGTGGAAAATTGGCCGCCAAAAGAAAGCCAGCTTGAGGAAATACTCGGCCGTCTAGGAGGAAAATTGCTCGCAAAAACAATACCGCCGTGGTTAGAAGGTAAAATAATCCCCCTGAAGCAAAAACACGAAGAGGCTTCGTATACAAAAAAAATAACTAAAGAAAGCGGGCACATCGACCTCGCTGATGACCCAAATCAACTTTATAGAAAAATTCGCGCGTTTGATGTTTGGCCGAGAGCATATTTTACAACTCGCCGTAACAACCGAGATATTCGTGTTATCGTTACTGATGCAAAAATAATGGAGGGGAAATTAATTCCTACCCGTGTTATTCCGGAAGGCAAACACGAAATGTCGTACGAGGAATTCTTAAGGGGGCAGAAATAGAAAAAAGCGGAGGACCTTCCTCCGCTTTTTTCTATTTTCCTAACTATTTCACAACTATTTTCTGAATAATCATATCGTCGATAGGACGATCAACTTGTCCAGGAAGATATGTCGGGGTGTTTTCTATTGTTGTAACTACATCCATACCAGAAGTTACCTTGCCAAAGACAGTATGTTTTGTGTTCAGGAAACTATTATTTGCAACATTGATGAAAAATTGACTGCCGTTTGTATCTGGGCCCGAGTTTGCCATTGCAATCGTACCTATATCGTTGTTGTTGCCCGCAGTTATTTCGTCTGCAAACTTATAGCCCGGACCCCCTGTCCCCCATTGGTCTTTTTTGCTTAGATCTTTAGAAAGCGGGTCGCCCCCCTGAATCATAAATCCCTTAATCACGCGATGAAAACGAGTTCCGTCATAAAAGCCGCTATTCGCAAGTTTTATAAAGTTTGCAACAGTGTTCGGAGTTTTGTCCGCAAAGAGTTCAAGCGTTATGACGCCCTTGTTGGTTGTTATTGTAACTGTAGTCATAGGTTTAATATTTGTTGTTTCAGGTGTGGTAGTTGCTTCTGTTGTTATAAGAGTCGGGGTTTCGGTAGAATCGATTATCGGAGTTACTTCTGTTGTTCCCGAAGTATTCTGTTTTGCCCCTATCCACACAATAAATAAAATGAATGCACCTGCAAGCACTAAAAGAATAATGTTTTTAATTGGCATATTTGATTTTTGTTCTACTCTGCTCGTCCAAAACGAATAATTTTTTTAATCATGCGAGCACCCCTGCGGAACATCGTCCTCTCTTTTTCCTTGTGAGATGTAAGTTCCCTTACGAGACCGTCGCGCAAATCATCTATAGCCGCATAAAGATCGCTTTTTTCTGAGGTTACGCGGAAATACTTGCCGGCGACCTGCAGATTTGCTTCGGCGCGAAATACATCCCCCGAGCGATGGTGATTGTTGCTCTTGCCGATCTCTACCTCCATAAGAGGATTTTCTTCTTGGCCGGCAATTGCGAATTTTTCAACACTTTGTAATTTTTCTTCTACATATGATTCAATAGCGCCCGTGAGCTCTATGTTTGTGGCTTTTATTTTGATTTGCATATTTAAAGTATAACATCCCCCCGCGCCTTTCGACTAGTCTGGAATACTTAAAATTTTTGTTGTGGAATGATGCCCAGATATTATTCGAATTTGTTTAGCTGAAATCCCAAGGTGCGTTCCCACTAATTCAAGGATGCGTTTATTTGCCCTATTCCCCTCCGCGGGTTCCTTGACCGCTACCAGGAAAGAATCCTTCGGCATCTTCTCAAATGACTCCTTTTTAGAGCCTGCTTTAGCTTTGATGCGAATGTACATATTTCTATTGTACCAGAGCTTCTTTAATTCTTTGCATTTTGCGCAATTTTTGGTATTATGCGTTTTGTATTACGATCTTAAATCGAAATACAAAAAACGCAATATTCCGGTGTAGCTTCAGTGGCAAAAAGAATCAGACAGTGCGCTGCAATACAGCGCTAAAGAGCCACGAAGTTATAGTTGGGAATGGTGAGTAAAAAGAATATTCCGGTGTAGCTCAGTGGTAGAGCAGTGCGCTGTTAACGCATTGGTCGTAGGTTCGAATCCTACCGCCGGAGCTAGAAACAGATACGCCCTGATGCGAAAGCATCGGGGCTTTTCTGTTTCTCTCTGGAGTAGGATTCGAAAGACGGAGGCGGTATACAAGACGAGCGAAGCGAGTGCTTGTCGCCGAGTCGAGGTCGCGAGTACTTAGCGCGTAAGCGCTTAGTAACTTGTGACCGCATCCTACCGCCCACACAATGGTTTGCTTTGCTCGCCGGAGCTTTTCGCTCCGCCCAAGCTCCGGCGGTAGGATTCGAACTCCATAATTTATGTTATAATAATTTGTATTAGGATCTTATTAATTATTAAATATAATGAATACTAAAATAAGTGCCATAAGAAAAGGGGCGATGGTTATATTTTTGTCGGGAATTCTGCTTGTTCCTCCTCTAGCTCTAGCGCAAGAGCAATCTCAAACCTATTCAGGATTTAATAGGTTTACTGATAATGTAAAACTCTTTTTTTCTGGAGGAGATAGTAAGGTTAGATTGGCTATGGAAATAAGGGAAAAAGAAGTAGATTCTGCTCTAGAAAATGCAAAAAATGGCAAAGATGAAGAAGCCACAAAAAACCTTGAAAGAGCTCAGGATAAATTGAAAATTATTCAGGGGGAAATATCCTTAAATACCTCCGAAGAGGTTAAGGTAAGTGTAGAAAAAATAAAAGAAAAAATTAGTAAAGACAATCTTCCAGAAGAATTTAATACATACAAATTGGAGGAAGAAAAGACGGAGCAAACAGCAGAACTTACTGAAGAAACTTTTAAGTATTGTACGGAATTGGCAAATGATGGATATGATGAGATGCTAAAAGAAAAAATATGTAATCCCGCTACTGCGCAGAAAGGACTTGAGGATAAATTAATAGAGTTAAAAGATGTTCAAGCAAAATCGTTTGTTCAGTTAATGCTGGATATCAGAAGTTGTATAGACGACCCAGGAACTTGCAGTTGCGACGAGATTGTTGAGGTTGGACAAAAAACAAGATGTGAACAGCTGACCGCTATGGCAATCAAATGCGAATATTCCGATGATGACGCCTCTTGCAATGAGCTTGAGTCCATGAAGCCTACTCCGGGAGACGGTCTTGCTATAAGCTTTGTTCCTGATTTTTTAATTAATTTATTTTCAGACAAGCGCGATATGGTGGAATACAACATAGAGCATTCAGATGGGGTACCAGAAGAGTGTTGGGACAGTAATAACAAACCCGAGTGTGAACAATATGATTATCTAAAAGAAACACGCCTTGATTGGGATGAATATGGAAATTTTATAGGAGCAAATAGAGCTAGAGGTATTCAGGAACCAGTTCCAACGATACAAAAATCTATCCCTCAATGTTATGATGAAAAAAATAATTTTTTGGAAGAAAAGTGTGGAAAAGTTACTATTGTTAGAAATGAGGAAGGATTAGTAAATTATATAACCGAGAAAGAGGCCAAAAATATTGTAGATAAATTTGAAAATGTCTTGGGGGAACAAAATATAGACATAAATGGGAAAGAGGGACAAACTACGATCAATGAAATGAAGGAAAAAATTGATAGTCTTGAAGAGCAAATAAATGAGAAGGTCTTCGCTCCCGGGACGCAAGGAATTGGAGAAGCAAAAAATGACATCCAAAATAATGTAATAAAAGAAGGTAGCGGCGGGGGTGGCGACGATGGCTTTAAATCAGAAGTTAAGACGAATGTTGATTCTGGTAATGGTAATGGAAACGATGGGTTTATACCTGAAATTAAGACAGACATTGATTCTGGTGGTAATAATGGGGGTGGTGGTTTGAAATCAGAAGTTAAGGTTTCTATTCCTGAAAATAATACTAGTGATAACGATTCTGTATTGTCCTTATGAAAGAATGGTTCTTCCCAGATAGAGGCATTTATTACAGAACGAATGATTTTCAGTCCGGTCGCAAAACACTTGTCTTTATTCATGGATTAACTGGGAGTTCTTCGGCTTGGTTTGAATATGAGAAAAGATTTCAGGAGGACTATAACATCCTTACCTTCGACTTGCGAGGTCATGGTAAATCTATTAAGCCAAAACGATATCAAGATTATGAAATGCAAGAGTTCGTTCAGGATGTAAATGAGCTAGTTGAACATCTTCATATTGAAAGATTTACTCTGATTGGTCATTCGTTCGGCACGATAATAGCATTGGAGTTTTTACTTCAGAATCAAACAAAAGTAGAATCCGTAATATTTTTAAGTCCCATTTTTAATATCGAAAAAGTTGGATGGGTAAAAATTGTTCGCGCACTGTTCGGCTGGTCTGCAGGCTTTATGAGATGGATTCCATTTTCTACGAAAATCGGCAAGCATATTGATTATTCAAAATATCGAAACACCGGGGACTGGAACTTAAGAAGAATATCAGCCGATGTTCCCAATACCAGCCTGCATGTTTATATATATTGCACAGATTACATTTATAGATTCAATAGCGACGATTATCTTAACAAGATCTATATTCCTGCCTTAGTCGTTCATGGCAAAAAGGACACATTTATGCCATGGGAAAACATCGTCGAGGAAGTTAAAAAAATAAGAAAATGCGAACTTCTTCTTTTGGATAATGCCAACCATATTATTGTGATAAATAATACCCAGGAAGTCTCGCAGGCTATTGAAGATTTTACTGCTAAATAGTGCTATCATTAATATTATTAGCTTTAATTTTAAGGATATGAAAATTTTTAGAACATACACATTCCAATGGTGGGAGATGGGTTTGGTGAAAATTTGTCTTCTTTCTCTGGGCATTTTGTTGGGTTTATATTTTTATGATTATCTTGTAAGCTTTCTAACACTTTGGTGGGGATTGTTTGTAGTATTCGCGATTTATTTTATTGTTAGATTTCTTCGTGGACAATAAGACATGGAAGACAAGCAAAAAAGATTTGTGGTTCCTTTGGTAGTTGCAGTTGTTATTTTGCTGGTAATTGGAAGCAGTGCTTATATTTATATAAATAAAGAACCAGTAAATCCTATTGCCTGTACCATGGAAGCAAAGCAATGTCCAGACGGTTCTTATGTCGGTCGTACTGGTCCACAGTGTGAATTTACCGAGTGTCAAAAAACAACGGAGGAAACGGATCTGATTTTGTACATTCAAGATAAAGAGATAGCTGCTACCAGCGACTGTGGCGTAACAAAAAAAGTAGTTTATAGAGTTCCAAAAACAATTGCTGTAGCAGATGCTTCTCTGAAAATTCTTTTTAGCGAAGAACTATCAAAATATGGAATATATAAATCCGTAAGCATTGTCGATGGGGCAGCAAAAATAATGCTTGAAAGTGATAACACTAGCCAGGGGTTACCCATAAGTTCTTTGAGCAGTTGCGAGAGTTCACACATGCTGTCTGTCTTAAGAGATACACTGACACAAAATGAAACTATCAAATCTATAGAATTATTTTCTCCCAAGGGCATTATCCAGTTTTAATTTAAAAATCCTGGCGAAACAAATTAAAATCAAATCTAAGATTATTGGTTATTTTCTTTTGTGATATAATTTGCATTATGATTTTTGATATACAAACAGGGCGTATAGATTTAGCTGTATCCGGGGAAAGTGCTTTTATTGTGAGAAAGGGTAAGAAAATAAAAATTCCTTCAGTTGAGACTAGGGCTAAATTAATGGGCGTGGCAATGAAATCTGATGGAAAAGATATAGTTGAAATGCAAAAATTTGAAAAAGAATATCCTAAACTTATGGACGGAGATACTCTTTTGTCTGGCCCTAAAACAATAATACGAGTTAGTAGTGATTTCAATGTTGGAAAAGAAAAACCGATAGAGGGGTACAAGAACAATTCTTCAAAGATTATTAGCATGGCTCCAAACAGCGAGATGATTGTTAGCGGTTTTGAATCTTGGGATAAAACCGATAAGGACAAAAAAAGAAATTACGGGGAAATGATAAAAAATGTTGAGTTAAAAAAAGGGGTTTTTTCTATATCTTATAGTAATACAGATGATATTCTCGTAACTCCTATTGCTGATATTAAATTTCTTGGTTTTGGAGGATCTGGAGGTGTCTTTGATGTGTATGACAATATCCTATACAGCAATGCGGGGGGAGAAAAGGGGGTTGAATATACAAACAAAAAAACAAAAGCGACATACCTTGCCAAATCAAGTTCACCTCAGGAAATAATCGTGAATGGGGGTGGAATTTATAAAAAAGGAATACTTTCAGTAGACGATCTTTTTTCTATTAACAATGGCCTCGGATTAATTTCATATTTTAGTAAAGTTTTAACTAATTCTGCACCAGAAATTGATTCTAAAAAGATGGCAGAATCATATAAAAAAATGCCGGACGCTATGAATCAAACTCTTGGGACTTTTGAAATGTTTAGTCAAATGACCCCGGAAGATATGGAGAGGATGATAAAAATTAGTGAAGAGCATGGAGAAAAAATGGATCCAGAAATGAAGAAAAAAATGATAGAACAAATGAAAGAACTTCCTGGAGCAATGAAAGAATTGCAAAAGTCGGGATATATGGATCAAATGAAGAAAGGGATAGCCATGAGTAAGGGGATGATTGAGGGTCTTGGAGATGCCAGCATAGACAGACTAGCGAAAGCTTCGTCTGGCGCAGTAAAACAAGTAAAAGAAACCCACGAACAATTATCCAAAATATATGTAGGAGAAGAGGGAAAATCTGTTGAGTTGTCGTCCTTTCTCGAATCTCCAAGAAAGTATAAATCTTTAGCTGATGCAAAAAAAGTTGCATAAAAATATGGCCACAAAAAAACCTAAAAAAGAAGTGGAAACAAAAAATGTCAGCAAGGAAAGCGACTCCGATTTTCTTAAGAGAATTATGAGCATAAAAGAAATGGCAATTAAAAAAGTCAACGAGGGTTCTGGTGTTTATATAAAAGAAATGGAAGACGCCAAGGCAAAAGGAGCTGATTTAGGGAAAACATTAGCGGAAAGAGACGAGTGTGAAAAAATAGCGGAAGAATTTAAAAAGAATCCTCCATTATTAACCGTGAGAACTATTGGTGAAATTTCCGTAGAGAGGTTTTATGATTCTAAACTTCAACCTAAAGTAGATTTGCTAAAAAAGTATGGGGTTCCCTTCCCTTCAACCCAAAAAAGGACTGCAATACAGCCAATTATTTTTGAGACTTTTGGCAATGCATATATTAAAAGAGGCGCAAAAAAAGTTAACCTGCCAAAAAGTTCAATGGATTTGCCCTTTATTATCAGAGACGGCGATATTTTAGGAACCGAAAATAAATCTTTTGTGCTGGAGTTGAAAGACGAGGAACAAGACGAGGAAAACAATTTTTGGCATGTAATTTTATTCCCAAATAGCGAGCTTAAAATTTCAATTAAAGAAACAGTCTCACACCCAGGACCTGCTTTTATGGTTCCCTCTCAAGTCCCTGATGCTGTCAAAAGGGGTTCATCGTCAACTGTATACGAACATAAAATAGAAAAAATAGAACTATTAAGCGGGCTTTTTAACATTAAAGTAAAAAAGAAAGGGCGCGATGTAAATAATATAGTCAATTTTGCTTCTGGTTTCCCTAGAATAGAATTCCATCAAACAGGCGGACTTGTAAATGAACTTGTTAAAACTGAGATGGAGAAAGCAGTAAAAGCCTTGGGAGCTCCTTATCTATCTGTAGTTTCTGGCGAACTCAGTAAAATGAAATCGTTTGATAACAAAAAAGGGAGCGACGAAATAAATTCAATTATTGAATTGAATAAAGACGGTTCAATCGTAATATTTAATACCGGCAATCGTATTTCTCTTGCAGGTTCAAATAAACTTACAAAAAAAATATCCACTGACATGAATAATCCTGTAAAAATAACTGCGATTGGTAATTCTCTATACGAAACTGATGGAAGCAAAAATCCTGATCCTCGGGTGACAGCTATAATGAAAATGTGGATGAATTTTTCTCAATATATTTATTCTATAAATACAAAAAAAGAAATTGGAATGAACTCAAGCGATAAATCTTTAAATGTAAAAGAAGCTGAAAAGATGTTGGAGTATGCCGAGACATTGGGCGATAAAGACATGGAAAGCGCTGCAAAAGTAATTTTGCAAAATAAAAAGAAAGAAGAAGCAATGCAGGAAGGTCTGAAAACGCGCGCTGCCGACAAGGAAGGGCAGAAAAAAGAAGCGCAGGAGCAATTAAAATTTGCCGAAGAATCGGGTGAGAAAGAATTAATAGAAGTGGCAAAAGCTCAACTAAAAGCTGTGGATGCACCGGGAATTGGAATAAGCCAAGCAGATTATGAAGGCAAAGCATTACAGATGGCAGAAGATACTTTGAGCAGGGTTGGTTATCTTTTTGAAGGTAATTTACCTTCATACAATCATCCCGGTGGTGGGGATGTTGTATAATAAAAATTATACTGTATAATTTTTATGCAGTTTATTAATACTAATAATATAAAACATGGGATTCACAGATGATTTTGTAAACAAAGTAAAAAACGAGGCTAGTTGGAAGCTTGGACAAGAAGCATCTAATGCAGTCAGCAAGGTGGCTTCTAAAATTTTTGATAAAAAGGCACCGGAGGATAAAGTCCCAAAATGCCCTAAATGCAAAAAGGAAGTAACCGACCCTGCTTTAAAATTTTGTCCAGATTGCGGTACTAAATTAATAGTGACTTGTTCAAAGTGTAATATTGATTATAAGACAGGAACAAAATTTTGTACTCAGTGCGGAGAGGCTTTAAAATAGGTAAAAGTGGTATAATTTTGGAATGAAAAACAAACAAAAAGGATTTGTGATCCCTTTGGTGGTAACAGTTGCTGTCTTGTTAGTAGCAATTGGAGGCGGTGCTTATATTCTGTTAAAAAAATCAAAAACAGCTGTGCCGACAACACCGCCGGTAGTATCGTCGTCTACGACAACAACCCCACTATTACCGGCAAGTAAACACCCTTGGCCACAGTTCCTTGGAAGCTACCTTCACACGGGGTATGCCGAAGTTAAGGGTCCAGAGAAAGCTACCCTAAAATGGAAGTTCCAGTTGGGAAAATTAGAAGGCGGCGACCCAAACAGCGTAGTAGTCTCTTCTGACGGAATTATCTATGTTGCTGGAGCCTCAAAAATATTTGCTCTGGATAAAAATGGGAATGAACTCTGGTCAAAAAATTATCAAGGCACCCAAGGACCTACCCTTTCAGAAGATGGAACAATCTATTTTCTTTCACAAGATACAATTGTTGCCCTAGACAAAAGTGGAGAGGAAAAATGGAAATATAAAACCAAAGGAAATACAGGTTTTGGCCCAACCATAGGACCGGATGGAACTATTTACCAAGGCAGTTGGGATGGCTATTTTTATGCAATAAATAAAGATGGATCGTTGAAATGGAAATATAAGACGGAGGGGGCAGTCTCCTACCCTGCCAGTATAGATCGAGACGGAACAATTTATCTCGGAGGGGGCGACGCTCATGCCGGCCCAGACAGCAACTTATATGCCTTTAATTCTGACGGGACACTGAAATGGAAATATGATACAAAGACAATGAGGGTTGGCACACCTGCTATCGGTTCTGATGGATTGATTTATGTTGCAGCTGCTCCTGATTTGTTTGTCTTGGATTCTTCTGGAAAGCTAAGGTGGAAAAAAGGTCCCGAAGTAAGTTTTAATAATACCACTACTTCTGACATTAAGGCTGGAGAATGCGGTGGACCACCACTACCCCCTTGTAATGAGTTTCAGCCCGCAAACGGCGTATCTCAATCATCAACTGCGTGCGGAGTACCACCACTTCCCCCTTGCAGTGGAACCCAGCCTCAAAATGAAAATGTGCGGGAGCGATCATCTTCTTTCCCGAGTAAGGATGACATAGCGGGTATTATAACTCCGGCAATTTTTTCCGATGGAACGATTTATATTGGCAACGCCCAAGGAGTTTTGTCTGCTATTAATTCAAAAACTCAAGAAATAAATTGGACTTACAAAACAGGGGTTGACCCAAAACAATCTGGTTTTTATGGTTTGCCAAGCTATCCCCTTGTTGATAAAGAAGGAACGGTTTACATCGGTTCGGTTGATGGCAAAATGTATGCGATCGGCGAGAATGGTAAACTTTTATGGAAATACCAAACGGGCGGGAGAATTAGCGAGGCTTCGCCGGCTTTTGATTCAGACGGCACCCTTTACTTCACTTCAAAGGATGGTTATCTGTATGCGATAGGCGATTAATGTTATTATTTATTTAAGATAAAAATATGGAAAAAATATACAAGAATTGTCAAAGCTGCGGTATGCCGATGAAAAGAGACCCTAATGGCGGTGGAACAAACACCGACGGAACAAAATCTGGAATGTACTGCAGTTATTGCTATCAAAATGGATCTTTTGTGGGTCCTGCCGATATGACAGCCGAACAAATGCAGAAGTTTTGCAAAAACAAACTCATAGAAATGGGTTTCCCAAAATTTATCGCTTCATTTTTCGTAATGCAAATTCCGAAACTAAAGCGTTGGAAAAAGGAAAATTAAATCTATGTCAAAAAAATCTATTATTGTCTCGTTGGTTATTTTAGTCATAGCAGTAATTGCGATCTTACGATTTTGGTCACCCGAAGATACGTGGCTGTGTCAAAATGGAACTTGGGTCAAGCATGGCAATCCAGCTGGAGCGGAGCCAACAATTCCTTGTACCAATTTGTAATCAGCTAAAAGAGTTATACTATTAGAATATGGAAAACGAGCAAAAACTGGGAATTAGAGTTTTTTTGTTACATCTTTGTCAAACACTTATATTTGGCTTTTGCCTTTTGGCACTTTCCGTTGTTCTATTATATTTCCAAGATCTGATAATTGCAAAAGGTTCTTTGTCTTTTTCTTCTGGCACAGTTGAGCCTATACTTAATTTCCTGATAAAAGCATCTTTTGTGGCATCTCTTTTTGCGCTCCTAATTGGAGTGGAGATAAGCTGGTTGTCATATATGGATTGCACATTTCATTTAGGCGAAGACGCTTTTACTATAAAACGCGGTATTTTAACGAAAACGCAGATATCAATCCCCTATCGCCAAATTCAAGATGTATACCTGAATCAAAGCTTGCTTCAGAGAATGCTTGGAGTAAGTAAGCTCGTGATTTTAACCGGCGGAGACGACGAGAACGACAAAGAAGGCGAGGCGGCTGGCATTTTTGAAATTATAGATGCAGTAACAGCAGAAAGTTTGAAAGAAGTAATTATAGAAAGATCCAATGTTCAAAAAGTTGTTGAAGTGAAAATATAGAGTATTAAAACTATGAGCTAAGGCGCGAAGACAGAACGAAATTATCTACCGAACTGCTGAAAAAACCGCCAGGAGTTGTCTTTTGAAAAATTAGGTTGTATTTGTGGTTCTCAAAATCTTCAAACGAAGTTTCGCCTTTTTCTTTGGCTTCTTTGAAGTGCATTTCGACTTCGGTTTGTTGTAAGTGTTCATTCAGGTGGTATACACCTGAACTAATGTGCGGCTCTTCTGTGTCGTACTCAACGCGACGACCATGAATTGATATTTTCTTTAGCATATGATTATTTGGTTAATTTACCAATGAAACCGTACTAGACGGATAACTAGGCATGACTCCGTTTGAACCATCACGAGCGCCAGTGGTTCCATTCCCCACTAGGTCTGTCCATGTGAAGCTAGCCCCCGGGTTGATTCCTATTGCGAGAGACGCTCCTGCACCGGAGACAGCGCTTATATTAGCTTCAACCTTGAATGTTTCAGTCTGTGAAGCTGTAATACGATAACCATCAGTGAAAGTTATGATTGCCGATGCGGTGGATGTTCCAGAACCCACAATAGAACCTACCGTGTAGTTGGTTATGGCTGTACCGCTAGCGTTTTTGATCACAAGATCGGTTGCATCAGTAATTGTGACTGTAGTGCCAGCAGTGCTTCCTGTAAAGTTTAGTGGAATTGTATTTACTTTTATATCGCCGGCTGCGTCCGCTTTTACATTTATGTCAGCTACATATTTTTGACCAACGCTAAGCCCAGAGACAGACGAACCTGTTGCTCCATTTGGAAGCGTGAGAGTTACTGTAGGCTTTGAACCGACGAGTGTCATCTGTTTGCCATCAACTGCTAATCCCGTGATCGATTGAGTTCCGCTTCCGTTCCTATATGTTATTTTAGTAAGCTCTAGCGTGGATGTGGACCCCGAAGGAACACCATTTATCCCGACCGGAACGAACGATGTCCATACTTCAACATTTACTCCGCTTCCGCTATTTGGGACCAGAATAGAAAGACCAGTCAAATATGCGACATCGTTGATAACAGGCGCTGAAACACTGCCAACACGAACGGATGAAGCCACACCCGGCGTGCCCAAAAGAGAGAATGTAAGTTCGGTGATTGTGGCTGAGCCATTAATCATATTAAGGTTGAAGGTAGTTTTTGCAGCATCGGTAGCACCGTTTGAAGCGGCGACAAATTGAGCCGAGATTGATGGAGTGGCCGCTGGAACTACTGTTCCCGTTGCAGTCAAAGAAACATCCGGAAGTGTAACAACGGGGAGCGAACAATTAGAACTTCCGTCTACTGACATGCCAGCTGGGACGACAGATTGAACACCGTCGATGTTTTTGCATACATCTACTACTGTCGGCACAGAGGGAGTAGTGGTGGCGCATAGTTCCCCTGTTAGATAACTATAAATATCTCCAGAAGCACAAGCAGTAGCGACTATCGACGGCGTTGTTGCTTCCAAATCAATTGCGATTTCAGCTCTAGTTAAGGGTCCCACAAATCCTGTCGCAGGTAATCCTTTTGAGCTCTGGTAAGAAATGACGGCGGTTTTAGTTAAATTAAAGAAATTGCCAGTGGCTTCAACATTTAGGAAACCTTTTTCGACAAGAAACTGCTGAAGCTCGGTAACACTATCTCCCCGAGAACCATATCCAAGGTCAGCTGTGATAGCGCCAAATGCCATACTTGGTAAAAACACTGATAATGCAACTAATGATAGTAATATTTTTTTCATATGTAGATTTTAACATGGATGAAGTAAAAGAAAAACCTGCTTGTGGGGCAGGTTTTTAGTGCAATATTTTGTGGATACTACAGCGGAGTTTTATTGCTCGTGTAGTATTCACGGAGGGAAGAGAACTTTTTTCCCTTGACGGTAAAGATTGCCACTTCCGTCATGTCAATACGAAGATTGCGTTTCGTATCCTTGAGGGTGGCATGCCACTCAGCGATGACCGTACCACTGAGCGCCCAAACATGCAGGAGGTCGAACTTGATGTCTGCTTGCTCTCCGACTACTTTTGTTTGCCAGTATTGTTTGATGGCATTTCGTCCTATGTTTTTTGGCTCCTTTGGATCATGATAAGTAGCATCCCTCGAGAAGATTGTGATGATGAGTTCTGGATCTTGGGTTTCCCACGCTTTGCCGTAAATTTGTAAGAGTTTAGTCGCTTCTTGCTTGTTCATACAGAGAGGGTGGTAAAAAAATAAAAAACTTTCCATTAAGGAAAATAGCATATTAAAATGAATTTGTCAAAAAGATAAATAATTTTTTAAAAGTTACGAATTCCTCGGAACATATTAACTTTGATTTTTGCTAAAAATAAGGTAGAATCTCGATGTAATTTAGGCCTTATCGTCTAATGGTTAGGACAGGAGCTTCTCAAGCTCTAAATCGGGGTCCGATTCCCCGTAAGGTCACCAAATCGAAACTACTCCTGCCTTACAAGCAACCTTGGGGCATCTTCTTGACTCCACATAATCTCTTTCACCGTTCGTTCTAGACGCATTGCTCCGGAACCATTTACGAGGATAATGTCATTCTCCTTTATTATTCCTTCTAGGTACTTCCCTGCCAAGCGAGCATCGTCAAACGGAGTAATATTTTTTTTATTCATACCGCTTTCAATTGCTCCTTCTATAATATATTTTGCGCGCGGGCCGATAGCAATGAGAATATCAAATTTTTGCCCAACGATTGTTCCTATTTTTTTGTGTTCTTCGGGAGCAAATTTCCCAAGTTCGAGCATATCTCCCAAAACCAATATTTTTCTTCCTACTGTTTTAATATTTTCAAGAGCTTGAAGCGCCTCCGCAGTAGCTATGGGCGAGGAGTTCCAACTATCGTCAATAATAGTTGCTCCTTTCACTGCAGGAAGTATCCTCATGCGCCCAGCTGGGCTTTCGTGCGTAGACAATGCGTCTATCATATCGACAATATTAAGCTTCAAATACACTCCTAGGGATAACGCAGCAAGAGCGCTGTAAACCGCCTGAACGCCAAGCTCTCCCGGCATAGTAACTGGAAAAACATTGTCTTCGTACTCAAACTTGAATGTCATGCCGATAGGCTTATTATCTTCATAAACAATCTTCGCGTTAGAGGCTCGGAACATTGCCTGTTTGGAAAATCCGTATGTGATTGGCGTTGCTTTTGTTTTTACTTGCATCGAAAGCACTTGTTCGTCGTCAGCATTCAAAATCAGGATGCCGGAAGGTTTAAGCGCTTTTACGAGGATGGATTTTTCTTCCAGCAATTCTTCTGCGGATTTAAAAAACTCAATATGCGCCGGCACCGGCGAAAATGAAGTAAACACGACAATTTCCGGAGAGAGCCATTCTGCGATGCGCAAAATATTGCCTGGTTTGTCGGCGCCGATATCGAGCACAAGCCATTTTGGGTAATGTTCACGACCAAGGATTAGGATGAGCCCTCTAATGAGATTTTTGAGATAGAAAAAGAAATCGGGTGTTCCGTTGTCATTCCCCAAGATACCTCCGCTTAACCCTGCTTCGCTGTCAAAACTTTTGTTGCTCTTTTCTGCGACAAGCGCTTCTTTGACTACCGTAAAAATAGTATCTCTGGTTGAAGTTTTCCCGACACTCCCCACGACAGCAATTATTTTGGGCTTATATTTCTTGAGCACGAGTTTTGCCTCGGCTTCAAGCATTTTTTTCATTATATTTTGTAAAAATACTTTCATAGTAGTGTGCTATCTGTCTGGCGGAATTTCATAATAGTTTAACAGAAATTTTGTTATTTCGATAAATGGCGCCGTGAGTGTATGTGATCCAAATTCCTCTCCTCGAGGATTTTTTGCTATTAGCAACACGATAAACTTGGGATCATACGATGGGAAGTAGCCGAAAAAGGTATGCATAAAATCCGTGTCGGAGTATTTTCCATTTACTACTTCCTGTGCAGTTCCTGTTTTCGCCGCGATAGAATAGTGTTCTTGTTTGACCGTACCTTCAAGCAATGCCTTGTCAACAACTACCGTAAGCATGCGTGATATTTCTTGTGATGTTTCTTTTTTAAGCACGCGCTTTTCTCCTCCTGGAACAAAAGAAAGCGGGAGTCCTAGCCCATAATCCGTTTCTTTCACTACATGCGGTGTTACTAAAACTCCCCCGTTTCCAAGCGTTGCCAGAGCTCGAATCGTTTCAATCGGAGTTGTGGTAATACCCTGCCCGAACGATGCCGTGGCATATCCAACATCTTGCGGTTTATCTAGGTTTTTCAAACTCCCGACTGCTTCATTTGGAAGATCTATGCCGGTCTCTTGGTCCAAGCCATATGCCTTAAAATAAGATTGGAAAAGCTTGTGGCCCAAGCGCTCCATAGTAAACATGGTGCCTGTGTTTAGAGATTGATTCAATACCTGCTGTATAGGTATAATTCCTCGCCCTTTTCCATCGTAGTTAGAAATTGTTTTTCCATTAAAAATACGAAATCCTTGGTCGTCATAGGTTGTACTTGCGGTAATTACCCCAGCATCTATTCCGGCGGCAATAGTAAGCGGTTTCATAATAGAGCCCATTTCGTACGATCCCTCAACAAGCGGATTCATGAACACGCTTGGATCTTTTTCTTTTGAAAAACTGTTCGGATCAAAAGCGGGGGTTGCTGCCATCGCATAAATCTCTCCATTTTGCGGATCCATTATGATGCCCATTGCTCCGGCAGCGCTGTATTTTTTGTACACCTCGTCGTTCAAAACCCGCTCTAGCATTCCCTGTACGGTCGGCTCAATGGTTGTTACAATATCTCCTTCTTGCGAATTATCAGAGACGAGAGTACTGCCTGCTTTCATGAAAAGGTCGGCAAAAAAAGTCGAGGAGCTATTGTTACTGCTTCTTGTGAGAGTTTCATTGTAGTAGCGTTCTAGCCCGTATTGTCCTGTAATTGTTGTTCCGTTCGAGCCGACAAATCCAAGTATGTGAGCTGCCGTTTTGCCCCCAGGATAAAATCGCGCTTTATTTTTTTTCAAAAAAATATCTGTTTCTCCGTTGCCTTGCAGATCCGTAAGTGCAGAAACTTGCTGATCAGTAAGATGTTTTGCGATTTCTTTATCTCGGTCTTTCGGGTTAGAAGCTTTAACAAGAAAATCCGCCTTATCAAAGGAAACAATTGAAAGAAGTTTGTCTGCGAGCGCGTTTGCATCCGTAATTTTTGATGGATCAATAGATAATGTGTAATCCGGGATGACTGTCGCTGCCGAAATTTTCCGCCCAGTTTTTTCTTCAAAGAAAATTGTTCCTCTGTCAAATGCGCCGTCCACGGGCAGTGTGTACTGGCGAAGAGCGATGTCCTGATATACATCTCCTTTCTCAATTTGAACATAGCCGAGCTTCCCCACCAAAACAATCGCGATAAGAAGTATCCCCGTATTTAAAACCCAAATATTTGAAAGATGTCCGGCGTTCCCTTTCATTATCGTGCCATAGAAAGCTTAGGAGCAATAGGGACATTGGCAAATTTAACCTTAACCTCCTCTAGCCCCAGGCTTTGAGCATATGAAAGAGTAATGGAGTTCTGGAGAGCGAGGTATTCTGCCTCTAGTTCGCCTCCGCTTGCTGTAAGCTCTCGAGCGGTGTTTTCTTCACGCGTTATTTGAGCCCCGCTCATTGTGAAAGAAAAGACCGAGAAAACATAAAGAGAAACGCAAAGGGCGATAAAGGATATCAAGATCCAAAACAATTTGCGTTCGATATTATTTAAATCAAGTATTTTGGTGGTCATGATATTATATTTTGTTATCGTTAATAATTAATTCTTTTTGATGATCCTTAATTTTGCGCTTCTAGATTTGGGGTTTCTCTTCAATTCTTGTTCTCCCGGCGAAATAGGTTTTTTTGTGAGAATTGTGCCGAGACCTTCTGTTGCCAAATTTTTAAAAAAGTTTTTTACGATGCGGTCTTCTAAACTGTGAAATGAAATTACCGCCATTCGTCCTCCTGGACTAAGCCTGTCGAAACCTTTTGTGAGTGCCTGCCTTAGGGCGCCAAGCTCATCATTCACGGTAATGCGAAGCGCTTGGAATGTTTTCGTAGCGGGGTGGATTTTCCTAAAGCGGAGTGATTTAGGCAATGCATCGGTTACGATTTGAGCAAGTTCGCTAGTTGTTTCTATGGGTTTTGTTTCCCTCTTCGCTACGATTGCCGTTGCAATACGATCTGCAAACTTGTCTTCCCCATAACCGCGGATGATGTCCGTCAGACTATCGACTCCCCATTCGTTCACAATCTCTTTGGCAGTGAGTTCTCCTTTTCTGGGAGAAGTTTTGAATGTCATGAGGAGCGGTTCGTCGCGCTTGAAAGAAAATCCCCTCCCCGACTCTTCGAGTTGAAGATTCGAGAGTCCGATATCAAAAAGAATTTTATCTACGATTGGGGTTTTTGCATCATCGAGCACCCGGTCAAGGTTGCGAAAATTCTCTTCACGGAAAATTTTCATAACCTTGCATGCTTCTAATCTCTCCTCCGCTTTCTTGAGAGCTTGAGAATCCTGATCAATGCCGATATAAAAACCTTTTGCACCAATTCGCTTTAAAATCTCTTCTGCATGACCCCCAAGACCGACCGTTCCTTCGAAAACTCGGTCGCCCGTTTGGAGATCTAGTCCTTCAAGTGTTTCTTGTAAAAGAACAGGAATGTGTTCGGCTGACATATCTTACAAAACGCCTATTTGACCGAGCTTTTCTGCAAGGGTATCTGCTTGTTTTTCAATACGGCCCTTGTATTCGGCCCAGACCTTTTCGTTCCATAGTTCCACGCGATCATGAACACCAATAACCGCTACTTGCGTACCTAGTCCGGCAAAATCTTTCAGAAAATCTGGGACCAAGATGCGCCCGATTGAATCTATGTCGCCCTCTACCGCACCAGCGAGGACAAAGCGACCAAACCCGCGCGTGTCTGCCTGCCCCATGGGGAGCATGGCGAGCTTCTCTGTCATCTTTTGCCATGTCTTCATGGGATAGATGACTAGACAAGTATCCAAACCGCGCGTGATGACTACTTTTTTACCAAGCTCGCTTCTAAACTTAGCGGGAAGCGCTATACGCTTTTTTGGATCAAGAGTGTGAATGTATTGTCCGATAAGCATATTGTTTGTGGACTAAAATAATTTATACCACTTTATCCCACTTAACTTACATTGTATAGCACTTCAACCCACTCCACAACAATACTTATCCACAGGGGTCCACTTTATGCTTAAATCCCCTGCTATTAGTTGATGATTTAACAAAAAATTTGAAAAGGATAGTCCTTGCGAGGCTCAAAAAGAACTGTCCTTCCCAAATTTTCATAAATTAATTTTACGCAGGACAACAAATCCTTTTTGCGGTATAATTAAGCTTGTGGATATTACTTTTTATTTCATAACGACATTTCTTGTCGTTGTCATCGAATTAAGCTTCGCCGTCGTAATGATACTCGATGGGAAGCGCCCTTTAACTAGGACTCTCGCCGCATTTCTCTTCCTTCACACTGTATGGCTATCAGCCGAAGCAATATTCCACCAAACAACCAATCCGGAGCTCGCAAATATTCTTATTATCTTTTTTCATTATTTTGGAGGAATTATATCCAGCGCATTCTTCTACCTTATCCTTGTTTACTCAAATGAAGTAAAAACGATTTACACAATCGGAGATTCTCTTCTTAAAAAAAGAACCGCTCTGATTTTGACATTATTTAACATTGTTCTTTTACCGCTTTACGCAAGCGGGCTTATTGTGGGAAACACTTTCCTGGTCGCCACACCGGAACTTTGGGGGTGGAAATGGGGACCACTCTGGTTTATTTCTCCCGCCGTTTTTGTCTTATTTTTCGGAGCGGGGTTGTTCAAAATATACAAAAAATATCAGAACTCAAACGGCAAAACTAGGCGCAATTTGAGCGTTGTATTCTGGGGCATTCTCGTGAGTATGCTTCCAGTATTTATTTTGAGCGTTTTTTTGCCGTCCTTTTTTAATTTTTTCAACTTCAGTTGGGTTGGACCGCTAACGACACTTGCCCTAATATTTATGCTTATGTTTGCCGTTGTGGAACTTTACGGAATAGTAATAAGTTCTATGGTGACCAAAATTATTATTTTTGCATCAACTGCAATTCTTTTCGTAAACATTTTTATACGCGATACTGCAACTTCGGGAAGTTCTTTCTTCTCGCCGGAAGGAGTACTGCGGGCGGCTGTGTTTATTTCTTTCTTCTTCGTGGGATACATCATCGTTTCTAACATTCTCAGAGAGACCGAGCAAAAAGAGAAAATCGAAAAAGTTAACAAAGAACTTGGGGCAGTGAACGCGGAGCTTGAAAAGAAAGTTCTGGAACGCGAACTTGGACTTAACATATCAAAAAAACATATTGAGGCCATTCTTGAAAATATTACTTTGGGCATTATCGAATACTCTTCATCGTTTTCAATAATACAGCTTAACGAAGCCGCAGAGAGGCTCCTCGGGATAAACAAAGAGGATGTCGTCGGAAAAATTATCTCGGGCGTAGAACAAACGGGAATCCTTTCATCTTTTTCAAAGGTAATACATGATGGAAAAACAAATGCTGTTTCGAAAGAAGACCTGCGGGGCATTACATACAGCGAAATAAATCTGGAGTACCCAAAGAGACGAGAGCTTCAGGTCGCCACAATTCCAATTCGAATGGGTTCATCTGTAAAAGTCTCCGGTTTTATCAAGCTTCTCCGCGATATAACCCGCGAACGAGATATAGACCGAGATAAAAGCAACTTTATCGCTATAGTTGCCCACCAGCTCGGAGCTCCGCTCGAAGCTATAGAGTGGTCTTTGGGCAAGCTCCTTTCTGACAAAAAACTTGAACGACCTAGAGAAATGCTAGACAGAATACGCTATTCAAATGAGAACCTGATACAAATAACTACCGATCTTTTAAACGCATCGCGCATTGATAATGGCGAATTCACTATGAAATTCGAGCCTTATGACATAGGGAGCGTTCTGCTTGCGCTTATCAATCATTTCAAGGGTTCTGCTGAGAAAAAGAATATCTCCCTCGTCTTGCAAAATAAGGGCGAATCGATTCCCCGTTTTTTGTTTGATCCCGATAAAATAAAGCTCGCTATAAAAAACATAATTCACAACGCCATAGATTACACGCCAGTTAACGGGTCAGTTACTGTAACTCTTAAGGGAGATATTCCGGGGTATGCCGTGGTTACTATTCAGGACAGCGGTATAGGTATTCCAAGAGAAGAAGCGGAACGACTTTTCACGAAGTTTTATCGCTCTAAAAAGGCGCTTCTTATGGAGACCGATAGATCTGGTCTTGGGCTATACATTACTAAATACATAATCGATTGCCACAAAGGAACAATAAGAGTTGATTCTAGCGAAGGTATGGGCGCCAATGTTGAAATAAAAATACCTTTAAATACAGAACCGCAAAGTTAGACCATTTCAAAATACCATGAATACTATTTCCACAATCACACTTATCGCCGGAGCTACAGAGTTTAGTCTCTTGTCGATTCTTCTTTTTACAAAAAAAGATAGGTCATTAGGAATGCTGATAATATTCATGGCGTTTCATTTCCTATGGGCAATATCTTTTGCAGGTCTTGTGGCGATAGGAGATCCGAGCGTAACAAAAGTAGCGCATTTATTGCTGGATATAGATAAGCGTCTTGTTATAGAAAATTTCATAATTCCTATTTTCAAATTTCAATATTTTATGGCTGGAGTAAGCGCTTCCCTTCTCTTCTATTTTGCTCTCGTCTTTCCAAATAATGTTAAACCAAAAAGTTATGTTTTTATCGGAGTTCTCGTCCTTGATATTGCTCTTTTTATTTTAATTTTCTTTACACCAATCATCAGAGATGTGGAGTACCTTGGCGAGATCAAGGGGTGGGGTCAGACCTTTGATTCTCTCTTTATTATTTTTGATGTTTTTGTGCTTGATTTCTTTTTGTTCGCTATTTATGCGCTTTTCTCAAAGAGGAAAGGGCTGGAAGCAAAGGATAAAACTATATTCAATACTATATTTCTGACTATATTCCTTGGCATTTTCCCAGTATCGCTCGGCGGTATCATTATCCCCCAATTTGGCATATATGCCTTTTATTTGATGTGGCCGATAGCTAGTGTTTTCTTTTTAACATTGCTTTCCTACTCCGTCCTAAAGTCTAGACAGATGAGCGCAAATAGCGTTCTCATTAAAACCCTTATTGGCACTGCCGTGTTCGTGCTTGTTGCCAACTTATTTGTTTCAAAAGTTTCCGGAGTCGCCATTAAAACCATCATTTTTGCTTCGTTTATCGCTGTCGCCCGCCTCCTACTTTCAAACATCTCAAAGGAATCAGAACGAAAGAAACAAATTGAAAAACTTAATAACGAGCTCGATGTATTGCACACAACTCTTGCAGAAAAGGTTATAGAAAGAACGAAGGAACTTGCGGAAGCAGAAGCTCACAGTGAGACCCTCCTTGAGAGTCTGACTGTCGGAATCGTGGAGTACGATGAGAACTTCAAAGTGCTCCGCTTAAACCAAGCGGCAGAAGCTCTCTTGGGCACGGAGCGAAAGGATGTTTTGGGAAAGACGATTCGACCTGCTGATATGAGCGATAGAAACCTAGAATCAATATCTACGATTCTTTATCCCGGCATTTCTGCTGAAGGCGTACAGATAGCGGCGACAGAAGAATTTGAAGAAGGCATATCAAAGAATTCCGTCGTTCTCAAAAACCCTACGAGACGAGAGGTCCAAATTATCACTGTTCCAATCAAGGGGCTCGGTGCTGAAGAAATTCTGCGTTATGTAAAAATTCTTCGCGATGTAACTCATGAAAATATTGTGAACCGAAGCAAGAGTGAATTCATAAAAATCGCAGCCCACCAGCTTAGAACTCCGCTTACGGGAGTCAAGTGGGCTTTGCGTTCAATACAGGATAAAGACTTCGGCGAAATTTCGGGTGGTGAAGATACGCTTGTTGAAGATATGTATGATGCCAACGGAAGCTTGATTAACATAGTCAATGACCTTCTTACGGTTGATCGCATCGAGGGAAACTTCGGATACAAGAAAACAAAAAATAACATTGCGGAAATTATACAAGAATCGATTCGAAGCTCGCTCATATTGGAAAGAGACAAGAATCTTTCTCTTGAATTTAAAAATAATGCCCCCGAACTTCCGTTGTTTAGTTTTGATCCGGTAAAAATTACAATCGCTCTTAAAAATATGATAGGAAATGCTATCGACTATACTCCATCCCTTGGCAAGATAGTTGTCAGTCTTTCAGAGCATGACAAAGAGGCTGTGATTACAATAACTGATACTGGAATAGGCATTAATTCTAGCGATATGGGCTCTCTATTCAATAAATTTTATCGATCTAAAGAAGCATCCGAGCTGATTCCAAATCGATCCGGCCTTGGACTTTACATCACGAAAGAAATCGTAGAGAAACACGGAGGCACTCTCACTGTAGAGCGCGGAAAAGAATCAGGAACTTTGGTAACAATGCGCCTCCCTATGGTTTATGGTAAATTAGTGTATAGTGTGTAAAAAATACAGTGGGTAGTTTGTAGTGAGTAGGAATAAATACAGTGGGTGGTGGGTAAAAAATATATGAAAGTAGAATCATACGAAAATTTATATGCTACAAACTACTCACTACAAACTACCAACTAGCACCTATGATGTTGCCGTAATTGGCGGAGGTCCTGCGGGAATGATGGCAGCCATTCGAGCCGGAGAATTGGGCGCTTCTGTTGTTTTAATAGAGAAGAATGAAAAGCTCGGCAAGAAGCTTCTCCTTACGGGTGGCGGTAGGTGCAATCTCACTAACGCGATTTTTGACAATCGAGCGCTTGCGGAAAGATATGGAGAGAAGGGAAAGTTCCTCTTGTCTCCCCTATCGCAGTGGGAACCAGAAAGCACTATTCGATTTTTTGAGGAGCGAAATATGCCTACAAAGATAGAAGAAGAGGCGCGGGTATTTCCAAAAAGTGATTTAGCTAAAAGTGTTTTGGATGTTCTTGTTCTAGAACTCAAAAAACAGAAAGTACAAGTCATAACAAATGCGTCGGTAATTAAAATATTACATACTGGCAGTAAAATCACAGGGGTTCAAACTAGCGAATCGATAATTAAAGCAAAAAATTTTATTATTGCGACTGGTGGCACGGCTCGACCCGAAACAGGATCTACCGGAGAAGGATTCAAATGGCTCGCAGAACTTGGACACACAATAGTTTCTCCAGATCCTGCACTCGTACCTGTGAAAATTAAAGAACCGTGGGCAAAGAAACTTCAAGGACTATCCTTGCCTATGGTTAAATTAACAATCCTCAAAAATAGCTTGAAACTAAAGGCCCAAAAAGGAAAAATGCTTTTCACACACTTTGGGATTTCGGGTCCGCTTGCGCTTAATATGAGTAAATCTATAGGCGAAGCGGTGAATGCGGGCTCTGCGACTCTTTCTCTGGACTTATTCCCTGTCGAAGACCTTGTTTCTCTTGATCTAAGGCTTCAGGAGCACTTGAAAACTTTTCAGAACAAGAAATGGCAAAATGCCCTAAAAGGATTTTTGCCAACGCTTCTTGTGCCGATAGCCGTAGAACTCTCAAAAATAGATCCGGAACTTTTTGTAAATAAAATACCGCGCGCTAAACGACTTGCCTTTGTTAAATTATTAAAAAATATTCCAATGACTCCAACAGGACTTCTTGGAGCAGAAAAAGCAATCGTTTCAAGCGGAGGTGTATCACTCGAGGAGGTGGATTTTAAAACTATGTGCTCACTCAAGGCAGATAATCTCTACCTTGCGGGAGATATTTTAAATTTTGATCGCCCATCTGGCGGTTTTAGCCTTCAAATTTGCTGGACAACAGGATTCGTCGCAGGAACAAACTCTGCACAAAAATAACCCTTGGAAGGACGGTTCTCCCCAAGGGTTATTTTATAGGTGTTTTTGTCGTTTTACAAAGCCTCTTCGGTTCCAACTGAATAAAATGTGGATGGAGAACTTTGGTTAGCGTATTCGGTACTGATCCAGCCTGCGGAACGAGCGACGGAAGAAAGATGAACCTCATCCAGTGTTCCACTTAGAAAGTGCGAGGGATCATCAACGTAGTATTTACCAAAAACTAATCCCGAACCAGCTGTATTTACATTAACATTACCGCTTGTCGGAGAATCCCCGGCAGTTGAGTTAATATAAACATTTAAACCGCTTGCTCCATTACCCGTTCTGACTACAGTGACATAATTCCAATCATTCGGCGTTAAAGCTACAGTACCGGAAGTAACTAACTGGCTATTATCCCCATCAACAGATAATTTGACAATTCCGTTTCCGTTGGAATAAATTGAATATCCAACCTGGGGAGAGACAGTACCACCGCTAACATAACCCCTGTAAGCAGAGAGGCTAAGAGGATAAACCCAGAAAGATATGGTGAAATTATTTTTCTCAAAATCAAATGCCAAACTGTTGGGAACAGATATATAGTCGCTTGTTCCATTGAAACTTCCAGCTCCGTCGATCAGACCCGTTATCGTTCCTACGCCGTAGTTTGTTCCGTCGTTTGCATTTGTCGTCGAATCAGTTGGATCTGTCGGGTCGCTCAAATGCCACACACCCTTGTAGTAGCCGTTGCCTCCGTCATTCCATGTGCCAGCAACATTCCACTGGTTTCCCGCAGAAGCATTGCCATAATACATATAAATGCTCGTGTTTACGGATGATGATAATATCGGAATTTTTACCCAAGCGACAAGCTCGCCCGTTACCGGATCGTATTTTTCTATTTCATGATTTAATTTTGTTACTCCATCAGAAGAGTAAAACATAATATCCCCGCCATCAGCTTGAGCTACATGACCATTTTCAGCTACATCTTTTAAATCGGTATCGGTTCTGTCAATAAGTACCGGGAAATATAGCTGATTTGTGCTGAAAACTTTTGTGTAGTCAATAGTAATTTCTTTTCTGTATCCCCAGCCAGCTGTGGGTAAGCCAGCGTTAGTTGTGAGCTCTGTCCACTCTGTATTTGTAATTGCGCCATACTGGAGGGTTGGATCTCCTGTCCCGCTGTCGAGAGTAACGCTGACTTGCATAGTCCGCGTGCTTGATTTCATTATTCCTTTTGAAGTAATAATCTTTGGGTCGCCCGTCGTGCCCGCACCGCTGCTAACTGTTACTTTGGCACAATCGGTGTTGTTGGTGCATCCGTTTGAGATAAAATCAACGAGATAACAATCCGCTGAAGCGCATGTATATGTTTTGTCGCGGGCAATTTTTGTGAGAGCATCGCGAGCGCCGGCTTCAGCATAAAAAAGAGCGCGCGAGGATTGATTTGAGGACTGGGAGATGGTTGAGTCATTATACGACAAAGTAGCAACCCCGAGAGCAATTGCAAGAGCGAGTACGCCAAGGATAAGTACGATGGGGATGGTTGCTACGCCGCGTGTTTTTTGAATGTCGTTCATTTTATAAGTATAATTTATTTTTAAGAAGGCAACGGCTGGGGTGCGGGAACCAGGGTTACGGTAGTTTGCATTTTGTTCGAATATAGCCAATCTGTGCTGGACGAATTGTAGTGGAACATCATTGATATTTGTACTGCCGTAGTCGTGGTGTCAAAGTCAGCGTTATAGTTTTCGATTCGCGTGAATGTCGGTTCGTCCACAAAAATATTTGATCCTGATACTGCTTCCGGCTCCCCTATGCCTTCTTGCCTCCTTAGCTGTCCGGCAAGCGTATCGTAAATGACTGTCTCCCCGCCAACAGTCGCTTCCAGCGTAGAAGAAGGGGTATTCAAGGCGGGCACGGCAACCGATGATGCGCCTTTCAAATCTTGGCGTATCTTGTCAGTAGCAAAGCGGATGGCCGTGTTCACTTCGCTTCTCGCCTCTGACTGTCCCTGCCCTTTTGTAAGAGAAACGAATGTATCGGTCGTAACAATCATTATTACTGCAACAATTGCAATATAAATCAAAAGCTCGATCAGAGTAAAACCCTGCGTTGAGAGATGCGAGTTTTTTCCCTTGTTGTATTGTTCAACAGCTTTCATATTCTCTTTTATTGTAGCACATTAGTTTGTGAAAATCTGGTAAGGACAGTCCTTTTTGAATTCTCAAGGACTGTCCTTCCCAGATTCTACCGTACGGGTATAGCAGTTGCGCCTTTGGAAGTCGCGAGCCCATACACCCAGATTTTTCCATCGCTGTTATAGGAAAAATTTATTCCAGAAATAGTGGCGTTCGCAAATTGAGGGAGCGTTTGAAGAGATTTTATAGCATCACCCGCGTCGTACCAATTTTTTGGCAAACTAAACCCGTAAAAATTTGAGTCGACTTCTTTACTAGAAACTTCTTTGTCTCCCTGCAAGATTATTTCATATCCTTTCTTCTTTATTTTGGAACCAAAAACTATCTGCCATTCGCTTGACTTGCCCTCTAGAGTAACGGTGCCTAGAGACTTCACAAAAACAAGTTTCGCATCCGACGACCACGCCGTAATCTCCGGCAGAACTTTTGTATAACTTTCTTTGAGTGTAAGTGTTGCGTTCGGGACAATTACTCGTTCCCCATTATTTTGCGGAGCAATGGGAACTTCCTGTGCGTCGTTGATTGCTAACGCATCTGCCGTAGAAACACTTTTAGTGTCGGGTATTATAAGATTCTCCTCTATAGTAGTGGGCGTTCCCTCTACTAACTGAGCAATCTGATTTTTGCCAGAGTAGATGAAGAGAAAGTATCCGAGAATAATAGCCAGGATAACCGCCAGAGCGCAAACTATCCATAGCATCTTTTTTGGTTTTTGTTCGTCCATAGATTAATTAGTATTTTGTAGAACCTGGCAAGGACAGTCCTTTTTGAACCCAGAGTCAAGGACTGTCCTTCCCAGGTTCATTGCCCCATGGGGGTTTCTAAGGTGCCCACCCTACACTAACATCGGTTACTACTGGAGTACTTGATCCAGCGGAAACGCAGTCGTTTGAACAGATCATAAGTTTGTAGCGGAAGTATCGCTTATTCTGCCAAGCTGATGCGCATGTTGTTCCTTTCAGCTCAACGGGGGTATTCGGACCAACAGAAGCAAACCAGTCATCAGCTCCGCATGTTGCTCCGCCGTAGTAGCTCCATGTACCTTCGTCGTTGCAGTTCGGAGGATTTGTAGCTCCGTTCAAACAATCGGAGGCGGCAAATTGGAACTGAACTTTCCCAGTTCCGCCTGCTCCAAGCGAACCTTTCCACATGATTGAGTTGAATCCTGCACCATGAGCAGTCGTGTCAAAAATGGAGGAAGTGAGGGTTCCGGAAATCATTATAATGTTGTATTGCTCGGTCATTACGCCGGATTCTCCGTATGTTCCATCAGCTATTGCTTTGAGGGTAATTGGAGTCTCAATGTGTATCGGTGTTGCGTATACGCTAGACCCAGTCGTAGGAGTACTGCCGTCTATCGTGTAGTAAATCGTTGCCGTAGGATCAGTTGAAGACAGAGACACATCTTGTGCAGTACCATAGTTTCCACCTACTGGATCCGCGGTTGGAATATCGGTAGCAAAAGTGTATTGTTCGCTCATTATGCCAGAGTCGCCGTATGTTCCTATAGATATAGCCTTAAGAGTAGTGTCACTGCCAATAGTTATGTAATCAGAGTATGCGTTAGACATCGAATCAGGAACGCTTTCGTCTGTGGTGTAGTAGATGGTGCCGTCGTTTGAATACAGGTATACATATTGTTCACTGCTATAGGTACCGCCACTTGGACTTGCGTATGGAGTATCCGGTGTAGCGTAATTATACTGTTCCGTCATTATGTCAGACTCTCCTCCATCGCTCCAAGCTTTTGCCTTGAGGGTTGTAGTGCCAGAGATATATATTGGATTGCCGTCATAATAGCTGGAGCCTTGCGTAGGATCGCTACCGTCGGTGGTGTAGTATATAGTGTTAGCATTGTCAGAACCTAAATAAACATTCTGGTCGCTGCTATAATCACCGCCTGCAGGACTTGCATAAGGCGTACCAGGTGCTGGCGTGAAATAATACTCCTCGGTCATTATGCTAGACCAACCCAACGGCCCATATGCTATTGCCTTGAGGGTAGTTGTCTCGCCGATGGTTATTGGGGTGTAATATTGGTTGGACCATCCATTCGGGTCGGTTCCGTCTGTAGTGTAATAGATATACCAGTAGTTCATCGAACTATTGTACAGGTAAACCAATTGGGCGCCGGCACCTGTGTAGTTTCCACCTGCCGGGTCTGCGTACGGAGCAGTAGTAACTATATTATATTGTTCAGTCATTATTCCGGAGTTACCACCCGGACCATAAGCTATTGCTTTGAGAGTGGTCGTACCGCTGATCGTTATCGGACTACCACTGTACCAGTTGGAATATGAATCAGGGTCATTGCCATCAGTGGTATAGTAAATGTTATCGTAGTTATTTGAGTATAGGTAAACATATTGTTCGGCATCATAGTCTCCGCCGACGGGACTTGCGTATGGTGTGTCAGCTGCGGGAAATCCGCAATAGCCCGATGGATTTTCTATGGTCTCGTCGTATGTTCCGCACATACCATTGGCATAAACTCCAATATATTCATAGCCGGAACAATAAGTGCTAACTTGGGTTCCATAGGGTTCCGTAACACATCCACAAGAAGCAGAGCTCCCCTCAATTAAACTATCGTATGTTCCACACCCACCATCAGCATATGTGCCATAGTAGTCGTAGCCGGAACAATAAGTGCTAACTAAGGTTCCATAGGGATCGCATGGAACCCATCCGCAACTAGCGGAAGGATTTTCAATACTCGAAGTCCATGCCACTCCGCAGTTGCCATCAGCATAATTTTGTCGGTAGTCATATCCATCACAATAGGTATCGGTTGGTGTGCCATAGCTAGGACATGGAACCCATCCGCACGACTCTGATGGGTTTTCAATAGAAGCATCATATGTTCCACACGCGCCGTCGGCATAAGTTCCGATATAATCATACCCAGAGCAATAAGTGGATTCTAGGGTTCCGTAAGGATCACATGGAGGCCATCCGCAGGAAGCAGAGTTGTATTCAGCCACTCCGGCGTCATAAGTTCCGCAGTTGCCATCGGCATTTTGGTTGTGCAAATCGTAGCCAGAACAGAAGGTACCGGCGGGAGTGCCATAAGGATCACATGGAGGAATATATCCGCAATATGTTACGGAATTTGCCTCAATTAAACTATCGTATGTCCCGCACGCACCGTCGGCGTAGGTGCCGTAGTAGTCATAAGTTGAACAATATGTGCTTTGGAGTTCTCCGTATCCGGGGCACGGAGGCCATCCGCAGGAAGCGGAGTTAGCCTCGACTAGCCCGGCATCGTATGTTCCGCAGGCACCATCGGCGTTTTGGTTGTGCAAATCATAACCTGAGCAGAAAGTGCCGGCTGGGGTTCCATAAGGATCGCATGGAACATATCCGCAGGAAGTAGACGGATTTTCTATGCTTGCATCGTAGGTACCGCACGCACCGTCGGCATAAGTTCCGATATAGTCATAACCAGAGCAATATGTGCTTTGGAGTTCTCCGTATCCGGGGCACGGGTTATATCCGCAAGACGCAGAGTTGTATTCGGCTACACCAGCATCATAGGTTCCGCATGAACCATCGGCATTTTGGTTGTGCAAATCGTAGCCAGAACAGAATGTACCGGCGGGAGTGCCATATGGATCACATGGAACATATCCGCAGGTGGCAGATGGGTTTTCAATAGAAGCATCATAGGTCCCACATGCACCATCGGCGAACGCTCCGCGGTAATCATACCCAGAACAATATTCACCTCCTTCTGGGGTTCCGTAAGGATCACAGGGGGGAACATATCCGCAAGACGCAGAATTGTATTCGGCCACGCCAGCGTCGTATGTTCCGCACGCGCCATCAGCGTTTTGATTGTGCAAATCGTAGCCAGAACAGAAGGTGCCGGCTGGAGTTCCGTAGGGATCGCAAGGAGGCCATCCGCAGGAAGCGGAGTTTGATTCAATCAGACTGTCGTATGTCCCGCCGTTGCCATCGTCATATGTTCCATAGTAGTCATAGCCACTACAATATGTGGTGATAAGATCGCCATAAGCAGCTGAGGCTTTGTATGCGCTAAAGCCCAAAAAGGCAACGAGAACGAGTGTAAAAAGCAGTGAGAGTTTTAATAATCGACTTTTCTCACTGAACATATTTACAAAAAATGAATTGGACATTTTGTTTTTTAAATTACTAATAATTACTTATAATTATACAACTTCCTCCTCCCGATTGCCAACAAGCTTAACCTTACTTAAGCTGTATTGCGCCTGTAGTAGTACTAATTAATATGGAGCCATCATCATTGAAATAAGTGGTTCCAGCACAGGTGGATAAATCATCCACTGGGGTTGTCGAAGTTGACCAGCCCGTTTGCGAACATGTTTTGTTTCTCCACCTAAACAGATACTGGCTCACCACAACTGGGTCAGCGCCAGACCAAGAAACGGTGACTGTTACTTTTTGAGTATTCGGATCATCGTTGGCGGAAACATATGCCGTTTCAATCGCGCGAGTGGTCGGATCCCGGCTGACATTATCTATAACTACGAAGCGAGTATAGGATGAGTTGTTGAGGGCAATGGTTTCGTCCCCTGTTTGGAGCGTCCATGCTCCGCTCGACTGGATAGTTTGATAGTGTTGCGTACCTTTCGTAAGAGAATAAATGTTAGACCAGTTCTCTTCCGTTACTCCGCGAACTGCTTCCGACGATTCCTCTGCCAAACCAGTAGCTACATCGCGATCACCGGATATTTTTCCGCTCTGAATGCCAACCATTACCGCCTCCGCTCCGATAGATAAAATAACAGCGAGTAAAGAGATGACTATTAAAACTTCGAGAAGTAGCGCTCCGCGTTTGTGGTGTCTGTACGATTTGGCAATTGTTACGGAACGCATCATAGAATTTATTATACCTTGTTGGTTATCTTTATGGAAGTGCATTTGTGGCATTAATACACAGTTCCTATAGAGGTCACTGTGATGGTTTGGACAAGTCCCTGCGTAGTGACGCTTATAGTTGTCGCAGTGGTTGTACCGGTGATTTTATTAAAGATGACATCCTTAGTCGTTTCCGACGCGGGGTCAGAAAAAGCCATGCCAAGCGGGATATAATCTTTTTGAACAATTACTGTCCCAGCATCGGCGTATGTCGTTGGCGTTGAAAAAAGTTCGTAGTAGTCGTCCGGAGATCCATTCACAAAATGAGCACCCCAATTAAAACCGCCTTGACCTGCCATAGCTCTTGCCTCCATAAGATTTAGATTAGAAACTATAGCCTTGGAGGTTCCTTGTATGTCGACACTTGTGAAAAAACTTTGATATGTAGCAACGCCAGCAGCGGAAATTATCGCAATGACGGCGACAACAACTAGAAGTTCGAGAAGAGAAAATCCGCGTTTTTTATTTTGCATAAATTTTAATAGTATCCGCAAGATGCAGAGTTGTATTCCATTATACCACTCCACGCGGTTCCGCACGAGCCGTTGGCATAATTTTGATACAAATCATAACCCGAACAATATGTATCCGTTGGGGTTCCGTATGAAGGGCACGCTACATATCCGCAAGATGTAGAGTTGTATTCTATGACTGAGTCGTATGTTCCGCATGAGCCGTTGGCGTATGTTCCATAGTAGTCATATCCAGAACAATAAGTAGACTCTAGGGTTCCATAAGGATCACAAGTAGGAGGAGTGTATCCGCAGGAAGCAGAGTTGTATTCAACTACACCACCGTCATATGTTCCACAGCTGCCGTCAGCGTACTGACTGTGCAAATCATAACCTGAACAGAATGTTCCTTCATAAGTTCCATAAGGATCACATGGAGGAACATATCCGCAAGAAGCGGAGTTGTACTCAACTACGCCGGCATCATAAGTTCCACAATTGCCATCGGCGTTTTGGTTGTGCAAATCGTAGCCAGAACAGAAGGTACCGGCTGGAGTTCCGTAAGGATCACACGCAACATATCCACAGGAGGTAGAGTTGTACTCGGCCACGCCAGCATCATATGTTCCGCAGGCGCCATCAGCATTTTGGTTGTGCAAATCATAACCCAAACAAAATGTACCCGCCGGAGTTCCATAAGGATCGCATGGAGGAGTGTATCCGCATGACGCAGAGTTATATTCTATGATCGAGTCGTATGTTCCACAGTTGCCATCGGCATATGTGCCATAATAATCGTAACCAGTACAATGAGTTCCCTGCTGCGTGCCATAAGGATCGCATGGAACATACTTATCACAGGTGCCGTCTGCCGTGCCAAAGTCTGTACCCAACATTGAAGCTCCCAAACTATCAACACACCAGTCTCCCCCTCCCTTGAGAGCAGAAGATAGGGACCAAGATGACGCCTTGGAGCCGCTCGCGCCCCCGAGAACACATACCGCAGACTCTCCAGAAGTATTGTTTATGGACGAAATTGCATTTATAAATGCAGGATCTGCAAAAACAGAGTTTGGTGTAGTGCATCCTGTTTCAGGAAGCGTTTCAATTGCTGCGGAACTGTAGCCGCCGTTTGTATCATAGAAAATTTCTCCTTGAGCGCGAAGGTTGACTAAATTTGATTTAACTGCCGAGTCAGCCCCCTTTATTCGAGCTCCATTCAAAGATGCGAAGACTACTGATGCAAGGACGCTGATGATTGAAATAACAACCAAGAGTTCAATGAGCGTAAATCCGCGCCTTGCATTTTGCATATTGATTAACTAACTATGTGAAGCTTCCGACGAGTTTGTAGATCGGCAAAATGATGGATATCGCGATTGCACCGACTATGAGACCCATGACCAAGAGAAGCATCGGTTCGAGCATGGAGGTAAGAGACTTCAAGCTGTTATCGACTTCTTCATCGTAAAAATCGGCAAAGGTTCCGAGAACTTCGTGGAGCGTTCCGGTACGCTCTCCTACGACAATAAGACTGATCAAGATGCGCGGAAAGAGATCCGGATATTTTGACAGAGCGTCTGAAATTGTCATACCGTTTTTTATGTCCACTATGGTTTTTTGTATTGCTTCGGAATATAAATTATTGCCTATTGAAACTCCAGCGAGCTCAAGGGACTCCACTGCTGAAAGACCGCCCCCCATTAAGTTCCCGAATGTTCTGGCAAACCGTACGATAGAAACTCTTTTTATAACATCTTTAATGACTGGAGTTTTTGCCATAACCCATGAAAAGAATCTCTTGCCCATAATTGTTCTGTTGAAGAAAAAGACAAACCATGTCAAAAAGGCGAGAACAATTATATCAACCGTATAGCTCCATGTAATGACATTAGAAATACCAATGAAAAATCTGGTTACCAACGGAAGTTCAACACGGCTCGAAGCAAAGGAAGAAGCCATGCGCGGAAGCACAAAGACTAGCAGGAGCGCGATGACAGCTATTGAACCCACCACGAGAATTATCGGATAAGCAAGGGCAACCCTGATTCTGCTTCGAAGAGAATATTCGCGAGTAAGGTATTTAGCGAGATCATTTAATGTCTTGTCGAGCTGGCCCGAAGATTCCCCTGCTTTAATCATTCCTATAAAAACAGGGGGAAAGGTTTTTGCGTGCGCCTCAAATGCGCTTGAGAGAGGCTGACCATTTTTAATGTCTGCTTTTACTTCTTGAAGAATGCTCTTCATTATTTTTTTTTCTGCATCTGCGGCGATAATATCAAGAGCCTCTATTATAGAAAGTCCGGCCTTGATGGTTGTCGCGAGATTGCGCACAAGAAAAAGGATGTCCACAGAACTTATGCGCTCAAAAAGCGTTATTCCGCCGAGACCGACGCTTTCGCTCTTTGGTTTGATTTTTTTAACAGTAACGGGGGTCAGGCTCTGCTTGGAAATATATTCCACCGCATCCTCGCGTTTTTCTCCGCTCCATTCCCCCTTTACCAAATGCCCATCGCGATCATATGCTTCATAAATAAATGTTGACATAAGTTTCTGGTATTAGATTATTCTTTAACCACTCTTACTATCTCTTCTATTGTAGTAATTCCTCTTTCGACTTTGTCTAAGCCATCTTGGAACATCGTGACCATTCCGTTTGCGATTGCTTTTTTGCGCAATTCTGATATTGGAACTTCTTTAAGAATAAGCTCGCGGATGCTTTCGTCTACTCGGAGAACTTCAAAGATTCCTATCTGGCCCGTAAAACCCGTGTGTCCGCAAACATCACAGCCTTTTCCGCGGAACAGAGTGTCGGGAATTTGGAATGATTTTTCGGTGCCACTAAGTTCTACTTGCGCCTTGATGAGACGGGTAATTTCGGCAGTAGGATGGTAAGACTCCTGGCAAGAAGTACAAATACGGCGCACAAGTCGTTCGGCTATTACCAAGTTTACTGTGGAGGAAAGCAAGAATGCCGGCGCACCCATGTCTAGGAGTCTTGGAAGAGCAGCGGTTGCATCGTTGGTGTGAAGCGACGACAAAACAAGATGTCCAGTAAGAGCGGCATGGATGGCAATTTCAACTGTTTCGTTATCACGGATCTCTCCGACCATGATGATGTCTGGGTTTTGGCGAAGCAGAGAGCGAAGTCCGTTCGCGAATGTAATGCCGGCTTTCATGTTTACCTGGGTCTGATTCACGCGCGGGAACTGGTACTCTATAGGATCTTCGATCGTCGTGATGTTTACGGAAGGAGTATTCAAAATATGCAAAATTGCATACAGAGTAGTAGTTTTGCCGTGTCCAGTAGGACCTGTCGCGAGAATCATTCCGTGCGGTTTTTTAATTTCTTCGCTTACGATCTTTATATCTCCGTCTGACATGCCAAGGTCTTTAAGCGAAAACGGTCTTATTGAACTTCGAAGCAAACGAATCTCCACCTTCTCTCCGTTGAATACGGGCATAATATTTGTACGGATATCAACATCGGTTCCATCGTCCATCTCAAAACGGAAACGACCATCTTGCGGGACGCGGTGTTCGTCGATTTGCAGGTTGGCAAGAATCTTTACGCGAGCTACGAGGATCGGCGCAATTTCTTTTGGCAGATTCACAATCTCCGACATGACGCCATCGATACGAAAACGGACGAGCAGACCTTCTTTAAGGGGTTCAAAGTGGATATCCGAAGCCGCGAGTGCGACAGCATGCTCAAGAATATTGTCTAATATGCTGACGATAGGTATGGCTATGGCAGTTTTGGAAAGATCTTTTTCTTCGGCAATTGCGAGAGACTGCTCGATGTTGGTGGAGATGACTTCGGTAAAGTCCATTCCGAACTTTTGTTCGTAATGTTTGAGTCCATACCTAAGGCTCGTCTGCGTGGTCAAGTATGGTTCCGGCCAAACATTGAGCCTTGCGCGGACAAATTCAATGGTCTCATAATCAAATGGGTCCTGCATTGCAAGCTTAGCGACTCCTTTTTCCTTGTCATAGTCAAAAAGAACGACATTCTTTGACTTCGCATAAATTTCAGGGATGAGCTCGAGGATAGAAGGGTCAATATTTTCTTTTTTGAGGTTTACAATAGGAACGCCGTAGTATGGGCTCAAGAGCTCGGTAAAATAATCTTCGGTAATTTTGCCAGTACCGATAAGGACATTCATTGCGGACTGACCGGAGCGTTCCGCTTCGTCGCGCGCCTCAATAAAATCTTTTTCGGAGACGAGACCGGATGTCATAACTATCTCTTTTAGTTTCTTTTCTTTTATGTGCATTGTCATGTGTTTATTATATCACGGCAAATAAAATATGAACATCAGTCTGACTATATAATATGTGGACAAGGGATAACGCGATAATACTTATTGTTTACACTGAGAGTAATTGTGCTATGTGCAGAGAACTCAAAATGTAATTGCTAAAAATGAGTGCAACTGGGGTCGCAAACAAAAATGCAGGCTCAATAAGAACGCGATATCTGCCGTGAATATAAGAATAAATAAAAAATACAACCCAAAAAATGAGTCCGACCGGCAACAGCACCAAAAGTCCGGGCCATCCAGAAATGAGGAATGAAATGAGCATAATCTCCGGTCCTTTTGGAATAAATCTCCCGCGATAAAAGTTCCAAACCTTTAGGATTACATATAAAAAACCGGCAACAAGAAAAAGTATTAAGATATTAATCCAAAAACGCCCTAAGACATAATATGAGAAGTAACCAAATGGATGATCAAAATATATACGAGCCCATTGGAGCATTGCTGGTAACGGAGCTTCGGGAGGAAGGGGTGTGGAAAGAAATATCTGCATCTCGGCACTGCCGGTTGCCCAGACGAAATATTGTGCAAATGTTTCAAAAGCTCCGTAAAAAATATGCAGAAAAAAAGCGACTGCAAGAAGTATTGAATATGAAATATTTTTCACTAAGTTTGGGTGTATAAACCGCGCGAGAACAATGAAAGAGAAAATTATCCAAACAATAAACGCGATGAAATTTAAATTCGTGATTATAAAATTAAACAGCATAAAGAGAGTATACAAAAAAAACAGCCCCTTAGCGAGGGACTGTTTTTAAAATAAGTTTTTTATTTAGTTTAGAATCCTGCTGCTGTTATAGGCAACAAATTCAAACTGTTTCCAACTTCATATTTATCAGTGTTGTCTCCTCCGTCTTTTGCCATTTTGTTGTCGTCAATAGTGTATGCGGTACTTTCAAGAACTGCGTCGGCTTCAAATACATACGCAGGCAGTCCTGAGCCTATCGTGGCAGAAGTTCCATTCTGGCACGCATAACGATATACGAGATCCGTTTTTAAGGGAGTTCCAGAGGCTACAGTGTTTGTAGGATCAACTGGAAGATTGGAGATCGGAGATCCCGAACTTAGGTTTTTAAAAGCAATTTTAATCCAACCCGTTCCGTCAACATCTGCTGGACCAGCCGAACACCACGCGCCGGAACCGCCGAATGTAGTTGCTGCATCAGCACCAGCTGCCGGTGCTGCACCAGAACAAGAGATGGTTGCGGTGCTATAAGCGATCTTTGCCGTTGAGTTTAGGGCCAGAGTGCCGTTGCCCGGAACAACGGTCAAACAACTGCCGGCAGTACCAGCCGCAGCAAAGTTATCCAAACTTGGTGTTGATGTAGAAGCGAGCATAACGCCGATGGCAGTTTTCAAGGTCTTCAAATCCGAGATGCGCTGTGCATCGCGAGATTTCTTGAGCGCTTCTGCGGGGTTCAACAAGAACACGAGGGCGACTGACAAAATAGCGATGATTGAAACCACAATCAAAAGCTCTAGGAGAGTAAAGCCAGTCTCTTGTTTCCCTCTTAGTTTGGTATTTAAAATTGAAGTCATATTTTCGAAAAAACTTATTAAACAATTAATAACTAATAATGCTTGTACAGTATAACACCTCGTGTTCACAGACAGCAAGAGTGGCTGTGTATAAGTCCCTTGGGCAGTTTGTAGTTGGTAGGTTGTAGTTTGTAGAAAATGCGGGTCTGGACCCAACTACCCACTACTCACTACAAACTACCAACTAGTTAGAAGTCCGTGCCGATGCCCAAAATCTTTAGATTGGTGCCTACTTCGTAATAGCTCGAATTATCACCGCCGTCTTTTGTCATTTTGTTGTCAGAAGATGTGTATGTAGCACTTTCGAGAACTGCATCAACTTCATAAGTAAGATTGGTTGCATTGCATGCATATCGATAAACATAATCAGGAGGATTCCCGCTTGCGGAAATGCCGGAGACGCGCGCAGTGTCGGTTATTATGTTGACTGGGTCGATTGGCAAGCTTGAAATCGGCGAACCGCCGATAAGCGAATCGAAATCTACAGGAAGCCACCCGGTGCCATCCGTTAAAGTGAGATCAGTAGATGCCACTTGCAAGGGAGCTGGAATGCTGTTTGCTCCTCCATCAAGCGTTGTATCAGCAATACCGCCTATACCAGCGAGAGAGTAGAAAATCTTATTGCCCGAGACATATGTACCGCCCAAAGCGCCCGTTTTACAACCAATATTCGAAGCACCGCCGATTAGCGGAGATACTGTACCAGTTGTGTAGATTCCGATGGCTGTCTTGAGGGCAGCCAAATCCGAGATGCGCTGTGCATCGCGAGATTTCTTGAGGGTTTCCGCTGGATTCAAAACAAAAATAAGCGCGACCGACAAAATAGCGATGATTGAAACCACAATCAAGAGTTCTAGAAGAGTAAAGCCAGTGGAAGTCTCCCCTCTTTGTTTTTTATAAATAGATGAAGGCATATTGCTTCTTACTTCGTTATTCCAAGATATGCTTTTAGTTTATCTATGAGAGTTTGGATTTGAGCATCTACTTTTACTACATATTCTTTTGCGCCGAGAGCAAGAGCGCGATCCTGATCGGTTTTCTGCCCGAGATTAGATAGCACGACGATAGGAATCTTTGAAAGCTCTGGGTGTTTTTTGACCTGTTCAAGAACCCAAAAGCCGTCTTTCTTTGGAATCATGATATCAAGAGCAACAAGGTCTGGCTTTTCGCTGATAATCTTTGCAAGAGCCTCTTCCCCATCGCGAGCAACAGAAACTGCAAGCCCTTCTTTTGCGAGCTTTATTTCGTAAACTTTAGAGATGTGGTCGTCATCCTCTACAATTAATATTTTCTTTTGATTATTCATATCGATGTCATTATAACATAACTGATAATGTCAAGCAATTTAAGCTATCCTTGTTGCCTATTTATCTCTTATAAGGATAGTGGGCGTAATCTTTGATGTCAGAGGTATAGTAAATGAAAAGGTGGTTCCTTGACCTTCTTTGCTGGACTCAAACCATATCTTTCCTCCCCACGCAGTAACAAGATCCTGAACCAGCGACAAACCGAGCCCTGACCCATCGGGAACTTTTGCAGCTGCATTGTCTGCTCGGAAAAATTTTGAGAAGATGCGCGCGCGCTGGTTTTCTGGGATTCCAATACCGTTGTCTCGAACTGAATAGACTACTTCTGGCTTATCTTCGTTTTGTTTTTTCCATGTAGCTTCGATTGTTCCGCCTTCATTCGTATAGCGGATAGAATTCGAAAGCAGGTTGAGTATTACCTGACGAAGTATGAGAGCATCAAGCCATACCAAAACAGGTTGTCCTTGCGGAGGAATCGTCTTGAACGAAAGTTTCTTTTCAACAACTTGAGGCAGAAGTTCCTTTTCAACTTGTTCCGTAAATAGAGTGAGGTCAACAATTTCTTTTTCGGGTTTAATTTTGCCGTTCTCAACGCGAGAAATACCGAGAAGCAAATCTATGGTCTGATAGAGTCGTTCGGATCCGCCGTGGATTTCGTTCAAGAAGTCTCGCTGAGACGGATTTAATTCTTCTCCATCGTCAAGAAGCATTTCGGAATACCAGCGAATAGTTGTGAGCGGAGTACGGAGCTGGTGCGAAGCAATTGAAATAAATCCCGATTTTGCTTCATCAAGTGCGCGATCTTTTGACACATCTCGAATCACGATTACCGCACCCGTGAGTCCCCCTCCAAGGGGCGCCATTGAAAATGCCACAGGGAGATCAAACTGACGCTTCTCTGTTGAAATATAGAGTTCGTCTTCAAGACTGGTAACAACTACTGATTTTGTTAAAAACATTTCTTCGGTTGGCCATTGTTCTATTGATATGTTATCTCCTTTTTTCTTGAGCTTAACAACCGAGCGGAGATCTTTGCCTAAAAGCTCATCTGCGGAAAAGGCGAACATTTCTTCCGCTTTCGGATTTACTAGCACTATTTTATACTGCGGATCAATAAGAATCAGCGCGTCGCCGATAGAGGAAATGATGGTCTCTAGACGAACGCTTTCAATCTGGAGTCGTTCCTTCGCCTTCCAAGAATCTTGAAGAAGATTTTGGGTTGCCCGGCTTGTTTGTTCAAGAAACTTTTCCTGTTTCTTGTGTTCCTCAATATCAACTTCAAGCTGTGCTCTTTTAACGGCAAGCTCTTGGCTGACTAGGCGAAGCGACTGCTCTGTCCACAAAGTATTGTCGAGCATGTCATTAAAGATTTTAGCAAGATAACCGATCTCATCCTTGCCAACAAACGGTATTCGGGCTTCTTTTTCTCCTTTGGATACTCTTTTTGCGGTATCAACTACCTGGAATAAGCGGTTCAAGGGACGACGAACCAGAAGGAAAATTACTAATATAGCCTCAATGAAAATTACAATAGATACTATTGTTGTTGTGCGCATCATGTCGTTATAAAACATATATGCCTCTCCAGTTTCCACTTCAGTGATGAGCACGACTCCGTCTCCTCCGAGACACACTGACGCTCCGGCGACCTTGACGCCTCGATAATCCAAGTACTCTTCATTTACATCCCTGTTGCTTCGGAAACATTCTCCCGCAGGATAGGTTGAGACTTCTTTATTTTTTAAGAATCCGCTTTTGACATAACGAGTCGGCGTAATTATGAACCCATCCTTGTCCATAAAATATATTTCCGATGTGTTGAGCATTGAAATGTACCCTCCGTTGAATGCTCCATTGCGCCCCTTGAGCGTCCCTCTGAAAAGTTTTATAAGGTCTGGGAGCGAATTAAAATGAACCGAGATGACAGCTGGAAGCGGGGTTGGTTTTCCTTTGGAATCTAAATTATTTGAAAAGAGTTGTGCTGTCGTGCGAAAGACTGGGTCAGAATCTTTGCCATTTTCAAAGACGAAGGCTTCGGTAAATGATTCTTGGAAATTGCTCTTAAGGGTTTTTGAAAAAATATTCTTGCCGGAAAGAGTCCCGCCATCGAGGTAATCTTTTCCAATTCGATCCGGATTTGTAGATGCCAGTATGACATTATTTGTGCCGACAAGGTCGACAAACAAAACTGTGCTGTCGTATTTTATTCTGCTCCGATTCATGTACGACGAAAACTCGTTGATGAAAGTTTTCTTGCTTGCCACGGAGCGATTCGGGTCCACGATTTTGCCCGCGAGGTCTCTTAGATATTCATCCGAGGTCCAATCAGTGGTACGCGCATTAAGCCCCTGGATGAAACCAAGATAGGTTCTTTCATTGTTATATGCTGTGATGCGGAGATTGTTGGCAAGTTGTTTCTGAAAACTTGCATACACGGGATACTCGAGATATATAACGGCAAGCGCCGCGACAAAAAGAATGAAGGTTCCAAAAAATAAAATAACTTTTGTCCGGATTTTCATGAGATGTGTACAAAAAGTATATACTTGTATACAATATATTCAGTTATTCGAAGAATAAAATTTTTATTCCACACAAACTTAATCAATTTGAGTATAGCATGTAAATAAAAAACTTGGTATACTAATGGGAGGAAACATTGTGTACAGCAATTAGTATTTTTTAATCGTTTCGCTTTCTTTATCACCAAATGAATATTTTAAATCTCTTAACAACAAAGGAAAAGCGCGTTGCTGGCATCGAGATCAGCGATACGGTTGTCCGCATAGCATTTTTGCGAGAGCAAAAAAACAAGCGAACAAAAAAGATGGAGACCAAATTGGTTCTTCTTGAAGAATCAATTAACGAGGACATCATCGCTGGGGGCGTAGTTGTAAATGGAGCGCTTTTAGCGCAAAGCCTTAGAACTATCTGGAATAAAGCTCGCACCGGAACTGATTATGCTATCGTTTCTATCCCCGATGACGCAACATATTCCCGCGTTTTTTCATTTCCAAAGGGCGTTGAGGGTCCCCGTCTCACTGAAGCTGTGCGCCTTGCAATCAGCTATCAGCTTCCTACAAAAATAGAGTCTACATATCTCGACTGGGAACGAACGGCGGGCACTGATAAATTGAACCAGATCCTTCTTTCAACGATTCCAAAAAATATTGCTGACAGTTACATAAAAGCTCTTGAAGCTGCGGGCATCAAAACACTCGCCATTGAAACACACCTTGCAGGCATCGCGCGGGCAGTCAAGTTGCCTCCCGGACAAGCAACCATACTTACAGAAAAAAATCCTGACGCGACGACAATATTCATTATAAAGGACGGTACGGTAAGATTTTCGCGCACTCTTCCTGATCAATTCGTCCCAGAAAAGAAAATCAAGGAAGAAATTCGTCGCATAAAAACTGCTTTTGAATCAGAGGGCGATGAAGAGGTAGTGGAAGAGTCTCTCGAAAGCATAGAAACGCGCGATGATTATGCCGGTTATTCAGAGCTGGATAAAGATTCGGAAGAAAAATCAAAATGGTTTGTTGTTTTGGGAGCTGTTATTCGTGGTCGAATTGAGGAAGGCAAAGATACAATCATATCTCTGCTTCCTGTTGGTACAGAAGAAGCATATGTTTACCAGAGGGCTGCGTCGTTCATGGGCCTTCTGCGAAACCTTACTATTGCGGTATCAGCATTCTTTGTACTCGCATTCGTTGGAACCCACTTCTTCATGCTTTCTATTTTACAAAGTTCTTCCAAAGCAAGCGCGACTGTTTCTGAAACTGCTTATCCTCCAGAGCTAGCGGCAAAAGAAACCCTGATAAGGCGCGTAAACGCTCTCGCAGAAACTTCGCAAACTCTGCTTTCTACCACGCCCCTATGGAGCAAGGTTCTGATTGAAATTAGGAGTCGAATCATTAGTGGCGTGATTATTTCGCGCTTTACTGCACCGTCCGTTACTGACAAAATGGTGCTGGTCGGCACTGCAAAAGACCGCTTGACGCTCAATCAATTCAAAAAGTCTCTTCAGGAGTCCAAAATGTTTACCGAGGTGGACCTCCCTATTACTAATCTGGAGCAAAAAGGAAATGTTCCCTTTACAATTTCTTTCCGCTTAATTGATCCGAGTGCGATATACTATAAATAATAATATGTTTACCAACAAAAATCTTCTTAATCTCGCCATACGCCAAGCCATTGTTGCAATCGGAGCAATTTTGATCGCGGTCGCTGTGTGGTGGTTCCTTTCAGCACAAATAAATACAACCTCCGATGCAATACTAAAGAATCGGGAGACCGCCGACAACTTTGACCAGCGCACAGAGCTTCTTTTCAGTTTGAAACAAGATTCAGTATTAGTCGGACAAAATGATGTATTGATTGACAATGCCCTTTTGGATTCGGATGATATTTTAGAATTCACAGACGCTCTCGAGAACATCTCTACAAGATATAAGATTGCTCAAACATTTGCGTTTGATACGCCTGTGCCCCCTTCTTTCAGTACTCCTATTAAATTGTCTGCTATCGACTACAATGCAAAAATTACAGCCAATGTATCCACATTTAAAAACTACCTCGTAGACTTTGAAAAACTTCCATATTTCTCCAAGATTAACGGAATAACTATTACAACGCAGGATAAAGCCGGCTGGGAAAACAACTCCTCTGTTTCTTTTGACGCGACGCTCTTCACTAAGGCAACACAATAATATTATGAAAACTAACTACAACCAAATTACTGCATCGTTTAAAAGGATGACTCCACAGGATTTTATTTACCCTGGCATGCTTCTTCTATTTTTTATCGCTGTTATAATAGCTTTTTCTTTCACTGTGCAGTTTATTTCAGGAACTATCAGTAAGGCATTTTATGTAGAAACTCCTCAGAAAAGTTTGAAGCTCAATGTTCCGGCTTATAAACTGACCGCACAAAAATTAAACTTTACAATAGAGGGAATGTAAAAAGGTTGTCTCGCTAATGACTTTACCAAAAGCAGTTTGCGCCCCGCACAAACTGCTTTTATTGTTTAACAGTTACCAACAAACTAAGGAGGAAAAGGGCGAGCGCCACCAAAACAATGGTACCTCCAGAAGCTATATCAAAATAATAGGAGGAAAATAGGCCGATAATAACGGAAAAGACCGAAAATAAAATTGAAATAAAAAGCGTAATACGAAAGCCTTTGCCGTATTGCATTGCTGAGATGACAGGTATAATCATAAGCGCACCTATCAGTAGGACGCCGACAATTCTTATAGACAATGAAACTGCGAGCGCAGCGAGCATCACAATAACTAAATTGAGCCGTCGTACCGGGATCCCGCTTGCTTGTGCTACTTCCTCATCAAACGAGGCGAGAAAAAGTTCTTTGTAGAGGAAAAATATATTCAGAAAAACAACGAGCGCGAGAGAAAGAATAATCCAAACATCGCTTTGAGAAACTGTGGAAATGCTCCCAAAGAGATAGCTGAATAAACTCATATTGAAGCCTTTGGCAATGGAAATGACAACTACTGCAACGGCAAGCGAACCTGACAAAAAAAGTGCAAGCACTGACTCTCCGAAAACTCGCCTTGAACCACGAAGGCTCTCCATGCCAATACCAGCGCACATTGAAAAAGCTATGGCCGAAAAGATCGGGTTGAAAGAAAACAAAAGGCCGACAGCAACCCCTGCAAGAGACACATGCGCCAGAGTATCGGCCATAAGCGAATACCGACGCACAACAAGAAACATTCCTATCATTGGCGCCACTACGCCGATCGTGATACCGGCTTCAAACGCTCGCACCATAAAATCGTATTGGAAAATCTCAAGCATGTTTGTGGTTTATTTTAGCAGTATTTTCTCCATAAAGCTCTCTCAAGACCTTCTCGCTCAAGAGGTCGGGAGGAAAACCGTGACACACGAGGTTGTGATTGAGACAGAGAACAGTTTTTACTTCTTTCGAAATCACATCAATATCGTGAGATACGAGAATGATAGTAAGGTTGTGCTTGCGATTGAGCGAGGTTAAGAATTCATAAAAAGTTTTTTGCGCTCCTATATCAACGCCTGTCGTCGGCTCGTCCAAAATTAGAATCTCGGGCTCGCTCGCAAGAGCGCGGGCAATAAAAACGCGCTGGCGCTCTCCTCCGGACAATTTTCCAATTAATGTATTGCGATAGTTTGTGACCCCCGCAATTTCCATCGCTCTTTCGACGGCTACATCATCTTTTTTAGTAAAACCCAAGAAAAATCCCAAGCGCGCAACTCGGCCACTTCGCACTATCTCAAACACGGTAGCGGGAAATCCAAGTTCGGATTGCGTGGAATGCTGGGGCACATAGCTGATGCGATATCTTTCTTTAAAATCGTGATGATCTTTGCCAAAAAGCTGTATCGATCCCTTGGTCGGATGCAGAAGACCTAAAATGAGGTGAATTAGGGTTGTTTTTCCTCCGCCGTTCGGTCCTATAATGCCTAAGTATTCTCCTTTGTGCACTGTAAACGAAAGGTTATCAAGAACATTATCCCGGTCATATTTAAAACTCACACCGGAGAGCTCAATGTATGGTTCCGCTAATTGCATAATTGTCTATTGTATCATACAAAATTTTCAGAGGGAATTTTGTATCGCTTCAAGAAGTTCCTCACGACCACTTTTGTTGTGAGATGAATACGGCAAGATTGGCGACGCAAGTGCCGTTTCGATTGCCCTGAGATTCTGTGATTTTTCTTTTTGGTTCAAGCGGTCTATTTTGTTGCCCAAAACTACAAACGGAAGATTTTCTGCACGAAGAATGTCCGCCATTTCTTTGTCATACGGCATGGGGTTTACGCTCGCGTCCACGATTAGCACCACCAATTTTGGTCGTACTTCCCCTCCCCCAAGATACCAAAGAATAAGTTTGCGTAGCTTTTCTGCTCCTTTGACTGCCATCCGCGCAAATCCATATCCCGGCAAATCTACAAAATAAAAATTATTATTTATCAAAAAGAAATTTATTTCTTTCGTCTTGCCCGGAGTTCCACTTGATTTTACAAGATTCTTGCGCAAAACAAGCGAGTTTATGACGCTTGATTTGCCGACATTGGAACGGCCCGCAAAAGCGACTTGGGGAATACCATCACCCAGAATGCTGTCAGTTCCAATTATACCCTTTATAAATATGGCATCTTTGATTTCCATCAATCTATTCAAGCATATATTGAGCGCGAGCGCTAGTTTATGGTGAACAATCTGGTAAGGACAGTCCTTAACTCTGAGTTCAAAAAGGACTGTCCTTCCCAGATTTCTACAAGGCATGGTATACTACCAATAATTATTCGGTAATTTTTTTAACAACATCATGGACAACAAAGAAACAAGCCCTAACGGGAACAAATTAAATGCAGTAACAATACCCATTGCTATCGTAGTCGCTGGATTGGCAATCGCTGGCGCAGTTTATTTTAGCAATGTCAAAAAAACTGACACAACGGTTCCTACTACTACCACTACGGACACAACAAATAAACCAATTGTTCTTGATCCAGTAACAAAAGACGACCACATCAACGGGAACCTTGATGCAAAGGTTATTATTGTAGAGTATACAGATCTTGAATGTCCTTGGTGTAAGGTATTTCACGAGACGCTCACCAAAACAATGGCAGATTACGAAAAAGATGAGGTAGCGTGGGTGTTGCGCGATTTCCCGATAGCACAACTCCACCCTAAGTCTTTAAACGAATTCATGGCAACCGAGTGTGCGAACAAACTTGGCGGGAATACGAAATTCTGGGATTTCGTAGACAATGTCTTCAAAATTACGCCATCCAATAATGGTCTTGATCCAGCACAGCTTCCAATAATTGCAAAAGATATTGGTCTTGATGTAACTGCTTTCAACAAGTGTCTTTCAAGCGGGGAAACTAAGGCGCGCGTAGATAGAGATATAGCGAGCGGACAAAAGACAGGAAATATTCCTACTCCTACTTCCTATATTGTCGTAGGTGGCAAAGTAATAACGCAGATCAAAGGCGCACAGTCGTATGAGTATGTAAAAGGTATCGTAGATAAAGCATTGGGAAAGTAAAGACTGCTCGGGTAGATCTTTTTAGGGTACGGATTTTTTGAAGCTTAAAAAATCCTGAAATGCTCGCGTCGTCACGCTCGCAACCCCCCAAAAAGACTAGCCCTCGCTCCAAGTTGGACTCAACAAAAAAACTGCACTTAAGTGCAGTTTTTTTGTATTAAACTTTTAAAATTAGTAATTCTTCAACTTTCCTACCTTATTGTGGCTGCGAATCTTTTCAATGGCTTTTGCTTCAATTTGGCGAATGCGCTCGCGAGTAACTCCGAATTCTTTCCCCACTTCTTCAAGTGTGTGTACGATTCCGTCTACAAGCCCGTGGCGAAGCTCCAAAATCTTGCGTTCCTTTTCAGAAAGATCATTTAGGATCTCTTTGACTTGGTCGGAAAGAATTCTTTGCGCTGAATCCTGTGCCGGCGAAAGAATTTTTTCATCCGGAATAAACTCTCCAAGAGTAGATTTTTCATCATCATCGCCGATTGGTTTTTCAAGAGATACGGTATCTTGATCGATGTTTTTTATATTATAGATTTTTTCCACATCAAGCCCCATTTCAGTAGCAACTTCTCCTGGGAGTGGTTCACGGCCGAGATCTTGAGATAGGCGCCTTACCACCTGTTTGTATTTTGATATTGTTTCCACCATGTGCACTGGAATACGAATTGTCCTAGACTGATCGGCAAGAGCGCGTGTTATCGCCTGACGAATCCACCATGTCGCATATGTCGAAAATTTATACCCTTTGGTCCAGTCAAATTTCTCTACAGCTTTAAAAAGTCCGAGATTCCCCTCCTGTATGAGATCGAGAAGGGTGAGGTCGGCGCTACGACCGACATATTTTTTGCCGATAGACACGACAAGTCGGAGATTGGCGCGAGCAAGAAGATTTTTTGCTTCATCCTCGCCAGCCTCTATGCGCTTCGCAAGATCGCGTTCTTCCTGGGCTGAAATGAGGGAATACTGACCGATTTCTTTCAAATACATTTGGATAGAGTCATATGAAGAATCGGCGCTTTTGTATGTATATTTTTTATGAGTTGAAACTTCCTCGGGTTCAATTTCTAGAAGTCCTCCGCCCTCAAGAATATCCACTCCGGCGTCCGACAGTTTTTCGTAAAGCGTATCAAGAAACATTACATCCTGCTCAATCGATGGAAACTCTTTTAAAATTTCATTATATGTAATGAAACCGCGACCGCGACCCTTCACAATAAGCCTACCTGCTTTCTCTTCCCACAATTCGGCAGTTTTTGCGCTGTGAACTGTTCTCCTTGGGGCTTTTTTTGCACCCAACGGTCGTTTTTTGGTTATTTTTTTGGATATCTTGCCTTTGCCTTTTTTAAAAGTCTTTTTTGCTTCACGCGAAGACTTCCCTTTTTTGGAAGAGGTTTTTTTGTTTGCCGTTTTCTTTTTCTTGGTAGGGTTTTTTGTCGTCATGTAATAATTGATTAAATATTTATAAAGTCCACAATGTCCAATTTCATTTTATGGACTTTTAAATGTGTGAAGTTCTTTTGAAATTACCTGACATTCGATGAGGAGCTTTTGCGCAAGCGGTGTATCCCCCTTTGCTTCTGCTTCTTTTAGTTCTTCCATCTTTTCTGCAAATCGATCGCGTAGTGTTTCTTCTTCGAGGTTTTTAAGAAGGGTCTCGATTTCACTTTCGAGGAAATCATTCCCCTGGAAGCGAACCTCAGCCTCAAAAATAAGTTCGTCTCGTTTTGTTTTAAGTTCCTTGGGTAGTTCTCCAAGAATTTTTGTAATCCGCGCGCGATATCCTTCTATGTCTTTTATCAATGGATTTTTAGATTCCTTTTGCCAGAGGAGCAACCCCTCTATGGTCCGCAAGATTCGTATGCGACGAGAAACTGGTGCTATGGTTGGTTCGATTTTTTCTTTTTCGTATTCTATTTTTACGAGAGCGCTTTTCTTTTTCACTTCTTCCCACACCGGCTCTTCTTTTATATGCAGAAGTTTTGCAACCTGTCCGACATAGTGACCTTGATCAATCACACTTTTTTGCTCAGCAATGAAAGGAACTACTATTTCTGAAACTTTCTGCCTAAGCTCGTCTTTGTTTGCATAGAGTTCGGGCAAAAGTTCCAGATAAAAATCGATAACCGGCTTGCTCCCTTTAACGGCGGATCTCCATGCTTCGGGGCTTTCCAAAACCAAATCAGCAGGATCTATTCCGCGTTTTAGTTTGGCGATGCGGACTGTCATATCTTCCGAAAGAGCTAGGCCTACAGCTCGGCGAGCCGCAGCAAGCCCGGCGCTGTCAGCATCAAACGCAAGCACGAGATTTTTTGTGAAGCGCTTGATGAGCGCTATGTGTGGGGATGTGAGTGCGGTTCCCGAGGATGCAACCGTATTTTGAACCCCTGCTTGGTGCGAGAGGATGAGGTCCATTTGACCCTCTACCAAGACGGCAAAATCTTCTTGCCGTATCGCGGTTTTTGCTTCTGAAAAACCAAATAGTGCTCTTGATTTATGAAAGATTTCAGTTTCGGGACTATTTACATATTTTGCATTTGCAGTCGGGCCCAAAGTTTTTCCCTCGCCCTCTTTGAGAATTCGTCCAGAAAATGCGACTACTCGTCCAGAGCTGTCCATTATCGGAAACATGATGCGCCCACGGAAACGATCATAGAAACCTTTCGGAGAACGCACGATTAGCCCAGCTGTTTCGGAAGCCTTTTCAGTAACGCCTTTTTTTGCTAATAAATCAGAAAGCGGGCGCCATTCATCTGGCGCAAAACCAACTCGAAACTTTTTTATGGTTTCTTCGGTTAAGCCTCGCTTCGTGAGATAAGCGACTGCGTCGGGGAATTTAGGCAAGACTGCTTGATAGAATTTTGTTGCAAGTTCCATCGCTCCATAAAGCGCCTCTCGTTCATCTTTAGTTTCTTTTGAGACTATTCTTTCGTGCTTCAGTTCTATCCCTGCTCGATCTGCCAAAATTTTTAGAGCACCAGTAAAATCAATACCCTCGATTTCTTCAACAAACGAGATGATATCGCCTCCGCGATTGCAACCGAAACAATGATATGTCTGACGCGAGCCAGACACGATGAAAGAAGGTGTTTTTTCATTGTGAAACGGACATCGAGCTTTGAAATTAACGCCTGCTTTTTCAAGCTTTATGTATCCCCCCACAACATCAACTATGTTCAACCGTGATTTTATTTCTTCAATGACTGATGACATAAATTAAGTTGAAACTTTATTAACTTTGCAAACTACTTCTCTTCCTCTTCTTCTTTTGTTCCGGGAAGCTCTTGGGCTCCTTTGCGTGAAGCGAACCCCGTACCTGCTGGGATAAGGTGGCCAATGATTACATTTTCCTTGAGACCGCGGAGAGTATCCACTCCGCCCTTGATAGCGGTATTGATGAGAATGCGGGTTGTGTTTTCAAACGATGCGGCTGAAAGCCAACTCTTTGTCGTCAATGCAACTTCAGAGATACCCAAAACTACTATTTCTGCTTTTGCACCGTCTCCTCCGAGTTTTTCTACCTTCTCGTTTTCCGACGCAAGATCACTCTGTTCAACAACCTCGCCGACATTGAATTTTGTATCTCCAGTTTCTTTAACTTTTCTACGGGAGAACATCTGGCGAATGATGACTTCAATGTGCTTGCGAGAAATAGTTACTCCTTGAAGTTCATAAATCTTGAGACATTCGGTAATAATGTAATTTTCAGCTACATTTTTGCCGGCATATTGGAATACTTCCACAATGTCAGCCGATCCGTCGGAAAGGAATGCCCCTTTCGCGACTGCATCTCCAACTTTTACGAAAGGCGTACGAACGCGGGAAGTTTCGTAAGAAATTGCTTCGCCTTTCTTTTTTCCTTCGCCTTCATTTGGAAGAACGGTAATTTTTAGCTCTTTGTCATCGCGAACAACTTCAGTAACGACGCCTCCGGTATGGCTTATGATAGCCAAACTCTTTGGCTCACGGCGTTCAAAGATTTCCTCAACACGAGGAAGACCCATTGTAATGTCGCCTCCTGCTGAAGCAACTCCTCCGGAGTGGAATGTACGCATTGTGAGCTGTGTTCCCGGCTCTCCGATTGCTTGTGCTGCAATAACTCCGACTGCTTCACCCATATTTACAATGTGGTTTCTTCCTATATCAAGCCCATAGCATTTACGGCAAATACCATGAGGAGTTTTACATGAAAGAGGCGAACGAACAATCGCTTCTGTGATGCCCTTTTCTTCTACTTCTTCTGCCTCAAGTTTATTCATCAAATGCCCCTTCTTAAAGAGCACTGTTCCATCGGAGGTCGCAAGGTCGCGCGCAAGCGTACGGCCATATAGGTTGCGTGAAAGCGGAATATCAAAACCAACAAGGTTTTCTTTGGAAACAGTTTTTCCTTCTTTATCACCGCAATCTTCTTCCGTAATAATAGCGTCTTGGGCTACATCGACGATACGACGAGTAAGATATCCTGCTGTTGCAGTTTTTAGGGCTGTGTCGGCAAGACCTTTTCTAGAACCGTGAGTCGTAACGAAGTATTCTACAGGCGACAATCCTTCTTTGCTTGAAGGAACAATTGGAAAGTCAATCGTGCGACCTGCTGTGTTTACAGTAAGACCATACATTCCTCCCATGGCTAGAATCTGAGCGTAAGATCCGCGAGCGCCGGATTTTAACATGTCTTCTACTGAACCGTTTTTTTCTATAGTGGCCGGCATCAGCTTCATGATCTGATCTTTGGCATCTTCCCACACTTCGATCGTACGGCGGTATCGTTCATCTTCGGAAAGAAAACCGGCATCAAACTCTCCACGAACGAGGTCAGCTTCTGCGCGAGATTTTTCTATAATTTCTTTTTTCTCTTCTGGAACTTTAATTTCATCAATTGCCCAAGTGATTCCGGCTTTTGTCGCATATTTGAATCCGAAATCTTTTATCTTGTCGAGGATTTTTGGAGTTGCGTCAATTCCATACTTATTGATGATCACATCAATGAGACTTTCCAGCTCTTTTGTGCCTACTGCTTTATTAACAAACGGATAGTCTGAAGGAAGCACACTGTTGAAGAGAAGTCTGCCGACTGTTGTTTCGAACACCTTACCTTGAAACTCGGCATATTTAGGAGTATCGCTTCCCATAACTTTAATTTTTGCGCGATAGCTTACCTGATCAAAGTCGTGAGCAGTAATAGCGTTGTTTGGGGTAGAAAATATCTTGCCTTCGCCCAATGCTCCATCAACGATTTTCGTCATCGAATAACATCCGAGAGGAATATCGAGCTTAGGGTTTACAATTGGAACTCCGCTTCCGGGACCAAGCAAGTTTTTATTTGCCGCCATGAGTTCTGCTGCTTCTCCTTGAGATGCAATAGAAAGAGGCACATGAACTGCCATTTGGTCTCCATCGAAGTCAGCGTTGAAAGCTTTACAAACAAGTGGGTGGACTTGAATAGCATTGCCTTCGATTAGAACAGGATGGAATGCTTGAATGCCGAGACGGTGAAGGGTCGGCGCGCGGTTTAACAAAACATATTTCCCCTTGATAACTTCATCGAGGATTGCCCACACCTCTGGAACATGTTCATCTATTAATTTGTTGGCACCGCGAATATTGTATGCGAGTTCGCGAGAAATAATTTTGGAGACAACAAACGGACGGAAAAGTTCAAGAGCCATGTGTTTTGGAAGTCCACATTGGTCGAGGTGAAGTTTTGGTCCAACGATAATAACGGAACGGCCTGAATAATCGACGCGCTTGCCGAGAAGGTTCTGGCGGAAGAGACCTTGCTTCCCTTTTAGAGTATCTGCAAGAGACTTGAGGGTGCGCTTTTGCGCTTGGTTCATTGCAACTGATTGAACACGGCGAATAGAATTGTCGATAAGCGAATCAACGGCTTCCTGAAGGATGCGTTTTTCGTTGCGAAGGATTACATCCGGCGCGCCGATGTCTTTAAGTTTCTTCAAACGATTATTGCGGTTGATTACACGACGGTATAGGTCGTTAAGGTCAGATGTTGCGTGTCTTCCTCCTTCAAGAGCAACCATTGGGCGAAGCGCTGGAGGAATAATCGGAATATTCGTAATAAACATCCATTCTGGTCGTACCCCTGAATTGATCATTGATCTTACGATACCAAGGCGCTTGTTTAATTTTGCTCGTTCTACTGATCCCGCTTTTTCGAGTTCAGTTTGTAGTTTGTCGCGGAACTTTGTTAGGTCAAGTTTTTTAAAAATGTTGTAAATTGCTTCTGCTCCGATGCCAGCCTCAAAAGCTGTGCCATATTTGACAGCAAATTTGTGATAAGTCATTTCGTCGAGGACTTTTCCTTCAATGAGGGATTCGATTTCATGCTTGGCGGTCAAGAGAAGTTCCTTTAACTTTTCTTTGCCTTTTTCGTCCGTGAGGGTTTTTGATTTGGTCTTGAATTCGTTATCAAGCTCTTTCATGAGCTTCTCGCGTTCAGAATTGTTTACACTTGTGATTATATATCCGGCAAAATAAATTACTTTTTCAAGATCAACAATCGGAAGGTTGAGAAGAAGCCCCATGCGAGACGGAATACTTCTTAGGAACCAGATATGAGCTACTGGGCTTGAAAGTTCGATGTGGCCCATGCGTTCACGACGGACGATAGAGCGAGTTACTTCAACTCCACATTTTTCGCAGATGATTCCCTTGTAACGAATGCGCTTGTACTTTCCGCAGTAACATTCAAAATCCTTTTCTGGACCAAAAATGCGCTCGTCGAAAAGACCTCCGCGTTCGCTTCTCTGTGTGCGGTAGTTAATTGTCTCCGGCTTCGTAACCTCTCCGTAGGACCACTCTTTTATGCGGTCAGGCGAGGCAAGCTTGAGGAGGATTAAGTCAAAATTCTGTTGTTCGCGTAATGTTTTTATCATAATAGTAATTTATTTAATCTCTCCTTTCTTAAGAAGCTGAATATCAAGCGAAAGTCCGCGAAGATAATTCAAAAGCACATTGAATGATTCCGGAATATTCGTTTCGACGACATCATTGCCTTTTACTATGGCATCGAAGGCTGCCGAGCGTCCAGTAATATCATCCGACTTCACAGTAAGCATCTCACGAAGCACATTTGATGCTCCATATCCTTCGAGCGCCCATACTTCCATTTCTCCGAAGCGCTGACCTCCTCCCTGCGCCTTTCCGCCGAGAGGCTGTTGCGTAATGAGAGAGTACGGTCCGGTTGAACGCATGTGAATTTTGTCTTCAACCATGTGGTTCAATTTCAAAATGTACATATACCCTACTCCGATGTCTTGATCAAACGCTTCTCCGGTACGACCATCAAAGAGTTTCATCTTGCCATCTGCGCGATGTCCTGCTTTCACGAGTTCTTCCTTTATTTCATCAACAGTAGCGCCCATAAACGGAGGAACGACTGCTTGATAGTTAAGGGTGTGTGCGGCGAGTCCCAAGTGGAGCTCTAGAATTTGCCCCAAGTTCATACGAGAAGGCACACCGAGTGGAGTCAAAATAACATCAACTGGAGTTCCATCCGGCATGTACGGCATATCTTCTTCTGGAAGAATGACCGAGATAACACCTTTGTTTCCGTGACGACCTGCGAGTTTGTCTCCGACTGAAATATTGCGCACCTGTGCAACTTCAATGTGAATGCGCTTGATGATTCCGGAATCTAGGTTGTCACCCTTTTCACGAGAGAATACTTTTACTCCGATAATACGACCGCGTTTGCCGTGTTCCATGCGGAGCGAAGTATCTTTTACATCGCGAGCTTTTTCTCCAAAGATAGAGCGGAGAAGGCGTTCCTCTGGAGTAAGTTCCTGCTCGCCTTTTGGCGTAATCTTTCCAACCAAAATATCTCCTGAGTGAACTTCGGCGCCGATCCGAATAATTCCGTCCTCATCGAGATCTTTGAGTTTCAATTCTCCGACATTCGGAATATCGTGTGTGGTAACTTCGGGTCCGAGTTTGGTGTCACGAACATTCACGACGAATTCATCCATGTGAATAGAGGTAAATTTGCTCTTCTTGACTAGTCGTTCTGAAAGAATGATAGCGTCTTCATAGTTGGATCCATTCCATGACATGAAAGCCACGAGCGCGTTTTGTCCAAGCGCAATTTGTCCTCCGTCAGAAGACGAAGTATCAGCGAGTGTGTCGCCTTTTTTTATTTTATCGCCAACATTTACAATAGGTCGTTGGTGGAATGTAGTGAATCCGTTTGTGCGAGAAAAGTTTACAAGTTTGTATTCGTGTTCTTTGCCTTTTTCGTCTTTAAGGGCAATCTTTTTTGCATCTGAATGCGTGATTGTACCGCTTACATCCGCAACGACGAGACGGCCAGTGTCGTGAGCTACCAATTCCTCTATGCCTGTTGCAACTAGCGGAGCTTCTGCGAGTACGCAAGGAATTGCTTGTTTCTGCATGTTTGAACCCATGAGTGCGCGGACAGAGTTGTCGTGCTCAAGGAATGGAATAGTTGATGTTGCGATCGAGTAAGCTTGGTTTGCGGCGATATCCATATAATGAACATCCTTTCTAGGAATAAGAGCAGGGTGACCAGCTTGACGAACTTCTACTTTCTCTTCAACGATCTGATCGCCGTCCATTTTGATAGCGCGGTGAGCAATGTTGTACTGCTCTTCCTCGAGAGCATCCATGTAAACGATTTCTTTTGTGACTTTTCCATCTTTAACTTTTACATATGGAGTTTCAATCATTCCAAAATCATTTACGCGAGCGTAGCATGACAAGCGCAAGATAAGACCGATGTTCGGACCTTCTGGGGTGTGAATCGGACATAGACGGCCATAGTGAGAATGATGAACATCGCGAACTTCAACGCCGGCGCGTTCTTTTGTAAGACCTCCGGGACCAAGAGCTGAAAATGTACGCAAGCTTTCAATCTCAGAAAGAATGTTGTACTGCGTCATGAACTGCGAGAGCTGGTTCGTCGCGAAGAATTCCTTTAGACGAGCTTGAAGGGGGCGAGGACTGATGAACTGTACTGGCATAGTCGCATCGGTATCGATAGTCGACATGCGGTCCTGAATATTTCTCTTCATCTGAGTCAAACCTACGCGAATCTTTTGCTGGAGCATTTCACCGACTGAACGAATACGACGAGAACCCAGGTGATCGATGTCATCTGCTTCTGCGTTTGGAGTATTGTTGAGTTCTACAATGTGCGAAACGATAGATACGAGATCGTCTGCATTAATAGTACGGCGCGCAATTTCATCTTTTTCTACGGACTTGTTAAATCGTTTGTTGAATTTGAAACGACCGACTTCCGAAAGATCGTATTTCTCTTTTGCAAAAATGGATTCTACGAAACCTTTTGCGTTTTCAGGAGTAGCGAGATCGCCGTCGCGGAGTTTCTTGTGGATCTCAATATATGAATCGCTTTGGGTTTCTGCTGGGTCTTTGGTAAGAGTTATTTCCATTGCCTTTTTCCCCAATTCATTCCCGGCGAACATCTTCAAAATCCCTGCATTATTCTGTACACCAAGGGCGCGCAAAAGAACCGTTACAGGAAACTTGCGCTTCTTATCAATACGAACATATACGGCACCATCCGGATCGGACTCAATTTCTACCCATGCGCCACGGCCTGGGATTATTTTTGCACCAAAAAAACGACGGCCCTTAAGTTCATCAACTGTGAAGGATACGCCGGAAGAACGAGAGATTTGTGGAACAACAACGCGCTCTACGCCATTTACGATGAATGTGCCGTGGCAAGTCATCATAGGAAAATCTGCCATAAAGATTTCCTGTTCTTTCTCGGTCTTTATTGTTTTGTTAATAAGCTTCACACGCGCCTTGAGAGGAGCTTCGTAGGAGAGCTTATTTTCTTTTGCATAGTACTCGTCGTACTTTGGCTTTGAGAGTTCGATACCCGTAAACTGGAGTTCAAACTTTTTCTCCGAGTAGTCTGTGATTGGAGAAAAATCTTTAAAAGCTTCTTTCAAACCATGTTCGAGGAGCCATTCATACGACTTCAAGTGCGTCTCGACGAGGTTTGGCATGGGCACGAGGGGCTTCTTGTAACGCGAAAAATATTTCTTCTCTCTCATAGGGGGAATATTGAGGTTAACTCCTTACAAATACCCCAAACAACAAAAAAACAAAAAGGCAAGCTAAGCTACCCTTTTGATGCTTAAGGTTATTTGAAATACTTTAATTTATGCAATGTAAATGTGAAATCGCACAAACCAAATTCTTATAATAAAATGTATTCTCTCTACGGCGCGCCAATACTCAATCAATTACCGTTGTAGTACACTATACATCCTCCGCGTGACGCTGTCAAATACTAATTTAACCCTTGTTTTGAAAGGATTAAATATCGCTTGCTTTTTTGAGTTTATTTGTTCTCCATTCCTCGATATTTTTAGCGTGACCAGAGAGAAGAACGCTGGGGACTTTATAATTTTTGCCTTTCCATTTGTAAACTTCTGGACGAGTGTAAACTTCGGGAGATGCGAGGCGATTTTCTTCCACTGATTCATTCTTTCCGAGAACACCATCGATCTGCCTTGCGCAAGCATCCACCACAATCATTGCCGGCACTTCCCCGCCCGTGAGCACGAACGGGCCTACAGAAACTTCTTCGGCTTTAAATATTTTTTTCACGCGCGCATCAATGCCTTCATATCGTCCGCATATTAAAACAATGTCGGTGTATTTTTTTACCAAATTTTTTGCGTAGGAATTTGTGAATTGTTTCCCAGACGGAGAAAACATTATTATTTTTACCTTTGAGTTTTTTTGGGAGTTCTTTTTGCGAGCAATGCCTTTTGAAATTTTATCGAGTGCAAGGAGGAGTGGCTCGACCATCATAACCATACCGGGGCCACCGCCATAGGAACGGTCGTCTACCTTTTGGTGTTTGTCAGTAGCAAAATCGCGTGGGTTTGTATAGGTAATAGAAATAAGACCGCTTTCTTGGGCGCGGCCTAAAATTGAGGCATTTGCATAGTTTTCCACGAGTTCCGGGAAAATGCTTAATATATGGAAACGAGTCATATAGAATACACTACACGAATTAAGGGCCGTTCGCAAAGCGAACGGCCCTTAATATTAACAAGTCTTCTCTGTCATAGTTTTATTATATCAACTGATATTTAAATCTTCATATCGTCAATAACCTCATCAACAGTCTTTGTCTTTTGCGCGCTCGGAGTAATTTTGCTTCCGACCGGCTCATTGATTTTCAAATTTACTCTGGCGTTATTTTTCATTCCAACTACGCGTAGAAGAGTTCGAATAGCTTTCGCGGTATTGCCCGTGCGTCCGATGATTTTTCCCATATCCCCCGGATTGACATCGAGACTAATTAAAACTCCCATCTCGTCCACCACTCGCGTTAGCTTCACATCGCCTGGATGGTCAACAAGCGCCTTCACTACATACTCAAGAAAAATTACATCTGGTTCCTGCTGTGTCATATTATATATGCGTTCTTAATATCTAAACCGATAATCTGTGTCCTTACTATTTTACAACAAAAATGTAAAACAAGGAAGTTTAGGCTGTGGCTTCTGGTGTTGCTTCTGGTGTTGCTTCTGGAGCTACTTCTTTCTTTGCTTCGGTACCCTCAGCACCTGCGGCTTTTGGCGCTTCTTTGGTTTCTGTTTTTACTTCTTTTGCTTCCGCTGGCACTTCTTTAGGGAGAGGTTTCTTTCTTCCGAGAACATTGATTTTCTTTCCAGAAACTGCCTTTAGGTCAACTAGAATGTTGTGCACGGTGCCGGAAGCTTTTGCTCCCATAGAGATCCAGTGCTTTGCGCGCTCGGTATCAATAACTGGCTTGCCTTTGCGAGGGTCGTAGGAACCCAAAATCTCGAGGAAGTTCCCCGTCTTTGTTTTCATTTTTGAGTCCGTGACGATAACGCGGAACGAAGGGTCGTTCTTGCGTCCAACGCGCTGTAATCTGATTACTAACATGAAGAGCATCCTACCAGAAAGCGCAAAAATGGTCAAGGAAGCCAATTTGTGGTATCTTTACAAACATCATGATTGCTAAAAAAGCGCCCGAAACCAGCCTCGTAGAGGGCATAATAACGACTACAGGCAAGGGTTTGGGTTTTGTTTCTCTAGGCGAAGATAGCCCGCGAGAAGAAGATGTCCGCATAGAAGCGGGGTTTTTGAATACTGCGCTTCCAAAGGACCGCGTGAAGATTCGCCTCAATGCTCGTATTCCCGATATGCAACAAACTGGCGAAGTTGTTGAAGTCCTCAAGCGCGCAAAGGAAACATTTGTTGGAACTCTTGAAAAAGCCCCCGATGCATACTATCTCATTCCTCAAGACAACCGAGTCTATGTTGATATCAAAATCCCAGCAGAAAAAGTTCCAAAAGATGCCGACAAAAAGAAAGCTCTAGTAAAATTACTCCCTTGGACAGACCCAAAGAAAAGCCCTGAAGGCGAAATCGTAGAAATAATCGGTACAGCCGGCGATAATGAAACCGAAATTCGCGCGATTGTCCTAGACAAAGGACTTCCGATGGAGTTGCCAGAAGAAATCGAAGAGGAAGCTCACCAGATAAAAAAGAACGCCCCTGTCCTTCTAAAAAAAGAGATCCCAAGTCGCCGTGATTTTCGAACCGTTGCAACCTTTACCATTGACCCCGAAGATGCAAAAGATTTTGACGATGCGCTTTCGTTGCAAGAACTCCCCGATGGCACTATTGAAATCGGTGTTCACATTGCTGATGTTTCCGCGTATGTAAGACCGCACATGGCAATAGATGAAGAGGCGCGCAGTCGTGCAACTTCAATCTATTTGGTTGATCGCGTTATTCCAATGTTCCCAGAGATTCTTTCGAACGATCTTTGCTCTTTGAATGAAGCTGAAGACAAACTCACCTTTTCTGCTGTGTTCACATTCCCTCCTGAAGCATTAACTGATCCAAAGAAAGCGGTCTATCCGGCAACCGAGTGGTTCGGACGAACAGTTATTCATTCCAATAAACGATTTTCGTATGAAGAAGCGCAAAAAGTGATAGACAAAAAAGATGGGCCTTTTTATCGCGAGTTAAATATCTTAAATACTCTCGCAAAAAAGATTGAGAAACAGAACCGCGAAGCTGGAGCAATCGAAATGAAGAGTGATGAAGTTAAATTCATTTTGGATGAAAATAAAAAACCTATCGGCGTTTACCGAAAACCACTTCAAGAAACAAATAAGCTCATTGAACAGTTCATGTTACTCGCAAACAGAAAAGTTGCTGAATTTGTCGGTAAAAAAATCGGAGACGGAACTGACGGCAACGACACAGGCGACGAAAAAGGCCTTTTCGTGTATCGCATTCACGACGAACCAAAACCTGAACGATTAAAGTTACTCCAAACTTTTCTCGCTCGCCTTGGCTACAAACTTCCAATGAAAGAAGGGCGCGCAACCTCGCAAGACATCAATAGGCTCCTCGACTCTATCAAGGGCAGACCTGAAGAATCAATGATAAATACCGCAACCATCCGCACGATGGCAAAAGCAATTTACACAACGAACAATATCGGCCACTACGGTCTCGCATTTGATTACTACACTCATTTCACTTCCCCAATTCGTCGTTATCCCGATGTGATGGTTCATCGCCTCCTCGCGCACTACCTCGCTGGCGAACCTGTAACTAAAGATGAAATGCAAGAGTACAAGAGTCTGTCCGCGCACTCATCTGAAATGGAAAAACTTGCGTCCGATGCCGAGCGTGCATCTATCAAGTTCAAACAAGCGGAGTATATGAGCGAACGCATAGGACAAATTTTCGAGGGCACCGTCTCTGGCGTTGCCGAGTGGGGTGTTTTTGTGGAGGAAAACGAAACAAAGTGTGAAGGTCTTGTCCGAATTGGAGACTTGGGACAGGATTTCTATATTTTTGAAAAAGAAAATTACCGTATCATAGGCAAAACTTCCAGAAAAACCTTTACTCTCGGTGATAAAGTAAAAATCAAAGTTAAGGCAGTAGATATTGAACGAAAAACTATTGATTATGAACTATTTACTGATAATAAAAAATAAATATCTGTGATACAATTTTCTCATGAAAGATTTTCTATTTTTTGACACAGAGACCACGGGCAACAAAGATACCGATGTTCTATGCCAGCTTGCCTACAAACACGGGAATACTGAGTATTCCGAGCTTTTTAAACCCGCTATTCCTATCCCCCCTGAAGCGAGCGCGGTGCATCACATCACAAACAAAATGATTGCGGACAAGCCGTCGTTTAAAGACGGCAAAGACTACAAGACAATAAAATCTCTTTTTGAGGACTCTTCTTTCGTACCAGTTGCCCACAATGCAAAGTTTGATGTGAATATGCTCGCCAAAGAAGGCATTGGGATTCCAAAATCTATCTGTACTCTCCGTCTCGCGCGTTATCTCGACAAAGAAAATAAAATACCGAGATATAATCTTCAATTTTTGCGCTACTACTTGAATATGGAGATAGAAGCTACCGCCCACGATGCGATGGGTGATGTAAAAGTTTTGGAAGCGCTTTTTGAGCGATTAAAAATAAAAATGGTAGAGGAATTCGGAAACGACGATAAGGCTCTGGAGCAAATGATTGCGATTTCTTCTCGCCCATCGCTTTTGAATATGTTTACTTTTGGAAAATACAACGAAAAAACCATAGCCGAAGTAGCGAAGACTGACCCGGGATATTTAAAGTGGCTTCTGGCGCAAAAAATGCAGAATGAGGGAGACGAAGAGGATTGGATTTATACTTTAAATTATTATTTAGGTAACAAAAAATCCCTTTTTTAAGCTATTTCGCGAGCTGAAAAAATCAAGGACTGTCCTTGATTTTATTTCGCCAACTGTGTTGCCTCTTCGAACTTTATAGAAAGAAGTTTTGAGATGGCGTCGGCGCCCATCGTAATTCCGTAGATTATGCCGGCACGACTCATAGTCTCGCGGTTGTGGGTTATGACGATGAGTTGAGAATATTTTGAGAGGTTTTCAACCATATCTCCATATTTCTTTGAGTTTGCTTCATCGAGCGCAGCGTCGGTCTCATCGAGCACCAAAAATGGAGGAGGGTTGACTTGAGACATTGCAAAAAGTAGCGCGATAGATGTAAGCGCTCGTTCTCCACCGGAAAGCATTTGGAGTCCACGGATTTTCTTGTGGGGTAATGAAATAGATACTTCGATTCCCTCTTCGGTTTCTTCTTCCTCCTCTTCCTCTATTGCAACATCTAAAATTTCTGTATCTCCATCTTGGTGTTTTTTCTTTTTCTCATAGAAAACTTGCAGAGATGCACTTCCTCCGCCAAACATCAGCATGAAAAACTCGCTAAATTGTCTATTTATTTTTAAAATCCCCTCTTTGAACTGACCGTCCAGCGTTTCAACAAGTTCCTGCATAAGGGCACGGAGAGATTCCGCGCTTGTCTTCAGATCCTCAAGTTCTTTAGCGAGGAACTCATCTCGGGCAACAGTTTCCTCGTATTCTTTTACGACATCTCCGCCAGCATCTCCGCCCATAATATCCTCAAGGCGGATTTTTAGTCGTTCGATTTTCTTTCGGCGCGTTTCTTGTTCGACGCGATTCTCGGCAAGTGCAGTGCCTTCATCAAGCGCGAAGTTTGGATAGTCTTCTATAAGGCGACCAATTAAAATTTCTCCTTCGCGAATCTCTTCTTTAAAAGCTGTTTCCTCGCGTGTAAAGTATTCGTTTTTGTCATGCACCATTGAAAGACGAAGTGTAAGCTCTTGTTTTTTTGAACGAAATTCAAAAGATGCCCGCTCAGCGTCGGTAGTTTCTGCGCGTTTGCTCTCAAGTGCGCGCTCAAGTTCCTTAGCTCGCGCGTCCAAACCGTTCATAGAGTTCTCTAATTCTCCTTGTGCTTTAAGAAGTGCTTTATGTTCATCTTGAAGTCCTTCCAGTTCGCGTTTTGCATTTTCGTTTCTTTCTGAAGCACCTTCATCCCCGCGGATACTGGTCAAAAATTGCGCAACGCGAGCGCGCAGTGAACTTACTATGTTTTTAATATACGAATAGTCATCGCTTGCTTCTGCGCGAGAAAGCTCTTCAAACAAATTCTCTGCAAGATTTCTGCTCTCCTCCACAGAGATCATTTTGTCGGCTGATTCCACCGGCGCGCTCAAACGGCGTTCCTCAAACTCAATCATTCCTTCAAGACGACCTTGTTTGCGACCAAGTTCAGTGTACTCTCGGCGCATGTTTCCAAGCTCTCCGCGAACATGCAAAAGTTCTGCGCTTTCCGGACTCTCCTGATGATTCACTCCGCGCATGCTTTCTGCGCGCGCAAGTCCCTCGTCTACGGTTTTAAGCTCATCCTCAAGCTCTTTCTTTTCGTTATGTAAAATTGTGCGCGTGTGACTTAGGTATATTTCCTCTCGTTTTAAATATTCATTATAAAGATTGGCAAGTTCGTCTCGGAAACTTCGCGCTTGCTCTATTTTTTCCACCTGCTTTTTCAAAAATTTGATGTGTGGAGCAATCTCTCGGCGAAGAGATTCACTCTGGCGCATATTTTCTTCTGTTTTTATGAGTTTTCGTTCACTCTCGGCAATTTTCCAATGGTAGATTTTTAGTCCCAGCGCATCTTCAATCATTTCTCGTCGATCTTTCGGAGATGAATTCAAAATTCGATCTGCTTCCCCTTGAGAAATAATATGGTGACCCGATGCGCCGATGTGTACCGAGGACAAAAGTTCAACGATATCCTTAAGCCGCACTGGAGAATCATTTAAAAAATATTCGCTTGACGCATCACGATGGATTTCGCGAGCAATCGCAACTTCGTTGTAGTCTATTGGAAATGTGTGATCTCTATTATCAAAAGTAATAGTAACCTTTGCGCGATTCTGGCGCTCAACGGACTTTGAGCCGTTCCAAATAAGGTCCTCTGTTTTCTTCCCGCGCATTGATTTGAGCGACTGCTCTCCGAGCACGAAACGAAGCGCCTCTGCCACATTTGATTTGCCTGAGCCATTGGGCCCCACGATTGCCGAGATTGGTGTATCAAACTCAAAAATGCTCTTCCGAGCAAATGATTTAAAACCTGATATTTCTAGACTTTTTACACGCATTTCTAACAGTTTAGCACAATTCTAGACCAATAAAAAACAAGGACGGTCCTTGATTTTTATATTATTTCCCCTCTTTCCCCCACCCTTTTGCCTTGAGCGCATCCCCGGCTGCATTTTGCTCGGCTTCTTGTTTTGACTTTCCTTCCCCCTTCCCAACAAGCTCGTCGTCAAGATAAACTCCCACCACAAACTGTTTGTCGTGGTCTGGGCCAACTTCGCGAATAACGCGATATTGAGGCGTGACACCAACGAAATCCTGTGCTTCTTCCTGAAAGAAACTCTTCGCATCGCGCCAAAGTTCTTTTTTTACAATTTCATCTGCCATACCCAAAAGATTCTTTTTCAAAAAATTATCTACTACTTCATATCCCTGATCGAGATAAATTGCTCCAACAAGAGCTTCAAATGCATTAGCGAGGATTACTTCTCGCGCTTTTGTTCCTTTGTCTTTTGCTTCGCCCTTTGAAAGTAGGAGATAATCTTCCATCCCCATTTCAATTGCGAGACCGCCAAGAGTTACTGCATTGACTAGCGCTGCGCGGTAGCTTGTGAGATCGCCTTCCGTCGCATCTTTGTATTTTCTGTATAAAAAATCCGTAGACGAAAGCTCCACAACTGCATCGCCGAGAAACTCCAAGCGTTCGTTGTGAGCAAGATTGCGTTCCCTTGTTTCGTTTATATAAGAACGATGAGTAAACGCTTCGCGAAGAATCGCTTTATCGCGAAAGGTTATACCGATTTTCTTTTCAAATTTTACAAACTTTTCCATATATCTCTAACGGGGTTTATTTCTTTAATAAAATGTTCACTGCTTTGGTAATAATCGGCAACATATCGTCATACATATTCAGATCAATGATATCGGCAAGCTTAAACCATTTTGCGTCATCGAGACCACCGCCAACTTTTTGAAGAGTAATGCCATTGTATGGAGACTCTGCAAGGTAATATACAACATGCTTTCTGATTTTTCCTTTTTCCGGATGAGAAGCAATGTATTCATTCTCGCCCAAGAGTTCCGTTGCGGTCACAGATAGTCCAATCTCCTCGAGGACAATTCGCGCTATTGCAATCTTGTCTTCCTCTCCTTCCGAAAAGTGACCTTTGGAAAGAGTCCAATGCCCGAATATGTCGTGCACAAGTCCTAAATATACATCGCCATCGTAGCGCGAATAGACGACAGCGCCTCCAAGTTTTTCAAGAGGAATCGGTGCATTGTCAACGGCACCAAATTTTATCTTTTTTTTGCTTGTTTCGTCTTTGCCCGGCTCGCCGAGCTCTTTGTACACAGCACCGAGAACTCCGTTCACGAATTTTCCGCTTGTCTCTCCGCCGAAAGTTTTTGCAAGTTCAATGGCTTCGTTGATGGCAACTTTCGCAGGCACCTCTCCGCGGTCTTCAAACAAAAGTTCATAAAGCCCAATGCGAAGAATGTTTCTGTCTACTAACGCGATTTTGTCGATTGGCCAATCCGGTGCGGCTTTTTCTATGATGTCGTCGAGCTTTTTAACTTTTTCAACAATTCCATGAAAAAGTTTACGAATAAATGAAATATCTCGCACGCCCGGAGCAAACTCTGTTGCATTACGCGACAAAGACTCCTCTATTTGAAGGTCGGTTAACTTTCCCTCGCGGAAATCCCACTCGTAAAGGGTCTGCATCACAATACTTCTGGAAAGGTGCCTGTTAGCCATGTGGGTTATATTTCAAAAAAATGTACTTATGGTAAAACCGACAAACAAAACTCAAAAAATAAGAAACGAAAATTCGCGATGCTATTTTTTGGATTTTGCTAGTGTTCGCTTGTCCTTCTTTGCCATACTCTTTGCTACTTTCAATACTGCTCTTCCGCGATAAGTTCCGCAATTACTGCAAACTTGATGACGGATATGAAGAGCCGAGCACTTAACGCACTTCGATAGGCGAGCTCCATCGAGCGCGTGGTGGGAACGGCGATTTGCGGTATGTGCCCGCGTATGTCTCATTCGTACTACCATAGTTTCAGTACTATATCAAAAACAGTATAAATAATCAAGTCCTGCGTCTAGCCATTATCAAGGTTAAACCTTGATAAAAAGCTCTTGCGATGATGCGGGGTCAGTCCGTGCTTTCTTATCATCTCGCAGTGGAAGCGCGTTCCGTACCCCTTGTGCCTTTCGAATCCATAGAGAGGAAACTTTTCGCCGAGCTTTATCATACGCGCATCGCGAGTAACTTTCGCCACAATGGACGCGAGCGCGATTACAAGCTCTTTTTCGTCCCCCTTAATTATAGTTTTCTGGTATTTATAAGATTCGTGAGCATAGAGTCCCCCGTCTAGTAGAACCATCGTTTTGTTTTTATCGATTTTCCCGTGTTTGTTTTCTATTTTAGTTAAAGCGCCGGCAAGCGCATATCGGATGCTTTGCGACAGACCATTTTTGTCTATAATCTGACACGAAACAAACGAAACCGCCGTGACAAGATACTTTCTCTTTTCTGCGTCTTTGATTTTCGCTAGCCATTCGCCTCTTTTCTTCGGCGAAAGTTTTTTTGAATCTTTCACAACGGGGAAAAGCTTGGCAACTTGTTTTTGGTGCTTCTTGTAGATGAGCACTGCGCCCAGAGCTACCGGTCCAGCAAGCGGTCCACGACCGACTTCATCGATTCCAATAGTGCAAATAGTGACTTTTTTCACTCTCTTATTGTATCAAATTATTAAATTGTGGAAGAATTTTCGAGGCGGAGAATAATCTGCTATGATACAGGCATGCATACGGAAAATCCTGCTTTTATTCACCTCCATACGCACTCCCATTATTCCCTTCTTGATGGGTTGTCGAAAATTGAAGAGATGGTATCCGTTGCCAAAAAATACGGAATGGGGGCAATTGGCCTTACTGACCATGGAAATATGTATGGCGCAATCGAGTTCTATAAAAAATGCAAAGAAGCGGGCATAAAACCAATTATCGGCTTAGAAGCATACATGACTGCTGGTTCGCTCCACGACAAGCGCGCAGGAATAGATAATGAGCGATTTCACCTCACGCTTCTTGCAAAAAATGAGCAGGGTTATAAAAATCTCATTCGTTTAGTTACAATTTCTCAGCTCGAAGGGTACTACTACAAACCTCGTCTTGATAAAAAAGTTTTGCGTGAACATAGTGAAGGGATTATTTGCCTCTCGGGATGCTTCGGAAGCGAATTTTCTAGAGCTATTCGCCGAGGCGACATAGAAGGAGCAGAAAAAATCGCGCTTGAGTATCAAGATATTTTTGGAAAAGAAAATTATTATCTTGAAATAATGCACCACCCCGGAGTAGACGGCATAGAAGAAGTGCGCCGAAACATAATTGCCCTCAGCAAGAAACTTGAGATTCCGCTCATTGCCACTCAAGATTCCCACTACCTCCACAAAGAAGACCAACGAGCCCACGAAACGCTCCTTGCTGTTCAAACTGGCTCTGATCTTGGAGACGAAAATCGTTTTTCAATGTCATCTGACGATTATTCGTTTATCGATACCAAAACTGCGCTTGAATATTTCAAAGATACACCGGAAGCAGTTTGGAATACGCAAAAAATCGCGGATAAATGCAATATTGAATTGAAACTCGGAACTTGGGTTTTCCCCAATTTCAAAATACCGGAAAATACAACCTACAACAAAGAACTTCGTAGGATTGTATCTGAGGGCATTCCAATGCGCGGGCTTAATCCAAACGACAAAGAAGTTATTGACCGCATAGAATATGAGCTAAAGGTTATCCAGGACAAAGGGTATTCTCCATACTTCCTCGTGGTAAGCGATCTTATTCACTTTGCAAAAGAACATGGGATTTTGACTTGTATTCGAGGGTCTGTCGCAGGTTCTATCACAACATATCTCCTTGGCATCACAAATGTAAATCCGCTTGAGTATAAACTCCCCTTCGAACGATTTCTAAATCCAGAACGCCCAAGCGCGCCTGATATAGACATGGATTACGCTGATACCCGCCGTGAAGAAGTTATTATTTATGCAAAAGAAAAATATGGCGAGGATCATGTGGCACAGATCGGAACTTTCGGAACGATGATGGCGCGCGGTGCGGTCCGCGATGTTGCTAGAGCGCTTGGTCATCCATATGCTATCGGCGACAAAATTTCTAAACTCATTCCAGAAGGTTCTCAGGGGTTCCCGATGACAATCGATGAAGCTTTGCGCATTGAGCCCGAACTCAACGCATTGTACAAAAAAGACAGAACGACAGCCGAGATTATTGATCTGGCAAAACGCCTTGAAGGATGCGTCCGTCACATTTCGGTTCATGCCGCAGGAGTTGTGATCGCTCCTCTTCCACTTTACGAGTTCACGCCAACCCAGCTTGACCCCAAGGGCGGTAAAATCATTACTCAATATGACATGCACGCAGTTGAGGATGCCGGACTTCTTAAATTTGATTTTCTCGGCATACGAAGTCTTTCTATTTTGAGCGATGCTGTACGACTGGTTAAAGAAAGATATGGAGTAGAAATAGATCTCGAACGCATTCCTTTTGATGACAAGAAAACATTTACGATGCTCGCCCTCGGCGAAACGATGGGGCTATTTCAACTAAACGGAAGCGGAATGACGCGGTATCTGAAAGACCTCAGGCCGTCCAGCATCCACGACATAAACGCCATGGTCGCTCTTTACCGACCTGGGCCGATGGAGTCCATTCCAGAGTATGTAAAACGCAAACACAAGCCAAGCTTGGTCACATATCTGGACCCGCGCATGGAAAGTATCCTTTCTACTTCCTATGGTCTGATCACCTACCAAGACGATGTCATGATGATTGCAATTGAGCTCGCTGGATATTCATGGCTCGACGCGGACAAATTACGCAAAGCAATGGGTAAAAAGATTCCAAAGGAAATGCAGGCGCAAAAAGAAAAACTCCTTAAGGGTTTTGTTAAGGGCGGATTGAGCCCCCAAAAAGCTACCGAGCTTTGGACGCTTATCGAGCCATTTGCCGCGTACGGGTTCAACAAGGCCCACGCCGCAAGTTATGGGCGCCTTGCATATCAAACCGCATATATGAAGGCAAACTACCCAGTGGAATACATGACTGCGATACTTACCGCAGAATCTGGCGATATTGAAAAGATTGCCGAAATTATTACCGAATCAAAACGAATGGGCATTCCAATTCTGCCTCCCGATGTGAATGCAAGTTTCGGAGGGTTTACTATTGTCGATGCTCTAAAAGACGGCAAAAAGGAACAGGAAATCCGCTTTGGACTTTACACGATTAAAAACCTTGGCACCGATATTTCAAACGCAATCATCGCCGAACGCGAAGAGCATGGGAAGTATAAATCTTTTGCCGATTTCCTCGAACGCATTCGCCATAAAAATTTGAATAAAAAATCTCTTGAGTCTCTCGTAAAATCAGGAGCAATGGACGGTCTCGGCGAACGAGGAGTTATGCTCGCAAACACAGAGGAGGCGCTTGCATACAACAGAGCACAAGGAGAAGAAATGAGCGGACAGACTTCCCTATTCGGCGCTATGAGCAATCAATCGACGGTACCGTCGCTTCGCCTAAAACCGGCAAAACCCGCGGAAAAACGAGACATGTTGGTGTGGGAAAAAGATCTTCTCGGACTCTTTGTATCGGGGCACCCGCTTGATGCGCACAGAGAAAAACTAACAGCTCTCGGCACAACTATAGAGAATATAAAAAAACTAAAAGAAGGCGCGACAGTTGTGGCTGGTGGTATCGTTGAAGACATCCGCGCCATCTTAACAAAGAGGGGCGACAAAATGGCATTTGTAAAACTTACAGATCAAACCGGCACGATTGAACTCGTACTTTTCCCTGAAGTATTTTTTGCGCACAAAGAATTTTTTGAAGCTCCTGATCGCTGTATCAAAATTAAAGGAAAAATATCTGAGCGAAATGGCGATAAGAGCGTAATAGTGGAGAGAGTTAAAGAACTCTAAAAAAGTCCGACCTTCGGGAAGAAGGTCGGACTTTTTTTATAAATCTAGATTTTATAAATACTACTTGCAAGGCTTGCCCGTGGTGCTATCAAAATTGTCACCAATACTGCATCCCGGAACACACTTGAGTCCCGTTGTCGGGCTGTACTTGTCCCCTTGTTCGCACCCAGGAGAAAGCTTAACCCACCCAGAGATAAACCAAATAACGGAAATACCTATAATCAATAGCGCAACCATGGAAACAGGTATCAGCGTTTTGTAGTACTTCTTGATTCCCATAACATATATTTCTACCATAAAAGACACAAAAGAGCCATACCAATAAAAAAACGCCCCAGTGTTCATGCAGTGGGGCGTTTCGCGCTTCAAACTTAGTGACCTGCTGGCGCTTGGATGGTCACATTACTCTCATTTATGTCGAGTGGCGATGGTGGTGGGTTTGTGTTTACCCTTTTTGAAACACCACCATAATATGCTATTAGCGATAAGCCGATGATGAAGATGACCAAAAACACGACTAGGACGAATGACGATGGTCCGTTATAATCGTCGTCTCTCTGATCTTCGTATTCTTCTCTGCCACCGGGGAGAAAGTTCGTCATAGACTTTTTATTGGAAAAGAAGTAAAAAAAGAAAGAACAAAAAAATTTACGATTTTATCTGCCGTTTTCTTCTTCACCTCCAATGCCAGTTGTGTTTCTTATGCTTCTTTCTATCACCTTTTTTACAATCAACTTTCGTATTGCCACAAATGTAATGATTCCGCCAATGGTCCAAAGAGCAGCTCGGAAAAAGGTTTTCTTTTTCATACCTTTGAGGAGAAAAAAGTAAAAATTACAATGTACAAAACTTGCGTAGCAAGAGTTAACTATACATAGCTTTATCACAAAAGTTTAAAAAGTCAACCGAAGCCACCCCGAGACAACAAGAACCGTCCTTGGGAATTAAAAAGGACGGTCCTTTGCAATTCGTTGTCTCGGGGTGCTCGGGAAACAAAAACCCCCGCTATTTTTAGTAGCGGGAGTCGAATTTTTCATGCATCTGCGATCGCCAATGAGGATTCCTGGTAAGAATAATGTTTATCTTATCAAGAATGTCTTTGGTTGCCTGGTCAGGAAAGGCGTTGGGATTTTTGGATTTAAAAATAAGTTCCAATTCCGCGAGAGCACCCTTCCATATCACTTCGTTTTTACTTTCCAGCTGTAAACATAGCTTCTGAATTTTGGTGTCTTCCGAACTTTCGGGATCCTTGGAAGCATCCATTTTCCTACGAGCAAGTTCTGAGAGGCGCTTAGCTTCATCTTCTGGAAAGTGGAGTTTCATATCTACCTTTCCTCTGCCTCCGTCGCTTGGCGAATCCACGCCGGCGCTCCATTTCAAATAACACCACAGACCCAGACGATTCTTGAACAGCTCAAAGAAATCGCTAGATGAGTTTATTTTCTTTTCCCATGGGTCAACCACATAGTTTATTTCTCTCTTGAAGAAAACTTGTTTAATGCAGTTTTGCCGAATATCGTCCCTGAAAGGATTTTTTCTATGTTTTTTGAAAAGGTATTCCAATTTTACAAGAGCAGTTTCCTGCCTTGCCTTATCAGAAAAATTGGAATCCTTTAAACAACGAATTTCGTACAGTCTACGCAGGACGGGTTCTACGAAGTCATTTGGGATTTTAATCCACTCTGCATCAAACAAGTTGGTGCATTCAGATACCTTTTGAACCCAATCCTCGATAACGACCTGATCTATGTTTGCCATAGTTATCGGGGAAAACCTGCATGCGCAGGCATGGAAATAGAAAAACGCGCTAAAAATCGCGCAGGTTTTGTTAAAGAGCAATTTGAGAACTTACACCTCAATGTGTTTTAAACCGACAAAACCTTACCACATGACGCAGAAAAGTCAATCGATACAAAAAGGCCCCACAGTGTTTGTGGGGCCGACAAATACATTTCTAAACTTAATACTCTTGGTCGTCCTCAGACCGCAGGTTTTCTTTCTTTCTCTTAACAAGGTCTTCAATCTGATCATGTTGCTCATTTGTTAGATACCTCCCAATAAAAGATGGCCTGCAAGCAATTATGTTTAATTGCTCTGTGGTGTTAGAAAGCCATATGCCTTTTTCCATGGCTTCAAAAAATAGATCTCCAACACCAACGAGACAAAAAGATGTAGACATGTCATAACAGGTATCTATGCAATAGGTGGGGTGGATAGAGTTATCTATCTCCCTGACCCAATTACCATACTTAGCGAGCGAGAGAAGAACGAAGAATGCTACTACAAGAGAGACCATTATGACTACCCAGATTATCAAGCCTATATGCGCGATGAGAAACTGCATAAGCAAGAAAGGAAAAACAAATAAAAAAAGGACTTTCTGATTGAAAATACCACGGAAATAGTAAAAGTCAATGCAAACAACGAGAAAATGCGACCAAAACAGTAAAATTGTCAAAATAACCACAAAGTGTCATACTGGATAAGCTATGACAAAAACAAACAAAAACATCAATAATACCCGACATTCGCTCGCACATTTACTAGCTATCGCAGTACTAGAGAAAGATCCCGGCGCAAAACTTGCCATTGGACCCGTTATTGATAACGGGTTTTATTATGATTTTCAATTTTCAAAGGGATATGTCCCTTCCGCAGAAGATCTGAAGGGCTTTCAAAAGGCAATGAAAAAAATGACCAACAAAGACACAAAATTTGTTGGGAGTGAAATTTCTGTTTCGGATGCAAAGAAAATGTTCAAGGACCAGCCATACAAACTTGAGTTGATAGAAGAACTTGCTAAAGATGGAAAAAAGCTTTCAATCTACACCACTGGCGACTTCGCAGATCTTTGTATGGGCGGACATGTGGAAAGCACAAAGGAAATTGACCCTGATTGTTTTGCAATTACGCATACCGCAGGCGCATATTGGCGTGGTAATGAGAAAAATGCGATGTTAACTCGTATATATGGACTTGCTTTTGAAAATGGCGCCGAGCTTGATGCATACCAAAAACAGCAAGAGGAGGCAAAGAAACGCGACCACCGAAAACTTGGCAAAGAGCTTGGGTTATTCGTCTTTTCAGATCTTGTTGGGCCAGGACTTCCCCTCTGGACGCCAAAAGGCACAATGATCCGCGAACTTTTGAATGACTATGTTTGGGAACTTCGCAAGGCAAAAGGGTATCAGAAAGTAACAATTCCTCACATCACAAAAAAGGAACTTTACGAAACTTCAGGCCATTGGAAAAAGTTTTCTGAAGAACTTTTCAAAATAACAACTCGCGAGGGGCACTTGTTTGCGATGAAGCCGATGAACTGTCCGCACCACACTCAGATTTTTGATTCTGCGCAAAGAAGCTACCGTGATATGCCACAGAGGTACTGCGAAACAACGATGGTTTACCGTGACGAACAATCCGGCGAGCTTTCGGGACTTTCTCGCGTGCTATCAATTACTCAGGACGATGCCCATGTATTCTGCCGTGAGAATCAAATAGAGCAGGAAGTTTTTGCAATTTGGGATATTATAGACACCTTTTACAAAGCATTCGGATTTAAATTGCAAATTCGTTTTTCTCGTCATGACCCCGAGCACTTTGCCGAAAAACATACCGGCACAAAAGAAGTATGGGATAAAGCCGAAGCGACAATGCTCGCCCTCATCAAGAAGCGCGGAATTACTGACTACATCGATGGCAAGGGGGAAGCCGCAATGTACGGACCAAAAATTGACTTCATTACTAAAGATTCAATCGGTAGAACTTTGCAGGTTGCCACAATTCAGCTTGACTTCAGCCAGCCAGCAAGCTTCAAACTCTTCTGCATAAATGAAAAAGGAGAAAAGGAACAAGTAGTTATGATTCACTGCGCAATTATGGGTTCCATTGAAAGATTTACTTCGACAATGATAGAGCACACCGCCGGCAACTTTCCTCTTTGGCTTTCACCGGTACAAGTAAAAATTCTCCCAGTTACAGAAAAGCATCACGAGTACGCTGACAAAGTTAAAAAAGAATTGGAGAGCGTCGGAATGCGAATTGAAATAGACGCAAGCAATGACAGTTTGGGTAAACGAATTCGAAATGCGAAGGTAGAAAAAACTCCTTACATTTTAGTTCTCGGAGACAAGGAATCCGATGCGACTGCCGTTACCGCAGAACGCCGTGATGGCGGGCACATTGACGCAATGCCGTTAAAAGATTTCGTAACTAAAACAAAAAAAGAAGTCAACTCAAAAGAAATTTGGTAAAACCAACAAACTTAAAAATCCGCCTAAGGCGGATTTTTATTGTGTTTTCGTCTGAATGCAACAATTACTTATTACCGTAAAAAACAGCAAAAATAGCTATTGCAACGACGATAATTATAACTGCTAGAGAAAGTAAAATAATCATTACAAATAATTTACACATCAATATTCGCCATCTTTGCATTCGACTGAATGAAAAGCTTGCGAGGGAGAACTTCTTCGCCCATTAGAACATTGATTGCGCGGTCTGCGTCAACGGCATCTTCGATAGTCACCTGCTTCAAAATACGGCTGACTGGATTCATCGTAGTTTCCCAGAGTTCGTCTGGATTCATTTCTCCGAGACCTTTGTAGCGCTGTAGGGAGATTTTTTGTTCGCGCTTTTTACCGGTTTTTGCTTCGCCGGGCTCAGCACCTTCGGCTTCCTCTGGTTCGGCTTCTCCGCTTCCGCCGTCCTCAACTACCTCAAGCAAACTTATATCCTTGCCGAGATATGCGATTTTTTCTTCTTCGCTGTATACATATTTAATTTCTTTTCCGCGTTTTATTTTGTATAGGGGTGGTTGCGCAATGTAAATATATCCACCTTCAATAACTTCCTTGAAATATCGATAAAATAGTGTGAGGAGAAGCGTGCGAATGTGCGCTCCGTCGACATCGGCATCTGTTGCGATGATAATTTTGTGATAGCGTAGTTTCGCAACATCAAACACATCTCCAATTCCGCAACCCATTGCGATAACGAGAGAACGGATTTCTACCGAAGCGAGCATTTTGTCTAGGCGCGCGCGTTCAACATTCAAAATCTTTCCCTTGAGCGGAAGGATTGCTTGTGTTCGTCTGTCGCGACCCTGTTTGGATGAACCACCTGCGGACTCTCCCTCGACGATAAATATTTCAGACTCTTCTGCTTTTGAGCTCTGACAGTCGGCAAGCTTACCAGGAAGAGTAAGCCCTTCAAGAGCGCCCTTGCGAAGGACACTTTCCTTTGCCGCTTTTGCTGCTTTGCGCGCGCGGAGCGCCAAAATAACCTTATTTATAATCGCGCGGGCATCTTCTGGGTTTTCCTCGAGGAACATCCCAAACCCCTCTCCAAAGACCTTTTCCACCGCCCCACGCGCCTCCATACTGCCTAGTTTGCCCTTTGTCTGCCCCTCAAACTGGATATCTTGAAGTTTGACGGATATTGCCGATGTAAGGCCTTCTCGCACATCATCTGCTGTGAAGTTTTCATCCGCTTCTTTTATGAAACTATTCTTGCGGGCATATTCGTTCATCTTGCGCGTAAGTGCCGTACGAAAACCTGTAACATGTGTACCGCCGTCCATGTTGTATGTATTGTTTGCAAATGCGAGCTCACGAGAAGCGATGTCGTCGATGTACTGCATCGCCACTTCCACCTGCACGCCATCAACTTCTTTTTCTACGGAGAAAATATTTTTGTGAACGGGCTTTTGCTGTTGATTGTAAAAACGCACTAGCGACACGAGACCTCCGTCAAAGTAAAACGACATTGAGGGAGCCTCGAGATCAAGATCTTCCAAGTAAACTTCATTATCGAGCTTAAGAGTTCCTTTATAATCACGGAGATCTAGGACAACGACGCGAAGAGACTTTGTAAGGTATGCTTGCTGGCGAAGATGACCAATAATCTGGTGCCAATTCCATCCCATCTCCTTGAAAATCTGAGAATCGGGTTCAAAAGTAACAACAGTCCCGCGGAATTTGCTTCTCCCAACTTTTTTTACGAGAGCTTTTCTTTTGCCCCTTTCATACTCCTGCATATAGACATCCCCTTCGCTGTGCACTTCAACTTTTGTGTAAACAGAAAGCGCATTCACCACCGAAGCGCCAACTCCGTGAAGGCCTCCGGAAACTTTGTAGCTTGTTCCTTCAAACTTTCCTCCAGCGTGGAGTGTGGTCATAATAGTTTCTAGCGCGGAGACTTTTGTTTTTGGGTGAATGCCAACTGGAATACCGCGACCGTTGTCAATAACGCGAACGCGGTTCTCAGGAAGAAGAGCAACTTCAATGCGGTCGGAAAAACCACCCATCGCTTCATCGCGTGAGTTATCAAAAATTTCCCAAATGAGGTGATGAAGACCTTCAAGTCCAGTAGACCCGATGTACATTCCGGGGCGTTTTCGTACTGGTTCAAGCCCTTCGAGGACGACGATATCCTCTGCTCCGTAACTAACCGCTTTTTTGCTGTTTTTTTCGTCTTTTGGGGCCATATAATTAAAGAAGTGCCCTGTTAAAGGCATCTCCATACATAGGTCTATTATAGCACAAAAAGCTCCCCTGCAAAAGCTTTTTGGGGGTGAAAAGCCTTACCCTACAAGGTGAACGATAATACCCGCTACGGCAAAAACTACAGAGAGAATCCAGTACCTCATTGTCACTTTATATGAAGGCCAGCCGATCGCCTGAAAATGGTTGTGAAGAGGCGCAACCCTAAAGACTTTTTTTCCATGTCGAAGTTTTCTAGAAGCAATCTGAATTACGCTTGAGGCTGAAGTAACGATAAGCGGAAGAGCGATAATTGGCAAAACGCCGACTGATTTAGTTAAGAAAGCTATAAATACAAGAGTGATGGTGAGGCCCATCGTCCCTGTCTCCGACAAGAAAAATCTTGCGGGCGGAATATTGAACCAAAGGAATGCGAGCAATCCCCCCACGATTACCATGCAGAGCGTCGCCATATCTATCTGATTTCCCAAAAAGGCAATTAGGGCGTATGCACCGAACATTATAGAAAATACTCCGCCCGCTAATCCATCTATGCCGTCGATTATTCCTCCGGAATAAATACCGATCGTAAAAATTATAAAAACAGGAATGAAATAAATGCCCAGAGTTATTTCGCCGAGGAAAGGAACAAATATAGAAACAAGTCCAAGTTTCGCAAATAGCCACCAACCACCAACCAAGGCAATGAGGCCCACCATCAAGAGCCTCGTTTTAAGAGAAAGCCCCCCACCCACATAACCGCCCTTGTTTGAAACAACCAAATAATCGTCTATAAATCCAATAAAAGAACCTGCAACCAAAGCAACTAGAGGCAACCATGTTTGACTACGGCTTAGAAAGTTTAATTTTCCGCTGATTTCGTCTGGGAAAATAGAACCCAGAATAACAAACACTATTGTTGTGAGTATTACACTCGCAGAGACGATCAAACCACCCATTCGCGGAGTTTTCCGCTGTTCGTCATTGTGAAGTGCTTTTGTGATAGTAGCTTCTCCCCCACCTAATGCTTTTGAAACCCCGCTTTTTTTCCAAAACTTATGCTTGTACAAAAAATCTGTGATGGTAGGAGTAATTGAAATACCAATAGTAAAAGCTAAAACTGCCGGCAAGGAAATTTTAATAACATTTAAGATTGCTACTGTATTGTTCATAAAAATATTTTATCGCACCTTCCAACCTTTCTTTTCCAAACCCTTATGGACTTCTTCCATAATGTCGTTTACTTGAGCACTTGTGAGGGTTTCGTCCATAGACTGGAATACCATTCTGAAAGCGTAAGAGATCTTGCCGTCTTTTTTAAAAACATCAAACAATTCTTTTCTCACAAGCAGATTTTCGGCTTTTTTGCTTTTTATCCCCTTTTCTATTTCACCCCAAACCTTTTCCTCTAGAACACTATCTGGCACGAACAAGGATACATCTCGAACAACGAATGGGAATGCAGATATTTTCTTGTACAGATTCGAAGACGCCGGCCCGAAATTAAACTCGTCGTAAGAAGCGTCTTGTGGAAGTTTGTATGTTTCCAAGATTTTTGTCAGGTCTATTTCATATACAAAATTCCTATTGGATTCCGATGTAGTAAATTTAATTTCAGCGATGCCAAGCTCTTTCGATAGTGTTTTCGTCGCTTCGTCAATTATATTTTTGCCTGCCACTCCCTTAACTTTTTTTATTTGAGTTGCGCCGATGCAAAGCGACAATTTTTCTTTATCCCCAGTAAAAATTCTTCCAATCTCAAATACTTTAATGGAATCAAGACCTATAAGATCAGCATTGTAGACATTTTTTTCTAGACAGGCAATCATACCATCGCTTAAATTAGTGCGGATAAAAGCCTTATCTTCCGCGAGGGGGTGCGCGATCTCTACCTCTCCCTTGGGAACCAATGTGTATAGATAAACTTCGGAAAAATTGTGCGCGACTAGAATGTTCTTAATTTTTTCTGAAAGATAAAAAAATGGCAATGGAGGAATCTTTTCATTTGAAACTGGGGGCAATATGCCTTTTATGTGTTCGTACCCGTAGATCCGTCCAACTTCCTCGACTATGTCTTCTGGAATGTTTAGATCAAGGCGTCTCGATGGTATAGCGAGTTCTAGGAGGCCACCTTTTTCAGAACAACTTATATCCATACGAGAAAGAATATCCTTCATTTCTGTCTTCGGAATTTGTATTCCTAATCTCTCGGAAATGTAATCTGGATTTATTTTGATGATTGTTTGTTTAGGTTCGCGAGGATACACATCCAAAACTTCGCCGAACTTTACATTTGGGCATATTTCTTTAACAAGAGTGCTTATATTATTCAAGCCGAGGATTGCAAGCTCTGGAGTAATTTCATTTTCAAATCTTTTTGATGCTTCGTTTCTTATGTCGTGTTTTGTGGAAGTTTTACGAACTGCGGTTGGATTAAAATTGCAAGAAGTGAGGAGAATGTTTTTTGTTGCCGAGCTAATTTCGGCGCGTTTTCCTCCTTTTACACCGGCAATGTCGAGAGCGCCCTTTTGGTCTGCAATGACACTGTCGTTTTCGTCCAATGTTATCTCCTTGCCATCCAAAAGCGTTATTTTTTCTCCCTTCTCAGCTTTGCGAATCACAATATCCCCTACTATTTTGTCAGCATCAAAGGCGTGAAGTGGCTGACCAATATCAAACATGCAAAAGTTGGTAGCATCAACGATGTTATTTATCGGGCGAGAACCAGTTGCCGTGAGAAATTCTTTCATCCATTCTGGCGCTTCGGATATATTTATATTTTTAGCGTATCTTCCGGTGAATCTTCGACAGAATAGAGGGTCAACAATCGTAGCTTTAGGTATTTCCTCAATCGAAGAATCTGGCGAGGAATCGAATCTGCTTTTTTTGAAAGAAGTTTTTGTAAGAACGCTAACTTCTTCGGCAACACCGAGGTGCGACAACGCATAGTGTGCTCGATCCGGAAGAATTTTTACATCTAATACGGCATCGTTTCCAATTTTTTCTACTCCTTCTATTTCAGAAAATCGAAATGTAAAAAGCTCCGAAAGTTTCTCGGGGTTCGGGATAGGTTTATCAAAATAAGTTTGCAACCATTTGTGAGAGATTTTCATATTTTAAAATTGGTTTACGAATCTTAGGTCGCCATCGTACATTCGGCGCACATCGTCAATCTTATGTTTAAGCATGACCATTCGATCGAGTCCGAATGCAAAAGCAAATCCCTGCCATTCTTCTGGGTTTAGCCCGCCGGCCCTTAAAACATGCGGATGTACTAGGCCCGCGCCCACGACTTCAAGCCATCTATCCCCCCACTTTACATCGACTTCAACACTCGGTTCTGTAAATGGGAAAAAACTTGGGCGAAAACGGATTTCAGTTTTATCTCCGTACAATTTTTTAAAAATATGTTCAAGAATCCCTTTGAGGTGAGCAAGCGATACTTTTTTATCAACATAAAGCGATTCAAATTGATGAAACTGAGCTTCGTGGGTGGTGTCTGTGGCTTCGTTTCGAAAAACTTTTCCAACCACCACTGTACGAAAAGGAGGTTTGTGATTTTCCATATATCTAACCTGCACGGAGGATGTCTGAGTTACGAGAAGGCGTTTACCGAGTTTTTCATTGTCTTTTCTAGGAGCTTCTTTTATCCAAAATGTATCCTGCATATCTCGAGAAGGGTGATCGCTCGGAACATTCAATACATCAAAATTGTAATGTTCATATTCAAGTTCTGGCCCGACAACCACTTCAAAACCAAGTTCATAAAATAACGAGTATATCTCCCGAATAGTCTGTGTCATGGGGTGTAAATGCCCCTTTGTGTCTTTATCGGGTAGCTTTTCTGTCATTTCCACATCATACACAAAAATAAGGCATGGTGCAAAAGGCTAATTTGGAGCCACCTCCCAGATTCGAACTGGGGACCTTCACTTTACAAAAGTGTTGCTCTACCAACTGAGCTAAGGTGGCACATATTTAAAAACTAACTTTTATCTTCTTCCTTTGTGGGCACCCTCCCTGCCTCATCCAGCGACTTCTTATACTCTGCCACATTTCTAAGAAAAAATGAACTCATCTCTTTTTTCCCAACCACACCCTTGCCTTTTACCATATCAAACCATTTTTTGTGGCGCTCACGGAGTTTCTGCCCAGCAATGAGTGTTTTGTTGAGTACCCAGTGCGCCACCACATAAAATAACGCAAGCAAGAACAAACGGGCGCGCACTAAATACTTCTCACGGAAAATATTCCAGAACTCATGTATCTTTTTATACAATTTGTTATGAAGTTCGTTTTCAATTCCCTCAATGAGCGAGAGTTTGAGCGCGCGAAGCTTCAAAAGTTTCCACCCAACCATTACCGTAATGGTTGCAAGGGAAAGATAAAACAATGTGGTTATAATGATCATAAGTACTAAACCATCCGTTATAAACGAAAGGTATAAGAATTACTTTGCTACCGCAAAACGAACAAAACGCGCAACCGCAATCTTCTCGCCAAATTTTTGTACCCCTCCATCAATAAGTTGCTTGATGGTGATGTCAGGATTTTTTATATAAGCTTGGCTAAGCAAAGTGCGCTCGCCGAAATATGTAGAGAGCTTGCCTTCCATCATTTTTGCTTTGATGTTTTCGGGCTTGCCGGATTTTTCAACTTCCTCTTTGAACATTTCCTCAACTTTCTTTCTTGCTTCTGAAGGAATATCTGCTCCGTCTATGTATTGCGGACTGGACGCAGTAATATGCATTGCAATTTCGCGGGCAAGGGTTATAAACTCTTCGTTTCGTGCCACGAAATCTGACTCACAGGAAAGCTCAATAAAAGCGCCTACAGTCTTGGTGCTGTGGATATAGGCCTGTACCACTCCAGCACCAAGCTGGCGACTGTCTTTTTTTGCCGCAATATCACTTGATTTTTTGCGAAGCACAAGAAGCGCTTTTTCTTTGTCTCCTTTTGCTTCCTCAAGCGCGCGTTTGCACTGCATTATTGAGATTCCTGTCTCGTCTCGTAATTCTTTTATCTGTTGTGTGGTGATCATAAGTGATGTTTCAAAAGATTTTTAAAAAGAACAAAAAACATTAGGCGTTAAGCTGTTCGTCCTTCTTTGAAAGCTTCCACGATCTGGTCTACAAAGAAGGTAATGCTAGACATTGAGCTATCGTTTCCCGGAATAGCATAGTCAACTTCTTTCAAGTTGCAGTCTGAGTTTGCCAAAGCCACAACCGGAATTCCGAGGAACTTTGCTTCTTTTACTGTTATTGTTTCTTTTCGCGGGTCAATAACAAACAATGCTGCTGGGAGAGATTTCATCGAAACAATGCCGGAGAAATTTCTCTCGAGACGGTCGATATCTTTGTCTATCAAGAGGCGCTCCTTTTTTGTGTACATAGCAAGCTCTCCTTTTTCTCGTTTTGCGCGAAGATCTTCGAGAAGCGCTACGCGCTTTTTAATTTCTGGGAAATTAGTGAGGTTGCCTCCTACCCATCGTTCAACTGCGAATGGCATTTCAATAGAAGTTGCTCCTTTTTCTACGGCTTTCTTAGCTTCGCTCTTTGTTCCGACAAAAAGAATCTGCTTACCGGTCTTGGCTAAAGATTTTACAAACTCCTTGGCCTTTTCAAGCTCAATGCTTGTTTTTTCGAGGTCCATGATTTCTACGCCGTTCTTAGAACCAAAAATGAAAGGTTTTGCGGATGAATGACGGCGAGATCGTGAATAACCGAAATGCGCTCCGGCAGAGAACATGTCGGTAATGAGCGCCTGACTGGATGCTTGTTTTGTAACCATATAGTTCAAAAGATTATCAGAAGTAGCTCAAAAATGCAAGGAATTAAGAAAATATAAGCTTTTTAGGCGTCTTTTGACTCTTCATTGCCCATTGTCCCCGCCTTGCAAGCCTCTATGATTGGTTCGATATTCCCCAAAAAAATCTTCTCAATATTGCTCCATGACTGCTTGATACGGTGGTCGGTTACTCGATCCTGCAAAATGTTGTATGTACGGATTTTTTCTGAGCGGTCGCCAGTACCAATCTGGTTCTTGCGATTGGCGGAAACAGCGCTTTCTTTTTTTGTGCGGTCCATGTCTTCCAATTTCGCGGCAAGCATAGACATCGCCTTCTCGCGGTTTTTTGATTGGCTTCGCTCACTTGTACACCTTACAGCAATGCCAGTAGGCTTATAAATGATTCGTACCGCCGTTTCTACTTTGTTTACATTCTGACCGCCGGCACCTCCTGATCGCGAAAACTCCATCTCTAGGTCAGCAGGATTTATTTCAAAATGCTTCTCGGTAAAAACAGGGAGTACTACAACCGATGCAGTTGAAGTATGAATGCGCCCTGATTTTTCGGTTGCGGGGATGCGCTGTACGCGGTGAACGCCAGTTTCCCATTTAAGCATGTCGTAAGCGTCCTTGCTTTTTATCTCAAAAGAAGCTTCTTTGTATCCGCCCATTTCGCTTTCGGAAGAATCCAGTTTGGTAAAACCCCACCCTTTCTTTGCTGAAAATCGTTCATACATTAAAGCGAGATCTTCGGCAAAAATTGCAGCTTCTTCTCCTCCGACGCCTGCGCGAACTTCCATAATAACTTCTTTTGGTATTTCTTCCTCTTCTTTGTCCGCTTCAATTATTCCAGCCATTTGGCTTTCTAGTTCTTTCATTTGGGTACGAAGCGTCGAGAGCTCCGTTTCTCCGAGCTCTGCCATAGTAGGATCGCCTTGAATCATTGTAAGAATGTTTTTTTCTTCGCCCTGCAATCTTTCATACTCCGAAGCGAGATACCTTGTTTTATGATTAGTTTTAAAAATTTCTAAGTCCATAGTATTAGTTTACAATATCGCAAAAAGAAAACCCACGCCGAAATAGGACGCGGGTTTTCTTTTGAGGTAGCTACTTCTTTCCAGCCGCCTGACGCTTCTTAAATCGTTCCACGCGTCCTGCCGTGTCGATAGTTTTTTCCTCCCCAGTAAAGAATGGGTGGCACGAGCTGCAGATTTCAACATTGATCTCTGGCATCGTGGAACCAACGGTAAACTTCTCCCCGCATGAGCAAGTTACCTTTGCTTCGTTATAATATTCTGGATGAATCTCTTTCTTCATAGATTTGGAATATATCAGAAAGTTCCCTCTTTTGCAAGGAACTCAACTAAGATTGGTCGGGCGAGCACACTCCATTGTAAAAGTCCATTGTGGAGCATTTGTTGCCATTTTTAAATGTGCAAACAGAATCAGGTACGGCAAATGTCTGCCCTCCAGACCATGCGCAATATTTTTGATCGATTCCGTCATATCCGGTTGTTTTCATTCCGCCGAATGGACAATCCCCGCGATACAATGCCCACTCTTCGCAAGCCCTGTTGTCTTCAAAATGACATAAACCATATTCACCTCCGTCTCCTCGTTTTTCTATTGTCAGGGTGCCTCCCACCTTTGAACAATTAACCGAAGCTGGGTTTGCTATTTGGGTTTGTGTTTCGTCGCCGGTCGTTGTTGCACAGTCTTTGAATGTAGTTTGATCACCTTCAGTTACAAAAGCGGTATCACCCTTGTTCCAAAACACAAATGATTCGTCAGTGTTTGCATATCGAGCGCCTGAAGCGGATACAGCTTGATTAAGAAGCATGTTTCTTCCATCACTCAAAGTAAGCTCTACTTTGTCGCTAAAAAAGATTGCTTGAATTGCTTTGTTTTCTACACAATAAAAAGTTGCTTGGTTTATAACTCCTTCTATGGGAGTTATTTGAGATGATTCCTCTTTGTACAGATAAAAAAACCCTACAACGGCTAAAATCACAACGACAACTTCAAGTAATGTTTTTTTCATAACTCGATTGTACACTAAATCAAAAAACAAAACATCTAATTCTGTTCTCTTTTATTAAACCTGCATTTTCTTAAAGAAATAACTTCCAAGCCACAGGAACAAGAGTGTAATTGCGCCAAGAACGACAAAATCAACCCCCAAACCATAATGCCCCATATTGATAAGTAGCGCCCGCAAGGCATCAATACCGTACGAAAGTGGATCGAGTCTGGCTATGATGGCAAGCGCTGTCGGCAATCCCTGAAGCGGAAAAATCGCGCCGGAGAGAAAGAACAACGGCATAACTAAAAAGTTCATAATTAACTGGAACCCCTGCATATCAGAAAGAAGCGAGGCAATCATTGTTCCAAGCGATGTGAAAAGAAGCGCAATTAAAAACATAATCCCTATTGCTGGAATAACTGCCAACCAACTTACCGGATGAAAGCCAAAAATCATTGAGATGAGCATTACAATAATGCCTTGCATTGTGGCAACAGTCGCGCCACCGAGTGTTCTTCCTATCATAATGTTGAATCGAGACATTGGAGCCACTAGAGTTTCTTTCAAAAATCCAAACTGACGATCCCAAATAACTTCCATACCAGAAAAAATAGCCGTGAAAATAATGCTCATACCGATTATTCCCGGCGCAAGAAAACTGAGATAGTTGCCCTGCCCTGCTTCCTGAAATACTGAGCCAAAACCGTAGCCCAAAGCGAGTAAGAAAAGGAGAGGTTGAGCAAGAGAACCTACCATGCGCGACTTGGAACGAAGGTATTTTTTAATTTGTCTTAGCCAAAGGATGTAAATCTTTTTCATATGGTTGATATTATCTTCTCAATCTGCGGTGCATTCTCATACGATCGGTAGAATTAGACCCCTCTTCGCGAATTGTTGTGCCAGTAAGCGCCAAGAAAGCTTCTTCTAGTGAATTGGTGTTGGTTTTCTTTTTTAATTCTTCAGAAGTTCCGGTTGCAACAATTTTGCCGTGATCAATAATAGCAATGCGCTCTGCAATACGATCCGCCTCTTCCATATAATGTGTAGTGAAAAATACAGTAGTGCCTTCGTTTTTATTAAGCTCTCTCAAATATGCCCACATATGATTCCTCGTCTGCGGATCAAGTCCAAGCGTCGGCTCATCAAGAAAAATAATTTTTGGATGATGCAAAAGCCCCCGCGCAATTTCAAGACGGCGTTTCATCCCACCAGAAAACTCTTTTACCAGACTATTTTTGCGATCCCATAAATCAACGAATTTAAGTAGCTCTTCGCTTCGCTGTTTTCTTATGCCGTTTGGAACATCGTAAAGTATTCCGTGTATTTCCATATTTTCCCAAGCAGTCAAATCATCGTCTAAGCTAGGGTCTTGAAAAACAATACCAAACGAACGCCGAGTTTCATCCGGATGATGGACGGGATCATGACCATTAAGCGTAACTGTGCCACTGGTAGGATGAAGCAAAGTAGTTAGTATTTTAATCGTGGTGGATTTACCCGCTCCGTTCGGCCCAAGAAATGCAAAGATTTCGCCCTCCTTTACATTAAAAGAAATATTGTCGACCGCCGTAAGATCGCCAAATTTTTTTGTAAGATTTTTAACTTCAATCATAAGATTTTTAGTTTAGCACATTTTTTTGTTTTTGAACTTCTTTTCGAAAAATTGCGGAGGATGAGGGATTCTCCTTCGACTAAATTTTTGCCGTCGCAAAAATTTGTCTAGGCACCGGCTCGCTGTTTTGCGAGCTCGCAAAACTTGCTCCGCCGTTCGAATCCCTCATCCTCCTGCAAAAATATAGTCGGCCGAAGCTTCGCTTCGTCCTTGTTATTTTTGCGGAGGATGAGGGATTCGAACCCTCGAACGGATTACTCCGTTGCCACCTTTCCAAGGTGGTGCACTCGACCACTATGCGAATCCTCCGTATTTATAGTACATTAGCAAAAAAATGCGCCTTTTGCACGAACTTCTTCCCTCTCTGTTATACTAAACACAATGAAACAAACTGAAGCGCTAGAAATATTAAAAATGGGGCACAATGCGTTTGTGACCGGCGCTGCTGGCAGTGGGAAAACCTATGTACTAAATGAATACATCGCGTACTTGAGAGACAAGGGCGCAAGCATCGGCATCACCGCCTCAACGGGAATCGCTGCAACGCATATGGGAGGAATGACAATACACGCGTGGTCTGGACTCGGCATCCGCGACACGCTCACAGACTACGACCTCGAAGCAATGGAAGAAAAACAATATCTATGGAAGCGATTTAAAAACGCGAGCGTACTCATCATTGACGAGATTTCAATGCTACACCATTTCCGTCTAGACCTCGTGGACCAAATCGCGCGATTTATGAAAAGAAATAATCTGCCGTTTGGTGGAATGCAAGTTATTTTGTGCGGAGATTTTTTTCAGCTTCCTCCAGTTAGTCGCTCAGGCGAACCAGAGGCACTTTTTGCGTACCATTCTAAAGCGTGGAAAGACTTGGATTTAAAAGTTTGTTATTTGGAGGAACAACACCGCCAAAACGACAAGGAATATCTCGGTTTATTGAATGCAATCAGAGACAACGCGGTTTCCCCCGCCCTAGCGGAACGCCTTAACTCTCGCCACAGCAAAAAACCAGATGGCGCCGGAGAATCAACCAAACTTTATACACACAACATAGATGTTGATATGGAAAATGCGCGCGAGCTTGATAAACTTCCCGGCGAAGTATTTGAATATCAGATGGAATCAAAAGGAAAAGAGAATCTCGTTACGACCATCAAAAAAGGCTGTCTCGCTCCGGAAACTCTCCGCTTAAAAATCGGCGCACGGGTAATGATGGTGAAAAATAATTTTGAAGAAAAATATGCAAACGGAACTCTCGGCAAAATTATAAATTGTACGAATTACAACATAACAGTAAAAACTAATGCAGGAAAAATAATTTCAATAAAGCCAGCAAGTTGGAAAATCGAAGAAGATGGAAAAATAAAAGCTGAACTCATTCAATATCCCCTTCGCCTCGCATGGGCAATCACCGTGCACAAGAGCCAAGGCATGAGTTTGGACTCCGCAGAGGTTGATTTGTCGCAATCTTTCGAAAAAGGAATGGGTTATGTCGCGCTTTCACGAATCCGCACACTTGGAGGGCTTTCACTCAAAGGAATAAACAAAAATGCGCTTATGGTAGACGAGGAAGTAATTCTATTTGATAAAGAATTTCGTGAAAAATCAAAGGAGCACGAAAAATTGCTTCGAGAAAAACCCGCACACGAATCATCAAGGATTCAAAAAGAATTTATTGAGAAAATATCTTCCGGCGCGCTCAAGAAAACAAAAAAGGGAGATACCGTTGAAGAAACAAAACGACTTGTTCTTGAAGGTAAAACACTTTCGGAAATTATGGAAACGCGCAAACTCAAAAAAGGAACAATAATAGACCATTTGGAAAAACTAAAAGAAAATGATCCTAACTTCGACCTTTCAAACATTCTAAAATCAATTCCAAAAATCCGATTACAAAAAATAGTTCAAGCTCTAAGAAAAGGAGGTGTGGAAAATGGTATGTACCGCCTCACTCCAGCAAAAATACTTCTAGGTACTGGATTTTCTTTTGATGAAATCCGCCTCGCGCGCCTGTCTTTATAACTCAGGGAGGACCGTCCTTCCTAAACCCTTTATTATCAAGCTCCGTGAAGGACAGTCCTTCACGGGATTACTGGATGGAGTCCATTTCGTGAAGCGCAGCGATGCGTTCCCCTGTCGGCGGATGCGTCATAAAAAGTTTTTGCATAAAAGATACTCCGTTTTCTTTCTTTAGAGGATTTGAAATATACAAATGCGCCATCGCAGTGCTTTGCCTCTTAAGACCAACAGGATATGCGGAGATTTTTTCTAGTGCGGAAGCAAGTCCGTCAGGATAACGAGTCAAAAGTGCGCCCGAAGCATCGGCAAGAAATTCGCGCTTTCTTGAAATTGCGAGTTTTATAAGCTGAGCCGCGATTGGAGCGAGAATCGCAACAAAAATACCGCCGACTAAAATAAGTAGACCAACTCCTTCGTTATCACGGCTACTTCGTCCACGAAATGCACCGAATTGCGATGCACGCAGAAACATATCAGACACAATTGCAACAAAACCAACGAGTACGACAACAACTGTAGAAAGAAGGATGTCCCGATTTCCTATGTGAGAAAGTTCGTGAGCGACCACTCCCTCAAGTTCTGTTTTATTTAGTATCTGCAATAGCCCGCTAGTTACAGCCACTGATGCATGATTTTTATCACGGCCAGTTGCAAACGCATTCGGCGAATCGTCTGGAATCACATAAAGTTTCGGCATCGGAAGTCCGGCGGTAATAGAAAGATTTTCAACTGCATTCCATAGATCAAAATATTGTTCGCGCGTTGCTGGCACGGCTCCAGACATTTTTATAACAAGCGCATCCGAATACCAATAGCTCCAAACATTCATCACGACGCTAAAAATAACTCCAAAAACTAAAATGTAGGAATTATTGAAAGCATAACTAAAAAACCACGCAATAAAAATTATTACGACGAGAAACGAGGCCATCAAAAACCATGTCTTGCGCGAATTTTCAGCTTGATGAGTATAAATTGTTGCCATTGGGAAAAACCCTACCAAAAAAACGAAACAAAAACTAGAACTTTACAGCAACGGGCTCGCGAGCAACGGCATTGGCTTCGCCGAGATCAAAGAATTCTTGTTTCTGGAACTTAAACATTCCTGCAATAACATTCGAAGGAAAAACTTCGAGCTTTGTGTTCAAATCGCGAACATTGCCGTTGTAGAAACGACGAGCAGCTTGAATTTTGTTTTCTGTGTCGGAGAGTTCAGATTGAAGCGAGAGGAAATTCTGATTAGCTTTGAGATCAGGATATGCTTCCGAAACTGCAAACAAACTTTTTAATGTGTTTGAGAGCGCGCCTTCTGCTTTTTGTTTTTCTTGAACACTCCCCGCCTGCATTGCTTGTGTGCGCGCCTCTGTTACTTTCTGAAATACTCCGCTTTCGTGCGCAGCATAACCTTTAACAGATTCAATGAGGTTAGGAATCAAATCATATCGACGCTTGAGCTGAACATCGATGTCTGCCCACGCTTCTTTTGTGCGATTAACGAGAGAAACTAAACCGTTGTACGAAGCAACCACCCAAAGAACAAGAACTACGACGACACCTAAAATAATATATATTGTCATAAAGTAAAATTAGATAAATAAATCTGCCAAAGATGTGATAACTATAATGTTTTACACCTTATTTTGCAAGAAAAAAACAGCCTTAATTGGCGGATTTTAGGGCTTGACTTTTTCTGTGATTATGCTATACTATTAGACAGTTAAATGTTCCTTGTAAAGACTTTGTGGTCACACCCAAAAGATGCTTAATCAGCAGAGCCCGTTCATATAGTAGGCATTTACTGGGTGTGACCATTTGGTCCACATATTCCCTTCCCCACATTTTCTATGAAAAGATTTGCTCTTCGCCTCGTGGCAGTTGCAACAATCATCAGCGGAACATTCATCATCCCAATTGCGGCAGAGGCGTCGATGGCAACATCAATGCTTCGCCCAGGATGCAATTCAACGGCAGGCTACAGTACTGTTGATGGCCAGTCATGCGCAATCACTGGTTGCGCATCAAGGTCCGGATGGACAAGATGGTGCCCAAATTACTCAAGGACTACCCGCAGTGCTCCAATCGAGAGACCGCAAGTCGTCAGAGTCGACATTGTCTCCTGCTCTGAGGCAGTTGTCCATGGGTATGTTAATACAAACGGCACACAAGCAAGCGTGTGGCTCTTGTTGTCTCAAGACGCAAGGACACTTTCTTACAATCTTGCAGAAGTACCATCAGGCATCACGCTCTCCCACGGAGGAGGCTGGGATGAAACTCTGCAGGGGCTTGTACCGGGAACACGATACTATGTGAAAGCTGCAGTGAATGACCGCCTGGGTCATCCTACCTACAGCAATGTGCTCACATTTGTCTTTTCTCCCAGTTACTGTAGAAACAACTATCGCGACTGGCAGTACAGAGATGATATGAACTTTCCTTGGTATGAACATGGTCATTACGGATGGTAATTCTGAGAATCTCCACTCCGGCCCGCTTTCGAAAGAGAGCGGGTTTTTTATTTTATATATTTGGTTGCTTTTCATTTCATTTTCTGCTATAGTTTCTCGTATGGAAATTCTGATAAATAAGGTGCTTGTGATTTTGCCGTGGTTGCAAATCATTCTTTCTGTCATACTTATTGCATCGATTCTTCTCCAGCAAACTGGCATAGGAGTTGGCGGAGCAATGGGAGGAGGCGACGATAGCATTCACTATACGCGCCGTGGAATGGAAAAAGTACTTTTTTATGTAACGATTGTCGTGGCAATTTTATTTGCTCTTTCGGCTATCGCTGTCATCCTCACCAATAAATAAGGTACCAGAAATTTCGACACTAACTTACTGTCGTGAATCAATTTCTTTCAACACTCAAAACAATATCGAACAAACGATTCTCTTTTCCTCTTGAGGGGCGTTTTGGTCTCGCTTTCAAGGCGTTTTCTCGCCGTGAACGGAACATCTTTTTTGCGTCAGCGGGCATAATGGCAGCAACAACCGTGATTTTGCTCTTGTGGGTCAATCAGCAATTCATCGTACAGGTTCCGGCATATAAAGGATCATTAGTTGAGGGAGTGCTAAATACCCCAGCTCACATAAATCCCCTCCTTGCGACTGACGAAATCGGATACGAGGCAGACCGCGATCTCACCGCACTCATATATTCTGGACTTCTTCGTTCCGACGGCAAGGGCGGTTTTATTCCTGACCTCGCAAAAAGTTATGACATCTCGCCGGACGGACTTACTTATACTTTTATATTGAAACACGGACTCACATGGCATGACGGCAAGAGCTTAACCGCAAGCGATGTGGCTTTCACAATAAAAACCGTACAAGACACTCGGACAAAGAGTCCAAAATATTCATCATGGGATGGAGTACAAGTTGAACAGATAGACGACCTCACAATCCGTTTTACTTTGGGGAAACCTTACACGCTGTTTCTAGAAAACGCCACTCTCGGAATCCTTCCGGAGCATATTTGGAAGACTATTGATTTCAATCGATTTGATTCTAACAAATACAATCGCGAACCTATCGGTTCTGGCCCTTATAAATTTGTTTCTATGCAGACAGTGAGCAAGGATGGCGACGATATTCCTGTTTCTTATACGCTCAGCGCATTTAAAAACTTCGCACTTGGAGAGCCATATATACAAACCATAAAAACAATATTTTACCGCAACGAGGATGAACTGAAAAAGGCGCTTGAGTCTGGCTCCGTAGATGCAATAAATGGAGTTTCTTCCGCAACTGCTGAAGAGCTAGAAAAAAGAGGCTACAGAGTAGAACACACTCCTCTGCCTCGCGTTCTTGCGGTATTTTTCAACCAGAACCAGGCTTCTATTTTTGCGGATGTCTCGGTGCGAAAAGCTCTCGCTCTCGTCGTAGATAAAAATGTGATTATAGATAAAGTGCTCGGAGGTTATGGAGTGGTTTTGGATTCGCCTATCCCCCCAGGAGCCTTGGGATACGAGCCCTCCTTGCCCGAAAAATCTCATGACGACCGAATGACACAAGCGCGAGCGCTTCTCACTAAAGCGGGATGGAAATTTGATAATGTAAAAAATATTTGGAGCAAGAAAACAAAAACAGCGACATTGACTCTTTCCTTTAATCTTGCAACATCCGAAGCGCCGGAACTCAAAGCGGTAGCCGATCTTCTTCAGTCTTCATGGCAAGAGTTGGGAGTGAAAGTAGATGTTAATCTTTTCTCTACGGGAGACCTGAAAGAAACTGTCATCCGCCCAAGGAAGTTTGATGCTCTTTTCTTCGGTCAAGTGGTTGGACGCGATAGCGACCTTTATCCGTTTTGGCACTCTAGCCAACGCCTTGATCCCGGGCTTAACCTCGCTTCGTACACCAACCCTGATGTCGATAAAATTTTAAGCCAGGCGCAAACTGAGCAAGATCTTGCAAAGCGCGCAAAGGATTATCAACAGGCCAATGATGAAATTGTAAAAGATGTTCCTGCGATCTTCTTGTATGCGCCTCAATTCTTGTATGTCGTTCCAGAAAAACTGCGCGGTGTTGTGCTGGAATCAGTTTCTGTGCCGGCAGAACGCTTTTTGAATGTTTATCAGTGGTTCGTAAACACCGATAGCGTGTGGAAAATATTTGCGCCTTCTTCCGGAACTTAATTAAGTACAAGATTCGCACAGAACTTGAACCTTACTTCCAAAAATTTTGAATGTGACACACGAGTCGCAGCCAAAATTTTGGGATTGTAAAAAAGAGTTCCCATTAACAACATAGATTATTAGTAAATTAAAAAAATATGAATCCTGAAAGTCAGAAAAGTGTAGAAGCCACCGGGGCACAAAAAACACAAGTAAACGCAAAACCAGCGGAGCCAAGTTATAGCGCTCGCCGTTTTCCAAGACGCGACAACAACGCTCGCGGACCAAGAAGCGCAGTTGCAAGGTCAGCAAACAGAGCCGCCCGAAACACTCCGGGCGGACAGGGAGTAGGACAACGCCCACCAAGGGATCGTTGGCAAAATACTCGCAGAGGAGGGCCTCATGGACATGATGTTCCACATACTTCAATTCGGATGAAACATTTAACTGGACGAGAAAAAGCGGACGCAAGGACAATGATGGCTCCCTTCCCCGCAAAAGATGTAGAAAATATTGTTATCCCGCCACTCAAAGACGGAGATATTCGTATTATTCCGTTAGGAGGCGTAGAAGAAGTGGGTCGCAATATGACGGTAATCGAATTTAAAAATACGATTATCGTCGTAGATGCAGGACTTCAGTTCAGCGAAGTGAACACTCCGGGCGTAGATTATATTCTCGCCAATACGAAGTACCTCGAAGATCGCAAAGACAAAGTCAAGGCAGTTTTGATCACACACGGACACCTCGATCACATAGGAGGTATTCCCTACCTTATGGAAAAGATCGGCAATCCGCCTTTGTACTCGCGACTTCTCACAACGCTCATGATTCAGAAGCGACAGGAGGAATTTCCTCATCTTCCGGCGCTTAATGTCAATATTGTTGAAAAAAATGATCGCGTAACAATCGGAGATTTTAAGGTTCGTTTCTTCTCTGTGACTCATACTATTCCAGATGCAATGGGTATCGTTATAGAAACTCCTTATGGAAATATTGTATGCACAGGAGACCTTAAACTTAACCATGTAAATGGAGTGGTAACGCAAGATGAAGAGGACGAATGGGATAAAGTAGCAGGAGGAAATACAAATCTCATGCTCATGTCGGACTCCACAAATGTGGAGCGACCAGGCTTTTCATTTACAGAAGATACTGTCCTAAAAAATATCGAGGGTATCATCAGAAGTGTCGAAAGCAGGCTCATTGTGGCAACATTCTCTTCCCTCCTCGAGCGCTTAATCAGGATTATTGATATAGCAGAGATTCTTGGAAAGAAAATAATCGTCGATGGGCGCAGTATGAAAAACAACATCGAGATTGCTCGCGAGTGCGGGATGCTAAAAGCAAAAAAGGAAACTTTTATTCCCATTGAAGAAATGGATAGCTATCCGCCCGACCGCCTGATTTTATTGGTAACTGGCGCACAGGGCGATGAATTCGCATCGCTTATGCGCGCTGCAAATAAAACACACAAGTATATAAAGATCGGCAAACGCGATACAGTTCTTCTTTCTTCGTCGGTTGTTCCTGGTAACGAACGCGGAGTACAGAAGCTTAAAGACAATCTCTCAAGGCAGGGAGCAAATATTATCCACTATCTGAATTCCGATGTTCACTCTTCGGGCCATGCTCATTCCGATGAAATGCTATGGATCCATAAAAAAATCGCTCCGCGGTTTTTCATGCCTATGCACGGCTATCACTACATGCTTCGCGTTCACGCTGGCATAGCAAAGGAAGCTGGCATTCCAGAATCAAATATAGTCATCCCAGACAACAGCATGATTATTGAGATACAAGAAGAAGGAAAAAAGATTGTTGTTCTCAAAGAAAATGCTCCGCGCGGACTTGTCCTTGTCGACGGCTTTTCTGTTGGCAATATGCAAGAGGTTGTACTCAGAGATCGAGTTATGCTATCGCAGGACGGAATCTTCGTCATCATTATGACGGTAAACCTCGCAAGCGGTAAGGTGGTTAAGTCCCCTGATGTCATTTCTCGTGGATTCGTGTATTTAAGAGAGTCACAAGACCTTCTCCGCCAAGCGCGATTCCTTGCAAAAAAGACAGTTGAGGATATGACTGGCAATTCAAAACAAATTGACTTCGATTATATAAAAGACCATGTTACGGATGCAGTTGCTCGACTTCTCTTCCAAGAAACGGCAAAACGGCCTATCGTGATCCCGGTTATTTTGTCTGTGTAATCAACTTTATAAAAAGCCACCTAGTGTCATTTCGGCGCTAGGTGGTTTTTTGTGTTATAATACGACAAATGGCACGGCCTCGTTCACAAAAAACACTCTTAATTCTCGTCTATGTGGCGAGTCTTTTGTATTCATTCAGCTCTTCTATCCCCCTTTATGTAAACTCATCTTTCCTTGGAAGTGTTGCAACAACAGAAAAAGTTGGAATTATCTTTGCCGTCGCATCGGCAATTTCAGTGACGCTAGCGCTTTGTTTGCCTCATATCCTAAGACAATTTGGAAGCTACAAGTCTACCTTGTTTATGGTCGGCATGGGAACGATTTTGTTTGTTGGCTTGGCAACCTTAAAAAATACAGCGTCCGTGATCATTGTGTTTATTTTAACTCAGGCAATCTTAAACATTCTTGTTATAAATTTGAGCACCTTCCTCGAAACATTTTCAGACAATAACAAGACGGGCAGTATTCGTGGAGTTTTTCTCACTATGGGCAACATCGCTGTGATGATAGGGCCATTTCTCGCCGGAATGATGTTTGTAGACGACAATTACGGAAAAATTTATCTAACGGCTGCTTTGTTTATGTTTGCCACTTATATAGTTATGAGTTCTAGCTTCAAGGGGTATGAGGATCCCGTCTATCAAAATATCTCACTTCGCGCAACATTAAGGGCTGTTATAAAGAACCACGACCTTCACTCGGTTGTCTGCACGGCGTTTTTGCTGAGCTTCTTTTACGCAATTATGATAATTTATACGCCAATTTATCTCAATGTCTATATGGGTATCCCGATGAATAAGATTTTGGGTATTATTATCCCAGTAGCTCTAGCCCCATTCGTTATTCTTGAAATTATTCTTGGTAAAATCGCCGACAAGAAACTCGGAGAAAAAGAAATAATGGTTGCGGGGTTTATTATTATGGTTCTGTTCACCGCGGTGCTTCCGTTTATCGTTACTCCGAATATATTTGTTTGGGCGGGCATGCTTTTCATGACGCGCGTCGGTGCAAGCGCTGTTGAAGTCATGTCGGAGACTTATTTTTATAAAAAGATCGGCCCCCGCGAGGTGCATCTTATAACCTTTCTGTATATTGTTCGTTTTAGCGCTTATATCTTAGCTCCTCTTGTTGGAGTATTTCTTCTTTATTTCCTTGATTATAGGTTTATTTTCTTGATACTCGGGGCAATTATGTTTTTGGGCATCCCATCTAGTCTACATTTCAAAGATACGAAATAAAAAATGCCCGTCGCCTAAATGGCGCCGAGCATTTTTTCTTATCCCTTGTGATTATTGGGACATTTTTCCTTCGGCACAATGTTTGCAATAACCACTCTTGCATACCAAGAGACAAACAGCTGATAGGGCAACGAGAACATAGACAGTTTTAACTGCCATAGGCCATGTTCCCAGAAGATAAGTTACTAGGTTGTAGTCAAATGCTACAAGACCCCAGTTTAATGCTCCAACAATCACGAGTACAAACGCTAATTTATGCAATGCTTTCATATAAAATTAAATGGTGCTTTAATTAACGACCATCCATATTATACACTGAGAAAACAGCTCCGAGAATGACTCCATGTGCATAACTAAACTCCATAGGTTGAGCCTATGGAGTTTGAGATGTATTGTAATGTTGTGAATTATCCAACAAAGGTCAAGGCTTTGCCTTTCTTGCCAGCTCGGCCTGTACGGCCAATGCGGTGCACATAGTCATCATAAGAATCTGGAATATCGAAGTTTATAACATGCGATACGCCTTCTATATCGAGTCCACGAGCTGCAACATCCGTTGCGACGAGAACTTGTGATAGCCCCTTCTTGAAGAGATCCAAGGCGCGCTGTCGCTGTCCTTGATTTTTATCGCCATGAATAGAGCCGGCTTTGAATCCGCGCTTGCTGAGTGCAACTGAGAGTTTTTCAACTCCGTGTTTTGTGCGTCCAAAGATGAGCACTTTTTTGAAATCTGGCTGAATCAAAAGATTATGGAGAACTTCAATTTTATCTTCTCCGGGTTTGAGGCGAACTACATCTTGTTCTATTCCTGCTGCAGTATCCTGTTTTTTTACAGAAATCATTATCGGATCTTTTAGAAAATCCTTGACTAGCGCGGATATCTCCGGCGAGAAAGTCGCTGAAAAGAAAAGCGTATGTCGTTCTTTCGGCATAAGCGCCATCATATATCGCATATCGTTGATAAATCCCATATCAAGCATGCGATCTGCCTCATCAAGCACTACGCTCTTAAATTGAGAGAGATTGAGACACTTGCGCTCAATGAGATCCTTAATTCGTCCTGGTGTTCCAATTACAAAATTGTATTGGTAACGAAGACTCGAAATCTGGCGTCCAATCGGCGCGCCACCTACCACGCACACAGAAAAAATCCTGAATCCTGCTACGAACTCTTTGAGCTCTTGGTCGATCTGTTGAGCAAGTTCACGAGTTGGCGCTACAATTATTACCTTTTCTTTTGGGTCCAAGAGGATTTTGTTTATGAGCGGAACTAGAAATGCGGCAGTTTTGCCTGTTCCTGTATTTGCAATACCCACAACATCGCGCCCGTGAAGAATGTGCGGAATAATTCGGTCTTGAATTGGAGTTGGCTCATTGTAACCTTTTGCAATGATGTTCTGTTTCAATTTTTCTTGAATATTGAAATCCTTAAAAAGAAATTCAGGAGTAAAAACTACTGCCTCTTCGGTAATGACTGTTTTATTTATAAATTTTGAGATATCGATATGCGTTCCCCTGCGACCTCCGCGCTTTGGCGCTCCCCCACCACGATGAAAACTGCCTCCACCTGCTCGGCTGGGGCGATGTGAAGAAAAAGCGCTACTGTGGCGAGAGTGGCTAGATGAATGCGAAGATGCACCGCTAGTGTGCCCTGCAGGTCTGCTTGAGTGCTTAAAAGCACCTCCGTGACCGCCTGAATTTCTGCTAAATGTTCGTTTTGGTTCCACCCCGTTAGAAACAGGTCGCGGTCGGACTGTTGCGTTTGCTCCTGTTCCTTTTTGATTATTTTGATTGTTCATAATTGGTGATAATGGAGCGACCGCGGTTTCTAACGGGGTCCATATATTGTCTTAAAAAGCCTCATAGTCGAGACTTAAATTATCCTTCGTTAAATTCTCGGAAAGCCCTTGAACGCGACGAAGAATGTTTTTTTAGAACAAGCCTGTGGAACAAAAACTCGTAGAGATGAAGTTGTATATACACTATATACTATATCTGCTTATTTGTCAAATAAAAAACACCCTGAGGTTTTCGAAGGGTGTTTTTTAAAAAAGAGGATTATGAGCGTTTTGCTGATTTCTTTGCTTTCTTTTTTGGTTTAGCATCTTTGGACATATTCTTCCATTGCTTTCGGAGGTCTGCGACTGCATCCACAAGCTCGGTTTTGTCTATATTCTTAACATTCATATACTTTTGGTGTACGGTGTTTATAATATCTTGATATACCGGCTCTGTTATCTCCTTTGCTTCCTCAAGTTTCTCAATGATCTCCCCTTTCATCTTTACCACCCAGGACTTAACGGCCTTTTTGTTTTTCTTTGCATCAGGCCCAAACATAACATAAGCGGCTGCGCTCAAAGCTGCGATTCCTGCGCCCACAACTACTACCTTTCCTACGATTTCTGCGCTAGATTGTTTTTTTACCATATTATTTGTTATTTTTATTATTTGCGTTTTTTCTCCTTTTTCTAAAGAGAAATTTATAAATTATGCTCTGCGTAATCTGATCATGGATACTCTCAAAATCGTCTTCGGCCATATCGACAGCATTTTTAAATTTATCTGATATGTCTCGGATATTTTTCAAAGTTTTTAAAAAATAAAAACCGCCCCATACAAGGATAATTGTGACTACGATAACTGCGACCGATGTAATAAAAAAGAATATATCTGCCTTAATTAATGTTTCCATAACTGTGACAGTATACTCTATTTTTCAAGATCTAGCACCTGGTCTATGCGAATCTGTTTAACAAACTCCGGAACATGGGAAACCAGAACCATGGCACCTTCGTAATGGCTTAGCGCTTTTGCAATGACCGGTATGTGGCGAAAGTTGATGTGGTTTGTCGGTTCGTCCAAAATAAGAAGACCGGGTCGTTCGAGCACAAGGCGTGCAAAAGCAACTAGCCCCTTCTGTCCCTCCGAAAGACTACCAATTTTCGTGTAAATAATGTCGCTTGTGATAAGAAAACTTGCCGCTGTGGCGCGAAGTTTCTCGTCGTTAAGTTTGCCGTCAACAGAAGCAATCGCTTGCGCCAGAGACTGATAGACAGTTTCGTCGAAGTTTAATGTTGAAAAATCTTGGCGATAGTAACCAACACGGACCCCTTCCGCTATTTTTGCGCCCGCAGACTCCCCTTTTGCCAGAGCTTCAAGAAGGGTCGATTTTCCGATGCCGTTCGGACCAACAAGAAGTAAGTGTTCTTTTTTTCTAAGCGATATGCTTGTCTTTCTCTTCGATGGCTTGTGATTTTTTATCATCTTGAACGAAGAAATCTCAAGAATTTTGCCAGAAACTTCCGGCTGGGCTGGAATGGTAAAGTTTCTGATCGTTTTATCCTCTTTGCGAACTTCTACTTTTGCCTCTTCCATTTCTTCCGCTTTTTCGCGCATTCTTTTCGCAACCATACGCATTTGTCCTCCTTTCATCGCGAAAAAGTTTGCTTTATCTTTATTTGCTTGAATCTCTTTGGCGAGCTGAGCATTTTTCATGTTCTCTTTCTCAATCTGTGCGGTAATTTGTTTAACCACATCGAGATAGTTGCCGACGAATTGCTCAATTTTGCGAGTGTGGATGTTCAAATACAAAACTCCCTCCGTAAACGAGTTCAAAAATCCAGCATCGTGAGAAATAACAATGCAGGTCTTTTGATAATTTTTTAAGAAATCAGTTAGGTGCGCGATGCCGGCTTTGTCGAGGTTGTTTGTCGGCTCGTCGAGCAAAAGAACATCTGGGTCTTGGATAAGAGCGGACGCGAGAAGAAGGCGCGCTTGTTGACCGCCAGAAAATGATTTTACGATGCGATCATGTGGGGCGTTTAGGTTTACTACTTCAAGAACAGCCTCAATTTTAGGATCAATATCATAAACTTTTTTGGGAAAACATTTTTCAAAGAATTCGCGGACAGTTAAATCGAGATCGGTGCGAGGAATTACTTGTTTAGAAATTGCGACAGTGACACCTTGCCCAATATGTATTTTCCCGCTCTCTGTACGAAGCGCTCCGATAATGAGTCCAAAAACGGTTGATTTCCCTGCTCCGTTTTGCCCCATTAAAGTTAGTTTGCCTCCACGACGAATAGGAAAAGAGACCTCATCTAATATGGGTTTGTTGTGTCCGTATTCAAACGAGACTTCCTCAAATCTGATTATTACTTCTCCTCCTTGTGACATATGCTTCAACACACTACATCATTTTCCCGAAAAAACAAAGAAAAAAATATTATTTAATTACATCTGCAACTTTATATGAAATAACTTTCTCTAAATCTTTCACATTGAATTCAAGGCCATAGAGATGGTCGCCAGAACCGGTGTTTATTTTTTCAAACTCCAAGACCTTGCTATCCACAAAAAGTGGAACGGATACGAGAAACGGGCAAACCGCTCCCGGTTCTACGCCTGACGCGCTTTTTACCTCCTCGCTACTTGCAAGAGTTACATCCTGACCTCCAATAAGTTTTTTTATTTTGGCAAAGTCTATTTTATCGGCTCCCCTTAGCAGTACGGCATACATTTTTCCACTTTTCCTTTCCTTAATGACAACGGTTTTGCATATTTCATCAACATTTATGATTCCATTGGCAAAAGAAACCACATCGTCTACGGTCATTGCGGGTTTCGTCAAATTTATGAGCCTAAAAGGTATCCCTTTTGGGCGTAATATTTTTTGTATCTCTAGTTCCATAGCACTTTCCGAGAAAAGGTTGAGGTGGCATTCGTGGGTGTTCCCTTTTCTTTTTTAAATCGTTTTTTGGGGATGGTATTGTTAACCCTTGCTCTCAATATCCGTAACGAGAAATTCAAACTGATATTCCGCCGACAAAATTTTCTTTTTTGATTGTTGTGCTGGAGTAACTCCATCAAGCACAACTTGCTTCCCCGCAAAAACAGTCGGAGTTCCGAGTGTTAAGGTCTTGTCGTTTGTAATCCCGCCACTTTCCAATTTTACCAGAAGCGTAACTGTACCAGCCCATATACATTTCACATCAATTGCACATCTACTGTCGGATTTTACTTCAAGTGGAGTGATATAAACTCCGTTGGTCAATATTCTCTGGTTAAGTTTTGCTACTGTCGATTCGATTTCATTTGGCACAACCGAAGTAGTTGGGCATACTGTGAACTCGCATGAGGGAGGAACTCTTCCTACATAACTCCCATCAGGGCATGCTTTTGCCTCCATGGTACACACAATTTGCTCCGGTTGTTTTATTGTTTCAGCTGGCTTCTTGTAAACTAAGTAGAACAAAGTGATTAAGACGGCAAGAACCACAAAAACAAGAATAGTAATGTATGTTTTTTTCATACATACATTGTACCATGTGGTGTAAAAGTTAGTTGGTTGGCAACTCGCAACCGCTTATTTGCGACAATTTCTCGAGACCTTGTTCTCCAACATATTTCATTCCGTTTTCGTCTATCCATGTTGGATAACTTTCTATACCTTTTGCAAGACATAAATTTGCATCAGAAGTACATTCAACATAAGGGACATATTTGAAAGAATCTCCAAAACGAGCTTTTTCTGCCCTACAATGAGAACACCAAGTAGCGCCATACATAGTCAGTTTTTTTGACGCGAGGCACTGCGCAAAAGCGTCGTATTTAGTAGAAGGAACCGGCGTCCCTCTTGAAAGAAATCCGGTTACTAATACTACTAAAAATAAAAGTCCTACTATTGAAATGAAAATATTTTTTTTGGTCATAAAATTTTTCCTTCGTCGCAACAATTAACAAGTTCTTTCATAATATCGTCAAACGACATCGGTTTTTCTTTCTCCAAGCTAGCCACAACATCCGGAGTATTGATTATTTTCAATCTAAGTCCGAAAAATAAATTGAAGGCCTTATATGCAAAACTGAACATTTGTTTTGCCTCTTCTTTCTTGCCGTCTCCCTGCAGTTTGGTGCCGACTTCCATAAGACGCATTGTGGTCGCAAGTAAATGCTTTGATATGCACCAGCTTTCGCCTTCGGTTTTGTCTATCATTCTAGCAAGAAGCGTTTTTCTCATTTCACGCACCTCTCTTAGCATTTCATAATACTCATCTTTGCCTGTTTTTGCTCCAGAAAAAAAGAAGTGCTCTTCTAGGCTTATTAAATTCATAACGGCTATGCTCAGATCCTCGTCTGTGGACAGATCAACTCCCCTGTTCTCTTTCAGAGAAAGAATCCTCTTCTGTAGTTCTTCAAAACTCATTAATTTTAAATCTTTTGCCATAATTTTTTATTATAATACGATATTTAAACTACTGTAACAGAAACATTATTATACCAAACACAACAAGAACGAGGAGCAGTGCGACTCTAGCCTTTTTTGTTTCCAACCTGCGTAATCTATCAATTTTTTCTATCATAACCTTATTCGTAGCAAATACAAGTACGAGCGTAAGTGGAAGCACAAAGACCATATTGTATATAATTAAATACATAAGACCCCTCCAAAAAGAAGCATAATCATGAAGAAGCGTCAGAACGAAAAGATACGGACCCCCAGTGCACGGGAATTCGAACACAGCAACGAGGGCACCGAGCGCAAAAAAGGCTGGGATAGAACCTTTATTTATAACCTTGGCAATAATTGAATGTGCGCTATCGGGAATTTTCAATTTGATTGGAAAATTTTTGTAAAATTCATTTATTAAACCAATCCCGGCATAAAGGAGCAATATGGATGCTCCTATTTTTGCCATTATGTTCGGAACATTAAAAAAACTGAGGGCTTGAAGCGCTCCCAGTCCAACTAAAGTATAGATACTAAAAATAGCAAAAATATAAGCGCCCCCAGATAGCAAGACAAACCGCCTGTTTTTCCCGAGACTGAATAAAAATGTAATCGTAATAAACAAAACGGAAATAGCGCATGGGTTGAGACTGTCTACTATTGCCGAAGCCATTACAGCGGGCAAGAAAAATCCGTGTATATTCAACATATTTAAAAAATAATCTTTATGGCTGGCGGTTAAAAAGTTTTATTTTTGCCACGAAAAGCAGGTAGCATATTTCAACAATGCCAAGCGTGTTTAAAACAAGGAGTAGAATAAACCACCCTTTGTCTCCGCGTTTTGCCGAATGCCAAAGCGCCAATCCTTTCCAAAATAGGCTCCACAAGATGAGGAGAGTTAGAATAGGCAATGCGTACAAAAGAAGTTGCGGCCCTGTTCCGTAGCTAATATTCATATAATTATTAATATAATTCATATGATCATATTGTATCATATTTGGAATATATATCTACTTTGACAAGGTGTTCCACATTAAGGGGCTCACTCTGCCACCGATTGTGAATATTGTGCCTGCTGAAGTTGTAACTGTGCTCGTCGCAAATATACCGATTTTAATAATTTATGTTATCCTTTCATTTATGACTATTCCCTCAAAAATTTCTTGTATTATCTGTGCATACAACGAAGAACCAAGAATTGATACTGTGCTTAAGGCCGTTTCCGGTCATCCTGCTATTACAGAAATCATTGTAGTAAATGACGGATCAACCGACGGAACCGCCCAAAAAGCAACTTCTTATGAGGGAGTACGGGTTATATCTCATCCGCGAAACATTGGGAAAACTGCTGCAATAATTACGGGAATCGAGGCCGCCCAATATGAGCTTTTAATGTTCCTTGATGCAGATCTTATAAATATAGACTCAAACGATATTACTCTGCTCGCAAGGCCTGTTTTAGACGGAAAAAGCGATATAAGCATAAGCCTTAAACAAAATAGTCTTTCAATAATGAAGTTTGTGGGTCTTGATTTTTGTTCAGGAGAAAGAGTATTTTCTAAAACACTATTTGCAAACAAACTACAGGAAATGAGAACTCTTTCAAGATTCGGAGCAGAAGTATTTTTAAATCGTATCGTAATAAAAGATCATTTACGCATTAGTGTGGTTCGTTGGAACAAAGTATCACACGCACGGAAAAGCGAAAAAATAGGAATTATGAAAGGAACACTTGGAGAAATTAAAATGATTCTTGATATGCTAAAAGTGATTTCCTTTGTTGAAATCGTTTCTCAAAACTACAAGATGCTCCGAGCTCGAGTATAGTCCGTATTGGTCAAATTATTTTTGAATGCATGAAATGACTTCTCCCACGAAAATTTGAGAGCTTTTTGACGGCAAGATCCTCTGGAAAGCTTGAGACATTCTCTGGCGGCATACGATAGGTCCTCTGCGAGGTAACCATCAATCCCAGAAGTAATGATGTCTTTCGGACCCAAGGTGTCATGGGCTGCTACTGGGATTCCACAGGAAAGCGCCTCAACAATTACAAGCCCAAAAGTATCGGTTCGCGAAGGAAAAACAAAAACATCACAAACAGAAAGTGTATCAACAAGTGCTTTACCGTGCTTGTACCCCAAAAAGACAACATTGGGATATTTTTCTTCGAGTTTTAATCTGTCTGGGCCATCACCAACAACCAGTTTTGTTCCGGGGAGATCGCATAAAAGGAACTCTTCAGTGCTTTTTTCCTTTGCGATTCTTCCAAAATACACGAAGATTGGTTTAGGCATTTTGTGGAGATTTGTTTCTTCGTTTTCATTACGAACAAACAATCCAGTATCAACCCCTAGTGGCCACAATGACACATGTTTAAATCCCCTTTCTTCCAAAGTTGCTTTCATTGTTGGGGTACATACCATTGTTGTATTTGATGCATTGTGGAACCACCTGAGATAGCGCTGAACGATTTTGCCTGCCCATGCTCCAACCCTTATTTGAATGTATTGCTGAAAATTAGTATGATAAGAACTCGTAAATTTTATCTTGTTTCTAATACAAATTGTTCGCGCTACTAGTCCAAGCGGACCTTCTGTTGCTATGTGTATACAGTCTGGATTATCTTTAAAAAGCAGTTTTTTTAACTTAATTGCGGAGAAAATAGCCAGACGAATTTCAGGGTAAAAGAAAAAAAGTGGGACAGTAAAAAATAGACTAGGTTCAACAATCTTCACACTACTACCCTCATCCTCAAGATGTTCTCGCATCCTTTTTAAGCTAACTATCACACCATTAACTTGAGGTGACCAAGCATCTGTTACAATAACTACATTTTTATATGTCATTTAGGTCGGGTTCTTTTGCTCGTAAATAACGCACAGCAACAATGTAACAAACTATCAGGAGTACGGCTACTCCGAAAGAAGCAAATCCAATGTAGTCCAAATAAGTTGTTGCCCTCGTATATGCTTCTCCGGTGTAATAACCAATGAGCAAAAAAATTATCACCTTAGGGGCGCTTGCCAGAAGATTATACCAAACAAACTTTTTTAATGGCATCTTTGTCATACCTGCTGAAAATAAAATTGCTGCACCAATCGGTTGTGTTTTCCCAATTAAAAGAATTTTCCAGTCGTGTCGTTCAAAATGGTAATCGAGTTTTTTAATACGGGTTTCGTTTATACCAATGTATTTCCCCCACTTATTTATAAATGTATGCCGACTAAAACGACCAAGAGAATAATAAATAGCATCACCCACAATATCTCCAGCCAAAAGAATAAAAAACACTATTGGAGCACTGAAGTAGCCCGCCGAGATTAAAAACCCGGAAACTACAGCTACAATCGGGCCCTCAGCAACGGATATCGGAAAAACTATTATATATCCGTAGTGTTTAATAATCTCTACTAGACTCGTTATTGTTAAGTTCAGCATTTTATTGACAATACAAATTTATATCTTTGCAATCTAATCTCTAATGGTTATTGGAAACGATACAGAGGCATCGTTTTCTGGGGTACCCGAAGGATTGTCTTTCTTGAGTACAATTATGGCAGGGCCAGTGTACGACTCAGGAATTTTGATATCTGCTTTAAATAGGACGAATTCTGTTGTCATCCAGTCACCCTGTGCCTGTGCAATACCGCTGGCAAGAGATTTGCCTTGGTTATCGAGAACCTCCACCGGAAAAGATGCTTCAAAAAACCACTGCCCGCGTGCTTTGCCCATGGCGCTAAAATCTTTTAAAACAATTCCGTTTACATAAGGGAGGTCGACAACTATGACATCACTTGATGCATTTTTGTATGTTATTCCCCCGGTTGAATTTTGCGAATCTACTGGTGCTGGGGCGAAGGCTTTCTGGTTAGGGAAAAACATAAAGCACACAACGAGTGCAATGGCAACTAACCCCACAATTAAGTACACAGTTTTTTTATTTTGCATATCAAAAGTTAATTATTTTAATAAAATATCTTCAATCTCCATCAGCCTGTTGTATTTGCATACTCGCTCCCCGCGCACGAGCGAACCGGATTTAATATAATCGCACGAAAGTCCGACTGCTAAATCAGCAATAAATGTATCCATGGTTTCACCTGACCTGTGTGATATAAATGGTATCCAATTTTGCTTTTTTGTCATTTCTATGGCTTCTATCGTCTCGGTAAGTGTTCCAATCTGGTTCAATTTTATAAGAACTGAGTTAATAGCTCTTTTCCCCATCGCCATTTTTATTCTTTTAATATTTGTGACAGTGAGATCATCCCCAACAATTTTTATTTTGTCTCCCAGGGTTTCTGTAAGCAAAGAAAAACCAAACCAGTCGTCCTCTGCAAATCCGTCTTCAATAAATATAATAGGATGCTTGTCAACCAATTCTTTATACCAGGCAACCATATCGTGGCTCCCTATCTTTTTCTGTTTGCCGTTAATTTTTAGATCGTATAGTTCTTTTTTGTAAAAACTAGAAGCCGCGGCGTCTATGCCAATCTTGATCTGGCTCAGAGAATACCCGGCAGTTTTGATCGCCTCTTCTATTAGCACAAGCGCTTCTTCGTTTGAAGATAATTTTGGAGCAAAGCCTCCCTCGTCTCCCACGCTTATTGCATAACCTTTATTTTTCAAAATTTTTCTTAGCGAAGATATTACTTCGGCTCCAGCTCTGACTTTCTCACGGATCGTATTAAATTCAACTGGAGCAATCATAAACTCCTGCAAATCAAGACCGCTGTCGGCATGTTTTCCTCCGTTTATGATATTGAACGACGGCTGAGGAAGACTAAACGATTTGTTCCCCGCGAGATTTCCAAGATATTCATAGAGTTCTAATTTTTGTTCATTCGCACTCGCGCGCGCAAATGCCAAAGAAACGCCGAGAATCGCATTGGCTCCTAATCGAGATTTGTTTTCGGTGCCATCCAATTCAATGAGTTTTTTGTCGAGACTTTTTTGGTCAAATTTTTTATATACAAGGTTTTTTGCAATCTCATCATTAACATTCCGAACAGCTTTGAGCACCCCTAGCCCGTTATATCGTTTTTCGTCTTTGTCGCGCAATTCAAGAGCTTCGTGAACTCCGGTACTGGCTCCAGACGGAACAGCCGATTTCCCCGTTGCACCGCCGTAAAACTCGCACACGACTTCTATCGTCGGGTTGCCTCTCGAATCGAGGATTTCTTTTGCTTTAAGTGATTTTATTTCTGACATATTCTATAGATGATTAATATGGACATTATCCCCCATATGCCGTTCTACTTCTACTGCGATTTTTTCCATCATAGCCACAGCTAGGACTGGGTACTTGCCATTTGCGCTTTCTTCAGAAAGCATAACCGCGTCTGAACCCTCGAGGATTGCATTTGCTACATCGGTAACTTCTGCCCGAGTCGGTGTTGGGTGTTCAACCATTGAAAGGAGCATCTGAGTAGCGGTGATAACCGGCTTGCCGGCTTCTTTGCATCTTTTTATTATATCAGCCTGCACAAAAGGAATTTGCTCAAGAGGAATTTCGTTCCCCATGTCCCCGCGAGCGACCATAATGGCATCCGTTACGGCAATAATCTCATCAAGCGATTCAAGAGCAACAGCGCGCTCTATTTTTGCAATTATTTTTTGATTGCCAGAAAAACCTTTTATAATTCCTCTACATTGTTCTATGTCCTCTGGTCCGCCGACAAAAGAAACTGCTATGTAATCCGCATTTTGTTCTACGGCAAACTTTATAGATTCTTTGTCCTCCTCTGTGAGCAAGGAAGAAGTATTTGGGTTATATGTATGTGAATCTTTCTTCTGAATTCTCGGTCCGGGCAAATCTACCATAATAGGAATCCGGCGATTGCAAGTTTTTTCAAGCTGACGAATGAACCCAATTTGTTCTAACCGCGAATTAACCTCCCCCCAAGAAAAATTGAACCTTGCAACATCGAGCTGATTTTCAATCATATCCCTAAGCGTATTAAAACTTCCAGAAGCCGGACCGATTGTTGCTACAATCTGCGCCTTAGAAAAAGATTTGACCTGGCGGATTTCTTTATGAAGCATATGACCATCAGAATCAAGGTCATAAATGATGACTGCGCCAAAAGGCATCTCAACATCTGCAATTCCTTCCTCGGAAATATTTTCAATATATTTGATAAGGGCGCGAAGAGAGTTTCCGTGCGCTACGACCAAAACATTTTTCCCTTCTTTAACTTTCGGCAAAATATTTTCCAAAAAGAATGGTACGGATCGGTCGTAGACCATCTTGAGCGACTCCCCGTCGCCTATCGGGCAGTTCCATCCTCGACGAAGCTTTTTAAATTCTTCCTCGCCGAGAGTATTTTCCATTTCCCATTTATTTTTGCCGGTATAAATCCCGTAATCGCGTTCATTCAGAGCTTTGGAGTGTTCAGTAGGCACTTCGTCCTGCTCACGAACGCCCAACATACACGACAGAGTTTCAATGGAACGAACTTGCATAGACGCAAAAGCGCAATCCACAGGGAGATCTTTGATGAGAAAACCCATTTCTTTGGATTTTTCAAAGCCATAGTCGGTCAAATGCCTATCACGATTTCCAGTCCACTTACCAAGCCGATTCCATTCTGATTCGTGGTGTCTTGCGATGATAAGTTTTCCCACCATATTAGTTCAATTATAGCAACTGTGAAGCAGTGTGTCGATTATGTAACACAACAAATAAAAGGTTGAATGTAAATTAAATACATTATGTTATAATATACGGACAATTTTATGAAAACATTAGTTGTGGAAAAACCTTGGGGAAAATTTGAACAATTTGATCACAATGAAGTGACGACGGTGAAGATTATAACAGTAAAACCAAAAGGAATACTGAGTTTGCAGTATCACGCTAAACGCGCCGAATTTTGGAGAGTGCTTTCGGGACACCCAATAGTAACCGAGGGAGACAAGGTGGTTACCGCAAAACCAGGAGACGAATTTGTAATGGATGAGTTCGAACAACACCGCGTTGAAGCGCAGGACGAGCCGGTACAGATATTGGAAATAGCTTACGGTGATTTCCAAGAAGAGGACATTGTCCGTTTAAAAGATGTTTACGGGAGAATTAAGAAATAAATGAATCTAATTACCGATAATTATAATTTCAAAACTATAGTTTTTGACCTTGACGGCACGCTTACAGAAAGCAAGGGTTCTTTGTCTGGGGATATGTCGACTCTTTTATGCCAGCTTCTCGAAAAACATACTGTTGTAATTGTTTCAGGCGGGGCTTTTTCTCAATTTAAAAAACAACTGCTCGATAAATTTGTCAGCCCGTCAGACGAAATTCTAAGCCGGCTTTTTTTGTTCCCCACAAATGGTAGTGCTCTCTATGTATATCTCGACAAAGCATGGCACTGCGTTTATGAGGAGAAGCTATCGTATGGCGACAGGGGTCGCATAGTACACGCATGGAGTGAAGCGCTTGCAAAAACTGGCATCCTTTTACCAACGCCTTCATACGGTCCGGTTATGGAAGATCGCGGATCGCAGATCACATTTTCTGCTTGTGGACAAGAAGCGCCGATTGCGGTAAAGACAATTTGGGACCCCGACCAAGCAAAAAGGACCGCTTTGAGGGAGGTAATGCTCCCGCTTTTGCCTGAATTTGCAATAAGTTTTGGCGGAATGACCTCTATTGATGTCACAAGGAAAGGAATTGACAAAGCATACGCCATAGAGAAGTTACTTGCCTATCTCAAAGTTTCAAAAGATGATATTATGTTTGTAGGCGACAAACTCGAACCGGGGGGTAACGACTACCCTGCTCGAAGGACGGGTGTACATTGCGTTGCTGTTTCTGGCCCGGTTGAAACAGCAGGCGTAATAAAAAAACTAATTGCATAGACAAAATGGCGATACTTAAAAGAAAAAAAATCGTAGCAAAAAAGGTAAAAAAAACTAAGCCACGATCAAAACCGAGAGCAAAAATTGTGGCGTACAAGCCATATGGGGCAACACTGGAACGATCCGAGGGTAATCCGATCATCACGCCTTCTAATTATCCAAATTGGGAATCGGTGGCAACTTTCAATCCTTCTGCCGTCTTACACGATGGCAAGGTGCATATTGTTTATAGAGCAATTGGCGCAGGAGATATGTCGGCGCTGGGATATGCAAAAAGCGACGATGGATTTATTATTTCATATCGCTCCCCTATGCCGATGTATTGCCATAAAATAGAGAAAATTACGGAAAAATCCCCTTCGCCGGTTTCGTATTTTTCTGGAGGAGGCGGTACTGGCGGATGCGAAGATCCTCGTTTGACGCTCCTTGATGGGAAAATTTATCTGCTCTATACGGCTTTCAACGGCTGGGATTCTGTCCGCATCGCGGTTACAACAATAAGTTTGGAAGATTTTATCGCGAAGCGCTGGCAAAATTGGAAAAAGCCTGTTTTTATTTCTCCCCCCGGAGAGATTCATAAAAACTGGGTGCTCTTCCCTGAAAAAATTAACGGAAAGTATGCAATCCTCAGCGCCATCTCGCCTATCATAATGATTCATTATTTTGATAGCCTTAATGAGTTTGACGGCACTAAATACATAAAAAGCATTCATCAAGACAGTCCACTTTGGCAATTACGCGACAGAGGAATTCGTGGCGTCGGTCCAACCCCTATCAAAACCAAGTATGGATGGCTGGTTTTGTACCATGCCACAGAATTGCATGATTCGCATCGTTATAAACTTTGGGCTATGATTCTCGACAAAAAGGATCCAACCAAAGTTTTGTATCGTTCGCGCAGACCAATCCTTGAACCCGACGAACAATATGAAAATGAAGGACTAAAGTCCGGTGTTATATATTCGTGTGGGGCAGTCGTTAAGGGGAAAAACTTATTTGTATATTACGGCGGTGCGGACATGGTCGCATGTGTAGCTACTGCAGATCTCGATTCATTTCTAAAAGAGTTGACTTCCAAGGGCGTTCCAAAATTAACATCTAAAAAAAGAAAATAGAATATATTTATGTATGTCGTCAAACGATCACAGCACAATCCGATACTAATTCCCAACAAGGATCATTACTGGGAAACTTCTGCATCGTTCAATTTGTGTCCCATAAAACACGGGCGCTCATATTCTGTGCTTTATCGTGCTGTTTCGGCTCCCGATCGATTGCACAGCCCTGAGCATATTTCAGTAGTTGGCATAGGTCATAGTAAAGATGGTGTCCATATTGAAGACCGCAAGCAATTCATTATCCCGGAAGAACCTTGGGAAAAATTCGGCTGTGAAGACCCGAGAGTAACAAAATTTGAGGGGCGGTATTACATTTTTTATACTGCGCTTTCCGCATATCCATTTTCAGCCCAAAATATCAAAGTGGCCGTAGCAATATCGGACGACTTAGAAAAAATCAACGAACGGCATTTAGTGACTCCATTCAACGCAAAAGCAGCGACCTTGTTCCCAGAGCGCGTGGGCGGAAAAGCAACATTAATTTTAACTGTGAATACTGACACTCCCCCGGCGCAAGTTGTAATTGCTCAAGCTGACAATGTTGAAGACTTTTGGAAACCAGAGTTTTGGGAAAAATGGAATGCCAATATTCTGGAACACACCATCAATCCGCGCCGTACGGCATATGACCATATTGAAGTCGGCGCTCCACCGATAAAAACAAAGTATGGTTGGCTTCTTTTGTATTCATATATCCAAAATTATTTCCCAAATCCTGAACACCTTAATCGCATTTTTGGCATTGAGGCGCTTCTGCTTGATCTTGATGACCCCCAAAAAATTGTTGGGCGAACCCGTGGTCCGATTCTGGTTCCAAGCGAAGCATACGAGCTCTCTGGATATGTTGAAAATGTTATTTTCCCGACAGGGGCTCTCCTTTCAAAGGATACACTGACCATATATTATGGCGCTACTGATACGACTGGATGTATAGCAAATGTCAATTTAACGGACCTCATCTCAACAATGCGCCCAGAAACAGCGCCAAGCTGGCGATGCGTGCGCGATTTGCATAATCCTGTAATTTCACCTATCCCGGAACACAAGTGGGAAGCAAAAGCAACATTTAATCCTGCAGCAATACAAATTGGCAACACAACGCACATACTCTACCGCGCCCTTTCCGAGGATAATACCTCATCAATCGGCTATGCTAAAACGGACGATGGGACCACGATTTCGGAACGGCTACCAGTACCTGCATACATTCCACGGGGAGATTTTGAACTCAAAAAAATAAACAACGCAAACTCCGGTTGCGAAGATCCGCGCCTAACGCAAATAGGAAAGAAAATTTTCATGTGTTACACGGCGTATAATGGAGTTGACTTGCCACGCGTTGCGCTTACTTCCATCACAGAGAAGAGCTTTCTTGAGCACAGTTGGGAATGGGAGAATCCGATCCTCATTACGCCCGGCGGATTCGACGACAAGGACGCCTGCCTACTCCCGGAAAAACGCGATGAGGGTTATTTTATTATTCATCGCATAGGAGATCAAGTATGCGGAGATTATTTGCCGTCTCTTAGTTTCGAAAAGGAGATCGTTAATGCATGTATACATATTTTCGGCCCCCGAATAAATACATGGGATGGTTTGAAGGTTGGCATTGCAGCCACGCCAATAAAAACAAAATACGGTTGGTTGGTTTTCTACCACGGCGTTTCAAGAAGTCATGGCACTTATCGCGTCGGGGCGCTCCTGCTAGACAAAAATGACCCTACTGTTGTTCTTTCTCGCACTTCGGATCCGATTTTTGAACCCGAAGAGCCGTATGAGAAATTTGGCATTGTGAATAATGTAGTTTTTCCATGCGGTGTTATAAAACGAGACGAGTTTTTATATTTGTATTACGGTGGCGGTGATCGAGTTATCGGAATTGCTACGATTAAATTTGATATCCTAATGAACGCACTCCTAAACGGCGCAAAACTTAAATAATATGGTTCAAGATTTCTAACTTACTTTTTAGCCTTGGCAGAGAGATAGTATTTTTGTTTTTGCTTCGGAAGTCTTTCTATGGCGTATCTAAGCATCGTCCTTGGCATAACTTGGCAATTTTCTCCAAGAAATTTTTCAAGTGTTATCTCCGATCGTTTCCCTACTTCGCGCAACATCCACCCTGTTGCCTTATGAATTAGATCGTGTTTATCAATCAAAAGTATTTTTGCCAGACGAAGCGTGTCTTTGAAATCATTGTTTCTTATAAAAAAAGCTGTAGACACAACTGCAATTCTTTTGTCCCAAACATTTTTTGATTTTACAAGCTCATAAAGCACTGACCTATCGTTGTTTATCAGCCAATTGCCTAAAATGTATGGCGCCGATGTATCTACGAGATCCCAATTATTTATATTCTTCTTGTTTTTTAGATAAAAAGCTACAATCTTGGCTTTGTCTTTCTCGAGAGCTTTTCCGTATCTTAAAACGAGGATTTTTAGGGCGGTAAATCGATATTCGTGTATTTTACTTGAGAGAAGTTTCTTTATCTCGTCCAAATTAAGGTCGCGATATTTCTTCGCTATGTTTCTCTGCAAGGGCACCATTACGCCTAAAAATTTATCCCCTTCCGCGTAACCACCAGCACCTGTTTTAAAATACCGCTGTAGAAGTTTTTCCTTCTCTGGATTCGCAATCGCATTTAATTCTTTTTGTACATCTTCTGCGGTCATAAAATTACAGAGTCTGTAAATACTTAAAAGCCTGATCCAAGACTTCCCTTGCTTCTGGGAATGTAATCACTTTTTTCGCTTCTTCGTAGGTACCCCACCTTAATTCAGGAATTTCTTTTTTGAAATCATTGAGTGTCGTTGTTGCCATAGACGGGACAAGACCAATAAAATATTTATTTGATTTGTTGTATTTGAAATTATTCTTCTCAAAAGAATAATTTTCAAAAAATGATTTATTATTTAAAAGATTAACATTACTGATCCCTGTTTCCTCTTTTAATTCTCTTATGGCAGTTTCTTGCTCTGTTTCTCCCCTATTTTGATGACCTTTTGGAAAACTCCAGTGCCCTTCGGCATGCCGAACAATACAAAAAACAAAGTTATTGTTGGTGTTTTTAAAAATCGGTATAATACCGAATGATTTGTCTTCTCTTCTTTCCATGACATGATTATAACATCTAGTCCGAGGTCTCGGTTAATCATACTAATGGCAAATATGATACAATTAATCAGGTCCCTTTAATAACTAATGTTGAAATAATATGGAAAAAAATACAATTCTATATGTCGTCATCGTCGTTTTGATTCTTGCTGGTGTAGGTGGGTTTCTTTTTTTAAGTACTAATAACGCAAACAAAGAAATCGGAACCACCCCAACATCAGAAACTGCTACGACAACGCCCGTAGCTGACAATACAATGTTTGATTGCGGATTAGCAAAAGATCCTCAATGTTTTGCTGATAGAATGAACGGATGTTTGCCTGTGACTGTTAAAATGATGGGCTCTGACAATACAACATCTATTGAACTAACAATTTTGGGGGTAGAAAATGACACATGCCATTTCCAGAGGAAAATAAACAATGTCCTAGACCTTAATTGTTTTTTTCCAAAAGGAACTATGAACTGGGATACTATTGATCAGACTTTTGGAAACGAAAAAGGTCTGCAAAAAGTAGTTGATTCAGCTTGCAAGAAGGGGTGGTAAATAAATTATACTAATTTAAATCTTAAAACCCGCACAGGTTTAACCTGTGCGGGTTTTAATTTACATAGGCTCGGCTTATATAGTATTTATTGCTTTATGTCATTTGCAAGGACTGGTTGCGTGCCAACGAGTATTACATTAAATAGCAAGTGACCGATGGTCTGACCTTGTTCGGTTTTAATGTTTACTCTCCACTTCCCTGGCGTTAGATCTGTGCCCATAGAATATGTTCGGAAACCGCCATCTCGCCCTCCTACTACGGGTAATTTTATCGTCATATAAGTTATCCATTTATTTTGCGTTTCATCGTGGTACTGCCACTCGTGAATAATATTAATATTTAAACCCTTGGGAGAAAAAATGGCGCTGTACGCATACACAGGAGAACCTATCACCTCTTCGAAATCTGGGTATAAACTTAAATACCCTTTCCACCCATAATCTTCATAGGTAACATCATAATTACCATCTGCATTTCTTTGGATAGAATGATACACGCCGGCATCTTTGAGAGAAAGAGGAATTGGTGGAATTAAGTTTGTAAAATAAAGGAAATTAACTAAAGCGAAAATACCTAATACTAAAAACGAAACCATTTTTTTGCTTTCGTTAAGTCTATCTTTTGTCAAAGCGAAAACAATCGAAACAAAGATTGTAATAAAAATTAAACTTAGAAAGCCGGAGAGTAAAAATACCAATGCGCCAATTTGGTGCAAAACTACCGGTACTAGGAAAATTGTAAACGAATAAATTGATAGGAAGAATAAACTGATTTGGAAATTAAACCGTATGTAATGACTTTTTAAAGATTCGTTGGCAACAAAAGCCAACGCAAGAAGAAGTATGAACGGCCATGCGACAAAGATATCTGCGCTCCGGAAATAGAAAACTAAATAAGCAGAAAGTGTTCCTCCAAAGAAAAATTGTAATATGTTCACAAACCAAAAATGAGCTTTGCTTGGATTTTTTTCATCCCCGAGTTCACTCTCCTTAAGATGAATGAGCGCAATGAAGATTCCAACGATAACAAGATGGCCTAAAATCCAAAAATTTTCCCAAAGTGTATCAACTCGTTTGAGCGTAACCGCATCAAAAACGAATCCCCCGATAAGCGATAAAGATGAAATTGGCCGTTCAAAACGACCATACCAGTTGCGAGATTTTTCCAGAAAAGACATTTGGGTAATTATAACATTTATTGTGTTTACTGACCTTAAAAAATCCCAAGGAAGACCAGGATTACGAAAAGCGCTACGAAACAAGCGAAGAAAGCGACGATTTTGCCGAAGAAATCTACCGCCTCCTGTTTGCGATTTTCCATATACAAATTAAAAGGCTCATATAGGAATAAAAATCCCATAAGCGCAGCAGACAATACAAACAAACCGAGTACCACCATTGGGGTAAGTATTGTGTCCTTGGGAACAAGTTGTGACAAAGAACTAATGACAAGAACTATGATGACGATATACGAAGCGGCACTAAAAGCGTATAAAAATGGTTTTTTCATATCTGTATTATAGCAAATTTTTATTCCTCATATGTAAAAGCCCGAACTACTCGTTCGGGCTGCGTCTACCGCAAATTATGTCTTTCGCCGTTAGAAGACTACCATCTAGGCGAAGTTTGTTATCAACTTCTTTTTCTGTAGCGTTTCTGCTGAGTTTCAGACCTTCAGCAAGATTCGCTAATTCTTTTTTGAACATTTCCCTGTCTGCATAACGCAATTTCTCCCATTTTTCATTGGGTTTTCTGCCACACAAATCTGCCATTTGTTTCTTCCTGGCCTTGCGCGCAGCTTTACGAAGAAGCGCTCTTGGATCTTTGGCTTTCGATAAGCCATTGTTTTCCATGTTTTCTTTACTGCGCAACTTTTTCTCCAATTCGTGGATTTTACTCCAGCTAGAATTAGAGGGTAAATTGAGTCCTTGAGCTCGTTGCTTACGAACCTCGTCTGGCCAGGAAGGCATCATACGGAATGTTGGGAATGTATGTAAAAAGTTCAGACCGGGGGTTATACTCGCATTCTAAGGTGCTTTTGTCAAACTGACTTTGGGTTAATTTGGTTGGGTGTTTGGTGCGAAGTTGGAACCTATTGTATGTGGACATCGGGCAGAAACTTATAACTATCAATCTCTCCTCTAGTAAATTTATCTAAATGCTCCCGTTTTTTTGCTTGATAGTATTGAATATTTTTAATTAAATCTTTAGTAGACATCTTTGCTTCATCCATCGAACCAAGAGTATAACTATGTCTTTCTTGTGGATTTAATGCAGAGAGAAGCTCGGCAGTGAATTTAAATATTTTATCTACTTCATCGTATTTAATTGGGAATTTAGTAAGAAGTTTTTTAGGATCTATTAAATGGGCAGTATTATTATGTGCCAATTGGTGATGTCTTAATTTACCAATATTTTCTAATACAGTTTTATTTTCTTTTAGCAGAGTTCCGGCTTTTTTTGCCCGAGTTTGATTGGGGTGATCAAGAATTAAGGCCGATACAGAGATTACCCTCCCAGCTTTACTATAATTTGATTCTTCATACAAACGAGCTAATGCCAGCAACCAACTTTCTTGAAGTGAATACAATACCGCAGACCAAAAGGGAGTGTGTTTTTTATAGGTTTCATTATATTCTTCATTCTGAAGAGCTTTCCAAACAGCAAATGTATTATATGCGTTTAATAGCAGCTTTTGAAATTCATCGAATTTTTTTGTATAAGTAATTTTGTTTTTAGGCATAACATATTTGCTGCGAGACCAGTTCGACAAACTCACTGTAACACACATTACAGCACTTCGACAGGCACAATGTTTTTATTTAAATAATTCTAATTTCTTTTCTCGACGCCATCCTTTAATTTCGGTCTCCCGTTTTCTCGCTTCATTGAGTGTACCAAAACTTTCAGAATATTTTAAAATCACGGGGCGACGGATTTTAGTATAATGTGCACCCAATCTTGAATTATTGTGTTGGCCTAATCTCCGTTCGAGATTGTTGGTACAACCAACATAGAGTGACTTATCGGAACATTCTAGAATGTAAATGAAATACGACATACAAAAATACTACCCCTCGTCGCTTCGCTCGCTCGGGGACTTCTTCTCTTTCTTGTATGCCGGCCGCAGGCACTGATGAGCCTTCGTTCGGCAAAGACGATGGCGAAGAAGTGCTGCGAGACCTGGATTCGAACCAAGATAACATCCTCCAGAGGGATGTGTCCTACCATTAGACGATCTCGCAATTTCTATCCTGCGGGAAGACCATTATTAGCCGACCTCGCAAAGTTGCAGTATCGCTTGCTCCCGCAAGTGACCGTGCAATGAGCCCAGAATACGCTAAAAACTACCTTTTTTCAAGTACATTCGCTCTGTTGAGCTCAGTATCTATTTCCATAAATACTTATCTTCTTTCGCTCTTATTAATACCCTCTTTTTACTTTGTGACCATTTTTTGACTCGACTTAATAGCAGCCTTAACGAATGCCGTGAAAAGAGGGTGCGGACTCAAAGGTCGAGACTGAAACTCTGGATGAAACTGTGTGCCGAGGAAAAACGGATGCGTGCCAATCGGAAGTTCTGCAATTTCCATAAGTTTACCGTCAGGAGAAGTTCCGGAAAACACTAAACCTCCTTTTTCGAGAGATTCAATATATGCATTATTAACTTCAAAACGATGGCGGTGTCGTTCCCCTATTTCATCTTTGCCATAAGCGGTGCGAGCAATAGTTCCCTTCTTCAAAAGCGCAGGATATGTGCCTAGACGCATTGTGTTTCCCATTTTGCTCTCTTTGATATTTTCTTTTTGCGACTCCATTAGGTCTATAACAAGATTTTTTGAGGTCGGATCAATCTCGCGCGTGTTTGCGTCTTTCAGCCCAAGCACATTGCGAGCAAATTCAATAACAGCGAGTTGCATTCCGTAACAAAGACCGAAATATGGGACTTTATTTTCGCGCGCATATTTTATAACAGCAAGTTTGCCTTCAATACCGCGAGAACCAAAACCGCCCGGTACGATAATGCCATCAAATTCTTTGAGTTTTGAGACTGGCGGATTTTTCCCTTCAAAATCTGCGGCGTTGAGCCAAAATAGTTTCGCTTTTTTGCCGAGATGAATTGCCGAATATTTTATGGATTCAATGACTGACAAATACGAATCCGAAAGTACAAAATCTCCCGTGTCAAAGTATTTTCCCACTATCGCGATTTTAACTTCGCCTTTTCCGTTGTGTGATTTGCGCACAAAGTTTTTCCACGCGCGCCAAGGATCATTTTTACCACGGCCCTTGAGATTAAATCTCTTTAAAATATTCTTGCCGAGATGGTCGCGCTCGAAATTGCCCGGAACATCATAAACGCTTTCCACATCCGGAGCTGAAATTATATTTTCTGGACGGATGTTGCAAAAAAGCGCTAGTTTTTCTTTTCGTTTGTTGTCGAGAGGAGTATCACTGCGAGCAATGATGAAATCCGGCTGGACTCCCGTGCTGTTCAGGGCGCGGACTGCGTGCTGTGTAGGTTTGGTTTTCATTTCTCCGACTTTTGCCGGAGTTGGGAGATAGGAAACCATAACGAAAAGCACATCATTGGGATTTTTTATCTTCATCATTCTCGCTGTTTCAAGGAAAAGAATGTTTTCGTATTCGCCGACTGTTCCTCCGACTTCAATAACCATTATTTCCGCATTTGCTTTATCGCCAGCTCGTTCAATGCGTTCAATAACCTCATAAGGAATGTGCGGAACTACCTGCACGCATTTTCCTTTGTACGCAAGTGCTCGTTCTTTCTGAATTACGGAGAGGTACACGCGTCCCGTTGTCATATAACTGTCGCGAGTGAGCGGGTCGCCCATAAATCGCTCATAGTTCCCGAGGTCTTGGTCGGTCTCATCGCCATCTTCGAGAACAAAAACTTCGCCGTGTTCCGTGGGATTCATTGTACCTGCATCGATATTCACATATGGATCGATTTTCATCGCCGCGACGCGATAGCCATGCGACTGAAGGATTTTTCCAATAGAGGAAGTAGTGATTCCCTTTCCAACACCGGAGATAACCCCGCCAACTATGAATATGTATTTGCGGGTTTTCCTTTTCATATATTATTTAAAAAATTAGTTGGCGCTTAGGTACTTCCTCACAGCCAAGAAACTGGAAACTGCGCCGAGTGCAATGCCGGAAAGCATTATGATAAAGAATATCTGCACGAAGTTTGCAAGGAAATAAGAAAGTACATTCACGCCGCCGTAAAAACTCTGCGTAATGCTTTTAAACCAAAATGAAATTGGGTAAAAGAGAATGAGAGTGATAACCCCAGCCGTCAAACCGTACAAAATCCCCTCAATGATAAACGGCCCACGAATGAAGTAGTTCCCTCCACCCACAAGACGCATTACTTTTATTTCGTCGCGCGCGATAAAAATAGCGAGGCGAATAGTATTGAATGTAATGAGGATTGAAATGCCGACGAGAATCATTATTATAATCGCGCCGAGTTTTTTCACGCCGTTTATGAGGCTGTTCAAGCGTTCAATCGCGACCTTGTTGTCGTTGTAGTTTACTTTGTTTACGATACTCGAAGGGTCGGTAGAAATATCAGTTTTTCCGCTCAAGAAATTGGCGATGCCTTCGTACTGTGACGGCTCTTTTGCTTTTACATTCAAAACCGCGGTAAGTGGATTACCTCCCACCTCGTCGAGAGCTTGGAGAATGCGCTGGTCATCTTGATGGCGCGCGCGGAAATCAGCAAGAGCTTGCTCTTGCGTAACATAAGTAACTTCCCTTACCTCCGGAAGCCCTTCAAGCTTGGTTTTGAGATCAAGAATCTGGTCTTCGGGTGCATTTTGTGAAAGATAAATATTTATATCAATTTTGTCTTCAAGTTCTTTTAGTCCAGTACCGAGGAAAGCCGACAAAAGGAGAACTGAACCGATCACGAAGAGTGCTATCGTGAGAACAAAAACAGCGGAAAATGAAACACTTCCGTTTCGCCAGAAATTTATAAAACCAGCTTTAATAATTCTTTTGTTAGTTATCCACATATGTTTATATTACCACTTTATTGCCCTAGCCCAAATATCACCTACAACGCGTATTTACCTGTCGGGTCGTCGCGAACTACCTTTCCGTGGTCCATCGTTATGACGCGCTTTCCAAGGGCTTCCACGACACCTTTATTGTGTGTTGTCAGTATTACGGTCGTTCCGAGGTCGTTGATTTTCTTCAAAATCTGGATGATTTCGTAGGTGTTAACGGGGTCCAGATTTCCTGTCGGTTCGTCTGCGAGAATGAGGTCTGGGTGGTTCACGATGGCCCGCGCAATAGCTACGCGCTGTAGCTCTCCGCCAGAGAGCTGACGCGGAAAGTTCCACATCTTGTTTGTAAGATCGACGAGCTCAAGCACATGCGGAACATCAGCGGAAATTTCTTCTTCCGTTTTTCCTGCAACCTCCATTGCAAATGCCACATTTTCATAAACTGTTTTTTGTGGGATAAGGCGAAAGTCCTGAAAGACTACGCCGACGCGCTGACGGAACTTCGGAAGATCATGCTTTTTCACTTTTTGGATATCAACTGAGTCAAAGGATATCGTACCGCTTGTTGGTTTTTCTTCGGCGAGAAGAAGTTTCATCAAAGTTGTCTTACCGGCGCCGGAGTGCCCGACGAGAGAAACGAATTCATTCTCTTTTACCGAAAAGGTTACACCATCAACAGCGACTGTTCCGTCTGGGTAACTTTTTGAGACATTGTCGAAGTAAATCATTCTTTATATTCTATCAAATTTTTGGTGCCTTGGGAATACTTTTAAAAAACAAGGGCACAGTAACAAGGACTGTCCTTGAGAATTCAAAAAGGACAGTCCTTGTTACTTGCTATAAATCTTTTTCTGCTTCAAGGAATAGGTCTATGTCGCCATCTTCGAGCACTGCGTTAATGTTGCTCGTCTCTGCACCCGTCCGATGATCTTTTACCATCTTATATGGATGCAAAACATATGAGCGAATCTGATTCCCCCACTCAATATCAGTCGTTTTGCTCACATACATTCCGCTTTCTTTGGCTTTGCGTTCATATTCCTGTTTTTTGTAAAGTTTTCCTTTGAGAATGTCCATCGCTCTGTCGCGGTTTTGCTGTTGAGATCGTTCGGTTTCAACATGAACGGCAATTCCGGTCGGAATATGCACTACGCGGACAGCAGTTTCCCTTTTGTTGACATTCTGCCCTCCCGGACCTGACGAACGGCTGAATTCAACTTTCACATCGCCTTCTGGAATCACAATCCCGTCATCTCCATGAGATTTAAAATCAGGAATAACTTCAACGAGAGAAAATGAAGTATGACGGAGGCTTTTTGCGTTGAACGGCGAGATACGGACGAGCCTGTGCACGCCGGATTCATTTTTCAACATTCCGTAAACATCCTTCCCGTGAATTTCTAGTGTGATATTTCTGTATCCTCCGTGGTCGTTTTGATTTTCATGCAAAAGTTTGACTTCAAATTTGTGTGTTTCAAAAAATTTCAAATACATACGAAGAAGCATCCCAGAGAAATCTTCTGCGTCGTCGCCACCTGCGCCGGCAAAAATAGTCATTACCGCGTTTCCTTTGTCATATCGCCCAACTCCAGCGAGTTTTGCTTTTAGTTCCGCAATTTCTTTTATTGTCGCCTGAGCTTTTATTTTGTTTGACCAAAAATTTGGGTTTGCCATTTCTGCCTCAAGCCCTGTAATTTTTGTGCTGATGTTTTCTTTATTTTCTACCTTTTTCATAATTATATGACTATTATACCAGAAAAAGGCCCGGCCTTTATTTGGATAAAGGTCGGACCTTTTTGGTACGATAATTACGACTTTGCTCCTCTTAGCGTTGTGTTGAATGCAAATTTCTTTGCCTTAAAAAAGTTTTTTGTGAATTCAACCGCTTTTTCCTGGTCGTAATACTTGCAGGAAAATATATCAATATAAACCGAATCGCTTGTTTCGGCAAAGTGACCCGAAACCAAAGATGTTTCTATTAATTGCGCCAGGCTATAGCCTGAAACTTTTGGATCTGCTCCAAAACGCACTATCACAGGATCTTGGAACCTCTTCATGTCTATCAACTTGCACAACTCAATCGTGTATTGTTTTATTTTCTCTCCGCTACTCAGGGTTGCATGATCGCAACCGAACAAATCTATTGAAGTTAGCATTCCCCATACTCCTCGTCTTTCGTACTCGATTTCGGAAATATTACTGTTGTTCATTTATTTTTATTTTTACTAAAAGTTTTTTAACTTCTTGCCCCAATTGTAGAACACACAGATGTGGTGTCAAGCGTTTTTAGGGGAAAACTTCGTTTTTTGGAGCCACCACGAGAATCCTGGGAAACCCACGGTTTTCCCAATCCTTCCTCCACGGGGAACTCCCGTTCCCCGACCCCCTCCTATTCTACGAGGTGGCACAAAATATTGCTTCGCAATTTTGGAGCCACCTCGCAGAATTTCCCGCGACTAAACTTTTTTCGTCAAAAAAGTTTGTCTGGGCACTGGCTCGCGGTTTTGCGTGGTCGCAAAACATCGCTCCGCCATTCGATCCTGCGATTATGACGCTAACGCGTCATAATTCTTGAGCCACCTCGCAGGATCGAACTGCGGACCTTCTCGTTACGAGTGAGATGCTCTACCAACTGAGCTAAGGTGGCAAACTTATTAACTTATTCCTCTTGAGCCGTTGACCGGGATTGAACCGGTGACCTCGTTCTTACCAATAAACCAACAGAGGTCATATCCCTATAACGGCTTGTAAAATAAAGATGAATTATGTTTTATGCTCTCAAAAATCATATCTCCGTGATGACCTGTTTAGGTAAGAGCTACAGCTTGAATAAACTACATAGATCTGCTTACTTTATAATGTTCCCCGACCTCGACCCATTATGTCGGATTTGCGATTAATTATCAAATTTCATCCTTTTTATATCATCTCTGCAGTCTTCGCACCCCAAGGAACGCAAATACACTTCAGTCATTTTTACGCTTCTATGCCCCATGAGATCCCTAATCTTTATAATACTCATATTTGCTTTTGCGCAATTACAAGCAAATGTATGACGAAACCTGTGAAGATGAAATTTCACTCCAGATAATTGATTAAGTCTTTTGACCCAGTGTTTTAATCCGTGACGACTTAATCCCTTGTCTTGCGCACTAGATACAATTAAGTATTCTGTTTTATAACCATGCTTATCTCTTTCTTCAATATATTCTCGTAAATAAACCAGAAGTGTTGGATGAATAGGGATGTTTCGTGATCTTTTAGATTTCGACGTTTCTGCTCTTACTGTTAGTATTTCTTTTCCTTTTTGCATGTCAAAATCATCCAGTCTAAGTGATATAAACTCCCCTGATCTTAGTCCACAAAGTAGAAGTAAATAGAGCATCATAGTATCTCTCTTTAGCATGAGTGAATCTTTTGGATTCAAGCTTACCGCTGAAATAATTTTATGCACTTCTTCTGGTTTTAATGCTCTCTGGTCGTTGTACTGTGGAAATTTTAATTGAATGGTATCAAGAGGGTTCTTTGTCATAAACCCCCTTTTAATCAACCATACAAAGAAGGCATTTAGTTTATTGCCATATGTTTTTATAGTTGAATCCTCAAGACCAATTTTTTCAGTATCTTTTCCAACTATCCTTTTTCGAGTTCTTATACGTTTGAAAAATAAATTCATTGTTTCAGCTGTTAATGATTCAACCTCAACAACTTCCGACATCATCGTAGAAAAATGATCAAAAACTGCTTTGTAGCCCTTTATGGTTTCTGGACGCAGTCCTCTAGAATTGATGCATTCATCTATATATTTTTCAAAAAGTTGTTTTATGTCTTTTTTCATCACAATCCATGGGTGGGTTAATAAAAAATGCTACCCATTTATGGAAAGCATATACCCGTTTTTTATTTGGTTGTGACAAAAAAAGTTTAGTGGAATGTCACGGCTCTAGGTCATACCCAAAGAGTTCTTCAGCAATAGAATTCAAGCGTTTTTTTGCTTGTCGTGTTGATTCTCCACTTACACCATGCTTCTTACCAATCTGTCTCGAGGTCGGATTATCATAACCCACCACAACACTTTCTTTGTTTGATCGTTTCAATGATCTCAGTCGTCTTGTTGAAGCTGTTCTACTTTTGTTTACTATATCCAGATAACTTCCTAACACAAAACTTTCAACTTTTTTTGGCTTACCCGATCTGGCTAATTGCTCTTCTATGAGAGCAAGATCTCTTTCTATATTTGCACGACCCCGTTTTTTTACAAAAGTATCAGCATTTTTGTAGACATAAGGGAATATATCTCTTTGAATTTCAAGAAAATGTGACATTGCATTTTTTGCCTCTGTCTTGTTTAGCGGTTTATAAACAACCAACGATGTATATAAAAGAGTATCGCCATTCGTACGAAAATCAACATCATAGTTTTCTTCTGGCGACTGTATTTCGTTCATTAAAATAAAATATGGGACTCCTCTGTACGGCTGTCCGTAAAAATTAAAAGGCAAGAGATACTTAATCCCAATTTTTAGCATTTCCTTTTGAAATTTATTTGAGGGAAAATCTTTTATAATATCAAAAGGACTTCTGCTGTAATCCTTTTCATAATCCCAAAAATTATTCTTATTTGCCCAATTATCTAGTTCATCAAACGATCTGAACCCATCTCTTTCTATCTCAAATTCCTTCCTTGCTTCGCTCACATCTTTTTTGAATTCCGGTACATGAGAAAGAAGTTGCATAACCATATCATTTTTGCCCTTTCTTTTTGATTGGTTGACCTTTCTCTTCATCTTTGCATTATATCCCTAAGAGCTGTTTTTTCTTAGCTTGGAATTCTGCTACGGCACTGTTAACATTGCGGACTTAGTGTTCTGGATGGATATACCTTGAGAAGTTCTTCAAGTGAATTAAATGGTTTGAGGTTTGACACCGCCCACGTTTTCCAATAATTACAGGATTCTGGCGCGTAATATTTTGCATTTGAAGCAGAAGAAGTATAAAACTTTCCACTTGATAATTGAGATGTTGTCTGTGTTGAAGTTGTTGTGCTTGAGCTTGTGGTGTCTCCATTACAAGTATTTGGAGACCATAATCCCGCTAAATTTGTTTGAGCTGATTTTTCTGCTGTCTTGAACTCAGTTTGATATTTATATGGTGTGTTATAGGTGTATTCATGAGCATAACCTTGCTCAATCATGTATTTGTTGTAAAACAATCCATCTTCGCGATAAACATAGGCAAGCGTACGTCCATATTTATCAAGCTCGCCTTGAGAAGAATCCTCTTCAATTCGCACTTTTTCCCCAGTTAATAATTCTTTGGCTTTATTGGAAGCTTCTTTCCCAAAACACTGTACCTCTTTTCTAGGGTCAACTGTTTCCGGGGTATCCATACCAATAAGACGAAGTGTTGTTATCGTGCCATCTATGCTTACTTTGATTGTGTCACCATCAACAACACTAGAAACAGAATAATACGTATATTGAGAATTGGTTTGAGTAGAAGTTGTTTTGGTTGGTTGAACAGTTTCTGGGGGGATGGACTTAATTCCGTCTTCCGCGTTCACAGCATTTTGAGTTGATTCTTGGTTCGAGTTTTCAACTACAACTGGTTGCTGTGGAATCAGTTCCTCATTATTTTTTGAATAATCAGTTGAAATCCCAAATAATAAGAAAGAGGCGACAGCCACAATACCAAAGATTGTTCCAATTTTCTTTCTAGTGATTTCACCTTTGGCAAAACGAGAGAAAGTGGCCGGTCGAACTAAACCTACGGCTAGAGCAATAATTGAGGCAAAAAATAGAAGTAAAAATAGATTGTCCATGATTATTTTTCTTTTGTTCTTATTGAATAATATCGTGGTACAGGCAACAAAAAATCCCATTACCAGTCGAGGCCTTGCGACCTCCATACAACTTTCGCTGTATGACGCACGATACGTAGCCCTGATAATGGGGTTTTCGGTATCGTGCGATTTGAGATCATGCTCCCTAGATTGCTCTAAAAAGTTTAGATCTTCCTTATTTAATTGTCTTTTTATTGTATCGCAAAGCTCATGGTTTTGCCATAGCCAGCTGGTGGCTCTGTTTTTCCGTCTAGGCGAGAGTAATCACTGAAGCCCTACAAATATTCGTTTTAGGGCTGAAGACCCTTGGTGGCTTGTTTTGGTTGTCTAGGGGTCGTCATATCATTTACTATATTAAATGGAAAGAGTAGAATCCCTATAATGAATATAAAAAATAGTGACTATCAATTAAATAACCTTAATTACATAAATATAATACTTGGCAAAAATGGCTCTGGTAAGAGTACTATCCTGCAATCAATGTTAAATGCCAAGGATGATGCCGAACAAAGTATTTATTCAGAGTATATAACCCCAGAGCGCGGTGGCTTTTTGAAACAGGATCCCAACATTGACGCATCCATGAACGACAACCCTAGGTGGCTAAAAGATGCCAGAAAACATAACCAGTTTCAAAAATTCAAGGAACAAACAATTAATCGCTACCAAAGATTAGAAATTAATGTATTGCAAACTCTTGAACAAAAATTGATTGATGATAGCAAAAAGAATGAAGGCGGGTCGGTTGTGGTCAAAGATTATCCATTTTTTGATAAAAATGTTTCTGCAATAAATTCTCTTCTAGACAACATAGAAGTTCGAAGGGTGGCCGGTGGATCTTTCGAAATTTGCAAAAAAGGTACAACAACACCCATTCCACCAGATAAAATAAGTAGTGGTGAGTCAGAGCTTATTTCCCTCGCGATTGAATTCCTCTACTTTCAAAAGAGCGATAGCGAAAGCAAAGAAAAAATAATTCTTGTTGACGAACCAGATGTTCATTTGCATCCGGATTTACAGGTTAAATTCATGAGATTTTTACACTTATTAGTCACAGACAAGGACTCAAAGTTTAGAGTGGTGATAGCTACTCACAGTACTGCTTTTTTGGGAGCCCTTGAAGATACTAATGATGTTCACGTAGCTTTCATAAAACCAAACCAAAAAGAAATAAATTTTAGATCAGTTACCGATGCGTATAAGAAATTCTTACCAGTCTTTGGTGCCCATCCATTGTCCAATTTATTTAATGAAGCCCCCGTATTGCTAGTAGAGGGCGAGGATGAAGAAAGAATCTGGCAACAGGCAGTAAGAAGCTCGGTTGGAGCAATCAAAATTTACCCTTGCGTATGCGGTGATGTGAATCAAATAGCTCCTTTTGAAAAAGAAGTGAAAGAAGTTATTGAAAGTGTATATGATAATGCAAAAGCATATTCTCTTAGAGACCAAGACGATACACCAGAAGAGGATCTTGAGGATGACCCTCCCATAATAAAACACAAATTACACTGTTATAGTTCAGAAAACTTATTACTTACAGATGAAGTGATTAATTCTTTGGGTTATACATGGGACACACTCAAGAAAAAAATGGATGAATGGATTACGGAAAAGGAAGGAAAATCCCATGATCAACTTGAGGACATGAAAGCTTTTCAAACAGGGTCCTATGATAGAAAAAATCAAAAGATAAAGAGTCTGCGTATGCTCCTCATGGGCATAATGGGGTCAAGCAAACCCTGGGAGGTAGCTGTTGGCCAAACCATCTCACAATTGAAGTGGAATGATTCAACTGATTTTGGTAAAGATGGTAGTATTTATAACTTTCTGGGAGAAAAATTAACAAAGAGTATATTACCTACATAGGACTGTGTTCTTTGTTCTAGGCGAGAATAAAGCCCAAAGACCTACAACTAGCTCGTTTTCGAGCCAAAACCCATGGTGGTTTGTTTTGGTTGTTATGGGTTTGAAATACCCCCAACATTTAGTATTCCTAGATCTCTGTTTTCAGAAAAAGTCCAAAAACATTATCTTTATGCCATTTGAGAGAATCTACGTTGGGCCTTGATCTGCTATCTTCCGGAACCCATAATTTGCCACCATTTTTTGAAGCAAGATATGGTATTTTCATGGCATCCTTGTGGACTTCCATGTAATAATCTTTCCCATCAAAATTCACCGTGAAGAAACCTTTGTCAAAAGCCCAGTGAAGGTTTCTCTCTAGTGCCATCCCATTTGATGGATGACTTCCACCTCCTGATGCACGAGCAAGAATATGGGCCGCTTCTAAGTTATTGAAATCTTTGTGAAATATCAAAAGGTCCTGATTAGTAACAGCACATTTATAGTTATAAAAATATAAAACAAGATCTCTGAATGAACGACTTCGAATTATTCTCGTCGTGTCGTACTTATCTTCCTCGCTTACAGGAGCATGAATTACTGGCTCCGCCAGAGCCTCATTTATTATTTCATCCGGAATTACTTTTTCTCCTATATTTATTTTTCTAAGTCCATCCACAAAAGTCAATTGCCCGAGGGGCAACAACGCATGAGTTTTCCAACGAGGGTCAGCCTTTTCTATAAGTTCAAGAACCTTTTCATATTCCTTAGATGAGGGTTTTATGTGAATAACCTTGTAGAAGGTATCTTGATCTTGGCGAATTTTTACTATTAGCACGATATCACCTGGCTGATAGTAGTTTCTCCCCGGATCATTCCTGCTGTTGAGATATATTCGATATTCATCCCTAGTCCCTTCTTCAGTGTTTAATTTGTCATTGTGATAGACGAATTTTGTTAGAACAACTTCGTCCGTGTGTGGCGGGATAAGATCAAGAATAATGTGATCATTTGTAACTACTTCACTGAGATGAGGGAAATAACCAACATATGTCTTGGATATATAAAAATAACGGCCTGCTTTGCCTGGTTCTCCTTTCCTATATCCGAGCTCTTGCGCGTTTAGTTTATGCGCATAGATGTTCTCGTCGAATTTCAGCAATTCCATACTCATTATGCTGAAAGTATAGCACCGAGTTAGGCCGTTGCATACTTCTGTATGAGTTGATTTATTGAGAGTGCTACGCTTTGAGCAAGTCTTGGGGGAACGGCATTCCCTATCATCTTGTATTGATCTCCCATGCTACCAAGAAATTCAAAGTCATCCGGAAACGATTGGAGGCGGGCGGCTTCTCTTACTGTAATTGAACGAGCTTGCTCAGGATCTGGATGAATATGCCTTAGTCCATCTTTGTGTAGGTGAGCAACTATTGTATTGCTCGGCTTGTTTGGTTGAAGAACATAATACTTGTGAATGTTGGATTGCTTACCAGTTTTTTCAGTGTAGAGCCTTTTGAGGTCATTGATTGAATTATATTTCTTATTTTTTCTTGTTACATCAAGGGCTAGCTCGCGGAATATCTCAATATCTCTCATGCTGTGATATCTCGGTACATGATTTAATATGTTATTTTTTCCTACAGACTCGTGAGACTGTTTTCCGTTGTTTATCACTCGCATTTTTGGAAGATCAAAAATGGCATCTTTCACCGTTCTCTTTTCCATTTTGAACTTTGGCAATATTCTAGTATAAAAATCTTCAAGAATCTTCTGAAGGTCTACCTTGAATTGGTTTTTTCTTAGCCCAACAATCACTAATCTTTTTCTGTGTTGAGGAACTCCATATTCTGAAACATCAATAACAGCCCTATTAAGATCGTCCACTATCGTATAACCAATTTCATCAAATGCTTTTCTAATTAAGTCAGGGATTGCAACACCATTTGGCTTGGCGCTGAGAAGTCCTAAAACATTCTCAAAAACGAACGCTCTGGGTTTGAATTCTTTTACTACCGCAAGATAGGTCTCAAATAAATAATTTCTATAATCATTTTTCATTCCATCTTTATCTCTTATGCGCCCTGCAATCGAATATGCTTGACATGGAGGACCTCCAACAATAACATCAACTTCTCCCCCACGCTCTTTTACTAAACCCTTTAGACCTTTGTGACTTCCATATTTTTGATCCTGCTTCCAACCATTCAAAAGTTCTTTAGTTCTTTGCATATCAAAATGTAATGCAAGTTCTTCGGCGTTTTTATAACCCCATTTTTTTTCTAGTCTGTTTACTAGAGTTTTTAGTGATGGCTGATCCCATTCAACCATTCCGATAGTTGAAAACAAACCCGATGTTTCAAATCCTTCTATTAGCCCACCACACCCGGAAAACAAATCTATAGTTTTTAGTTTTTTTGTTTTCATGACTTCAAGTATTTGATAAGTTTCTTTGCTATATTATATCCCAAAAGTGGGGGCACTGCATTACCAACCTGTCGATTCTGGGAAGTCCTTGTTCCGGTAAATCTAAAGTCATCTGGAAATGACTGTAGGCGTGCATTTTCTCTGACTGTCGGGACTCTATTGTGTTTATAGTGGAAATGATTACGATGACCCGTATCTATGGTTCTAGATGGTTTCTTGCTGTGATATCTGGTCCATGCTTCGTTGAATTTTCTATTTTCTCCGACACCTTTTGGTAGATCTTTATGGTTTCCACCCTCAGGAACTTGAGAGATGATAGATTTTACCAACTCGGAGTGCTGTGTTCCTACGTGATTCAGTAATGTCTTTTGACTTTTACGCATCTTCTTTTGATATTCGCTAAGGGGGGCTGATATGTATTCATCCTCTTCTTCTCCCTGTTCTTTTTCTCTTGCGGGCAGATCTCCTATTGCCTCGGCACAGGTAACATAATTTTCGGGAGTAAGTATTGGTTCGGGAAATTCGAATGTGCCAAGATCTTTTCTCAGGCCGACGAAAACAACGCGCTTTCTCATCTGCGGCACTCCATAGTCTGCTGCACATAGTATTTTCATGCTTACATTGTAGCCCATCGCTTTGAATCGCTTCATGATCTCGTTCTTCACTTCTCCGCCGTACATACGCGCAAGCCCAGGGACATTTTCTATAAGAAAAGCTTTTGGCTTGAGTTCTTTTACGCTCTCTATCATTGCAAGATAAAGTCTATTTCTTTTATCTTCAAAATTACGAGTTCCTGTTAGGGAGAAGCCCTGGCATGGGGGGCCTCCAACTATTATATCTGGCCTTTTCCCCTCGAGAGCTTTCTTCATTTCATCAATACTTTCTTTTTTGAATAGATCTAAAAGCAGTGTTTTACTATTTCCGTGATTTATCTTGAATGTTTTTAGAGAATCTCGGTCGTTATCAACTCCAAGAACCACATCATATCCTGCGTCCATGAAGCCTTTTGATAAGCCTCCACATCCACTGAATAAATCTACAACAGTAATTTTTTTCTTCGACATAGAATTCATTATACCAGTAAACAATAAAAAAAGCTGGCCCTTATTATAGAGATTTTGATTCAGATTCAACCATATAATTACTCGGTTTCCAGGCCCTAAACACCCCAACTATTTGCTCATGTAGTTCGGTTGGCAACATCCCTTGTTTTAGCATTTCACTTATCGCTAGTTGTCTATCCTCGAACATTCCTATATCCAATTCTGTCTTGAAAAGCGCAAGTTGCATTTGAGCTAGTAACCTTATTGCACTTTGTCTTTCTTTTTCTTTTGGCTTCTGTATCCCGTAAACATTCAAGGATTCCCAATTCCAGTAAATTGTTCTCATGAGATTCTCTGACAAAACACGATATTTTTCTCTGACTTCTGCAAAGCTTTCATTCAGTTTCTTTCTATCTGACTCCACAACAGCTCGCCTCCTCATTTTTTGCATCAATCTACTCACATATTTATCACTGATTGAATGACCAGTCGTTTCCTGAACCATTTTCTGCATTCCGCGTATAGATGCAAGTGGATTGAGTGCGAGATGGTCACGAATTATCCTAAATAAATATTCTTCTTTTTCTCGTAAAATTTTCATATGTAGTCCTATGTCGTATTACTTTTAATAAATCGTTATATTGCCAACTCATTCAGTGGATGTTTGACCATCTGCGACCTCAGATGTTCAGCGCTAGCATAAAGATAAATGGTTGTTGTTTTTATGTCGCTATGCCCCATCATCTTTGATAAAGAATAAATATCACAACCACCCTCTAACATCAGAGTTGCAAAAGTATGTCTGAGCTTATGTATCGTGAAGTTTATCTTTGATGCTTTCCGCATCTGAATAGTCAGTCTTTTTAATCCGGAATCCGTGTAGCCACTATTTCGATTAAGAGAAACAAAAAACTCTGGGCATGTTTTGTTTAATCTTTTTCTTTCCTCTATATATCTTTTGAGGGTTTGGGCCAGCGTATAACTTATCGGCACCATTCTATCTTTGTTCCCCTTACCTTGGCGTACAAATATGGTCAAGTTTTCTATATCTACATCTGTAAATTTTAGGTTTAGTAATTCACTTTTTCGAAGTCCGGCAAATATAAAAGTGGAGAATATCGCATGGTTACGATAGCGCAAAAACTTGTAATCGTAGGGGTAATTCTGAACAACTTCTAATAATAACAATGTATCTTGTTTTGTAAGTTTTGGTGGTAATCTTTTCTCTAATTTTGGTATTTCGATGTTTTCAACAGGATTTTTCTCTAAGTATTTTTGTTCAACACACCACCGAAAGAATACAAGTAAAGATATCCGGAAAGTCATAAAACTATTTGATTTCCAATGTCTTTGAGTTCTGCCGTAGAAAAAGAACGCTCGAACATTCTCTTCTGTAACTTGATTAATCTGACTTACATTCGCAAAATGACGATAAAGGTTTATTGAGACCTTATATCTCCCTATCGTAGCTTTTGAATAACCACGAATAAATATTGAGTGATCATAAAACTTCAGCGCTAGAATTTCTATATCCATAGGAAATTTTTTCCTATGTAGTTTTTTATTTGAGCCGCTAATCAGATTTGCACTGATGACCTTCGTCTTACCAAGACGATGCTCTACTACCTGAGCTATAACGGCGTATCATTTTTTATGAGCCGACGACCTGTTTTGTGCGATAACCATCCCACCTCGCTTCAAAACTCACAACATATTCTTTCATCTCTTGCCTTTTCTCTGATATTTCCCTAGACCTGTTTATTACCAAGAACGTGCTCTACCGACTGAGCTACAACGGCTTAGTAGAACTGGTCGAAACACCACGACACGATACACTATTTTGACCATTTTTTCAATTACTCTTTCTCTCGTCGTTATTTTTATATATCAAAGAGATGATTATGAATGAAAAGATGAGAAGCATATACCAGGAAGTGAAGTAATGAAAAGAAACCGGCGTCCAAGTATCAGATTGGTTTGGATATATCCACGCGCGTGAAAAAGTGCCTATTTGTTCTGCAAGCCAAATTACCCCAGCGAACAAGGCATTTGAAACAAGTGGGTGTATGCAAAATGTCCTAGAGGTAAGGGTGGCATAAAATTTTGTCTTCCAAAAGATAACTACAGCGAGAGCAAAAAGCACATACCGCACATCGTATGTTAAAAAGTTCGTAAAAAAATTTACATAGATTGCCAAACCGAGTAAGAGAAGCAAGGGCTTTTTAGGAAAGTTAATGAATCTAAAATTATTTATTCTCCACGAGCGCGCGATATAAGAGCCGACAGAAGAATACATAAATCCGGTAAAGAGCGGTACCGTAGCAATAGCAAAAAAAGCGGGCTCTGGATAAGACCACGAGCCAACTGCTGGGGAGGTTTTCCATATTTCCATAAGCATGGCGCAAATATGGAAAATTATGATCGCTAAAATCTCTTTTGGGTGTTCGAGTCTCGTTACGATGAGAACAAGCTGAACAAGAACGGCAACAACAAAGAGAACATCATACCGGTGGAAACCCGGCACCGTTATAATCCGACTCAGCAACAGAAAAAAGAGCATCAGCCCTCCAAAAATCGCCGAGGATGCCTGTTTTTTAAGAAAAATTATTAGCTCACCGAAAACAGACATAAAATATTTTTATTTTCTCTAAATCTCTTTTTATAAGATTTACTGAAATTTTATTTAAAACATTTGTTCCAAAAGAAGGCCATCAACCAACCAAAAACATAACCTACGACAAAAGTCACAACAATCAGCCCAAGAGCATTAACTAGGCTAAACGGCATTATTGTCACCGGCATGCTAATCATATGCAGAGCTAGAATAAAATTTACCAACGCCTGGGCTACTCCAAGGAGAACCAAAATGCTCCAAAAAAGATGCATCGAACTTATGAGAAAACCGAAGGTCAAGCCGGTTTTATTCTTGTTTATTTTCATATCCATAAATCAATTTTTTGATTAACTAATAATTAATATTATATCAGTTTTGTAGTGCAATAGACAGATAGTTCCGGCGTCCGAGCCCCGTCCACGAAGCAATTGTGCAAAAAAGACCCGCTTTTTCAAGCGGGTCTTTTTTGCACATGCGCAGTGGACGGGACTCGGACCCGCGACCTTCCACGTGACAGGCGGACGCTCTAACCAGCTGAGCTACCACTGCATGCAAAGGATAATAGCAGAAAATCTAGCGAAAAACAAACCCTAATTGCGCTTTTTGTGTCGGCGGGAGGACGCTTCGCTATCGAACTCGCCCTCGCTCCACTCGGGCTCTTTAGAAACCCACGGTTTCTAACACTCGCTTCGCTCGCTGTTTTCCTCCACGGGGAACTCCCGTTCCCCGGCCCCCTCCCGGTTCGATTCCACTCGCCGACAAAACAGAAACCACACTGTGTGTGGCTTTCTAGTGTCGGCGAGTGGAATCGAACCACTGACCTTAGCTTTATGAGTGCTATGCTCTAACCGTCTGAGCTACGCCGACATATTTTGTTTAACAACACTAATGTTACCTATTTTCCGAATAATTGCAAAAATGCCGACAAGCGCCGACATTTTTGCAAAACAACTTGCCTGTTTCCTCCTCACACTTCGTGTTGCGGGGGCCCGAATCGAACGGGCGTCCTCAGGTTATGAGCCTGATGAGATACCGCTTCTCCACCCCGCTATATTTATATCTTTTTCAAAACACTGCCTTGCGACCAAACCAAACAGAGGTTATTCGCGCTATTGTACCTTTTGGAGATACCGCTTCTCCACCCCGCTATATAATCAACTTTTTTACATCTTGTCGCCTTTCATAAAATTCTAGTTTTTCAAAAGTTATTTTAAATACAATCCAAAACACCAAGATAAATAAGGGCGTTTTAGAGCCCAACTATAACACCACATGCCAAATTTTGCAATGATGAAATTGTGATTAAGAAAAATAGCGAGAAATTATAATGCCTAAACAGATCCCATTTCTTTGAAAACCTTCTCATATCTAGAAATGGTCTCTCGAACAATTTTTTGGGATAAATCCATAGATGCCCCCTCGTGAGCAATTTGATTTCTAACCTTATGCGCCTCCCAAGCGTCATCGTAAGACAGAAAGTCACTGGGGCTCATAGATTTTAATCTTTCACCGATAGAGTCGCCAGGGTATCCCCTTTCTTCAAGCAGTTCATCAAGAACGCTGTCAGCTTCTAAAATCGCGAGCTTCCACTCTGCCGGATTTCCTGACGATGCCTTTTCTTTAATTGACTGCCACTGTATTGACTTTCCCCTCTCTTCTGCCACTTCGGGTAAAATTGGCGCGGTTCGCTTATGTTCTTCTTCTTCAGCTTCGCGGATACGAAGCACTATCCAAATCGTTCCAGCAAAGAAGATAATCGCAATAACTGCAAATAAGACCTTCATGCCATCGAGAAAATTCTGCATGAAGCCAAGTTTTGGGATATGGCCTGTAAAAAATGTAAAGACATCAGAAAAGAAAGAGCTGGAACCGACTTCACTAACCGGAATTGAAACCCCGTGCGTGCCCAAATAGGCAATAATTGCAATCGCCACAACGATCAGAAGGTCTATCATTATTTTGTCAAATGTAAAAAAATCTTTCATATATTTTATATTAATTCTCTAACGCGTTCAAAATCTTTTCCGACTGTGAAAAGGGCATCCTCTCCAAAATGTGGAGCAATGAATTGAATTCCGAGTGGAAGTTTTTTGCCGTCCTCTTCCACAAAACCCGAAGGAACTGAAATGCCTGGGACCCCAGCAATGTTAACTGGAACTGTGAAAACATCGGCGAGATACATAGCAAGAGGGTCGCTTGTTTTCTCCCCTATTTTGAATGCTGGAATCGGCGATGTTGGCGTTGCAAGAATGTCTATTTCTTTGAAAGCTTTGTCGAGCTCTCCGCGCAGAACTTCGCGCAAGGCGCATGCTCGTCCATAATAAGCATCGTAATACCCAGAGGAAAGCACATAGGTGCCCAACAGGATGCGTCGACGAACCTCCCGCCCAAATCCCTCTCCGCGAGAACGACCATAGTCCTCGAGGAGATTTGCGCCATCAGCGTGGTAACCATAACGCATACCGTCAAAACGAGCCATATTTGAAGATACCTCAGCCGGCATCAAAATATAGTAAACAGAAAGTCCGTAAGCAAGACTTGGAAGCGATATTTCGCGGATTTCATATCCGGCGGATTTCATTTTTTCAAGTGACTCTTCAAAGTTTTTGAGCACGCGAGGATCAACACCTTTTGCGCGAACAAAGTCAACCGGAACACCAATAACTTTTGGTTTTTTACCATTTCCTTTTACCATATCGTCAGGATATGAGGTGCTGTCCATCGGATCGTGACCTTTTATAACATCAAAAATTATTTGTGCGTCCTCCACTGTTTTCCCGAAACTTCCAATTTGATCAAGCGAACTTGCCATTGCCATAACTCCAGAACGCGAAACAGTTCCATAGGTAGGCTTTATTCCAACTACACCGCAGAAAGATGCTGGCTGGCGAATAGAACCTCCTGTGTCCGATCCAAGCGCGCCGAGAGCCATTCCGGCTGCTACCGCTGTGGCAGAACCGCCGGAAGAACCTCCTGAAACGCGTGTTTTGTCGTGCGGGTTTTTTGTAACTCCGAATGCAGAGTTTTCTGTTGAGCCACCCATTGCAAATTCATCCATATTTGTGCGTCCAACGAATATCACGCCCGCATCTCGAAGTTTTTTTATAACGGTTGCATCGTAACTTGCGCGATAATTCTCTAGAATTTTTGAAGCCGAGCTGGCAATTTTCCCTTTTATTAAAATGTTGTCTTTAATTGCGAGAGGAATACCGGTCAAGAGAGTTGCCTTTCCGCTGTCAATCATCTTTTGAGCAATTTCTGCTTGCGCACGAGTGTCGTCAAAGATTTCAAGGTATGCGTTGAGCTCCTTGTTCGTTTTTCCTGCTTCTTCGAGCACCGCGTCCAAAAGCTCAAGAACTGTTATCTTCTTTTTTGTGAGAAGTTCATGCGCCTCTTTGATTGTGAGTTTTTTAATATCCATTTTAGAGAATTTTTTTAACAAAGATATGGTCCCCTTCACGAGTTGGGGCAGCATTAAGCAAATCTTCGGTAAACATACGATCTTCGTGCGGATTTTTATCTTCGCGAAGAACATTGCGAAGTTTTCCTGCTGTCGGGGTGGTCATTTCAGGAACAACTTCTTTTACTTTGGAAACATAGTCCAAAATGCCCTCAAGGTCGTGCCTCAGGACTTCTTTTTCTTTGTCCGAAATAGTTATGCGGGCAAGGCCGGCAAGATGTTCAACATCTTTTATCTCAATCGCCATATGGGTAATTGTAGCACAAATTAGTTGGTAGTGAGAATCTGGGAAGGACGGTCCTTAACTCTGGGTTCAAAAAGGACCGTCCTTACCAGATTTTTATTTTAAGAGATTCAAAAACTCTGTTTCGTCCAAAATGCGGACGCCAAGCGAACGGGCTTTATCTAGTTTTGAACCGGGATTATCTCCAGCAATAACAAAATTTGTTTTTGAAGAAACGCTTTCGGAAATTTCTCCACCGAGGGCTCTGATGCGAGTTTTTGCTTCATCACGAGACATTTTTGTGAGCGTTCCCGTAAGCACAGCTGTCTGTCCGGCAAATTTCCCGTTTTTAATTTTTAATTTGTTTGGATTTTTAATATGAACATGCGAGAGAAGCCTGTTGAGAAGTAATGCGTGTGATGAATCTTTAAACCACGAAACCAAAGAGTGCGCTACCACATCTCCGACGCCATAAATATTCTGAAAATCTTCAAACGAAGCTTTTCGAATTTTTTCAATGCTTCCTAACGCATCTGCAATATCTTCCGCGGTTTCTTCGCCGACATGTTCTATGGAAAGCGAGGATAAAAATTTTCCAAGAGTGATGTTTCGGGCAGTATCGATTGCTTCAATCAAGTTTTCTGCTGATTTTTGCGCAAACCTCGGCAAAGAGAGCACATCCCCAAGAGTGAGAGTGAATAAATCATCAAAATTAGTAACAAGTTCAGCATCTAAAAGAGTGTCGATGACTTTCGGTCCGCAACCTTCAATATTAAAATTTTTCTTTGAAACAAAATAGTAGAATTTGCGCCGTTTTTGATTAAATGAACTTTTGTTGACACATCTGTATGCAACTTGCCCAGGAATGCGTTCGATTGGACTTTTTGTACCATCGCTATCTTCTACAAATTTTGGGAATACAAATTTCTTTTCCTTGCCGACACGCATTTCTTTTACTACTCCGACAATATCAGGAATAACATCCCCTGCTTTTTGAAGGATTACTGTATCCCCTATTCGCACATCAAGGCGTTCAATTTCGTCTTGATTATGAAGGGTCGCACGGGAAACCACAGAACCTGCGACCGAAACAGGACGCAAGTGAGCAACTGGCGTGACAACTCCGGTACGACCGACTTGTAGAACTATGTCTAGAATTACGGTCGTTACTTGTTCCGCCGGAAATTTGAATGCGATTCCAAAGCGTGGAGCTTTGCCGGTGTATCCGATAGCATCTTGATATTCTTTTTCGTTCACTTTTATAACCACGCCATCTATCCAATAATCTTGTTTTGGAGCTTTCTTTTTCCAAGCCGACCAAAAAGCAATCACTTCTTCGATATTCGCGCAAAGTTTGAAATGAGGATTAACTTTAAATCCCAACTCATGCAAAAGAGTGAGTTCGCCAACTTGTGTTTTTGGGAAATCATCTGAAAAAGTGCCTATGTCGTACACGAAAGCATCAAGATGTCTCTCAGCTGCAATGCGCGGATCGAGTTGGCGGATAGAACCGGCTGCAACATTGCGCGGGTTAGCAAACGGTTCTTCTCCGCGCTTTTGTTTTTCTTTATTTTGTCGTACGAGCTCACTTTTTGACATAAACACCTCGCCTTCCACGATAATAGAAACTGGTTTTTGCAAAACGAGCGGAACAGATTCAATCGTACGAACATTCATAGTGACATCTTCGCCAATTTTTCCGTCTCCCCTCGTAGCAGCTATTTTGAGTTCCCCTTTTTCGTATGTGAACACAACTTTGAGTCCATCAATTTTAAGTTCACATGTGTAATTCGGCGTAATATCGCAACTATATTTGTCTTTCAAAAAGCGTTTTACGCGCGCGTCGAATTCGCGCATATCTTCTTCCGTAAACGCATCATTAAATGACCACTGAGGAACCGCATGCGGTACTTTTTTAAACTTTTCTAGCGGTTTGCCAGCAACTCTCTGTGAGGGAGAATCCGGAGTTACAAGTTCTGGATATGCTTTCTCTATCGTTGTGAGTTCTTGCTTCAAAGAATCAAGCGCTTCCGGAGAAATCTCTGACTGGTCAAGGACATGATAGAGATGCCGATGGTGCTCAACGGCTTTGCGCAAAACAAACAGGCGCTCTTTAGCGTCTTTTTTTGTTTTTGGAATAGAAAAATTAACAGGATCCTTCATAAACTTTAATAATCAATCTTAAGTCCGCGTTCAACACGCCGAACGGTCGATGAACCACAAATCTCATTGTATCCGCGCGATTCTATGTGTGTCCCATTTGCGTCTTTTGTGATGGTTACATTTACGCATCCGCTATAAGTGTTTGCTTGAAAACTTCCGCCGGAACCCGGAGTCCATCCGCTTATTGTCAGACCAAAGCAACTAGGTGTTGCAGGTACGCCGGGGATATCCCAATAAAGCGCGCACTCAAGCCCGCTATCTGCAGACGCAAAAGCCTTTTCTGTTTGTTTCCAAAATGACGCGAAATAAAGTTCCTTGTATGTTCGTTGGAACACGGCAAGTCCAATCGTAAGAAAGGCCGACGCAACTAAAACCGCGATGAGGAGAGTTACCCCGCGTTTTTTTGATACACAAGTTTTTAAAATATTTTCTTTCACCCCGTTAGAGGCAGGTCGCGGTCGTCCTGTTTCAACAAATCCTATTTCTTTTTGATTGTTTTTATTTATCATTTTATCGTATTTAAGCGACCGCGGCCTCTAACGGGGTTCATTTAGTATGGAACCCATTTGAACAAGGAATCTGAAACCACGACCGAGCCCGAAGTGGAGCCTGTGTTCCAGGAAACCGTTGCAGTAACCTTGCGTTCATTCCCAGATCCGCTGATATTTACTTTTCGGGAAAATGGCGTTATTGAACCAGAGTCTTGGCGGTATAATCCCGTGACATCATCGTAAAGTACAGGCCCGCCGTTAGCACCGCATGATGAGCAAGCCATCAGAGTTCCAACATCCACTGTGTAATCCCCCGATAGGATGATTCCGTCTCGATTATTATCCCACGTGAGCCCTCCCAACATATTGGTGTCTCTAATTTGGCGCACAGTTTCAATCGCTTCTTGGGCAAGATTGACGGCAATCATCTCATCGCGGGCATAATAAATTTTATTTAAAGAATTTCCAAGAAGCGACATCGGACCGACGACTGCCACAAGCAAAATCGAAAGAGCAACCAAAGTCTCGAGGAGCGTAAACCCTTTGTTGTGACTTTTTTGTGAATCCGTATCTGCGGATTTTAATTTGTAAAAATTAATTATCATATGCGCGCTGTGTTACAACCGTCTGAATTTTGAAAGTTGAGCTTGTGTTAAGATTTACGGCTCCTGGATTAACAGTGCCCTGTACCACGATGGTCACATATGGCTGAGCTGCATCTGCCCCTCCGTTCCCAGGGCCTAATGCGCTCCCCTGTACTGAAAAATTGACTCTATCAATATATATCTCCGGTGCAGTAATCGGCGTTGGTACGCCAGCACCTATTTTTTGCCAAATTCTGCCATTATTGTAGAGATATGTTGCTCGCGTAATACCGTCCTGTTCAGTAAAAGAAAGCGTGCTTTGATGACTAGAAATTGGACAATCTTGAACTCCAGAAATTTCACCCCCTGAACCGCAATAATAACTGGTTCCGGTTTTTATGCTTCGTGTCATATTCTCAAGCGCAAGGTTTAGATTATCCATCGAAATCCGAACCACGCGGGATTTTCGATCGGTATTTACCACAGTGAGAAATGCGCTGGTGGCAATAAACAAAATAATCGTAAATAATCCGAGAGAAACAATCATCTCGATCAGTGTGAATCCCTTTTTGTGTGAAATATTGTTCATATTAATTAAGGGAGATCTGACCTGCAGACGAAATAGTTACTGTTGCTATTGCGCTTGTGTTTGAATCAGTAAGTTGGATAGACGATATATCATAACTGGAGCTATTGGCTAGATCGGCTATATAGGCGTCTACATTTGGGCGCTTGAATGTTATGCTGACATCCCCGTTCGTACAACGAATACCTACTCCGCAAGATAGTTCAGTAATAGAAATGTTACTACCCCAAACAACACTTAGGCCGTTTGCCTGTGGAGAAATTACAGTATCTCCTCCGTCATATATTCTGTTGTTGTTTACATCAACAAAAAGGATAAAGCCGTTGTTGTTAGGAGACGCGCTCGTAAAATGCACACCGTATCTGCAATCAAATGGTGTCATACCTCCGCATACGCCTGTATATCCTTTGGTAGACGCGCCATAAACTTGCGCCTCGCGAAGGGCGAGGACGACATCTTCGTTTGCGCTTGAAAATTTGGCATTTGTACCAAAACTTTTATAGTTTCCAAGAACAACAGACAGCATCATTACCAAAATACCCAAAGATATGAGCATCTCAATAAGAGTGAACCCTGATTTTGGTGTGCGGTGAATCACAAAAAATTGAAGAGTGAAATCGACCCATCAAAGAAATTGATGTGAGTAAAGTATACAATAAAAACGCCCAGAATGAGAAACGGACCGAAAGGAATTTCGCTTTTCATAGACAAGCGACAAATATAGGAAGCTCCACCCAAAAGAGAGGCAACTTTTTGTATGAGCATAATTCCAAGAGCCCAAAATGCTCCCACCCAGAATGCGAGCATGATCGCTGAACCGCCCAGAGTTGCACCCAAAAACCATCCTATGCCGAGTGATAGTTTGCCATCTCCGAGACCGAGCCATCTACCGCGAGAAATTTTCCAGAGCGCCCAAAACGGAAAAAATAATACGGGACCAGCAAGAAGCGTCCAAACAAATGGATAGCGGAATATTTGTGATAATCCAAGACCAGTATGCATTGTCCACAGGAACCATGCGAGAGAAAGTACGGCAAAAAAAGCTACTAATCCGTCTGGAATTATCTGGTGTCTTAGATCATATACGCCGATAACTAGCAATGTAGAAAATATTGTGAGCAGATAAGCTGTTTCTAGTGGTGTTTTATTCAGCAAAAAAACCAAAACAAAAATTATTCCTGAAAGTGTTTCAATTACAATATATTGCCAAGAGATTTTTGTGTGACATCCCCTGCATTTGCCTCTTTGAATCAGAAAACTGACGATAGGAACAAGCTCGTACCAGCCAAGAGTCTTACCGCACGCAAAACATCGCGAACGACCCTTGAGTGGAGAAGTTCCGCTGTTGTAGCGATAAATTACGACATTCAGAAAACTTCCGATGATTGTTCCAAAGACAAAAGCAAAGATGAGCAACAAAAAATCCATATGTTTGAGGATATTATACCACAAAAAACCCGCACTAAGCGGGTTTTTTGCTTTTGTATTTTTACAAAATAATTATTCTACGCACGCACCGGCAGAAGTTTCTGCATCAAGGTTAGCTTGAGTACCAGTACCTGTAACTGTAACTTCCTTTGACTTGCCAGTACTATCTACGCACCATGCTTTTAGCGCGGATGACTTATACTGAGCAACGGCAGCCCATGCTGTACCTCCGACTGTTGCGGAGCAAGAAACCAAGGCGCCAGAAGCAGTTTTTGCAGCAGCGATTTGGGTAGCTATGCTTGGGAAACCGAAAATGTTTGCCGAAGCGGAAGCTGGGCAATCACCAACGGCAACAGCAACTGGTGCAGAAGCTGAACAAGCTGTACCTGTGTTTGAGTAACAACCACCCATTGTGTCGTATTGTAGGTCGGCATTTACTCTAATTCCGGCCATGTTAGCCTTAACGGCTGCATCAGCACCCTTTGCACGAGCTGTGTTTAGGGATGCGAGAACAACTGATGCGAGAATACCAATGATTGCGATAACGACCAAGAGTTCGATAAGTGTAAAACCTTTTTTCATATATATCTTAATAAAATAACCTAATTAATAATTTCGTCTTTAACTCCTTCTCTATTTTTTGGAAAGAGCCGTATGGCCATCGACGGCCCTGTCTCAATGTGGTTTGAATAGCAAAAGGAATTCTAGTTCAAACCTTTGTCTATTATACTATACCTAGCATTTGAAGCGCAAGAAGTCTGTGGATAAGTGAATTCCGCAACCCCACACAAGATGACTGGAACTCTGGGAAGGACTGTCCTTTTTGAGCCCAGAGTTAAGACTGTCCTTCCCAGATTTCTGCTCTAAATATTTCCTGCAACTTGATAAATAGGAATGAGTACAGCTGCGAGAACTCCTCCTACGCCAACGCCTAGGGCTACTATCATCGCTGGTTCGATCAGAGAAATCATCGCATCAACCGCTGTATCTACTTCCCGACGATAGAGCGTAGAGAGTTTTTCAAGAATATTGCCGAGATCCCCTGTTTCCTCGCCTACTTTTATCATAAGTATCATTGCATTCGGTATTTCAGAATGACCGCTCAGGGCATCCGACAGTGGGGCGCCTCCTTTAACAGCCGTAACTGCATCGGTAAGGATTTTTTTATATATTTTATTATCTACAATCTTGGCAGTGAGTTCCATTCCGCGAACCATAGTAATGCCGTTCGAAAGCATCGTGTGCATATTGTCCGCAATGCGCGAGAGGCAGACCATGCGATAAAGATTGCCCAAAATAGGGGTTTTTATCTTTATTTCGTCTATAATATTTGTTGCTCTAGCATATCTCCAAAAGAAAAAAGCCCCAGCCGCGAGAAATACGAGCACGAACACACCATAATTCACCAAAAAAGAACTTAGGCCTATGACGATTTTAGTGAAAAATGGCATCGGCTGACCCGTGGAGTTAATCATGTCGGCAAGCTGTGGCACAACATACACGAGCATAAGGATCATAACCACAACGAACACGGAAATGACAAAGGCCGGATAAATCAAGGCTCCGCGAACCTTGCTTGTTACTTCGTAGGATCGCTCAAGATAATCAGACAGAGCAACGAAGGTCTCCGGTAATTTGCCCGACTCTTCTCCCGCGCGCACCATATTTATGTAGAAATCAGAAAAAACACTGGGATATTTATAAAACGCATCCGAAATAGAGACTCCGTTCTGAATATCATCTGAAATTGCAGTAAGTTTTTTCGCAAAAGAAGGATTGCTGGTTTCTGAAGCAAGAAGGCGGAAGGTTCGGAGCGCTGGCACATGGGCTTCGAGGAGCGTTGCAATCTGACGGGACGCAATGGAAACCTCTTTAGCTCCAATGTGATTAAAAATATTGAAATCGTACTCAAAAAAACTTTTATCATCCTCGGATCGAATAGAAACCACAATAAGCCCGCTTCTCTGAAGGGAGTTCACGGCAATATCCTGGCTTTGGGCGTCGATATCTCCGCCAGTTTGTCTTCCCTCTTTTGTAATTGCTTTGTATTTAAAAAGCATGATGTGGTGTGTTTATAGATCCAGAACTCGTTCGAGGCCCTTCGGATTAAATGAATAAAGAAGGGCGTTTTGCGCGGTAATTTCTCCTTTGCGGACTAGGTCGGAAAGACAGCGGTTCATATCAATCATACCATCCTTCGTTCCCGTTTCGATGACCATATCTATTTCGTGCGTACGACCCTCGCGAATGAGGCTCGAAACTGCATTATTGTTGATGAGAAGCTCATACGCTGGAATAAGTCCGCCTGAAACTCGCGGGATAAGTCGCTGGGAAAAGATTCCAAGAAGGCCGGACGCAAGCTGAAGCCTTATTTGCGGTTGTTGGTGTCCGGGGAACGAGTCGATGATGCGATCAATCGTCTGAGAAGCATTGTTGGTGTGAAGCGTGGAAAATACGAGGTGTCCGGTTTCGGCGGCAGTAACAGCAACGGAAATCGTCTCGGGATCGCGCATTTCTCCGATCATGATTATGTCTACATCCTGGCGGAATACTGCCTGAAGTCCAGTGTGAAAGGTCTGTGTGTCAATTCCGGCCTCGCGCTGGTCAATGATAGACTTATCTCCCGTAAAAATGTGTTCAATCGGGTCTTCAATAGTAACGATGTGTTCTGCGCGCTCATGGTTGATGAGCTCGATCATGGCTGCAAGAGTAGTAGATTTTCCCTGTCCTACCGGTCCCACGACGAGGAAGAATCCTTGTTTCTTCCTTGCGAACATTTCAAGGATTGGAGGAAGATTAAGTTCAGCAACTGTTTGAATATGTGTTGGAATAAGACGGAGAGCAACGCTCACAGCTCCTTTTTGGAAAAAAGCATTTCCTCGGAAACGGCCCTTCCCATAAAAATCATAAGAAAAATCAAGCTCTCTTTCAGCGAGAAAGCGCTCCATTTTTTCAGAAGATACAAGCTCTTTTAAGAGTCCCGTTGTGTCTTCTGGTTTGAGGACGCGCGTATTTGTAAGAGGAAGAAGGTGGTCGGAGGCGCGGAGTGTTGGATAATGCTCAGCGGTCAAGTGTATGTCTGATGCGCCACTTGAGATGGCGCGCAACACTAAATCTTCCATCTCTTCTTTATAATTGTGTTCCTTCATAGTTTGTTTGCTTTATTCTTGATCTTTAAATGTCTGCCCCCCTTCTAAAACTATGGCCACTCTTTCTACAACCTCGGAAGGAACCGCTAGTGCTTTGACAATATATCCGCTTGCTCCAAGAGATTTACTTTTTTCAATATCGGCAGGTTGGCTCAAGTTTGAAAGCATCACTACTTTTGCCTTTGGAGCGAGTTTTTCACTTTTGATAATTCCAAAAAGTTCAAACCCATCGATTTTAGGCATAACTATATCAAGAAGAATAATGTCTGGGTTAGCGCCAGCGCGTAGCTTTTCTAAAGCTTCAGTACTTCCGAAAGATTGTATTACTTCAAACCCTTTCTCCTTGAACTTCACGGTGTACATGTCAAGCAAAAACCTATCGTCGTCAACTACAAAGATTATTTTGCCTTTTAGATTTTCATTCATAATATTTTATAAATCAGTAAATACGACTGCTTCGTGACTATTATATCATCAAGTGAGCTCATATAACAAATATAAATATATTTGTTATATGAGCGAACGCCGTTGTTATATGTACCCATATATCACAGTATCTTTGCACCAGAAAGAAACCCTAAACCGTATTCACTTCCTGGAAAGGAATGAGGCCATCCATGCATTTTATGATTGCGTCCTCTTTGATGCTGAGCATTCCTTTCTTGCGCGCCGCCTCCCAGAGTTTCATTTCAGTTGGCTCGCTCAAAATAATTCTCTCTATCTCCTTATCAACCGCGAATATTTCAAAAACCGGCATTCGCCCGCGTGTTCCAGTGGAACACTCGGGCGTCGGCATAGCTTCGTAGAGGGGGCGGTCGAGGTTAAGCTTGTCTTTGAATTCTTTCGGCAAATCTTTGAATTCTTTATCCACCATCATCTTCATCGCCTCTTTATCTCCCACTTCTTTTTTAGCGCCTGGGCATATTGTCTTTATGAGGCGCTGACTAATGGACATAATAAGGGTCGGCGCAATAAGGTAGGGGTCAATGCCCATATCCACTAGACGAGGAATTGCTCCTATCGCGGTATTGGTGTGAAGCGTACTAAACACGAGGTGACCAGTGAGCGCGGCTTGAATCGCAAGCTCTGCTGTTTCTTTGTCGCGGATTTCGCCGACCATTACGATGTCTGGGTCCTGGCGAAGTGTGGTTCGAAGACCGCTGGCAAATGTATATCCGATCTCGGGCCGTACTTGTGACTGGTTGACACCAACCATGTTATATTCAACCGGGTCTTCAAGAGAAACAATATTTTGAGTTTCTTTATCAAGCTCGTTTAGCATGGAATAAAGTGTTGTTGATTTACCAGATCCAGTCGGACCCGTAAGAAGAATAATTCCATATGGGCGTTTTATCGTTTCCCTCATCAGCGCCAGTTCATTCGGGCGGAATCCGATTTCCGTCATAGTTTTTACTCCTTTTTCGGTATCAAGAATACGCATCTCCACTTTTTCACCGTAGTAAGCGGGAAAAGTAGAAACACGGAAGTCTATTTTTCGCCCATCGATACGGGCAGAGAATCGTCCGTCTTGGGGCTTTCTTTTTTCGTCAAGTTTAAGGTTGGACAAAATCTTTATGCGCGCCACAAGAGAGCCGTGCACGGCTATTGGGAGGATAAGGCTTGTAAAAAGCTCTCCATCAACGCGAAATCGAACTCGTATGTGTTCTCCGGTATGCTCGATGTGAACATCGGACGCTCCTCCTTCTGTCGCGTGGCGGAGAATAACGGCGACAATCTTTGCAACCGGCGCGTCCTCTACAACATGCGCTTTCGGTTTTTGCGCTTCTTCTGCTTCTTTGCCATCGGGAGTTTCTTTTATAATTTCATCCGCTACTGTTTGAGAAATATCAACTTCAAGATCGGACAGAGCTTTTGTAACTTCTCCAGTGAGTCCTTTGTAACTATTGAGAACTAGATTAAAATCATCCTCCCCTATTAAGAAAATCTTGAACGGCATTCCGAGGTTGGTCGCAATGAACTGCAGAGCGTCGCGTGCTTCAATATTTTCTGGATTTGTAACGCCGATTTCAAGAACGCCTTTCACAACAGAAAGCGGAGCAAAATGATAATATTTTACGGAGTCTTCGGGAATATATTCCAAAATATTGGAAGGTACCGCTTTGCCTTCTAGATCACGCACGGGGAGATTGTAATAAAAGCCCCTACCGCGGAGTATGTCCTGCTTCTTTACACCAACGGCGCCTAGGGCAGACTCAAGAGAGCCCCCTTCTTTCATACGCTTAGTAAGCTCGGGGAGGGCCTCTTTTTTTATGATGCCGTTTTTTACGAAGGTATCAAGGATTGCCATAGTTAATTTGTACCGAGAGTACTTGAGCTGGTATCTTGTGCAGTAGGCGTTGAGGGTTTGTTCGCTTCTGCGTCTCTTTTAATTTTTTCCGGAGTTTCAGCAAAAGGATTCTCACGACCACCGTAAGGTTCTGCGGAAATAGTAACCGAAAAATCATTTAAACTTTTAAATCCGTGATTGTTCTCTAATATATCTCTCGAATCTAAAATCCCCTGCCTCAAACCGTTGAGCTGTGTCAGAGTATTTGCAATTTGGTCGCTATTGTTTGCTATAGAGTTTTCTGCGGTGGTTGTGCTTGGGGTTGCAGAATAATTATTCGTGAAAAAATAATATATCAAAGCTAAAACCCCGAGGAACGCAATTCCTATTCCTATGTTCTTTATTAGTTTTTTGGGGTTTTGCAAATTCATATAATTATTTTAATGAATAGGTTTCTATTTCAAAAGAAAATTGATAATTGACGAGCGTCGGATTTCGGAGCGCTATGTTTTTGTCGCTCGCCGAGTCCACATATTGCTTGAATGATAGTGAAGTAATGTTGATGAGTTGCAAACTTTTTTCAAGGCTAGCTAAAAAAACCAGGAATCCCGTGTATGAGGCAATTACCGAGAAACTTGCCTTGGTTGTTACATAGTCTTTATAGGAAGCCACAACTGGGAGGGTGGTATTTTGCGTAGTGGTGGAAACCGATTGATCAAGAGAGAAAGTTTTTTGAACGCCCTGCAGGCTTTGATCTACGGCGCTTCCTTGACTTGAAGTAGTGCTTGCATCGGTATTTTTAACTATTTCTACCTTGATGTCAGTGAGTCTAAGCCCGGTCTGTTTCCCAATATTCTGAAGATTGTCTGCAAAACGAACTTCATCGAGGGTTTCAGGCAAAAGAACGCTTAGCGAAGTTTGGTCTACTGGGTTAACAGAGTTCAGAGCCTCGTCTATCTTCCCCATAATATCCTTTATGCTCTCTTTGTTTTTTAAAGTCGTAGTAACTTCAGTAAGCTTCGCTTTGTTTTCCGCGATAGTATAATACTCCGGCACTACATACACAAAGCCGATGACTATTGAGAGAGCAAAGATAATTATTGAAAAAATAAACTTCATAATAAATTAAATTTATGGCGATACGGTACTGCCACTTCCACTGGTTTTAACTGTGGCGGTTGAAGTAGCGGAGACTTCGCTATTCGCAGCATTCGAAGCGCTTGGAGATTCTGAAGGAAGCGTTTTCGTGTAAGAAAGATAGTTTGGGGCAAAAATAGCTTTCAAACCGAATGTCACAGTTCCAAATCTAGTAAGAGTGACATTTGAGAGTTCAAAACTATAAAGCTCCCTATTGTTGTTGTCTTTAATATTTTTTCGTAGAACATCTGTTTGGTATGCGAGAGAAGAATAGCTTGGAGCCTCTCCCGTAAGGTCAAGGACCCATGTATCTTTGTCTCTCTTAAACGAGAACTGATCATAATAAATACTGTTCAAGCTGTTTTGCGTTAGAAAGTCAAAAATCGGAGATACGGCTAGGTGCGCACCGATCAATTTTTGAGCGAGTTCTACGCGAGTACGAAATGCTACGGCTTTATTGATTCCGGCTTGATCGTAAACTTCGGTTGATGTCACTTCTTTTTGTTTTGCATCTATCTGTTTTACGATTGAGACATTGTAGAAATAAAGAGCTCCATATGCCCCGACGCTCAATACAAAAGACACTGAAGCTATGAACTCCACGATGCTTCGCGGGCGTTTTCGCTCTATAAAAGACTCCTCTTGTCCGAAAGAGCTCTTTGGTATGAACGAGAATTTTAAAGAATTACTAGCCATGAATATAGTATAGGATTATTATATCGTCAAACGAGCGCGCAAGCAAATGTTAATATATTTGATTGGCGCGAGTGCCGACGATATATGTACTCATATATAAAAATATCTTTACTCTTCTAGCCCCCGAAGCGCAACACCGAGCGCTACGCCGAAACTAGGGCCTATTTTCTTCAAAAGAGGCGCCAGAGATGGCAGTGTTTCTACTCTAGAGAAGGGATCCCCTACTGTTACTGACGCGTCTGGGAAACTCTTTGCAACAATTTTCTCTATTCCCTTGAGGCGCGCTCCGCCTCCGACGAGAATAACTTTCTTAATCTTTGTTTCATATTTGTGTTCGTAGTTTTGGGCAAACCGAGTTGCTTCGTCGATTAGGTTCGGGAGCACAATTTGCGCAACCGTCAAAACATCGCGCCCTTCATAATCTCCGGCAACGCCAGTTCTGCATTTCATTTCTTCGGCTTTGTCAAAAGAAATTGACAACGACCTTGCGAGAGCATTGGTTATCTCCTGTGCCCCGTTTGAAATCATATGCGAACCTCTGACGACGCCTTTATCAACAAGCGCAAGTTTCGCTGAGCTTGCGCCCATATCAATCACGAGCGTCGCGTCGAGGCTTCGCCCGACGACACCGCGGATGTTACTAAAAATTTCAATTTCATAATGCGAGGCGTCACCGGCCATGTGAGCAAACTGCTTGATCGTTTGATACTTTTCCAAAACATCAGTATGAAGAGCCGCAATGATAACTTCGATTTTCCCGACGATTTTCGGCTCTCCTTCTGGTGTTGGTATTTTTTGTTGCGGAGCAAGTTTTGGCAAAACCCACCAATCGAGGGAAACTTCATTCAAAGGAATCGGAATGTATCGTCGTGCCTCCAGCGGAATCATTGACTCGAGCTCTCTTTTGCTTACATCGGGAAGTTCGATTACTGAAAGAAGACTTGAGCTCAAAGGAATAGCAAACAAAGTGTGTTGAGGGGTAATGCCAGCTTCAACCAAAAGATCTTTTAGTGCTCCTGCAATTTTGTCTGGAGCAAGGCTTGTTGCCTGGCCAACCGACACGCCAGCGCGAGGACCCAAAGCAATTTCGCCGTAGTTTTTTAGAACTACTCTTTCGTCAACTTTTTCTATTTCAACCACCTTTATAGAGGCAGTTCCAATATCAATACCGAGAGATCGGCCCTTGTGTTTAAACATGCTGGCAATCGATTTCAGAAATGGAGGCATATAATATATTATTGTAACACAGAATATCGGCGTTTTTTGGAATACTGGAGAGAGTTATCCACATGCAAATCATTACAAATTTTTTAAATATAGGTTCGCGAATTATTGACCTGCTTTTTCCGGAAGAATGCGTTGGATGCGGTGCGCCAAAGACTATTTTATGCGTAAAATGTTTGGCATCGGTGCCCGAAGCGAGAGAACACGAGTATAATTTTGTTCATTCTGTTTTTGACTATCGTCATCCGTTTATAAAGCGCGCAATGTGGCGATTTAAATACAAAAATGCGAGAGGCGTTGCGGAGATTTTTGGAGAATCTCTTTATAATAAAATATTGGACGAGTTTTCCGACGAACTTTCTGTCTCGCGCAAAGAAAAAATCCTAATTATTCCAATTCCTTTGCACAAAAGCCGTCTGCGTGAACGCGGATACAATCAAAGCGAGCTTCTCGTAAAAGCAATTATGAAAAACGACAAATCAAATATGTTTGAGCTCGCTCCGGAAGCGCTCGTGCGAACTCGCGCAACAAAACCCCAAGCTCGGCACGAAAATCGTTCCGCCCGCCAGAAAAATCTCACCGACGCATTTTTTGTCCCCTCCCCCGCAAAAATCCGCGGACGAATAGTTATTCTAATCGACGATGTCACAACCACCGGCGCCACATTGCAAAGTGCCAAGCACGCCCTCACCACCGCACACCCCAAAAAAGTTTTAGCGTTTACCGTGGGGCATTAGAAAATCCACACATAAAGATTGCCCAAAATAGAAATTGTATAGGCTAAAATATGGGAGTAGTAAAAAGCAAGTAATCCTAGTACAATGCAAATATATGCCACGAAACACCATAATTACCACAGAATACTTTAGGCAATATCGTCAAAAACTCGGTTTCGGCAATCAAACTGATGTGAAAGATTTTTTTGGTGCAAAAGACATTACCCCGACAGTTGATTTAAACTACATCAATCTGTTAAATGAGAGACTTTATAATATTGTTGATAAAATCAACGGCGTCGTCGCAAAAGAAATAAAAATAGATGACCTTGCCGCTTTCAAGAAAGAACATATAGATCATACTTTTGAAGTTATGAAAGAAAACGATATTTTGCCTGTGTTAAATAATCAAGGCAGAAGACCAGAACAAGTTTATTACTCTTGGATGAGGGGGTATGTTCTATCAAACTATTTTCTGAAAGCCCTTGGGCTAGTTTTTGAAGTTGATACTTCAAGTATCGATTTAATTGGTGATGATGATTTGAAAAATATTGAAACTTTCAAGAGAACACCTAAAGCGGATCTAGAAATAAGGCTAAACAAAAGTGAAAAAATCCGAGTAGAAATGCAGTCCGGCTTTACAGGAATAAACGACATAAAACAGCACAAAGTTTTAGAAGCAAAAAGAGTTTTTCGTGATTTAGGTTTTCATACCTTGGCAATTCATTTTGATTTATATAATGGACAAGTCGCCTTTATTAAACTAGATGAAATTGGAGATGATAGTGTAAATTGGATAACTCGGCAACAAATGGAAGGTCAAACTGTTTTTAATATTGATCAAAATTATTTCGTTTGGAAAATTACGGAACTTCCAATCAAATACAAAGAAATTGATTCTAATTAATTTCTTATTATGGTAAAAAAATTAAAAATCATAGACTTATTCAGCGGAGTAGGCGGATTGAGTTACGGTTTTTCTTATAACGAAAATTTTGAAATAATCGCCGCCAACGAAATCTTGCCAAATATGGCAAAAGCATATTCGTTGAATCACCCAACGACAAAAGTTTACATTGAGGACATAAAAAATTTTGGTGCAAAAAAAATAGAGAGAGATTTAAACATAAAAGTAGGTGAAATAGACATCATCATTGGGGGTCCACCCTGCCAGGCGTATTCAACAGTCGGGAAGAGGCTGATTAGCGATCCCCGAGGCAAACTCTTTCAAGAATACTATCGAGTATTAAAAGAATTCAATCCTAAACTTTTTCTTTTTGAAAATGTAAAAGGCCTTTTGTCTATGCAGGGCGGCGAGTTATTCAAAACAATAATTTCTCTTTTTGAATCGTTGGGGTATAAAGTTCAATATAAACTCCTAAACGCAGCAGATTTTGGAGCACCGCAAATTAGAGAGAGAATTATAATCATTGGCTCAAAACTCAAAAATGATTTTCAATATCCATCACAAACGCATTACAACATAGAAGAAACCACAGATTTGTTTAGAAATAAATTAAAACCTTATCTTACTATTGAAGACGCAATAAGTGATTTGCCATTAATAAAATCGGGCGAAGAAAGTTTTGAATACGCGCTCAAACCACAAAATGAATTTCAAAAGATGATGAGGGTGAACGCTCCAAAAAAATTAATGGATCACAATGCTCCAAACAACAACGCAAAATTGGTAAAAATGATGGAACTTCTCCCTGATGGCGGAACACCAGAAGATTTACCAAAAAAAATGCGACCAACATCAGGGTTCAAAAATACATATTGTCGTCTTTGGTGGAACAGGCCATCAACAACGATTACGCGCAATTTGAGCACTCCGTCATCTTCTCGATGCATCCACCCAAAAGCTCCGCGACCGCTTACTACGCGTGAAGGCGCAAGGATTCAGTGTTTTCCCGATTCTTATCAATTTTATGGGCCAAGAAGTGATAGAAATTTGCAAGTAGGAAATGCCGTGCCAACATTTTTATCAAACGCATTGGCAGAAGCCATTCTGTCTAATTTTAAACGAGAGAGAAATTAGTGTTTGTCACTATAGCAAAAATGGCAAAAGAGCGTTAAATATGATAAGGTAATTTTGTCATTGGAGACGTGTCAGAGTGGTCTAACGTACCTCTTTGCTAAAGAGGCAGGGGCGTCAAACCCCCTCGATGGTTCGAATCCATCCGTCTCCGCCAAGCAAGGCGAACTATACTTAAATATATGCCACAAAATCTCTCCATTACTGATAAAATATTGAAGAAAACTGTTCTTTGGTTAATCCCGCGCGGAGTAACGCCGAATATGATTTCGTGGCTTCGTTTTTTGTCTGTGCCAGTTGTTGGTTATTTTCTCTGGGTAGCAGATTATTCTGTCGCGCTTCCTCTGTTTTTCATTTCAGCCTCATCAGACGCACTCGACGGCGCGATGGCCCGCACACGCAACCAAATCACTGATTTTGGGAAACTTTTTGACCCACTCGCGGACAAACTCCTCATCGCGACTGCGGCGCTTACTTTGATTCCACGATTCCTTGATTGGGATATTGTGCTCGCAATTGTATTCATCGATCTTTTCCTCATTTCAAGCGGATATTTTCAAAAACTTTACTATGGACAAGTAATTCAAGCTGAGAACACGGGTAAAATAAAAATGATTTTGCAATCTTTCGGTATCGGCGTGCTTCTCCTGTATGCGCTTACAAGTTACTCTCCTCTCCTGATGACGGCACAGTATCTTTTCTACGGAGCAATCTTTTTTGCGTTAATGTCACTTGTTGTTTACCGAGCTATTTAAATGAATACGAGGACAAAAATAGAAGTTATGCCAAACACCCCGCTTGCGGATATTTTTCGTCTGACACCGATACAGAAAATAGCCCTTCGCAAAATCAAAGTAGAGACTGTATCAGATCTTTTGTACTACTTCCCCGTTCGCTACCAAAGCATCGCGGATGTGCGACAGATTAAAGACCTCGCTCACGGCGAAAATGCAATCGTGTACGGGCGTGTTGTTTCTTCAAAAACTGCAAAAGGTTTTCGTTCAAAGATACCGATGACGGAGGCAATTATCGAGGACGGAACTGGACGATTGAAAGCTATTTGGTTTCATCAAGCATATATTGCAAAAATGCTAGAGCGAGAAGCTCTCGTGAAAATCTCGGGGAAAATAGAAAACCGAAAAGGCTCTCCGTACATTGCAAATCCACAATTTGAAATTGTTGAGGAAATCCCGTCAGAGTCTGGGCTTTTTGGAAGCGATAAATCCCAGCTCTTTTATCCCGTTTATCCAGAAACGCGAGGAATAACTTCGCGATTTCTTTACCATCACATTCAAAAAGTTTTTTCTTGGGGAGTTTTGGAACATCTCAATGAAATGATTCCGGAAAGCATACTGGAGCGCTATCATCTTCCCTCTCTTAAGACTGCGCTGGTGTGGATTCACACTCCGCAAAAAGAGACTGATGCAAAATCCGCGCGAAAACGATTCGCATTTCAAAAAGTTTTCATAATTCAGCTCGCGCGAATGCGTGAACGAGCAGATTTCAAAAAACACGATGCTTTTATCATAAACCCCGATCAATCTGGCGTGGAAGAGTTCATCGCGAAGTTTCCTTTTACTCCAACCGAAGGACAGCGACACGCTCTCGATGATATTTTTTCTGATTTTAAGAAAGGACAACCAATGTCTCGGCTCCTCGAAGGCGATGTTGGCTCCGGAAAAACATTTGTTGCTGCAACAGCCGCGTATGCAGTTGTAAAAAGCGCCCCGCGAGACAATAAATTTGGAAAATTGCAGGCGGTTTATATGGCGCCTACCGAAATCCTCGCCGAACAACATTTCAAAAGTTTTATCGGATACTTCCGACATATGCCGATTGATATTGGTTTGCTCACCGGTTCTGGCGCAAAAAAGTTCCCTTCAAAAGTTGATCCTTCTGGAGCTACAAAAGTTTCGCGCGCACAACTTCTCAAGTGGACGGCGGATGGCACGCTTCCAATCCTCATCGGAACCCACGCGCTCGTGCAAAAAAGCGTAAAGTTTAAAAATCTCGCGCTCGCGATCGTAGATGAACAGCACCGCTTCGGCACCGCTCAACGAGGAAAGCTCACAAAAAAGGATTTGATACTTCCACACTTTCTCTCGATGACAGCAACACCGATTCCTCGCACGCTTGCGCTTACGATTTATGGCAATCTTGATTTAACTTTGCTTGATCAAATGCCTACTGGTCGTTTGCCTGTAAAGACCGAGCTCGTCACAAAAAGCACCCGCAAAAAAATGGAAGAAGAAATTCGTCGCGAGCTTCGAGCCGGCAGACAGGCGTTTATAATTTGCCCTCGTATAGATGAGCCGGATCCGCTAAAAGAAATGGCTCTAAATGCAAAATCAGTAACCGAAGAAGCAAGACGACTCAAAAAAGATGTGTTTCCAGAATTTGAAATTGATGTACTTCACGGCAAAATGAAACCAGTAGAGAAAGAAAAAGCTATGGGGCATTTTGCTGACGGGAAAATAAATATTCTCGTTGCAACATCTGTCGTGGAAGTGGGAGTCAATGTTCCAAACGCGACAGTAATCGTGATTGAGGGCGCTGAGCGATTCGGTCTTGCAACATTACACCAACTTCGTGGACGAGTTATGCGGAGTACTCACCAGCCATATTGCTATCTCTACGCCGACACTTCCAGCGAGACCTCTGTTAAGCGTCTCAAAGCTCTAGTCAGTGCAAAAAACGGTTTTGAACTTGCAGAACAGGATCTTTTGCTCCGCGGTGCTGGCGAACTTGGCGGAGGGAAACAATGGGGCATCTCGGACATCGGAATGGAAGCAATACAAAACATAAAAATGGTTGAAGCTGCGCGAAAAGAAGCGGAAAATATTATAAAGACCGATCCAGACTTAAGCGACTACCCTCTCCTAAGACACCATATTGAAAACAGCCATCAAGATATGCATTGGGAGTAGAGCTTGCTCACGCACCAAGTTTGCTATAAGATAACTTCGTGCGAGTTTGAAATCCACCCTTAGCTCAGTTGGTAATTAGCGTGCGCCTTTAGCTCAGTTGGTTAGAGCACGGAGCTTATATCTCCGCGGTCCTAGGTTCGAGTCCTAGAAGGCGCACAGTGATTAGCAACTTCGGGCGAACGAAGGAATTAATATGTACTCATATATCTCCGCGATTCAAACAAAAAAACGCCCAAGGGCGTTTTTTTGTTTTTTATCCCCCTAGAACTGCTTCTCCAAAGCATCAAGCTGAGCATCGCTGTGCAAATCAATAGGGCCTGAATTTGCCACCGACTTAGTTGATGTGGATGTAGGAGCTGTTGGTGTGGGTGCAGTGGGGGTTACTCCTTTCACACCGCCGTTCCAAATGTATACACCGCCAGCAATAATAATTATTACAATTACCACGATGGCAATAATTGGACCTACAGATTTATTTTCGTTCATCATGTTGTTTTCCATATTTTTGTATAAGTTAATCTATTAATAATTATTGAGTTGTGGTGGTCGTTGCTGTTGTTGTGGCTGATGCCCCTACTGCGGGTGGCGTGACCAATTTCATAGCGCTTAGAAGTGATTGATATGCTGCATTGATAGCTTCTTCGGCGCTCTTTCGAGCCGCCTTGAGCGCTTCAGAGGAAGTGAAGGTCCCCGTCGATGATGCCGTTCCAGAGACAACCGCGTTTACTGCCGTAATGGCTAGACTATTGAGCGCAGCAACTTTTGTTTGAGCTATAACAATTTTTGCGCGAGTATCTGCAATTAACACATGGGCTTGCGTTAAGTTTGCTCCGTCTGCTTCAAGTTTAATAACTTTTTCTTCGGTAGTATTTGTAAGAGTATCAATCTTGTTTATACGATCATTGAACAACGCGGCCGCTCTCTGAAAATACTGCTGTATAATTGTTGCGCGTTTTTTTAGAACATCGTCTTTTAATACATGAACTTTTGAAGCAATCGTACTAGCTGTTTCTGCAACTTTTGCTGTAATTGCTTTCTGAAGTCCTATGCGCTGTGCTTCAATGTTTTGTTTCGTCTCAGCGAAATTAGTTTCAATTTCCTTTTTAATTTCTGCCTTTTGGGCTCCAGTTGCAGTTTTAAGCTCTACTTTTGCAGTTTCTAATTCCTTATTAAATGTATCTCGCGTGGCCTTAATTTCCGATGAAACTTGCACTCTTTTAGCTTCCATATCAACTTTTGCGGTTGCCTTAACCGTGCTAATTGTATTTTTTACATCTGCTTTTTCGGTTTTCAGATCGTTTGTTGCATTCGTTTTTAAAGTTTGCGTTCCGGTTGCAGTAGCCGTCGTTTTCTTTACTTGCGTTGTTGACGCCATTGGAACTGTCGTCACTTTTTTCACTTGCGTCGTCGTTGCGGTTGCCTTTACGGTTGCAGTTGTAGTTGTGGTCACTTCTGCGAATGCGATTGCCGTTCCGACAAACATCACGAGAGTGGCGGTGCTTCCTATGATTACTTTTTTTATGGACATATTATATATAAAATTATTTACTAATTACCAATAAAAACGAACAGCAGAAGTTTGTGCTCTTCTTTGCGCTTTATTATACCTTAATAAATAAAAACCGCCCAGCCCAGCGCCAAAATGGCGCTGGGCTGGGCTGTTTTGCCTATTATTAAATGATTTCCTTCTTTTTCTTTGGCAAAATACCGTTTGCAATAAGGATCTTTTCAAATTCCTCGCGTTCTAGGGACTCTACTGCTATAAGTTCGTTTGCAATAGCATCAAGCGCCTTTCGGTTGGTTGTGCACACCTCACGGGCGCGCGCAAACGCATCATTTATTATTTTTGAAACTTCGGCGTCAATTTTTGCAGATACAGCTTCAGAATATTCACGGCTGTCTACTCCACGAGCACCAAAAAGTGTTCGTCCACCCATTCCTTCGAGAGCAACTGGACCTAGAGCCTCTGACATTCCATATTTTGTGACCATGTCGCGAGCAAGACCACTTGCTACTTGCAAATCATTTGATGGACCTGTGCTTACATCGCCAAAAATCATCTCCTCCACGACATATCCGCCGAGGAGTACTGCTATGTCATCCAAAAATTCTTTTCTGGACTGCAAGCGTCGTTCTTCTAATGGAAGATTTAGCGTATATCCCCCAACATGTCCGCGCGCAATGATCGAAATCTTGTGTACTGGGTCAGCAAAAGGCAAAACCGACGCCACGAGAGCGTGCCCACCTTCGTGGTATGCCGTGACTTTCTTTTCTTCTGTTGTCATCACATGACTCTTTCTTTCGGGGCCGAGCATTACTTTTTCAATAGCACGAATGAAATCAAATTGCGCTACCAATTTTCTGTTTTCGCGCGCAGCAAGTATCGCGCCCTCATTCATAAGAGAGTAAAGGTCCGCGCCCGAGAACCCCGGGGTTCGTTCTGCTACTATTTTCAAATTTACATCTTCGGCGAGAGGCTTCTTGCGCGCATGGATTTTCAAAATCTCTTCCCTTCCTTCCCTGTCAGGCAATTCAAGGGTCACTCGACGGTCAAAACGACCCGGGCGCAAAAGCGCTGGATCTAGAACATCAGGACGATTTGTTGCAGCCATCACAATTACTTTTTCTGCTGGCTCAAAACCATCCATCTCAACGAGGATTTGGTTTAATGTTTGTTCCCTTTCGTCATTTCCACCACCTGTTCCCCCTCCACGAACACGACCAACTGCATCGATTTCATCAACGAAAATAATTGCTGGCGCGGTTTTCTTTGCCATTTTAAATAGATCACGAACGCGCGATGCGCCTACGCCGACAAACATTTCTACGAACTCCGAACCCGAGAGATGGAAAAATGGAACGCCCGCTTCGCCTGCAACCGCGCGAGCGAGCAGCGTTTTTCCTGTTCCCGGCGCACCCATTAGAAGCACGCCTTTTGGAATCTGTGCTCCAATATCTAGAAACTTTTGGGGATTGCGTAGGAAATCTACGATTTCGATGAGTTCCTCTTTCGCCTCCTTACAACCTGCAACATCTTTGAAGGTAACTTTTTTGCTCGTGTCGTTTGGGTCGATGATTCGCGCTTTTGATTGTCCAAAAGAAAATGCCTGCATACCGGAACCTTTAACTTGGCGCGAGATAAACCAAAAGAAAAGTAGAATTAGGAAAACTGGAAGTAGGAATGGAAGAAGATTGAGAAACCAGAACATCCAGCCAGTTTCGCTTTTCACTTCGATTGCAACTTTTGCAAGTTCATCTTTCGTAACTCCGTAGTTCACGAGAGTCTGCGAGAGAGAGGCGTCAGTTTCTTTCTTTGATGTTTTTTTAGTGCCGTCTACATACTCGGCATTTATAGTATCTCCTTCTAGCGTTATCGTTTTAACTTGCTCTGCGCTAACATCCTGCGCAATTTGAGAAATCGGAACTTCCGTAGTTTGCGCATTGTCACCAGCGATCATCGAGTAAAGAGTCGCGAGGATAAGGAACACAAGCAAAGCCGTGACAATATTTGAAAGAAATTGCCCGCCTGTTGGCATTTTAAATAGCTTCTTTGGCAACCCGCCGAGAGTATTTTTCTCTTTGTTTTTGCCCTCCGCAGGCTTTAAATTACCCTTCTTTTGCCTGCTATTCTTCTTTTTGTCCTTGAACATATCCATAATATGGTTAGTATACACGAAAGTTGGGAATACTGTATACTAAAACAATGTCGTTAATAGATAACAAAAAAGTCCACTTTAATTACGAAATCCTTGAGCGGTACGAAGCAGGTATCGAGCTTTTGGGTGCAGAAGTTAAAGCAGTCCGCGAGAAAATGGGTTCTCTCGATGGGGCGCATGTGACAGTGCGCGGTGGCGAAGCGTATTTAATAGGCGCGACTATAAATAAATACCAACCCGGCAACGCCTCTTCAGACTATGAAACTACTCGCAACCGAAGACTACTTTTGACTAAGCCACAAATAGAAGCGCTCGCTTCTCAAGAATCCAAGAAGGGCTTGACAATAGTGCCAATTGCGGTGTATAATAAAGGACGAAAGATTAAGGTAGAAGTGGGAGTCGCGCACAAGAAAAAAGCGGGTGACAAACGCGAAACCTTGAAAAAACGGGAAGCAGAACGCGATGTTATGCGAGACATAAAATCTCGCCGATAGCTGTTTGAAAATAAAATGACACACAACCATGGGGATGATCGGCCTAGACAGGAGATCAACTCATTGAGGTGCAAAGTCGAGCATACTCTAGAACTCGTTAACTCTTGAGTGACAAGTCTGCAAATACAGTACTTGCAAAAGTAAAGGGTATCGTTTCTCCATACTTCGGTATGGCGAGCGCCTTTACTCCGGCTTTCGCTTTAGCTTAAGCCGCATTCGCTCTCACGACTTCCGATAATGAAGAGCGGGTGTTATAAATTTCGGGATAGAAAAGGGACCGCCTCGTTCCCCTTTTGAAACTTAGAGGCTCGGCTGTATGAAGCGTTGCCTATTAATATTCATACTGCTTACATTTCCGCAAGGAAAATAAAATAGGCTAAACTTTGTAGATCCCTCTCTGAAAATCTTTTGCACGGGGGTTCGATTCCCCCCATCTCCACAAGCCGCACCCGCCAGAGACGTCCAGTCTCTGGCGGGTTTTGCGATTGTGAGAGATGGGGGGAATCGAAAGCGCGCGTGGGCACACGTTCAGTAGAACGGGTCACGCGCGCAGGGCCGAGAAATTTTTACGAGTGACGACGAGTAAAAATGTTCTTGGCCGATGAACCCGAATCGAATGCCCCTACCTCCCCAACACCCACCTCCAAAATCTCCCCCACCACCCCAATTTTTCCACCGCCACCGTATTAACCACCGGCGTTGTCGTCGCAACCACTTTCTGCACCACGGGAACTTCAACTTTTTTCGTCGTCGTAGCCACTTCCGTTTTCTTAACCTCTTTTTTCACCGCCGACTTCTGAACGGGGATTTCAAAAGTATCTTTAACGACAGGTGTTACACCTGCATTTCCAAAACCATCGGTGTAATAATAAGTGCCAGAAATATTTTCTTTCGTCGTTGAAAGAACAATATACCCATACCCTCTTGGTCCAGCATATTTCAAATACTCCCCTTGCGTTGGTGGAATGCCCGGATTTCCTCCTACCGTGCCGACTGTCACCCAAGTAATTCCGCTTTTTGTTCCTTCTGGTTTGTAGTCTCTCTCATAAACATGATTGTGTCCCATCAAAATCAAATCAACATTCTTTTTTATCGCCGATACGCTGTAAAGAGATTCGATAGCATCTGTAAAACCGTTGTCATTCGTTTCCGCATGACCTCCTCCATAAGCGAGACCCGGCTGATGAGTTGCAAGAATTCTAAAATCAGCATTTTGTGCCGAAGTACTCGACAAATCTTTCAGGAGCCATTTGTATTGCAGAGATCCGACGGCACGAGACTGATTTCCGTCGAGAACAACGAAGTGCACATTCCCGTAGTTGAAAGAATAATAAAGTTCTGAGTCGGAGCCACCAGTTGTCGGCGGATCAAAATATTTATCATAAGTTTGAGCAACTCGAACTTCGTGGTTGCCGAAGACATTATAGATAACCGTATTTTTTAACACATCCCTATCCGGCAAAAAGAATTGTGGTTGCCATTCTGCGTCAGTTCCACCAGTTTGATGGTCGCCCAACATCAAAGCTATCGTTTGTGGATTGTGCGCGAGCATTGCTTCGGCTTCGTTCCATGCAATTGTATAAAAAGCGGTTCTCGGATTATCGTTGTTGTTTGCAATATCGCCGTAAACTAAAAAATCGAAAGGAGCCCCAGCTTCTGGCGCAGTTATAAAAGTTGAATCATCGCTTGTAGAGCTCCCGTCTCTTATTTGGAAATGATATGCGGTATTTGTGCTAAGCCCCTCAAGCAAAACTTTGTGAACGAAGCTTGTATTTGAAACAACTGCAATAGGCTCGATAGTTTCTTTCGCTGACGAACCGTAGGAACTCGTTAAACCATACGAAACATCTGCGCCAGACGACGACGCAGATGAATACCAAGCAATTTCTATGCTGTTTTTTGTAACATCTTGGAGGTACGGATAGATTGCGTTCGCAATTGGGGTCCCCGCCTGAGCAAAAACAGCCTGTGAATATATTCCACCAAAAGAAAAAACTAAAGAAAATAATATTATGTAAAAAAACTTTCTTGCTTTTACCATACATCTAAAGATTATCATTTAAATTGAATCCGAGCTACAAAAAAAGGGCGACAAATTCATCAAATGAATTTGTCGCCCAGAACTCCTCTACTTCACATCGCAAAATCAAGTTGCTCTGCGCCAGTACTCACTATGCGCTGTCGCATGCCTTGATACAACTCTTGGATCGCCTCCCCTGCTCTCGTCTGCTCAATCGGATCTTCGATGCCGTCGAGGAGCTCGGAAGCTTTCCTGCGACGGTGCTCGATTTTACCGACTTGCCTATCTACTTCATGAAGCATGGGAAGGGGTGGAAAGAAGTAAAGCAATTTCCTGATCTACTGCGTCGAGAATCCCAAGGACCCCTGCTCTCTCTGTGGCAGTCAGGTGCTTATATTCGGGACGCTCGTCCAAATCACGCCTGAACTTTTGCGCAGCGATAGCCCTAGATTCAGGGGTTGTATTCTGCGTTGATTCTGGACTGACCTCGTCACTGACCTGCTGCAAGAGCTGTTCAAGGACGCCCATGGGAGGGGTGGTTAAGAAATAAAATGTACTGTTTCATCCCAGTTCTACAATAAAATACGAAATAAATCAACCGAAGCCACCCAACTGGGTGCTGGGCAAAAAAAGAAAGACGGTAACCTTTTTAGTTCGCCGTCTTTCAACATTTTTTTACCCTCATGTGGCATCTGCTAAGACTCTATCGTCTGACCAACTTGCTGTCCTTCTATCTTGAGAATTACTTTGAAGGGGGTAAGCAGTCAAAAGATTATAGAGCGCATTTCTTTCTGTTTCTGTTATTCCGCCTCCTCGACAAGTTGCTTCTATGTCGTCTTTTATTTGGGCAGCAATCCGGTTGACCGTGTGGGGATCGCTCTCCATAGAAGATTCCCGCAGGTCGTTTACATCCGATGCTCGAGTAGCGAGTTCTTCGTATTTGGTTGCCATACAGGTGTGGGGAAAAAAGTAAAGAACTGTCAGTTTGATTATACAATAGATGTAAAATAAATCAATACCAACAAAAAGACCGGCGAACTTTCAAGTTGCCGGTCTTCAATAATTTATTTCTTTCCTTTCGGAATGATTTTGACTCTCCGGAGAGTCATGCCGCGATTCCAACTTCTTCGGGGAATCCAGCAGCTTGTTTAAGGCGCCTGCTGGTTTTTTCTCCGATGCGTGCAACCGAAGAGTCAGCATCCTCTGGGAAAAGGCTTTGCTGAACATCTTTGGCGCCGGGTTCGCGGAGGCCATCTTTGATCATTCTGGAAGGATCCGGTCTCAAAAGTCTTGCCGGTGAAGGAGCTCCTTCTGGAACTTGTTCAAATCTTGCGTCCATACGAAATGGGGGAAAAGAAATGAAAGACCTTTATTTCTGCCATCAGTATATCACAAAAATAAAGTCAACAAGTGCACAAGTTTAACCTATTGGCATAGGATCTTGGCACTCAAATACTGCAAACCTCATATCATAAGGATTTGCAGAATCTTTTTTCACTTCTTCGCTTTTTATTTCTTTCCACTCATCCCAATTTACTTCAGGAAAGAAAATATCGCCCTCAAACTCCCCTTCAACAAAAGTAAGGTAGAGCCTGTGGGCAAACGGAAGGGCTTCGCCATACACATGCGCTCCCCCAATAACAAATACTTCTCCTTCGCCGTCCAAAGATTTTATTGCCTCTTCGAAAGAGTGCTCAACTTGCGCACCCTCTATGAATAGCGACTGCCTTGTGAGGACAATATTCTTGCGTCCGAAAAGCGGTTTGCCGATGGACTGAAAAGTAGTGTTGCCCATGATGACCGGATGCCCCATTGTTGTTTTTTTGAAATACGCGAAATCGGCTGGCAAATGCCAAGGAATTTTTTTGCCATTTCCAATAACGCGGTTTCTGCCTAAAGCAGCGATGAGAGAAATGATCATAATGAGTTGGGGGAAAGAACTCCTGCATCAATATAGCATTTTTTCGAGCACATAGACCTCGCCCATGTAGGACAATAGCGACGAACTTGCCAAAGTTCGTCGCTATGCATTTACACCCGCTGAAGGGTTGAAAGAGCAGTGTCGAGAATTCTTTCCAAATCCATACGACAATTGTGAGAGATGACATTAGCCCGTACGGCATTGTCGAGCTCAACTTTTGCCGCGTGGACGGAACCTTCTGGGTCATGAGTTCGCCGACTGTTTATGTTGCTAGCCAGTTTCCCGACATTTATTTCGAGGGATCTTGCGTCCATGGGAATTGGGGGTGGAAATACAAAAAGTTCTACTATTTATAGTATCCCACAATAGCCAAGAAATACCTATTAATTCTAATCTGTAATAATTTGACTTTTATCCAGAAATAGCCTATACTTTCCCCGATTCCGCAGTTACTTGCGGTTTTGTTAATCCATTGATTCCACGAACGAAAATAAACCATCAAATTCGTGCTAAAGAGCTCCGTGTCCTTACGGATACAGGCGAAAACCTTGGAGTGATTTCTCTTGGAGAAGCACTCGTTAAGGCAGAAGAAATGGGGATGGATCTTATCGAAATATCCCCTACCGCTGTTCCGCCGGTTGCGAAAATAATGGATTATGGTAAGTTTCAGTATCAGCAGAGCAAAAAACAGAAAGAAGCCAAGGCTCGCACGCATGTTACTGAAACAAAATCGCTGCAAATTAAAATTGGTACATCTGAGCATGACTTAGAGCTCAAGGCGAAAAACGCTTCCAAGTGGCTCAAGGAAGGCCACCGAGTGAGGATTAACTTGTTCCTCGTCGGACGAACAAAGTACGCAGAAATGGATTTTAAAAAAGAACGATTGGAGAGAGTGCTTCATCTCATCAGTGAAGAATACAAAGTATCTGGAGAACCGATGAAAACTCTCAAAGGACTTTCTATGCTCATCGAACGCGCGCCAAAGAAATAATTATATGAAAACGAATAAATCATTCACCAAAAGACTCCGTATCACTCGCAATGGCAAGATCATTGCCCGCAGACCGGGTCAAAACCATTTCAATGCAAAAGCAAGCCGTAAAAAGCAACTTGAAAAGAGGCGCTCAGCTCATTTCCCTATGAGCAATAAGGAAAAGGCACGCTTTTTACCGGGAATGTTAAAATAAAATATTATGACAAGAGTAAAACGAGGAACAACATCATTAAAAAGCCGCCACAATACCCTAGTTCAAGTAAAGGGCTACCGTTTTGGACGAAGTAAGAAAGAAGCTCAAGCAAATGACGCTATCTCCCACGCTGGAGCATACGCTTTTGCGCATCGTCGCGACAAAAAGAATGATTTTCGCCGACTTTGGACAGTAAAAATAAATGCCGCTCTTCGCCCTCTTGGATTTTCTTATTCTAAATTTATAAACGCTCTCAAGAAAAAGAATATTATCATCGACCGCAAGATTTTGGCTCTTCTCGCAGAACATAACCCAGAAACATTTGCGAATATTGTGGCGGAGGTGAAATAATCTTAAAACACCCAGAAACAAGGGAACAGCAAAGGACCGTCCTTTTAAAATTCTTAAGGACGGTCCTTGTTGTTTCTGGGCGGCTTCGTTATAAAATTCTATTCTCTACTTTGCCGACAACGCCATCGTTGTTTTCATATCTGTAAATCGGACATTTATCGCCGAGATCGCAAACTTTTCTATCTTTTATAAGTTTTATGATATCTACAACAATACCTTCCGGGGTATCATTCCACACGACAGATCCTTCCTCTTTACGAAAACTTTTGTTAACCAGATCTTCGATGATTTCGTCCATACTCCACGGACCGCGAAGCACGCCAATCGGTTTGTGGTCTTCGAATGCAATAGTAAACTCATTCATCGTCCCAATTCGTCCACAACCTATGATGACGGCATCCGCAGCTCGCGTAAGGAGCAAATTGCGTCCCGAGTATCCAAATCCGGTATAGACAATGGTATCAAAATAATCCAACGGAAGTTTGTACAACGAGACATGTTCCTCCTCGCTCGTTGCGGGAGAAAAACCTATGGAATTGCCACCTGCCTCTTTTGCTCCCATAGCTACGAAAAAAGGAAATCCAGTAGTTGCGCCAGTAAGTAAAATAGCTCCATGGCGTGCAATCTCGCGCCCGAGTTCTTTCGCGGTTTCCATTACATCTGGCGTAAAGTGAGACAGGTCAGCTGAACCTGATACGCAGATGCTTATTTTTGAATGTTGGTGTTGATCTGTGGGCATAAAATTAAAGTTTGTGGGTCTATTGTACCATGATTCCGTGTGTTTTTAAATTAGCAGAGTTTGCCCAAAAACTAACTTTCTTTGAATGGTCTTGTCGGAAGAGTTATGTAAAATGTCGATCCTTTCCCCTCTTCGCTTTCGAACCATATGTCAGTGCCATGTTTGTTCAAGATTTTTTTGGAAAGATAGAGCCCTGCCCCTGATCCGTCTATTTCTACCTGAGTTGCATTCGGAGCACGATAAAAAAGAGTAAATATTTTATTTTGTACATTTTTTGGTATACCAATGCCAGTATCTTTCACAGACAATTTAATATGGTTGTCTTCTTTTTCTACTTTTATGATTATATCCCCGCTCCCCAGAGTGTACTTTGTGGCATTGTCGAGTAAGTTTTCCAATACAGCAGCAATTTTAGCAACATCAATAAAAACCTTTGGCACTCCGCTATCTCTTCCTTCTACCGAAATTTTAATGCCTTTCACTGCGACAGATGGTGAAAGTTCTGCAAGAGCTTTGTTTATCAAGGTGAAAATATCCGTTTCAACAAATGTATATTTTATCCTGTTCGTGGTAACACGATCAATATCAAGAAGCTCGGAAACAAGAGTTACCATTCGTTCGTTGCTGTTGTAAACTTTTACGATAAACGCCTTCTGTTCTTCGTTTATGGCGCCAAGCTCTCCGTTGGCTAGCATGCTTAGTATCCATTTGTTGCCGGCAAGAGGAGTGCGAAGCTGATGCGCAACGGTAGAAACAAATTCAGATTTTAGCTCGTCAACTTGCAATGCCTGATGGGTAACACGAGAAAGTTCCCTGTCGCGATGCACAAGCATCTTTGAAACTTTATCGAGTTCATTATTTATATCAGTAAGTTTTTGAGAATCAGAATTGTTTTCCATATCCATAATATTTATTCCCCTATTACAAGGACTACCACAGTTTCATTGTGAAAAGCAGAGTCGCACCTGCTTTCATCAAGCGAATCTTCTTTGCGAAGCGCTTGCTCGCCATATGTATAAAAACCAATTAGAGGAGTGTCAGAACCGAGAGCTTCCTGAATGGCTTTTATTCCCTCTTCTTTTCGTTCCCCAAGAAGCCTGCCTCGAGCGACTGAATTAAAAATTATAGCTGCTTTTGGTTTTGCCCCGCCAAGTTGTTCAACTGCATTTTGCGCTGCAATTTTTCCGCTCGCTATCGCTGCGTCGGAATTGCCTATCATAAGGCGCACTTCCTTGCCTTCAGGGAAGCCTGCCGTAAAAGTTATGGAGCCGTCCTTGTTTGAAGAGATTGGACTTCTTATCAAAAACTCATCGCTCCCGTCTATTTTCATTCCAAGAGGATATGTAATGGCAATTTTTGCGAATGAACCTAAATCAAAATCTCTTAATTCTTCGTCGGCAAAATAACCTTTGTACATATCGATGGCTGGCTTGCCATCTATTTCATAAATAGTCGAGCCTTTAGATTTTGTAATTTTTTTGGAAAGCCCTATTGGGGTCCATCCGTGCTTTACTCCCATTCCAACTTTAAGATTGCCTGAAATACCTAGGGCAACCACCGAACCGGAATAAACTTTATCATTAAGGTATTGATATGTCTTTTTAAATTCAAAATCATCCCCTGAAGATCCTCCAACCATAAGAGTATTCTGGCCGAGTGTTTCAATAATCCCACGAATAGTGTCGGCTCCGTTTCCTACGAGTACATCTGAAAATATGGTTAAAACTTTCAAATCATCGCCAGCAGTTTTTTTGACTTCTTCCGCTACTTTCTTGCCGGCAAGAATAGCATCAGCAGTAATGTCGCCTACACCAGTAGAAAATATAAGTTCTGGCGAAGAAATCGCCATTACCGCCACAGAGTTTCTGCTTGCCGGACCTGCAGTAGTGATTTCTCCAGATGTTGAAGAACCGACCAAGATGGCTCCGTCGCCTACCGAACGAACTCCTGCCAGCATTTTTTCTTGGCTATGTTTAACGGAAGAAAAAACAAACAGGAGGTCTGCTTTTTTACCCTCTCCGAGTCCGCTCGTGGCTTCATGGCAGGCATTAACTCCAACCAAGTACGAATCTTCCCCGCTTGATATTCCAACGCTAGCTTTTATAGACATTTTTAAAAAATAAATGCACTTTTACACGATTATTGTATCACATATTGGCGCTCATCTGGAAGTTAAACTACAAGCCAAAAGTTTACAAACAAGGACTGTCCTTTTTGAATTCTTAAGGACAGACCTTGTTTCCCACTAAACTCCTTTGCGCCACGCTAGAAATCAATTTCTACAGTTTCACCATCATTTGGAACACGGGTATTGATTCCAAGATAATCCCTTACTCTTTGAGCAAAGAAAAGTCCTACGCCGAGTTCGGCATGCACGACAAAGACTTGCTTTAGAGATTTTTGCATAGTAGAAACAAAATCCATGAGCGCATTCATATCTTTGTGGGCAGAATAGCCATTAATAGAAACTATCTTGGCACGGACTGGAACTTCTTGGCCGAGAATATTCACTGATTTTGCTCCTTCTTGCAGGGCACGGCCCATGGTGCCAACCGCCTGATAACCAATCAATAGAAGAGTAGATTTTGGATCTCCCAAATAGTTGAATTCGTGGTGCACAATACGGCCCCCATTAGACATTCCTGAGCCGGCGATAATGATCTTTGGATTAGGCACATCTTTAATAGCCATAGATTCTGAAGAATGCGCCGTAAACCGCAGTTTAGGAAACTTAAAGATATCATCGCCACCCTTTATGTCTCTTTGCGTCTCCTTATTGAAATACGACTGATTTTCGTCATATACCTCGGTTACCTTAATAGCGAGCGGAGAATCTACAAATACCGGTATTTCTGGAATTTGTCTGCTTTCTACTAAATTATTCAGTTCAACTATCAAATCCTGCGTGCGGTCTATAGAAAAAGCCGGGACCATCAGGGTTCCTCCGCGCGCTATGGTATCTTTAATAATTTCCTCGAGAAGAGCTACTCTCTGATCGCGATCTTCGTGCAAACTATTACCATAAGTTGCTTCCATTACTAGATAATCAACATCTGAAAGAGAAGCGGTGTCATTTAGGAGTGGGGCTGGAGAATTGCCGAGATCTCCAGAGAAAACCAATTTCTTGTTTTTGTGTGTTATTTCAATCATCGCCGAACCGAGGATGTGGCCTGCATCTCGAAAACGAATATGAAGCTCGCCGATGACAACTGTCTCTTCGTATAGAACTGTTTCCCAACGCTCCATCGTTCTAAGAACTTCTTCTGCGCCGTAAATAGCTTCATGGTCATTTTCTCTTGCTTCTCGCCCGATAACTCGCACGGTGTCGTCAAACATTAGTTTCGCGATCTCGCGCGTGGGGGCAGTAGAGTATATTTTCCCCTTAAACCCATCTTTTATAAGTTTCGGGATACGGCCGATGTGATCAAGGTGGGCATGAGTTACAAAAATCGCATTTATCCCCGCTAGGTCGTATGGAAATGGCGCTTTATTTTTCTCATCACAGGTTTTGTCGCCCTGAAAAAACCCGCAATCTATCATGATTTTTACCCCATCGCCTTCCAAAATGTGATTTGAACCGGTTACTTCGCCTGCCGCGCCATAAAATCCAAGTTTCATAATGTAGTTATTTGGGATAATTCTTAATTAAATCGTTTTTTACAGTTTTTTGCCCCCTTATATCGCACAATGTTTCTCGTAGAATACAGTTTAGCAGAAAACAGCGCTAAAAAATAGAAAAAATCCCTGCACAGGGGTGTAGGGATCTTTTCTCGGGTCATTTGAGAGTATTGGCTCTAGTAAAAAATACTAGGTGGGTGCCCGCAATCATACGCCAAGGCGTAGGACAATGTAGGGCTCCCTTGCCAATAACTTAGGAGTCAATACTTCAAATAACCCTACCATAATTATATGCCCGTCAAATTTTTTGGCAAGTCGTTTTCAAATCAAAAAACAAAAAAAGATAATGCGCAAAATTTTTTAAAAAATGAACAGTGAAATTGGCTTTTAAAAAACTTGGTCTGCGTAGACGAAGTTAAAATCATTTTTTTTGTAATCAAAAAGTTCTGTTTTTTTGAAAAATCGCGCAACTTCTTGTACTCCGTTTTCCACAGAATCCGATGCGTGAACTACATTTGATTGCATTGAAATCGCAAGGTCGCCCCGGATCGATCCTGCGTCCGCTTCATAGCTTTTTGTCGGACCAACGATAATTCTCGTTGCAGATACAGCGTTTATTCCGGAAAGTGCCATTACCACGACAGGAGAAGATTTCATAAAATTCTTGATTCCAGCAAAAAAAGGCTTGTCTTTTATGTGTGAATAGTGAGCTTCAAGGAGCGCATCCTCTAGTTGGGTCATTTTCATGCCAACAATCTTGAGTCCCTTCTTTTCAAAACGAGTAACGATTTCACCCAATAATCCACGGTTAATTGCATCGGGTTTTATGATGATTAGTGTTTGTTCTTCTTTTGGGTGTGCCATAAAATTAAAAATTAATGTTGGGTGTATCCTATCAGAAAAGTGGGGATTCCGCAATTTCTCGATTATATTTTGGTCAAAATCTCTGGTTCACCTTCGGTAATCAAAATAGTGTGCTCAAAATGAGCTGATCGTTTGTGGTCTTTGGTCACAAAAGTATATCCATCAGAAAGAAGCTTGATATAGCGAGTTCCTTCGTTCACGATAGGCTCAAGCGCGAGAACCATACCCGGAATAAGTTTCATCCCTTCCCCGCGTGTTCCATAGTTAGCAATATGTGGGTCTTCGTGCTGATGATAACCAACTCCGTGCCCTCCGAGCTCTTCAACGACCACAAAATCATTTTTGTTTACATACTTTTCAACGGCATAACCGATATCGCCTACCGTATTACCCGCTTGCGCCACAGAAATACCAACATTAAGCGCTTTTTCGGTCACATCCATGAGTTTTTGCGCAACTTTTGAAACTGCCCCAACAGGAACAGTTATTGCTGCATCAGTAAAAAATCCGCCATGTTCTATCCCCATATCGAGGGCAATGATATCCCCCTCCAAAAGCGCCCTCTTGCTTCTAATGCCATGAACTACCTCATCGTTTACCGATACGCAAAGCGTGCCGGGATAAGGAGAATCCGCGCCTTCTGGCGTATAGTTTAGAAAAGCGGGAGTGTCGCCACCTTCTTTAACAAGGCGCTCTGCGAGAGAATCGAGTTCCATCGTGGTTATCCCCGGACGAACTGCTTCCTTCAAGGCAAGCAAAATGCGCGCAAGGCGTTTTCCACCCTCGCGAATAATCGCAACCTCCTCTTTGGTTTTTACCATACTATTTTTTTTCATTTGATTTTGCGAAATCATGCCGCGCAATCATCCATTAAAGCGCGGCGCTTTTCGAGAAGTAAACTATTTAGTCAAACCAGAACCCCTCAAAATCTCTTTATGAATTTCCTCAGGGGTTTGTTCGGCGTTAATGTGGAGGAATCTGTACGATGGGTTGTCCTTGTAAAAATTAATTGCCGGCAAAACATCTTTCTCGTACCAAGAAAGCCTTCGAGCTATGGTTTTTGAGTCCAAGTCATCTGCACGACCTCGTTCGCGCAAACGATTTTCTGACCATTCTTGAGACACATCGAGAAAAACAACTACTGGATTTGTACGACCATAAAATGGGAGCGCCGTGTTGAGCATTTGTGCTTCTCCGAGAGAACGCGGAGTGCCATCAAAGATAAGATGCTGGTCTTTTTTCAGTTTTTCAATGAAAACCTGTGACCATATCCATACGGCAAGAAAATCCGGTTGGCGTCCGCCCGTATCGTAGATTTCGCGAGCAAGGTCCCATGTATATCCAGAATTTTTAATATATTTCCTGAAGTATTCCCCTGTTTCAATATACACCAATGGAGTATTGGAATACTTCTTATTCAAAAATTTCTGCAAAAGCAAAGACTGCGTGCCCTTGCCCGCTCCTGAACGACCTATAAAGATAAATGTGTGGAGATTCATAACGAAAGCATATCAGATTAGCCTCAAAAACAAAACTCAGCGCTTACAAAACAATGACAGTCCTTCCCGCCAAAAACAACAAGGATAAAACAACAAGGACCGTCCTTTTTGAATTCCCAAGGACGGTCCTTAATGCATTCTCCTAGTACTCCCTCATCGATACCTGAGAATCAACTTTTTTTATGACTTCAAGAACTACTGAAACGACAATTAGAATCGCTGTACCGCCAATTGCAAGACTTGAAAGGTTGGTCAAACTTTGCATAACGAGCGGAAGCACTGCGATAAGTCCTAGGAAGACGGCGCCTACGAATGTAATGCGGGTCAATATCTTTCCGAGGTATTGTGATGTTTGCTGACCTGGGCGGATGCCTGGAATAAAAGCTCCATTTTTCTGCAAATTTGTGGCAATTTCGTGCGGATCAAAAGTTATCGCCGTGTAGAAATAGGTAAAGATAAATACGAGCCCGAAGTATAGGATGCCGTTAATCCATACATTTGCCAGAGATCTCTGAACAAACAGCGCAATAGCTTGAATTGTGTTGTGGTTGGTTATTCCAACTAGAGCGTTCGCAATCACTCTTGGAAATACCAAAATTGAAAGTGCAAAAATGATTGGGATAACGCCTGCTTGGTTTACGCGAAGCGGTAAATATGTTTTAGAGCCACCCACCATGCGTCCTCCGCCTCGAGCTTGTTTTGCATATGTTACGGGCACTGGTCGTTCTGCTTCGGTCATGTATACGACCGCCAAAATAACAAGCAGAATCGCAACCAACGCGCCGGCGTAAAGCGTAATTTGAGAAACATCAAAGGTAAATGCGATTTGTGCCAGAGTTGTAGGAAGTCTCGATACGATACCTGCAAAGATAATCAAGGAAACGCCGTTCCCAATACCAAATTCCGAAATAAGTTCTCCGATCCACATAAGGAAAATTGAACCTGCAGTAACCATAATTGTGTTGGTTATCATTTCAAATGGTGTGAGTCCCGGAATAAGTCCCTGCTTGATCAAATAGAAAATAAGACCGTAACCTTGAACCAACCCGATGGGTACAGCAAGTATTCGAGAGTATTGTGTGATTTTGCGACGACCCATTTCGCCCTCTTCGTGATACATCTCTTTTATGCGCGGAGACATCATCGTGAGAAGCTGGAAAATAATAGAAGATGTAATGTAAGTACCAACACCCAGGAGAACTAGGGAAACAGCAGAAAGTCCGCCACCTGTAAGGAGGTTTAGGAAGCCGAGCGTCTGGTCTTGTGCAAGAAGGGTGCTCAAGTTATGGCCTGCAGCTGCTGGAATTGGAATATTCGCAAACAAACGGAATACCATAAGCGCGCCGAGAACGAAAAGGACGCGATTCCTCAAACTTGGATCCCCAACGATGAGCTTTATTTTGCGAATAAGATTTTCCATATTTTAAATTATTTTATAGAACCTCCCGCTTTTTCTATCGCTATTTTTGCGCTAGCCGAAACTGTGCATCCGCGAATTTCGAGCTTTTTGTCTAATTCTCCGCCACCGAGAATCTTTACTGCCGGCATATTATTACCGTGCTTTTCAATAAGATCTTTTTCAAGAAGTATTTTTGGAGTAACTCGGTCGCCAGAAGCGAACTCTTGATTCAAAAGAGAAACATTCAAGACAACAGAAAAATCAGATTCTGTTTTGAACCAGTTGCGAGAAACGCCCTCCCCTCGTCTCTTAGGGAGTTTCTTGATGATATCACGCATTGGCGGGCGATTTTTGTGTCCGGCGCGCGCATTCTGACCTTTTGTCCCACGACCGGAAGTTTTTCCACGCTTGCCTCCACGACCGACGACTTTTTTCGCCTTGCGGATTATTCTAGTTTTTACTTCATGAATTTGCATAATCGTATATTTAAATGACTACTTTACTTCAGACTCTACGGCAGAATTTGCGTGTGGTTTCTTTTCGCGAAGCAGAGAAAGCGCTTTGACTGCGGCACGAGCGTTGTTCAATTTATTTTTAGAACCTGAAAGGATCTTCGCGCGGACATTTTTAATTCCTGCAAGCTCGAGAACATTGCGGACTGAACTTCCGGCAACCATTCCACGGCCCGGTGCGGGCATTATTTTAACGCGTGCGCTGGATTCTTTTGCCATGACTTCATGAGGAATCATCATTTCCTTGGAAAGGCGAACTTTTATCATGCTCTTCTTGGCGTTTTTCAAAGCTTTTTCAATAGCTGCTGCCGTATCAGCTGCTTTTCCGATTCCTACGCCGACTGATCCTTTGCGATTTCCCGCAACCATTGCAACTGAGAATGAAAAACGGCGACCACCGGCAACCACACGGGTTACTCGGCGAATCTGGATGAGTTTGTTGTCAAATTCAGGTTTTGCACGCTCGAAACCGCCGCCACGAGATCCGCCGCGACCGCCGGCGCCTCCGCGAGACGAACCACCGCGACCGCCGCCACGAGACATTCCACGACCGCCGTTAGCACCTCCGCGAGGTCCGCCATTTGTACCGCGGTATCCGCCAGAAGATCTCGTTCCGGCTAGAGGAGCAGTTGTTTCTGCTGGTTTTTGAACTGGAGCAGAGGTCTCCACAGGAGCTTCCATAACTGGAATTGCTACTTCAGGAATTTCTGTATTATTTTTTGTTGTTTTTTCAGACATAATATTAAAATACTAAACCGCCCTCTCGCGCAGCTTCGGCGAGCGCTCGAACACGACCTGTGTAAATAAAACCTCCGCGATCAAAGGTTACTTCCTTGATTCCGGCGGTCACAGCCTTTTTTGCAAGAGCTGTACCCGAAAGTTTTGCTCGTTCGGTCTTTGTTTTGCCTTTGAGTCCGATGTCAGACGAAGAAGCAAGCGTTACGCCTTTGGTATCATCAATTAGCTGAGCATAGATGTATGCGTTTGATTTGAAAACCGCAAGACGAGGTCGTGAAGCAGTCCCAATAACCTTCGCGCGGATGCGCTTGTGCCTGCGGGTTCGTTTTTCAATTTTACTTGTTACTTTAGTCATGATAATTTTTTAAATCCGTCTTTATGCAGACTTCTTGCCCTGCTTGCGGCGAACGACCTCCCCTTCGTAGTGAATACCTTTGCCTTTGTATGGCTCTGGTTTTTTCTTTGCGCGAATTTCGGCTGCAAATTGTCCGATGGATTCTTTGTTTGGTGATGTCAGTATGATGGTATTTTTTTCTACTACAACTTTAACATCTTTTGGGGCTTGCATATTAACCTTGTGCGAAAAACCTAGGCTGAATACGAGCGTGTCCTTTTGCTGTTCAACCTTGTAGCCGACTCCTTCAATAATAAGTTTCTTTTGATATAGCTTGTTTGCGCCTTCTACCATATTTACAAGGTGTGAAGCGTATGTACCCCACAATGCTCGGGCCTCTTTTGAATTGTTTTTAGGAGTGAGGTTTATTTTTTCCCCTTCAATTTTAACGATAACATTTCCCGGAAAATCACGGACAAGAACGCCCTGTGGACCTTTTACAGTAATGGTTGTTCCGTCTTGTGTCACCGTTGTGCCACTTGGAATTGTTACGCCTTTTTTACCTATTCTTGACATATATTTTATATTAGAAAATCTTGAAGAGCGCTTCGCCTCCGACCTGGGCCTTTCTTGCCTCATCTCCAGTCATAATGCCCTTTGGAGTAGAAATGACCATCATTCCGTATCCGCTCTTGATGCTTTTTATTTCAGATGCCTTTATGTATGAACGGCAAGAAGGTTTTGAAATGCGGGCAACATCTGCAATTTTTGGTTTCTTTCCTTCATAAGCGATTCCAAGCTCAAGAGTTTTTACTGTTTTCTTTCCCTTCTTTGCATACGAAGCAATGAATCCATTCTTAAAAAGTACCATCGCAATGGATTCTTTAATCTGTGAAAACGGAACAACCGCCATTTCTTTTCCGGCGTTTCCCGCATTCTTCAAACTTATGAGCATATCTGCTATTGGATCGTGCATAAATAGATAAAAATTACCAAGATGACTTCTTAACGCCAGGAACCTTGCCTTCGTTTACGAGCTCACGGAAACAAATACGGCAAAGGTCAAAATCACGCATATAACCGCGACGACGACCGCACTTAAAGCAACGGCGTACGATACGGGTGCTAAATTTTGGCTCTTTTGAGGAGCGCGCTTTTGTTGATGTTTTTGCCATAGTTAAACAAGGGCGAATTCCTTGATAATATCTCGCGCTGGTTCTTTTTTGTGCGAAAATCGGTGTTCGCTGAGAAAAGGAGAAGCGCGGATTAACCAAAAAACCCGTACGAGCATCCTAGCACACAAGAGAATAAAGTCAAACCTTATTAGAGCCTGTCCTATATTTTGATTATATAATTGAGGGTAATGTAAGGCTCTAGGTTATTGTGTGACTGGTTGCCACCAGCGGATCCAGTATTGGATGGGAGCGTCGATCCATAGTCTTGATAGTATTGGTTTCCACCTGACCATCGTTGGTGGTTATCACCAACATAGTGAAATCCCCAAGTATGAGTGTGCGACGGCATTTCTGCGACGGTAAGAGTGTGCGCTTTTTCTCCACCCGTTTTACCAATTGGAGTGAATTCTGTTTGTGAAGCATCTAATCCGACTGGAACATTTCCTTTTAGGTTCGGCAAATTGAATGTCGTAGAGCCGTCACCCATTCCATATGTAGTACCAGTCACTGCATATAATGCACTGTATGTAGTACGAGAAACTGCGCTTCCATCCGCAATTAGCCATCCTGAAGGCGCAGTTGCTCCAGCATATGGCATAATAGCCCCTGTTGGAGTTCCACCTCCGGCACCAACTGTGCTCAAACATTTTGTTGAAGCAGTAGGGATGTGATTCACTTCATCCCAGCCGGTACATACATCGCCAGTGGTTACTAAAACATTTTTCATTACAGAATCTAGGTTTGGATTTACGAAATAATTCGTGTCGTTCTGATCCAAATATACATTTGCAGATACCCCATCTAGAGTTAAAAGGCTTGGACCTGCTTTTGTTTGATCTGTTCCGCTTGTGTTAAGCGGTGCTAATACATTGCCGTTTGGCGGAGTTTCCGTCGGCACTGTCCAAGCGTATACATAAGAGAGACCAATAGTTAGTGCAACTGCGAGAGTGGCGACTTTAACGGACTGAAGAATGTTTTTCATAATAAATGTTTTATGGAGTTATTGAAATATAGACACCATTTGCCCCAGCTACCCCGTCAGACCCAGCATAACTGTTTGCCTGTGTTCTGCCGTTTGCCCCTATGTTGCCAGCGCCTTTCGTTCCGAGAGCGCCTCCAGTTACAGTAACGGTACCAGTCCATCCACTTTTATTATCTGCAACAACAACTACCAATCCGCCAGGTCCTCCCGAACCTCCGCCACCACCACCGCCAGCGCCATCGCTACCATTGTTTCCGTTATTATTCCCTGGTCCACCCTGCCCTCCATTTCCTCCCTTTCCGCCTTTTGATTCTATTGAGAAAGCTCCACTAATTGTTGTTGCTCCAATCAAAATTGGACCGCCACCGCCACCGCTTCCACCCCCTCCGCCTCCGCCAGCTCCGCCCCAAGCATACGGTGGCAGAGGAGCACCTGATCCACCACCACCGCCACCGCCAGTTCCCGCATTTCCTGAAAAAGCAACCGACAATGCGCCAGATGGAAGCGTACGCCAATTAATTGCCTGTAATGTATTTTGTATAGAGCCGACAACAACGCTAACGGCAGTTGCAACCCCACTTCCACCACTGCTTGCACCAGAGACGCCGGTATACACTGTTTGCCAAGTAGCAGGGGTGCCCCAATATACCCAGTCATCTCCTCCTCTTCCGCCTGGACCGCCGGCGACACCATTAATAGCTGTGGCAGAATCGGTTGTATTAGCACCAACAGTTCCAGGAATTGCTTCCAGGGTTGCAATATTTTGTCGCTGATATCTTCCACCTCTTCCACCTGCAGACCCCGCAACTGGAGCGCCAAGATACCCAGCATTAAGCGCAGAAGCTGCTGAACCGCCATTGCCAGGATTGTCGCCACTACCGCCCGCGCCGTTTCCGCCATCGTTGGCATTTCTAGCAATCTTTCCATCGCCGGTAAGTGATGTCTTGCAAAAAATACGGTATCCGTTTGGATTGAGCGTAACGCCGCTACTTATCGTCAAGGTTGTGAAATATCCATCACGGAGAAGAGTGTATTGTGTAGAGGAATCCTTTGTAAAGAGACCATAGACGGTACCTTGTGTTCCGTCTAGTACATATGCGCCATCAACGCCTGAACCATAAAATGTGGCTCCACCGCTTCCACCGCCCGCGCCAAGAGTGCTTAAGCAGGTCCCTGTTCCTGCTCCCGTAGAGTCGATGCACACATCTCCTTTCGCATACAAACTTCCTGTTTGAGTTGAACTAGCGTTAGGTTTTAAATAGACATCCGCAAGTACTGAATCTGCGTTTGGATTTGCAAAGAAGAGCGTATTATTTGAATCTAAAAAACTTGCGAATGTAAGACTTCCTGATTTTGTTTGATCTGTTCCACTTGTGTTAAGCGGTGCTAATACATTGTCATTTGGCGGAGTGTTTGTTGGCGCAGTCCATGCGTATACATAAGAGAGACCAATAGTTAGTGCAACTGCGAGTGTGGCGACTTTAACGGACTGAAGAATGTTTTTCATAATACGAATACTAAAAATTAATTGCTCACGATGGTGAATAAAACGGCTTTAGAAACAATTTTTTGGTTTGTAATGTTTTTGCCATTGCGCATAAATTATACATTCATTGTTTTTACAACACAAGGAACCCAGCACTGAGCTGGGTATTCCTGCTAGACGCTTGCTAAAAAACCGCAAGGTCAAGCTAATTATATTTTGTGATTACACAACACAGTTCAGTGCTGGGTTACATAATTTTTGCCCTATAAATGTTGCCCGAGGAACCAACATAACCATCAACAGAACATGGAGTAGAGCGTCCGTAATATCCTCCACAACTCCATCCTCCTGCACCGCCAGGAGCAGTAACTGTGCCTAAATTATTCAGTGTTTTGTAGATTAATAAAATTGTACCTCCTCCGCCTCCGCCACCGCCACCAGTGGTGCCGTCTCCTAATCCATAGTAACCACTACTGTTTCCACCGCCACTGCCTGGTGCGGTTATGGTTCCATTATTGTTGAGTGTTTGGGCTGCGACAAGCATGGCACCGCCGCCTTGTCCTCCTGAACCTCCTCGACCACCCCAAGTATTGCCACAGCCAGTTCCGGTGCTCCCCCCCCCACCGCCCGCTCCTCCTGACAAATTAACGCCGTTTGTTGAAGCGCTTCCTATCATGTAATACAGATTGGAATAAGATGTGACTTGAGTTTCAGCTCCATCAACAAGACCTTGCAATGAAGGTACTGCCTGTTTAACAACTTGAAGATTTTCACTTGTCATACTTCCCCCATTGCATCCAACACCAGCACGCCCGCCATTACCGCCCATCCCCGTCCCGCTTGTTCCTGCAGTACATGGCGTTGCCGGCGAACCGCTGCATGGTTGTCCATAGCGCCTGTTAGTTCCCGACCATGCGCCCACCCCGCCAACAGTTCCCGTTGCCAATGTGCCTATCGCGCCAGAATATACAACTATAGTTCCATTGTTTACCAAAGTATTTGCGACCAAAAGTCTATAACCATTTGTATTTAGCGTCACTCCGGAATTAATAGTTAGATTGTTGAAATGGTAATCCCTGTCTAGTGTCATATTAGAGCCCAATACAACATCGCCATCACTGCCACCGGCAAAAACTACGGAACCATTGCTACCTCCACCAGCACCACCGCCTCCTCCGCCAGCAAGAGTACTTAAACATGTTCCCGTCCCACTGCCGGTTGAATTAATGCACACATCCCCTTCGGCATAAAAACTGCCGGTTTGGGTTGAGCTTGCATTTGGCTTTAAATAAACATCTGCAAGAATTGAATCGCCCTTTAAATGCAAGAAAAAGTTCGTTGGATCGTTTAGATCTTTAAAAATAGGAGTAATCAGATTGCTTGAGAGCGTTAAGTCTCCTAATTTAGTTTGATTTGTCGAAGTCATGTCAAGCGGAGGAGTCGTGCCCCCTTGTGGCGGGGACTGCGTTGGAGCTGTCCAAGCATATGCATACGAGAGACCAATTACAAAAATGACGCTCAAGGAAATAGTTTTTAAAATTTGCAATCTGTTTTTCATTTTTTTAATTATTATTGAATTTTAGCTCTGTATATCTTGCCAACCGATCCTGCCGAGCCGTCTTGACCGTCCCAGGATGTATTACCACTAGGATTTTTACCTCCTATTCCGCCAGCGCCTCCATTAACATTTATAGTTCCTAGATTTGTTAGATTTTTATAAATAAGTACAACTACTCCGCCACCACCGCCGCCACCGCCGCAACTTCCACCGCCGCTCGTCCATGGATTGCTTGAACCAGAACCGTATGGAGTTGTCCAAATACCTCCGCCGCCATCACCGCCTTTTGCTTGGATAATTCCAAGGTTGTTAAGCGTTTTAGCGGAAATCATAACAACCCCGCCACCATTACCACCAGAACCGCCTATTGGGTCGCCACAATTATTTACTCCGTTTCCAGCAGTCCATCCTCCTCCGCCGCCCGCCGAAGCAGAAAGGCGTTTGCCATTTGTTGCTCCTACGGCTAAATAGTAAGACATATCTGAGACATTTGCCTGATTTTCTGTTCCACTAACAAGGTTATTTAAATTAGGCATTACTTCGCTCCCTATTGTGACTCTTTCGGGCGTTACTCCGCCTCCACTACAACCCCTGCCGCCAGCTCCGCCAGCTGAACCCAAAGACGGATAGACGCTCGTTCCTACCGCGCATTGATTGCTATTCTGACAATATTTCATTCCATATCCGCCAGAACCACCGCCCGCGAGCGTTCCTTGCGTTCCATCTGTTAGAATTGTTCCATTGTTGACAAGCGTATCTGCCACCAGAAGCCGATACCCATGAGTATTCAGAGTGACGCCGGAATTAATTGTTAAATTATTGTAATTATAATCCCTGTCAAAAGTTTTGTTGGAGCTTAAAACAACATCCCCATCGCTTTCACTGCTAAAAACGGACCCACCGCCTCCAGCTGTCCCGTCTGCTACACTGCTTACGCATACCCCATTTCCAGAACCAGTAGATCCGCCACATATATCGCCTAAGGCATACAAGCTTCCAGTCTGCGTTCCGCTTGGATTTGGCTTTGAATAAACATCTGCAAGAATTGAATCGCTGTTTGGATTTAAAAAGAAATTCGTGGGGTCATTAAAGTCTTTAAAAACAGAAGATATCAGGTTGCTGGATATCGTTAAATCACCAACTTTGGTTTGTCCAGTGGAACTTACATTTAGTGGAGCCGTTACATTGCCAGATGCTGGAGACAAGGTTGGGCTTGTCCACGCATAGACATAGGAGAGAACTACTGATAACAAAACTGCAGGCGCGACAATTTTTGCTGATTGAAATATTTTTTTCATAATATTTTATAAGATTTTTGCTCTGTAAATATTGCCTGCGCTGCCAGGGTTGCCATCTTGAGAACATGGAGTTGTACGACCATAATATCCTCCGCAACTCCAGCCTCCTGGTCCTCCTGGCGCAGTAACTGTACCTAGATTAGTGAGTGTTTTGTAAATTAATAGAATCGTTCCTCCTCCACCGCCAGCTCCGCCAGAGTTGTTGCCCGCTCCGTCGTAATAATAATAACCACTTGTATTTCCACCACTACCGCCGGGTGCAGTTATTGTGCCATTATTTGTAAGAGTTTTTGCTGCTACCAAAATGGCTCCTCCGCCTTGACCGCCTGTGCCGCCACTATAACCATAGTGGTTGTCACAGCCATCTGTATTGCTTCCCCCACCGCCGCCAGTTCCGCCAGATAGGTTAATTCCGCTTATTGATCCGCTTCCAACTATATAATAAAGATTAGATACCGATGTAACCTGAACTTCAGAACCAGGAGAGAGATTTTGTAGAAATGGAATTGTTTGTTTTACAACCTGAAGATTTTCGCTAGATGCTGTTCCGCCGACACATCCGTATACGGCATTTCCACCAGTTCCACCGAGAGCAACAACACTGGCGCCGTTTGTGCATGGTGTTGGGTTCGAAACCTGGCACGGCTGACAATAACTGCAAGTGTTTCCTGACCATCTTCCAGCACCCCCCGCACTACCACCTGACAATGTGCCTGTTGCTCCAGGACTTGTGGTTATTGTGCCGTTATTTATCAGTGTATCTGCGACCAAAATCCTGTGACCGCTTGCATTGAGTGTCACGCCAGAATCGATCGTTAAATTGTTGTAGTGGTAGTCTCTGGTTAGGGTTGTATTCGAAGACAGTTCAACATCTCCGTCGGCTCCAGTACTGAAAATCGTTGTATTTCCTGGATTCCCTGCACCACTGCCGCCAAAACTATTCAAGCATATTCCTGAACCCATACCTGTAGAATTGATGCATATGTCCCCGACAGCATAAAGACTTCCTGTTTGCGTTGAACTAGCGTTGGGTTTTAGATAGATATCTGAAACAGCTGAATCTGCATTTGGGTTCAAGAAAAAGTTTATTGGATCATTCAAATCTTTCAAAACAGGAGCAATTAGGTCGCTGGATATCGTCAGATTCCCAGCTTTAGATTGTGCCGTACTGCTAGTGTTTAACGGCGCTGTTATATTGCCTGCTGGCGGAATTTGCGTGGGTGGTGCCCATGATGCGTAGGCGTAAGAAATACCGAGGGACAACAAAACTGCTAATAAAATAGCTCTTGAGCTTTGAATTATATTTTTCATGTATAAAAACATTGTAGCATCCTATTAATATACGGCAACCAAAAAGCTCCAAAACAAAAGACCGCCCTTTAATTATTAGGAGCGGTCTTTTGTTTTTTGTTTCTTTTAGGCGGTTTGTTTTTTGAATGGTATTCCGATGACTTCAAAAAACTTTGTTGCTTCTTTCTTGTTTTTTGCAGTAGTTACGATTGTAACTGCCATACCGAAAATATCTTTAATGTCCTCGTCTGAAGTCTCTGGGAAAATGGTCTGTTCCTTAACGCCGATGGTAAGGTTCCCCATTTCATCCACGCTCTTTCTCTCATACCCTCTGAAGTCGCGCATACGAGGCGTTGCTACATTCAAGAATTTATCAAGAAATCCTAGCATACGAGCTCCACGGAGTGTTACGGCAACACCAATTTTGTCGCCTTCGCGAACTTTGAATCCTGCAATAGCTTTTTTAGCAGCGCGGAGAGAAGGTCGTTGTCCTGTGATTTTGGCGAGACGGCCCATTACAAGCTCGTTTCTGTTCTTGTCTTTTGACCTGCCGGTTGTAGCTGATACAACAACTTTCACGAGACGAGGAGCTGCGAGTTTATTTTTGTAGCCAAACCCGCCTTTCATTGCTTCGTAGGCGCTTGCTTGTCTTTCTTTGATTGATTTTATTGCTGATTTCATAATATTGAAATTAAAAACTACTTAAGTTCGCTTCCGCTTTTTTTGGTGACGCGAACATTTTTCCCTGCAATGCTTTTGATACTCAAACGCGTACGACCGCCGGTTTTTGGATCTGCAATCATGACATTCGATGCATGGATCGGCTGTGGACGGCTTATAATTTCCCCCGCCTTGTCTTTGGTTCGAGACTTCTGGTGAATCTTTGCAATGTTAACCCCTTCCACTATAACGCGGTTAAGATTTGGGTATGCAGACAAAATAACACCTTTCTTTCCTTTGTCTTTTCCGGCGATTATTATCACCTTGTCTCCTTTTTTGAGCTTCATAATAGTATTTTAAATAAATTAGACGACTTCTGGCGCGAGAGAACACACTGACTGGAAGCCTCGTTCTGCAACTTCGCGAGGAACTGGACCGAATACACGACCTGCTTTCGGCTCGTGTTTGTCTTTATCAACAATCACAACCGCGTTGTCGTCAAAGCGGATGTAAGATCCATCTTTTCGGCGAAATGCATTGCGGGTTCGTACAACAACAGCAGTCAATACATCCTTTTTCTTGACTGTCTTTCTTGTTTCAGCTACCTGTACTGAAAGTACCACAAGATCCCCTATCCCGGCATAGCGTTTCTTCGCGCTTCCGAGCACTTTGAAAATACGGCCGATTTTTCCTCCGGAGTTATCTGTAATTTTAACAATTGATCTTGGTTGTATCATGGTAGTGTTTTTATTCGCTTTTCTTTGTCTTTTTGCCTACGACCTTGAAGTGCTTATCTTTTGAAATTGGACGGCACTCTTCGATGATAACTTCATCGCCAGTTTTGTAAGCTCCAACTTCGTCGTGTGCTTTGTATTTCTTGGATACATTCATGTATTTCCCATACTTTGAGTGCTTTACGAATTGGTTGACGCGTACCGTCACAGTTTTTGCCATCTTGTCTGAGACGACAACTCCTTCCAATTTTCTTGCTGTTGTAATTTTAGTTTCCATAATATTTATACGGCTTGGCGTTTAGACGCATTAATTTCCGTAAGGATGCGAGCAACATCACGACGAGCGAGGCGAGGAGCTTTTACATTCTTCTTTGCGCTGCCAGCAACATCAAAACGAAAAGCGCGAAGCTCTTCTTTTTTCTCGTTAAAAGCTTTTGTTAATTCTTCTTTGGTTTTTTTCTTAAAATCTGTCATATAAACGATTTATACCTTCTCGACTCGGCGGACTACTTTTGTTTTCACTGGAAGTTTTGCTCCGGCTTTCGTGAGAGCCATTACTGCCGTTGCTTCGTCAACACCGTCAACTTCAAAAAGTATCCGGCCCGGGCGAACCTCGAATACATAGCCCTGCAAATCGCCTTTTCCCTTACCCATTCCCATCTGTGCCGGTTTTGATGTGTATGGACGATCAGGAAAAATGCGAACCCACATTTTTCCGACCTTGCTGATGGTGCGAGCAATCGCCTTGCGGGCAGACTCAATCTGGTTTGATCTGACGCGAGCCGGAGACTGTGCTTTCAATCCAAATGATCCGAAAGCAAGCGAAACACCGCGCGTTTCAGGCGCCCACTGAGCTTCCTCGCTCTTGCGGCCATTTTGCCATTTTCGATATTTTACTTTTTTAGGGAATAACATAGTAGTGTATTAAAATCAGGAAATTATGCATTTACGCCTTGGGATGCCAAAGACTTTTTCTTGCTTTCGGCAAAAATCTGTCCTTTGTAAATCCATACCTTGATGCCGATGGCTCCATATGGAAGGTGGGCGGTCTTTTTTGCAAAATCAATGTCTGCGCGGAAGGTCTGAAGAGGAATACCTCCACGGCGAATCTGCTCATAACGAGCCATTTCAGCTCCACCAAGACGACCTGACATAGCGATGCGGGCGCCTTTGACATCGCGATTTGCCATCACTTTTTCTATGGTTTGCTTGAGTATCATACGGAAAGGCAATCGTTTTTCAAGCCCCTCAACAACCATTTCGCCGACAATATCGGCATTCGATTCTGGAGAACGAACTTCCTCAATGTCTAGTTTGAAATCTTTTGGAATATCAAGCTTGAGGCGGAAAGCTTCTTTTAGAATATCTGCCTTGAGCTTAACGGAACCCTCTCCTGAACGGCCGATAACCATACCTGGACGAGAAGTCTTGATCACGATGCGGAACATTTTTGCGTTTCGCTCTATGTCAACGCCGGCAATGTAATTGCCCTGAAGGCGTTTCTCCAAAAATTTGCGGATTAACACATCCCCCTTAAGGAATTTCTTGTAATCCTTTCCAGCTCCAAACCAGCGCGATTTCCAGTCGCGGATGATTCCAAGTCTATGTGAATATGGATGTACGATGTGTGTCATATTATTTCTTTTTTGGAGTAACCTCCTTTTTAGTTTCTTTTTTTACTGCTTTTGGGGCATCTTTGGAAACCTTGATTCCCTTGGCTTTTTTAGCAGGTTTTGGTTCGACAGGAGCTTCCGATCGCGGAACGAGCTCTATCATAACATGGCTCGTGTGTTTGTGAATCGGAGACGCTGAACCGTGAGCTTTCGGGATAAATCGTTTGAGGATCATTCCCTGATCAACACGAACTTCTTTTACAAAAAGCGATTCAATTCCAATGTGATCATTCTCTTTTGCATTAGCAATAGCTGAAAGCAAAAGTTTTTTCATAGGTTCTGAAGCGCGTTTTGGAAGTACTGCAAGTTCAACGAGGGCCCGCTCTGCGGTTTTTCCTTTTATGAGATTCGCGACAAGACGAACTTTGCGCGGCGCTTGTCGATAGCTTTTAAGATAGGCCTTCATAGTTTATTTAATTATTTTTTAGGAGGAGTGGCGGCAGCAGGAGCAGTCTCGGCCTTTGCAGCAGCGGCTGCAGCAATTTCGCTTTCTTTCTTCTTCATTTCAAGCTCCTTCTGCATCTTTCCTCCGTGGCGAAGGAACTTTTTCGTAGGGGAAAACTCTCCGAGTCTGTGACCCACCATTTCTTCGGTTGCGCGAACTTCAATGTGGGTTTTGCCGTTGTACACGCCAAAAAGGAACCCGACCATTTCAGGAGAAATTTGGCTGTCCCGCGACCATGTCTTTATCATGGGTTCAGTTTGTGTATTTTTCCCAGAAATCTTCTTGAGAAGTTTCGGGTCAATATATGGTCCTTTTTTAAGTGATCGTGTCATGGGTATATTTAAACAAAACAAGCTCGGATGAGCTCGTTCTGCATCTTATCAAAATCAGGAATAATGTCAAACTTTGGCTCAGAGCCTGTTCATAATCTAGTCGCAAAATATGGCTCAAAATCCTGCTTGTCTGCTAAAAACTCCCAAATTCCTGCTGCAATTTGTGAATTTCTCGTCAGCGTATATATATATGCTTTCTCAAAATTCACAATTTTCGCAACGAAATTTGGGAGTTTTAGCTAGACACTTAGATTATGAGCAGGCTCTTTAGAATTGTATGACTTTGCTCTTGCAGTCTTGAGGGCAACAGAGGTTTGTTTCGCCAAGTGCTCGGTCGCAGGTACCATCACCGCAGACTGTGTCTTCGTTACAATTGGTTCCGGAGGCAGTTGCGGTACAGGTTTGTGTAGCAACCGTACAGGATCTTACGGTCGTTCCGCCAAGAGTACACTGGCCAACTTGAACTCCGGGAACATTTGACTGAGTTGCCGGCGGTGCAACACATTGATTAATCGCCTGACAGAAACCCCATCCATCTGCTGGTACATCAGACGCGGTGCAAGGTGGTACGAAGATTACGGGACCCAAATGTACTCCTCCAAGCATTGGATCAAGATCCATCCAGCCTAAACCTACAGAAGGGTTAGTGCCATCAGCATCTGCACCCCAAGCATAGCCAGAGAGTCTATTGGCAGAAATTTTTACGCCGTTTCCACTCCAAACTCCGACGCCGTCGTCAGAAAGTTTAATCCATCCGCTCCAACCGCCCGCTGCAGCGCCTGCGCCTGAACTAGAGCACGATGAGACTGGAACTCCGGGAGTTGCTTCACATCCAACAAGCGCGCGCATCCAGCCTGTTACTTTGCCAGTTGCCCAATCTACTTGAGCAATAGGACCACTTCCGCCATTAAATGGCGCCGAAGGAGGATTCCCTGTTACTGAACGGTCAAAACTAACCCAACCTAAGTTTTCGCTCCATATGTTACCCGAGAAATTTCCAGTGCCACCGGCTGCTTTGTTGCTTGTGCTAACATTCGCACCATATGCTGTGGCAGAGCCATCACTTGTGCTATTCCAACTAAACCATCCGTAATTTTCACTCCATGTCCATCCCGAGAGATTAAAATCTGATGATAAAGAAGTTGTAGTGTCTGGAGTAACCGGTCCTGCGGGAGTTCCGGCAGCAAAAGTATTCAGTGATAATGCACCAAGAGAAAAAATAGCCACAACGGCAGAAGCCAATATTGATTTCTTAATCATTTTGTTTGTTAAAAATTTCATATGATTGTATTGTAGCTTATTTTTATAAATCTTAATAGATATAGCAATCCACTTTTTAGAACGATGAATAATTTCCGTTTACGCCCCTTGTGAAGATGCGGTAGGAATACGACTGGCCATTGATCAAACCTCTGTCAACGCAGGAGTTTGATGGAGCGTTTACTACACAAACCACCGTACTTAAACCTAAAGCATTTCCGATAGTATAAGTTGTTCCATCGACTGGGACATCGGTAGGCGCGCTGGTCCCCGGGCGTTGGATGACCAAAATGCTCTTTAGGTTTTGACTGACAGGGTTAGTCCAATTTAGATAAACCACATGGTTGCCTCCTTGTACAGTCGCGCTGGTAACTTCTTGAGAAGCTGCTGCAGAGCCTATGGTAAATGAGAATCCATTTGACGCATAAGTATCTGAAGTTTCCTGAATGTTTCCGTTAGTTGCACCTTGCGGAACCCTTAGACAGATTTCTTTGTATGTCCATGCACTGCCTGTGCCGTTACAACTGCCCGCGCCTCCAGTTAAGGTCTGGAAATCGCTGTTGGCGGCTTGAGTCGTTGTAAACACAACATTATCAGTTGCTGTCGATCTGCTGAGAGACAAAGGACACGACCCGCTTTGGCAGAAGTGATTTCCGTTAAGCTGTATTATGTCGCCAAAACTTCCAGCAGAAGGAGAAATGGATGTAATGCGCGGTAAGATGCGAAGCGGTAAGACAAAAGTATTTGTGAAGGCAGAGTTTCCTCCCGACCCCTGGCTCATTTCAATCAACCCCGTGTATACATTGTCTGGGATTACTGTTGGTACTTGAACAACAATTGCAGTATTGCTCCACGAAGATACAGAGACATCATATCCGAAGAGTCGTGCATAACCGCTTCCTTGATCTGTTCCCAGTCGTGTACCGTTCAAAGTAAGTACGCCGTCAGTATCGGTAGAAAGGTACTCACGAGCCGTGTTGGCAGGAAGACCGACAACCGAAGTAGAGGTTATTTGAGGATACAGATAGAAATTGAGCCCAGAGGTAGAAGCTTGTCCTCCTGCAGTTACTGTAAGAGCGCTACTTCCGCCAAAATTTGTTCCCCAATCAGAATCTGTGTCGCCGGTAGCAGAGGAATTTGTGATAAATGTGATAGATGTCGGACCCCAAGCAGTTATATTTGTATCTGCAATCTTTTTTATTCCTACTTTTACATTATTGGTTGCCGTTGAACGATTTCCTGCGCCTGGGTCTGTACCGAAATTACTGCCTGTTATTGTAATCGTCTGATAAAACCCGACTGGTCCGATGCGAGCTCCGCAGGTTGTGTATGGCGCAGAATAGCTAAGAGCTCCGTCTGTAGAATTTGTGTAACTCGTAAGAGTTGGCGGAACCGGCGGTGCAACACCAAAAGACCATCCGCTTCCAGCTGTGGCTACGCCTTGGTTGTTTATACTATTAGATCCAGTAGTCCAAGTGTTTGCGGGGGTTGCTACGGAATGCTGAATGTTCAAATAGTCAGTGGAGATTGTTCCGCCACCTGATTTTACGAGATTAAATGTGCTTGTTGAACTACTATTTAATGTAATTAAGTTCCCTGGGGTGCCTGACACGGTAAAAGTGTTAACATTTTGAGTTGTACCAGCAGTGAATATTAGAGAGTGCGCAGCGGTTCCATCGTCCTTGAAGTCATTGAACATGCTCGAGCCATAAATAGTAATGGTGCCGGTGCTTGCACCGCGAGAAAACCAAACATTATTGAATAATGTTGATCCTGCCGCATAAAGGTTAACCGCAGAATTAGAAGTATTTGTGAATTTTATAGTCGAACCGTTGGCATTAAAAGCACAGGCTGAATTCCAGTTCCACACATACCCAGTTCCGCTTAGCGTAACAGTGCTATTTAACCCTGGCGTAACAACGCCGGATGCTCCGCACAAGAATATGTTTGAGATGTTTAAGTTGCCGACAATACTTAATGTTGAACCTAAGCCATACATATAAACTCCTGCAAAAGTCTTCTCATTTGTCGTTAATGTTAGATTCGCACCACGCCCCCAGAAAGCAAGTACATTCGTACCAGGAGTAAAGGTATTAACTCCGGTAAGATTAAACGACCCAACGGTGTAGACCATTCCTCCGCCAGAGCTAAATGTAACATTTGGAGAATTAAGAACATTGGAGAAATCTATATTGGGCACTCTTTGCATATTAATTGTAATTGTTTTCCCGGTTGATGTTATAGAATTTGCGTCAAATACTACAGTATCGTGAACCAGAGGAACGGAGTCCCCACTTGCCCCGCCAGAAGAAGCGGACCAGGAAGAAGTAGACGACCAACTGCCACCGCTGGTAGCCACCCAATACCTTGTAACAGCCGGAGTGAATGTTATGCCATTATTTCCCAAGGCATTCCCAATAGAAGTTCCCGCCCATGTTGCGGTACCAGCCCCTCCAATATCCTGAAAATCGACATTAGATAAGGATACAGCGTTTGCGGTGATTGTTCTCCGAGTCCCAAGAGTAGATGAATATATGAAGAGTCTATTTGTCGCTGAATTGCCTGTCGCAGTAAAGGTTCCATTTATAGTCACATTTTCATAGAAATAAAAGGTACTGTAGGTTACCGCCGCTCCAGTAACAGTGAGGTTGTAAAATGAGCTTGTGCCAGTGAACCCCATTACTCTAGACGATGCCAGTATCGTTACCGTCTTTCCGTTGGCGTCAAAAGTTCCGGCAGATCTTGTTGGGCCGTTTGGGTTGCTTAGTGTCAAGTTGTCAGATAATTGGAAAGTGGCCCCACTGCCATTGAATGTAAGAATACTTGTTATTGTAACGCCGTTGGACAATATGGTTTTTGTTCCAGAGGTTGCTTTCATATACAGGTAATTTCCATGCGTATATCCCATTCCTGCCACCAAACTTATATTTCCATACACATTGAGGGCGTAGCCGCCGGCAAGGGTTGGCTTCCCACTCGAGGGGTTTGACCATGTCATATCCGCGCAGTTGGATGCAGCATTGACAGTTACTGTGTAGTTTGCACTTGCAGAATTAACATCAAAGATAACATTATCCGAGCTTGTAGGAACTGCTACTACAGTGGTACCCCCAGAAGTATCAGACCAGTGAGCTGTATCGCTCCAGTTTCCGGTTCCGCCTACCCAATAGCGACTCGCCGCAGAAGCATATGACGGCATTGCTGACATAGAAACAATTGATAAAAGGACAACAGCAAAAACCTTGATATAATTTTTCATGTTATTAATATTGTACCTTATTTCTATTTGCAATAGTACTGTTTTGTGTCCCCAGCCAACAAAAAAGCCCAGCATCGAAACGATGCTGGGCTTTTTTGTTTAATCTTATTTTGTTTCTTTGTGTTTTCGGCGTTCAACAATGAGATTGTTGGAGTATTTCTTTGGAGTACGGGTCTTGCGTCCTCCAGTAATCTTGCCCGAGCGAGTCTTTGGTCTCTTTGTACCACGACCTTGTCGTCCTTCACCTCCTCCGTATGGGTGATCAACTGGGTTCATTGCAGTACCACGAACTTTTGGACGAATACCGAGCCAGCGAGAACGGCCTGCCTTGCCGAGATTTCGGTGTTTGTATTCCTCGTTTGAAACAGCACCAATAGAAGCCCATGCATTTTCTGAAACTTTGCGAATTTCTCCAGAAGGCATCTTCAAATGCGTTTGTCCATCATTGTTGGCAACCACTTCAGCATAGATTCCTGCTGAACGAGCGATGCGAGCTCCGCCGTGCGGTTCTACTTCAATATTGAAAACAAATGTTCCAACAGGTGTCTTTCGCAAAGGAAGACGATTGCCGGTTTTTACGGTGGCATCTTCGCTTACAATAATCGTATCTCCAACTTTTAGACCTTTTGGAAGAAGGGTGTAGCGACGATCGCCATCTTGATAGCAAATCAAAGCAATAAAACCTGAGCGATTTGGATCGTACTCAATAGTTTCGATCTTTGCAGGAATATTAAACTTCTGCATAGAGAAATCAATTTCGCGGAATGCGCGCTTGTGTCCTCCGCCTCGGTGAGCTGAAGTGATGCGACCGAAGGAATTGCGTCCGGAACTGCGGCTGAAACCTGTTGTGAGGGATTTCTTTGGTTTGTTCGTCGAAAGTACTCCGCGATAAGTAACGATTGCGGTCTTGCGAAGTGATTTTGTTCTTGGTTTAAAAGTTTTCATAGTTATATGATTTCTATCTTATCGTCTTTCCTGAGCGTAATGAGCGCCTTTCGAACTCCTGTCTTCAAACCCATTTTACCGCGCACGAATACTTGCGTGCTTGGGAGGTTTATGATATTCACGCGAACTGGCGTTACTCCGTAAATAGCTTGGATTGCTTTTGCAATCTCCTGCTTGTTGCTTCCTCTTGAGACCTCAAACACATATGTGTTTTTTTCTGCGAGAATTGCTGCCTTTTCGGTTATGTGCGGACGAATGAGTACGCCCGCAAGATTAGCACTCTTTTCCACTTTCTTTACAGCTTTCTTGCCCGCCGTAGCTTTAGCGGAGGTGGGTGTTTTTTTCTCCGCCTTTGGTGCAACTTCTTTTTCTGTTGTTTTTTTAAAAATAGCCATGATAGTAGTGATTATTTAGCGAGCGCCTTTGGAGCTTTCTCGACCTTGGTTGTCTTTTTGCTTTTTACGGCAACGGTTTTCTTTTTTGGAGTCTCCAATGTAGCGACTTCTTTCTCGGCTTTTTGAGAGAGCTTGCTCTCGAGCCATTTTACACTCGCGTCAGGACCGACAATCACGACAAACTTGTAATTGAGAAGATCCAAAACATCCATATTCTTTAGATCGTCAAAACGAACACTTCCGAAGTTAGCAAAACTTTTCGCCACAACAGGATTTTTTTCAACTGCAGTAATATATGCGGCGTTATTTCTTCGCGTAGAAAGTTTCTCAAAGCCTTTTACTCCTCCAAGTTTTGCGAGGACAGCTTTAGCTTCTACGGTCTTTGGCTTGTCTATAACAATGGAATCAACGAACATGACTTCACCATTACGAAGCTTCTCAGAAAGAACAGTATAAAGCGCCTTGATGCGAGTTTTCTTGCTGATTTTCTTGCTATAGTTCGCGTCTACTAGAGGACCGTGTGTGATACCTCCACCGCGCCATATTGGTGAACGAATTGTACTGTGACGAGCTTGACCTGTTCCCTTTTGAGCATATGGACGATGTCCTCCTCCTGAAACTTTACTGCGGTCTTTTACGGATGCAGTAGCAACTCGCGCGTTTGAGCGCATTGACTCTACTACCTGGTGAACAAGATCTCCGTTCCAAGAAATACCCCAAACCTTTTCGTTCAAGGCGATTTTTCCTGCTTCTTTTCCTTTTGTATTGTAAATTATTGCTTCCATAGTAGTAGATTATTTATTAGGTCTTTTTGACTTAATCTCGAGAATCGACCCTTTAATGCCTGGCACACAACCGGAGACTAATATTTTTCCGTTGTCTGTGTCAACTCCAAGAACACGAAGACCCGGGATTGTGATGCGATCACCACCCATTCGTCCTGCCATTCGCATTCCCTTTGCAACTCGACCTCCGGCGCGACCTCCTCCTCCGATTGAACCCGGCTCGCGTTCAGAGTGTTTCTGTCCGTGAGTTCGCGAACCTCCGTGGAAACCATGGCGCTTAACAACACCCTGGAATCCTTTTCCTTTTGAAGTTCCAGAGATAACAACTTCATCACCAACGGCAAAGAGTGAAGCTAAAATAGCATCCCCTCTTTTCCATTTGCTTGAATCATCTACTGTGAACTCGCGAATAGTTGCGAAAGAGCCGAGGTCTTTTGTGTGGCCCGCAACTCCTTTTGAGATATTTTTTGCGTTTCGTATGCCAAAACCAACTTGCACGGCTTCATAGCCGTCAGCGGTTTTTGACTTTACTTGTGTGACAACTGAAGGCGTCACTTGTACAAGTGTCGCAGCAGTAGCCGTTCCATCGTTTCCGATGAATGTCACCATATTTTCTTTTCGTCCTAGAATAAATTTCATATCGGTAACCATTGCAACCTCTTTAGGGTTGTTGGTATTTTAATTAACTAATAATCGCCTTACATCATTTTCACATCGATATTGACTCCTGACGGAAGTGAGAGGTTCGTAAGAGCTTCAATCACTTTCGCATTCGGATTCAAGATGTCAATTAATCGTTTGTGGGTTCTCATTTCAAACTGTTCTCGCGCATTTTTGTAAATGAACGGAGAACGGTTCACGGTATATTTCTTTATTTCAGTTGGAAGCGGAATCGGACCCATAACATCCGCATCATACCTTAGCGCTGTATCGATAATCTGTTTGACAGAGTTGTCGAGCACTTTGTGTTCGTATGCGCGCACGCGGATACGAAGCTTGTGCGTTACCTCTTTGTCTATCGTTTTCTTTTTTGTTATCGATTTTGTGGGCATAAGATTGATGATAATAAACTGTACAGTCTTATGCAGTTATTTTTGTTACTACACCTGCGCCTACGGTCTTGCCTCCTTCGCGGATAGCAAAGCGCTGTTCTACTTCGAGGGCTACAGGAACGATAAGTTTAATTTTGAGTTTAACTGTGTCGCCTGGCATAACCATTTCAGTTCCTTCAGGGAGTGTTGCATCGCCTGTTACATCCGTTGTGCGGACATAGAACTGTGGTTTGTATCCATTAAAGAATGGAGTATGGCGTCCTCCTTCCTCCTTTGAGAGAATGTAAACTTCTGCTTCAAAGTCGGTGTGAGGAGTTACTGAACCCGGTTTTGCTAGAACTTGTCCGCGAGTAATGTCTTCTTTCTTTGTACCGCGGATGAGAAGTCCGGCATTGTCTCCTGCCATACCTTCGTTCAAAGACTTATTGAACATTTCAATACCTGTAACAGTAGTCTTTGTCGTAGGTTTGATTCCGACGATTTCGATTTCATCGCCGATTTTAATAACACCGCGTTCAATACGACCCGTAGCTACAGTACCACGACCTTCAATTGAGAACACATCTTCTACTGGCATAAGGAATGGCTTTGTAACATCGCGAACTGGAAGCGGAATGTAGGTATCAAGAGCATTAGTGAGCTCAATAATTTTCTTTGCCCACTCATCATCTACTGATTTTGCTTCGAGTGCTTTCAAAGCTGAACCGCGAATAACTGGAGAAGCCTTGCCGTCATAGTGCTGTTTGGTCAAGAGGTCGCGAACTTCCTCTTCAACCATATCAATCATTTCTGGATCATCAACCATATCGCACTTGTTAATGAACACAATGATCTTTGGAACACCGATCTGGTATGCAAGGAGGATGTGCTCTCGTGTCTGAGGCATCACACCGTCTGTTGCGGCAACGACTAGGATAGCGCCGTCCATCTGTGCGGCACCTGTGATCATGTTCTTAATGTAGTCAGCGTGTCCTGGCGCATCGATGTGCGCATAGTGACGAGCGTCTGTCGAATATTCGTTGTGTGAAAGCGCAATAGTAATACCGCGGGCCTTTTCCTCAGGAGCTGAGTCAATTTGGTCAACGGTTTTCATTCTAACCTCCTTTCCAGAAAGGTTGAGCACATTCAAAATTGCAGCCGTCAAGGTTGTCTTTCCGTGGTCTACGTGACCAATGGTTCCTACATTGACATGCGGCTTGGAACGATCAAATTTTGCTGGTTCTGCCATAATATTTTATATCCCTTGTAATGAAGGGTTCATACACGAGCCAATGAACCTTTTATTACAAGAGAAAAATTAATTAATAACTAATAAAGAAACAAAAGTACCGCGCATGCGATACAGGCGTCATCTTAACAGAACGGCAAGAATAGTCAAGCGCCCCAAAGATGGTTCTGTGTACAAATGCCAAATTCCCCCCATTAATGGCAAGCAGGAAATGACAAACCCCGTGAAGGACAGTCCCTCACAGGGTTTGTTTTGCATTTTAATGCTTTTTGGGTTACTTTCTCGCTTCAATAATAGTCAATGCGACATTTGCCGGCACGATATCGTAGTTAGAAAACTCCATTGTAGAAGACGCACGACCTTCTGTCATTGAACGAAGCGCTGTTGTGTAGCCGAACATTTCTGAAAGAGGAACTTTTGCGGAAACAACTTTCATCGTTCCTCGTTCGCCCATTCCTTCGATCTGCGCGCGTTTTGAAGAAAGATTCCCAGTAACATCGCCCATGAATTTTTCTGGGGTTACGATCTCAACTTTCATGATTGGTTCAAGAATAACTGGACCCGCTCTCTTTGTCGCTTCTTGGAATGCCTGAGAAGCCGCGATTTTGAAGGCGATTTCTGAAGAGTCTACTTCGTGGAACGAACCATCAAAGAGTTCTGCGGACACATCCACAACCTTGAATCCTGCCTGAATACCTCTGTCGGTAGCTTCAACGACACCTTTTTCAACGGAAGGAATAAATTCCTGAGGAATAACGCCTCCTTTAATAGAGTTAATGAATTCAAAGTGATCACCGCGGCGTTTAACATTCTTTTTCAAATCTTCAACCTTTATTGTCTTATCAATAGGACGAACACGGAGTTTAACATGTCCATACTGACCGCGACCTCCTGTCTGTTTGATGTATTTAACTTCCGCTTCGGCTTCTTTTGTAATAGTTTCCTTGTATGCAACCTGTGGAGCGCCGACATTTGCTTCAACGCTGAACTCTCGTTTCATTCGGTCAACGATAATTTCAAGGTGAAGCTCGCCCATTCCTGAAATAATAGTCTCCATTGTTTCTGGGTCGCTCTTGATGTGGAATGTTGGGTCTTCGTCAGCAAGTTTTTTGAGTGCCATACCCATTTTCTCCTGGTCTGCTTTTGTTTTTGGTTCAATACGGAGAGAGATAACCGGCTCAGGGAATTTAATTTCTTCAAGAATGATTGGGTGCTCTTCGTCGCAGAGCGTGTTTGATGTGCGAGTATTTTTTAAACCTACCATTGCGGCAATTTCGCCGGCAAAAACTTTTTTGACTTCCTCGCGAGAGTCTGCCTGAAGGCGAACCATACGGCCGATGCGTTCCTTTTCGCCAGTTGTTGCATTGTAAATATATGAACCGGCTTCTACGGTACCTGAATATGCGCGGAAGAATGTGAGCTGACCAACGAATGGGTCTGCTTGAAGTTTGAATGCGAGCGCGCAGAACGGTTCTTTATCATTGGCGGAACGAGTAATAGTCTCGCCTGTGTTTGGATCAATTCCTGAAACTGGCTTCAAATCCAAAGGCGAAGGAAGATAATCAACCACTGCATCGAGCACTGATTGTACGCCTTTGTTCTTGAGTGCTGATCCTGCGTATACTGGGAAAATTTCGTTTGCAATAACCGCTTTGCGGAGAGTTGCTTTGAGAATATCCATTGGGATTTCTTTGCCTTCAAGGTAAGAAGTCATCAGTTTTTCATCATTTTCAACGATACGCTCAATGAGCTCGCCGTGGAACTTCTTTGCTTCAGCGAGATATTTTTCTGGGATTTCAGCTTCAATAACTTTTATCCCCATTTCACCTTCGAACTTGTACATCTTCATCTTGAGAAGATCGATAACGCCTTCAAACGCGTCTTCAAGTCCGACCGGAATCTGCATGCGAACAGCTTTTGTATTCAAGCGATCAAGGATGGAAGCATAAGATTTTTCAAAGTTAGCACCTGTGCGATCAAGTTTGTTGATGAAACAGATGCGAGGAACTTGCGCTTCATCAGCATAACGCCAGTTAGTTTCTGACTGAGGTTCAACTCCGGCAACACCGTCAAAAACTACAACGGCTCCGTCGAGCACGCGAAGAGATCGTTTTACCTCTACGGTAAAGTCGATGTGCCCCGGTGTATCAATGATGTTGAAACGAAACATATTTTCCTTTTTCTTTTCGACATCGGTCTTGCTCCAAAAACAAGTAATAGCTGCGGCGGTAATTGTAATTCCGCGCTCTCGCTCCTGTTCCATCCAGTCGGTTACTGTTTCACCTTCGTGAACCTCGCCGATTTTGTGAGTCATACCCGTGTAAAAGAGAACACGCTCGGAAGTTGTAGTTTTCCCGGCGTCAATATGGGCAATGATCCCAAAATTTCTTACTTTCTCCAGCGGATAGTCTCGTTCCATAAAATTAGTTTGTAAAGTTTTTAAAGTTAATAAAGTTTGTAAAGTGAATACTTGATAAATCTTAAATATTATAAAGTTTTTATCAAGCCTGATAACATTTTAGAGATTTCTATAGAAAGTGCAGACATAAAATCAAATTGTTTATTGTCGATATACTTTAACAAATTTGCAACATTCAGCATTGAGCGCACTTCTCCACATGAACCTTTTGAAATAAATAGAAATTGTTTGAATTCTTTGTTTGACTTTCTTTCAAACCCTTCTGCAATATTATTCATTATGGAAACGGATGCTCTTTGAATTTGGTCTTTAAATCCCAAATCCCTAACCTCTCTCATTTGCCCATAAATCTCATAAGTCAATTGCTTTGCTTTTTGCCAAGCAAGGATATCTTCAAATCGTTCTATCCTCATGAATTTACTTTATAAACTTTTAACTTTATGAACCTTATGAACTAACCTTCTACCAGGCGAAGTGAGCAAAAGCCTTGTTTGCTTCTGCCATCTTGTGCATCAACTCGCGCTTCTTTACTGCCTCTCCCTCGTTATTTGCGGCAGCAAGAAGTTCCTCGGCGAGTTTCTCATACATTGGCTTGCCTTTCTTGGCATTTGCCGCGCCGATAATCCAGCGCATTGCGAGCGAGAATCTTCGTTCCGGGCGAACCTCGCGAGGAACTTGGTAGTTGGCACCGCCAACGCGCTTGGAAATAACCTCCATAAGCGGGCCAGTATTTTTGATAGCGAGATCAAAAACCTCAAGAGGTTCTAGGTCCTTCTTTTTTTCTTTAACAATCGCAAGTGCGCCGTAGACAATTTTACGAGCGGTGTTCTTCTTCCCTTCCTTCATCACATAGTTGATGAGCTTCTCGATTTTTACCGAGTTATAAACTACATCAGGAATAGGAATATTGCGATTTGTTATTTTTCTACGCATAAATGATTATTTCTTTACTACTGCTTTTGCGCGCTTTGCTCCGTATTGGCTGCGACCCTTTTTGCGGTTTTCTACGGCAGTTGCATCCAAAACACCGCGAACAATGTGATATCGAACACCAGAAAGATCTTTCACGCGTCCTCCGCGAATCATAACAACAGAGTGCTCTTGGAGAGTATGTCCCATGCCAGGAATATATGCAGTAACTTCCATTCCGTTTGTAAGTCGAACGCGGGCAATCTTTCGGAGAGCTGAGTTTGGTTTCTTTGGGGTTGTGGTTGTAACTTTTGTGCAAACGCCTCGTTTAAAAGGAGAATCGTGGTAAATAGGACGATTTTTTATACTATTAAAGCTCTTGCTAAGTGCAACCGAACGAGTCTTCTTTTTAGGAAGCGAGCGAGAGCGTTTAGATAATTGGTTGATTGTGGGCATGAAATACTAATGATTATGGCACCCAAAGATGCCACAAGTTCACCTACTCTACTATGTCGTTTAAAAAAATGCAAGAGCCAGTTATCCAAGCCAGCCGTGATCTACTGGTTATAAAATTAACTTAGCCCGGTAATCAATATTAAAAGATAAATAGAGATGGGGGCAATAACCTGCGAGCTAAAAAGCATGACGAAAATGATGAATATTATCCAATTTCGTTCTAAATAGTCATAAATGTAGTGAAAACGATAAGGCAATAGTGTGAAAAGAACCTTTGAGCCATCAAATGGAGGAATTGGAATCATATTGAACACCGCCAAAAAGAGATTCACTTCTACAATAATAATGAGGACTTTGATAAATGATTCCGAATAAATGCCTAAGCTCGCACTGAACCGAATCATAAGACCGAAGAAAACAGCAAGAAATAGGTTTGCTAAAATGCCAGCGAGGGCGACGGCAACAGTTCCCCATTTGAAATTCTTTAAATTGTGAGGATTATACGGCACCGGTTTTGCCCAACCGAATGCAAAATTGCCACCAGAGGTCAACATCATTATTGCTGGAATAATAATGGAACCCAAGGGATCTATGTGTGGAATAGGGTTAAGAGTAAGTCGTCCAGCCAGTCGTGCAGTTGGATCTCCAAAAAGCTCTGCCACATATCCATGAGATATTTCATGAATAATGATAGAAAAAATGAGAACTACGAGGAAAAAGATGGTATCTACTTGCATAAAAGTAAATGTATGATAGCATAGGGCGACGCAATAAGAAACATTTATATGGCCCGAACTTGCCCTACATGTAATAAAGGAACGATCATGGGTGGACACTATTCCAACCGTGTTCGCGCAACCAAATTCAACCCTACGGGCATGTCTCGTAAATATCCCAATCTCCAATGGGCACCTCTTCCTGACGGCAAACGCATAAAAATCTGCACAAAGTGCATCAAGAAAGGAAAGAATACAAAAGCTAAAGCGACTGCTAAAAAAGTAGTAAAATAGTAAAAAGAAAAGCCCATCAACCTGATGGGCTTTTTAGTTGTATAAAAAAGCGCACTCCCCGAAGGTCGTGCGCTCTTGTTGAAAGAACAAAATGTGTAGTGTCATATGTTGCTGAAACAAACCATACGACCATAAGTATAGAAACGCTTTGTGGCGAAATCTACGAAGGAACTGATGATGCGATGTTTCGTATGTTCCTCGGTGGGAGTGAAGCGAGATATCATTTTTCTCCAGAAACCGCCACAAACGGTGTTGTAACAGATGTCCAGCACAAATTCATTATTTTTAAGCTGGAACGCCATGCCGAGGTCATCCTCACCTACCACTAGAGCCTGCCGTTCACGGAAAAACTCCAAACATTGCTTCCCCGATGCCTCTATCATTATCGGAAAGATATTTACTTTGTAGGTTTTACCGGCTTGCAGTTTGTGATGATAATTCTCAATACGAAATTTGCCTGTACCAGCGTATTCCACAAGGTGGTCTTTGAATGGGCCGAAGTCATTAGGGACTGTGATTTCGAATTCCTTGATTGATGGACCGAAGGTTTGCAACATTGGAAAGATGGGAAATCTCAGACGGCGAAGGTCGCCCGAGCCAGCAAATGCCTATGAACAGGGTCTAATTAAGCATCTCTTGGCTTGGGCGACACGGGTTTTACAAAGGACTCATCTGTTATATATTGTAGCATAATAATAGGAAAAGTCAAGGGGTAAAGGTAATGTGCACACACCAAAAAACCCACCCAGCGCAATGTTGTTGGGTGGGTTTTTTAAATTTGCGATTACTTCATATCCCCTTTTATCATCTTTAACGCTTCTTGAACAGTCGTCATAAATTGCGCTGGGAAAATGATGGTTGAATTTTTCTCAACGCTGATTTCTGCCATCGTCTGAAGCGTTCGAAGCTGAAGAGCTACTGGATGAAGCGAAATTATATCCGCCGCTTGACCAAGTTTTACTGCTGCCTGAAACTCTCCTTCTGCTGCAACGATCTTCGCACGGCGCTCGCGTTCTGCTTCTGCTTCTTTCGCCATAGCGCGTTGCATATTGTCGGGCAAGGTGATGTCTTTGATTTCAACGGCGGTTACTTGTGCTCCCCAAGGTTCCGTATGAGCATCAATAACCGTTTTTATTTGCTGGTTAATGTCGGATGTCTGTGAAAGTAGTTGGTCAAGTTGGAATTGTCCAACAACATTTCTCACAGTCGTCTGGCTAATTTGGTTTACTGCATTGTAGATATCCTCGATTGCAACAACAGACTTTTGAGGATCAATGATGTGGTAATACGCAACCGCTGCAATGTCGATAGACACATTGTCTTTTGTGATTATTTTCTGAGATGGAATGTTCATCGTGATCGTGCGGAGTGTCACTTTTGTCATTTGCTCAAAAATTGGGACAAGAATAATAAGTCCAGGACCACGAACGCCCGTACATTTACCGAGGAAAAAGATTACGCCTCGGTCATATTCTTTTACTACGCGGAGAGACAAAACTGCGACAACGACAATGAAAATCAATAGATACCACATAAAATGTTTATATTAACCCTGTTAAAGTCTTTACATTGTAGCACATGCGGAACCCGCTAAAAACAAGGACTGTCCTTTTTGAATTCTTAAGGACAGATCTTGTTTTTAGGCCCCACTACCTAGTAGGTTTTGATTAAATAGTTTTAATTTAGTACAATTGGTTTATGATAACTTCATTTCTTTCTTTGTTTTCACCGTATGCAACAAATGTTACCGCCAACCAGATATCAATCCCCCTTCTTGCATATTCACACATAGTACCTATCGTCGTAGCAATTGCTTTTGGTCTCTTCTTGTTTTTGAAAACAAAAAAACTAAGTGCATTTTATTTGTTTCTTCTATGTGTCGTGTTTTCTATATTTGCCTTCTTTGATGTAACGGCTTGGCTCCCAAATAGCTATCTGATTATGTTTTCTTGGTCTATTTTGGATGTATTTAGTACTGGATGTTTTGTTCTTTCTTACTGGTTTCTTTATTCTTTCATAAAAGAGCGAGATTTGTCTTTATTGCAAAAAGCTCTGACTGCCAGCGCTCTTATTCCATCGTTTATAATAATATGGATTAATTTAAATATAAGCTCTTTTTATGTTCCTACTGGCATAGCTTTGGATAATGCAGCGGTTAATAACTATGATTCAATATTGTGGTTTTCCCTCCTACTTCTCATCATCATTTTTATTATTGTTGAATACAGAAAGGCCGTCGATGTTGTTAGTAAAAATAAAATAGCCCTTGCAGGAATAGGAGTGGTGGCGTTTTTGTTTATATTCTTCTTCTCCTATGTGATTATAAATTTCATTGTTTCAGTAAATTTGTGGGGGTTGGCATCAAATGCTTATGTATATAACCTCTCTATTTATTCTATTTTGGGAATGCCTATCCTCCTCGCGCTCCTCGGTTACCTAATCGCCAAATATCAAGCATTCGATATGAAGTTGATCAAATCGATTGTGTACATGGTGGTCCTTATGGCACTTTTGTTTGCCGGACTATTTTTGGTTTAATTTACTCGCAGATCAGTTCCGTCTGTTTCAAAAATGATTGTTCCGCTGTCTATTGTACTCAAGTGCGGAATCTTGAGCTCATCTAAAAGAGAAATGGTTTCTTTGCTTGGATGACCGTATTTATTGTTGAGCCCAGCGGAAATGACCGCATAAGACGGATCAACCGCAGACAAAAACTCACGAGAGTTGGATGTTTTTGATCCGTGGTGCCCAAGTTTCAGAACTGTTGAATGCAGATTTGCGCCGTCTTTGCCAACAAGATATTTTTCTATCGAAATCGGCGAGTCTCCGGTAAAGAGAAAAGATTCGTCACCATATGAAAGTCGAGCAACGATAGAACTTGTGTTTGTTTCCCAATCTTTTGTGTTTTGATTTGGGGATAGAATTTCAAACAATACTCCACGATCAAGAATTATTTTTTCGCCGGTGCGGGCGAGAACTCGGTGAATATTTTTTGTTTTTATGATATTTTCAAATGCACCGTATGCGCTCGTTGAAGAAGTATTTTCTGTGGTGATAACATTGTCTACATTAAATCGTTCCATCACTGCAGGCAGACCGCCAACATGGTCTTGATCAGCATGAGTTGCTAGAACGACATCCAGAGAGCGATCGTAAAACGGCATTACTTTCCCGAGTGCGCGCAAAACCTGGTTAGTCCCTCCTCCATCAATCAAAAGTTGGTTGCCATTCGGAGCTTCGATGTAAATCGAATCCCCTTGCCCGACATCCAGAAATGCAACAGTAAGTTCTCCATGCCTGTCGGCGACCAACACGGCAGACCAAATAAAAATATTGGCACAAAGAAAAATAGAGAGGACTATCCATCGTGAATATTTTTGGAAAAATTGTGCAGGACTTTTTTGGGACATAATTAAAATTAAATAATTTTTCTATCTATTTCATACGGAAACTTTTTTATTATAAAAATCCCAAGAACGATGTATGAGACAACGAGCATCCAAAGCGGAAATGCAATTCCCGACACCGAAGCAAACGGTATCCGAGAAAAACGGTCGACAACAAAAATTATATACCAGAGAATTATAAATGCTGGAGTGGCAAAAGCGAAACCCAAAATTGGTATGAAACCAAAAGCCGACACGAGGGCAACGAGAAACATCGCGAGCGGAATTGTTGGAAGAATAAAAAGATTTGAGATAATCCCGAGCGCCGAGAAAGTTCCCATATGATAGAGAAGTATCGGAAAGACAAAAATTTGCGTTGCAATAGTCGTCACCAAAATTTCTCGTATTGTTTTATTTGAGATTTTAACAAAATATTTTTCTAGAATCGGCGAGAGTGTAACAAGCGAGAGCGTCGCAAGAAACGAAAGTTGAAACGATACATCATACAAAAGTATTAGCGGATTCCATGCGACCATAATTCCGGCAGCAAATATGAGCACGCGAAGCGCGTCAGATTCTCGTCCAAGCGCTCGTGCAAAAATCACAGAAAGAACCATAATAGTTGCACGCACAACTGTCGCTCCCCCACCGACCATCATTGCAAAAAGAATAACCGCAAAACTACTCCCAATAAGTCGCAGAGTGAATGGAAGAAATATTGCCACGCTCGCAAAAGCATTCGCGACGACAGAAATGTTGTATCCCGACAGCACAATTATGTGCGCAACGCCTGCCACGCGAAATTTTGAAAGTAAATCTTCTCCGAGAGATTGTTTTACGCCGAGGAGTATTCCACCGCCGAGCGAAGCCTCTGGCTCTGGAATGAGGCGCGCGATATTTTTCATCAACGCATCTTTCAAACTGAACAATTTTTCAAATAAAATATTCCCTTTATTCTCTGCACTCACAGTTATGCTCGGGAAAGAAATTTGATAAAAAATATTATCTTTCGCGAGATATGTACGATAGTCGAATGATTCGCCATCGGGAGTAATAAAATTTTTTGCTGGAACAATTTTCCCAGTAACTACTATTTCATCGCCAAACTGGAGAACTGGATATTCTGGCACGCGAACGAGAATGCGCGCTGGCTCTTTCAAAATATGCTGTACACCTCCGTCCAAAATGGAACTCGCCTCCAAAACAATGTTCGTATATGTTTCGCGCGGGTCAGGTTCTTCCGCAACACGACCGGTTACCTTAACAACCCTTGATACGAAAGCATCGAGGGCCGTTTTGTTCTGTTTCATAAGCAAAATATCAACGCGGAAAATCCCGAATGCAAAACCCAACAAAACCAATGAAACTAACAAACTCGTTTTTCTGTGTTCGTCTATTCTCGGGATGAGGAGTAGTATGGGCGAGAGAACTGCAAGAAATATCGCAAAGGAAAATCCAAAATCAAAAATACTTTCGAGGGCAATACCTACCAGGAAACTTAGTATGAAACCGAAAAAATACGCCTTCCGCATTTTAGGAATTATTTTTTAATTCCCCACTCGCGAATGATTGCGATTTCATCCTCTGCGCTCACTGCCTTTTTAAATTTTGCTCCAGAAACGCCCTTTACTCTTTTCTCACATGAAGCCCACGATGGGTGTATAACCAATTTCCCATTTACTAAACTCAAATATGAAAATGCCTTTATTTTTGAATTGGATTTAGATTTTTTCGTCGCAACTTTTTTCGCATCGCTTTTGTGGTTCGTAATATCAATTTTGTATCCGCTTCGTAGCCCATTAAAAAGTTCAATGTGTTCTCCATCGGCGCACATTGTAGAAATTTCGTCTACTCTTTCGTTACCTAAAACTCCAGAGTGCCCAGGAGTGTAGTTCCAAACAATTTTTGACCCGCCCATTTCCAAACTGGAAACTGCGGATGCGAGAGCTTCCCACAAATCGCGATTTAGCACTTCTTCTTTTTTGCTATTTATCCAACCATTTTTCTTCCACCCGTGAATCCATTTTGTAATTCCGTTTATGACATAACGAGAGTCAACGCGCATATCAATATTGTGCGCGCCACCGATACTCACAACAAAAGACAGTGCTTCGATCGCTCCCTGGAGTTCCATTTTATTATTGGTCGTATGTTTGTCACTACCGCCGAGCTCAACAACTTTGTCTGGCATTGCAACAACACCTCCCCACCCTCCTCTCCCAGGATTTCCTCGTGACGCTCCGTCTGTATAAATAATTATGTCGGAAGTTTTCATTTCTTTAGTTTACGATTTTTTTACTACATTAACAATGCGGAGACGAAGCTCACGCTTCCCGCGAAATGTATTCATCTCCATCGTCGCGATGAGGTCGACAACACTCCCGGACTTTAGAGTTTCATAAACCGGCTCCTCTGCAAAAAAACAAATTGCCTTCACTGGTGAATCCTCAAACCCAAGTTCGATATGTGATTTTTCTTTTCCAAATTTTCTAATTTGAGAAACGCAGATTTTTTCAAACAAAAATACTGGCTTCGGATTTCCAACTCCGAACGGCGCGAAGCGTTCAACAATTTTCCAAGTAGATAGATTTGATTCGCTAAGCAGAAGATTTGCATCAATCTCCTGCGAGATTTCTTTTTTCTCGTAACATAATTTTTTATAAACCAGGGCGAGCTCATCCTCAAGTTTGTGCACACCGTCTGCCGATGTAGAAAATCCTCCCGCTTCACTGTGCCCACCTATGTCGAGAAAAATCCCTTCGCGAGCGCCAGTCATGAGCTCCACCAAGTTCACTGTACCGTCGGAACGGCACGATCCTTTTATCGAGCCGTCTTCGGCGCGTCCCCAAACAAAAGTTGTTCGCGAATATGCGTCCACGATATTTGATGCGAGCAATCCTACGAGTCCCGGCTTCCACTCCGGATTTCCGATGACAATAACTTCACGCAACGATTCAGATGAGATTCGGAGATCAATATGTTTCCGCGCATCGCGCATCATACTTGCAACGAGACCTTTGCGCGTGTCATTCAAGTGAGTGAGATGATCCGCGAGCTTACTTCCCTCTTTCTCGTCAGTCGTAGAGAGCAGACGAAACGCATCCATTGGGTCGCCCATTCGACTAGCTGCGTTGATGCGGGGACCAATCATAAAACCAATATCGTCTTCAACAATATTTTCCTGCATTATGTCCATTTTCCTGAGCAAGTTTCGCAAACCTACTCGTCGCGATTTTCTGAGTACCGCAAGTCCGTAATAAGCGAGCACGCGATTTTCGTTCTTTAGCGGAACCATATCGGCAATCGTTGAAAGCCCAGCCATATCCAAAAGCCATTTCTCCCAGCCGGCTTGGATTTTCCATTTCTCATTTCCACGCGACAAGAGCGCGCAAACGAGTTTCCACGCTACGCCTGCTCCACAAAGCATATTGTCGGGATATTTATCTCCAATTTGTTTAGAATTTAGAATTGTGTAGGCGGTCGGAAGAATTTCTTGGGCTAAGTGGTGGTCAGTAACTATTACATCCACGCCAAGCTCTTGCGCGCGAGCCACTTCTTTTACATCGCTAATTCCGCAGTCCACAGTTATCATCAGTTTTGCGCCACCTTCGGCGATTTTTTCTATCGCTTCAATATTTAAACCATATCCTTCGTTGTGGCGATGCGGAATATAGACTTCAAAATTTGCGTAGCCAATCTTTTTGAAAAAGTCGTGCAATGTAACCGAGCCAGGGATTCCATCGCAATCATAATCCCCAAAAATCACGATTTTTTCGTCCAAATCCATCGCGCGGAGAACTCGCTCCACCGCTTTCTCCATATTTAGAATCAGAAACGGATCATAAATATCGCGCTCGTAGTTTGGATTTAAAAACTTTTCTGCATCTTCTGGGGTCACAATCCCGCGATTTTGAAGGAGAGTTTGGGCAAGAAGCGGATATTTAGAGAGATTTTGACCAACCATTTGAGCATTCTAGCATGCTCGATAGACTCTGAGGTATACTATATATATGAATGATTGTATTTTTTGTAAAATAGTTAAAGGGGAGATTCCGGCGCATAAAGTATATGAGGATAAGGATTTCTTAGCATTTCTTGATATTAATCCTCAATCTCCGGGACATACGCTAGTGATTCCTAAAAAACATTATCGCTGGGTCTGGGATGTGCCAAATGTTGGAGAATATTTTGAAGTTACGCGGAAAATTGCAGTTGCGCAACAGAAAGCATTTGGGAACGAGGCAATTTGGTCAAAAATTATGGGCGACGAAGTCCCGCACGCACATATTTGGATTTTCCCTCACGCAGAAACAAAAGGCGATAAAAAAGATTTCGAGGCAAACAGAGAAAAAATCAAATCAACCCTTTAATCCTCAATTTATAAGCCCTATCAAGGACTGTCTTTGATAGGGCTTATTTTGCAAGGTTTTTATAACTTCTTCTTGCAGTTTTTGATTGCGTCTATTCCAACAAGACTACCGTCTGCCAGAAAATCCAAAGTAGCTCCACCCCCCGTCGAAACAAAAGAAAGTTTTTTGGCGATGCCAAGTTTATCAACAATAACCGCCGTATCTCCTCCCCCAATAATGGAAGTTGCTTTACTCCACGCAATTAATTTTAAAAGTTCTGCTGTCGACTTATCAAAACCGCCTTCATAAAAACCGAGAGGCCCGTTCCACAAGATAAGCTTTGCCTTTTTAACAATTGGCGCTAGAGATTTGATCGTTCTCATCCCTACATCCACAATTCTGTCGCCAGGGCAAACCTCTCTTACTTGTTTTGAGATAGTTTTCTTAGAATCGATCCCTTGCACCAAAGCATCTTCCGGCAAAATTATTTTCCCGGTTTTTAGGAGAGAAGTTAAGTTGGAATTATATGTATCTACGGAAGATCTGCCGACTGGAAGTTCCTCATCTCTGAAAAAATCATTGGCAAGAACTCCGCCGATAAATACTTGGTCCGCGATTTCGAGAAACTTTTTTAATAGAGGCATTTTTGTTTCAAACTTCGCACCGCCAAGTATAAAAAGAAATGGATGTTTTGGCTTAAGGGCTAGTGACAAATTTTTTATTTCATCTTCAATGAGAAATCCCGCATAACTTGGTAAATATTTTGGAATACCGACGATAGATGCGTGGGCTCTATGAGATGAGCCAAATGCATCGTTTACATAAATATCTCCAAATGATGCTAAATACCTTGCAAATTCAGGGTCGTTTGCTTCTTCTCGTGGATCAATGCGGAGGTTTTCAAATACGACGACCCCGCCGTCTGGAAGGCCATCTACAACAGCGCGAGTTTCTTTAGAGCGAAAGTCCGGAACAAAACCTACGGTCATAGTTTTATTCAAATAGCGCACAATAGGTTTCAAAGACGATGTTTCATCCTTGCCTATGTGAGCAATGATAATCACTTTTGCTTTTTTCTTTGCGAGATATTTGATAGTTGGCATCGCTCGATCAATTCTCATCGTCTCGACAATCTTTCCGTTTTTTATCGGCACATTTAAATCGAGGCGAAGCACAACTCGTTTGCCTTTCAAATTTTTAATGTCTCCAATTGTTGGAAGAGTTGTTTTTTTCATTTCTATTGTTTTATTTTCTCGACGCCTCTCAAAATTTCTCCGAAAACTGCCGGATCGAGGCTTGCCCTACCGACGAGAAGACCTGCTATTTGTGATTTTTCTAGAATATCCGCTCCGTTTTTCGCATCTACGGAACCGCCGTAGAGAACTGGAACGGCGCTTCCCTCTTTCCCATACAAATACGAAAGACTTCTCTTGATAAGGATGGAAACTTCTAGCGCGTCATCAGCTGTTGCCGAGTGAGTGGCATTTTTCCCAATAGCCCAAATCGGTTCATATGCAACGATAAGGTTTGAAAGATCTTTTTTCGAGACGCCAACAAGCGCGAGCCGTATCTGATTTGCAATATATTTTAAATATTCTCCGTCGACATCTCGCTCTCGTTCGCCGACACAAAGTACAACCATGAGTCCTGCTTTAACCCCTGCCACCACTTTTTTGTTTATTAGTTCGTCTGTTTCGCCAAGCTCTCGGCGTTCAGAATGCCCAATGATTACATAGTTAATACCCATTGAGGCAAGCATTGCCGGCGAAACTTCGCCAGTATAAGCGCCATCTTTTGCAATCCAGGCATTTTGCGCTCCAAGAGTGCATCGATTTCCCATTGCGAGCTTCTTTAAATCTCCAACGAAAACAAAAGGTGGGCACACGACGGTCTGTACATTTTTGAGCGTTCCAGCAACTTTTTTAATTGCAGTAAACTTTTCCCGAGCAGATTTTAGTTCTGCGGGGTACATTTTCCAGTTGCCGATTATCAGTTTCTTCATGCGCTTATAATACCATACTGTCCTCTCATATAAAAAATATTAGAAATTTGACATCTGCCTGCAATTTGGTATAGTAGTCAAGTAAATGTCCGTCCCGAAAACGGGCAATTTTTGTTAAAAAATCAGCCAAAATCAGTCAAAAACATCATGTTAGACCTAAAAATAATGGGGTCAGCGCTCGAACAGCTTGAAGCAGAACGAGGCATTCCAAAAGAAAAAATAATAGAAGCGATAGAACAAGCTCTTGCTGCCGCATACAAAAAAGACTACGGCAAGAAAGGCCAGATCGTCCGCGCAAAGTTTGATATCAGCTCCGGCAAGGCAGAATTCGTGCAAGTAAAAATCGTCGTGGACGAGGCGGTTGTCCGCATGCCCGAAGATTCTGATGAAGACGCGGAAGAAAAAGAAACTAAAATGAATGCTTCTCTTCCTGAAGCTGAAAAAGTTTCTCTCCGCCGTATGAGTCCAGAGCATGACATTCTTTTGACCGATGCTCGTCGTATCAAAAGAGACGCTGTTCCGGGAGATGAAATTATTTTCCCATTGGAAGCTCATTCCGACTATGGTCGTATTGCAGCACAAACCGCAAAGCAGGTTATTATTCAACGAATTCGCGAGGCTGAAAAAGTTTCCATCATCGGCGAATATGGAACCAAACAAGGCGAAATCGTCCAAGGAACTGTTCAACGCATGGAACGCGGAAATATTTTCGTAGATCTTGGAAAAACTACCGGTATGCTCGCGTATGAGGACCAAATCCCCAGCGAACACTATAAACAGGGCGAGCGAATCCACGCCCTTCTCTACAAAGTAGAGGAAACTCCTCGCGGCATTGATGTTCGCCTCTCTCGTGCGCATCCAAAAATGATTGAGAAACTTTTTGCGCAGGAAGTTCCTGAAGTATCAGCAGGTACAGTAAAAATAAAAGCTGTCGCGCGCGAAGCAGGTTCCCGTTCAAAGATCGCAGTTGCATCTTCGGATGATCACATCGATCCTATCGGTTCGTGCGTGGGCCAGCGCGGAGTTCGCGTTTCAACAGTTATGCAGGAATTGGGCGGAGAAAAAATCGATCTTATCCTTTGGTCAGAAGACGCAAAGAAATTCATTGAAGACGCACTCTCCCCCGCTCAAGTGAAATCGGTTATACTAAATGAGGAAAACCACCAAGCAACCATAACAGTAGCTCCTGACCAACAGTCCCTTGCAATCGGCCGTGGAGGACAGAATGTACGGCTTGCAGCAAAACTCACAGGGTGGAAAATAGATATTGTGAGCGAGGTGGTTCCTGCAAATCCGGAGGAAGCTTCGGCGACTCCCGAGGTGCCAAAAGAAGAAACTACCGACACGGTCGCTTAATTTATAAATATTAATTTTAAAAAAATATGAATCTTTGGCATGATGTTTCAGTTGGCGAGAATGTTCCTAAAGAAATCAATGTAATAGTTGAGATTAATAGGGGCTCAAAAAATAAGTACGAAATCAATAAAGAAACTGGGCTTATCGCTCTCGACCGCACTATGCACACCGCGCAAGATTATCCTTTTGACTATGGTTTTGTTCCACAGACACTTTGGGATGACGGTGATGCTCTCGACATAGTGCTTCTCACGACTCATCCGATTTTCCCCGGAATGCTCGTTGCTGCTCGTCCTGTTGCCATTATGCGAATGACAGACTCTGGTGATTGCGACGACAAAGTTATTGCAGTTCCTGTTGGTGATCCTCGCTGGGGCGATGTAAAAGATCTAAAAGACATCAACAAACACACGCTCAAAGAAATGGAGCACTTTTTCACGACCTATAAAATACTTCAAGACAAAAAAGTTACAGTGGAAGGTTTCGAAGGAGCAAAAGCTTCCCGCGATGCAGTTTTGCGAAGTATCAAACTTTACAAAGAAAAACTTACAAAGAAGTAAAAACGAAAGATTATTACGGGTGGCGCCTTCGGCGCCACCCGTATTTCTTTTTGCTCAATTGACAAACCTGCTAAAGCGTCCTAGTGTCACTATTAGCTCTTTACCAATTTCCCCCAACCCTCTTATGTCCTCAACGGATATGGCAAGTGTTCTACCGGAGTCCATCAACAACAGACGCGCACGCGAGTTAAAAATAACTCCGAACAACAATGTATGGGAGCTTATTTGCCAAGTTGCCCTCGATCGTGTCTACGAAAAAGTTGCATTGCGACTGGGAATGAAGCCCGACGCGGCTAGAGCAGCTATAGACCAGGAGTTCTTAGAGACCACTATCTACTTGAAGACGACCAATCGTCCATCTTCAATTACTGCAGAAGAGGGTCGCAAGATCGCACGCAAAGAGGTTTTAAGAGACCTCAATCTCCCAACAGAGTTGGTAGAACCTGAGTCTTTGCGCGCCATTGAGAGAATGCGAAGCACTAGGCTTCAAGAAGATCTCCTCTCCGGCAAATCTTGGGAACAAGTCCTAAAAGAAATGCCAATGACTTTTGGAGATTGGGTAGATGCCCGCTCCAAACAATGAGCTAAGACGCTCAACACCCCCACTGTATGCAGTTTGGGGGTGTTTTTTATAACTTGCTAAATGATTCCCAAAAAGGTATTCTGAGAAAACTATGAAAACAACATTCAAACAAATTTCTGAAAACGAGGTTGAGATTTCGTGCGAAATACCGAGCGATGTTTTTGAAAAAGAAAGATCGGCGGCTTTAAACCGCGCTGGCGACAGTGTTTCTATCCCCGGTTTTCGTAAAGGACATATTCCTGAAGCAGTTCTCGTCCAAAAATTTGGCGAAGGAATAATTCTAGAAGAAATGGTAAACCTTGCGGTAGAAAAAGCATATCCGGAAATTATGAAGGAGCACAAAATCAATCCTATCGGAATGCCAAGCGTGAATGTAAAAAAACTCGCCAAAGGAAATCCTTTTGAATTCACGCTCACCTTCCCCACAATGCCCGAAATAAAACTTCCAGACTATAAAAAAATTGCAAAAGAAGTTATGAAAGTTAAAGAGTATGCGACTGTAACCGACGAAGAAGTCTCAAAAGCAGAGTTGGAAATTAGAAAACAAGTCAGCACCAAAGATGCTGAAGGAAAGGATGTCGTTCCTGAATTAACTCTTGAGGTTGTTCAAAAATTCGGCTCTTTCGCTTCTATTGAAGAATTCAAAACCAAAGTTCGCGAGTCACTCGTTTTGGACAAAGAAAATCGCATTCGTGGTAAAAAACGCATGCAAATTATGGAGAAAATCGCCGACGAGATTAAGGTTAAACTTCCCGAGGTCCTAATAAACGGAGAACTTGAGCGGATGATGGGACAGTTCCGTCACGATATTGAGCAAATGGGAATGAAACTTGCTGATTATCTTGTTGCAATAAAGAAAACCGAGGAAGATCTCCGCAAAGAATGGCTACCAGACGCAGAGAAGCGCTCAAAAGTTCAAATCGCACTTGCAAAAATTGCATCCGAAGAAAAATTGGAGGTTTCAAAAGAAGAATTGGAAAAAGAAGTAAAACATTTCCTCGAGCATTATAAAGATATTCCAAAAGAACGCGCAGAAAGACATCTCGAAGTTGTGCTTATGAACGAAAAAGTATTCAAGTTTTTGGAGGAACAAAAGTAGTGATGCCCTCCCCAAAAAACCTATACTCCAATAATCCAAAAATGTTCGGCTATGCCTTTGAAAAAACCCTTTAGAATATATTTATATTCTTCAGTGTTTTTTCTTTGGCTCGCTCGAAATTTTTGGATTCTATGAGCAAGAGTTTTTCGGGGAGGGCATTAATTGCGGACACCCCCAATATCTGCTAGCATAAATATATGTCATACCTTATTCCAACTGTTATAGAAAAGTCTTCATCTGGCGAACGCGCTTATGATATTTACTCTCGCCTTTTGAAAGAGCGCATTGTTTTCCTTACTGGAGCAATTGATGACGATGTCGCAAACATTGTCATAGCCCAGCTTCTCTTTCTCCAGAGCGAAGACCCCAAAAAGGACATTTATCTTTACATCAACTCCCCTGGCGGTTCTGTAACCGCAGGTCTTGCAATAATCGACACGATGAACCATATCAAACCTAATGTATCAACACTATGTGTAGGCATGGCAGCTTCCATGGGCGCTCACATTCTTGCCGCCGGACAAATGGGTAAACGCTTTGCACTTCCTAACTCAGAAATACTTATTCACCAACCACTCGGCGGAGCAGAGGGACAGACATCAGATATTGCAATTCGTGCTGAATGGTATGTGCGATTGAAGAGTCGTTTGGCAAAAATGATGGCTACCAATACGGGTCAGTCACTCCAAAAAATCGAGAAGGACATGGACCGCGACTTCTTTATGACGGCAGAGGAAGCAAAAAAGTACGGTATCATTGACGAAATCTATAAATCAAAGAACCCAAGATAAATAACAAGGTGTCAAAAAACAGCAAGGACCGTCCTTAAAAATTCAAAAAGGACGGTCCTTTGCAATTCGCTGTTTTTTGACACTCTATTTTCTTGCGCTCGACATATTATATAAATGAAGGTAAGATGAGGGTGTTCCACAATTAAAATAAAATCTGACACCCATTATGAGTTTAACCGCCCACCGTACCGGAGAAAATACATAAATACACCCAATAATTTCAAGGTTTCGTGGGTTTTGACATGAATATTAACATTGCACTTACCTTCGTCGGAGGAGTAGCAATTTTGCTTGGGTTATCGCTCGGATACCTCTTGCGCTGGTTAATTTCCCTTAGCAATCGCGAATCAATAGAGATTGAAACGAAGCAGGTTCTCCTCTCTGCAAAAGAGGAAGCCCAAAGAATTGTTCAGGAAGCTGACAGTAAAGCAAAAATGCGCGAAGAAGAGTTGCGCGAAGAAGAAAAAGAAAGAGATATTCGATTTAAAAAAACAGAAGAGCGCCTCGTGAAAAAAGAGGAGCTTCTTGATAATAGACAACAGGACAACGATAAAGAAGTCGAACGAATAAAAGGAAAGATCGAGGAAATCCGCGCGGTCGGTGAAAAAATTCTTAAAGAAAAAGAGGATTCTTTCCATGAACTCGAACGAATCTCTCGTCTATCCGAAAGCGATGCAAAGAAAGAGCTTTTGAAAAGCACTGAACTCCGCCACGAAGAAGATCTGCTTTCTCAAATAAAAAAACTTGAGAAAGACGGAGAGGAACGATTGGCAGGAATGGCGCAAAGTATTCTTGCAAGTTCAATCCAACGTCTTGCATCCTCAACTGCTCCGGAAATGATGTCGACCGCAGTTTCAATTTCTTCTGATGAGATAAAAGGAAAAATAATCGGCAAAGAAGGACGAAACATCCGAGCATTCGAACGCGCCGCAGGAGTTGAAGTCATCGTTGACGATACTCCGGGCTCAATTCTCATTTCATCATTTGATCCAATAAGACGACAAGTCGCCAAGGTTGCTCTTGAAGCGCTTATCGCCGATGGCAGGATTCAGCCTGCAAAGATTGAAGGTATGGTAGAAAAGGCGCAGGAAGAAGTAGGTAAAATTATGAAGGAAGCAGGAGCAAAAGCTGCGGACGAATGCGGAGTATTCAATCTGGACCCGCGAATCTTAAGCATTCTTGGCCGACTTCATTTTCGCACAAGTTACGGGCAGAATGTTCTCCAGCATTCCGTAGAAATGGCGCATATTTCGGGGATTCTTGCTGAAGAACTTGGAGGAAATGTCGCAATCGCGAAGGCGGGAGCGCTTCTTCACGATATCGGCAAGGCAGTAGACCACGAAGTTCAGGGCACGCATGTGGAAATAGGTCGTCGTATTTTGCAAAAATTCGGGGCTGATCCATTGATTATCCAAGCGATGCAATCTCATCACGAAGAATACCCTTATGAAACCCTTGAATCGGTTATTGTGCAGACTGCCGATGCGATTTCTGGAGGACGACCGGGGGCAAGACGAGATTCAGTGGAGAGATATATCAAGCGCCTAGAGGACTTGGAGGCAATCGCAAAATCCTTCCCAGGAGTCGAAAAAACCTATGCGATACAAGCTGGAAGGGAGCTTCGCGTCTTTGTAAAACCCGAGGAAATGACAGATATAAGCGCGAAAAACCTCGCCCACGAAATAGCAGTTCGTATAGAACAAGAGCTAAAATACCCTGGAGAAATCAAGGTTGCAGTCATTCGCGAATCCCGCGCCATTGAGTACGCAAGATAGTGTTTTTGAAGCAATTTACCAGAAAACAAATCCAATATTTTGGCAATGTTTTGAAAAACCCTTACACCTATTGCGTAAAAAAACATAGGGAGTATACTATTTGGCAAGGGGGTTTTGGGGGTTGTCGAGTTCCCTAACAACTCTATGTAGTACAAAAGGAGCAGTTCGTTTTAGTATTAAAAGATTAATTAGAATTATTATGAATAAATTAGCTATCGTTGAAATCGTTCACGAGAAAATGGGGGGAACAAAAGTATTGGCAGAGCAGACTGTAGATGCAGTTCTCGAGGCAATGGTTGCTTCTCTCAAGAAAGGCGAGGAAGTATCAATTGCAGGACTTGGTATCTTTTCAGTAAAACAGCGCGCAGCTCGTATGGCTCGCAATCCAAAGACTGGAGCAGCAATCTCAGTTCCAGCAACAAAAGTTCCAAAGTTCCGCGCAGCAAAAGCCCTCAAAGATTCAGTAAAGTAATCTAAGCAAAACTTTCAACAAAAATACCCAGCGCCAGAAATGGCGATGGGTATTTTTGTATTAGTTGATTTCCCAAAGGACTGTCCTTGCTGAGCCCCGGGCTAAGGTCTGTCCTTCACGAATTTCTTTTTTATTGAATGTAGGTGGGGAGAATCTCCCTCGACTAAATTTTTGTCGTCACAAAAATTTGTCTGGTCACTGGCTCGCGGTTTTGCGTACTCGCAAAACATCGCTCCGCCATCCGATTCTCCACGCAAGACGCACCAGCGTCTTGCTCCACCCGCGACGGTGGTACAAAAATGCCCCGAATTTCATCGGGGCATTTTTGTACCAAGTGCGGGTGGGGAGAATCGGACTCCCGCCAAGAGTTTGGAAAACTCCTATTCTACCATTAAACTACACCCGCTTTCGTCTCGGCTATCATAGCAGGACTGGACGAAATTGGCAATTTTATCCAGCACCCAGAGACAACAAGGACCGTCCTTGAGAATTCAAAAAGGACGGTCCTTCGCACTCGTTGTTTCTGGTGCTGAGTTACTTAACTATATCTCGAATCTTGGCAACAATTTCATCCAGCGTGAAGTTAGCTTTTACCATGAAATCTTTTGCCCCGAGACTAATTGCTCTGTCGATATCTTCTTTTTGTCCCAAATTGGACAGCATTATAACTGGAATATCTTTTAGATTAGGGTCAGCTTTAATGCGGGTTAGAATCTCAAATCCATCAATGCCGGGCAAAATAATGTCTAGGAGAACGATGCTTGGTTTTCGTTTTGAGATGATTGCAAATGCCGCGACAGAATCAACTGCATTCTCTACATCAAATCCATCACCTCCGAGTTTGCGTACGAGAAGTTCGCGCAAAAATTTATCATCCTCAACAACTAGAACAAAAACTTTCTGTCCTTTATTTTTTGCAGGAGCATTTTCTGGTGCTACTTTTGGAGTTGCGGGCTTCATAGCTTCTGATATTACTGTAGTATCGTCTTTCGTCTTCCCTCCCCACTCGCTTGCTGGAATAACTTCTCCAGATAGGACACGACCTACCTTGCTGAGAACTTCGTTCGGATCAAATACTGCCTTGATCAAGAAATCTTTCGCGCCGAGTTGTTGTGCTCGTTCGATCTCTACCGGCTGTCCAGAATTTGAAATTACAATTACTGGAATATTTTTTAATGCTCCATCAGCATGAAGTTCTTCAAGAACTTCCATTCCACCTTTGCGGGGCATAATAATGTCTAGAAGAATGAGATCTACTTTTGTTGAACGAACTTTTTCCATCGCGACGATTCCGTCTTCTGCGCGATCAACAGCGTACCCGCTCTTTTCGAGTTTTTCAGCTAGCACATCACGGAGCACATTATCATCTTCAATAATAAGTATTCTTTTTTTCTCATTCATAGTAAATGTATTATACCCTTTTAAAAAATAACAAGCTATCCTTTTATCCACACATCTTAACATATTATTAAAAAGAAAAGCCGCACAAATCTACAAGAGATAAGTGCGGCTGGGTTTGTTCCCGGAAAGTCCTTGCTCTCGTCAGAAAGTTTTGAGAGAGTGCCGTTCCGTTGGTCTTGATTCCACCATAGGCCTGCGAACCGCTAGGTGTTTTTGCAAGACCTCAGTGACTTGCGGTATCAGAATCGACCATGTGTGTGATTCTGATTTCTCTAATTCAAGCACTGATTCATCGTCCCATCGGGATCCAACGGAACCGAACTGTTCATGCGCCTTTGTGAGCCCTTCTATTTTCCTTAGCTCAACAAAAAGCGGATTATCGCAATCTGGGAGAAGGTCTATCCCCCGCTTTTTCTCGAGATACACCTCAGCGGTGTCGTCAAGGTATTGGACCCGATAACGCAACGGAGCCCTAAAAAGCTGGGCAAAAAACAAATAGAACATAAAGGAGCGGGGAAAGAAATAGGAAAAATGTCTCTGGAGAGTATTACATCATATACACACAAAAAGTCAATGTGGCGAATATTCTACTAGTCGCGAGGACGCTTCGCTATTTCACTCGGAGCTAACGCTCCTCTTTGAGAACCCACGGTTCTCAACGGGCAAAGCCCTGCTCTCCTCCACGGGAAACTACCGTTTCCCGAACCCTTCCCCGGTTCAATTCCTCGCGGGCGCACAAAAAATAACGAGAAAAATGCTCTGCATTTTAGGAGTATATTTTTGTGCGCCCGCGAGGAATTGAACCTCGATCTCAACCTCCGGAGGGTTGCGTTCTATCCGTTGTACTACGGGCGCGTTTTACATGAAACCTGCCTAATTATATCCCCTATTTACAAAAACCCCCAATTTTAGGGGGTTTTAAGTTAAAAACAATGTCGGGGTGCCGAGAATCGAACTCGGCCTACTTAAATTTCTTATTGAAATTTCCGCGAAAGTGTTTAAACACTTTCGGTTCAATAATGAGTCGGGGTGCCGAGAATCGAACTCGGCCTACTTGCTCCCAAAGCAAGTGTACTACCGATATACTACACCCCGACTCATTATTTAACCCCACGCAAGCATACTACCGATATACTACACCACCGAAATACACACAGCGCCACACAGACAAGCCACTTTTAGCTTTCTATTATTTTGCTCATGAAAGCTATATTAGCATGTACCACACTTCCCTACAAGACTAAATCTTCAAGAAACTTCACTTGTGCCTTAAGATTTTTCGGATCTAGTCTAACTGTTATGACATCAAAAACCCATTCCGGCTCCCCTTTTGGAAATTTTTCAAGTAAATATGCTTGAATGGTACGACCCAATCTTTTGAGTTTCTGGGGATGAACATTGTCTTCGGGTCGATAATTATCTGTTACACACGAAACATCTTGGCTCAAGTTTTCACAAGAAACACTCTTAACCTCAATAAAGTGAATAATATTGCCCTTTTGGGCGACAATATCGATTTCGCCATATTTTTTAAGGTAATTTCTGTCTCCAACCACAAAACCCTTGTTTTCTAAGTACTTTTGGGCAATATCCTCCCCAAGTTTCCCTATTCCCTGGTTATGCGAAAGATTATTCATTAACAGCAAGTATACCACCAATTCGTTTCATGATTAACATAATCTTGGTTACTAAGTAACACTTTTTGGAGGTTTTGTGGCAAATACGAGCAGTTTCGCGTTAAACCCTTGCTTAATAAGGGTTTAAACTGTTAGGTCCCCAAAATAAAAGCGTAAATGACCGATATTTAAGGCTAAAACGATGTCCTTTATTAACAGTGTCCACAGAGTTATCCACAGTTTTGGGCAATTTTCCCCATATTTTATTGGCTTCTATAGTTGACAGTCGTAGAAATGATTGTGTTTTGAGAGGTGGTGTCCTTTAAAAAGATGAGGGCAGGGAGAATCTCCTTCGAGTTTTTCCTCGTCGTCACTCGGAAAACTCTAGGCACTGGCTCGCGATTTTGCGTGCTCGCAAAATATCGCTCCGCCATCCGATCCTCCACGCAAGACGCACCAGCGTCTTGCTCTGCCCGCACAACATACAAAAAAAGCCCCTGAAGGGCTTTGTATGTTGTGCGGGCAGGGAGAATCGGACTCCCGTCTCAACCTTGGCAAGGTCGTGTTCTACCACTAAACCATGCCCGCAGGATTAAAACATTATACTTAAATTATTGCTTATTGCTAGTGCCCCTTAAAGATTCTCTTTCGAGTTTTCCCTCGCCGTCGCTCAGGAAACTCTAGGCACTGGTTCGTTGTTTTGCGTGCTCGCAAAACAACGCTACGCCATTTGAATCCTTGACGATAGGCGCGCAGGCGCCTATCTGCGAGCACCATAAAAGCCTTTTAATAAAGGCTTTTATGGTGCCCCCGCCAGGATTCGAACCTGGAACATCGGTTCCGAAGACCGGTATGATATCCATTTCACCACAAGGGCAATCGTTTAACTGCATGGTTATAGTACCCCATATTAGGAAAAACACCAAAATAGAGCTAATATATTTGTATAAGAAATATGCCCCATACTCCTAAAAAAGTTTCTCTGAAATACACCATTCCCGAAGAAGTTTCTTTCGTAACTAAAACTTTGCGCGATGGAGGATTCGAAGCGTACCTTGTTGGAGGATGCGTGCGAGATATGTTTGTTAATATCAAACCAAAAGATTGGGATGTTACAACTAATGCAAATCCAGAACAAATTCAAAAACTTTTTCCGGAAACATTTTATGAAAACGATTACGGAACAGTTGGAGTTGTAAATAAAACAACGGAAGATGAAACATTGAAGGTTGTAGAAGTAACACCATACCGAACGGAGGGGGTGTACAGCGACAAAAGGAGGCCGGATACAGTTTCATTTAATGCAAAACTTGAGGACGATCTCAAACGGCGCGATTTCACAATAAACGCGATAGCATATGACGATTCTCAAGGACATTCTAAAGGACAGATTGTTGATCCTTATGGTGGTCTATCGGACATTGAGGGAAAAATCCTAAGGACTGTTGGCAGCCCATACGACCGTTTCCACGAAGATGCGCTTAGAATCTTGCGCGCTGTTCGTTTTGCTACCGATCTTGGTTTCACGATTAACGCGGAGACACAGGAAGCCATCCAAAAAACAGCACAAAACTTAAAAGAAATTGCAGTTGAAAGAATCCGCGATGAGTTTACAAAAATGATAATGTCGAAAAATCCAATGGTCGGAGTAATCATGTGCGAGAAACTTGGACTACTCGATTACATCGCGCCAGATTTAAAACGAGGGATAGAGATGGAGCAAAATGGTTCTCATATTTACACTGTCTGGGAACACAATCTTCGCGCCTTACAGCACTCTGCTGACCGAGAGTGGCCCCTGCATGTACGACTTGCCGCCCTATTTCACGATGTTTCAAAGCCTGAAACTAGGCGCTGGTCTGAAGATAAAAAGGACTGGACTTTCTACGGACACGATGTAGTTGGGGGCCGTGTAACCAAAAAAGCCCTTGAAAACCTTAAGTATCCTAAGAAAATAGTCGATGTAGCCTCAATTTTGGTTAGATACCACCTATTCTTCTCCGACATCGAGAAAATAACACTTTCGGCTGTTCGACGGATAGTACGAAATGTCGGCCCCGAGAATGTTTGGGATCTTATGAAAATTAGAGCCTGCGATAGAATCGGAATGGGTCGCCCAAAAGAAACACCGTATCGTTTACGAAAATATCAATCGATGATAGAAGAAGCGATGCGCGCTCCGGTCTCTGTTGGTATGTTAAAAGTTGACGGTAAAAAAATTATGGATGTTACTCATGAAACACCCGGACCAAAAATTGGATTTATTCTTCACGCATTGCTCGAAGAAGTTTTTGATAATCCAGAAAATAATACGGAGGAGTTTCTTGTGAAACGAGCCGTGGAACTTAACAAATTATCCATAAAAGAGCTTGAAAAGCTTGGCAAAGCTGGCAAAGAGAAAAAAGAGGAAGAGGAAGAAAAAGAGCTGGCTGAAATTAGAAAAAGACACGGAGTAAAATAAAAAAATGAAAATCCAGGAAGGACCGTCCTTTTTGAACCCAGGGTTAAGGACGGTCCTTTCTGGATTACGCTTTACTTTAACTCAAGCACAATAGGGCAGTGATCAGATCCGTAAAAGTTTGTCATCATGTTTGTACTTTTTACAGACTTAAGAAGATCGGGAGTAATAAAAAAATAATCTAAACGCCAACCAACATTTCTATCGCGAGCACCAGTTTGCATATCCCAAAATGTATAAACCTCCCGAGTGTTAGGGTAGAAATGACGAAAAATGTCTATGTAGCCGTGATAAATAAGCTCGTCAATCCAAGCTCGTTCTTCCGGCAAAAATCCAGTATTTTGTTCATTTTCTTTTGGTCGCGCCAAATCTATTTCCTCGTGGGCGGTGTTTATATCTCCGCAAAAAATAACTTTGTGGCCTTTTTTGCGAAGTTTCTCTGCAAATGCCAAGAAATTATCATAAAACTTAAGTTTGTACGCCAATCGTTCCGGTCCGCCGCCTCCGTTAGGGAAGTAGCAATTCAAAAGGACAAAGTCTGGATAATAAAGGACAAGTAGTCGTCCTTCTTGATCCATGTCCTTTATGCCAATACCTTCTTCGACTTTCTCTGGTTTTTGTTTTGTGTAGATTGCAACCCCGCTATATCCTTTGCGCGTTTTGGAATGACTAAAATATGAAAAATATCCTTTTGGATTTCGTACTTCTTCGGGCAGTTGTTCTGCCTCTGCTTTTGTTTCTTGCAGACAAAGTATGTCGGGATTTATTTTTAAAATCTCCGCCCAATTACCTTTTTTATTTACTGCCCGAAGTCCGTTTACATTCCACGAGATTATATTCATAGGATAATAATATCACAAAAAATCACTCTTCTTTGCTGTGAAATTTTTTATGCACATCGCGAAGTTGTTGATCAGTCACATGCGTATAAATCTGAGTAGTTGCAATGTTAGAATGCCCAAGCATCATTTGTACCGAGCGAATATCAGCCCCATTTTGCAAGAGGTCTGTGGCAAATGAGTGTCGAATAACATGGGGAGTAACTTTCTTTGAGATGCCAGCTTTCAGCGCATAGTGTTTTACTAACCGTTCCACGGACCGTGGAGTTAGGCGCAAAGAATCTTTTTTATCTTCTGACAAACTTTTTTCCGTTCGCACAAAAAGTGCGTCATCAACATCAGTTCGTTTTGCAAGATAATTTTTAATAGATTTTTTTGCGCTGTCAGATAAAAATACTACGCGAACTTTTTCTCCCTTTCCTCGAACAGAGAATTCATCTTTATTCAGATCAAGGTCGCACGATAGGGAACAAAGCTCAGAAAGTCGCAGGCCCGTAGAGAAGAAAAGTTCCAAAATAGCCTTATCCCGTAAGCTTTTTATGTCGTCTCCGCTTGGCGCAGAAAGCAGTCGCTTTAGATCTGGCGAGGAAATAAGATCAAGATCTCGCTCGGAAACTTTTGCAAGATCAATTCGTTCAGGGGAAAGAGATTCAACTCCGCGCTTTCGTAAATATTTTAAAAAACTTCTGAGCGCAATTAAATAATAGTTTTGAGTTTTTTTCTTGAGCGTTTCAGCGCGCCCGCCAACAGTCAATCCGCTCTCCTGTCTGTTCAACCACAAACGAAACTCGCGCACAGTATCGTCTGTGATATCTTTTGGTTTTGAAACCTTGCTGAAGCTTAAAAATCTATCGAGATATCTCTCATAATTTTCAATAGTTTTCAAACTCCGCCCTTTTTCGATCTCTAGGTGTTCAAAAAACTGCCGTTTTAGTGTTTGTAGATCCATTTTTTAGATAGTCACAAATATTGTGCGACATCAATAGTATACACTGTCATGAGGGAATCTGGGAAGGACAGTCCTTTTTGAACCCAGAGTTAAGGACCGTCCTTGCCAGACTCTAGCTGTGTATTGTTAATTATTCCCTTATGCGTTAAACTTTACCTATGACTTCATCAAAGAACAGTTACATCTTGATAGAAGATTCGCGTAACTTGGACGATGATGCAGCCGATAACAACCCAGGAACTGAGGAACCCAAAGAAGCGTCCTCGAAAACACTCGAGGATAACGGCATCTTTGTTGATGAGAAAGGTGAAGATGAAGATACCTCTTCTCTCAAAAATGATTTCTCAAAGGAATTGATGGATCAAACTGGAGTTGAAATCATCCCTTCAAAAGAGGATGAAAGGGGCGAAGAATGGTAGGGGATATTGTGTAAAAAACTTTTTATTCCCGTTAGATTATTAGTTAATGTGCGAATTTATATAATATGGATCGTAATAGCAAATACTTTTTAGGTTTCGTCGCTCTCGTTATTGTTCTGCTCGTTGGATACAAATTCAAGCAGTTTATTATTGACAAAGATTTCACACTCATTGCAAACATCCCTTGTGATCCCGCAACTGAATCATGCTTTAGGGTTGTCTGCGACCCTGAAGGTTGCGATGATTCATCTGGAATTGTTAACTCCGATGGTTCTCCTTACAAGAAAATAACACTTCCTTATTCAAAAGCTCCTAATTGTTTGATCGAAGAAAATTGTACTCCCGTCGAAGCTTCTCAAATATGCGTAGCTGGCGACACAACCTGCATAATTGATACCTGTTCAGAGGATACGCTAGAGGATGGCGAAGAGTGCGTACCTGCTGCAACAGATGCAACTGGAACAGAAACCCCGGCCACAACCGAAACTCCTGTAGCAAATTAAAAATTAAACATGAGTATATTTGGTAACATTATAAGCCCCTATTTCTGGGTGGTGGTTGTGAATCAAATATCGGTTTCTTTCTTAGTCTATTCTCTTACCATTCCCGCATTGATCGCCCCTGCTTTCGGTGTTTTCCTCTACTTAAAAACAAAAAAACTAAGCAGTTTTTATTTGCTTCTTCTTTGTATTGTTTTTTCTACCTACGCCATTCTTGACCTAGGAAGCTGGTTCCCTAATCCTGCGATATCTTTGGGTACATGGTCTGTCTTAGATATTTTTAGCACTAGTTTCTTCATCCTTTCGTTTTGGTTCTTGTATACATTCGTAAAAGAACGCGATCTGCCAATGTGGCTGAAAGTTCTGACTGCCAGCGCGCTTGTGCCGACTCTTGTAATAACAGCGTCAAGTATAAACTTGAATCTTTTTTTTGGGCCTTCGGTTTCGGGATTGGAAAATCAATCGGTTACAAATTACAATTCAATTCTAGATTTTTTCTTTATCTTTGTCGTTATGGTCTTCTCGGCTGTGGAATACTTTAAAGCGAAAGATCCGCTTAGTAAAAAGAAAATGGCACTTTCGGGCATAGGCATTGTTGTGTTTCTTTTTGTTTTCTGTATCGTGCTGACGATAAGTAATTTTATCATTGCCATTAATTTCTTGGGGCTTGGAGCAAATGCTTATGTCTATACAATTGATTTGTATAGCCTTTTCGGGATGCCAATTTTCCTGACATTTCTCGGATATCTCATTGCAAAATACCAGGTATTTGATATCAAACTCATCAAATCGGTTGCCTATATGGTTGCTCTAATGGTGCTTTTGTTCGTGGGCTTGTTCTTTGCGTAAATAAATTAAAAATATGAATCCGCCTTTTCCATTCATGAGCCCATATCTCTGGACCGTACTCGTAAATCAAATATCGATTTCTTTTGTCGTGTATTCGCATTTAGTGCCCACAATCGTAGCAATAGCTCTTGGTATATTTTTATTCTTGAAAACAAAAAAACTAAGCACTCTTTACTTATTGCTTCTCTGTGCTAGTTTTTCCATATTCGCTTTCTTCGATTTGGCGGTGTGGATTTTTAACGGCGAAGAAATAATGTTTTTCTGGTCGATTTTGGATATTTTTAGCGTCAGCTTTTTTATACTCTCATATTGGTTCTTGTACTCATTCGTAAAAGAACGCGATCTTCCTTTGTGGCAAAAGGTTTTAACGGCGGGCGCACTTGTGCCTACGCTTGTAACAACCGTGATGAGTATAAATATGAACACATACTTGGTTGCCATTGGGGTTGCTATAGAAAACCAAACGATTACTAACTATCTTTCATTTCTGGAGATTTTTTTCATCCTGCTTGTTATCATTTTTACCATTGTCCAATACCGAAAAGCCCCTGATGCTAATAACAAAAAGAAAATAGTTCTTGCTGGAGTAGGTGTAACAGCTTTTTTGTTTACATTCCTTTTTGCTTATGCCATTGTAAATTTTATTATTGCAATCAATTTGTGGGGACTTGCATCAACAAGTTATGTATACAATATTTCTCCTTACGCGCTTTTTGGGATGCCGATCTTCCTTGCATTCCTTGGTTATCTTATCGCGAAATATCAAGCATTCGATGTTAAACTGATCAAATCAATAGTTTATATGGTGCTTCTAATGGTGCTTTTGTTTGTGGGCTTGTTCTTTACTTAATCAAAAAAAAATATGATTACACCACCTTTTTCTTTTATAAGTGCTTACTACTGGACTATAGTCGTAAAGATGATATCGATTTATTTTTTGGCTTATGCTGATATCGGCGCCGCAGTCCTTGCTATAGCATTTGGAACTTTTCTTTTCATAAAAGCGAAGAGACTATCAAGTTTTTATTTGTTTCTTCTGTGTACAATCTTTGCCATTTACAGTTTTGGTGATTTTGCAACATGGATTTTAAGTGAGGATTTGGGAATGTCTGTTTGGTCTGTTTTGGATGTCCTCAGTGTTAGTTTTTTTATTCTTTCGTTTTGGTTCTTGTATACATTCGTAAAAGAACGCGATTTGCCGATGTGGCTGAAAGTTCTGACCGCTAGCGCGCTTATACCGACTCTTGTAGTAACAGCGTTAAGTATAAATCTTAATACTTGGGTTGTTCCTTCTGGTATGGCGATAGACAATGCAGTTGTTGCCAATTATCATTCATGTTTGTACGGCTTTTTTATCCTGCTTACTATTATTTTTACTATTATTGAATATCGAAAAGCCCTCGACACTGTCAACAAAAAGAAGATTGCTCTTGCTGGAATAGGAGTGGCAACCTTTTTATTTGCATACTTCTTTGTTTACGCGATTGTAAACTTTGTCATCGCAATTAACTTATGGAATCTGGCATTAACAGGTTACGCGTATATAATTTCTCCTTATGCTCTTTTCGGTATGCCAATCCTCCTCGCATTTCTCGGGTATCTCATCGCGAAATATCAGGCGTTTGATGTTAGATTGATTAAATCAATAGCCTACATGATAGTTTTGATGGTATTATTATTTATCGGGCTCTTCTTTGCCTAAAAATTTAAAATGACAACATATTTTTCTTCATTCGTAAGCCCTTACTTCTGGACAGTTGTTGTAAATCAAATATCGATTCCTTTTTTAGTTTATTCATGCATTGTACCGGCAATCTTGGCTATAGCCTTTGGTACATTTTTATATTTAAAAACAAAAAAGTTGAGCAGTTTTTACCTGTTTCTGCTTTGCTTAGCTTTTGCTGCCTATGCTATCTTCGATTTGGCATGTTGGTTCCCTAGTGCGCCAATAGAATTGGGAGTATGGTCTGTTTTGGATATATTTACCGTGAGCTTCTTTGTTTTTTCTTACTGGTTTTTGTACTCATTTATAAAAGAACGAGATCTTCCTTTTTGGCAAAAGGTTGTAACGGGAAGCGCGCTTGTGCCTACACTCGTGATAACTGCGATGAGTATAAATATGAATACTTTTTCTGGGCCTTCGGCGGTTGGCATAGAAAGTTTGTCAGTTACGAACTACAATTCAGTTTTATTTCTTTTATTAATACTGTTAATTGTTGTCTTTTCTGTTAAGGAATATATTAAGGCGGGTGATTCACTTAACAGAAAGAAGATAGCGCTTGCTGGTTTGGGTGTGATTGTGTTTCTTTTTATTTTTTTCAGTATATTAGTTGTAACAAATTTTGTTATTGCTGTTGACCTTTGGGGGCTTGGCGCAAACGGATATGTATACACAATAGATTCTTATAGTTTGTTCGGAATGCCAATTCTATTGGCGTTTCTTGGATATCTCATCGCAAAATATCAGGCATTCGATATAAGGTTGATCAAATCTGTTGCCTATATGGTAATCCTAATGATCCTTCTGTTCGTCGGTTTGTTTTTTGCTTAATTTTTATCTGCCATGTTTTGTAGTACAATTAAATAATGAGTTTCTTTGCCAACACTATAAGCCCATATTTTTGGAATGTAGTTGTAAATCAAATATCAATTTCTTTTCTGGTTTATTCTATGGTCGTACCAGCAGTGTTGGCTATTGCTTTCGGTACATTTCTCTACCTAAAAACCAGAAAACTAAGCAGCCTTTATTTATTGCTTCTCTGCTATTCTTTTGCTATCTACGCCATTCTTGATTTGGCAACTTGGTTCCCAAATGGAGCTATCGAAATGGGGGCATGGTCTCTTTTGGACATATTTAGCGTAGTTTTCTTTATTCTTTCGTATTGGTTCCTCTATTCATTCGTAAAAGAACGCGATTTGCCACTCTGGCAAAAGGTTTTAACTGGAGGCACGCTTTTACCTACGCTTGGATTAACTGTATTAAATATAAACATAAATATTTTTTCCGGACCACAGGTTACGGGGCTAGAAAACCAATCGGTTACGCTTTATTATACGATTTTATATTTTCTCTTTATTCTTCTAGTTATTATTTTTTCTGCTAGAGAATATCTTAAGACCGAAGATTCCATCAGCAAAAAGAAGATAGCGCTTGCTGGTACCGGCGTAACAATATTCCTTTTTGTTTATTTTATTATATTGATACTAGTAGGTTTTATTATTGCTATTAATCTCTGGGGGCTTGCGGCGAATGCTTATGTTTATAGCGTTGATTTATATAGCCTTTTTGGAATGCCGATTCTTTTGGGGTTTCTCGGTTATCTCATCGCTAAATATCAGGCATTTGATATGAGACTCATTAAATCCATAGTTTACATGCTGGCTTTGATGGTTATTTTATTCATCGGTTTATTTTTCACATAACAAAATGGCACTTTTTTCATCATTATTTAGTCTCTATGGTATCGGTACTCTTGAGAAACAAATTTCTATTTCTTTCTTGGTTTATTCTCTCCTCGTTCCAGCGGTAATGGCTATTGCTTTTGGTACATTCCTCTATTTAAAAACTAAAAAACTAAGCAGCTTCTATTTGTTCCTACTCTGCTACATTTTTGGCATCTATTCCATCCTTGATTTGGGAACATGGGCTCCAAATGCCGAGATAGTGATGTTTACTTGGTCGATTTTGCGAATCTTTAGTCTCGGGTCTTTCGTTTTTTCTTACTGGTTTTTATATGTGTTTCTAAGAGAGCAAGATTTGCCTATATGGCAGAAAATATTTACATCGCTGGCCCTATTAACGACGATTATACCTACCGCGTTAAGTACGAATATGAGTATATATATTGCTCCAACTGGGATAGCAATTGAAAATCAAGGTGTTTTTAATCTCCTTTCTACTTGCCAGTTTTTCTTTATCTTGGTGGTAATTATTTTTTCGATAATTGAATATTTCAAAGCCGGCGATGCTGTCCGCAAAAGAAGAGTCATCCTTGCGGGCTCTGGTGTAACAATCTTCCTCTTTGTTTACTTTTTGGTAATGGTTGTAATAGGTTATGTTATTTCTATTAACTTATGGGGCCTCGGGGCAAATAATTATATATACAATATAGATTCTTATGCTAGTTTCGGAATGCCAATATTCTTGGCATTTTTGGGTTATCTCATCGCCAAGTATCAAGCGTTTGATGTGAAGTTGATAAAATCAATAGTGTATATGGTGATTCTAATGGTGCTTTTGTTTATCGGTCTATTCTTTGCTTAGTTTTTATCTGAAGTCAACTATAGTACAATTAAAAAATGAGTCTATTTGCCAATATCATAAGTCCTTACTTTTTGCTGATAACAGAAAAAGAAATATCAATTTCTTTTTTAGTCTACTCTTTGATGGTGCCGGCGGTGTTGGCTGTTGCTTTTGGCGCATTTTTGTATTTAAAAACTAAAAAATTATCAGCTCTTTATTTGTTCCTCCTGTGTTCGGTTTTTTCTATATATGCATTCTTGGATTTAGTTAGTTGGTTTCCGAATGCCCAAATATCGACATTTTCTTGGTCGATTCTGGATGTGTTTGATACTAGTTTTTTCATTCTTTCGTATTGGTTTTTGTACTCTTTTGTAAAGGAACATGACCTGCCTTTGTGGCAAAAGGTTCTTACTGGAAGCACCTTAATTCCTATTTTGGCAATCACTGCATTTTCGATAAACATGAATGCTTTTACCGCGTCTTTGGCAATAGGGATAGAAAACCAGGCAGTTACTAATTACAATTCAGTATTACTACTTCTATTTGTCTTACTCACGATTGTCTTTTCTGCCGTGGAATATTTCAAAGCAACAGACCCGCTTAGTAAAAAGAAAATTGCTCTTGCGGGAACTGGAGTAGCGGCATTTCTTTTTATTTTTACTATTATATTGGTGGTAGTGAACCTTATTATCTCTACTAACCTCTGGGGGCTTGCTGCAAATTCATATGTATACAATATTGACCTTTATAGTCTTTTTGGAATGCCAATCCTTCTCGCGTTTCTTGGTTATCTCATAGCAAAATACCAAGCATTCAATATGAAGCTCATCAAATCCGTCGCATATATGGTTCTCCTGATGGTTATTCTGTTTATTGGTCTGTTTTTCGCATAAAACCCTTTAAATATAGTAAAAGCTTGCAATTTTAGGCATTCTGTGCTAAGGTAGTGCCAATGATTACGACGAAGAGAAAGCAGAATATTATCAAGAAAGCCCAGATTCACGCTAAGGATACGGGTTCTCCGGAGGCTCAAGTAGCCATTCTTTCTGTACGCATCGATGAACTCGCAGCGCATTTGAAGAAAAACACAAAGGACAATCACTCCCGCCGAGGACTTTTGCAAATGGTGGCAGATCGCCGAACACATTTGAACTATCTCAAGCGCAAGAGCAAGTCTCGTTACGACACTCTTGTAAAGAAGACTGGGTTGAAATAATTTTCTCTACCACAGCGCCGAGATGGCGCTGGGTTTGTAAAAGTCGTTATCATTTTTTAATAGAAGTTCCTTAAACGGAACAATCAGAGAAGTTTTTCTCTGAGCGCAGTAAGCGCAAATAATACAATTGAATATGGCAGTAATTAAACAGAAAGAGCAGCGTGTTGCAATGCTCATTGACACGCAAAACCTTTACCACAGTGCACGAAACCTATACGGCACAAAGGTAAACTTCGGAGCAGTTTTAAAAGAAGCAGTAGCAGGACGACATCTCATTCGCGCAGTTGCGTATGTTATAACAACAGAAAAAGAAGACGAAAAAAGCTTCTTTGAGGCGCTAAACACGCTCGGCATTGAAACGAAGACAAAAGATCTTCAGATCTTTTTCGGTGGGGCAAAGAAAGCCGACTGGGATGTGGGACTTGCGGTAGACGCAATTCGTCTTGCGTCTAAAGTAGATGCGGTTATCCTAGCTTCCGGAGACGGAGACTTTGTTCCTCTCGTTGAATATTTGAAGTTTATGGGAACGCAAGTAGAAGTTATTACTTTTGGTCGTTCGGCTTCAAGCAAGCTTCGCGAAGCAGCGGATGACTTCATAGATATGTGCGATGACCAGCGAAAATACCTAATGGGTTTTCGCGGTGGCAACAGGAGACCAGCAGGCAATGTCCGTAGGAATCCTAACAAACAAGCAGGTAGCGGGACGCCCAAAGCACAATAAGAGCCCAAAATAAATTGAGAAAAAGCCAATTATATCGAATATAATTGGCTTTTTTCAAACCCCTATTGACTTTTTCTGTGGATATGCCACAATTATAATAGTAATAACGAGTTTGTCTGTACATTGATTTTGCCATTTTTCCCCCCCACTACCATGGAAGCCGCTTCGATAACACCGGTTGCCTTTAGATGGAGAAAAAAACTTCCTAAATACATCAGGAGACACATCAAAGCATACAAAGACCACAGAGGGTCGTGGAGTTTCAGAAAAAGCCAGCTCATACGAGCTTGCCAGCTCACGGCAGAACTCTCTTCCAAATTTCACACAACTGAAGAAGAGGACAGGTTCATAGCGGAAACATGCGTATTCATACAAGAAGAAATTGGGAAGTTCCGCTACAATAGTCCCTTGATAGGGAAGTTTAACTGGAAATTCCTCAGGGATGTTTGGATGGTCCAACACCACGAGGCTGTTTTGAAAGCCATGACAGCCCGCAAGCGCAGTAAAACCACTCCAAGCGAACCTCGCGAAGAGCCACAAATGGCAATGAATTTCGGAAATTGAAGCAATTTCCGAGAAAGGCGCCCTACCGTTGGACGCCTTTTCTTTTTGTCGAAATTGCTGTAGTGTAAACCCTAGCAATTTGTACTTTTCCCCCCAATATAGATATGGCACAATTATCCCGTAAAGACTGGGAAGAACTTTCCATAAAGCTGTTTAGGTTAATTAAAATAAAAACAGATGTGCCACCACCGGTTGGCTTCTACCCAAAAGAGGATGCGCAAGAGATAGAAGACATGGCGTTCAGACTGGCGTCAAATGTGCGCTGTCGCGGAGAAGCTACGATTGCGCGAGAGATGGCACCAAAAGGTGGCCCAGCCGAGAAAAAAGCACTAGAAATGTTAAAGAAATACGAAGACCCAGCACCATAAACGGTTGCTGGGTATTTTTTTGTTGGGTTGACTTTTTAAGTAATTATTGTAGAGTATACAACCGGAAACCGTTCTTTTACTTCTTTTCACAATTTCGCTATATGAAAGAGCAATCTTTCGATGTCCGCGTGACCGAGGTCCAACGCGCCGGCTTTGCCACCCTGACCGCCGAGAAAGCGAAGTCTCCAAAGGGATTATTCCTTCGCAAGAGATGGAATCGTCTCTCTTTAGGGCTTGCTAAAAGTAGCCTCATTGAAACAGAGGAGCAATTCAAGGTTACACGCGAATCAGTACCTCCTGACAGCGAGGCACTCCAAGTTCTTTGCGTCAGATACGATGAGCTCATGGCAGAAATAAAAAGACGCCGTCGTGTTCATTAATCTACACGACCATGCACAGGGGAACGAGAAGCCAATCCGATACGCGACGGATTGGCTTTTTTCATACCCAGCACCCAGAAACAACGAATTGCAAAGGACCGTCCTTTTCAAATTCTTAAGGACGGTCCTTGTTTTTCTGGGTGCTGGGCTTGACTTTTTCTGTGGTTATGCTATATTTACCTCCAGGTTGTTTGGAGGTTTTGTACTTCCACTAAAATATAGCTCTTTTAAAAACCACTTAAATACTCGCCATAGCCAAAAGATGCTTAAAAATTAGGCGTTTGTTGGCTATGGCGAACATTCGTGTTTGCCGGGCTTTCTATCTCTGCTCTGTCCTTTTTTGGGCTTAGCTTCATTTTCCCCCTTTTTCTATGAGCGTCGACTGCTCCTCTCTTAAAAAGTTTGAGTCCGCATGCAACAAGGTTCTGAAAAAAATATCCAAGGAACTGATAGCAGCGGAAAAAGAATTTCAGAATGCTGTCCAGAGGAAAAGGGCTGCGTTGGAGAAATTGCATTCAAGGAAGCTCCACATGAGAGATGTCTGCCGGGCAGAGAGCTCTTTTGATGATGCAGAAGACGCCAAACAAGTCTCATTAGAAAAACTTGAAGACCTGATTTCTGAATTAAACGCCATGGAGACTGAGTGTCTGTATAGGGCGGCACCAATGGGAAGCATGATGAAAACGCTTGCCCGCAGAAAACACAGTGGTATCAAACGCTCTTAAATGAGCAAGAACCGATAAATACAGCCCTTAAGGCTGGGCGGTGATCCAACAGATCACCGCTTTTTTATTGTCACCCATTGACTTTTCCTGTGTATATGCTATAGTTACCTCCAGGTTGTTTGGAGGTTTTGTACTTCCACTAAAATCGTTCTTTTAAAAAGATTTGTTTGTGTCGTGACCAATAGGAGCTTAAAATTCTTGAGTCCTGCTGGTTGCGACACACTTTTAGTGTTGCTATTACCAATATTCATTTTATGGAACATGCGCAACTCCGCACGCCAGAATGGGAACATGCCGTTTTGAGTGCTAATACCTTTTACGAAAGAGTTCAAGTGGTTTTCAATCTATGGAAAACCCTCCAAAAAGGTAAACGCGCCGAACCTCTTTCCGCTGAACTGGTTGATGATTCTGGAGCGACTCCTCGCCTCAGAAGAATCGACCCACTGCTCAAGGCAGCGCTGATGCGGCTTAAGCAGCTCAGCGAGGATCTAAACTGGGAGGAAAAGCAGATATACAAGCTCTGCTTTGGCCTCTTGAGTGAAGGGGAAAGAACAGTTAATCATTCTTGCGACTATCTCCGCAAATATCTCTCCTCGGGAGACAATTCGGTGGAGAAGGTTCGCGGAGTTCCAATAACTGTTGTGTCGCCAAGAGGATTTGCCGGGGGGTTTAGTTTTGCTCGCGCATAACTAACCTCACGGAGACACCCCCTAGCTTTACTGTTAGGGGGTGTTTTTTTAAAATGACATTGACATTTAAGGAGGGGGTGCTATGTTCTGGGCAGATTACGAACAGGCTCTGAGATCTTTTACTTCCATCTTACCCCCATGCGCCTATGGAAAATACCTTCGGATTGGGGAGTCGAGATGCTCCCCGTTATGCAGACACATCAAGAATAAAGACATCTCATAAAAAGCGAGAGTGGGAGAAATTTGCCCGTTCGCTTTCTACATTCAACGGACTCATTGCGGCTTCTTATGAACTCAGTGGTTCTTCGCAAGACCGGCTGGAAGAAAGCCACGAACAGGAAATTTTTTCAGAAGTACACAGGGTTGTTGCCGGCAGGTCTAAAAAATCTAGGAGAGAAAAAGAAATTGAAATTTCTTTCAACGATGAAAATTGGAAACACTACTGTTCAAACAAGGGGAGCAGGCGGGAAAGAAGGGTCTATCTCAAAAAGTGGGCTGATTCGCTAAAATTTGTTTACAGAAAAGCAGACAGCTCGCTCGAGAGACAAGCGCCTTGAACTCAATTTGGTTCAAGGCGTTTTTTTATTTTCTCTTTTATCCACGATGTGTTCGTTGTATAATGTAACAAATGGAGAACATTGGAACACCAATAAAATCTAGCGCTTCAAACGCGCCACTGCCGACTCAAGAAGTTCCGAAAGAATCTCTTGGGTTTCCTCCTCCTAAAGTTATTCGCACAATGAAAAGCGATATGTTCGAAGTGTCCCAAAGTAGGCCAATGATTAATAATTCTATGACCATGCCAGAGAAAAAAGCCCCTATGGAAAAATCTATATCTCAAATCCCTATTCCAGTTCGTACTTCCGCCCCTGTAATAAAAATGAACCTGAAACAATCTTCCTCTTCGCATTTTTTTAGCAGAATGATGGTCGTAATAGTCGCGCTTTTAATTTTAGGAAGCGGCGGATGGGTTACATACAAATTTGTTTTACCAAAACTTTCAACAATAAGTTTTCCAAGCATCTCGTTCCCATCGTTTTGGAAGAAAAATGCCGGAACCCTCGCAACGACAGCAACGACGACTCCAACAATAGTAACTCCGCCTCCTCCTCTTATTGCTTCGCAATCTGAAAAACGGTTTGTAGTAAATAGCCAATCTTCTCTAGAATTATTTTCGATGGTTTCTACAGAACGCATGCTCGGAGGCGCTTTGGATGAAATCAAGAACCTCAGCTTCGTAGAAGAAGTTTCCGGAACGCAGGGTACGACAGAAACAAATGTAATTGCGTTCAGTCGCTTGGTTTCATTGTCTGGTATTTCTGCTCCCGATATATTCATCCGTTCGGTTGTAGATCCTTTTATGGCTGGACTCCTCGGGGAAGAAAAAGGATTATACACTCCATTTATGGTTTTCAAAGTTTCCGCTTACGACACAGGGCTTGCGGGAATGTTGCAGTGGGAGCAAAATTTGCCGAAATTTTTTGATACGGTATTTGGTACAAAAGTTGGTTCACAGGCGTCAGCCAAGCTCAAGTTCCGTGATGTTGTCGTTGCAGGACACGATGCGCGAGTTCTTGGCGGAAATCCGGGCTTGACACTTGCGTATATGCTTGAAGATCCAACGACTATTATCGTTGCAGAATCAACGACAGCTCTTGAGAAATTGGCAGGTTTGATGTCGGGGAAATAGCTCTAGAAAACAAGGACTGTCCTTTTTGAATTCCCAAGGACAGTCCTTGTTTTCTAGAAATGCACCTGCATCTACTTTACTAACCTTACTAACTTTATAAACTTTTAACTTGCGCACTTCGTGCGCTGGGTTGCATTTAGCGCAGAGCATTGTTAAACTAACTCATATGACAAATATTCCTGAAATGAAAAAAATGCTCCTTGCAGAAAAGGCGCGCCTTGAGGGCGAGCTTGGTTCTGTCGGGCATAAGAATCCAGATATAAAAGGGGACTGGTCGCCATCTGCACCAGACCTAAATAGTCCTACCTCAGACCCTACGGATGTATCCGATAGTATTGAGGAGTTCGAGAAAAATGCCGCTCTTGAAGTGGAACTCGAAGCAAGACTTATGGAAGTAGATGTAGCATTAAACAAGATAGAAGCTGGTTCATTTGGCAAGTGCCGTATTTGCAAAGCTCCCATCGAAGAAGCTCGCCTAAAAGCAAATCCTGCCGCACAAACTTGTATCGCCCATCGCGAGGGATAGGCACGCAAGACATGCAATTTTCAAAAATCTTCTCAGCACAAACTGTCGGTCTGGTTGCGCATATTATCGATGTTGAAGTGGATCTCTCCCGAGGGCTCCACTCTTTTTCTTTGGTGGGATTGCCAAGCGCTTCTGTAGATGAATCGCAAGATCGCGTAAGCGCAGCGATTAAAAATTCTGGTTTCACTTCGCCAAAACAGAAAAATCAGAAAATAGTCATCGCGCTTGCGCCGGCAGAACTCAAAAAAGAGGGTTCTCATTATGACCTTGCTATCGCTCTGGCATATCTAACTGCGTGCGATGAAATTAAATTTAATCCGACGGGGAAAATTTTCCTCGGAGAACTGTCTTTGGACGGCAAGTTGCGACCAATACATGGAACACTTCTTCTTGCGCAAGCTGCATCTCGCGCCGGGTTCACAGAAATTTTTGTACCGGAAGAAAATGCCCGCGAAGCAGCATTAGTTGCTGGAATTACTGTATATGGCGCGCGCTCGTTGACGGAAGCTATAGAACATCTTCGCAAAGAAAATCCAAAAACTATAACTGCGTGCAAGAGGGACAAAACTCTCGAAAAAACAGAGTCAAAAGAAAAAATTGTCGACCTATCCCATATTAAAGGGCAGGGTTTTGCCAAACGAGCGCTTGAAATATCTGCAGCGGGGAAACACAACCTGGCAATGTGGGGTCCGCCGGGAACAGGAAAGACAATGCTTGCGCAGGCATTTTCAAATCTTCTTCCAAAACTTTCCGACGAAGAAATGCTCGAGGTAACCGGGATTCATTCTGTTGCGGGAACGCTTCGCGGAGAAATAATCGGTTATCCGCCCCTTCGTGCGCCTCATCACACCGCATCATATCCTTCAGTAATCGGGGGAGGATCCACGCCAAAGCCGGGCGAGATAACACTTGCGCATCGAGGCGTGCTTTTTCTTGACGAATTTCCCGAATTTGATCGTCGTGTAATAGAATCTTTGCGCGAACCGCTTGAAGAGGGGCATATTCGTATTGCGAGAAGCAAAGGACACGACACTTTTCCTGCTAGATTTATTTTGCTCGCAGCAATGAACCCATGCCCATGCGGAAAATATGGAAGCGAAGAACGATGCACCTGTATGCCTGGAACTCTTGCTGGATATCAGCGAAAACTTTCTGGTCCGATAATTGATCGTATTGATCTTTGGGTAAAAGTTTCAAAGATAAGCCACGACAAACTTTCAGATACTAAGTCTGGCGAACCAAGTGAAAGCGTTCGTGCACGGATAGAGACTGCTCGCGATTTACAAAGAGCTCGTTTTAAAAACCACCCGAGGGGAATTACCGTTAATAATGAAATGAGGGCGGATGATATAGAAAAATATATAGTTCTTCCGCTAAAATTGCGTACTCTTTTCAATACTTCCGCAGAAAAGCTAAAATTGTCCCCGCGCGCTTATCATAAAGTGCTCAAAGTCGCCCGCACTATTGCAGACCTTGGTTCTGCACCAGACATTTTAGAAGAACATATAATGGAAGCTCTCGCGTATAGACCGACGGACCTCAGGTAATCAAGAAAGACATAGAAAAAGGACGGTCCTTTTTGAATTCTCAAGGACCGTCCTTTTTCTATGCCCCTTTAGTATTAAAATGGATTTTTTGCCCCGTGAACTTCAAAGTGAAGATGAGGACCCGTTGAACGGCCCGTTGAACCTTCTGTGCCGATCTGTTCGCCTTGAGAAACTTCTGCTCCCTCTGTTGCATATATTACGCTCATGTGGCCATAAAGCGTCTGAGTGCCATTATCGTGATCGATAATTACATAATTTCCATAACCTCCGTTCCATCCATAACGAGCTACCACTACGGTGCCGTCTGCTGCGGCATAAATTAGGTTACCCTTTGGCGCACCAATATCTATACCATTGTTTGCATGCAACCCCTGAGTTTTGTGTCCCGTAGGAAGTGGATTTATGTAATAACCGTCATATGAAGGGTAGCTGGCGATTAGCCGTGAACGAGCCGCTGTTAGACCGCTAGTTACTGTCGTAGTTCCTCCTGAGGTTGTAGAAATTTCAACGCCATCTGGGATGAGAATAACATCGCCGATCGAAAGAGTACTTTCCGAAGTGAGATCATTGAAAGAAAGAATATCTCCCACATCTCCTTTGTATTTTTTGGCGATGCTTTGGATAGTTTCACCCTTCTTTATCGTGTGCTGGATACCACTCATAGGAAGAATGACCAGGGATTGTCCTACCTTAAGAGTAGCTTTTGGGTTAAGGTCGTTTGCCCAGACGATTGTGTTAACGCTGACATCGTACATCTTGGCAATTTGCTGAAGCGTATTCCCTGATTTCACGACATACAAACTCACAATTCCTTTCCCCGCTCTTGATTTGATATCAGCTGTTGTGCCAGAAGGACTGGTGTCCGGAACGAGGGCACTATCGTTAACTACTGTAATATCTCCACCCCCAGTAGCGGCAGTGTCTGTGACTCCTGAACCAACCTCCATTAGGGAAATTGTTTGGGAGGTTCTTGTTTCTTTTGCTTCTGCCGGCTGAACTGCTTTGGGTGTGCTAAATAAATAGGAAAGGAGGCTGGCTTGTGCCACAACCGGGAACCAGAGCCCCATACTCGAGAAAACCCAGATAAACCCGATGGTTCCGAGTCTTGTAAAATATGAGTATTTCGCCCACGGGGAAAAGGAGTTTTTGCCGTTGGGGTCCTTGAATTTAGTAGAAATAAGCTTAAGTTTAAGGCGTTTTTCGGTCGGTCAAGCGGTAAAAGGCAGGAAATATCGTATCTTTAGCATAAACTAGGGTTTTTACCCCTAGACCACTAAAGGGTAGCACACCTGGAGGGGAGTGAAAAGGGGCAAGGGGAATACCTGTGCATAACTAAAAAGTGTCACCCAGCGGGGTGTCGGGCTCTTGGTGGTGTTCAGAAAACACGAAATAATGTTGATTATAGACAGGCCGTGCTTTGCTTTTGCAAATTGCCATCTCGATTCACCACCAATATAAAACCTTTACCGTATTGAAGTATTAAAACCGTGCACAGGTCTGTGCAAAATGTAGTTTTGAAAACTTGGTGGAGAGCCCTAACCCCGCTGGGTTGACTTTTCGGAGAATTGTGATAAAACTTTGGGTAGATACAGCCCTTTGTAAAACTTCTAGCTTAGATAGATATCTTTCTATTTCTTTTTCCCCAACTTAAGTATGTCGCAAGACACCCTGTCCTATCCGGCTTTGGTTCAAAACCACGAAAAATCTTGGAAGCGGGTTGCGCGCGTTCTAATCTTTGTCGCCGCGGCTCTCTTCTTTTTCGGGTGTAGCAAAACACCAACACCGCCAACGGCAGACCTCCCTGGGTCAACGCAAGTAAAAGCTGCTTTGGTCAATGCGCCGGATGTTTCGGAAAAGACGCTCAAGACAAATTCAGAGCCATCGACAGCAGAGGTTGTACCACAAAATCGAGGCCAAACAGAAACTCAAATAGATAATTCTGAAGATCCGTTTATCACGGGCATTAGGATTGTACCTAATGGAGATTTAAAACGCCGCAGATTTCCCAACTCACCATTTTTTGTCCTAGAACCAGATGATGTGGTTCAGTTAGAGGGAGGGAACTTCAACAAAAACATTGTTGTTGTAATTGACAACGAAACGATGATCACTCCACTGCCTGCTGATGTCACCCCTGAAACCATACTTTTCCTATTGCCAGATAGTAAGTTCCACAAGGAAAATGAAATTGTTTGGATTACTATACGAGTTCAGAAAAGAGGATCTGATGAATATGGGAGACATTCATCGGTGACCGAAATGGCATACTATGGGAATCCACTTTAGTAAGAGGGAGCCCAAAGGCCGTCCATAATTTATGGCGGCCTTTTTCTTTTGCCGAATTAATGTTCATAAAGTTCGCATAGATGATATAATATTGAAGACATGAGCGAACCTACGACGACAGAGAAAGATCCGCGAGGGGGTCGAGGAAGCAAAGGAGACCCTGCTTTGATAAAAGAAGCCCTCAGTGAAGCGACTAAGACTGAGGAAGCTTCACTGTCTCCAGAGGTTGACTTTGAAAAAGCGGAGCAGGAAAAAGAAAACCTCTTAAAAGAGCTGGCTGGCTTGCGACTGCGCGAAAATCAAGCCGAAGAAGCGAGGTCGTCAACTGCAGAAATCAGTCAGGGTATTCGCGAGGTTCAAAAAAAACTATTTCAAATTAATCGCGAATTACCGGGCGTAGACCTCATCGCAGATCAAAAGCGAGTTGAACAAATTATGGGAACTCTTGGTCCTATTGCAATAATTCCCGAGCCAGCTGTAAATGCAGAACCACCTGTTGTAGAAGAAGCGCCAACCCCAGCGCCCGTTATTCCTGAAGTAGTGGAAACACCCACAATCGAAGTTGCACCATCGGTACCAGAAGAAGTTGTGCCAGCAGTGTTAGAAATCAAAGAGCCAATTGAAGAAGCTCCGGCAATCGTTGTACCAGAAATCACAGAGCCTATTAAAGAGGAAAATCCGGTTGCCACACAAGAAATTCCAAAACCTTCCCAAATCGTCACAGTACCAGAGATCCCCGAGCCAAAAAAGGAAGAAGCCCTGCTCGTCATCCCAGAAATCCCAAAACCTGTTGAGAAAGAGGTTGTTCCATCACCAGAATCCCCAAAAGCTGATAATGAAAATTTGAGAAGCGCATATGACAGGGCGGTTGAACGCTTAAGGAAAAGCAAAGGAGCTGGTACGGTTGGGCAAATACCGGAGTCAACGCAAGCTTCACCCTCAATGCCACAGGAGATTGTTCCGACCAACCCCCAAATACTTGCCGTAGCTAACCAAACCCTCCTCGGGGATATGGATACTCTATTAAGCACTCCGGGATTATTTGGTTTAGGTTCAAAAAAGGGCTCCGAGTCGCCTCATTGGAAAGATCACCAAGTTGGATTTGCAAAACAAAGCGTTGAAAGCGTCCTCAATATGGGGCGAGACTCTTTTCCTAATGACGGGGGTAAGCATTTTGGAATTGAGGACCCAGTGGCGACAAGAAAAATGAAAAATTACCTGATGCAGGTCTCTCAACAAGCTGAAATGATTGCGGATCCCGGGGAAAAAATAGCTGATTATATAAAAAGGGCAACAATGTCGCTCGTTATGAGATCACTTAACAAAAGATAAATATAAAATTATGAAAAATGAGGCGCTTCGCGAAACTTTAGTGGAAGAACTTGGAATAAGGGAGCTTGCAAAAGAAGCGCAAGACGAAATTTTAGCAAAACTGGGAGAAATTGTTTTGAAATCTGCCACCGCTACGATCTTTGAAAAACTTTCTGCTTCAGAGCGCGCAGAATTTGAAAAAATAAGCAAAGCTGGCAACCCCAAACATATCAAATCTTTTTTAGAACATACAATTCCCGACATGCCGGCAATTATGGAGGAAGAGATGAAGAAAACGCTGGAATCTTTTCGAAAGGGGGAACAACTGATCGAGGATACCAAGTAAGTTTTATTTTTGTGCTAGAGTAGGTGTTACATGGAGCACCTAAAACACCTAAATGAGATGCAAAAGAGGGCGGCGACCCACAAAAAAGGGCCTCTTCTCATTATCGCTGGCGCTGGAACAGGAAAAACGAGCACCCTCACGCATCGTATTCTACATTTGATAAAAGAGGGCGTTGAACCGTCTGAAATCCTTGCGATTACATTCACGAATAAGGCGGCAAAAGAAATGGGAGATCGGGTTGGCGCACTTTTGCAAGAACACGGCTTTAGCACCGGACTTCGTTATGGCGATCCGAGGCCTTTTATTGGAACTTTTCATTCTCTCGGCGTTTATATTCTCCGCGATCATCCAGAAATCTTCGGTCTTACAAAACATTTTAGTATTGTGGATAAAAATGGCGCAAGTTCGTTGATGAAAGAAGCGGTAAAACAAGCCGGGCTTGATTCTAAACAATTTTCTCCGGAACGAATTGCAAATGTTATTTCAAGGCAAAAAGGAAATCTCGTTACGGCAGATGAATACCGCAAGGAAGCTGGTAATTCTTATTTCCCAAAAATAGTTGCGGATGTGTGGGGAAGATATGAAGAACTTCTCAAGCGAGAAAGCGCGCTAGATTTTGATGATCTTATTTTAAAAACAGTGATTCTTCTACGCGATCATCCTGAAATCCTCGCAAAATACCAGGGAAAATGGAAATATATTCATATTGACGAGTATCAGGACACAAATGGCGTACAGTATGAGCTCGCACGGCTTCTTGCGGGCGAAAACAAAAATATTTGCGCTGTCGGAGACGGCGACCAGAATATTTATAGCTGGCGCGGGGCTAATATTCAGAATATTTTAAACTTTGAAGACGATTTTGCTGGCGCAGAGACTATTCTTCTTGAAGAAAATTATCGTTCGACAAAAATAATTCTCGAAGCTGCAAATGGAATTATAAAAAAGAACACTGTTCGTAAAGAAAAAAATCTTTATACGCAAAATGTAGAGGGAGAAAAAATTGGTCTCATAGAAAGTTATGACGAGGGCGGAGAGGCACGAGCGATAGGAGAAAAAGTTAAAAATCTCATTAAAGACGGGACGAATCCGGAGCACATCGCGATACTTTATCGCGCAAACTTCCAATCTCGAGCTCTCGAAGAAGCATTCCTTCTGATGCAAATTCCATACCAAGTTCTCGGTGTGAGATTTTTCGAGCGAAAAGAAGTCAAAGATGTACTTTCATACATTCGCGCAGCTTTAAATCCGGAAAGTTTCTCTGACATAAAAAGAATTATTGATTGTCCTCCTCGCGGAATCGGCAAAACAACTCTTTTAAAAATGTTTGCGAAGGATGAAGCAAGTTTGGCGCCCGCACAACAAAAACGCGTAGCGGATTTTTGGAAATTACTCGCTGACATAAAAAAATATGCTCTGACGGAAAAAGCCTCCAAACTTATTAAATTTGTTTCTGAAAAAACAGGGATTGAAAGCTCGCTAAAAACTGGAATCGACGAGGACAATGAGCGACTTGAGAACATTCACGAGCTTGTTACCCTCGCAACAAAATACGACATCCTTCCACCGGAAGAAGCCGTCGAAAAACTTCTCGGGGATGCAGCACTAGCAACCGATCAGGACTCTCTGATAAAAAACGAAAAGGCCGTGAAGCTAATGACAGTACACGCCGCAAAAGGGCTTGAGTTTCCTTATGTTTTTGTGACTGGACTTGAGCAAGATTTATTTCCACACCGCAGAATGAGCGAGGAAAATGTTTCAAAAGAAGATGAAGAGGAGGAGCGACGACTTTTTTATGTCGCAGTGACGAGAGCAAAGAAAAAACTTTATCTTTCTTATGCTTCAGTTCGAACTATTTTTGGCCAGCGACAAGTCAATGTGCCTTCGGAATTTCTTTCTGACATAGATGATTCACTTACAGAGCAGGAAGAGGTTGTGGGTGGCGACGAAGAGCCAGTGATTCGGCTTGATTGGTAATCCCGTCGGCTAAGCCGATGTAGTGGTATACTTTGAATAATTATATGTACGCGAAAAAATCACTGGGACAAAATTTCTTAAATTCTAAAACGGTTGCTAGCGAGATTGTTCGCGCTGGCGAGCTTTCGCCGGGAGGCACAGTTCTTGAAATCGGACCGGGGAGAGGATTTCTAACTGAAGAACTTTTGGGAACAGGCGCGCATGTCGTTGCAATCGAAAAAGACGACCAGCTAATTCCGTTTCTTTCCGAAAAATTTGCTGATGCAATCGCAAAAAAACAATTTTCGTTGATTCACGGCGATATTGTAGAACTTCTTGAAACAAAAAAACTTGTAGCGCCTTCACCGTATAAAGTTATCGCGAACATTCCATATTACATCACAGGGTTTATTCTCCGCGCGTTTCTTGAGACCGAAACAAAACCAGAACGAATGGTTTTGATGCTACAAAAAGAAGTTGCAGATCGAATTGTTGCGCGCGATAAAAAAGAAAGTATTCTCTCTATTTCAGTCAAAGCGTATGCAACCCCTCGCGTTGTGAAAAAAGTTCCGTCTAGATATTTCACGCCAGAGCCAAAAGTTGATTCGGCAGTGCTCTCTCTTGAAAAAATATCCAGTAAAAACTTTAAAAAATCTTCCGACGAAGCAGTCTTTTTCAACATTCTTAAAAAAGGCTTTGCTCATAAGCGTAAAAAACTCGCTGGAAACCTCAAAGAAATCTTTGGAGATAAGACTATCGAGCTACTAAAACAAGCGGGGATTGACCAAAATGCCCGAGCCGAGGATGTTCCTTTGGAGAAGTGGCTCACTCTTTCTCATCTCTAAAAAACACTTGTCTTTATTGACGGTTCATATCCACAGAACGACCATAATTTCTATATCCCTTGCGCTTTTTATTTGCTATACTGTAAAAGACAATTAGGTTTTGGTCTGAGTTTTAAGAAAAACTTTTTTCTGGTGCGTTCAAAATTCTAAATCCTGCCTCAAATAACTTCTTATTATGCGCAATTTCCTAACCAAAAGTACCATAATTCTCGTAGGAGTTGTTTTGCTTTTTGGAAACGCAGTGCCGGCTATGGCTTGGGGTGGATCAAGTAATTCTAGCGACAGTCCTAGTGGTCTTACAGACAAACTTTTAAGCTCGATAACAGGGAATACAGTTGAAAATGAATCTACATGGAAAGCAGTTTCGTGGGTATCGGGTTATTGCGTATTGGGGGCGGTGGCAGACATCGGTGCAAATACGGTTGCTGGAGATTTTATCGGGTTAGATGCAATTGGTTCATGGATCATGAAATTCGCCTGTGCTCCTCTTCTTTCCTATATTTTCCTCTATCTGCCAGCTTCTTTTTTACTTCAACTATCAGTTGTAATTTTTGATTTTTGTCTTTCTCTCAGTCTTAATGCGTTGTATATCAATCAGGCTTTTATTTCCAACATCTGGGGAACTATGCGGGATGTTTCGAACATGTTGTTTATATTTATCCTACTCTATGCCGGCATAACAACTATGTTAAATATAGCCCAAACAGATTGGAGAAAAACTGTTACCAGGGTTATTGTTGTTGCTTTGCTCATTAATTTTAGTCTCTTTTTTACGCAAGTTGTTATTGACGCAGGAAATACTGTTGGCGTCGGAATTTACAATTCGATGGGAGTAGCCGGACAAACAGTCATTGTGGATGGCAAAGAAACACAGTCTCAGCGAAGTATCGGCGGTGCCCTTGTTAGTACCTTTTCGTTGGGAAATTTTGTGGGACAAAATCAAGGCGGTTTTATTGATTCTCTTATTATATTCTCGCTTGTAGCAGTTATTGATGTTATCGTGGCGTGGGTTTTGTTTACAATTGGTCTTATTTTTATCGGCCGATTATTGGCATTTTGGGTTTTAATGATTGCTGCCCCCCTTGCATTTATTTCTAGCGCTCTTCCGCCTAGTTTAAACAAGTTTCAAGATTGGTTTGATACTCTTATAAAGCAAGCCTTTCTAGCGCCTGTTTTTTTGTTCATGTTATATCTGATTATCCTGATAAGTGGACCTCTGCTAAGTTTGAGAAGCCAGCTAAGTGGAGGAGGTACGGGGCTTGTCTACGAAGCTGTTGTCCCTGTTTTGGGCGCAGTTCTTGTTGTGGTGGCTCTTATAGAAGCAAAAAAATATACAGTAAAAATGTCCGGAAAGATCGGGGAACTTTCAGGAAGTGTTGGTGGCAAAATAATGGGTTCGGCAGCTGGATTAGCGCTTGGGGGTGTCGGGTTTGCTGGTCGTAGGATAATTGGTGGAGGTGCTAACAGACTTCTTGAGTCAGGAAAATTGAAACAACTTGCAACTTCGGACAACGCCGTAGCGCGTTGGGCTGGTCGCCAGAGTATCGTCCTTGCAGATACCGCAAGAAAGGGTTCATTTGATGTTCGAGAGTCTAGTGTAGTGGGTTATACGAAAGCTGGCTTCGGAGCTGCAGGGGTTAAGATGGCTGATTTGGGTGAATCAACAGGAAAGGGTGGTTATGTGCAGTCAGAAAAAGACTGGGAAAAGAAAGCTATGGAAAAAGCTAAATCAATGGATGTTTCTAATGCAGAGAAAGAGGCGAAGAAGGCACAGCTAGATTCAGGGTATCAACAGTCAAAAGAAACACTCGAAAAACAGTACCAGGAAAAACGCACCGCAGCACTAGAATTAAAAAAAGCTGAAATAATGCTTGAAGAAGCACCGGAGTCAAAAAAACTTATAGAAAAAGTTAATAAAGCTAAGGAGGAAGTTTCAAGCAAACTCAAACAGACTGAAGCCAATGAGGACAAACTCTCAAAATTAAAGACTAGATTGGTCGAAGCAAATGACCCTGAGCAGATTGATGAAATCAAAAAACAAATCGAGCAAACTAGAAAAGACGGGATAACAGCTGCCAACAATTATGTAAATTCAGAAGCTAACCTTACTAAGGCAAAGATGGAGTATGCCATAGGCGCCCCAGAAGAAACAAAGAAACTACAGACCTTGATTAAGGAAGCCAAAGAAAAATCTGTTAAAGCAGATAAAGCTTTTGATTCAACGGAAAAAATTGTCAAAGAGATAGACAAAAAGACCGATGATTGGGCTAAACTGGAAAACGAACGCCGCCGGGAAGGCTCTGCAAGACACAGTGTCGCGGAACACTTTGTTATGTCTCGAACCTCTCGTCAAACGATTATTAGTAAAATTCGCAAGGGAGTAACCGAGAAAGACAAAAAAGAGAAGAAGAGAAACGAAGTATTAGAGGATTTTGCTAAAGAGGCTGCGGAAAAGAAAAAAGAGGAAGAAGGCCCAAAGGAGCCCGAGACAGAAAAGAAAGAATAATCATTGAAATTAAATGGATAACGAAACATCTCAAATCCTTAAGGAGCAAATAAAGAACTTACCGCCAAGTGTGGTTGATTTTCTTGCTTCTTCAAACTGGCAGGGGATACTCACTAATATTGTAATATCTTCAAGTCTCGCTCCAGAGGTGGCTGATGTGCTTGAAAATGAGGTGGTGCTAGTTCTTGCGGGGCTTGTACATCCAGAGGCATTTCATACAGAGCTTCAACAGCAAAGTGGGTTAGACGAAATTTCATTAAGCAATGTTATAAATGAAGTAGAGGAAAAAATTTTTGATCCAGTGCGTCCGGAATTGGTAAAGTTCTACGAAGAGCAGGTTGCACTAGAAAACTCGAATGAGCAAAATACGACAGAGGAGCCAAAACTAGCAGAAGAGCCAACAGAGATTCCTGTTCAAAAAGAATCTATGCCTCCTGCCACCGTTCGTGTATGGGAGAAAGTACCAGAAGTTGTTCCACATAATCTACCCACAGAAGAAGGACTTTCTAGCCCTTTTGAGGAAAAAATGAAAAAAGTATTCACGCCGAAATCTGCGCCTGTAAGTGACTTCAGCCTTGGAACAACAATGGAGCCAAGAATTTCAGATTCAATGTCCCATGCTCGTCATGATCCATACCGCGAACCAATAGAATAAAAATATGCAATTCCATGTACCACAATTTATAGACATAGAGGACAAAATTTTTGGTCCTTTTACTTTCAAACAGGCGATCTATGTTGCTGGGGGAGCGGGGGCTGCATTTGTGATTTATCGATTGATACCATATCTCGTTTTCTCCGCTCCGCTTATTGCTGGCGTCGGCATCCTCACATGGGCTCTTGCATTTTATCCAAAGGACAAACTCGGCAAACCATTTATCGAAATTCTTGAGGCTGGATTGAAATACAGCATCAAAGAAAAACTATACACCTGGAAAAAAACAACAAAAGACCCTAAACTAGGTAAAGAGGAGGAGTTTGTTTCAGCTGTGCAGATTCCCGCAGTGAAACCTTCTGTTCCAAGTGGCGCGCTTGCTTCCTACTCTCTCAAGCTTGACCAGGGGAAACCGCAGGTCGGCAACACAATGGATAATAAAACTGCTTTATAATTATGGCTATCAAATCAAAAGCGGCACAAGATTTTGTTCCGATTAAAGAAATCCGAGATGGCGTCCTCATATTAAAAGACGGCACTATGCGCATGGTGCTTATGGTTTCGTCTATAAACCTTGCTCTCAAATCCGCAGACGAACAAGCTGCTGTTCTTATGCAGTTTCAAAATTTTTTAAACTCACTAGAATTCTCCACACAAATATTTATTCAGTCTAGACGACTTGATATTCGTCCATACCTTTTTCGCCTCGATGAGCGTCTCAAAGAAGAAATGAACGAACTTCTAAAAATCCAGATTTTCGAATACATCGGCTTCATAAAAGCTGTTACTGCTTCCACGAATATTATGAACAAGATTTTCTTGGTCGTGGTCCCGTATTCACCACCAAGACCTGTTACCGCAGATGCTCAAAAAAAGGCTGGCATTGAAGGTTTTTTTGGAAAGAAAACAGACAACGCAGAACCGGTTTTGACACAAAGCACAATTGACGCTTTTGAGGAAGCCAAGTCGCAACTAGAACAACGCTCTGGAATCGTGCGACAAGGACTATCTCGCACAGGAGTTCATGTTCTCACTCTCGGGAACGAAGAGCTTACAGAGCTTTACTACCACCTCTTCAACCCGGGAGAAGAACAGAAGCAAGCTGTGGTAAAATGAATAATATGTTTGATTTTTTCAGCAAAAAAACTGATGCATCTATAGGAAAGAACACTGTTCCGATTCTTCCTCAAGAGCTTTACAGCGACAAGGGCTTGAACCTTGCCGATGTGATCGCTCCTTCTGCCGTAAAAGTAAATGCAAAGAATTTAAATCTTGGCGAAAAGGTAGTTCGTTCTTTCTTCGTTACTTCATATCCAAGTACCCTTTCAGACAACTGGCTTTCGCCACTAATAAACCTAGACAAGGTTTTTGATATTGCAATATATGTTCATCCCGTCGATACAGCAGCTATTATGAAAAAGTTTGAGAGAAAGGTCGCTGAAGTTCAGAGCCAAATCAATGTTCGCGAAGAAAAAGGCTTTGTGCGCGACCCAATGCTCGAAACAGCTTACCGTGACCTTGAGGAACTTCGTGATCGACTTCAACAAGTTCAAGAAAAAATGTTTGATGTCGGGCTTTATATTTCTCTCTACGCAGATTCAGAAGCCGAACTTTCAAAAGCCGAGGCAGAAATCAAATCAATGCTCGAGTCTCGCCTCATTTATGTTCGACCAGCATTGTTCCAACAAGAAGAAGCTTTCCAAAGTATTATTCCGGTCAACCAAGACCAGCTCCTCGTCACAAAAAAGATTAACTCCGAGCCTCTTTCAAGTTTCTTTCCATTTGTATCTTTCGACCTCACATCCGACAGGGGAATACTATATGGAATCAACCGACACAATTCTTCGCTCATTCTTTTTGACAGATTCTCTCTCGAAAACTACAACTCGGTTACATTTGCAAAGTCTGGTTCTGGAAAATCTTATGCAACAAAACTAGAGATTCTGCGAAGTTTGATGTTTGATATTGATGTAATTGTAATTGACCCTGAACGCGAGTATGAACCAATGGCAGAAGCAGTTGGTGGACGATATTTCAATATTTCGCTCAACTCTGAGCACCACATAAACCCATTCGATCTCCCAATTCCGCGAGAAGATGAATCTCCGGCTGATGTTCTTCGAGCAAATATTATCGCCCTCGTCGGTCTTTTCCGCATAATGCTTGGTGGACTTACACCAGAGGAAGATGCCCTTGTAGATCGCGCCATTGCAGAAACTTATGCGCTTAAAGACATAACTCCCGATTCTGATTTTTCTAATATTGAAGCTCCGCTCCTTTCAGATTTCGAAATGGTACTCGCCGGAATGAAGGGGACTGAGGATATTCTGGTCAAACTCACAAAATACACTCGCGGTTCTTGGTCAGGATTTATAAACCAGCCATCAAATGTAGACATCAATCGCAAATTCATTGTTTTTTCTGTTCGCGATATGGAAGACGACCTAAAACCGGTCGCAATGTATCTTGTAACTCACTTCATTTGGAACGCAATCCGTCGCACCCTACGAAAACGCCTTCTCGTCGTTGACGAGGCATGGTGGATGATGAAATCCGAAGACACCGCTGCATTCCTTTATTCACTCGCGAAACGAGGACGCAAATATTTCCTTGGTATTGCAACAATCACCCAAGATGTTGACGACTTCTTGAAATCTCCTTACGGACGACCAATTATCACAAACTCATCTATCCAAATTCTTCTCAAACAATCGCCAACTGCAATCGGGGCACTTCAGGAAGCATTCACACTGACAGATGAAGAAAAATATCTGCTCCTTGAATCCGGGGTGGGGGAGGGAATCTTTTTTGCCGGAGTAAAACACGCCGCCATACGAGTAATTGCTTCATATACAGAGGACCAAATCATTACTTCAGACCCATCACAGCTTCTGGCTATCAAAAAGGCAAAACGAGAACTAATGGACGCAGAAGGGAAAGCATAAAATTTGCGTCGGGTTTTTATCTTTCACATTCTATAATAATGCGATACAATAAGCTTATGAAGAAACTTCGTACTCTCTTGTTTCTTGCGTTTGTAGTCACACCATTTTTTGCTTTTGCGCAGAGTTCGCCGACAACAAGCGACGATGCCACAAACCAAGTGTTTCAGTTTGAAATACAAACAAGTCCACAAAAACCCGGTCCAAGCGAAATGGTGCAGGCAACAGTTACTAGCTCTACGGATGATTTAAGTGTAGCGGATATAACTTGGACGCTTAACGACAAGGTTATGCAGGTAGGAGTTGGGAAAACAACATTTTCATTCCAAAACGGCGACGCCGGGCAAACAACTCGTCTCAATGTCTCCATTTTGACTGACGCCGGAGAAAGTGCCAACAAAGATCTTTCTTTTATGAGCTTGGGGGCTATTTTGCTTTGGGAGGCTGATACACACACACCGCCTTTTTATAAAGGAAAGGCCATGATGACACCGAAATCAAAGGTGCGGATAACGGCAATACCTAGTGTCTCAAATACCCCTGATGCCATTATTACTGGCAGCCTTATGTATACATGGGAACACGATGGAGCTCCTGCTTTGGAAAATTCTGGATACGGACAAAATTCTTTTTCCTTTGTTAGCCCACAACCAGGAATAAACACTTTGGCAAAAGTTGCAATAACTTCGCTAGATGGAGAAATTAATGAAAGCATGGGGATTAATCTTTTCCTCGGGGAACCAATGGTTTTATTTTATGAAGATAACCCACTTTTTGGAATTTTATTTAACAATGCTTTTGGGGATGAAACAGTTTTCCCCGGGAAAGAACTTACCTTGGTGGCTGAGCCATATTTTTTCCCAAATGCAAATTTATTAGAACCCAATCTAAGTTATAGTTGGTCTTTAAATGGAGCCATTGTTAAAAATACAGGAAGAACTATAACATTCCGCAATGAAAGCGGAACTAAAGGGAATTCGGTGCTTACCCTCACTGCAACAGAAATAAAAGGGGCTCTTCAGTCTATAGTTAAGTCTCTGCAGATTCATTTAACCGAAGACGATACATCTAAACAATATTTCTAAAATGAAACACCTTCCAAAATTCCTTGCATGTTTGTTTACGGTCCTTGGAGGAGGAGTCCTTGTTGCTCATGCACAAGGATATGTGCCCCTCGTAAGTCTTCCGGGTATTAGTA